>Ga0209148_1000021_pt1 | contig 714645 bp, 678 predicted proteins | sample AraplaCol_mMF_r2_2_FD_184288 | JGI IMG/M metagenome (GOLD analysis project Ga0209148, IMG submission 184288) | Arabidopsis root microbial communities from North Carolina, USA - plate scrape CL_Col_mMF_r2 (SPAdes) (version 2) | ecosystem: Host-associated > Plants > Roots > Endosphere | place... | reverse complement strand
GTCCCGGAGAAAAACGACTCCGTTGGGATATCGATCCTGCGTTCAGCGACTCAGGAAAAACTGGCCTTCAACGATTGGTTCAAACTGACCGATATGAGCGGCTCAACGCCTGCTTCCATCAGTCTCGACACGCAGCTTGTGTGGCGCAAGAAATCCGTCCCTGGGCCGTTCAATGCCGCTGTCGTGATTGATCTGTATTACAAGTAGTTGACCCGGGGCAGACCGTAGACCCTTGAGAATGAGGGGTTGCAGTCAGTGAACCCTGGCGAGTCTGCCCAAGACGCGTCGGATAGTAGCGTCCATCCCGCAAGATCACATCTTGTAGACCGAACCATCACGGAGAGGACCGCCGTGCATCTCCACGATGCATCAAGGGAGGCAACATCTTGGTGTTCACATGTCTTGGTGCCAGTGCCGTTCGCAAGTCGGCGTGAGGTCAAGGCGGTGCCCGCGCAATGCCCGCATGCCGGGCAGTCAGACACCTTGCTTTACGAGGACCTTCAGATACGGCGAGCGACGATCTCGCGACAACGGCGCACCAATGGAAAACGGGCCCGAAGGCCCGTCAAATTAACAGCTTAGATTGTCTTTCGTAATCTTTGGTACTGCGGTGTATTGGTGGAGCCGGCGGGAATCGAACCCGCGTCCGCAAGCCCTCCACAGAGAGTTCTACATACTTAGTTCTGTCATTTGATTTAACCGCCGCATCGCGGACGAACACGCTCTACGACGGCGATTCACTAGGTTTTCGTCTCTAGGCCCGTGACTCACCTAAAGCTTATCTGACGTAAATGACCTCGCTAGTCTTGCGACCCTAGCCCGTCAGCGAGCCAGTGCGAGGACGGCGGCCCTTAGGCTGCCAGTGCGTAACGTTCGTCGTTAGCAGTTATTGCATTCCCATTGATTAACGAGGTGACGGGTCCTCGGTATGCCCTCCACTGCTTCGCAACCCACGTCGAAACCAGGTCGGCCCCAGTAAGGAAGAAAAGATTATCCCATAGATGGGCTACTTCAGCGAGAAATCAACCCGGGTCGTCTTGCCCTTGTCCTTGATGCCCTCGGCGTTGAGCTTGGGCGCCACCACGAAGAGGCGTCCGGGCTCCACGCGTTCTGCCAGCGCCACATGCACGGCATTCGCGCGGCGCTGAGCGAGTTCACGCAGGTCCGCATCCGTCACTTGCACGTTGGTCTCCATCAGCTTGCGCATCTCGTCGGGTGGCAGCGATTTCGCCAGGCCGATCACGTTGCGCGGCTTGGGGAACTTGGCGGCCTTGTAAGCGCGTTCAAGGTACTTGTTCTCCTCTTCGGGTTTGACGGTGGTGTCGGCCTCGGCGGCGTCACCCGCATCCTTGAGCTTCTGTTCGCGGATCTGGCGGTTCACGGCTTCGCGGCGCAGGCCGTCGCGGTCGAATTCGGGATCGACGCGGCCGACGATGTCGACCTTCAGCGCCGGGCGATCCTTGAGCGCGGTGGCCAGCTTGTCCATCTTGGCGACCGATGCCTGGCTGATGCTCGACGTACCGGGGTCGAACTCGATGTAGCCGAGTTCTTCGCCGCCACCGCCGCCGAAGGCGCTGGCGAGCAGCGAGAACGGTGCCGTCACCGCCCGTGCGATCAGGTTGACGAACGCGCGCAGGATCACGCCGCCGATGCTGAACTGCGGATCATCGAGCGAGCCCGACACCGGCACGCGCACGTCGATTTCGCCGCGCGAGTTTTTGAGCAGCGCCACCGCCAGGCGCACCGGCAGGTTGGTCGCGTCCTTGCTCTCCACGCGATCGCCGAAGGTGAGCTGGTCGATGAAGATATGGTTGTCCGCTGTCAGCTTGCCATGGTCGAGCAGGTAGTGCAGGTCCATCGTCAGCTTGCCCTTGGTGATCGGGTAGCCGGCGTATTTGGCGGAGTAGGGCGTGAGGTTGGTCAGCTCCACGCCATCCGCTTTGGCGGTCAGGTCTACAAACGCCGTGGGCGCAAGCGGGTTCACCTTGCCGTGGATATCCACCGGCGCCGTACCGTCGACACTGCCGCGCAGCGTCACCTCGGCAGGCGTCTGGTTGGCGGCGGTGCTGATCGTGCCGACGTTGCCGCCGATGGCCGTCAGGTTGGCGGTGTAGTTCGGTTTGACGAAGTTGTCGGTGAAGCGGATGTTGCCGTCCTGCAGCGTGATGGCGTCAATGCGCAAGTCAGCGCCGCCTGCCTTGGGCACCGGCGCAGTGGCCACCACCGCAGAGGCGGGCGCCGATGCCGGCGTAGCGGCGGGCGCGGAAGCCGGTGCCTGGGCCGGTTGCGCTTGCGTTAGCGAACGGCGTTCCTCTTCGGGCTGCACGCGGATGTCCTGCAGGTTCAAGCGCCCGTTCGGGTTGATGATGATCCGCGCATAGAACGTGGACAGCGCCACCGCACCCACACGCACGTGCGGCGTGTTGCCGTCGTAGTTGGCCTGGATGCGATTGAGCGAGAGCGAGCGCCAGCGCAGGAAGTCGTCCGAGCTCACGCGGTCCTGCAGGCGCACGTTGCCCAGCGTCGCGTTGCCCTGGTAATTGACCGTCAGCGCCTTGCCTTGATTGAGCACGAGGCGCCCATCCATCGTCAGCAGCGCGCTGGTGATGGCAGCGTTCAACGACTTGTCGAGATACGGATCGAAGCCCGCCAGCGACAGGTTCTGCGAGTTCACCCGCAGGTCGGCCTTGAGCGGTTGCGGCACGACATCGCCGCGCACGTCGAGCTTGCCCTTGCTGCCAAGGCCCGCGTTGATCTGCACGTTGACCGGCTTGCCGAGATCGCTCGAGGCGTTCTGGACGACCACGTTCAACGGTTCGACGCGCACCTTCACCGGATGCGCGTTGGTCTGATCTTCAAAGCCGACGGCGCTGTTGTCCAGTTTCAGCGTCTGCACGGTCACCGCCCAGGGCTTCTCTGCCGGCGCGTTGGCTTTGGCCGGTGGTGTGACGGGTTTGGCCGCAATCGGTTGAGGGCTGTCGAGCAACGTCAGCGTGGTGGTGCCGTCTTTCTTGCGCAGTGCGTCGAGTTGCAGCCCATCCGCGCGGACTTCGTTCAGGGCGATGGTGCGGGCGGCTAGGTCGAAGCTCTTTACATCGGCGCGCAGCAGCTTGGCGCGCAGCGCGGTGTCCTTGCCGGATGCCGGTGCCATCGACACGTCGGCGAGGGTCGCAGTCAGCGGCTCTGCGCGGACGTTGAATTTGTCCGGCCCGAAGTCGAGCGCGACCTTGCCGTCGGCCGACAGCGCACCGTTCTGCAACTGCGGCGCGCCTGCCTGCCGCAGATATGGGCCGACGCCAGCCAACTTCACGCCGTCGAGTTTCAACTCCAGCTCGCCGTTGCTCTTCTCCAGCGACGTGTTGCCTTTGACATTCAACGTGCCGCCCTGGGCGAGCTTGGCGCCCACATCAAATGTGGTGGGTGCGCCAAGCGTGCGCACGGCCACGTCGCCGCGGAGGTCTTCCAGCGTCAGATCGGCGGCCGGTTGCGTGGTGGCATCGCGCCAGTGCACGCTGCTGTTGGCGAGTTGGAGCTTGCTGATGGCCACGTCCAGCGGCTTCGGCTTTGCGGTGGGTGTCGGGTCGGGTTTGGCGGGTTTCGCTTCAGCCGGCGCGGGTTTGCCGCCCAACTGCGCGAAGTTGATCGCGCCATCGGGGCCACGTGCAGCGTCGACGCGCACGCCGTCGAGGGTCAGCGCTTCGAGGTGGAAGACATTGTCGAGCGGGCGCACATCGGCGAGCGTCGCGCGCACCTGCTTGGCGGCGACCAGCGGTGCCTTCTTGGCGTCGGTCACTTCCAGGTTGTCCAAGCCAGCGGTGCCATGGACGCGCAGCACCGGCGCGCCGGTCTTGGGTTTCTGGAAGTCGATCGTCAGATCCGTTGTCAGCTTTCCGTGCGGCACGGTCACCGGCAGCGGGCCGGGCACGTAGCCGAGGTAGCGGGGCAACTCCAGGCTGTCGATCTTGATGTTCAGGTTCGATTCCAGTGAATCGGCAAACGGCTTGGTCTTGCCGGCAAAGTGCAACGGTGCACCATCGATGCTTGCCGCCAGCAGCGGTTGCACGAAGATGTCCACATCCGCCGGCAGGCTCGCCAGGAATGGCACGCCAATCTGGAGACCCTCCACCTTGTGCTGCGCGCCGAGCGGCTGGTCGACAAAGTCGATGGCACCGTTGGTCAGTTGCAGGTTGGCGAACACAAAGCGCGCCGGCTCGGCGGACTTCGGCTTGGGCGGGTTCTCCGGCTGGTTCAGCTTGTCACTGATGTCGGAGAAGTTGAAGCGCTGTTCGGCCGTGCGCACGATGTGCACGCGGGGCGCATCGATGCTCAGTTCTTCAATGACGGGCGCACGGCGGAAGATCGAGCTCCACGATGCATTGACGTGCAGGTGGCCGACATCGACGAACGGCGTTTTGCCATCGCGCTCGGCAATGTGAAGCTGATCCGCATCCACGCGCAGCGTGTATGGGTTGATGCTGATCTTGCCGACCGACACGGGGCGATCCAGCAGTTTGCTGAGCTGGGTTTCCGCCAGATGGTGCAACAACGGCGGCCCACCGAACGCGCCCAGCAGTCCGAACACCACCAGAAAGATCAGTACGCCCAGCCCGACGCGTTTCGTGCGCCGTGAGGTGCCGACCTGTGTTGCCGCTCCACGCACGCGTTCAAACCGTGTACGCCAGCCGCTGGTGTTCGATGGCAGGTCAGGACGTGAATCGGGGGAGGTGCTCATGCTGGTGTCAGTCCGGCCACGGCGTGGCGTGCTTCGTCAGTCGGTCGACCGCCGCGTCCTGGCCAGGAGGCGGCGGTCGTGAAAGGTGTCGGGCATCGGCCCGGGAGTCCTGCTTAGGCGCGCTGCGATTCGAGCAGCAGCGGAATTAGCTCGGCAGCACTTGCGATCAGTGCGTCGGCTTGCCACTCAACGGGCGACGGTCCATTACCACAATAGCCGTAACTGGCCGCAACGGTAGGCATGCCGGCGGCGCGGCCGGCTTCGATATCGCGCAAGTCGTCGCCTACGTAGACGATCTGCCGTGCGTCGATTCCAATCGATTCGGCCGCATGCAGCAGCGGGGCGGGGTGGGGTTTGGCATGCGGTGTGGTGTCGCCTGCGACCACGCAGGCTGGTGGCACCGGAAACGTCAATTGCGCCACGAGGGGAACGGTCAGCCGCCCAGATTTATTGGTGACGATGCCCCACGGGATGCCGGCCCGGCCGAGTTCGGCCAGCACGTCATGCATGCCCGGAAACAGCCGCGTGTGCACGCAGATGTCGGCTTCATAGTTGGCCAGAAAGGCCAGCCGCAACGATTCGAATTCCGCATCCCCCGGCCCTACGCCGAAGGCAACGCCAATCAGCCCACGCGCACCGTGCGAGGCGACCGGGCGAAAGGCCTCATAGGCCAGCGGTTCGAGGCCACGGTCGGTACGGACCTTGTTGGCTGCCGCGGCCAGGTCTGGCGCGGTGTCGGCTAGCGTGCCATCCAGGTCGAACAGCACCGCGCCCAGCGGATTCGGAAACTTGCCGGCCGTCATGTGTTGTCGGGGCGGCGCGTGGCCATCAAGTAATTGACGCTGGTGTCGTTCGTGAGTGCGTAGCGGCCGGTGATGGGGTTGTATTCGAGGCCGCGCATCTGTTGCGGCTCCAACCCCGCCGCGCGAATGAAGCCAGCAAGCTCCGATGGGCGGATGAACTTCGCGTAGTCATGCGTGCCGCGGGGCAGCATGTTCAACACGTATTCCGCACCGATCACCGCCAGTACATACGCCTTTGCGTTGCGATGGATGGTCGAAAAGAACACATGGCCGCCCGGCTTCACCAACGTCGCGCAAGCACGCACAACCGACGCCGGATCAGGCACATGTTCGAGCATCTCCATGCAAGTCACCACGTCAAAGCTGGCCGGCTCGCGGGCTGCCAGCGCTTCTGCAGCGATCTCTTCGTATTCGACTGCCACGCCTGCTTCCAGGCTGTGGAGATCGGCCACCCGCAATGCTTTGCGTGACAGATCGATGCCTTTGACGCTCGCCCCGGCACGCGCCATGCTTTCCGAAAGAATGCCCCCGCCGCAGCCGATGTCGACGACGCGCTTGCCCGCCAACGGTGCAAGCGACTGGATCCAGTCCAGCCGTAGTGGGTTGATTTCGTGGAGGGGTTTGAACTCGCTGTTCGGGTCCCACCAGCGGTGGGCGAGTTCACTGAATTTTTCGAGTTCGCCGGGATCGGCGTTCGCGTGAGTGGTAGTCATGTTGCGCTGCGCCTGGGCAGTTCGGCTAGGTGAGGAAATGTACCAAAAAGCACCGTCCCCACCAAATGACGCACACCGGGAAAAAGGTTTCACATTGAAACATAGGTGAACAAACGCGCATGCGCTTTCTCCAACTGTCACCTTCTTTCAAGGAGAGATCATGAAATCCAAACAAATTCTGGCGGGACTCGGGATTGTGGGCCTGACGGTGCTGGCTGGCTGCGCCGCGCCGGGTTATGGCGGCGGGTATGGCGGTGGCGGGTATGCTCCGCCGCCGGCCTACGGCGGACAGCCGCAACAGCAGCCGGGTGCCTTGTACGGCCGGGTGGAGTCGATCGAGCCGGTGCAGGTGCCAGCCAATAGCCCTGGCATCCTGGGTACGATCATTGGCGGCGTGGCTGGCGGTATTCTGGGCCACCAAGTGGGCGGCGGTACCGGTAACACGGTCGCGACCATCGGCGGCGCGGCACTCGGTGCCTACGCGGGTAACCAAGTCGAGCAGCGGGCGGGTGCTGGCGGGCAGACGGTGTATCGTATCAGCGTCCGCCTGGACGACGGCCGCGTAGCCACCGTCACGCAAAAGAACCCGAACAACCTCCGCGTTGGTGATCGCGCCATGGTCGCCAACGATCAGGCGACGCCGTCTTACTAATCGAGATAGAGGGGCCAAAGTCCCAGCGGTGGCGCATGGGCGTCACCGCTTTTCTCGCGGCTTCGCATGTCGGCGAGCTATGCAACGCATTGGCGCGTGACACGCAGGCAAAAAAAGCCCAGCTTTCGCTGGGCTTCTTCTTTGGCGGGAACCAAATTACTTCTTGGTGCCAACCACTTCCACGTCCACGCGGCGGTTCGGTTGCTGGCAGGCGATTTGTGCCTTGCGAGCGCCCTTGCACGACTTCGGATCAACCTTCAGCTGGCGCTTGCCCTTGCCTTCCGTGTACACGCGGTTGGCTTCGATGCCCTTGCTGACCAGGTAGCCCTTGACGGCTTCAGCACGACGGACCGACAGGCGGTCGTTGTACTTGTCCGAACCGAACGAGTCGGTGTGGCCAACAGCGATCACGACTTCCAGGTTGATGCCTTGCAGCTTCGAGACCAGGTCGTCCAGCTTGGCCTTGCCTTCCGGCTTCAGCACAGCCTTGTCGAAGTCGAACAGCGTGTCAGCAGCGAACGTGACCTTCTCGGAACCAACCACCGGAGCAGCCGGAGCGGCCGGGGTAGCAGCAACCGGAGCAGCTGCCGGAGCCAGAGCGCCGTCGCACTGAGCATTGGCGGTTGCCGGCGTCCAGAAGCCATTGCGCCAGCACAGTTCGTTCGTGCCGTTCTTCCAGACCCACTCGCTCGTGCCGTTACCCCAGTTGTCGTTGACGGCCTTCTTTTCGTAGGGCACCGACTGAGCGTAAGCGGACGCAGCCATGGCTACCGCAGCTGCAGCGAACGCGAGCTTGGCAAATTTTTTCATATTTCTCCTCTCAGGATGAGATCACCGCAGAAGACTGCGAGCAGATGGGACGAAAACAAGTCATACATTCTTCGGAGTGTAGCATCCTCGATGTAGCGAATTCGCCACTTCGAACAATGTCTGCCTCTTCGCTGGGGGATTGTGCCACAAGCACGCACTCCTAAAAAGCAAATATAAGCGATTCGAACGGGGCACCAGGGCCTTGTGGTGTGTACGCAACAAGGCAAGAAACGGCTCGCAAACCCTTATGGGGATTGGATTAGCGGTTTTGGCCTCCCTCGCAGGGAACGTGCCTGGGGTTGAGCATGCGCCGCACGCCTGTGTGAGGGGAGGGGGCTTGCGGCATGGTAAAATGTTCTGTTATTCGCGCAACCGCAGCGCCTAGTAGTGCTCACCCTCGTGAGCCACTGCCGGGCCTCCCACTGTTCGCCCAATGGATCAATTCGCCAAAGAGACACTCCCGGTATCGCTCGAAGAGGAAATGCGCAGTTCGTACCTCGCTTACGCCATGAGCGTGATCGTGGGCCGCGCCCTTCCAGATGTACGGGATGGTCTCAAGCCGGTGCATCGTCGTGCGCTCTACTCGATGCACGAGTTGAACAACGACTGGAACCGTCCCTATAAGAAGTCCGCGCGTATCGTCGGGGATGTGATCGGTAAGTATCACCCTCACGGCGACACCGCTGTATACGACACCATCGTGCGGATGGCGCAGAACTTCTCGCTGCGCTACATGCTGGTCGATGGGCAGGGTAACTTCGGCTCGGTCGACGGCGACAACGCCGCGGCGATGCGTTACACCGAAATCCGGCTGTCGAGGATCGCCCACGAACTGCTGGCCGACCTCGACAAGGAAACCGTCAATTTCGAGCCGAACTACGATGGCAGCGAAAGCGAGCCCTCGGTGTTGCCGGCGCGCATTCCGAACCTGCTGGTCAACGGTTCGTCCGGGATCGCGGTCGGTATGGCGACCAACATTCCGCCGCACAATCTGAATGAAATTGTCGACGGTTGCTTGCATCTGCTGAACAATCCGGAGGCAACGGTTGATGAGCTGATCGAGCTGATTCCGGCGCCGGATTTCCCGACTGCCGGCATCATCTACGGCATCTCGGGCGTGCGCGAAGGCTATCGCACCGGCCGTGGCCGCGTTGTGATGCGCGCCAAGACGCACTTTGAGGATATCGACCGCGGCCAGCGCCAGGCGATCATCGTCGATGAGCTGCCGTATCAAGTTAACAAGCGCACGCTGCTCGAGCGCATCGCCGAGTTGGTGACGGAGAAGCGCGTTGAGGGCATCTCGGACATTCGCGACGAGTCGGATAAGTCCGGCATGCGCGTGGTGATCGAACTCAAGCGCGGCGAAGTGCCGGAGGTCGTGCTTAACAACCTCTATAAGAATACGCAGTTGCAGGACACGTTCGGCATGAACATGGTGGCGCTGGTCGATGGCCAGCCGCGCCTGCTGAACCTGCGCCAGATGCTGGAGTGCTTCCTGCTGCACCGCCGTGAGGTGGTGACGCGTCGCACGGTGTTCGATCTGCGCAAGGCGCGCGAGCGTGGTCACATCCTGGAAGGCCTGGCCGTGGCGCTGGCCAACATCGACGAGTTCATCGCCATCATCAAGGCGGCGCCGACCCCGCCGGTCGCGAAGGCTGAATTGATGAGCCGTAGCTGGGATTCCGGTCTGGTGCGTGAAATGTTGTCGCGTGCCGAAGGCGAAACCACTGGCGGGCGTGACGCCTATCGTCCGGAAGGCCTGCTGCCCGCGTTTGGCATGCAAGGCGATGGCTTGTACAAGCTGTCGGACACGCAGGCGCAGGAAATTCTGCAGATGCGCCTGCAACGCCTCACCGGGTTGGAGCAGGACAAGATCGTTCAGGAATACCGCGAAGTCATGGCGCAGATTGCCGACCTGCTGGATATCCTGGCGCGCCCGGAGCGTATTACTGCCATCATCGTCGAGGAACTCACGGCGATCCGCGCGGAATTCGGCGATGAGCGTCGTTCGCAGATCGAGCACAATGCCACCGAGTTGGATACCGAAGACCTCATTACGCCGCAAGATCTGGTGGTGACGCTGTCCCACAGCGGTTATATGAAGAGTCAGCCGATTTCCGAATACCGTGCGCAGAAGCGTGGCGGGCGCGGCAAGCAAGCGGCTGCGACGAAGGAAGATGATTGGATCGACACGCTATTTGTCGCCAACACGCACGATTACATCCTCTGTTTCTCGAATCGCGGCCGCCTGTACTGGCTGAAAGTGTGGGAAGTGCCGCAAGGCAGCCGCAACTCGCGCGGCCGTCCGATCGTCAACATGTTCCCGTTGTCCCCGGGCGAAAAGATCAACGTCATCCTGCCGGTCAAGCAATTCGACGAGCAGCATTTCGTCTTTATGGCCACGTCGAAGGGCACCGTGAAAAAGACGGCACTGACCGAGTTCTCCAACCCGCGCAAGGCCGGCATCATCGCCGTGGACCTGGACGAGGGCGACTTCCTGATCGGCGCGGACATCACCGATGGCCAGCACGACGTGATGCTGTTCTCTGATGCCGGCAAGGCCGTGCGCTTCGATGAGAACGACGTGCGTCCGATGGGCCGTCAGGCGCGCGGTGTGCGCGGCATGAACCTCGAAGAAGGTCAGCAGGTGATCGCCATGCTGGTGGCGCCGGCAGAAACGGAAGGCGAGGGCGCGCAAGCCGTTGCCGGCAGTGTGCTGACGGCCACCGAAAACGGCTACGGCAAGCGTACGCCGATCTCCGAATACACCCGTCATGGCCGCGGCACCAAGGGCATGATCGCCATTCAGACCTCCGAGCGCAACGGCAAGGTGGTCGCTGCCGCGCTGGTGGCGCCTGAAGACGAAATCATGCTGATTACGACGGGCGGCGTGCTGATCCGTACACGCGTGGATGAGATTCGCGAAATGGGCCGTGCGACGCAGGGCGTTACGCTCATCTCAGTGGGCGAGGGCAACAAGCTGTCCGGGCTGCAACGCGTGGTGGAGTCCGATGCAGAAGGGTCTGAGGGTGTCGAGGACTCTGATGCAGCAGATGTTGCGCCGGACGCGGATGCACCGTCGGATGACAGCAGCGAGACATAATTAGAAACATCTTTTGCTTGCCGCAGAGCGCAGTTCTGTCATGATGCCGGACCTGTGCGCGGCAAGGGATTGGAACTTTTACATCACCCGCCCGGCCCAACGGCAACGCTTATCTTAAGGGAGCAACAATGCACAAGAGTCTCAAACTGAAACATCTGATCGTGGTGGCCGGCTTCGCTCCGCTGTTTGCTTTCGCCCAAGCTGGCGATGCCGACAAGACGGCTGCCATCAAAGACTTGCTGACGACGATGAACGTCGACGCAGCGATCAAGGGTCAAGGTGAGGTGCTGCAAAGCGGCGCCAAGCAGGAAGCCCCGCTGGTGCTGGAACAAGCACTGGTCGAGAACAAGACCCTGAACGATAAGCAAAAGCAAGCTGCTGTCGAGAAGTTGAAGGCGAACGGCGCCGTGCAACGCATGACGGACAGTGCCGGCAAGGCTTTCGAGACGGACGCCTTCCGCAAGGACGCCCTGCAAGCTCATTACGATTCGCTGGGCAAGTACTACTCGACCCAGGAAATCAAGGACCTGACCGCATTCCTGAAGACGCCGAGCGGCCAGAAGTTCATGGCCAACCAAGGCAAGGCCATGCAGGAAGTGTGGGGCAACGTAATGCAGAAGTACGGCCCGCAAGTCGGCAAGTCGATGCGTGACGCAGCCGACAAGGAAATCGCGGCCGCGACGAAGGGCAAGTAACCAAACTCGGGACCGGCGCGACCCCTCGCGCCGCCAGTTGGTGGATAATGGCTGTTTGGGTTTGCGCCCAGACAGTCATTTTCTTTTGTCCTTCACCCCATGAACCAAGCGGATCGAGCTCTTCAAGCCAGCCAGGCGCGCGTGTACAACTTTTCGGCAGGTCCGGCAGTGCTGCCGGCCGAAGTGCTGGAGCAGGCGAAAGAGGAGATGCTCTCCTGGCACGGCAGCGGCATGAGCGTGATGGAAATGAGCCATCGCGGCCGCGAGTTCGAAAGCATTCTGGCCGCAGCCTTCGCTGATCTGCGCGAGTTGCTGGCAGTGCCCGACAACTACGAGATTCTGTTCCTGCAGGGCGGCGCCATCGCCGAGAACGCCATCGTGCCGCTGAACCTGATGCGCCGGCTGTCGGTGGATGCGCCGAAGGCCGACTACGTCGTCACCGGCACATGGTCGGTCAAATCGCAACAGGAAGCGCGCAAGTACGGCGAAGTGAATATCGCCGCCACCTGCGAGGCCGAGCGGTTCCATAAGATCCCTGATGTGTCGACGTGGCAGTTGTCGAGCGACGCGGCCTACGTGCACTTGTGCACGAACGAGACGATCGTCGGGGTGGAATATCAAGAGACGCCGGATATCGGTCAATCGCACGGGCGCGTGGTGGTGGCTGATGTCTCGAGCCACATCCTCTCGCGGCCGATTGACTGGAACGGTTATCAGGTTCTGTACGGCGGCGCGCAAAAGAATATCGGCCCGGCCGGCTTGACGATTGCCATCGTGCGCAAAGACCTGCTCGGTCATGCACACCCGCTGTGCCCGTCGGCGTTCAACTGGCGCCTCGTGGCCGAGAACGGCTCGATGTACAACACGCCGCCCACTTATGCGATCTACATCGCAGGCCTCGTGTTCCAGTGGATCAAGCGCCAGGGCGGCGTCGAAGCGCTGGAGACGCGCAACGTCATCAAGTCGAAGATGCTGTACGACTTTATCGACGCGAGCAGCTTCTACCGCAATGAAATCGATCCGACGTGCCGTTCGCGCATGAACGTGCCGTTCTTCCTCAACGACGAATCCCGTAACGAGGCGTTCCTCACGCAGGCACGCGAACGCGGTTTGGTGCAGCTCAAGGGCCACAAGTCCGTGGGCGGCATGCGGGCGAGCATCTACAACGCGATGCCGCTGGAAGGCGTAGAGGCGCTGGTCGACTTCATGCGTGAGTTTGAGCGGGCCTCCGCTTAAGTTGCACGCCCAACCACGGCAGAACATTGCGCGAAGCGCCTGCTTCGCGCGGCAATTTGCAATCCGTTGCCGAACCCGATTCTTACAATGACCAGTCAGTCAGACGATACGAAACAGAACAAGGACGCCGCACTCGCGGCGGAGTTGGCGCCGTTGCGCACGCAGATCGATGCCATCGATAGCCAACTGCTGACCTTGCTCTCCGACCGTGCCAAGGTGGCGCAGGAAGTGGGCGAGGTGAAGAAGCGCTATTCGTCGCCGGCGTTTCGGCCCGACCGAGAGCTGCAGGTCATCCGCAAGATGCAGTCGAGCAATGCGGGCCCACTGCATGACGAGAGCATCGCCGCCATCTGGCGCGAGGTGATGTCCGCGTGCCGCGGCCTGGAGCAGGCGCTGCGCATCGGTTACCTCGGTCCGGCGGGCACGTTCTCGGAGCAGGCGGTGATCGCGCATTTCGGCCACGAGATTCAGCCGGTGCCGTGCCCGAGCATCGACGAGGTGTTTCGGGCGGCGGAGTCGGGTTCGGTCGATTGCGGCGTGGTGCCGGTCGAGAATTCAACAGAAGGCGTGGTGTCGCGCACGCTTGATCTGTTCTTGCAGACGTCGCTGAAGATCAGCGGCGAGATCGCGCTGCGGGTGCACCACAACCTGCTGCACAAGACCGGCGACATGTCGCAGGTGAAGGTGGTGCGGGCACACGCGCAAGCGCTGGCGCAGTGCCAGCGTTGGCTGAACACGCACTACCCGCATCTGGCGCGCGAAGCCGTCTCGAGCAACGCAGAAGCCGCGCGCATGGCAGGGGAAGACGAGACCATTGCCGCGTTGGCCAGTGTGCAGGCAGCCAACCGCTACGGTTTGCATGTGGTACGCGCCAACGTGGAAGACGATCCGCACAATCGCACGCGCTTCGTCGTGATCGGCAACTACGAAACCGAGCCGAGCGGGCGCGATCACACGTCGCTGATCCTGTCGGTGCCAAATGAGGCCGGTGCGGTCTACAAGCTGTTGGCGCCGCTGGCGGACAACGGCGTGTCGATGTGTCGCTTCGAGTCGCGGCCGGCACGCAGCGGCGCGTGGGAGTACTACTTCTACGTCGACGTGGAAGGGCATCAGCGTGACCCGCAGGTGGCGCGCGCGCTGGAAAAGCTGCGTCATGATGCGGCGTATTTCAAAGTGTTGGGGTCCTACCCCTCGGCACACTAGCGGGAACGAGGCAAACCGGCGCTGGTTTGCGGCGCTCCCGAGGGATTCAGAAGCGCGCCTCGCATGGGCGGGGCGCCGATACCAAAGGAGCACCCGATGTCTTTGCAGTTCGGCCCTGAGTATGTCCGTGCCATTGCCCCCTATGTGGCCGGCAAACCGATTTCCGAAGTGGCACGCGAGTTTGGTCTGGATGCGGCGCGCATCGTCAAGCTCGCATCCAACGAGAACCCGCTGGGCATGCCGCAATCGGCCAAGAACGCGATGGCCGCAGCGATTGACGAGCTCGCGCGCTACCCGGATGCCAACGGTTTCAACCTGAAGGCCGCGCTGCATGCCAAGTTTGGTGTGCCCGAAACGTGGATCACGCTCGGCAACGGCAGCAACGACATTCTCGAACTCGCAGCACGCGCGCTTGTGGAGCCAGGGCAGGGCGTGATGTACGCGGAGCATTCGTTTGCCGTGTATGCGCTGGCGGCGCAGGAAGTTGGTGCTCGGGCCATCGAAGTGCCGGCACGCGACTATGGCCACGATCTCGACGCGATGGCTACTGCCATCACGCCGGACACGCGCCTGATCTACATCGCCAATCCGAATAATCCCACTGGCACGTTCCTGTCGGCTGACGAGATTGCTGGGTTCCTGGCCAAAGTGCCGCCGACCGTGGTCGTGGTGCTGGACGAGGCGTACAACGAATTCCTGAAACCCGAGCAGCAATACGATTCGACGGCCTGGGTGCGTCAATATCCGAACCTGCTGGTGTCGCGGACGTTCTCCAAGGCGTACGGGCTGGCCGGTTTGCGCGTGGGCTACGGCATTGCGCAGCCGCAATTGACCGATCTGCTCAACCGCATTCGACAGCCGTTCAACGTCAACAGCCTGGCGCAGGCTGCAGCGGTGGCGGCACTCAACGACGCGGAGTTTCTGCGTCAATCGGCGGAACTGAATGCTGCAGGCTATGCGCAACTGACAGAGGCATTCGATCGTCTGGGCCTGCAATACGTGCCGTCATCGGGCAATTTCGTGCTGGTGCGCGTGGGTGACAACAATAGCGCGGGTGCACGCGTGAACATTGCGCTGCTCAAGCAGGGCGTGATTGTGCGTCCGGTCGGCAACTATGGTCTCCCGCAATGGCTGCGCATCAGCATTGGATTGCGCGAAGAGAACGCCACGTTTATTGCGGCGCTGGAAGTGGCGTTGGCGCAAGAAAAAGCCGCCGCGTAACGTCTGTCGCAACCGGCGCGGTGCCCTGGTTGGGCATCGGGTGCCATGCACATCGGGCTACAATGCCGCTTTGCTTTTTTTCTGGCAGGGCGGTGTTGTGGCCTCTTCTTTTTCCAGTTCCCGGTTGGTGATTGTCGGCGTTGGCCTGATCGGCGGTTCGCTGGCACTGGCGCTGCGCCGCGCGGGTGTGGTCGGGCATATCGTTGGCGTGGGGCGTTCGGCCGCATCGCTGGAAGCAGCGATCCGCCTGGGCGTGATCGACGAGGCGCTGCCGGTGGAAGAAGCCGTGCGCGGCGCCGACATGGTTGTGCTGTGCGCGCCGGTGGCGCAGACGCTGCCGCTGCTGCTGGCCATGCAGCCGCACCTCGGCGCGGATGCCATCGTCACGGATGCCGGCAGCACTAAGTCCGACGTCATCATGGCGGCCAAGACCGCACTGGGCGATCAGGTCAGCCAGTTTGTGCCCGCGCATCCGATCGCCGGCCGCGAGTTGAACGGCGTGGAAGCCGCGCTGGCTGATCTCTACGTCGGAAAAAAGACCGTGCTTTGTCCGCTGCAGGAAAACCGCCGCAGCGATGTCGCCCGTGTGCAGGCGATGTGGGAAGCCGCCGGTGCGTATTGCCACATCATGTCAGCCGTCCAGCACGATGCTGTGTTTGCTGCCGTCAGCCATCTGCCGCACGTGCTGTCGTATGCGCTGGTCGCGCAGATCATCAATGCCGAAGACGCCGACCTCAAGCTGGATTTCGCCGGCGGCGGCTTCCGCGATTTCACGCGCATCGCTGCCTCGTCGCCTGAGATGTGGCGCGATATCTGCCTGTCGAACCGCGAAGCGTTGCTGCGCGAATTGAATACCTACGAAGCCGTCATCGGTCGCCTGAAAGCGATGATCGCCGAGCGCGACGGCGCGGCGCTGGAGCGCGTGTTCCGCCGCGCCAGCGACGCGCGCTTGGCGTGGCCGCAGCGCGTGGCACCGAGCACCCAACCCGAATAACGTTTTGAACAGACTGGATTCATGGAACATCTCGACGTCGGTCCGCTGAAGACGGCGCGCGGCACCATCAAGCTGCCGGGCTCGAAGAGCATCTCCAACCGCGTACTGTTGTTGGCTGCGCTCGCGCAGGGCGAAACCGTTGTGCGCGAACTGCTGGATTCTGACGACACGCGCGTCATGCTGGCTGCGCTCGACAAGCTCGGCGTCTCGGTCGAGCGCCTGGGCGGAAGCGACAATCGCGATTACCGCGTCACCGGCACTGCCGGCCGTTTCCCGAACAAGTCCGCGGATTTGTTTATGGGCAACGCCGGCACCGCCATCCGCCCGCTGACTGCGGCGCTCGCCCTGCAAGGCGGTGAGTACACGCTGCACGGCGTGCCGCGCATGCACGAACGGCCGATTGGCGACCTGGTCGACGGCCTGCGCCAAGTCGGTGCCCGCATCGACTACACCGGCAACGAAGGCTACCCGCCGCTGGCGATTCACGCGGCACCCGTCAAGATCGACACGCCAATCCGCGTGCGCGGCGACGTGTCGAGCCAGTTCCTGACCGCGCTGCTGATGGCCTTGCCGCTGGTGGAGTCCGTCGGCACTGTCACGATCGAAGTCGTCGGCGAGCTGATCTCCAAGCCCTACATCGAGATCACGCTGAACCTGATGGCGCGCTTTGGCGTGCAGGTCGAGCGCAATGGCTGGGCGTCGTTCACCGTGCCGACGGGTGTGGCCTACAAAGCGCCGGGCGAGATTTTCGTGGAAGGCGATGCGTCGTCGGCCTCGTACTTCCTGGCGGCCGGTGCGCTTGGCGGTGGGCCGGTGCGCGTGGAGGGCGTCGGCATGTCCAGCATCCAGGGTGACGTGCGTTTTGCCGACGCGCTCAACCGCATGGGCGCCAACGTCATGGCCGGCGACAATTGGATCGAAGTCCGCGGCGTCGAGCGCGACGACGGCAAGCTGCACGCAGTCGAGTTGGACTGCAACCACATCCCCGATGCGGCGATGACGCTGGCGGTGGCCGCACTCTTTGCCGACGGCACCACGACGCTCACTAACATCGCAAGCTGGCGCGTCAAGGAAACCGACCGCCTGAGCGCGATGGCGACCGAGCTGCGTAAGCTCGGCGCCGAGGTGGAAGAGGGGGCGGACTACATCCGCGTGACGCCCCCGTCGCAGTGGACTACGCCCGCCGGCGGTATCGACACCTACGACGACCACCGCATGGCGATGGCGTTTTCGCTGGCCGCGTTTGGCCCGGTGCTGGTGCGGATCAACGACCCGCGCTGCGTCGCCAAGACCTTCCCTGAATATTTCAAGGCGTTCGGCAGTATTGCTGCTTGAAACGCAATTAACCGACAGCATTTCATCATGTCCGACACCGCTGCTTCCACGCCGTACCCGGTCATCACCATCGACGGCCCGACCGCATCCGGCAAGGGCACGGTCGCACACCAGGTGGCCGATTTGCTTGGCTTCCATCTATTGGATAGCGGATCGTTGTACCGCTTGGTGGCGCTCGTGAGCATGCGTGAGAACGTCGACGATCACGATGTCGCCAATCTCGTCCGCATCGCCAGCGAACTGGATGTGCGCTTCAAGGCTGATCACATCTGGCTCCAGGGTGAAGATGTGAGCTTGGCGCTACGTCATGAATCCGTGGGTAACCAGGCCTCCGCGATTGCGGTGCACGGCGCGGTGCGTGAGGCGTTGCATGCACGCCAGCGCGCGTTCCTGGAGGCGCCTGGCCTCGTGGCCGATGGCCGTGACATGGGCACGGTGGTTTTCCCCGAAGCGGTGCTCAAAGTCTTCCTCACGGCAAGCGTGCAGGCACGCGCTGAGCGGCGCTATAAACAATTGATTGCAAAGGGTTTTTCTGCTACAGTGGAAAGTCTTTCGCAGGACTTGGAAGCGCGTGATTTGCGGGATCGCACCCGCAGTGTCGCGCCGCTGCGTCCGGCGCAAGATGCGCGGCAACTGGATTCGTCCGATATGTCGGTCGATGAAGTGGTTGCGCAGGTACTGGACTGGTACCGGCAGGTACAGGGCGCCAACAAGGCGAACTGAGCCAGCTGAACTGGTTCGATCGGTGCCGGTGGCATGTTGCTGTCGGCGGTTGTTCAACTCATAACCCCGCATACCTGTCTTCGCCCATCCTGAGCGAAAGCCATGCGAGGCATGTTCTGCGGATGCCTATTTTTTATGTCCCAAACTAACGAATCTTTTGCCGCCCTGTTTGAAGAGTCGATCGCCAAGTCCAATATGAAGGCTGGCGAAGTGATCTCTGCGGAAGTTGTGCGTATCGACCACAACTTCGTCGTTGTGAACGCGGGCCTGAAGTCTGAAGCATTTGTTCCGGTCGAAGAATTCCTGAACGACCAGGGCGAGCTGGAAGTGCAAGTCGGCGACTACGTTTCGGTCGCAATCGACGCACTGGAAAACGGCTACGGCGACACCATCCTGTCGCGCGACAAGGCCAAGCGCCTGGCTTCGTGGCTGAACCTTGAGAAGGCACTGGAATCCGGCGAGATCATCTCCGGTACCGTGACCGGCAAGGTGAAGGGCGGCCTGACCGTCATGGTCAACGGTATTCGTGCATTCCTCCCGGGTTCGCTCGTCGACGTGCGTCCGATCAAGGACACCACGCCGTACGAAGGCAAGACCCTCGAATTCAAGGTCATCAAGCTGGACCGCAAGCGCAACAACGTTGTGCTGTCGCGCCGCGCCGTGGTTGAAGCCACGCTGGGCGAAGAGCGCCAGAAGCTGATGGAAACGCTCAAGGAAGGCGCGATCGTCAACGGTATCGTCAAGAACATCACCGACTACGGCGCGTTCGTGGATCTGGGTGGCATCGACGGTCTGCTGCACATCACCGACCTGGCATGGCGTCGTGTGCGTCACCCGAGCGAAGTGCTGTCGGTTGGCCAAGAAATCACCGCCAAGATCCTCAAGTTCGACCAAGAAAAGAACCGCGTCTCGCTGGGCGTGAAGCAACTGGGCGAAGATCCGTGGGTCGGCATCTCGCGCCGTTACCCGCAAGGCACCCGCCTGTTCGGCAAGGTGACCAACCTGACCGACTACGGCGCGTTCGTTGAGATCGAAGCCGGTATCGAAGGCCTGGTCCACGTGTCGGAAATGGACTGGACCAACAAGAACGTGGCTCCGTCGAAGGTTGTCCAGCTGGGCGACGAAGTGGAAGTCATGGTTCTGGATATCGACGAAGACAAGCGTCGTATCAGCCTGGGCATGAAGCAGTGCAAGGCCAACCCGTGGGACGATTTCGGCCGTAACCACAAGAAGGGCGACAAGCTGTCGGGCCAGATCAAGTCGATCACCGACTTCGGCGTGTTCATCGGTCTGCCGGGCGGCATCGACGGCCTGGTGCACCTGTCGGACCTGTCGTGGCAAGAGACCGGCGAAGAAGCCGTTCGCAAGTACAAGAAGGGCGACGAGGTGGAAGCCGTTGTGCTGGCCATCGACATCGACAAGGAACGCATCTCGCTGGGTATCAAGCAGCTGTCGGGCGATCCGTTCAACAACTTCGTGTCGACCAACGACAAGGGTTCGATCGTGAATGTCACGATCAAGACCGTTGATCCGAAGGGTGCCGTGGTGCAACTGGCTGACGACGTGGAAGGCTACCTGCGTGCCTCGGAAATCTCGAGCGACCGCGTGGAAGATGCCCGCAACGTGCTGAAGGAAGGCGAAACGATGACCGCGATGATCGTCAACATCGATCGCAAGTCGCGCAACATCAACGTCTCCATCAAGGCGAAGGACAGCGCCGACCAACAGGAAGCCATGCAGAAGTTCTCGGCGGATACCGGCACGGCTGGTACCACGAACCTCGGCGCGCTGCTGAAGGCCAAGCTGAACGAAACCAACCAGTAAGCATCCACCGGGTCGACCCTAAAGAACGACGAGGACGCGCGCACGATGCCCATGACCAAGTCCGAACTCGTGGAAAAGCTGGCCGCCCGCTTTCCGCAGCTGTTGCTGCGGGATGCGGACATCGCGGTCAAGACGATCCTGGATGCGATGTCCGACGCTCTGGCCGATGGCCACCGCATCGAGATCCGCGGGTTTGGCAGTTTTGGGTTGAATCGTCGTCCGCCTCGTGTTGGGCGCAACCCCAAGTCTGGCGAGAAGGTGCTGGTGCCCGAAAAACGGGTGCCGCATTTCAAGGCGGGCAAGGAGTTGCGCGAACGGGTTGACCGCAGCCTGGAGCGACAAGGCGAACTCTCTACGGAGGGCGAGCCAGCGGTGTCGCTTACGGCTGTCAAGGCTGCTCGACAGACTGACGGGAATCGCCAAGCCGCTGCATTTTCAGCGGAGACGGCGCTGCCGCTGGTCATGTCGCGGTGAGCCTTGGTTGCAAAGAGGTTTCAGAAACGCCCCGGTTTTGCCGGGGCGTTTTTTATTGGCGCAGCCCGCGTGCGTACGCGCTCGTGCGTGGCTGGCTGACAGATGAATCCGCTACAATGCGGCACAACCCGGCATTCGCACACTCAGTCGCTGCACCGCCGTCCGCTTCCGAATCCGCATGAAATTTCTCGTCTGGGTCATCCGCATCCTGTTGTTTGTGCTGCTCTTTGTGCTGGCACTGCATAACACGGCGGAAGTCTCGCTGGTGCTGCCATTTGGCGTGACTTGGCGCGCGCCGCTGATCTTGATTGCGCTGATCTTTTTCGCGGCTGGCATCTTGCTGGCCATGTTGGCGATGGCGCCGCGTGTGATTCGACATCGCTTTACCGCGAGTCGCTTGCGTCGTCAGATTGGTCGCATGAAAAAGGCTGAAGAGGCGGTGACACCGACTGAGGTATCTGGCCCCGTCGTTGCCGATTCTCCGTATCACGTTCCCGGCCCCAAGGTCTGACGCATGGATTTTGATCTCTGGTGGCTATTGGCCATCCCCCTGGTGTTTGGCTTGGGCTGGGTGGCTGCCCGCCTTGATGCCCGCCAGTTGCGCACCGAGCAGTCCTCGCTGCCGCGCTCGTATTTCAAGGGGCTGAATTTCCTGCTCAACGAGCAGCCCGATAAGGCCATCGATGCCTTCATCGAAGTCGCCCGCCTGGATCCGGAAACCACCGAACTGCACTTTGCACTGGGCAGCCTGTTTCGCCGCCGTGGCGAGACCGAGCGAGCGATCCGTGTGCACCAGAACCTCGTCAATCGTCCCGATCTGCCGGCCAACGAGCGCGATCACGCGCTGTACGAGTTGGGGCAAGACTTTCTACGCGCAGGCCTGCTGGACCGAGCGGAAGAATCCTTGCGCATGCTGATGGAAGGCGCATTTGCGGAGCCGGCCAAGCGCGTGCTGCTGGAGTTGTACGAAATCGAGAAAGAGTGGAGCAAGGCCATCGACGCGGCCCGCGAGCTGCAGACGCTGCAAGGCAAGGATTATTCCGTGCAGATCGCGCAGTTCTGCTGTGAGTTGGCGCAGGAAAAGCTGCAGCGCAAGGATGTGCCGTCCGCGGTGGAATGGCTCGAACGCGCGCTCCAGGAGAACCCCAAAAACGTGCGCGCCACCATCCAACTCGGCGATGTGGCGCAAGGCCACGGCGATGTTGAAGGCGCCATCAAGCGCTGGCGCAGCATCGAGCAGCAGAATCCGTCATTCCTGCCGCTGGTGGCTGAGCGGCTGATGAAGGCGTATGCACAACTTGGCCGTGCGGCTGAGGGTCTCGCATGGCTGCGCTCCAAGATGGACGCGCGCCTGGGGCCCGAATTGCTCGATACGGTCTACAAATACGAACTGGATGTGCACGGCATTGATGATGCCGTGGCATTGATGCGTGACCAGATCCGCCGCCAGCCCTCGTTGATGGCATTGACGCGGCTAGTGGAGGCCGAGGCATCGCGCGCATCCGAGGCGGTGAGCCATGAGGCGCCAGCAACGGCGGATGTGGCCGAGAGCGCGCTGGCCGATCCGGTGGAAGCGGGCAGTAATGCCGACATCCAGCGCGCGCAGGATCTCGGCGCCATCCGCGATCTGCTGCAAAGTCGCACGCGCAATCTGGCGCGCTATACGTGCCAGGAGTGCGGCTTCCGTGCACGTCTGTTCTATTGGCAGTGCCCTGGCTGCAACCGCTGGGAAACGTACGCGCCGCGCCGTACCGAGACACTCGGTGGCAGCGGTGGGGCCAGCATGTAATTCAGTCCGGCGTGGTTTGCTTTCGTGCTCCGCGCTGGCGCTTTTTTAATCTTTGAAGTGTTCGTATGAAAATCACCATCATCGGTAGTGGCTATGTCGGTCTGGTCACCGGCGCCTGTCTTGCGGAACTGGGCAACGATGTGTTCTGCCTCGACGTCGACCAGAAGAAGATCGACCTGCTCAACGCCGGCGGCGTGCCTATCTACGAACCGGGCCTGAAGGAGCTGATCGAGCGTAACCGCGCTGCGGGGCGCATCCAGTTTTCGACTGACGTGGCTGCTAGCGTGGCGCACGGCGATGTGCAGTTCATCGCCGTCGGTACGCCACCTGATGAGGACGGCTCCGCTGACTTGAAGTACGTGCTAGCCGCGGCGCGCAACATCGCCCAGCACATGAACGGCTTCAAGGTGATCGTCGACAAGTCGACCGTGCCGGTGGGCACTGGCGACAAGGTGCGTGCTGCCGTGGCGGAGGTGCTGGCCACGCGCGGCAAGTCGGACGTCGGCTTCTCCGTGGTGTCGAACCCCGAGTTCCTGAAGGAAGGCGCGGCGGTGGACGATTTCATGCGCCCGGACCGCATCGTGCTCGGCACGTATGGCGATGCCGACGGCCTGAAGGCCAAGGCCATGATGCGCACGCTGTACGCGCCGTTCAACCGCAACCATGAACGCACTTTCTACATGGATGTGCGCTCGGCCGAGTTCACCAAGTACGCCGCCAACTCGATGCTGGCCACGCGCATCTCCTTCATGAACGAGATGGCCAACCTCGCCGACAAGGTGGGCGCCGACATCGAACTCGTGCGCCTGGGCATCGGCTCCGATCCGCGCATTGGTTACAGCTTCCTCTACGCCGGCACCGGCTACGGCGGTTCGTGCTTCCCGAAGGATGTGCAGGCGCTGGTGCGCACCGCGCAGGAGTATGGCCAGACGCTGCATGTGCTGGAGGCCGTCGAGGCCGTCAACGACAAGCAAAAGGAAGTGCTGGTCGCCAAGATTGAAGACCGCATGGGCGCGGACCTGACCGGCCGCACGTTCGCCATCTGGGGCCTGGCGTTCAAGCCGAACACCGACGACATGCGCGAGGCGCCGAGCCGCATCCTGATCGCGGCGCTGCTCTCGCGCGGCGCGCGCGTGCAGGTGTATGACCCGGTTGCGATGGAAGAAGCCCGCCATGCACTGGCGCTGGATCTTTCTGCGGAGCAGTTGGAACGTGTGACGTTCTGCGCCGGTCAGATGGACGCGCTCAAGAACGCCGACGCGCTGGTCATCGTGACCGAGTGGAAGGCGTTCCGTAGCCCCGACTTCAACGCCGTGAAGGCTCTGTTGAAGACGCCGATGGTGTTCGATGGCCGCAACCTGTTCGAGCCGCAAGCCATGCGCGATGCCGGCTTTGAATACCAGGCCATCGGGCGTTCCACCCAATCGTAATCGCTGTGACCTCGGCTGCTGCCGAAACTCTAGACTCATGACTACGCTCGCTTCCGAACAGATCCACGCCGCCCGCATCCTCGTGGTGGGCGACATGATGCTCGACCGCTACTGGTTTGGCGACGTCGATCGGATTTCTCCGGAAGCGCCGGTGCCCGTCGTGCAGATCAAGCGCCAGGATGAGCGCCTGGGCGGCGCCGCCAACGTGGCACGCAACGTGGCAGCGCTCGGTGCGCAGGCTGGCATGCTCGGCGTGATCGGTGACGACGAACCCGGTCGCAGCATCGAAACGCTGCTCGTCGAAAGCCATGTCACCGGCCACCTGCATCGCGACCCGGCCGTCAACACGACGATCAAGCTGCGTGTGCTGGCACGCCAGCAGCAGTTGATTCGCGTCGATTTCGAGAACCCGCCCACGCATGAAGTGCTGATGTCGGTGCTCGATCGTTTTGGCGCGCTGGTGCCGCAACATGACGTGGTGGTCTTGTCCGACTACGGCAAGGGCGGCCTCACGCACGTGGGCAAGATGATCGAGACGTCGCGCCAGGCAGGCCGCCGTGTGCTGGTCGACCCGAAGGGCGACGACTATTCTCGCTACAAGGGCGCGACCATGATCACGCCCAATCGCGCTGAGATGCGTCAGGTGGTCGGCACGTGGAAATCGGAGCAGGACCTCACCATCCGCGCGCAAAACCTGCGCCGCGAGCTGCAGCTTGAAGCGCTGTTGCTCACGCGTTCGGAGGAGGGCATGACGCTCTACACCGAGCACGAGGTGCTGCACGTGTCGGCCCAGGCACGCGAGGTGTTCGACGTGTCGGGTGCGGGCGACACCGTGATCGCCACGCTGGCGACGCTGCTGGGCGCCGGCGCCAACATCAAGGAAGCCGTGCAGTACGCCAACCGCGCAGGCGGCATCGTGGTCGGCAAGCTGGGCACGGCTGTCGTCACTCACGCAGAACTTTTCTCCCAAGCATCATGACCATCATCGTTACCGGCGCGGCAGGCTTTATTGGCGCCAACATCGTCAAGGGCCTGAATGAGCGCGGCGAGACCGACATCATCGCCGTCGACAACCTCACGCGAGCCGACAAGTTCAAGAACATCGTCGATTGCCAGATCAGCGATTACCTCGACAAGACCGAGTTCGTGGAGCGCTTTGCACGCGGCGATTTCGGTAAGGTCCGCGCGATCTTCCACGAAGGTGCCTGCTCCGACACGATGGAGACCGACGGCCGCTACATGATGGAGAACAACTACCGCTACACGTTGGCGGTGATGCGCGCGTGCCTGGACCAGGGCGTGCAGTTCCTCTATGCCTCGTCGGCGGCCACGTATGGTGCGTCGGAAACCTTCCGCGAGGAGCCGGAGTTTGAGCGGCCGCTCAACGTGTACGGCTACTCCAAGCTGCTGTTCGATCAGGTGGTGCGCCGTGTCATGCCGACGGCGCTGTCGCAGATCGTCGGCTTCCGCTACTTCAACGTGTACGGCCCGCGCGAGCAGCACAAGGGGCGTATGGCATCGGTGGCGTTCCACAACTTCAACCAGTTCCGCGCCGAAGGCACCGTCAAGCTCTTCGGCGAATACAACGGCTACCCGCAGGGCGGCCAGATGCGCGACTTCGTGTCGGTGGAAGACGTGGTGAAGGTCAACCTGTTCTTCTTCGACAACCCAGACAAGTCTGGCATCTTCAACCTCGGCACCGGACGCGCACAGCCGTTCAACGACATTGCGACGACGGTGGTGAACACGTTGCGCGAGGCTGAGGGCAAGCCGGTGCTCTCCACCGAAGAGCTGGCGCAGGAAGGCCTGATCGAGTACGTGAAGTTTCCGGACGCGCTGCGCGGCAAGTACCAGTGCTTTACGCAGGCGGATCAATCACGCCTGCGCGAGGCGGGTTATACGGCGCCGTTCTTGACGGTGCAGGAAGGCGTGGCACGCTACTGCCAGTGGTTGCTGAAACAACCGGCTTGATCTGCTGCCCGATCAGACAGCGCGTCACTTTTTGTGTGCGTGCAGCAGCATCTTTGCGATGCTCTTTAAGATGATCTGAAACCGCCACCTGTGTGGCGGTTTTCTTTTCTCTCACCTCAAAAGATCTGGAGGAGCATATGTTGAAGAAGCTGTTGGCCGCTGCGTTGATGTCGTTGTCCATGCTGTCGGTTTCATGGGCGGCCGTGGACGTAAACACGGCAGACCAGGCTGCGCTGGAAACGCTGTCAGGTGTCGGCCCCAAGCGTTCCAAGACCATCATTGAAGAGCGCACCAAGAACGGCCCGTACAAGGATGCCGCCGACTTCAAAGCCCGCGTACCGGGCATCGGCGACAAGACGCTCGCCAAGCTGGAAAACGCCGGGATGACATTCGGCGCGGCGGCCCCCGCACCTGCACCGGCAGCCGCCAGGAAAGACAGCAAAGACGCCAAGAAGAAGTAAGCGCCGCATTCTTCTGCCCCATGACGCCCCGCTCATGCGGGGCGTTTTGCCATGCGCGAGGCAGGGTTGTCCTGCTGCATTACAATGGTCTGATTCCATTTCCTACGCACCATGGCTTATCCCACCATTGAAGACACCATCGGCAATACGCCGCTGGTGCAGCTCCAGCGCATTCCTGGCGAAGCCAGTGCGCGACGCGGCAACGTCATCCTCGGCAAGCTGGAAGGCAACAACCCGGCCGGCTCGGTCAAGGATCGCCCCGCGCTGTCCATGATCAAGCACGCCGAGGCACGCGGCCGCATCAAGCCGGGCGATACGCTCATCGAAGCAACGTCGGGCAACACTGGCATCGCGCTGGCTATGACGGCTGCCATCCGCGGCTACAAGATGGTGCTGATCATGCCGGAAGACCTGTCGGTTGAGCGTCGTCAGAGCATGGCCGCCTATGGCGCGGAGATCATCCTGACCCCCGTCAAGGGCGGCATGGAATACGCGCGTGACTTGGCCGACGCGATGGAGAAGGAAGGCAAGGGCGTCATCCTCGACCAGTTCGCCAACCCGGACAACCCCCTCGCGCACTATGAGACCACCGGCCCCGAGCTGTGGCAGCAGACCGAAGGTCGCATTACGCATTTCGTTTCGGCCATGGGCACGACGGGCACCATCACGGGTGTTTCGCGCTTCCTGAAAGAGCAGAACCCGGCCGTCCAGATCGTGGGCGCGCAGCCGGAAGAGGGCTCGCGTATTCCGGGCATCCGCAAGTGGCCGGAAGCGTATATGCCGAAGATCTACGATCCGAAGTTCATTGATCGCACCGAGCCCGTGAGCCAGTCCGATGCCGAACACATGGCACGTCGCATGGCGCGCGAAGAGGGCATCTTCTGCGGGATTTCGGCGGCAGGCGCACTGTGTGTGGCGCTGCGGATTGCTGAAGAAGTCGAGAACGCGACCATCGTGTTCGTGGTGTGCGACCGCGGCGATCGCTACTTGTCGACGGGTGTGTTCCCGGCCTGATAGCCGCCCGCGTCGTTATGAAAAAAGCGCAGCCGAAGCTGCGCTTTTTTTTATGCGGATGCGGCCCCGATCAACCGCGCATCGCTTGTCGTACTGCCTGGCCGAGCTCGTACACCGCCGCCGCATAGAAGAAGCTGCGGTTATAGCGCGTGAGCACGTAGAAGTTGCGCAGGCCGACGCGGTATTCGGTCGGCTGGCCGGGCGTGGGCAGGTCGATCATCAGCACTTCGGTTTCCTGCTCGCGAGCGGCATCCACGCCGGGTGCCAGCGCAAGCCCAGCACGCGTGAGCTTGGACAGCGTCATGCGCGGATATGGCTGGCCGTCGGCTGCAGCGGCCGCAATGCCTTGGCTGTCGGTATCGCCGGCGATGTTCCACATGACCGGGCGGTTCGGCTCCCAACCGTGCATCTGCAGAAAGTGCGCGACGCTGCCGATGGCGTCCACCGCGCTGTTGCGCAGGTCGATGTGGCCGTCCTTGTCGTAGTCCACTGCGTATTCGCGAATGCTGGTCGGCATGAACTGCGGAATGCCCACCGCACCCGCGTATGAACCCAGCACCGAGAACGCATCCGTGCCGGTGTCGCGGCACCAGAGCAGGTAGTCCTTGAGCTGGTTGCGGAACATCGTGCTGCGGTCTTCGCGGTTGGGCGTGTCGGGGTAGTCGAAGGCGAGCGTGGACAGCGCATCCATCACGCGGAAGTTGCCCATGTCGCGGCCGTAGATGGTCTCCACGCCCAGGATGCCGACGATTACGTCGGCCGGTACGCCAAATTCGCTCTCGGCGCGACGCAGTGTGTCGCCGTATTGCTGCCAGAACTGCACGCCCGCGTTGATGCGGATGGGCTCGATGAAACGGCCGCGATAGGCCGTCCAGCTCCGGCGTGCGGGTGTGGCCGGCGGCAGGATCAGCCGCGCAACGGTGGCGGAGTACGCTGTACCCGCAAACAGCGCGTCGAGCGATGCGCGATCGAAGTTGTACTTGCCGACCAGCTCGTTGACGAAGGCCTGCGTCTGCGGATTGTTGCGGTAGCGATCCGGATCGATCTCTTCTTCATGCACGGCAACGCGGCGCTTGGGCGACTTGCTCGCTTTCTTGGCCGCCAGCGATAGCGCTGGGAAAGACAGTGCGGAAAGCGCGGCACCCGCCATCAGGGCGCGCAGTACAGGACGACGGGAAGAGGGCGATTGGCTCATGGGCAGGCTTCAAACAGGATCGGGGCATTGTAGCGGATGGCTCTGGCGGATCACCCCGGCGTGCGGCGTTGTTGCGCACCCGTGCTAACGTAGCGGCTGGAGACACCGAAGCACCCGGATCACAACACCAACATGGCGACCGGCCTCTACACGCATCCCGAATTCCTCCGGCACGAGATGGGTCCGCACCATCCCGAATGTCCGGACCGCCTGCGCGCGATCGAAGACCAACTCATCGCCAGTCGCATCGAAGACCTGCTCGTCCCGTGCGAGGCGCCGCCTGCCACCGAGGCGCAATTGTGCCGCGTGCACCGCCCCGAGTATCTGCGCCAGTTGGTATCCAGCGTGCCGATTGCCGGCTACATGCCGATCGATCCCGACACCTCGATGAATCCGCACACCTATATGGCGGCCGTGCTGGCGGCAGGTGCGGCGGTGGATGCGACTGACAAGGTCATCGCCGGCGAGCTGGAAAACGCTTTCTGCAGCGTGCGCCCGCCTGGCCACCATGCCGAGCCCGGCCGCGCGATGGGCTTCTGCTTCTTCAACAACGTGGCCGTGGCCGCGCGTCATGCGCTGGAGCACCACGGCTTGCAGCGCGTCGCCATCGTCGACTTTGATGTGCACCACGGCAACGGTACCGAAGCGGCGTTTCGCGACGAGCCTCGCGTCATGATGTGCAGCATCTTCCAGCACCCGTTCTATCCGTATTCCGGCACGGAAGCCGTGGCGGCCAACATGGTCAACATTCCGCTGCCCGCCTATACGAATGGCCTGACGGTACGTGAGGTGGTGGAGACGATCTGGCTGCCGCGCCTGGAGGCGTTCAAGCCCGAGATGTTGTTCATCTCCGCCGGCTTTGACGCGCATCGCGAGGACGACCTGGGCCAGATGGGCCTGGTCGAAGCCGATTACGCCTGGATTACGCAGCAGCTCATGCAGCTGGCGCGCGTGCACGCCAAAGGCCGCATCGTCAGCTGCCTGGAGGGCGGGTACAACCTCAGCGCCCTCGGCCGGAGCGTGGTTGCCCACGTGAAGGCGCTGGCCGAGCTTTAGGCGATGGACGCCAACGATTCATCAATGTCATTCGTAAAAGTAATAAAGACATCGTTAAAGAATCGTTCCTCGCATGTAGTGGCTGCCTTACACTAGCGCCTCATTCAAATAAGAAAGAGACGGCAACGGCCTGATTTTGCGGCGGTTGCCGTTTTTGTATGGACTCATGATCGAACTCAAGGGGATCTCGCAGCACTTCCGGGGGGCGGGCGGCACCGACGTCCACGCGCTGCGCGACGTCGACCTCACCATCGAGCGCGGTGAAGTCTTCGGCATCATCGGCCGTAGCGGTGCCGGCAAGAGCACGCTGGTGCGCGTTATCAACCTGCTGAACAAGCCGACCGCGGGCACCGTCACGGTGGCGGGGCAGGAACTCACCGCGCTCAACGCCGACGGACTGCGTCAAGCGCGCCGCAAGATCGGCATGATCTTTCAGCACTTCAACCTGCTGACGTCGCGCACGGTGTATGACAACGTGGCGTTACCGCTGGAGCTGGCCGGCACGCCGCGCGAGCGCATCCGCGAAATCGTGCTGCCGCTGCTGGATCTTGTAGGCCTGGCCGCATTCAAAGACCGCTATCCCGCGCAGCTCTCCGGCGGGCAGAAGCAGCGCGTTGGTATTGCGCGTGCGCTTGCCAGCCAGCCGGAAGTCTTGCTCTGCGATGAAGCGACCTCCGCCCTGGACCCGGAGACCACGCGCTCGATCCTCGACCTTCTGCGCAAGATCAATCGCGAGCTGGGCTTGACCATCGTGCTGATCACGCACCAGATGGAAGTCATCAAGCAGGTGTGTGACCGCGTGGCAGTGCTCGACGCCGGCCGCGTGGTGGAACTCGGCCGCGTGATCGACGTGTTCCTGCAGCCGCATCACGACGTGACGCGCGCGCTGATCGGCGAGGTCATCTCGCAGGAGCTGCCGCCTTCGGTGCTGGCGCGTGTGGAAAGCCGCCTGGTTGCCCGCGAGCACGGCGGACGCGACCACCTGTTCCGACTCGCCTTTACCGGCGAGGGCGTGGACCAGCCCGTGCTGGCGCAAGCTGTCCGCACGTACGGGTTCGACTTCAACATCCTGCACGGCCACATCGACGAAATTCAGGGCCAGGCCTTCGGCTCGCTGGCGATTTTGGCCACGGGCGACACGGCTGACATCAACAACGCAATGCACTTCCTGCGCGAGCAAGGCGTGGTGGTCGAGGAGATCAATCATGTGGTCTGACTTGACCGATCTGTTTCTGCCGGCCTTCTGGGAAACGCTGGCCATGGTGGGCGTGTCGGGCGGCATCGGTGCGCTGTTTGGCGTGCCGCTGGGCGTGCTGCTGTATCTGACGGCCTCCGGTGGCGTGCTGTCGGCGCCGGTGTTCAATCGCGTGGCGGGCCTGATCGTCAACGCCGTGCGCTCGGTGCCGTTCATCATTCTGCTGGTGGCGGTGATTCCGTTCACACGTCTGCTGGCGGGCTCGTCCATCGGCACGGCTGCAGCCATTGTTCCGCTGACGATTGCAGCCATTCCGTTCATCGCGCGCCTGGTGGAAACCGCCCTGCGCGAAGTGGACCGCGGCCTGATCGAAGCCGCCCAATCGATGGGCGCGACCACCGGCCAGCTCGTCTACAAGGTGCTGCTGCCCGAGGCGATGCCCGGCATCCTCGCTGGCCTGACGATCACCTTCGTCAGCCTGGTCGGCTACTCGGCTATGGCCGGCACGATCGGCGGCGGCGGCTTGGGCGATCTGGGCATCCGCTACGGTTATCAGCGCTATGAATCGGACATCATGCTGGCGGTCGTCGTCATCCTGATCGTCTTCGTGCAGGCGGTGCAATCCACGGGCGACTGGCTCGTGCGCCGTCTCAGCCATCGTTAATCATTTATCGACATCAATACGGGGGAACCTTATGAATCGTCGTCAACTGCTGCAATGGTCCGCGAGCCTGGGTGCCGCGCTGGCACTGGTCGCAGGCAGCGCCCTGGCGCAAAGCAAGCCGATCAAGATCGGCGTGACCGCCGGCCCGCACGCCGAGATCATGGAAGAAGTGAAGAAGGTCGCCGAGAAGGACGGCTTGAAGCTCCAGATCGTCGAGTTTAACGACTACATCCAGCCGAACGCCGCCTTGGCCTCCGGTGACTTGGACGCCAACAGCTACCAGCACCAGCCTTATCTGGACGACCAAGTCGCCACGCGCGGCTACAAGTTCGTGAGCGTGGGTCAAACCATCACGTTCCCGATGGGTATCTACTCGAAGAAGATCAAGTCGCTCAAGGAGTTGAAGGACGGCGCACGCTTCGGCCTGCCGAACGATCCGACCAACGGCGGTCGTGCACTGTTGCTGCTGCAGGCGCAAGGCGTGATCAAGCTCAAGCCGAACGCCGGTTTCAAGGCCTCGCCGCGCGATGTGGCCGAGAACCCGAAGAAGCTCAAGTTTATCGAGCTGGATGCCGCTCAACTGCCGCGCTCGCTGGATGACCTGGACGCCGCCGCCGTCAACGGTAACTATGCCGAGAAGGCCAACCTCGACCCGACCAAGGACGGCATCGCCATCGAAAGCCCGAAGGGCCCGTACGCCAACGTGCTGGCCGTGCGTGCAGCGGACAAGAATCAACCGTGGGTCGCCAAGCTGGTCAAGGCCTACCATTCCGACGCGGTCAAGGCCTTCGTGAAAACGAAGTACAAGGACGCGGTGATTGTGGCTTGGTAACCACTTTGTGATCGCTGGGGCGATCCGATAGAGGGTTCTACCAAACAGATTGCCGGACGTTTTACTGGCGTCCGGCAATTTTTCAGGGTTAAAATAGCACGACCGTTCGGAAATTTAACGCGGCCGACCGGCCCCCCTTATAATGGCCGGCGTTTTGCAAAATCGTCTTATCAAATAGTGGAGTGAGCGCATGAAAGTCCTGGTCGCAGTCAAGCGCGTGATCGATTACAACGTGAAGGCTCGCGTGAAGGCGGACGGCAGCGGTGTCGATCTGGCCAACGTCAAGATGAGCATGAACCCGTTCGACGAGATCGCCGTGGAAGAGGCGGTTCGTTTGAAGGAAGCGGGTGTCGCTACCGAAGTGGTCGCCGTGTCGTGCGGCGTGACGCAGTGCCAGGAAACCCTGCGCACCGCCATGGCCATCGGTGCCGATCGCGGCATTTTGGTTGAAACCACTGAAGAGCTGCAGCCGCTGGCCGTCGCCAAGCTGCTCAAGGCGCTGGTCGACAAGGAACAGCCTCAGCTGATCATCCTGGGCAAGCAAGCCATTGACGATGACGCCAACCAGACCGGCCAGATGCTGGCTGCGCTGGCCGGCCTGCCGCAAGCTACGTTTGCCTCGAAGGTGCAGGTTGCTGACGGCAAGGCTTCGGTCACGCGTGAAGTGGATGGCGGTCTGGAAACCCTGTCGGTCAAGCTGCCGGCCGTGGTCACCACTGACCTGCGCCTGAACGAGCCGCGCTACGTGACACTGCCGAACATCATGAAGGCGAAGAAGAAGCAACTCGACACGGTCAAGCCGGAAGACCTGGGCGTGGACGTTGCCCCGCGCCTGAAGACGCTGAAGGTGGCTGAGCCCGCCAAGCGCAGCGCTGGCGTGATGGTGCCCGACGTGGCCACGCTGGTCGCCAAGCTCAAGACCGAAGCCAAGGTGCTGTAAGCGGTCACGCTACTTGCACGCAACTTCAAGCACACCGAACAGGCAGATCAAGATGACCGCACTCGTTATTGCTGAACACGACAATCAATCCATCAAGGCCGCCACGCTGAACACCGTGACGGCAGCCGCTCAATGCGGCGGTGACGTCCATGTGCTGGTGGCCGGCGCTGGCTGCGGCGCTGCCGCCCAGGCCGCCGCGCAGATCGCCGGCGTGACCAAGGTACTGGTGGCCGACGCGCCCCAGTTTGCCGATGGCCTGGCCGAGAACGTCGCCGAACAGGCCCTGGCCATCGCCGGCAACTACAGCCACATCCTGGCGCCCGCCACCGCCTACGGCAAGAACATCCTGCCGCGCGTGGCCGCCAAGCTGGATGTGGCCCAACTGTCCGACATCACCAAGGTCGACGGCCCGGACACCTTCGAGCGCCCGATCTACGCCGGCAACGCGATTGCCACCGTGCAATCGGCCGACAAAGTGAAGGTGATCACTGTGCGCGGCACGGCCTTCGACGCCGCGGCTACCACCGGCGGCTCGGCTGCAACCGAAACCCTGACCGCCGTGGCGGATGCCGGCATCTCGCAATTCGTCTCGCGTGAAGTGACGAAGAGCGACCGCCCGGAACTGACCGCCGCCAAGATCATCGTGTCGGGCGGCCGTGGCGTGGGCTCGGGCGAGAACTACACCAAGGTGCTGACCCCGCTGGCGGACAAGCTGGGCGCCGCACTGGGGGCCTCGCGTGCCGCGGTGGACGCCGGCTTCGTACCGAACGACTATCAGGTTGGCCAGACCGGCAAGATCGTCGCGCCGCAGCTGTACATCGCCGTCGGTATTTCGGGCGCGATCCAGCACTTGGCCGGCATGAAGGATTCCAAGGTGATCGTCGCGATCAACAAGGATCCGGAAGCGCCGATCTTCCAGGTGGCCGACTACGGCCTGGTGGGTGATCTGAACACTGTGGTGCCGGAGCTGGTGGCCGCACTGTGACCGCACAAAGCGGCGCCGGGTCTACGTAATCCGGCGCTGCTACGTCGTACAAGTGAAGCCGTTTCCGACACGCTTGGAAGCGGCTTTTTTGTGGCCCAATCATTATTAAGGCCATCAGGGATTGGAGAGAGACATGACCTATCAAGCCCCCGTCAAGGACATGCTGTTCGTAATGAACGAACTCGCAGGCCTGGACAACGTCGCCAAGCTGCCCGGCTTCGAAGACGCCACCGCTGACACCGCACAGGCTGTGCTGGACGAAAGTGCACGCTTTACCGGTGAAGTTGTCGCGCCGCTCAACGTGGAAGGCGACCGCAACCCGAGCAGCTGGAAGGATGGCGTCGTCACGGCCACCGCTGGTTTCAAGGAAGCGTTCGCGCAGTTCGGTCAGGGCGGCTGGCAGGGCGTGCAGCACCCGCTGGAATACGGCGGTCAGGGCCTGCCCAAGCTGATCGCCACCGCGTGCATCGAGATGCTGAACGCGGCCAACCTGTCGTTCGCGCTGTGCCCGCTGCTGACTGATGGGGCTATTGAGGCCTTGCTCACCGCCGGCACCGAAGAGCAAAAGCAACTGTTCGTGCCCAAGCTCATTTCGGGCGAGTGGACCGGCACGATGAACCTGACCGAGCCGCAAGCCGGTTCCGACCTGGCACTCGTGCGCACGCGCGCCGAGCCGGTGGGCGATGGCACGTTCAAAATCTTCGGTACGAAGATCTTCATCACCTGGGGTGAACACGACATGGCCGAGAACATCGTCCACCTCGTGCTGGCGCGCACGCCGGGTGCGCCGGAAGGTGTGAAGGGCATCTCGCTGTTCGTGGTGCCGAAGTTCCTCGTCAATGCAGACGGCTCGTTGGGCGCGCGTAACGATGCGCATTGCGTGTCGATCGAGCACAAGCTCGGCATCAAGGCGAGCCCGACGGCTGTGCTGCAATTCGGTGACAACGGCGGTGCCATCGGTACGCTGGTCGGCGAAGAAAACCGTGGCCTTGAGTACATGTTCATCATGATGAACGCCGCGCGCTATGCGGTGGGCATGCAGGGCATCGGCGTGTCGGAGCGTGCGTATCAGAAGGCCGTGGCCTACGCACGCGAGCGTGTGCAGAGCCGCCCGGTGGATGGTTCGGCCGGCAAGGCAGTGGCGATCATCCATCACCCGGATGTGAAGCGCATGCTGCTGACGATGCGCGCCATGACCGAAGGCGCCCGTGCGCTGGCCTACGTGGCCGCTGCGGCGTGCGACGCCGGCCATCACGCCGCCGATGACGCTGCACGCAAGCAGAATGAAGCGCTGTACGAATTCCTGGTGCCGGTCGTGAAGGGCTGGAGCACCGAGATGTCGATCGACGTGACGAGCCTGGGCGTGCAAGTGCACGGCGGCATGGGTTTCATCGAAGAGACGGGCGCTGCGCAGTATTACCGTGACGCACGCATCCTGCCGATCTACGAAGGCACGACGGCCATCCAAGCCAACGACCTGATCGGCCGTAAGACGGTACGTGATGGCGGCGCGGTGGCACTGGGCATCTGCGCAGAAATCGCCAAGGTGGAAGCGGCGCTTGCCGCGAAGGGTGGTGCGCATTGCGAAGCGATGCGTGCGCGTCTGGCGGCGGGCCGTGAGGCGATGGAGTCGGTGGTGCGCTTTGTGGTCGCGCAGACCAAGGCGCAACCGAACGCCGTGTTCGCGGGCAGCGTGCCGTATCTGCGCCTGTGCGGCATCGTGTTGTCGGGCTGGCAGATGGCGCGTGCGCTGCTGGTGGCCATCGACCGGGAGAGCGAAGACCCGAACTTCTACGGCGCGAAGATCGCTACGGCACGCGTGTTTGCCGACGTACTGCTCACCCAGGCGCCAGGCATTGCGCAGTGCGTGCTGACCGGTGGCGAGACCATCGGCGCGGTGCCGGAAGTGCAGTTCTAAGCGGCATCAGCGAGTATGAAAAGGGAGGCTTTGGCCTCCCTTTTTTCGTTGGTGCGTTGCTGACGTCAAGCCGGCGCGATTGCCAGGTGCAACGGTTGATCCGGCCGCAACGTAACGTTCATCACGGGGCGCGGGGCATGCATGTTATCCGGCACCGACAACGTGAAACGCTGCAGCAGCATCGCGGCAATCACCGTCATCTCAGACATGGCCAGATGCTGCCCGAGGCAGACACGGGGGCCGGTGCCAAAGGGTAGGTAGGCACCGCGTGCGCGTGGTAGCTCTAGGGCATCGAGCGCAAAGCGTTCCGGGTGGAACGCCAGCGGCTCGGGGAACCAGCGCGGGTCGTGGTGCATCGCTTGCACCGGAATCAGGAACATGGTGCGCGCAGGCAATTGCCACGCACCCAAGGTGATGGGCCGGGTGCTTCGCCGGCTGACGAGTACTGGTGCAGCCGGGTAGAGGCGCAGCGTCTCCTTGATCGTCTGCGTGAGGTAGGGCAGGGAAGCCAGCGTGTCGGGACTCGGCGTACAGCCCTGCAGTGTTTGCTGGACCTCCTCGCGTGCAATGGTCTGCGCAACCGGGTTCGATGCCATGCACCAGGCCCACCAGATCAGCGTGGCTGCTGTGGTTTCGTGCCCCGCCAGGAAAGCGGTCATGCATTCGTCGCGCACGGCATGCAGGGGCCACGTGGTGGGATCATCGCGGTGCAGCTGTAGCAAGCGGGTCAGCAGATCGTCGGGCCAGGCGTCTTGTGGCTGAGCCAATCGTGCTTGCAGGTGGTGATTGATCAGGCCATGCAGTGCCGCCAGGGCACGCCGTTTCTTGCGCTTCCAGGGTGCCCAGTCCGGCCAGCTTGCGGGCCAGTAGAACTCCGAGTTGGCAGCGGCACCGACGACGCGGATGGCCTGCTCCGCGGTGCGCGCCTCCTCGCCGATTTCGCTCGAGAACATCATCCGCGTGATGACGTCCATGGCAAGCGACGTAATCGCGCTTTCCATCGGCCAACGCGTATCGTGCTGCGGCCATTGTGCGAGCGCTTTCTCTGTGGCAGCGCTCATGGTGGGCACGAAGGCCTGGACAGCCTTGGGGGAGAAGTTCGGCTGCATGGCGTGTCGCTTGCTACGCCATGTCTTGCCTTCGGCAATCAGTACGCTGTGCCCGTGCAGTTGTGCGAACACGTGCATTCCGCGCTCCCAGCGGACCAGCGCGTCGTGATGCGTCACCAGCAGTTCGCGCGCGAGTGACGGGTCTGAGACGACGATTTCGTGTTCGGGCCAGAAGCGCAGATGCACAACATCGCCGAACTCGCGCTGCCATGCTGCCAGCGTCCCCAACAAGTCACGCGACATGCGGGCGAGCAGGCTCCAGCCAGTCAGCGCGGTCGACGGGCCCGGCGGCCAAATGCCGGGCGGATGGGCGGCGGGTGTGGGCGATGCGTCCTTTGCGTGGAAAGGGCATTGGCCGGAAGTGGTCGGGTTCATCTGGGTCTCCACGTGCATCTGGGCATGTCTGACATTGTTCGCTTGGCGGCGCGACCTGTCTTGAACGCAAACGACATCGACACCTGTCCGGCGTCTGCCTATACTGCGCCGCCATGCCATCCACATTCGAGTGTCCCGATCCTCTGGCGCGTGCGCCGCGCGTGTTGCGCGACGGCCATGCACCGGACACGCGGTTGTACCTCGCGCCGCCTGCCTTACAGGGCGCCATCGTGGCCATTCTCTGCCGCGACACGCGGGGCTTTGCGTTGACCGATGCGCAGCGCCTGTCCCATTTCCCTGCGTCGCCCATGGTGTCGCTGTCGTGGTTTCAGGGCATCGATGCGGGGCTTGTCGAGCGTACGGATGACGGACCGCAATGGCGGCCGCTCGGTGCGTCGGTTGTGCTGTCGGGTAGCCAATCTCAGCCCACGGTGAGTTGGGCGCCGACCACTGGGCGTGGCGGCATGATCTGCTTGACGGCAGATGTCGCGCAGACCTTGTTTGGTATCGACATGGCTATGGTCGCGGACCGCGTTGTCGACGCCTATGCAGCGCTGGGGACAGCCTGGGCGCCGCTGCTGGACGCCTTGCTTGACACCCATGATGATGCGGCGGCGCTCGCTGTGCTGGAGCAGCATCTTGCCGCGCGCTGGCACGCACTTCAGAGGCCGAGCACGGTTGTGTCGTCGCTACGCAGGGCCGGCCGTCACTGGGTGGAACGGCTCGGTTGGCAGGCCCATGAATGGCGCCGCACGCATAGTCCGCGGCAGGTGGAGCGGCGCATCAAGACGTTCAGCGGACGGTCCTTGCGTGAGTGGCAGGCACTTGTGAAAAGTGAAGGGGCGTATTTTGCGGCAATGGATCGGCATGCGGCGGGCTTGCCGTTCGATTGGGCTGCGCTGGCACAGGATGAAGGCTTTGCCGATCAGGCGCATCTGAGCCGTACGGCCAAGCGCGTCACTGGGTTTGCCCCGAGCGAGTTCGTGCAGCGTTTTGTCGAGGATGAGTCGTTCTGGGCGTACCGGCTGTGGGTTTGAGCGTGCCAGAAAGAAAGGGAGGTCGAGGCCTCCCTTTTTTTGTTTGATGCGGCGAGCAATCAGGCCAACGCAGGCTTGGTCGCAGGCATCGGCGCGCCGCCCAGGTAGCGATACACCGACAGATCATCTGCGCGGATGGCAGGCGAGCGGCCCGACACCAGATCCGACAGCAGCTTGCCGGAGCCGCACGCCATGGTCCAACCCAGCGTGCCGTGGCCGGTGTTGAGCCACAGGCCGCGCACCGGCGTCTGGCCGACGATCGGCGTGCCGTCCGGCGTCATCGGGCGCAGACCCGTCCAGAACGAAGCGCGCGACACGTCGCCGGCACCCGGGAACAGATCGTTGACCACGAATTCCAGCGTGTTGCGCTTGCCCGGGTCCAAGCGCTTGTCGTAGCCGACGATCTGCGCCATGCCGCCCACGCGGATGCGGTCGTCAAAGCGCGTGACGGCCACCTTGTAAGTCTCGTCCAGGATGGTGGACACCGGGCTCTTGGCCGCATCCGTCATCGGCACGGTGATCGAGAAGCCCTTGAGCGGATACACCGGCACGTTCACCAGGTTCTTCAGGAACGGCGTGCTGTAGCTGCCCAGCGCCACGACCACAAGGTCGGCCTCGATCGGTTGCCCGTCGACCAGCGCACCGCGCACCGCATCGTTCTTGAAGATCAGGCTATTGATGGTGCTGTTGAAACGGAAGCGCACGCCCAGCTTCTCGGCCATCGCGGCCAGGCGCGTGGTGAAGAGCTGGCAATCGCCCGTTTCGTCATTGGGTAGGCGCAGGCCGCCAGCCAGCTTGTGGCGGGTGGCGGCCAGGCCTGGTTCACTGCGCACGAGGTCTTCGCGCGAAAGCAGTTCGTAGGGCACGCCGGCACGCTCCAGCACGGCGATGTCGTTCGCGGCGCCGTCGAGCTGTTGCTGGGTGCGGAAGATTTGCAGCGTGCCTTGCTGGCGGCCTTCGTAGGCAATGCCGGTGTCGGCGCGCAGCTCGCGGATGCAGTCGCGGCTGTACTCGGCCAGGCGGACCATGCGCTCCTTGTTTTGCGCATAGCTGGCGGCGTCGCAGTTGCGCAGCATCTGCCACATCCACTTGAGCTGGAAGAGGGTGCCGTCGGGGCGGATGGACAGCGGCGCGTGCTGCTGGAACATCCACTTGATGGCCTTGAGCGGCACGCCCGGCGCGGCCCACGGCGATGCGTAGCCCGGCGAGATCTGTCCGGCATTGGCAAAACTCGTCTCCAGCGCCGGACCGGCTTCGCGGTCGACGACGGTGACTTCATGGCCGGCGCGGGCCAGGTAATAGGCGCTGGTTACGCCGATCACGCCACTGCCTAGAACGAGCACGCGCATGGTGATACTCCCCGGAGATGCATTTACGATAGATGCCGCTATCGTATTCGTACCTATCCAGTCATTGTTTCTGTATATTTTCAGGAAACAGGAACAATTTCGATTTTGGGGTGTTTTTCACCATGCGAACCCAGCGCAAGCCCGTCCGGGCCCTCGACAAGCTCGATCGCCGCATCCTCGACCTGCTGCAAAAGGACGGGCGGTTCTCCATGAAGGAGTTGTCCGAGGCGGTCGGGCTGACCATCACGCCGTGCATCGAGCGCGTCAAGCGCCTGGAGCGCGAGGGCTTTATCCTCGGCTATTACGCGCGGCTGAATCCGGCCATGCTGGGCGCCTCGCTGCTGGTGTTTGTGGAGATCAGCCTGGGCAGCAAGGCCGGCAATATGTTCGAGCAGTTCCGGCGCGAGGTGCTGCGCATTCCGGAGGTGCTGGAGTGCCACCTCGTCTCGGGGGATTTCGATTACCTCATCAAAGCGCGCATCCGCGAGATGAGCGAATACCGGCGCCTGCTGGGTGACATCCTGCTGCAGCTCCCGGGCGCGGTGCAGTCCAAGAGCTACATCGTGATGGAGGAGATCAAGGAGACGCTCGCCATCGATGTGACGGAAGAGGGCGGGTGACGTAGCGTTGTCACGGAAGCGACTTACGCTGGGCGGCACCTTCATCACCGATATGCGGAGCGCCCATGTCCGACCAGCCCATCTTCAAGCCGACCCGCCGCACGCTCATCAAGGGTCTTGTTTCTGTTAGCGGCACCACGTTGCTCGGCTCGCGCATTGGCGACGTGCTGGCCCAAGGCGTTGCACCGGCGGCGGTCACGTCCGAACGTCTGCGCCCGCAAGTGCCGGGTGGCGTCATGAGCGGCGACATCACCGCCAACAGCGCCATCATCTGGAGCCGCACTGATCGCCCCGCGCGCATGATCGTCGAATACTCGACCGATGCCGCTTTCAAGAACGTCGCACGTCGCATTGGCCCGGCGGCCCTCGAAAACAGCGGCCTGACTGCCCGCGTTGACCTGACCGGCCTGCCTGCCGGTGCCGATCTGTTCTACCGCGTCCGCTTCCAGGATCTCGTGCACGACAAGGCGCTCAGCGAGCCTGTCACCGGCCGTTTCCGCACAGCGCCCGTGCAAGCCAATCGCCCGATCTGCTTCGTGTTCTCCGGCGACGAAGCCGGCCAGGGCTGGGGCATCAACGAGCGCTTCGGCGGCTACCGCCTGTATGAAGCCATGCGCCGCGAGTCGCCCGATTTCTTCATCCACTCCGGCGACCAGATTTACGCCGATGGCCCGATCCAGGCCGAAGTGAAGCTGCCCGACGGCTCACTGTGGACCAACCTCGTGACCGAAGCCAAGTCGCACGTCGCACAAACGCTGGATGACTACCGCGGCGCTTTCGCCTACAACCAGCTCGACATGAACAAGCGCCGCTTTGCCGCCGAGGTGCCGTTCCTGGTGCAATGGGATGATCACGAGGTGCGCAACAACTGGTACCCCGGCCAGCAGATCGGCCCGGAAGAAAAGCGCTACCAGGAGCGCAGCACATCGGTGCTGGCCGCCCGCGCGAAGCAGGCGATGTTCGAATACAACCCATTCCGCTTCAACGCGGTTGACCCTGCGCAGATCTACCGCGCGTTCCAGTACGGCCCGTTGCTCGACGTGTTCATGCTGGACGAGCGCAGCTACCGCGGCCGCAACTCGCCGAACCGCCAGACCACGCTGGATGCCGATTCCGCCTTCCTCGGCCCGAAGCAGGCGGCGTGGCTCAAGCAATCGCTCAAGCAATCGAAGGCGACGTGGAAGGTGATTGCCAGCGACATGCCGATCTCCCTCGTGGTGCCCGATCTGAACCCCGACGTGCCCAAGGGCACCTATGAAGCCTGGGCCAATGCCGATGACGGCGCGCCGTCCGGCCGCGAGCTGGAGCTGGCCGGGATCCTGCGCTTCATCAAGCAGGAGAACATTCAGAACGTCGTGTGGGTAACGGCCGATGTGCACTACGCGCAGGCCACGTACTACCACCCGTCGCGTGCCAAGTTCACGGAGTTCAAACCGTTCTGGGAATTCGTTGGCGGCCCCATCAACGCGGGCACCTTCGGGCCGAACGAGGTCGACCAGACCTTCGGACCGGACCTGCGCTACATCAGCATCCCGAAGGACAATCCGCAGAACCAGTCGCCGGCCGCGCTGCAGCAGTACTACGGTCGCGCCAAGATTGATCCGGCCACGCGTACGATGCATGTGTCGCTGCATGATCTCGACGGCAAATCGCTCTGGGAAGTGAAGCTCGACCCGGAGGCGTAGCCAGCGCCACTCACAGCGCAGCGGTGGCGGATGCGATACGATCAGCAGGCCCCCGCATCCGATCCGTTCCGCTGTGTCTGACATGTCCGATCGCCACGTTCCACGCAAGGGACGCGGCGCTACTTCCAACCTGCAAGGCCGTTTTGAACGCGATGAACGCACGCGCGTGGATGACGGCTGGCAGCCGCTCGTCGGGCAATTCGATTCGGAAGACACCCCGCCGCGCATCGAGACTTCCGTCTCGATCGAGCGAGCGCGCTCGATCCTGAGCCACAACCAATCGCCGGACATTCCGTTCAGCGTGTCACTCAACCCATACAGGGGATGCGAACACGGGTGCGTGTACTGCTTTGCGCGGCCGACGCATGCGTATCTGGAGCTGTCACCCGGGCTGGATTTTGAGACCAAGCTGTTTGCCAAGACGAACGCCGCCGAGGTGCTGCGCGAAACGCTCGCCAAGCCCGGCTACCGTTGTGAGGCGATTGCGCTCGGCGTGAACACCGACGCCTATCAGCCCATCGAGCGCGAGCTGCGCATCACGCGCGACGTGCTGCAGGTGCTGCACGATTGCGATCACCCGGTTGGGCTCATCACCAAGTCATCGCTGATCGAACGCGACATCGATCTGCTCGCGCCGATGGCCGCGAAGAACTTGGTCGTCGCAGCCGTGACCATCACGACGTTGGACTCGGATCTCGCGCGCAAGCTGGAGCCACGCGCGGCCACACCATCGCGCCGCCTGCGCACGATTCGCACGCTGGCCGAAGCGGGTATTCCTGTTGGCGTGAGCGTCGCGCCGATGATCCCGTTCATCACCGACGATCATATGGAGCAGATCCTCGAAGCAGCGCGCGAGGCGGGCGCCACCTACGCAAGCTACATCGTGCTGCGCTTACCGAATGAGCTGAACGCCGTGTTCCAGGATTGGCTGATGGCGCATTTCCCCGACCGCGCGCAACGCGTGATGAACCGCATCCGCGATCTGCACGGCGGCCAGGACTACAAGGCGGATTTCGCCACGCGCATGCGCGGCACCGGTATCTGGGCGGACCTGCTGCGGCAGCGTTTCTACAAGACCGCCGACAAGCTCGGCTTCAACTACCACCGCTACAACGAGCTGGTGCTCGACACGTCGCAGTTCAAGCCGCCTGCGCGTGCAGCCAAGCCAAGAAAGCCCGTCGACGAGCGCCAGGGCAGCTTGTTTTGACGGTGGATTACTGCGACAGCGCCTTCGCTGCCTGCACCTGCGTTTCGAAGTAGGTCTGGAATGTGATGGCGAGGCCGGCCATCAGCAGGCCGGTACCGATCATCAGTGTGAGGATGGTCAACAGAACGACCGGCCAGCCTGAGCGCGTGGGCGTGCCGTCGGCATTGAATTGCGCATCCCATTTGTCGTCAGGACGCAGGCCGTACACCAGTGCCGATAGAAACCCCGCCAGCACAGACGCCCCGCCGATGATCGCGCAGGCCCAGCCCGGCACACTCGCCCGTTGGGTGGACCACAATAGCGCCACGCCAATCGCCCCGAGCCCCATTGCAAACACCTGCGACCAAGCCCAGAAGTCGCGTCCACCTTTGAGATAGAAACGGTGCGCGCCCACGCTTCCGAACAGGAAGGCGAGCAGCACGGTCAGCAGCTTGGATTTTTTCTGGAGAGCGGTCGTAGACATGGCAGGCGGAGAACACACGGCAACACAACACAGCGCCGCGCATTCTACGCCCAACATCATCCGCGACGCGGCCAGACGGCGGCGTCGGGAGCGCGTCCTAAAGACGCAATCAGCAGTTCGGGAAATTGGCCGTCAGTTCGGCTGGACGCGCGCAGCGCTGAGAGGTGCCTGCGGCGGGCGGGGTAGGGGCACTAAATCGGCACCAGACGCGGAGCGGACACGCTCATCGACGCCGTCAGGTCTTGCAGCAGTTGGGGCGCGCGTTGGCGCAGGCTGACTTCACCATAGAGCAGGTGAGCTAGCATCAGCATGAAGGCAGAGGTCCATATCAGACCGAGGATCAGCCGCACATGGCGGTGGAGTAAGGACAGCATGGAGGCACCTATTGTCGTTGTGATGGGTGTGATGAAAAGCGCACGACAAACGTGTGCCCTTCACCATCCAATACGACAAAGGCGCCCGCGGGCAAGTTCCGGGATGTGAAATGCGGAGCGGGGAATCAGCCTCGGCGCGAGCCGCGCCAGTTGCCGCCCTGATCGCCGTTGCCGCGTTCCTGGCGGAAGCGTTCCTGCTGTTGCCAGTCTCCCCGACCGCCTTCGTGAGGCTGCACGCGGCCGTTGAGGCGGTCATCGGCACGGGCACGCGCTTCCATGCGCTCCATTTGCTCGCGGATGCGTGCAGCCTGTTCGCCACGGGAGTCAACGAAGAAAATTTGCGCCACCGCTCGGTGGGCGCCTGGTGCGGCCTCGGTGGCTTGCGTCCACGCGGGCATGGCGGATTCTGCAAAGGCAGCGGCGGCCTGACGCGCCGATGCGTTGGCAGCCAGAGCGCCCGCAGAGGCGACGATCAGAACACCCGCTGCCAAGGGGCGAAGCAATGCGTGGATCGGCATGGCTATCTCCTATTGGGCGAGGGTTCGAAAGCGCCACGCGCTGCTGGCTGCTGTGCGAGGAAGAAGTCGGCAGCGCGTGTTCATGCCTGTCAATGTAAGGCTTCACTCAGCGGGCATCCACTGTCCGAACGTTACCCATGTAACGAGATGTTTCCCGCACGCCTTGCCCAGGCGGCAGGCGTCGTGCTCGTCATTTTCCGGTGTAGCGGATGCGATACACGGCCCCCGCTTCGTCATCGGAAACAAGCAGGCTGCCGTCGGGTGCTACGAGCACATCGGCGGGACGGCCCCACGCGCGTTCTCCTTGTAGCCAGCCGTGCACAAAGGGTTCCTGTCTTGTGACGTTGCCGGTCGCATCAAGCACGACACGCATGACGCGGTAGCCGACCTTGGTCGATCGATTCCACGAGCCGTGTTCTGCGATGAAGATGTTGTTGCGATACGCCGGCGGAAAGCTGCTGCCCGTATAGAAACGCATGCCCAGCGCCGCCACATGCGCCCCTAGCTTGGCAACGGGTGGCACGTATTGGCTGCATGGGTGTCCAGTACCGAATTCCGGGTCCGGGATGTCGCCCGCGTGGCAGAACGGGTAGCCAAAATGCGGGTTGGGTTTGCTAATACGGTTGAGCTCGTCGTCGGGCACATCGTCACCCATCATGTCGCGTCCGTTGTCGGTGAACCACAGCTCGTGCGTGATGGGGTGCCAGTCGAAACCCACGGTATTGCGGATGCCGCGCGCAACGAGCTCCAGGCCGCTGCCGTCCGGGTTCATGCGCATGAGGTTGGCGTAGCGGTTTTCGTCAGGGCGGCAGATATTGCATGGCGCACCCACTGGCACATACAGCTTGCCGTCCGGCCCAAATGCGATGAATTTCCAGCCGTGATGCGTTTCGGGCGGTAGTTTGTCGTTGATGACCACGGGCTCAGGCGGATCGTCGAGCCACGTGTCGATGTCATCGAGTCGCACCACGCGCGACACGGCCGATACATAGAGGCTGCCGTCGCGCCAAGCCACGCCCACCGGCAGCTGCAACCCTGAAGCCACCACGTGCACGCGTGTGCCCGGTGCTTGCAATGGCAACGCGTACACCTTGCCCGCACGGCTGCCGACATACAGGACGCCCGCCGGGGAGAGCGCCATTTCACGTGCTGCAGGCATCGCATCCGTCAACACCTCGACCTGAAAGCCCGGCGGTACGCGCAACTTATCGACAGGCAACCTGGCCTCGGCAGGCAGCGCCACGGCAAGCCAAGCCGCAAGCACAAACGCCTCGCCGATATGTCGAGCAAGCCACGCGTGCCAGCCGCTGTGCCACCGCCTTGTGGCTAAGTGTTTGTTTGGTCTGGAAAATTGGGCTATACTTGCGTGTTTCTCTGTACGCATACCCAGTTTTTCAAGGAAAAGATCCATGGTCGTGATCCGTCTGGCCCGCGGTGGCTCCAAGAAGCGCCCGTTCTTCAACATCGTTGCGACTGACTCGCGTAACCGCCGTGATGGCCGTTTCATCGAGCGCGTCGGTTTCTACAACCCGCTCGCCGGTGAAGGCGAAGAAGGTCTGCGCATCGTGCAAGACCGCCTGACCTATTGGGAAGGCGTGGGCGCGCAACTGTCGCCGACGGTTGCCCGTCTGGTGAAGCAGGGCGCCAAGAAGGCAGCCGCCTAAGTTTTAGCATGTGTCGATCGACGGTGCCGTCCGAGCACATTCTGCTGTGACGCGCGCTGCATCGACACGGCCCGGTCCGGTGGCTGTAGCAACGCAAGCGACCTCGCAAAAGGTCGCCGAGCGTTTGCAGGCCATGCGTCCGGGCACGGGCGCCAACCCCGCGCTTCCCGATGACCTCGTCGAGGTGGGTTACGTGGGTGGTGCCTATGGTATTCGTGGTTGGATCAAGGTCCAGCCACACGGTGACGCGGACGCGCTGCTGAACGCCAAGATTTGGTGGCTCAAGCCAGCAACCGGTGCACTGGCAACGTCAACGGACTGGCGGGTGTTTCCTGTCGATACGTCGCGCGCGCACAGCGGCACGGTGGTGGCAGGTTCGCCTGCCGCGCCGGATCGCAATGTTGCCGAAGCGCTGCGCGGATGTCTCGTGTGGGTCAGTCGAGCCGACTTTCCTGAGCCGGACGATGACGAGTTCTATTGGGTCGATCTGATCGGCGCCACGGTCGTCAACGAGCAACAGGAAACGCTTGGCACGGTGGCCGGCCTGATCGATAACGGCGCGCATCAGATTCTGCGCATCGTTGATGAGGGCGAGGTCGAGCGGCTCGTGCCGTTTGTCGAGGTTTACGTGAAGTCGGTGGATGTGGCTGGTCAGCGCATCGTCGTCGACTGGGGTCTGGATTACTGAACATGCGGCCGGAGAATTCGGCGATGCAGTTCGACGTCATCTCGCTGTTTCCGGACATGTTCCGGGCGCTGACGGACTGGGGTATCACCAGCCGCGCAGCCAAGCAGCAGGTATACACGTTGCGCACCTGGAACCCACGCGACTTCACGACGGACAATTACCGTACCGTGGACGACCGGCCTTACGGCGGTGGCCCCGGCATGGTGATGCTGGCCAAGCCGCTGGAAGCCGCGCTGGATGCCATTGCCGAGGCGCAAGCACCGGCAGCGTCGCATGTGGTGCTCTTGTCGCCGCAGGGCAAGCCGCTCACGCACAAGCGGGTGATGGAATTGGCGCAGTTGCCGGCGCTCACGCTGCTGTGCGGGCGTTACGAGGCGATTGATCAACGGTTGGTCGATCGTCGCGTGGATGAAGAAATTAGCCTTGGCGATTTTGTGCTGTCCGGCGGTGAAATCGCCGCGATGGCGGTCATTGATGCGGTGGTGCGCCAGTTGCCCGGTGTGTTGGGCGATGCGCAGTCGGCGGTGCAGGACAGTTTCGTCAATGGTCTGCTCGATTGCCCGCACTACACTCGGCCGGAAGAGTACGAGGGTGTGCGTGTGCCCGATGTACTGCTGGGCGGTCACCACGCCGAGATCGAGAAGTGGCGTCGCCAGCAGGCGCTGTTGAATACCGTGCGCAAACGGCCCGATCTGATCGATGCTGCGCGCGAGCAAGGTTTGTTGTCCCGCAGCGATGAGGTTTTCCTCGCTGCCGCGGCGATAACGGCAAAGGGGTCGGAAGCTTCCACACCGGAAGCCTCGGCCAAGTGATGTTCCCATCCTCTACCGGGGCCGCGATCAATCGATCAGGCAAAACGCCGGCATGATGGTCAAGGAGAAAAAGATGAATCTCATCGAGCAAATCGAGCAGGAAGAAATCAAGCGCCTGACGGCCAACAAGACGATCCCCCCGTTCGCCCCTGGCGACACCGTGATCGTCAACGTGAACGTCGTTGAAGGCAACCGCAAGCGTGTGCAGGCGTATGAAGGCGTCGTGATTGCCAAGCGCAATCGTGGCCTGAATTCGTCGTTCATCGTTCGCAAGATCTCTTCGGGTGAAGGCGTGGAACGTACGTTCCAGCTGTACTCGCCGCTGCTGGCTAGCATCGAAGTGAAGCGTCGCGGTGATGTGCGCCGTGCGAAGCTGTACTACCTGCGCGAGCGCTCGGGCAAGTCGGCTCGCATCAAGGAGAAGCTGACCTTCAAGCGCAAGGAAGCCGCTGCGGAGTAATCTGCGCGCGTTGCGAAAAGGCACCTTCGGGTGCCTTTTTTCTCTTTTGCAGCGGAAGATTGTGCTCACTGTCCTTCGTGACGCTGGTGAGTCTCCCCCCTGCGATCCATTCTGTTTCCGCCCTCATGCGCCGTCCCGCATTCGATCCTGAGAAATTGCCGGTGTTGCCGTCGTCAACGCCGCTGCCGGCGCTCGGGGTGCCGCGGTTGACGGCCGATTTCGTACGCGAACGCCTGCGTGCCCAACCCGCGTGGGAGCCGGAACATACTGACGAATCCCGCCTGATCGATGCATCGCTCAAGCTGCGCGAGGCGGCTGTGCTGGTGCCGTTGGTGCAGCGCGACGTGGGTCTGGCGGTGCTCCTCACGCAACGCAATGCGTCGCTCAGCCAGCATGCCGGTCAGGTGAGCTTCCCTGGCGGCGGGCGTGAGGCGGTCGATTCCGATGTGGTTGCCACCGCGCTGCGCGAGACGGTGGAGGAGGTCGGCATTGGCCCGGAATTCATCGAGGTTGTCGGTCGACTGCCTGACTACATCACCGGAACGGGCTTTCACGTGAGCCCTGTCGTGGGGCTGCTCTCGCCCGATTTCACGCTCAAGCCGGACCCGAGCGAAGTGGCCGAAGTATTCGAGGTGCCGCTCGCCTTTCTGATGGATCCGGCCAACCACGAAGTGCGCGAGCTTCGCTGGGAAGACCGTGTACGCCGTTTTTACGCGATGCCATATCGCAAGGCGGATGGCGGCTACCACTTCATCTGGGGTGCGACGGCGGGCATGCTGCGCAACCTCTATCACTTGCTGGCGGCGTAGCGCGCAAGGTACGGTGCGCTGTGACGCGCACGCCGTGTGCTATCGTCATGCACATCGCATTCACGGCGTGAAACGCGCCTCGCAACACCCTTCCCATGACCTTTTTCTCCGTACTCTGCGCGCTGATCCTCGAGCAATTCCGTGCGCTCAGCCGGGATAACCCGATCTACGATGTTGTGCGCGTGCTGGCCGCACGGGCTGAAGAATGGTTCGACACCGGGCATCGCCGCGATGCTGTGCTCGCGTGGTGCGTGGTCACGCTGCCAGCTGTGTTGGTGGTGGCGCTGGTGCACTACCTGCTCTCGTCAATCAGCCTAGGGCTGACGTTCTTGTGGAATGTGCTGATGGTGTACCTGACGCTCGGTTTCCGCCAGTTCAGCCATTACTTCACCGACATCCATGAGGCGCTGCGCAGCGACGACATCGTCACCGCGCGATTGCTGCTCAATGAGTGGTCCGGGCGAGACACGACTGACATGCCCGTCAACGAGGTCGTTCGCCACACGCTCGAATGCGCGATCGTGGCGGCGCATCGTCATGTGTTTGGCGTGTTCTTCTGGTTTTTGGTGCCGATTGGTCCGGCGGGCGTTGTGCTCTACCGCGGTGCTGAGTATCTGGCGCGCCATTGGAGCGATACATCGACGGAGCGCAGCCCAGAGTTGGGTCTGTTTGCGCGTCAGGCGTTCTTCGTCATTGACTACGTTCCTGCGCGATTGACCGCGATCGGCTTCGCCATCGTTGGCAACTTCGAGGATGCCGTCTATGCCTGGCGCAATCGCGCGGCCAAGTGGAGCGATGAAGTGAACGGCATCCTGCTGGCGGCGGGTGGGGGTGCGCTTGGCGTGCGCCTCGGCACGCCGATCGCGCAGCGTGATTCCGCAGAGCGTATTGCCGATGAGGACGGCGCCTATCCGATGGAAGTCGGGCAGGAGCCCAATGTGCGCACGCTGCAGTCGGCGGTGGGCCTAGTGTGGCGCGCCGTGGTGCTGTGGATGCTGCTGCTGGCGATGCTGTCGATCGCCGTGTGGCTGGGTTGATTCGCTCGCACGGAATCTGTCAGGCCGCATCCTCGCGGTCTTTGCCGCAGCGCCAGCACTGAGCGAACTGCGGCTCGTGCACCTCTCCGCAATGCCGACAGCGCCAAGCGGGGCCGGCCGGCGGATGGCGTGCCTGATCAAGCAGCGCTTGCGCCTGCGCTTCTTGCAATGGATTCACCAGCCAAACTTGCGCCGCGCAATCTTGCGGCGGAATATCCCCCGCCACGCTGCTCAGATAGATGTTCCGCAGCTCGGTACGAATGCCGGCGGCGGACAACACGTTCTGCCAGTGCGCCGCCATGCCAAGCGATGGACTGCTGATCAACAGCTTCATCCCTGCCTCCCCGAACTTCATTCCCCGTTACCAGGGCTTTTGCTGCTCCGATTCGTGCAGCAACTGCGCATAGAGCTGATGCCGGCGCGGATCGATCTGGCCGTCCGCCATGGCCCCCAGAATGCCGCAGCCGGGTTCCTGCAGGTGGCGGCAGTTATAAAAGCGGCACTCGGTCAGGCGTGAGCGGAATTCAGGGAAGGCGCGTTCCAACATGCCTTCGCTTAGATGGTGCAGGCCAAATTCCTGGAAGCCCGGTGAGTCAATCAGCACGCCGCCCTGGCCCCAATCGGCGGGCAGGTGATACAGGCGTGTAAACGTGGTTGTGTGTTTGCCGGAATCGAGCTTTTCGGAGATCTCGCGCGTCTGGGCGTCCACGCCTGGAATCAGCAGATTCAGCAGCGACGATTTGCCCATGCCTGATTGTCCGATCAGGATCGACGCGCGCTCAGCCACGTGCGACTCCAGTGCGGCATGCGCGGCTTCGGGTGCGCCATGCACCGTCAATTCGACGATCGTGTAGCCGAGGTCACGATACAGCGCCAGTCGAGAGCGGGCCGTTTCCAGTCGTGCCGTCAGGTCGATCTTGTTGAGCAGGATCAGCGGCGTGATGCCGAGTGATTCTGCGGCAACGAGCGCTCGGCCGAGCAGGTCTTCCGAGAAGCTCGGCTCCGTACCGAGCATGATGATGACCTGGTCGAGGTTGGCCGCCAGCATCTTCGACTTGAACTGGTCGGAGCGGTAGAGGAGGTTGCGACGCTCATCCACGCGCACGACCACGCCCTGGTCGACTGCGGTGGCTTCAAAAACGACACGATCGCCGACGGCACATTCGCTGCGCTTGCCACGCGGGAAGCATTGCAGGTAGCCGCCGCCCTCACGCTCAACCAGGTAGTGCCGGCCATGCGCGGCGATCACGAGCCCGTGTTCGCCGGTGGCGGCCTGCCTCTGGGCGCGGCTTGGTTTGCCGCGTGTCATGCGCTGGCCTGCACAAGGCGCGCGACACGCTGCGACGCCGTCGGGTGCGAGTAATAAAACGTCGAGTACACCGGATCCGGCGTGAGGGTTGAGGCGTTGTCCTGGAACAGCTTGACCAGCGCCGAGACGAGTTGCTTGGCATCCGCATGCTCGGCGGCAAAGGCATCGGCTTCGTACTCATCCTTGCGCGAGGACAGGCTCGCCAGCGGCGAGATGAAGAACGTGAACACGGGCAGCACCAGGAAGAACAGCATCAGCGCGAGCGCGTGATTGTCGGAGAGCAGGTTGGGCGCCACGCCCAGGCCCAGGTAGAACCATGTGCGCGTCATCAGCCAGCCGAGCAGCGCCAGCGCGCCCAGGCTCAATACGAACGTCACGGCAATGCGCTTGGTGATGTGGTGGCGCTTGAAGTGGCCTAGCTCATGCGCGAGCACCGCTTCCATCTCCGATGGGTTCAGCCGTTCCAGCAACGTGTCGAAGAAGACAATGCGCTTGGTTGCGCCAAAGCCGCTGAAATAGGCATTGCCGTGCGCACTGCGACGGCTGCCGTCCATGACGAACAGGCCCTTGCTGGCGAAGCCGCAGCGCTTGAGCAGACCTTCGATGCGCGTGCGCATCTCTTTATCCTGCAGCGGTGTGAACTTGTTGAACAGCGGCGCGATGACGTTCGGGTAGATCGCCTGCACAAACAGCATGAACGCCATCCAGACGATCCAGGTATAGAGCCACCAATACGTGCCCATCTGGTGCATCAGCCAAAGCACAGCCAGCAACAGCGGCAAGCCGAGCACGGCGCCGATGGCCAGCCCCTTGAGGTTGTCGGCCAGCCAAAGCTTCCACGTCATGCGGTTGAAGCCGAAGCGCTCTTCGACCACGAACTGCGCATACAGCGAGAACGGCAGTTCGATGACGCTGCTGATGACGATGACGGACACGATGAGTGCTACGCCATACGCATAGCCCGGCCCGAACACGCCCAGCCAAGCCTGGTTGATCCAGTTCAGCCCCCCGAACAGGGTCAGCGCGATCAGCAGGGCGGCCTGTACCGGCACTTCCAGCATCGCCAGGCGTGTGCGAGCGATGGTGTAGTCGGCCGCCTTGCGGTGCATGTCCAGCGTGATGGATTCGGCAAACTGCGCGGGGACGGCATCACGGTGGCGCGCCACGTGACGGATCTGCCGCGCGGCCAGCCACAGCCGTGTGGCGGACATCAATACAAGGGCAACCAGGAAGACGACAGTAAAGGTGGGCATGTGGGGAAACACCTATCAGATATGCGAAAATTATAGCCTTCAGTCATTTTCTCAAGGCGTTCGTGTGAGTACCTCAGTTCCCCAGCCGGCAGCGGCATCCTCGGCCCCTAATCGCGTTGCCGCCAAAAGTGACAACAACCTGGTCTGGCTCGACATGGAGATGACCGGCCTGAGCCCCGAGAATGACCGAATCATCGAAGTGGCCGTGGTGGTGACGGATTCGGAGTTGAACATCCTCGCGGAAGGGCCGGTGCTGGTGATTCACCAATCCGACGAGCTGCTCGATGGTATGGATGCCTGGAACAAGGGCACGCATGGCCGCTCGGGCCTGATCGATAAGGTCAAGGCGTCGACCACCACGGAAGCCGAAGCCGAAGCGGAACTGCTGGCCTTCCTCAAGAAGTGGGTGCCCAAGAGCAAGTCGCCGATGTGCGGCAACTCCATCTGCCAGGACCGCCGCTTCATGGCGCGATACATGCCCAAGCTGGAGGCGTACTTCCACTATCGCAACCTGGACGTCTCGACGCTCAAGGAACTGTGCAAGCGCTGGCAGCCGGCCATCGCCAAGGGCTTTACCAAGCACCAGCGGCACACGGCCCATGCGGACATCATCGAGTCGATCGAAGAGCTGCGTTATTACCGCGAGCACTTCATCCGCGATGTGCCGCAGACGCCGGAGGCCGAGGCCTTGGCGTCATCCGTCGCTCCTTAAACCTGCAAAGGTTTCGCGCGGACAGCGTGCTTGGGGCGCCAGGCCTTGACCACGCCGTCATGCGTTTCAACGTACGGGCCGCCGATCAGGTCGATGCAGTAGGGTACGGCGGCAAAGATGCCCGGCACCGTGGCGCGGCCTTCCACATCTTTCAGGCCTTCGAGCGTTTCCTTGATGGCGCGGGGCTGGCCAGGCAGGTTGATGATCAGCGCCGCGCGCGATGGCGTTTCACGGATCACCGCCACTTGGCGCGACAAGATCGCCGTCGGTACGAAATGGAGGCTGATCTGGCGCATTTGCTCGCCAAAGCCGGGCATTTCCTTGGTGGCGACGGCCAGCGTGGCTTCGGGCGTTACGTCACGGCGGGTCGGGCCCGTGCCGCCAGTGGTCAGAATCAGGTCACAGCCAGCGTGGTCGACGAGGTCGATCAGGGTTTCGGCAATCGTCGCTTGATCATCAGGAATCAGCCGCTCCACCGCTTGCCACGGCGACGAGAGGGCGGCGCCGAACCAGTCGCGCAGCGCCGGAATCCCTTCATCCTGATACGTGCCGGCTGAGGCACGGTCCGAAATCGACACCAAGCCGACGAGCAGCTCGTCAGCGTGGCGGCGGGTGAGCGTGGCGGAGGCGGTCATGCTTCGTCGTCTTCGGCTTCGGGTTGATCGGCTTCGCTGTCGCGATCATTGCCTTCCAGGGCGTGTTTGACCATCTGGAAAATCTCGCGCGACGATTTGGGCGGCTTGGCCAGTTGTGCTTCCTTGCGCGCATTACGCACGAGCGTGCGCAAGGCTTGCACGTCCGTATCGGGGTGCGCTGCAATGAACTCGGTGATGGCGTCATCGCTGGCGATCAGGCGATCGCGCCAGCGCTCAATGGCGTGCAGGCGCGCCGTTTCGGCCTTGGAGGCGCCAACGAAGGTGGCCAGCACGCGGCGAATAGCTTCGACCTCTTCGTCGGTCAGGGCGCGCATCAGCTTGCCGATGTACTGCATCTGGCGGCGCTTGCCCTCGTGGGCAGTGGTGCGCTTGGCCTCGCGCAGGGCGTCCACCAGCTTTTCGGGCAGCGGTACCTTGGCGAGTTTGTCCTTGGGCAGCGCTTCCAGGGCGGTGCCCAGGTCTTGCAGGGCGTTCACCTCGCGCTTGCGCTGCGATTTGCTCTTGGGCGTATCCGGATCGTCCTCGTCACCAATGTCTAGGCGCACGACGGGTTGCAGATACGTGGGGTTGTGTCGGGATGCTCGGCTCATGGCGCGCATTGTATCTTGCTATGATGGGCGCTTCCGCCAAAACGGCCTCGGTTTTTCCCCCCTTTATTACCCATGTCTCAAACGCTCGATTCCAAGACTGCCCCCGTGTTTGCCTACCGCCGCGAACAGCTCGAAGAGATGGCCACCGATGTGCTGCGCATTGCACGCGAACTCGGCGCCACCGATGCCGCGACGGAAATCTCCGAAGGCCAGGGCCTGTCGGTCACGGTGCGCAAGGGCGAGATCGAAACCATCGAGCAGAACCGCGACAAGATCGTCGGCGTGACGGTCATGCTGGGCAAGAAGCGCGGCAACGCTAGCACGTCGGATTTCTCGCCGGCTGCGCTGCGCTCCACGGTGGAAGCTGCCTACAACATCGCGCGCTTTACCGCCGATGACGACGCTGCCGGGTTGGCTGAAGAAGAACTGCTGGAGAAGCATCCGCGTGACATGCAGCTCTATCACCCGTGGATGATCGATGCCGAGGAGGCTGTCGAAATCGCTCGCGCTGCTGAAGCCGCAGCCTTTGCCGTGAGTCCCAAGATCCGCAACAGCGATGGCTCGAGCATTTCCGCCCAGCATTCGCATTTCGTCCTGGCGACGTCCCGCGGGTTCATGGGCGGCTATCCGTATTCGCGGCATTTCATTTCGGCCGCGCCGATTGCAGGCGCGGGTGCGCATATGCAGCGCGACGATTGGTACTCGTCCAAGCGCTCGCCGGACGATCTGGCCGCGCCGGAAGCGATCGGCAAGTACGCCGCGGAACGTGCGCTGGCACGTCTGGGCGCCCGCCGGCTGACCACGCGCAAGTGCCCGGTGCTGTTCGAGGCGCCGCTGGCAGCAGGCTTGTTGGGCGCGTTCGTGCAAGCGGTGTCGGGCGGTGCGCTGTATCGCAAGTCAACCTTCCTGCTCGATACGCTGGGCAAGGAAGTGTTTGCGCCGCACGTGCAGATCAAGGAAGACCCGCATGTGTTGGGCGGCATGGGCAGCGCGCCGTTCGACGAAGAAGGCGTGCGCACGCAACGTCGTGACGTCGTGAAGAATGGCGTGGTGGAGGGCTATTTCCTGTCGACGTATTCCGCGCGCAAGCTCGGCATGCGGACCACCGGTAACGCTGGCGGTTCGCACAACCTGACGCTGTTCTCTGACAAGACCAAACCGGAAGACGACTTTGCCGGCATGCTGCGCCGCATGGGCACAGGCCTGCTGGTGACTGAACTGATGGGCCAGGGCGTGAACTACGTGACGGGCGACTACTCGCGCGGCGCGTCGGGCTACTGGGTCGAGAACGGCGTGATCCAGTATCCGGTTGAAGAGATCACCATCGCCGGCAACCTGCGCGAGATGTTCCGCCAGATCGTCGCCATCGGCGCGGACGCGCTGGTGCGTGGCACGAAGGAAACCGGCTCGATCCTGATCGAACAGATGACAATTGCAGGCGAATAATTTGCCTCAGCCGAAATGAAAAACGCGCTCGAAACTGAGCGCGTTTTTTGTTGCCTGCGGCGGGTTACTGCTCGTCCGAAGGCGGACGTTCATATGTGACGAAGGCGTAGTCGAAATCGTTGGGTGCAGCCGCGCGGTGCGTCTCACGTGCGACTTCGTGCCAGACCTTCGGGTCGAGCGTCGGGAAGTGTGCATCGCCCTCGAAATCCGCGTCGATCTCGGTGACGATCAGGCGATCCGCACTCGGCAGCGCATCCGCATACAGCTGGGCGCCGCCGATCAGGAAGATCTGCTCGACGCCCACGCACAGGCGCTGCGCATCTTCGAGCGAGTACGCGATCTCGCAGCCCGGCAGCTCCAGCTTGGCATTGCGCGTGACGACGATGTTGCGGCGACCCGGCAGCGGTCGGCCGATCGAGTCGTACGTCTTGCGGCCCATCACGATGGGTGCGCCCATGGTGGTGCGCTTGAAGTGTGCGAGATCTTCGGGCAAGCGCCAGGGCAGGGTGTTGTCGCGGCCGATCACGCCGTTGCGGGCGCGAGCGACGATCAGGGTCAGAATCGTCATACGGCCACCGGTGCCTTAATCGCTGGATGGCTCTGATAGCCGACGATCTCGAAGTCTTCGTACTGGTAATCGAAGATGCTCTCGGGCTTGCGCTTGATGTGCAGCTTCGGCAGCGGCAGCGGTTCGCGCGCGAGTTGCGTCTCCACCTGTTCGAAGTGGTTGTTGTAGAGGTGGCAGTCGCCGCCGGTCCAGACGAAGTCGCCTACATCCAGGCCGGTCTGCTGCGCCACCATGTGCACGAGCAGCGCGTAGCTGGCGATGTTGAACGGCACGCCCAGGAAGATGTCGGCGCTGCGCTGATAGAGCTGGCACGACAGCTTGCCGTCGGCCACATAGAACTGGAAGAACGCGTGGCAGGGCGGCAGTTTCATGCGCGGGATGTCGGCCACGTTCCAGGCCGAGACGATCAGCCGGCGTGAATCGGGGTTGCGCTTGATCTGCGCAATGAGCTCGGCAATCTGGTCGATGTGTTCGCCGTTGGGTGTCGGCCACGAGCGCCACTGCGAGCCGTAGACCGGGCCCAGTTCGCCGTCGGCATCGGCCCATTCGTCCCAGATCGTCACGCCGTTGTCCTGCAGCCAGCGCACGTTGGTCGAACCCTGGAGGAACCACAGCAGTTCATACACGATGGACTTGATGTGGACCTTCTTGGTCGTCACCAGCGGAAAGCCGTCCTGCAGGTTGAAGCGCATCTGGTGGCCGAACACGGAGCGCGTGCCAGTGCCGGTGCGGTCGGCTTTGTCGGTGCCATGTTCGTAGACATGGCGCATCAGGTCGAGATAGGGCTGCATTGCGGCTCGGCGGCGTCTAACGACGATCTAAAAAAGATTGAGCCGCATTGTAACTTGGCCGACACGGCCCCGACTGTACCGGCGGTGTCCGGAAACTGGCCCGGTCAAACGGGCGACCCAGTTGGGGTGAGGGCCTGCCGAATTGTCGATGTTCCGGGCCATCGCAGGCGGGCAAGATGGGGCCATCGCTTCCGACTGTCTGCTGGAGATCGCCATGTTGTCGACCCACCCCGTTTCACTCGACCGCACTGCCGAATTGCGCCGTCTGCGCGCGGCTGCCGAGGTCGTTCATGCAGTGGTGGCTCCCACGCCGCAGTACTGTTGGCCACTGCTCTCGCAGGCGCTGGCCGCGTCAGCGTGGGTGAAGCACGAGAATCACACCGAAGTGGGCGCATTCAAGGTGCGTGGCGGCTTGACCTATCTGCACGCACTGCGTTGCCGTGAACCGGAGCTGCGCGGTGTGATTGCTGCGACACGCGGCAACCATGGCCAGTCGATCGCGTTGGCGGCACGCCGGGGCGGCATGACGGTCACGATCGTCGTGCCACACGGCAACAGCGTGGAGAAGAACGCCGCCATGCGGGCGCTCGGCGCCGAACTGATCGAAGCGGGCAACGATTTCCAGGCAAGCCGCGAGCTGGCCGAACAATTGGCAGCCGACCGTGGTTTGCATTTTGTGCCGTCGTACCACGAAGACTTGGTTGCGGGAGTGGCGAGCTACTGGCTGGAGTTTTTTGAAGCGACGACGCTGGACGTGGTCTACGTGCCGATCGGCATGGGTTCGGGTATCAGCGCGGCCGTGCAGGTGCGCGATGCGTTGGGGCTGTCGACGCGGATTGTCGGCGTCGTTTCAGCGCACGCACGATGTTATGAGCACGCGTTCGCGAGTGGCGCCGTGGTGTCGGCGCCCGTGTCGACGCTGCTGGCCGATGGGTTGGCTTGCCGCACGCCGGATGCGAAGGCACTGGAGGTGATCCGTGCCGGCGTCGATGAGATTGTCGCGGTGTCAGACGACGAGGTCGCGGAGGCCATCCGCCTGTATTTTTCGACCACGCATAACGTGGCCGAAGGCGCCGCTGCCGCGGCCCTGGCGGCTGCATGGCAGCAGCGCGAGCAGATTGCCGGCCTGCGCGTGGGTTTGCCGCTGACCGGCGGCAATATCGACCGCACCTTGCTGGCGCGGGTTCTCGCCGGTCAGCCGATTCAGGCTTAGGCCTGCTGCGCTTGCTCCTGGCGGCGACGCTGCACCAGCCAGCCGCCGCCCAGTACGATCGCGAACACCAGGGCGTACACAGCCCACACCAGCGGGCGTTGTTCCGCAAAGAACGGCTTGAGAACAGGCTCGGCCACGATCATGTGCGCCGCCGTGTAAGCGAGCACCGCTGCACCACCGTAGATGATGACGGGGAAGCGCTCGATCAGGCGCAGTACCACGCCGCTGCCCCACACCACCACCGGCACACTGATCAGCAGGCCCAGTACCACCAGCAGGAAGCTGCCGTGGGAGGCGCCGGCAATGGCGAGCACGTTGTCGATGCCCATCACCGCGTCGGCGATGATGATGGTTTTCATCGCGCCCATCAGCGTGGTGCTGCCGGCACCGTGTTCGCCGTCGTCCTGACCGTCGTCGGCCAGCAGCTTCCAGGCAATCCACACCAGCGCCAGGCCGCCCACCAGCATCAGGCCCGGGATCTTCAGCAGCCATACGACCGCCAGCGTCATCAAGGCACGCACGACAATCGCACCGGCTGCCCCCCACAGGATGGCCTTCTTCTGCAACTCGGGCGGCAGATTGCGCGCGGCCAGCGCGATGAGGATGGCGTTATCGCCGGCCAGCACAAGGTCGATCACGATGATCGATGCCAGCGCGGCTGCAAACTGCATGGTGAAAATGTCAGACAACCATTCCATGGTGGCTCCAGGTCAAAACAACAATAAAAACCGGTTGACCGAACTGCATGGAATGCTGGGGCGAGACGCTTTGCAGACCATGAAATCCGGTTGCAAAGGTCTTGCTCGACACAAACAGGTTGGGAACCTGTTGAGCCGACACGACCGGAGGCGATTTCCTGCCTCGTCTTGACGATCGTGCCTGGGGCTGAAGAACCCCCGAGCTACTCCCCTTTGAGGAAGCCCGTATTGTAACGCAACAGATCAATGCTGCGCTGCAAAAGTGCAACTTCGGTGTTGTAGGGCGATCTGCGTGTTTTTTTCAGCGGCCATGCCGATTTTTACGTTCCATGACATGCAACGTTGCCGCGTTCTCGGGTGAAAGGACGGTGGCGCTGTCACAAGGCGGCGTCTACGCTGCAATTTTGCCGGTGCCGACCAGTGCACTGGTAGTGCGGAGCGCCTTGGCACATTTCTCGCTGCCAGCGGCCTTCATGACCATGCAACACCGTGCCGTTCCACCCAACGGGAGACACCATGCAGGCCACCAAGCCATCCGCCGATGCCTATGCCCGCCGCGCGCTGGCCCGTCTGATCCAGCCGCAGCCGACCGTCGATGCCATCGGCGCAGGGCTGACCTTCTACCAGCTCTTTACCGAAGATGACGCGGCGCTGCGCGCGGAGGCCGAGGCTGGCTTGCTCGCGCCCGTTGCAAGCGTGAGCCCCAAATTTTTCTACGACGCGCTGGGCTCGCGCCTGTTTGAGGCCATCACCGATCTGCCCGAGTACTACCCGACCCGCACCGAGGCCGCGATCTTCAGCCTGCATGCCGCAGAGATCGCCTTGCGTGTCGGGCGCGGCGCCACGCTTATTGATCTGGGTGCCGGTAATTGTGAGAAGGCGGCGCGCCTGTTCCGCACGCTGGCGCCGTCGCGCTATGTGGCGATCGATATCTCGGCGGATTTTCTGCGCGATACGTTGCGAGCATTGGCCCGCCAGCATCCGCAATTGCCGATGGTGGGCATTGGCGCTGACCTGTGTGCACCGCTGGTGCTACCCGATGCGGTGGGCGATGGGCGGCGCGTGTGGTTTTACCCCGGTTCGAGCCTGGGCAATTTCACGCCGGAAGAGGCACGGGCCTTTCTCTCGCGTCTGCACGAGGGGTCCGCGCCGGGGGATAGCGTGCTGATTGGCATTGACCTCATCAAGGACGCCCGTCGGCTCGAGGCTGCTTATGACGATCCGCTCGGCGTGACGGCGGCGTTCAACCTCAATGTGCTGCGCAACTTGAATCGCCTGCTGGGGGCCAATTTCGACGTGCGCGACTGGCGACACGTCGCGCTGTACCGTGCAGATGCCCATCGCATCGAGATGCACCTGGAAGCCCGGGGCGACGTTACGGTGCGCTGGGGCAAACAGGCTCGCGCCTTTGCCGCGGGCGAGCGCCTGCATACCGAGAACTCCGTCAAATACGACCTGCCCGGCCTGCAAGCCATGTTTGCGGACGCGGGCTTTGAAGACCTGCACGCCTGGACCGACGCGGGCGGCGACTTTGCCGTCTGCCATGCCAGTGTCGGCCGGTAGCGCGCGAGCGTGACGGTCCGGAGGCAGGGAGGGGCGGTGCGATAATGGACCGATCCCTGCCCGAGGTGTGCCGCGATGGCTGAATTCTTCATGCTCCCCGATCCGACCTTCATCGGATCACTCCCCGACTGGACCGACGGCCGGCGCTTGCCACGCCAGGGCATTGCACACAGCCTGGTCGACGCGCGCAACCGCACGTTGGCGTTGTTCGCCGCATTTGGCGACACGCAGCGCGGTTGGCAGATCGAACGTGTCGAGCATCACGCGCCGCCGCTCTGGACGCTCGGGCAGCTTGCCTGGTTTGCGGAGTTTTGGTGCCTGCGCGAGCCACGCCGCGTCAAGAACGAAACCATCGAAGATGGCACTGGCGCCGAGTGGGCGGTGCCACGCTGGCAAGCGACGCTGCCCGCCGCGCTCGATGGTGCAGACAGCTTCTTCGACATGGACCGCATGCCGCCCGACGCCTGCTGGGAACTGACGCTTCCCGGCATTGCGCTGATCAAGCAATACGCACACGACGTGCTCGACCGCGTGCTGCGCAAGCTGGCCACGCTAGGCACCGACGATGACGCTGCCCTGGAGCCGTTCCGCTGGGCCGTTTTTCACGAAGATCTGCGCGCCGAGCATCTGCACGGTTTGCTGCAGATGCTGGGTTTGCAGCCTGCGGGGCAACCGCCGCTGGCTGCCGTGGCGGTACCTGCCGCGCAGACGCTCTCGCTGCCCGGCGGCCGCTTCCAGATGGGCTGGCCGGATGCGGATGGGTTTTTCTTCGACAACGAGCGCCCGCCGTATCGCACTTACGTGCCGGCCTTCGAGATCGATGCACAGCCGGTGACGAACGGCCAATACCGGGAGTTCATCGAAGACCGTGGCTACGACCATCCGCAGTGGTGGTCGCCGGCCGGCATGGAGTGGCTGATGATGCAGGAGCGCTCCGCGCCGCTGGGCTGGCAGCGCAGTCTGGATGAAGGGGGCACGCGCACATGGCAGGCGCTGCGTTACGGCGAAGCTCGCACGCTCAACCGCGACGAACCCGTGCGCCACGTCAGCCTGTACGAGGCGCAGGCATGGTGCCGCTGGGCAGGGCGACGCCTGCCGACCGAAGACGAATGGGAAATGGCCGCCGTGCAGGGCCGCGCCGGTTTCCATTGGGGGCAGGTTTGGGAGTGGACTTCATCGCCATTCGAGCCGTATCCGGATTTCACTCCGGGCGCCCCGCACGGACGCGTGGCGCGCTTGTCTGTGCCGCACTTCATGACGATGCAGGCGGTGCGGGGCGCCGCCGCCCACACGCCACAACGTGCACGGCACGTTCGCTTCCGGGGCTTTCTGCTGCCGGAGCGCGATGACGTCTTCGTCGGCTTTCGAACGTGTGCGCTTTGAGATCGCGGTTGGCGCAGACAAAAGAAAAGGTCCCCGGAGGGACCTTTCTTATTGGGGCGATGCGTTCAGTCGATCAACGATCGAAGTCGCGCGAACGGCCCTTGCTGCCGTAGCTGTCGCGGTTACCGTCGCGATTGCCATAGCTGCTGTTGCTTCGGCGGGCGGCGCCATTGCCGTTGTCGTTGCCGAAGCGGCTGCCGCCGTTGTTGTCGCCAAAGCGACGCGGTGCGGCTTCGCGGTTGCCGAAGCCCTCGCGGTTGCCATCACGGTTGCCATAGCCGCCGCCGTTGCTGTTGCCGTAGCCACGGTTGCCGTCTTGCGTACGGGCCGGGGCCGGGCGCTGTTGCCAGTCGCCGCGGTTTTGCTGGCCTTGGCCGTACGACTGGCGCGGGGCGCGGTCGTCACGGTTCCATTCGCGTTGGCCACCTTGGTAGCCGCCGCCGTTGCCGTTGCGATCATCACGGCGCGGGGCGAAGCCTTCGCGGTCGCCGCCGAAGCTGCGCTGGAAGCGGCCTTCGCTGTTGCCACCATTGCCGCCTTGGCGTGCGCCGTAGCCTTCGCGCTGGCCGCGATAGCCGCCGCCATTGCCGCCACCGTTTCCACGGTAGCCACCACGGTCACCACCGGCACGCGGGCCGCCGGTGCGGGGCTTGGGCGAGCGCTTCGGCTCCAGGCCTTCCACCACGGAGGCGTCGATGCGGCGATCAACGAAGCGCTCGATGCGGCGCCATTGGAACGTGTCGTTGTGGTTCACCAGGTTGATAGCGATACCACTGCGGCCGGCACGGCCCGTACGGCCGATACGGTGCACGTAGTCTTCAGCCTGCTTGGGCAGGTCGAAGTTGACCACGTGCGTGATGTCCGGCACGTCGATACCGCGGGCGGCCACATCGGTGGCCACCAGCACGCGCAGTTGGCCGCGGCGCAGGGCCGTCAGCGTGCGGTTGCGAGCGCCTTGGTGCATGTCGCCGTGCAGGGCGCCAGCGGAGAAACCGTGCTCGGTCAGGCGGTCGGCCAGCGAGTCGGCGTCACGCTTGGTTGCCGTGAAGACGATCGCCTGCTTGAGCGACGCATCGCGCAGCAGGTGGTCGAGCAGCTGCTGCTTGTGCGACACATCGTCGGTAAAGTGCAGGCGCTCTTCGATGTTGCTTTGGTCGATCTTGGCGGCGGCGATTTCGATACGCTGCGGCTCGCGCATCATGCGCTCAGCCAGCTGTTCGATGCGGCGGTCCATGGTGGCCGAGAACATCAGCATCTGGCGCGTGGCAGGCGTTGCACCGACGATGGCTTCGATGTCGTCGGCAAAGCCCATGTCGAGCATGCGGTCGGCTTCATCGAACACCAGCATGTTCAGCGCCGACAGGTCGATGCGGCCCGAGTCGATGTGGTCGAGCAGGCGGCCAGGCGTGGCGATGATGATGTCCGGCATGCGTGCCAGCATGTCGAGCTGCTTCGGGTAGGGCATGCCGCCCAGGATGCTCGCGCAGACGATGCGGCGCATGTGGCGGCCGTACTGCGAAGCGGCGGTCGTCACCTGCAGGGCGAGTTCACGCGTGGGCGTGAGCACCAGCAGCGACGGCTTGGCCGGGGCCGGGCGGGGGCGGCGACCCTTCATGCGTTGCGGCGGACCGTCCATGCGCGGGCGCTGCGGCTCGGGCTGCTCGCTGATGCGCTGGATGGCCGGCAGCATGAAGGCTGCGGTCTTGCCCGAACCGGTCTGGCTCGTGACCAGCAGGTCGCTGCCTGCCAAGGCGGCCGGAATGGCTTGCGCCTGCACCGGTGTCGGCGTGGTGTAGTTGACTTCACCCAGCGCACGAACGATGCGGTCGTCCAGGCCCAGCGCGGCAAAGGCGCTGGCACGGGTCGCGGCGTCGGCGATGAGGTTGTCGGAATTCGGGGTAATCGTGGTTTCAGCGTGCGCAATAGCGCCGCTGCCGTCTTGAGGCTGCGTCATGTCGAATAGCTTTTAAGTAAGGCTGCCGCGCCAACCGCATCAAGGGATGCGAACGGCGGAAATGGGATACGGCGACCGGTTAATCACGGGCGTCGGCGCCAATCGGATAAGGCCGGTTCGACAGACGGGCTGCAGAACGGACAAGGCGGGGGAGTGGGCCGGCCTCAAGCTGAATGTGAATCACATGGATCAGCGAGGTGGGGCGGCGGTCCCTTCGGCGTGATGTGAATCCACGCGGGAGATCGGAGACGATGCCAAGCACAATGGCAATCGGCTGCGCATGCACTCAGGGCAGTAAGCAGCCAAGTTGCGGACTATAGCACGATTTTTTGCACTGCGTCAAAGGAATGTTCCAGTAGTTGCCGGATCGGATGCGCGGCCTATACTCGAACCACCGGCCATATGCGGCCGCTAAGGGGCGGATGATGGAATTCCCGATGGCCTTCTCCAACCTATACCTGTTGCTCGCCGTCTGCGTGGCGGGCGTGATCGGACTGGCGTCTGCGCCATTGGTGATCCGAGGCGCGCGGGTAGGGATCCGCGTGCTGCTGACGATCATCGGGGTGCTGATCGGGCTGCTCCTGCTCGAAGCGCTGCCGGTGTTGACCTAGACGGCCCGGGGCCATCCGCAACCATAGGCCCGCCCGCTGGTGGCGGGCCTCGTCGTTTCTACGGCCGGAAAGACAAAAGCCAGGCGGTTTGCCTGGCTTTGCTGTGTGCTGGTCCCGCCGACAGGAATCGAACCTGTATCTCACGCTTAGGAGGCGCGTGCACTATCCATTGTGCTACGGCGAGTGACCTGCCCGAGTGACGCGCGAGGCCGCCCGAGCGAGCGGCGATTCTACGCAATTTGCGCGACCAAGACCAGCCAAACCCCGGGGTACCTCCCTTGCATGAAACAGCGATGACGCCCCGGCCTCTGTAGGCAATGTCCCACGCTCGACCCTGGCTTTCACCCACGCAAACGCTAAATAAAACGAACGATCGGTGAAAGAAACAGATTTAAGTATTACGAACTTTGCGCAAATGTTCACCGAAGTTATGCTCTCCACCCAATCCAGACTTCCCTATGCGACGAACATGCTGACATCCGAAGAGCGGGACGATCCGTGGACGGTGGAGCCGTCGTTGGAGGGCATGCTCCCTGCGCAGCGGCACGGCACGCTTGCCCGACCCATCTACTTTCGGCACACCGACACGCCTGACGGCCACGTCATTAAGCAATTCCCCGACGGCTCCCGCCAGCTCGTGCGCTTTGTCGGTTTGGAAGAGCAGGTCGTTAAGCACTTCCTGTAATCCGGCGCATACGGGCCGCTCATTGCCGTCATGGCGTGCCTGTCACGTGGCAGATCTGTCACTGCAATGTTGTGTCTTTCGGCGATGCACTGAGATGGTGAACGCACTATCATTCGCCATTATTTAAGTAAGTGCGTGATTCGTGTATGAGCAGTCTGCAACCGGGGTTTGTGCCCACCCAACCTGTACCGCTTGAGCCATTTGCGGCAGATGAAGCCGCGCCTGTGGGAGCGCCCACTATTGACATGGTCGTGCCGTGGCCGGTGCGCGAGTGGGCGCCTGCCGTGACGCTCAACGAAGCCACTGCGATGCGCACTGCGCTGGAGCGCGGCAACGTGCTGCATTTTCCGGCGTTGGATTTTCCGCTGAATGCACGCGAACAGCGCTTTCTCGACGCGCGCTGGTCTGACGGCAAAACGAAGAACATCAACCTGCGCGCCAATGACGCGTCGGTGCGCGGTGCTGTCGGCGCGCCGGCCGACCTGCGTGACTTGGCAGCGCTGATCCGCCGTTATGCCGATGCGGCGGAGCGCCTCGTGCTGACGCTATTTCCCGATTACGGCCCGTACCTCAAGCGCGCCGGCACCTCGCTGCGGCCCGCGGAGATTGCCGGGCGCCCCGTGAGTTGGCGCAAGGACGACACGCGCCTGCACGTCGACGCGTTTCCGTCGAATCCGCTGCATGGTCAGCGGCTCCTGCGCGTGTTTCACAACGTCGACCCGGGGGCTTCGCGCGTCTGGCGCGTCGGTGAGCCGTTTGCGGACTTTGCGCAGCGCTTCGTGCCCAAGACGCGCGGCATGCTGCCAGGCCAGTCGTGGCTGATGCACAAGCTGCGCATCACCAAGCGCCCGCGCTCGGAATATGACCATCGCATGCTGCAACTGCACGATCTGGCCAAGGCCGATCTGCACTATCAACATACCGCCCCACAACAGACGTTCGAATTTGCACCCGGCGCAACGTGGGTCGTCTTCAGCGATCAGGCGTTGCACGCGGCCATGCGCGGCCGCGCGATGATGGAGCAGACGTTCTATCTGGCCCCGGCTGCGATTGCCGACCGCACGCATTCGCCCGAAGCCGTGCTCTCAAGCATGCTGGGCAAGCCGATGCTGCCGTCGCAGCGTTGATCGCGCGCCAATAAAAAACGCCGCCTTGCTTGGCGGCGCAGGGTATTCACACGGCTTCGTTCAGTCCGCGACCTTGTCGCTCGGATACTTGAACGAATCGCGCAGCAGGAAGCTCATCGGAATGTCGAGCTTTGCGCCCTTGGGCGGAATCGGCTGCTGGAACCACTTCTTGTAGAGTTTGTCGGCTTCGTAGTCGAGGATGACATTGGTCATGGCGCGATCGACCAGCCGCTTGAACTCGGTGTCGTCCTTGCTGAGCATGATCGCGTACGGCTCGACCGTCAGCATGTCGCCCACCACGGCAAAGTCGGCGGGGTTCTTGGTGTTGGCGCGAAAGCCGTAGAGCAGCACGTCGTCCATCGCAAAGGCGTCGGCCTTGCCGGAATCCACCATGGCAAACGATTCCGCGTGGTCCTTGGCTTCGATGAACTTCATGTTCAGCACGCGCACGTCGTTCATTTTGCGCAGCTCGGCCACGCTGGTGGTGCCCTTGGTGGTGACGACCGTCTTGTCGCGCAGGTCATCCCACTTGCGGATGCCCGACGATGTCTTGACGATCATGCGGATGCCGGCAATGTAATGCGGGATGGTGAAGGCCACCTTCTCGCGGCGCTCGCGGTTGTTGGTGGTCGAGCCACATTCGAGGTCGGCTTTGCCCTCGGTGATGGCGGGCATGCGCGTCGACGGTGTGACCATGACGTACTGCACTTTGAGGTCCGGCCGCTTCAAGTCCGTGCGCAGCTTGTCGACCACGCGCAGGCACAAGTCGACGGCATAGCCGACGGGCTTCTTGTCGGCGTCGTAGAACGAGAAGGGCACGGAGCTTTCGCGGTGTGCGATGCGGATGACGCCCGTGTCGCGGATGCGGTCAAGCACCGGCGTGGAAGACGCCAGCGCTGCGCTGGGCGCAAGAATGGACAGCGAGATGGAAAGCAGCGCGGCGCAAGGCAGCGTGCGCTTGAAGTACAGCATGGTTGTATCCCCCGGAAAGAAAAAACGGCGGCCCGCCTTATCGTTATGTCCGGCTCATGGCCGGAGGGCCTGCCGCATGATAAGGCGCCATGGCGCAACGTGCTGGCTCGGCTTTTGTAGTGTTGTAAGCAGGCAGCAAGGCCGATTGAACCCTCTAGAAGGTGAGCTTGAAGTGGTCGCCCCGTTATGGTGCGTTGCGTGCACATGGTGTGTAAAAACTGCTCACCAGCGGGCGCGCTCGACACGGTCCCGGTGCGGCATGCGCATGCTTGACGCGGCATGCGTTGTTGCGGTGCAAACCCGCATAGTGCTTGGCGTTGCGGAAAGAAACCGGCGTTTTTCCCTACCGGGTTTGTCCTGACTGCCCGAGAGTGGAAAGGGGCGCTATGCTCCGCCCATGTCTTGTTCGCAAGGCATCGAGGAGAGACTCTTCCGGCCCGCCGAAAGCGGGCCGTTTTCTTTGGTGCGCTCTTCTTTGGTGTGACCGCGTTCTAGCGCTGATCGGGCAGTACGCCTGCCGGCTGGGACGATTGCCGGGGCCAACTCGAAAACGCGAAGATCCACAGCGCAATCAAGTTCACCAGCGGCACAACCACCAGCAGCGCCCACCATTGAGAGAAACCGGTGCGCAGCAAGATCTGCCGCACCGGAATGCCTGCCACGATCAGGATGATCAACAGCCCGAACAGTCCGCGCATGGGTGCCCCCTGGCTTGATGTGGATGGGCGCCGCGCAAAAAGGGCACGCGGCGGCACAAGCGTTATAGCACCCGCGCAGGCAAGTGCAATGGCGGCGGCCGTACAATACGCGCCTTCCGGCCTTATCCGGCCCGCACCTTTTTTCACTCCAGCATGGCCCTGTTTTCCATTACCGATGCGCAACTGGCGTTCGGCCACGTGGCGCTGCTCGACCACACCGATTTCTCGCTGGAGGCTGGCGAGCGCGTCGGCCTGATCGGCCGCAACGGCACCGGCAAGTCGTCGCTGCTCAAGATCGTGGCGGGCACGACGGCCCCCGACGACGGCCTGATCGCACGTCAGAACGGCGTGACCTCGGCCTATGTGCCGCAAGAGCCCGAATTCGACCCTGACCAGACCGTGGCCGAAGCTGTGGCGATGGGCGTGCCGCATGCCGCCGGCCTGCTCGCCGAATACGAAGCGCTGGTCGCGTCGATGGGCGATTCCCATGACGAAGACGCGCTGCACAAGCTGCACGCCCTGCAGGCGCGGCTCGACGCCGCCGACGCTTGGCAATTGCATACGCGCGTGGAAACGACCATCGCCCAGCTCGGCCTGCAACCGGGCGCGCGCATCGGGTCGCTTTCAGGCGGGCTGACCAAGCGCGTGGCGCTGGCGCAGGCGCTGGTAGGCGCGCCCGACATCCTGCTGCTGGACGAGCCGACCAACCACCTCGACTACGACTCCATCCGCTGGCTCGAAGACTTGCTGCTCGCTTTCCGCGGCAGCGTGCTGTTCATCACGCACGATCGCGCGTTTCTCGACCGCGTCGCCACGCGCATCATCGAGCTGGATCGCGGCAAGCTGCGCTCGTACCCGGGCAACTTCACGGCGTATCAGGAACGCAAGGCGCAGGAGCTGGAAGCCGAGGCATTGGAAAACGCGCGCTTCGACAAGCTGCTCGCGCAGGAAGAGGTGTGGATCCGCAAGGGCGTGGAAGCTCGCCGCACACGCAGCGTCGGCCGCGTTGCGCGGCTGGAGCAGATGCGCGTGGAGCGCCAGGCACGCCGCGAGGTGCAGGGCAACGTCAAGCTCGAAGTTTCGCAGGGCGACCGCTCTGGCAAGATCGTCGCCGAGCTGATCGATGTGACTAAGCGCTACGGCGACAGAGCCGTCGTCGACAACTTCACCGCCACCATCATGCGTGGCGACAAGGTCGGCATCCTCGGCGCCAACGGCGTCGGCAAGACGACGCTGCTCAAGCTGATCCTCGGTGAATTGCCGCCGGACTCCGGCACGGTGCGCAACGGCACCAACCTGCAGGTCGCGTATTTCGACCAGATGCGCGCGCAGCTGGACCTCAATCGCTCGCTGGCCGACACCATCAGCCCGGGCAGCGACTGGATCGAAGTCAACGGCCAGCGCAAGCACGTAATGAGCTATCTGGGCGATTTCCTCTTCCCGCCCGAGCGAGCGCGCTCCCCGGTGGCGTCGTTGTCGGGTGGCGAGCGCAACCGGCTGCTGCTGGCGCGTCTGTTTGCGCGCCCGGCCAACGTGCTGGTGCTCGACGAGCCGACCAATGATCTGGACATCGATACGCTGGAGCTGCTGGAAGAACTGCTGCAGGAATACACCGGCACGGTGTTCCTCGTCTCGCACGATCGTGCGTTTGTCGACAACGTCGTCACCTCGGTGATTGCGGCGGAGGGCGAGGGCCGCTGGCGCGAATATGTGGGCGGGTTCTCGGACTGGCAGACGCAATCGGCCCGTTCGGCGCAGATTGCACAGGCCGCCAAGCCCGTTGCCGAAGACAAGAAGCCCGAAGCCACCAAACCGCGCGAGCGCGCCACCGTCAAGCTCAGCTACAAGGAACAGCGCGAGCTGGATGCGTTGCCCGCCACGATCGAGGCGCTGGAGACGGAGCAAAAGCAGGTCGGCGCCGAGCTGGAAGACGGCACGATCTACGGACGTGATCCGGAGCGCGCTCAGAAGCTGGCCGAGCGCCACGAAGCGATTGAGCTGGAACTTCTGGAGGCACTGGAGCGCTGGGAAGCCCTCGAAGGCAAGCGCGCCGGCACCGCGTAAAGCACCCACATGTCAGCGGAATGTCGGCTGTGCGTCGCATTCCGACGCTGACAATCCCTGCGCATTGTTCAAGACAGCTTCCTTTACAATGCGCGCTGCATTCCGGGCTCGGGGCAGACCCTGAGCCCGCCAGTTTTTCCGCCTTCCATGAGCAAAACCTCCCAATACAGCGAATCGTCGATCAAGGTCCTCAAGGGCCTGGAACCGGTCAAGCAACGGCCGGGCATGTACACGCGCACTGACAACCCGCTGCACATCGTGCAGGAAGTGATCGACAACGCTGCTGACGAGGCGTTGGGCGGCTTCGGCAAGTTGATTGCGTTGACGCTGCACAAGGACGGCAGCGTCAGCGTGGAAGACGAGGCGCGCGGCATCCCCGTCGGCATCCACCCGGAAGAGGGCGTGCCGGTAGTCGAGATCGTCTTCACGCGCCTGCATGCGGGCGGCAAGTTCGACAAGGGTCGCGGGGGCGCGTATGCGTTCTCCGGCGGCCTGCACGGCGTGGGGGTGTCGGTCACGAATGCGCTGTCGACGCGGCTTGAGGTGACGGTCTGGCGCGACGGCAATGTGTCGACGCTCACGTTCTCCGGCGGTGACGTCATCGAGCCGCTTGCCACCCGCAAGGCCGAGCGCGGCGAGAAGAAGAACGGCACGCGCGTGCGCGTATGGCCCGACGCCAAGTATTTTGATTCCGAGAACATTCCACAGGCTGAGCTGCAGCGCTTGCTGCGCAGCAAGGCTGTGCTGCTGCCGGGCGTGAAGGTCACGCTCACGCTGGAAAAATCGGGCGAGACGCTCGAATGGCAGTACGCCGAGGGCCTGCGCGGCTACCTGGTCGAATCGCTTGCGCAGGGCAGCGGCGCCGAGCCGGTGATTCCGCTGTTTGAAGGCGAACACTTTGCTGACCCCGACAAGCCCGGCGAAGAAGGCTTTGCCTTCGGCGAAGGCGCCTCGTGGGTGGTGGCGTGGACGGAAGAGGGCTCGCCGGTGCGCGAGTCGTACGTCAACCTGATCCCGACGCCAGCTGGCGGTACGCACGAATCCGGCTTGCGCGAAGGTCTGTTCCAGGCCGTGAAGAGCTTCGTCGAGATGCACGCGCTGCTGCCCAAGGGCGTCAAGCTGATGCCTGAAGACGTGTTTGCGCGTGCCTCGTTCGTGCTGTCGGCCAAGGTACTGGACCCGCAGTTCCAGGGCCAGATCAAGGAACGCCTGAACAGCCGCGACGCGGTGCGCCTCGTTTCCACGTTCAGCCGCCCGACGCTGGAGCTGTGGCTGAACCAGCATGTGGAGCACGGCAAGAAGCTGGCCGAGCTCGTCATCAAGCAGGCGCAGGCACGCACGCGCGCAGCACAGAAGGTCGAGAAAAAGAAGGGCTCCGGCGTGGCCGTGCTGCCCGGCAAGCTGACCGACTGCGAATCGGACGACATCACCCGCAACGAACTCTTCCTGGTGGAAGGTGACTCCGCCGGCGGCTCGGCCAAGATGGGCCGCGACAAGGAATACCAGGCCATCCTGCCGCTGCGCGGCAAGGTGTTGAACACGTGGGAAACCGAGCGTGACCGCCTGTTTGCCAACAACGAAGTGCACGACATTGCGGTCGCCATCGGTGTTGACCCGCACGGGCCGACCGACACGGTTGACCTGTCCGGCCTGCGCTACGGCAAGATCTGCATCCTGTCCGATGCTGACGTGGACGGTGCGCACATCCAGGTGCTGCTGCTCACGTTGTTCTTCAAGCACTTCCCGCAATTGATCGCGCGCGGCAATGTATGCGTGGCCCGGCCACCGCTGTATCGTGTCGATGCGCCGGCGCGTGGCAAGAAGCCCGCGCAGAAGCTATACGCGCTGGACGACGGCGAGCTGGAAGCCATTGAAGACAAGCTGCGCAAGGACGGCGTCAAGGAAGGCGCGTGGCAGATCTCCCGCTTCAAGGGCCTGGGCGAAATGAGCGCCGAGCAGCTCTGGGAAACCACCATGAACCCCGACACGCGCCGTCTGCTGCCCGTGAAATTGGGCGAGCTTGGCGAAGAGCAGACCATCGGCGTGATGAACATGCTGATGGGCAAGGGCGAAGCCGGCGCGCGCCGCACGTGGCTGGAAGCGCGCGGCAACGAGGTGGAAGCCGATATCTGATCGCAGACCGACACTGATGAAGCTGTTCCGACGTTTCGCATTCGCACTGACCGCGCTGGCCCTGTTGGCCAGCCAGCCGGCGCGCGCGGACGTCTACGGCTACATCGACGAGAACGGCCTCGCGCACTTCGCTTCCGAGCGCGTGGATGATCGCTACGTGCTGTTCATGAAGGGCGCCGCCGTAGCTGGCAAGGCGGACAAGGCAGACGAGAAGGCCGACACCGCTATCGCGCTGCCCGCTACTGAACTGCCCGACGCGGACGCCTACCTCAACGCCAGCAAGCGTGATGCGCTCGACAACGCCGGCATGCGCCAACGCCTCGTGCGCGCGGTGCTGCAGCACCCGAATGTGCCCACGGTCGAGCCGCTGATCCGCCAGGCGGCCAGCAAGCACGGTATCGACCCTGCGCTGGTGAAGGCGGTGATTGCCGCCGAATCCGGCTTCAACCCGCAAGCCGTGTCGCCCAAGGGTGCGATCGGGCTCATGCAGGTGATTCCCGATACCGGCGCACGCTACGGGGTGACTGGCGACGCGCGCCGTACGGCTGCGCAAAAGCTGGCCGACCCGAAGACCAACATCACCACCGGCGTGCGCTACCTGAGCGATCTGCTGCGCATGTTCTCGGGCAACCTCGAACTTGTGCTGGCCGCCTATAACGCGGGCGAGGGCGCGGTGCAGAAGCACGGCAACGACATCCCGCCCTACGCTGAAACGCAGAATTACGTGAAGACGGTGCTGCAGTTCTACCGCTACTACAACCCGATGGCTGCCATGCCGGGCTTCGTGAACGTGAGCGCAAACGGCGTCATGGCCACGCGCAAGCCGGGTCGCACGGGCCGCCCGGCGCGCATCGAACTCGTATTGGACCCGGCCACCGGCGTGGCCACCAACATCCCCCAACATTGATCCTGGCGGCGCCGCACCTTTGAAGCGCGCCGCTTTCGCTTGAGCCTCCATGGAACAACAAGACATCCTCTTCGACCCCAGCGAGCCGGCCGAAGCGCTCACGCTTGGCGCCTATGCCGAGCGCGCCTACCTCGACTACGCCATCAGCGTGGTCAAGGGCCGCGCACTGCCCGAGGTGGCTGACGGTCAGAAGCCGGTACAGCGCCGCATCCTGTTTGCGATGCACGAGATGGGCCTGCGCGCCGATGCCAAGCCGGTCAAGTCCGCACGCGTGGTGGGTGACGTGCTCGGTAAATACCACCCGCACGGCGATCAATCCGCCTACGACGCGCTGGTGCGCCTCGCGCAGGATTTCTCGTTGCGTTACCCGCTCATCGACGGCCAGGGCAACTTCGGCTCGCGCGATGGCGACGGCGCTGCGGCGATGCGTTACACGGAAGCGCGCCTGACGCCGATCTCGCGCTTGCTGCTCGAAGAGCTGGACCAGGGCACGGTCGATTTCGTCCCGAACTACGACGGCTCGATGGACGAGCCGAAGCTGCTGCCGGCGCGTCTGCCGTTCGTGCTGCTCAACGGCGCATCGGGCATTGCGGTGGGCATGGCCACGGAGATTCCGTCGCACAACCTGCGCGAAGTGGCGAACGCCGCCGTGGCGCTCATCCGCGACGACAAGCTCACCAGCACCGACCTGATGCAGCACATGCCGGGGCCGGACTTCCCGGGTGGCGGGCAGATCATCTCGTCGGCTGCGGACATCGCGCAGGTGTACGAAACCGGCCGCGGCAGCCTGAAGGTGCGCGCGCGCTGGAAGATCGAAGAACTCGCACGCGGCCAGTGGCAACTGGTGGTCAACGAACTGCCGCCCAACACCTCGTCGCAGAAGGTGCTGGAGGAGATTGAAGAGCTGACCAACCCGAAGGTGCGCACCGGCAAGAAGTCGCTCTCGCCGGATCAGCTCACCATGAAGCAGACCATGCTCGGCCTGCTCGATGCGGTGCGCGATGAATCGGGCAAGGACGCGCCGGTGCGCCTGGTGTTCGAGCCCAAGAGCAAGAACATCGACCAGCAGGAGTTTGCCAACGCGCTGCTGGCGCACACGTCGCTGGAATCGGGTGCGGCCATCAACCTGGTGATGATCGGCACGGATGGCCGGCCGCGTCAGAAGGGCCTGGCCGAGATCCTGCGCGAATGGATCGCCTACCGCTTCGCCACGGTCACGCGCCGCACGCGCCATCGCTTGGGCAAGGTGGAAGACCGCATCCACATTCTCGAAGGCCGGCAGATGGTGCTGCTGCGCATCGAGGATGTGATCCGCATCATCCGCGAGAGCGACGAGCCGAAGGCGGCGCTGATCCAGGTCTTCAACCTGAGCGATCGCCAGGCCGAGGACATCCTGGAAATCCGCCTGCGCCAACTCGCGCGGCTGGAAGCTATCAAGATCGAGCAGGAGTTGAAGAACCTGCGCGAAGAACAGGGCGAGCTGGACGTGCTGCTGAAGTCCGAGACCATGATGCGCCGTCGCATCATCAAGGAGATCGAGACCGACGCGAAGCAATACGGCGACGACCGCCGCACGCTCATCCAGGAAGAGCGCCGCGCCGCCGCCGAGGTGAAGGTGATTGACGAACCCGTCACGGTGATCGTCTCGCAGAAGGGCTGGGTGCGTACGCGTCAGGGCCACGGCCACGACGCCACGCAGTTCGGCTTCAAGGCGGGCGATTCGTTGTACGACACGTTTGAGTGCCGCACCACCGATGCGCTGCTGATCTTTGGCACGCGCGACGACAAGGGCACGGGCCGCGTGTATTCCGTGGCCGTAGCCAACCTGCCGGGCGGCCGTGGCGACGGCGTGCCGCTCACCACGCTGATCGAACTCGCACCGGGCACGCATATCGCTCATACGTTCGCCGGTCATGCCGAGCAGAACCTGGTGATTTCCACGCGCGGCGGCAACGGCTTCCTGGCCAAGGTGGGCGACATGGTCGGCCGCCAGAAGGCCGGTAAGGCATTCCTGACGCTGGATGAGGGCGACCAACCGAACAAGCCTGCGCCGGCGCCTGCCGATGCCTATGGCGTGGCGTGCCTGTCGGAAGACGGCCGCATGCTGCTGTTCCAGATCAGCGAGCTGAAGACGCTCGCCAGCGGTGGCCGTGGCGTGATCCTGATGGAGCTGGAGAAGAACGAAACGCTGCTCCAGGCACTGGCCTTCGGTGCGGCCGGCTTCGTGCTTTCGGGCACCGGCCCGCGTGGCGGCAAGGCGGTCGAGCAGACCATGACGACGCGCGCACAAGAGCCGTATGCCGGCAAGCGTGCACGCAAGGGCAAGACGCTGGAGCCGAAGCTGCGCGATCCGAAGCTCTCGCTGCCCAAGCCCGCCCCCGAAGTGGCCTGATCCGATGAGCGACCCGCACGCCGAGCCTGAGGCCGTTGCAGACACAAAGGCCAATGTTCCATCGTGCCGCAAGCTCTTCACCGAGTTTGCGCGCATGGGCCTGTCGGGCTTTGGCGGCGTGTTGCCGTTCGCGCGTGCCGGCATTGTCGACCGCAACGGGTGGCTCTCCAACGCGGAGTTTGCTGAATTGCTGAGCCTTGGGCAGGTGCTGCCCGGCCCGAACGTCGTCAATCTCTCGGTGATGCTCGGCTACCGCTACCACGGCGTGCGCGGCGCGGCTGCGGCGATGGGGGGCCTGGTGATGGTGCCCGCCGTGCTGCTGTTGCTGATCGTGCTGGTGTACGACCATTTCAGCGCACTGGCTTTTACGCAGAACCTGCTCAAGGGCATGGCGGCAGTGGCGGCTGGGCTGGTGCTTGCCACCGCTGTCAAACTGGCGCAGGGCCAGTCGCGCACGTGGCGTGCCATCGGCATTGGGCTGGCTGTGTTCCTGACGATTGGCGTGTTGCAGTGGCCGTTGCTGCCGGTCATGCTCGTGTTGATTCCGCTGGCGCTGGTGCTGGAGTGGCGGGCCATGCGATGACGTATCTCACCACCGTCTTCGATCTCTTCTGGCACTTCCTGGTTCTGTCGTTTCTGGCCATTGGCGGGGCCAGCTCCACGCTGCCGGATATGCACCGCTTCCTGGTCGACACACGCCATTACATGACGAGCGAGCAGTTGAGCGCCATCTATGCCATCTCGCAGGCGGCGCCGGGGCCCAACGTGCTCTTCGTTGAGTTGTTCGGCTGGCAGGCAGCCGGGCTGGGCGGCGCGATTGCCTCGTTGGTCGGCATCTGCGGGCCGTCATGCGTGATTGCCGCAGTGATCGCGCGGGTGATGGATCGCAAACCCGATGCGCGGTGGATTGCGCTGGTGCGACGCGGCTTGGCACCACTCACCATCGGGCTGATGTTCGCTACCGGGTGGGTGCTGGCGCGAGGGGCCGATCACAGCGCCGGCACCATTCTGCTGACCGCGGCGACAGTGGTGGTCTGTACTTTTACGCGGGTGCACCCGCTGGTGATGGTGGGGCTTGGGGCGTTAGTAGGCGGGCTGGGCTGGGTGTAGTCGCCTCAGAACGAAATCAGCTTGCCGGGGTTGAGCGCGCTCATTGCGCCCATCGTCGCTCTGACAACGGGAATGGTGAGCGACGACAGCCGTCGACCGAGCGGAATCGCGCGGTGTTCAATGGACGTCAGCATCGAGAAGTCGTCATTGCGCCCGACGAAATCGTCGCAGATCGCCTTGCCGATTCGCACGGTTTGCGCGACGCCGTGTCCACTCCATCCCTGCACCATGTAGATTGGCACGCTCGCATCGGTTTTGCGGCTGTCGATCGCGCCGTTCAAGGTGAAATCGCTGACGCCGCTCCAGCAGTATTCCAGCTTGAGGCCGCCAACGTCTGGAAACACCGTGTTGAGCCGCTTGAGCAGATACGCCTCGATCTTGGGTTGTGACCAGCAGCTCGCCGTGCCGTGTCCGCCGAATAGCAGCCGGTTGTTGCGTACGGTGCGGTAGTAATCGATCTGGAATTGCGTGTCGTAGACCGGCATGTCGGCGGGCATCAATGCCGCGGTGCCCTGGTCAAGCGGCGCCGTCACACCCACGTAGGTGAAGAACGGAACGGTCGTCCCGCCCACGCCTTCAAGCAGCCGGAATGTCGCATGGTGCAGCGCGAGCACCACGCTTTTGCGCACCGTGATCGCACCATTGGCGGTGGTTGCGACGATGCCGTCGGGCGTTTCGTAGAGTTCGAGCACTTCGGTGCCTTCGTGCACTGCGCCGCCGTTCAGTTGGAAGCCGTAGACCAGGCCGCGCACCAGTGCAAGCGGATGAATCTGACCGCCCAACGCGTCGATTGCCGCGCCGTGATACAGCGCCGTGCGCACGTATTGCTCCTGCAATTGATGGCGACCGACGATCGTCACGCTTTCGTCGCCCAGCCGCCGTCGCGCCTCGGCGCCTTGCCGCAGTGCGCTGACGTGGCGCGGGTGCACCGCTGCGGTTACGTGTCCGCGTTTGTGATCAAGATCGAGCGCATACCGAGCGCCGATCGCCTCGATCAGCTCCATCGACTCGGCCGACACGAAGCGCCACAGGCGCTTTGCGTCGCCATGCGGCAGAGACTTGATCATGTCGCCGGCCTCCCAGCGCGCAAGGCCCGGCGTGAGTTGACCGCCATTGCGGCCAGATGCAGCCGCGCCGATATGGTGCTTGTCAACGAGGACCGTCTCGACACCGGCCTCAGCCAGATGTAACGCCGTTGACGCGCCCAGCAAACCGCCGCCGATCACCAGCACATCGCAGGCGATATCGCGCTTGAGCGGTGCGCACTTGCGCCAGGGCGAAAGCGATGCCTCGTAATAATTGGCCGGGTGTTTGCCTGCGTAGTGGTTTGGGTCGCACCAGTTCCAATTGTTTTTCTCGATATCGAGTTGCGATTTTTCGAAACGCGGTTCGCTCTGAATCCGGGGTTTTTCTAAAATCATGCCTACACTCTAATGTGCTGATGCAGGGCTGACGCGATATGAAATGCGGGCTTGATGTGCGGAAGCGATAGGGTGTTTGATTTTGGCAAAGGTCAACGCCATCCACGCCAGTGCACGGGCGGTAATGAGGGCGTGAGCAGACAGCCAAATGCCTGCCCATCTCCATTGGGTCGGACGCGATCAGCTAACTGTGAAAATATAGACGGCCGATATTTCGATGTCAGATGAAAACATCGAAATTCTGCTGTTAGTGATAATGCTTGGTGCCGGGTGGTGTCGTCGAGTTAATAATCGCGGCGCGCCCTAATTTGCCGCCTGAATTGGGCTGATTCAGCTGATTAATCCACGCCGACGAAGCCGCCGGTCTGGTGCGCCCACAACCGCGCATACAACCCACCTTGCGCCAGCAGCTCAGCATGCGTGCCGCTCTCGACGATGCGCCCACCATCCAGCACCACCAGCCGATCCATCCGAGCAATGGTCGAAAGCCGATGCGCAATCGCAATCACCGTCTTGCCCTGCATCAGCGTCTCCAAGCTTTCCTGAATCGCGGCTTCGACTTCCGAGTCGAGTGCTGAGGTGGCTTCGTCCAGGATCAGGATCGGCGCGTCCTTGAGCAGCACGCGCGCAATGGCAATGCGCTGGCGCTGGCCACCCGAGAGCTTCACCCCCCGCTCGCCCACCAGCGCATCAAAGCCATGCCGCCCCTGCGCATCCGACAAGTGCGGGATGAACCCATCCGCCCGTGCGCGGCGCACGGCCTCCATCAGTTCGGCCTCGGTGCTGTCGGGCTTACCGTAGCGCAGGTTGTCCCGAATCGAGCGATGCAGCAGCGACGTATCCTGCGTGACCATGCCGATCTGCTCGCGCAGGCTCTCTTGCGTCACGGCGGCAATGTCCTGGCCGTCTACCAGAATCCGACCGCGCTCGACGTCGTACAGGCGCAGCAGTAGATTCACCAGCGTCGATTTGCCCGCTCCCGATGGGCCGACCAGGCCAATGCGCTCGCCGGGGCGGACCACGAGGTCCAGCCCTTCGATCACACCGCCGCCCTTGCCGTAGTGAAAGCCCACCTGCTCGAATCGCACTTCGCCCTGCGTGATGCGAAGGGGCTTGGCATCCGGCCGGTCGGTCACGGTACGCGGCACGGCAATGGTCTGCATGCCGTCTTGCACCTGGCCGACGTTTTCAAAGATGCCGTTGACCACCCACATGATCCAGCTCGACATGTTGTTGATGCGGATCACCAGGCCCGTGGTCAGCGCGATAGTGCCGGCGCTGACGCGGCCCTCGCTCCATAGCCACAGCGCCAGGCCGGTGGTGCCCGCAATCAACAGCCCGTTCATGGCCGTGATGGTGAAATCCATGCCGCTGATCATGCGGCCGGAGCGGCGCACCTTGTCGGTGTGCTCGGCCATGGCGTCACGCGCATAGGTTTCTTCATGCTGCGTGTGGGAGAACAGCTTGAGCGTGGTGATGTTGGTGTAGCCGTCAACAATGCGCCCCATCAGCTTGGAGCGCGATTCGGTGGCGATGACCGAGCGCGCCTTCACACGCGGAACGAAGTAGGCAAGCGCGATGCTGTAGCAGCCGATCCACAGCAGCAGCGGCAGCATCAGGCGCCAGTCCGCCTGCGCAAACAGCACCAGCGCGCTCAAGGCATAGATCACCACATGCCACAGCGCATCCACTGTTTGCACAGCGGAGTCGCGCAGTGAAAAACCGGTCTGCATGATGCGTTGGGCGATGCGGCCGGCAAAGTCGTTCTGAAAGAACGACAGGCTCTGTTTGAGCACGTAGCGGTGGTTTTGCCAGCGGATCAGGTTGGCGACGTTGGGGTTGATGACCTGGTGTACCAGCACGTCATGCAGCCCGGAAATGAGCGGCCGTGCGATCAGCGCGACAAACGCCATCCACAGCAGTGTGTTGCGATGGCGGGTGAAGAACGCTGCGCTCGGTGTCGCCTGGATCATGTCGAGGATGCGGCCGAGAAAGTCGAACAGCGCCACCTCGATCAACGCACCCACCAGCCCCACCACCAGCAGCAAGACGAAGGCGCCACGCACCTCGCGCAGGAAGTGGGCGTAAAAGCGCCAGACCTGGCTCGGTGGTTGGCTATCAGGCAGGGGGCGGAACGGGTCGATGAGTTTTTCGAGGCGGCGCAGCAGCATGGCGGGTCAGGCGGGGCGATGCCCGGGAGCAGGACGCGAAAAAGGGAGGAGGAGGCATGATACGCGCGCGAAAGCTACGCTGCCGCCGGCCGGGTAGCGGAGCTCAGAGGTCGATGTGTCGAGTTTTTTTCTCGGCTGTCTGAGCTCAGAACTCGGCGCGTTGAGCTTTTTTCTCGGCGGTCCGAGCTCAGAACTCGGCATGTCGAGCTATTTTCTCGGCAGTCGGAGCTCAGAGCTTGGCACGTCGAGCTATTTTCTCGGCAGTCGGAGCTCAGAGCTCGGCGCGTCGAGCTATTTTCTCGGCGGTTCGAGCTCAGAGCTTGGCACGTCGAGCTATTTTCTCGGCGGTTGGAGCCCAGAGCTTGGCACGTCGAGCTATTTTCTCGGCAGTCGGAGCTCAGAGCTCGGCGCGTCGAGCTATTTTCTCGGCGGTTCGAGCCCAGAGCTTGGCGCGTCGAGATTTTTTCTCGGTGTGTGGGACGTTGAGCTCGGGGCGTGAGCCCGGAGGTCGCCATGAAAAAGCCGCTCGGTGGAGCGGCTTGCTGCTGTGTCAGGTCGTCGGATGTCAGTGCACCACCATCCGCGTGAAGGGTTCCACGTACGCCTGCAGGGTGATCATCAGGCCCACCAGGAAGGCCAGTGCGATCGAGTGGAAGAACACGTAGCGCAGGATGTCGCCCTCGTGGCCGTACCACTTGGTGGCGGTGGAGGCCACCACGATGGACTGCGCATCGATCATCTTGCCCATCACGCCGCCCGAGCTGTTGGCCGCGGACATGAGGATCGGCGACAGGCCAAGCTGCTCGGCCGTGGTCTTCTGCAGGCCGCCGAACAGCACGTTCGATGCCGTGTCCGAGCCCGTGAGCGCCACGCCCAGCCAGCCCAGCATGGTGCCGAACAGCGGGTACAGCACGCCGGTATGCGCGAACGCCAGGCCCAGCGTGGCGTCCAGCCCCGAGTAGCGGGTCAGGTAGCCGATGCCGAACATCGCGCAGATGGTCAGCAGCGAATAGCGCGTGAGCTTGATGGTGTTCCAGTATTCCTTCGCCATGCGCGGCAGCGAGTAGCCCATCAGCAGGCCGCCCACCAGCGCGGAGACCAGAATGCCCGTGCCCGCCATCGACAGCACGTTGAAGTTGAACACCGCGCCTTCGGCAATTACCTTGGGTACCACGGGCGGGCCCTTGAGCACCATCTTGTCGAGCCCCGGGATGGCGAACTTGAACGCCCACAGGCCATCGGCAAAGGCCTTGAACTGCGGCACACCCCAGATGAACACGAACACGGTCAGGATTACCCACGGCAGCCAGGCTTGCACGCGGCTGATCTTGCCGTCGGTGCCGGTGGTGGCTTGGCGCGCTTCCTCGGCGGCTTCGGGGTCGACGCGCGAGTTGTCTTCGCGGTTGCGCAGGGCAGTGGACGTCCAGATCGTCGTGGGCTTCCACACCTTCAGGAACAGCGTGAGCGCGCCCATCGACACCAGCGCGGCAATCACGTCCACCAGCCACGGGCCGTGGTAGTTCGACACCAGGAATTGCGGAATGGCGAACGACACGCCCGCCACCAAAATCGCCGGCCAGATCTGCAGCATGCCGCGCCAGCCCGCAAACGCCCAGATCAGCCAGAACGGCACCAGCACCGAGAAGAACGGCAACTGGCGGCCGACCATGGCCGAGAGGTGCAGCAAGTCCAGCCCCGTCACCGAGGCCAGCCCGATGAGCGGCGCACCCAGCGCGCCGAAGGCCACCGGCGCAGTATTGGCGATGAGCGCCAGGCCGGACGCAGCCAACGGCGAAAAGCCCAGGCCGATCAGGATGGCGCCCGTCACAGCCACCGGCGTGCCGAAGCCCGCCGCGCCCTCGAAGAACGCGCCAAAGCTGAACGCCACCAGCAGCAGTTGCAGGCGGCGGTCTTCAGTGATGCCCGAGATGGAACTCTGCAAGACCTTGAACGAGCCGTTCAAGGTGGTGAGCCGGTGCAGAAAGATGATGTTGAGAACGATCCAGCCGATCGGGAACAGGCCCGAGACAATGCCCAGCCCCGCCGCCTTGCCCGCCATCGCAGCAGGCATGCCGAAGACGAAGGAGGCGATGCCCACCCCGACAATCAACGCGAGGCCCGCTGCCAAGTGGGCCTGCATATGAAAGAACGCCAGTGAACACAGCAGCACCGCCACCGGTACCCCGGCCGCAATGGTTGACCACACGGCGCTGCCGAGCGGGTCATAGACTTGATTCCACATCTTGGTCTCCTCCTGTTTGGGCGTTTCAGCTCTTGGCGATACCGAACGTCTTCTGTTGCCCTAGGGCCTGTCATCCAATGAAACGTGCGCGCGCACGTTTCATTGGATGACAGGCCCTGCTGCGGGACAAACGCGGATTGTAGGAACAAGCGTGTCCGGGTCCGGCAATATTCTGTCACTTTCGCCCTGAAAAGTATTCATCGGGGCCCGTGGTTGCTGCGATGCGGCGCAGGCAATTGCACCGGGTAAATCCGGGTTGTGGAATCATTGCGCCTGCAACTTCGCCCCTAACCAGAATCGTCCCTCACGCCATGGCTTTCCAGACGGCTTCTTTGATTCGCCGCCACGGGTTCCGGCTGGTCGCCGCCGTGCTCCTGCTTGCCGCACTGTCGCCCGCACATGGCCAGGGTGTGGCGCCCGGCCAACCGGGGGCGGAGCCGGCGCGGCCGCGCATCGGCCTGGTGTTGTCGGGCGGCGGGGCACGCGGTTATGCGCATATTGGCGTGTTGAAGATGCTGGAGCGTATGCGCATTCCCGTGGACGTGATTGCCGCCACCAGCATGGGCGCGGTGGTGGGCGGGCTGTATGCCAGCGGCTTGCGCGCGGATGAGCTCGAGCACAAGCTTTCGCAGGTGGATTTGAGCGATATCGCGTTTGACCGCAACGAGCGCGCCAAGCTGCCGCAATCGCTGCGCGAGGACGATTTCCAATATCCGATTGGGCTATCGGCCGGCTACGGCGATGGCAAGTTCAAGCTGCCCACGGGGCTGGTGCAGGGCAACCGGCTGCTGGCACTGCTCAAGAACTGGACCGCGCGGTGGCCAGACAACACCGATTTCGCACGGCTGCCGATTCCGTTCAAGGCCATGGCGACAGACCTGGCCACGGGCGATGGGGTGATCCTCGACCATGGATCGCTGCCGCTGGCCATGCGCGCCAGCATGGCGGTGCCGGGCTTGTTCGCGCCCATCGAGGTGGATGGCCGCACCTTGGTCGATGGCGGGCTGGTAAGCAACCTGCCAGTGCAATTGGCGCGCGACATGGGCGCGGACATCATCATCGCCGTCAATATCGGCACGGATTTGCAGCGGCCGGAGGACCTGGCCTCGCCGGCGGCAGTGACGCAGCAGATGATCACCATCCTCGTCGGTCAGAACGTGCGTGCACAGAAGGCGCTGCTGCACGGCAAGGACGTGTTGATTGAGCCGGAGTTGAAGGATTTGTCGCTTACCGACTTCGCCAAGGGCGCGCAGGGTGTGCTGGAAGGCGAGCGCGCCGCGCGGGGCGTGGAAGCCAAGCTGGCGGGGCTGTCGCTTTCGCCGCAGGCCTATGCCGTGTACCGGGCTGCGCAGGCGCCGCAGGGCGTGCTGGCCCAGGGCACCCGCGTCGACGCCATTGACGTGACGACCAGCGGCCGCGTGCCCGTGGCGCGCGTGCGCCAGTTGCTGAATGTGCACGAGGGCGACGCGTACGACGTCGAGGCGCTCAACCGTGACCTGTCTGCCCTGGCCACCACCGGCGACTTTGAGACCGTCACGCAGCGGCTCGTCGACGAGAACGGTGTGCACACGCTCAAAATCGACGCGCATGAAAAATCGTGGGGCAACCAGTTCTTCCTGTTCGGGCTGGGCATGTCGACCAACTTTGACGGGCGCGGCGCATTCAACGTCAACCTGGGGCACCGGTATCCGTGGCTCACGCAGAGCGGGCTGGAGTGGCGCAACGACATCGTGCTGGGCAGCAACCGGGCCAGCCTCCACACCGAACTGCGCCAGCCGCTGTGGCAGGCACGCGGTTTCTACGTCGCGCCGTATGCCGAATATTCGCGTCGCCGCTCGGATCTGTACTTCGATGACGAAGCACCCACCCGAGACGCCAAGCCCTTCAATGCCGTGACCATCGAGACTGCACGGGCGGGTGTCGATCTGGGCGTTCCCCTGGGCCGCAAAGGTGAACTGCGCCTGGGGGTGAACTACGTGAGCAAGACCGCCACGTTCAACTATCTGACATTGGAGACGGATGTGTCGGGCACGCCGGTGGGGGCGTTTGACTTGCCGACCCTGCGCGCGCAGCAGCCCGCCTTCCGCGCGCAGCTGACGGTGGACCAGCTTGACGACGCGCTCTTCCCACGCCGGGGCTACTACCTCTTCAGCAGTGTGGAGGCAGGCTTTGGTTCGCTGCAGAAGAAGTACAACACCGCACAGGCGAAGGGACTGTGGGCGACCAGCTACGGGCGCCATACCTTCAATGTGGCGCTGGAGGGCGCAGGGCAGTTTGGCGCCAACAGCCCGACACGAGAGAACGGCGGCAACAGCGGCAGCGGCGCCAACGAGGGATTCTTTCTCGGGGGTTTCCAGCATCTTTCGGCGTATGCGCAAGACCAGTTCAACGGGCAGTACCTGCTGTACGGCCGGCTGACCTATCTGTACGACCTGCGCATCAATGACCTGCTGGGCTTGCGCGCGCCGGTCTTCGGGGTCAGTACGGAGGCGGGGAACGTCTGGCAGTTGCGCAACAACTTCGGCAGTGGCGGCTACCTGAAGAGCGGCAGCCTGTTCGTTGGCGGCAACAGCCCGATCGGGCCGCTGTACTTCGGCTTTGCGGTGGCGCCACAGGGTGTGTGGAACGTCTACCTGCAATTGGGCCGCGTGTTCTGACGGGCTTCGTCACGCGGTGGGTGGGCGCAGGCGTCAGGGGCGCCTGCTTTGTAAGGTCTTGATCAGATTGAGAAATCAATCGATCAGGTGGCGGTGGATCTGCGTGCTAGCCTTCCGCTTCGCTTCGTCCTGATCTCGGGTGCGGTCGCGCCCAGCCCCCTTCCCATGATGTTCTCGCTGTTGTCCCGCCGTCTTCGTTCGTCCCGATGGCTGCTGTGCGCGTGCGCGCTGGCGGCATTGCAAGCCTGCGGCAAGCCGTCAGACCATGCCGCCAAGCCCGATGGCCCGCCCGAAGTCGAAGTTGCCGTGGCGCAGCGTTCCGATGCGCCGCTGGTGACCGAGCTGCCCGGCCGCATTGAGCCGTATCGCACCGCGCAAGTGCGTGCGCGCGTGGATGGCATCGTGCTCAAGCGCGCTTACGAAGAAGGGCAGGTGGTGAAGGCGGGGCAGGTGCTGTTCCGCATCGATCCGGCACCGCTCAAGGCGCAGGTGGATGCAGCGCAAGGCGCGCTTGCGCGTGCGCAGGCTCAGGCCGCCATCGCACATGACAAGGCGGCCCGCTACAAAGCGCTGGCCGCCACGCGCGCGGTGAGCGAACTCGAATACGCCGAAGCGCAAGCCACCGAGCGACAGGCCGCAGCCGATGTCGTTTCCGCCCGCGCCGCGCTGGAGACCGCGCAATTGCGCCTCGATTACGCCACGGTCACAGCGCCCATCGCTGGCCGCTCGCGCCGAGCACAGGTCACCGAAGGCGCGCTGGTCAAGGAAGATGCCGCCACGCCCCTCACCACCGTCGAGCAGATCGACCCCATCTACGTCGACTTTGCGCAGCCGGCCGCTGAAGTGCTCGCCCTGCAGCGCGCGCTGAAGACGGGGCACGCATCTGCGCTGTCCGGCCAAGATGTCGGCGTGCAGGTAATCCTGAGTGACGGCATTGCGTATGAGCGCGCAGGCCGGCTGCTCTTCTCTGACCTCGTGGTCGATCGCGCGACAGACAACGTGTCCATGCGCGCTGTGCTGCCCAACCCCGATGGCCTGCTGCTGCCCGGCATGTACGTGCGCGTGAAGCTCTCGCACGCCGTGCAGCAGGGCGCGGTGACGATTCCGAAGGGCGCGTTGCAGCGTGATCGCCATGGTGCATCCGTGTTCGTCGTGAAGGCGGACAACACGCTCGCCGTTCAGCCCGTGGCAGCACAAACGTTGGCCGGCGATCAATGGCGGGTGACGAGCGGCCTGGCCGGCGGTGAACGTGTCGCCATCCCGGGCATGCAGACGCTGGAGGCAGGCATGGCCATCAAGCCCATCCAGCCCATCGAAACGAAGCCAGGCAAGGGCTGACCATGGCACGTTTCTTTATCGACCGCCCGGTGTTTGCCTGGGTGATTGCGCTGGTCATCATCCTGGCGGGCCTGCTTGCGCTGCCGCGTCTGCCGGTGGCGCAGTACCCGACCATTGCGCCGCCCAATGTCAGCATTTCGGCCAACTATCCGGGCGCTTCCGCACGCACGGTGCAAAGTGCCGTCACGGCCATCATCGAGCGTGAGATGAACGGCGCGCCGGGGCTGCTGTACATGTCGTCGTCGTCCGATGCGGCGGGCAACGTGTCGATCAACCTCGCGTTCAAACAGGGCACGAGCCCCGACCTTGCGGCGGTGGAGGTGCAGAACCGCCTGAAGATTGTCGAAGAGCGCTTGCCGGAAGTGGTCCGCCGCAACGGCATTCGCATCGAGAAGGCCGCCGAGGACTACATGATGTATCTGTCGCTGTCAGCGGATCGTGGTCGCTTCGATGGCATCGACCTGGGTGATCTGGCGTCGTCCGACCTCATTCCGCAACTGCGCCGCGTGCCCGGTGTCGGCACCGCGCAATTGTTCGACGCCGAATACGCCATGCGCATCTGGCCCGATGCGGACAAGCTCACCGCACTCGGCCTCACCGCGGGCGATTTGAGCGATGCCGTGCGCCGCTACAACGCCCGCATCACCGTGGGCGAAATCGGCAGCGGGGCGGTGCCGGGCAGCGCGGCCATCAATGCGAGCGTGACCGGTGACGATGGGCTGACCACGCCCGATGCGTTCGGGCAGATTCCGCTGCGTGCAGATGCACAGGGCCGCATGGTGCTGCTGCGCGACGTGGCGCGCGTGGAACTGGGCGGCAGCGACTACTTGTACCTCTCGCGCATGAACGGCAAGCCGGCGACGACCATCGGCATCAAGCTCGCGCCGGGCGCCAACGCCGTGGGTGTGGCCAAGCGTGTGCGTGCGGCGCTGGATCAGGCGCAGGCGCATTTCCCGCCGGGCGTGCGCTACGAGGTGGCGTATGACAGCTCGCGCTTTGTCGGCATCGCCATCGAGCAGGTGGTCAAGACGCTGCTCGAAGCCGTTGTGCTGGTGTTCCTGGTGATGATGCTGTTCATGCAGAACCTGCGTGCAACGCTCATCCCCACGCTGGTGGTGCCGATTGCGTTGCTGGGCACCTTTGCAGTGATGCTGCCGATGGGTTTTTCCATCAACGTGCTGACGCTGTTTGGCCTCGTGCTCGCCATCGGCATCCTCGTCGACGACGCCATCGTGGTGGTGGAGAACGTCGAACGTGTGATGCACGACGAAGGGCTTTCGCCGCGCGAGGCGACGGCTAAAGCCATGCGCCAGATCAGCGGGGCGATTGTCGGCATCTCGCTGGTGCTGACGGCGGTGTTTGTGCCGATGGCCTTCTTTGGCGGTGCGGTGGGCAACATCTACCGGCAGTTTTCGTTGTCGCTGGCGGTGTCGATGGTGTTTTCGGCGTTCCTGGCGCTGACGTTGACGCCCGCCTTGTGCGCGACGTTGCTGAAGCCCGTTCAGCCTGGCCACGGTGCGCAGCGCAAGGGGTTCTTCGGTGCGTTCAACCGGGGCTTTGGGCGCCTGACAGCGCGTTACCAGGGTAGCGTGGCGCGGCTGCTGAATCGCACAGGCCGTGCGCTTGTCGCATACGGAGTGGTCATCGGCGTGGTGGTGTTGCTGTTTACGCAATTGCCCACCGCCTTTCTGCCGGAAGAGGACACGGGCGAGTTCATGACCATCGTCCAGTTGCCCGCCGGCGCCACGCAGGCGCAAACGCTCGACATCGTGCGTCAGGCCGAGCAGTACTACATGACGAAAGAAGCGGCAGTGGCTTCCACGCTCGCCATTACGGGCTTTAGTCTGTACGGCAACGGCCAGAATGCGGCCATGCTGTTCCTCACGCTCCAGGACTGGAAGCAACGCAAGGGCGCCGATCAACACGTGGACGCCGTTGTCAGCCGTGCCAATGCTGCGTTCAGCAAGATCAAGGGCGCCACGGTCATGGCGCTGAATTCGCCCGCGCTGCCGGAACTGGGCAGCAAGCCTGGATTCGACCTGCGTTTGCAGGACCGCGGCAGCGCCGGCTACGAGCGCTTGGCGCAGGCGCGTGACCACATGCTGGCCGAGGCGGCCAAGCACCCGGCCCTGTCGGAGGTCACGTTTGCCGGCCAGGGCGACGCGCCGCAGATCCTGATCGATGTGGATCGCAAAAAGGCGCTGTCGATGGGCGTGTCGATTGACGATATCAACCGCACGCTGGCCGTGATGTTCGGCTCCGACTACGCCGGTGATTTCGTCTATCGCAACCAGGTGCGCCGCGTGATCGTGCAGGCCGACGGCAAGCAGCGCGTGTCGGTCGAACAGCTTGGCCGTATGCACGTACGCAATGCGGCGGGCGGCATGGTGCCACTGTCCGCCTTCACCACCGCAAAGTGGATCGTCGGCCCGCTCAAGCTGGACCGCTACAACGGCTTTCCGTCGATGACGATTACCGGCTCGCCCGCACCGGGCCACAGTTCAGGCGAAGCCATGGCCGCGATGGAATCGATCGCACGCGGGCTGCCTGAGGGCTTTGGCTACGAGTGGACCGGCCAGTCGTTTGAAGAGCGCTTGTCCGGGGCGCAGGCGCCTGCGCTGTTTGCGCTTTCGATCCTGGTGGTGTTCCTGTGCCTGGCGGCGCTGTATGAGAGCTGGTCGATCCCGTTGGCCGTGCTGCTGGTGGTGCCGCTGGGGGTGTTCGGTGCGCTGCTAGGGGCCACGCTGCGCTTCCTGCCGAATGACATCTACTTCAAGGTCGGCCTGATTGCGACGATCGGCCTGTCGGCCAAGAACGCGATCCTGATCATCGAAGTCGCCAAGGACTTGCATGCGCAGGGCATGGGGCTGATCGACGCCACGCTGGAAGCCGCGCGCCTGCGGTTTCGGCCGATCGTGATGACGTCATTGGCGTTTGCCTTCGGCGTGGTGCCGCTGGCTGTTGCGAGCGGTGCGGCGTCTGCCAGCCAGCGCGCCATCGGCACGGGTGTGCTGGGCGGGATCATCACGGCGACGGTGCTGGCGGTGTTTCTGGTGCCGGTGTTCTTTGTGGTGGTGCGGCGCATCTTCAAGGCCAGCGAACGGCAGCGCAAGCTGGATGCCGCGCATGAGCATGAGCGCGCCGAGCCTGCTACCTGACCTGCCACTCAATCGGCGATGGCGGGGCTCTTGCGCTTGACCGTTGCCGGATCGAACCCGAAGAAACCCAGCACCTCGGCCGCCACCTGGTCGCGGTCGTTGTCCACGCAGATCATGTGGTAGCTGTTTTCCAGTACCACGGTGCGCGCGTTGGGTAGGGTGGCTTGCAGTGTGTTGGCCGAACGCAGGCTGGTGAGTTCGTCTTCCCGGGCGTGAATCACCAGCGTGGGGCAATGCGTCTGCGGCGCTGCGGCATGCGCCCACACACGCAACCGATCCACTTCGCGAATGCATGTGAGCGGTACCCACGGGTAGTGGAAGCTATCGCCGCGGGCAAGCTTGGCCTTGATGATTCGTCGCAACAGTGGGTTCTTGATGCCGAACGGCTCGTCTTCTTCCACGCGCATGCGCGCAGCCATGCCGGGGATGCGATACACCACGTGGCGCAACGCCCGATACCAGGGTGTCGACCAGCCGTCGACGTGCATCGGCGTAGCCAGCAGCGCCAGCTTGCCTGCCGCGTGGTCTACGCCGTGCCGCACGCGCTGCGCCAGCACCAGTGCCAGCAGCGCGCCCATGCACATGCCGGCAATATGCACGGTTTCGTGTTCGGCGATGAGCCGGTGATACGTTTGCGCGAGCGTTTCAAGCCAAGCCTCGGCGGGCGTGCCGATCAGGTTTTCCGGGTGCGTGCCGTGGCCGGGTAGGGTGGGCGCGTGCGTGATGGCGCCGGCATTGCGCAGCGCCTTCTGCAGCACGCCCAAGTCATAGGCTGTGCCGCCCAGGCCGTGGATCAGTAGCACGGCGGTGCTGCCGTGCAAGGTGGATGTCACAGCGCGGTCTCGACCGACCACGTCCCGGCGACCAACGCCGTGTTGCCCATGGCATCGGTGAGTGGCCCGCCGGTGTCGACCACGGTGTGCAACGTGCCGTCACGCGCGGTGATGCGCAGTGTCTGGCGACGCGCGCGGATCGGGGCTTCGTCGTCGAGCGAGGTGGCCCCCAGCCAGCGGGCTTGCAGCGCGTCACGGTCATCGGGGTGCACGAGCTGCAGCACGGTCGATACGGAGGCCATGCTCTCGGGCGCATGCCCGAAGGCGAGGACCACATCGCCGCCCCACTCGATGTGGCCACTGGCCGGGTCAATGGTGTAGACGAGCTGGCTCGATGCCGCGAGCGCCAATTCCACGCGGTTCTGCCATTGCGCGCTTTGCTCGTGCAGTTGCTCGCGCGTCGTTTTGAGCGCGCTCACCAGCAGCACCAGCAGCGCGGCAATGCCCAGGTACAACTGCGCTTCCAGCAGCGACTGGCCGTAGTGGCGGTCGAGCACGGCGAACGGCCCATCGCCCTCGGCGGTCTGCATGAGCGCCACCAGCGTTAGTAGCAAGACGGCCATCGAGCCACCGCGGCCACCCCACAGCAACGCCACCACCACGGCAAAGAACAGGGGCACGTAGGTCAGCGCAAAGCCAACGCCGTTGCCGAATTTGGTGACGCTGTTGCCGTCGAAGATCGCGTACGCCGACAGCGCCAGCGCAACGAAAGCCGCCAAGCCGAGCAGAAAATCCGTGCGATCCGTGCCGCCCGAGCGGAATGCACGAAAGCGCGACCATGCCGCCAGCACCGGCGTGACGATCAGCACGCCAAGGAAGTCCGACGCCGCCCAGATGCGGAACACGTGTCCGAAGGCTCCGCCCTGCGACCACGCAAACCAGGCCGCCCCAAACAGCGCCCCGGAGACCGCGCTGATGGCGCCGGCCACCAGCATCGCCCGCACGAAGTACAAGCCTTCGAGCGGCACGCGTGCCAACCTCACCAACGCGACGGCCAACGCCGCGCTACCGGCCTCATCGAGCACGAACAGCATGGCGTGTGCCGGGTTGGTGCGCTCGATGGCGGCCAGCGCCAGTTGCGCCACGGCAAACGCAGCGCCCAGCCCTGGCCATTCGCGGTATGTCCGCAGCATGAACGCGGCCATGGCCACGCCCGCCGGTAGCCAGACATACCCCGTCATGTCCACCGGCCCGTTCAGGCGGTGCGACACGATGGCGGCAACCAAGTAGAGCGCGCCCCACAGGAGGGTGGCGACGGTGGCGGAAGCTTTCTGGAGTGGCATTCGAGGTTTCCTCGATCAAAACAAAAAACCGCGCCGGTGGCGTGCACCGTGCGCGGTTGAGGATGCTACCGCAGGTGGGTTGGGCGGCGCTTACTGTTTCCGGCTGTTGCGCTCTAAGCCGCGCGCGCCCAGCGCAGACCCAGCGGCAAGGCGCGAGGGCCGTAAACGAAGTGCAGTACGCGGCGAGGGTGTTCGCCGGTCGATTTGGATGAGGCATGCAGCAACAATGGGCGCATTAGCAGCGCATCGCCGCGCTGGGCCAGGCAGATGATTTCGCCATGGGCACTGCGCATCTCGTACATGGCCGCTTCGCACATGCGGCCTTGCTGGTGCGAGCGCGGCACGATGCGCAGCGGACCTTCGTTCGTGCCGCAATCGTCCAGATGCAGCCGGACCGCGATCAGGTCTTCCAACACGTGGCGCGGCGGCTGCACATAAAACTGCCCTTCTTTTTCCGACCACCCCTGTAAGGACGTGTCTGCCACACGTTCCGCCACCGGAATGCTGAGATCCTGATGGATCGGCACGAGCCAGTTTTGTGTTGGGGACTTATCGAACCCGGTGCATTGAACGGCGACGTGCGTGGCGGGAATCAGCGGTGCGAGGGCGGGGTGCCGGTGAAGTTCAGCCGCGAGCGTGGCGCACCACGGCTGAGACAGTAGTTCGCGGCTGCCTGCGCTGTCCGTGCGCAAGTTGTCGGTCAGGCGTTCGCAGACGTTATCCGGCACCACATTCCGGACAAGGGTGAAGCCTTCCGTCAGAAAGGTGCCGGACATCGACGGCAGCAGGTTCACACCACCGGCAGCGCCAGCACTTCCTGCGCCGCGCGCCGATCCCGCAGTTCGGCCATCCAGCGCTCGAGGTGGGGGCGTGCGGGACGCTCGATCGGCAGACCCAGCCAACGGTGCGAGGCGCAGCCGCAGGCGATGTCGGCCATGGTGAAGCGTTGGCCAGCGACGTAGGGTTGCTTGGCCAACACCGCATCGAGGATGGCGGTGGTGCGTTCCGCGGCCTTGCGCGAGCGCTCGATCAGCGCGGCGTCGCGCCGGTCTTCGGGCGTGCGCACGAGCTGCAGGAATGCATCCACCATCGACGGGCTGTACGTCGTGGTTTGCCAATCCATCCAGCGGTCGGCGTCGGCGCGTTCATGCAGTTCGAGCGGGTAGAGGTTGCCCGGGCCGTAACGCGCAGAGAGATACCGCACGATGGCGTTGGACTCCCACAGCACGAAGCGCGTATCCCCCAAATCATTCAAGCCGTCTTCGATGACGGGGATCATGCCGTTGGGGTTCATCGCCAGGAATTCCGGCGTGTTGACGCCCCCAAAAGCGCCGCCGACATCGATGCGCTCATGGTCGAGCGACAGCTCGCGCGCGCACCAGACCACTTTCTGCACGTTGACCGAAGAGAGTCTTCCCCAGATCCGCAACATCGACGACGGCTCCTTTCTATGGGTGAGTGAGTGTAGTTACGTAATTTAGGCGGCCTTGGGTGTGAGTGCCGCGATTTCTGTGCGCAGCAACTCACCCAGCACGGCAATGCCTTGTTCAATGCGTTCCGGCGCCACCGTCACGAACGCCAGGCGCAGGGTATTGCGGCGCGGCGCATTGGCGTAGAACGGCGCGCCCGGCACGAACGCCACGTTGCGCGCGACGGCCTTCTCCAACAGGGTCATCGTGTCGATGCCTTCCGGCACTTCCAACCAGATGAACATGCCGCCTTCCGGGCGGTTCCAGTGCACGCCAGCCGGCATGTGGCGCTTGAGCGAATCGAGCATCGCCTCGCATTGCTTGCCGTACAGGTCTCGGATGGTCGGGATGTGCGTGTCGAGCAGGCCCGTCTTCAGTACCTCGTATGCCACGCGCTGCGTGAAGCTGGGCGTGTGCAGGTCGGCAGCCTGTTTGGCTTGCACGAGTTTGAAGTGGATGTGTTCGGGCGCAATGATGTAGCCCAGGCGCATGCCGGGTGCCAGGATCTTCGAGAACGAGCCCATGTAGACCACGCCGTCCGGGTTGAGCGAGCGCAGCGAGGGCAGTTGATCACCCGTGTAGCTCAGTTCGCCGTACGGATCATCTTCCACCAGTAGCATGCCGAGCTCCTTTGCGCGTGCCACGAGAGCCTGGCGGCGGTCCAACGGCAGGCGGCGACCCGTCGGGTTCTGGAAGTTCGGGATCGTGTAGAAGAAGCGCGCGCCGGCGGTCAACTCGGGCGTGAGCGCTTCGGGCAGCAGGCCCTTGTCGTCGCTGGGCACCGACGCATACGCCGGCTCGAACAGCGAGAACGATTGCAGCGCACCGAGGTAGCTGGGCGTTTCGACCATCACCTTGCTTTGCGGGTCGATGAAGATCTTGCCCAACAGGTCCAGGCCCTGTTGCGAGCCTGTCGTGATGAGTACGCGTGACGCCGTGGTGCCATGACGCTGGGCAATCCACTCACGCAGGCCCGACAGACCTTCGGTCGGGCCGTACTGCAAGGCCGCCTGCGGGTTGTCTGCAAACATGCGAGCGCACGCCGCCTGGATCGCCTCAACCGGGAAGGTGACCGGGGCGGGCAGGCCACCGGCAAAGGAAATCACCTCGGGGCGTTCGGTGATCTTGAGGATTTCCCGGATCGCCGAGCTGGTCAGCTTTTGAGCGCGGCTGGAGAAGGTACAGGCGGTGTGGTCCATGGTGTGGTCCTAGTGTTGCGCGGCGCCCACCTCGTGAGCGGGCGCCACAGGTGGGCAAAACGAAAAGAATAGCAGGTGACGCCCCGGCATTGACAGGGCGAAGCGATGCTTAAGCGACTTCGGCGATCAGTTCGATCTCAACGCACGCGCCCAGCGGAACCTGTGCGACACCAAAGGCGCTGCGGGCGTGCTTGCCGGCGTCGCCAAACACTTCGGCCAGCAGCTCCGAGGCACCGTTGGTCACCAGGTGCTGCTCGGTGAACTCCTGCGTGGAATTGACCAAGCTCATGACCTTGACGATGCGTTTGACGCGGCTGAGGTCGCCGCCTAGGTGCGTGGCCAGCGTGGCCATCAGGTCGATGGCGATGCTGCGCGCGGCGGCTTTGCCTTCTTCCGTGGTCATGTTGGCGCCGAGCTTGCCGACCCACGGCTTGCCGTCTTTCTTGGCGATGTGGCCGGACAGGAAAACCAGGTTGCCGGTCTGCGCGGCCATGACGTAGGCCGCGGCTGGGGCGCCAGCTGCGGGCAGTTCGATGCCCAGTTGCTTGAGCTTGGCCTGGGCGTCGTGCGAAGCGGTCATGAAGACTCCTTGGTGGGTTGGATGAGGATGGGGCAAATGACGCTAGCGGCGCACTGAAGTCCGTCGGCCGATGCCGACCACGGCAATCACTGCCAGCGCGAACAACACGGTGGGCGTATCCAGCGGTTCGCCCAGCAGCAGCCAGCCGCCGATCAGCGTCATAAAGGGTTGCAGCAATTGTATCTGGCCGACCCGCGCCACCCCACCGGCAGCCAAGCCCGAATACCAGAACAGGAAGCCGATGAACATGGAGAAGGCCGACACGTAGGCCAGTCCAACCCAGGCGCGGGCGGACGCATGTGTCAGCGCCTCGGCCTGATGCGTGGATGGCAGCCACGCCAGCGCGCCCACCATCGGCAGCAGCACTGGCAGCGAGACGACCAGCGCCCAGGCAATCGTCTGCGTGCCGCCCAGGTCGCGGGCGAGCCGGCCGCCGGTCGCATAGCCGAGGGCACCCGTGACCATGGCGGCGAAGAGCAGCCAGTCCGCCCGGTGTAGGGTGCCTGCGCCTTGCAGCAACGCAAACGAAACGACGAGCGCGCTGCCCACCGCCGCGCACAGCCAGAATCCCGCTGACGGCCGCTCGCGTCCGAACCACGCAGCGAAGATGGCCGTCGCCAGCGGCAGCAGGCCGGTGATGATGGCGCCGTGCGCGGCCGGCACATCGCGCATCGCCAGCGATGAAAACAGCGGAAAGCCGACCACCACCCCCATCGCCGTCACGGCGAGTTGCCACCATTGGCGGCCGCGCGGCCGTTTGGCGGCGGAGAACGCTCCCGTCGCGGCCAGGAGCCCCAGCGCCAGCACACTCGCCAGCACCGCCCGCGCCAGTGCGACGAAGGTCGCATCCAGCTCCGCCACGGCCATGCGTGTGAACGGCAGCGTCTGGCTGAAGATGGCCACGCCGATGAAGCCGAGCAGCAAGCCGCGGCGTTCAGCATGGTCCGGTGTGTGGTGCAGGGGTAGGGTGGCGGACTTGTTCATGGCGCGCGTCCGTTCAATCCGCAAACGCCACAGCCACGCGGCGGTTCTGGCGGCTCTTCTTCTCGATCTTGGTGACGACCACGCGGCCGATTTCGCCGGTCGCGCGCACATGGGTGCCGCCGCAGGGTTGGCGGTCGATGCCGTCGATATGGATGATGCGGATGGCCGACGCGCCCACCGGCGGCGCAGCACCGATGGTGCGCACCAGCTCGGGCTGCGCGGCCAGCTCCTCCGGCGTGATCAGGTCGATGCGCACCGGCGTGTTGCGGCTGATGAGTGCGTTCAGTTGCGTGGTGAGCGTGTCGCGGTCCAGCGTCGATTCGGGCAGGTCGAAATCAATGCGGCCCGAATCCGGCGAGATGCCGCAACCCGTCACGGGCACCGGGATCAGCGAGCCCAACAGGTGCAGGCACGTATGCAGGCGCATCAGCCGGTGGCGGCGCTCCCAGTCGATGGCGGCGGTGATGGGTATACCGGGGGCGAGCAGGGTGAGGTCTGCGCCGTCTGCCGGCACGTGCAGCACGGTCTGGCGATCAGGGCTGTAGACGGTGTCGGCTATTGCGATGGTTTGCCCATCGCTCAAGGCGAGTGTGCCGGTGTCGCCCGCCTGGCCGCCGCTGCGGGCGTAGAACACGGTTGCGTCCAGTTCAATGCCTTCTGGGTGCACGGCGACGACGGTGGCGTCGCAGGTAGTGCGGTAGGCGTCTTCGTCAAAGCGTTTCAGCGTCGGCATCGTGGGGCTCCATCGCGTGAGGGCAGAAATCCGACCTTGATCCTACCGAAGTGTGTCTGTACAGTACCTGTACACTTTGTCGTGGTGCTTTCTGTACAGTTCTCGGCCCTTCTTTTGCCCTCCGTCATGACTGCTTCCTCCCAAATCGTCAGTCTGGATGCCCGGCGCGCCGCCGCCCGGCCGGCTGCGGAGCAACTGCCCGATCCGATTCCGTCGGCGCAGATGACGCTGGTGGACCAACTGACCGAGTGGGCCCGCATGCGCATCGACGAGCGTGTCTTCCGCGCCGGCATGCGCATGCCGTCGATCCGGCAACTGGCGCAGGAGAAGAGCATCTCGCGCTTTACCGTGGTGGAGGCCTACGAGCGGCTGGTGGCGCAGGGGTATCTGGAGTCGCGCCGGGGCTCGGGCTTCTATGTGAAGGAGCGCCATACGCCGCTGCCCGAAGAGCCCGTTGCGCCGCTGGCGGTTGGGCGCAAAGTGGATGTGGCTTGGCTGCTGCGCAACATGTTTCTTTCGGCCGAGCCGCGTAAGTCGCCGGGTACGGGTTTTTTGCCCAACGGCTGGCTGGATGGTGAGTTGATCGCCAACGCATTACGCACATTGGGCCGCCAGAACGGAAGCCAGTTTCTGGCGCCGGGCTTGCCGCAGGGCTTCTTGCCGCTGCGCCAGCAGTTGCAGACGCGCCTGGCAGAGCTGGAGATCGGCGCTCGGCCCGACCAGATCGTCATGACCTCGGGCATCACCTCATCGCTGGATTTGATCGCGCGCCAGTACGTGCAGCCCGGCGATACAGTGCTGGTGGCAGATCCGGCGTGGTTCCTGATGTTCGGCCGCTTTGCCGCGCAGGGGGCCCAGGTGATCGGCGTGCCGTACACCACCGAGGGGCCGGACCTAGTAGCACTGGAAGGTCTGGTGCAGGTGCGCCGGCCCAAGCTGCTGATCATCAACTCGATCCTGCACAACCCGACGGGCACGTCGCTCTCCGCCGCCAAGGCGTTCCAGCTGTTGCGGCTGGCCGAGCAGTACGGCTTCCTGATCGTCGAAGACGATATTTACGGGGACCTGGCGCCGCCAGGACACCAAGGTACTCGCCTGGCGAGCCTCGACCAGTTGCGCCGCGTGATCTACCTGAGCAGTTTTTCCAAGACGCTGGCGATCAACTTGCGCGTGGGTTTTATCGCATGCCATCCGGAGTTGGCCAAGAACCTGACCGATAGCAAGCTGCTGGCGGGTCTGACCACCCCCGAGATCAACGAGCGGGTGCTGTACAAGATTCTCACCGAAGGCCAGTACCGCAAGCACGTCGACCGGGTGCGCGGTCGCTTGGATCGCGCGCGCGATGGCGTACAGCGCAACCTGGAGCGCATGGGCCTGAAGCTGTTTGCCCAGCAGGGCGCGGGCATGTTCCTGTGGGCCGATACGGGGCAGGACACCAACGCCATCGCCCGTGCCGGGCACGAGCAGGGCTACGTGTTTGCGCCGGGGAGCCTGTTCTCGCCGTCGCAGATGCCCTCCACCTGGATGCGCTTCAACATCGCCACCAGCGCTGATCCGGACATGCTCCGCTTCTTGGCCGAGCAGCTTGATCGCGGGGCTTGAAAACCGGGCCATCCGCCTTATCTAGCCTCACAAATTCATGCGGGCGCACGCGCTACGTGTAGCCCGCTTCTCTTTCCGTTTCCACTTTTCAGACTTTTTACGCACACCATGAGCGCACCGCACGAGAAGATGGCTTTCCAGGCAGAAGTGAAGCAGCTTCTGCATCTGATGATCCACTCGCTGTACAGCAACAAGGAAATCTTCCTGCGGGAGTTGGTTTCCAATGCGTCGGATGCGGTGGACAAGCTGCGCTTCGAGGGCATCGCCAACCCGCAATTGCTGGAGGGCGGTGGTGAGTTGGGTATCCGCATCGGTTTCGATGCCGCCGCGCGCACCATCACCATTGTCGACAACGGCATCGGCATGAGCCGCGACGAGGCCATCCGCAACCTCGGCACCATCGCCCGCTCGGGCACGCGCGAGTTCTTCAGCCAGCTCTCCGGCGACCAGCAGAAGGACGCCGCCCTCATCGGCCAGTTTGGCGTGGGCTTCTATTCGGCCTTTATCGTGGCCGACCGCGTGACGGTGGAATCGCGCCGCGCCGGCGTGGCCGCCAATGAAGGCGTGCGCTGGGAAAGCACAGGCGACGGCGAATTCACCGTCGACACCATCGAGCGTGCTGAACGCGGCACCACCATCACGCTGCACCTGCGCGAAGGCGAGGACGATTTCCTCTCCGCTTGGCGCATCAAGTCGGTCGTGCAGAAGTATTCGGACCACATCTCCCTGCCGATTCAGATGCGCAAGGAAACGTGGGACGAAGAAAAGAAAGCGATGGTCGCCCAGGACGAATGGGAAACCATCAACCAGGGCAGCGCCCTGTGGGCCCGCCCGCGTGCCGACGTGACCGACGAGCAGTACGTCGCCTTCTACCAGCACATCGCGCACGAGAACGGCAAGCCGCTCGCATGGACGCACAACCGCGTGGAAGGCCGCAGCGAATACACGCAACTGCTGTATCTCCCGACCAACGCGCCGTTCGACCTGTGGGACCGTGAGCGCCGCAGCGGCCTGAAGCTGTACGTCAAGCGCGTTTTCATCATGGATGACGCCGAGCAACTGCTGCCGGGCTATCTGCGCTTCGTGAAGGGCGTGATCGATTCGGCAGACCTGCCGCTGAACGTATCGCGCGAAATCCTGCAGGAAAGCCGCGATGTGAAGGCCATCCGCGAGGGCTCGACCAAGCGCGTGCTCGGCATGCTCGAATCGATGGCCGAGTCGGATGACGCCGCCGAGAAGGAAAAGTACGCCACCTTCTGGCAACACTTCGGCCAGGTGCTCAAGGAAGGCATCGGCGAAGACCACGCCAACAAAGACCGCATTGCCAAGCTGCTGCGCTTTGCCTCCACGCACAACGAAGACAGCGCCCAGACCGTGTCCCTGGCCGACTATCTCGGCCGCATGAAGGAAGGTCAGGACAAGATCTACTACGTGACCGCCGAGAACTGGACGGCGGCCAAGTCGAGCCCGCACCTGGAAATCTTCCGCAAGAAGGGCGTGGAAGTGCTGCTGCTGACCGACCGCGTGGACGAGTGGATGCTCTCGTTCCTGCACGACTTCGAAGAGAAGGAACTGGTATCGGTGGCGCGCGGCGATCTGGACCTGGGCGCGATGGAAGACGAGGCCGAGAAGGCCGAGCACGCCAAGGTGGAAGGCGAGTTCAAGGCGCTGGTCGAGCGCGCCAAGGCGGTGTTGGGCGACAAGGCCAAGGACGTGCGCATCACGCACCGCCTGACGGATTCGCCGTCGTGTTTGGTGGCGGATGACGGCGACATCAGCGGCACGCTGGCGCGCCTGCTCAAGCAGGCAGGTCAGCAAGCGCCGGAAAGCAAGCCAGTGCTGGAGCTGAACCCGACGCATCCGCTGGTGCGCAAGCTGGCGCTGCTGGAAACCGTGACCGGCAACGAAGCGGATCGCGCCGCGTTCGAAGATCGCCTGCACGTGCTGTTTGATCAGGCGCTGCTGGCTGAAGGCGGCTCGTTGACCGACCCGGCGGCCTATGTGCAGCGCGTGAACCGCCTGCTGGCCTGATCGCTCCTCGCTGCATAGCGTGACGCTCAAGCGATGCTTTCCGCCTGTGGTCGACGCGCACACGCGCGTGCTGATCCTGGGCAGCCTGCCCGGCGAAGCATCGCTCGCGCAATCGCAGTACTACGCCTACAAGCACAACAAATTCTGGGAGCTTGTTGGCGATGTCATCGGCGAGGATCTGCGCGGTATGCAATATGCCGCGCGGCTGCAAACGCTGCTGGCGCATCACGTTGGACTGTGGGACGTGGTGGCCGAAGCCAAGCGCGAGGGCAGCCTGGATAGCAAAATCAAAGACCACGCCGGGAATGATCTGCAGGGGTTGATCGAATCTCTGCCGATGCTCGCTGTGATCGCATTCAACGGCGGCACCGCCGAGCGAATCGGCATGAAGGCGCTGGGCCAACATGCCGAGCGCTATCGCATCGTCAGGCTGCCTTCCAGTAGCCCCGCCCATACCCTGTCGTATTCGGAGAAGCTGCGGTCTTGGCGGGAGCTGAGCGCATGGCTGACTGCAACGCGAGTCTGACGCTCGCAGCCATGTGGTGCCCGCGAACAGGTACGCAGCCATGTTGCGCGTTGTGCCTGCGGCCCTTGTTGCTGGCGTGGCACGCGCCGGTCCTCAATGAACGCTGATAGCGCTTCGTGCCCCTTGCTTGGCTGTGGATGCATCGAGCGGCGATCTGACTGTCCGCCTACACTGTGCACCGCGCGCCTATGCGCAACGCCGGGAAATACCGGTTACACATCCCAATCCATCCAAGGAGCGCTTTTCACATGACCACCCCGTCGATGTACGAATTTCTGGTGCCCACCGTTAACCGCATGCTCGGCAACCTGACCGCGCTGCTGGACAAGGCTGCCGCGCATGCCGAAGCCAAGAAGTTCGATCCGGCCAATCTGCTGAACGCGCGCCTGGCGCCGGACATGCATCCGTTCACGCGCCAGGTGCAGATTGCGTGCGATATGGCCAAGGGTGGCGCGGCACGCCTGTCGGGCACCGAGGTGCCGTCGTATGCCGACACGGAGACATCCATTGACGAGCTGAAGGCGCGCATTGCGAAGACGCTGGCGTTCGTCAACAGCATCGACGCGGCGGCGTTTGCCGGCAGCGAAGCCCGCCAGATCACGCTTAAAAGTCCCACGCGCGAACTCCAATTCAACGGGCTCGACTACCTGCGCGGCTTCGTGCTGCCGAACTTCTATTTCCACATCACCACGGCCTACGCGCTGCTGCGGCACAACGGCGTGGAGATCGGCAAGTCCGATTACCTCGGACGCCCCTGAAGGGCAGGGCACGGTTCGCGAGCCCTGGGGGGGGCTCGGCGCGTGTCACAATCGCGCCCGTGGCCGGCACGGGGGGTGTCGGCACCTTCTGTTATCGAGCCTTAACATGCCGTTTCTTGGAATCGGGTTTCACGTCATCGTCGCGCTGTTCTTTGCCGTGCACGTGGTGCGCAGCAACCAGAACATGTACTGGTTGTTCATCCTGTTTGCCTTCCCGCTGTTTGGCAGCGTGGTGTATTTCTTCGCGATCTACCTGCCTGAGATGCGCCACTCGCGTGGTGCCCGCGTTGCCAGCCGCGCTGTCACGCAACTGATTGACCCCAAGCGCGCCGTGCGAGAAGCGCGCAACGATTTCGACCGTGCACCGACCGTGCAACACCGCCTTCGCCTGGGCGAAGCATTGCTGGAAGCGGGTGATGCCAAGGAAGCGCGCGAGCATTTTGAGCAAGCCGCGACCGGCCCGTTCGCCGGCGACCCCGCGGTGCTGTTGGGACTCGCCCGGGCGCAGTTCGCCACCGGCGATGCGGCGCTCACCAAGGGCACGCTCGAGAAACTGTTCGACGCGCACCGCGTGACGCGTCAGCAGCCCGATCCGACGTTGCTGTACGCTCGCGCGTTGGCCGCTACGAACGCACCCGAAACTCGCGAGGCGTTTGAGCAAGCCCTGACCTGCGCCAACGATGCAGCCGCCCGCTGCCTGTTCGGCGAATGGCTGCTCGCCCAGAACAACGACGCCGACAAACAGCGTGCCCAGGCCCTGTTTGAAGAAATCCTGCGCGACGCCAAACACTGGACGCGCTACGCCAAAGACCACAACCGCGAATGGCTGCAGCGTGCGGCCGCCGCTCAGTCTTCTTCCCGTTGATCCGCTTTATGACGCTGTTGAAACGCAAATCCATCGAGGCTGTCGCCTCGCGCCGCCCAGCCCGTGCCAAGCGCGAAGACCGCCTTGGCCATGATGAACCCAAACGCATGGCCCCGCGCTTTGCGCCGGTCACGTTCTCTGAGTTGTCTGGCGTGCGCTACCTGCACTTCGGCACCGAGTGGGTGCAGGGCGCCATGCGGCTGTCCAAGCCAGATGCCATTGAGCTGGAGTACGCCCAGCAGATGATGGCGTGGATGCTGTTCCTGGATCCGGCATCGCGAAAAGATTTCCATGTCGTGCAACTTGGTCTCGGTGCCGCCGCACTGACCAAGTTCTGCCATCGCCAACTCGCATCGGCGCAAGTGACAGCGGTTGAGTTGAACCCATCGGTCATTGTCGCCGCGCGCAGCATGTTCAATATGCCGTTCGACGACGCGCGCCTGAGCGTGCTGGAGCAGGACGCCTATGACTGGGTGATGGATGCCAGCCACCATGGCACCGTCGATGCACTGCAGATCGATCTGTACGACGCCACGGCCCGCGGTCCGGTGCTCGACACGCCGGCGTTCTACAAGGCTTGCCGTCAGGTGCTGCGCTCGCCCGGTGTGATGACGATCAACCTGTTTGGCGATCACACCAGCTTCCCGCGCAACATCGAGCGCATCTGTGATGCGTTCGACAACCGCGTGCTCGTCTTCCCGGAAGTGCACGATGGCAATGTGATTGCGCTGGCCTTCAACGGTCCGCCGCTGCAGGTCAGTTGGGAGGCCGTGCAAGCACGCGCCGCTGCGCTGCAGGCATCGCTCAAGCTGCCGACCAAGGGCTGGGCAGAAGGGCTGCGCAATGCCAATGCCGGTCAGGAAGCCATGCTGACGATCTGAGCATCATCATCGTTCGCCAATGCAAAACGCCCCGGTATGCCGGGGCGTTTGCTTTTGCAAGGGTGTGCGCTCAGGCCGCGTCGCCCATGCCCGGCATCTGGTCGATGAAGCCGGTCACCACGTGCATGCGGTCACCTTCAATACGCACGAAATCCGTGCCCTTGACCAGCGCTTGCCCATCCGGCCCGAGCGTCCAGCGGAAGCGGATGGTGTCCTGCACCACGTCCACGCCACCATCGCGTGCAAAGCGGAAGCCCGGAAACTTCGCGTGCACACCCGCGATGAGCGCATCGATACCGTCATAGCCCGCGCCCTGCATCAGCGGGTCGACATAGGTGGCGCCTTCGGTCCAGGTCTGTGCGACGAGGCTGCGGCGCTGAGCGGCGTCGGTTGCGTTCCACGCGGCGATGTAGCGGTCGACCAGTGCGTCAGCGAGGGTTTCGTTGGCGGCGAGTTGCGTGGCGGTCATGGCGTTTCTCCGTTCGAAGCAGGGGGCTTGGCAGCACGGTGATTCGTCATCCGTGCTGCATGGCTTCATCTTCGGCGCCGGCGTGGATGGTGTCGATTACGCGGCAGGTAATCACCGCATTCACGCCTGGAGAATTGAGAAAGGCGAGGGCGTTACTTGGACAGCAACCGCATCGCCGATTCCAATCCGGCAATGGTCACGGGATACATCCGCGTCTTCATGATCTGGTTGATGACCGAGATGGACTGCCGGTACTCCCACAAGCCCTCCGGCTCGGGGTTGAGCCAGATGAACTTCGGAAACTGCTCAATCAACCGCTTGAGCCAGACCGCGCCGGCCTCCGCGTTGTTGTATTCGACCGAGCCCCCAGCCTGCAGGATCTCGTAGGGGCTCATCGTCGCGTCGCCCACGAAGATCAGCTTGTAATCCGGGGGGTACTTACGGATGACGTCCCAAGTGGAGAAGCGCTCCGCATGGCGGCGCCGGTTGTTTTTCCACAGGTGCTCGTACACGCAGTTGTGGAAGTAGTAGTACTCCAGGTGCTTGAACTCGGTCTTGGCGGCAGAGAACAGCTCTTCCACGCGCTTGATGTGGTCGTCCATCGAGCCGCCCACGTCCATCAGCATCAGCACCTTGACGTTGTTGTGCCGCTCGGGGCGCATCTTGATGTCGAGCAGGCCGGCGTTGGCCGCAGTGGAATGGATGGTGTCGTCCAGGTCCAGCTCGATGTCGGCGCCGTCACGGGCGAACTTGCGCAGGCGGCGCAGCGCCACCTTGATGTTGCGCGTGCCGAGTTCGACGGTGTCGTCGTAGTCCTTGTATGCGCGCGCTTCCCAAACCTTGACCGCCGTGCGGTTGCCTTTCGACGGCCCGCCGATGCGGATGCCTTCCGGGTTGTAGCCACCGTGCCCGAACGGCGACGTGCCGCCGGTGCCGATCCACTTGCTGCCGCCTTCGTGGCGCTCGTGTTGTTCGCCCAGCAGCTCCTTCAGGCGCTCCATCAGCTTGTCGAGGCCGCCCATGGCTTCGACCTTGGCTTTCTCTTCCGGTGAGAGCTCGCGCTCCAGCTTCTTGATGAGCCAGTCGAGCGGAATATCCGCGCGCCAATCGACCGCGCCTTCCACGCCCTTGAAGTACGCGCCGAACGCCTGGTCGAACTTGTCGAAGTGCTTCTCGTCCTTCACCAGCGTCATGCGCGCCAGGAAGTAGAACTCGTCCAGCGACGGCGCAATGACCTGCTGCTTGAGCCCTTCGAGCAGCGTCAGGTATTCCTTGACGGAGACCGGCAGCTTGGCGTGCCGCAGGGTGAAGAAGAAATCGATGAGCATGGGGATCCTCCGGCGTTCAGCCGCGCGGCTGCTCCAGCTTGTATTGCAGATGGCGCTTCACGGTCAGCCATTCCGATTCGATGATCGAGAACACCACCGTGTCGCGGAGGCTGCCGTCCGGCATGCGCTGGTGGTTGCGCAGCACGCCGTCCTGCTTGGCGCCCAAGCGAGCGATGGCGGCGCGGCTCTGGTGGTTCATCCAGTGCGTGCGGAATTCCACGGCAATGCAGCGCAGCGTCTCAAACGCATGTGTGAGCAGTAACAGCTTGCATTCCGTGTTGATGGCCGTGCGCTGGACCGACTGGGCATACCACGTGTGGCCGATTTCCAGCCGGCGGTTGGTCTCGTCCACGTTGAAGAAGCGTGTGGCACCGACGACCTTGCCGGGCTGCCCGTTGTGCATCTCGCGCACGACGAAGGGCATGGCGCCCAGCCGCTCGCGCATGTCCAGCGCGATGGCCAGCCAGTCGCCCACTTTGTCGGGCGAGGGCACGGAGGTGTACCAGAGTTTCCACAGCTCGCCATCGGCTACTGCGGCGCGGACTTCGTCCAGATGCTCCGTGCCGAGCGGCTCCAGCCAGGCGTGCTGGCCGGACAGCGTGACGGGTTCGATCAAACGCGGCATCGTCCTGCCCCTATTCAGCGATTGGCGCGGTTCATGAAGACGAGGCGCTCGAACAGGTGCACGTCCTGCTCGTTCTTGAGCAGCGCGCCGTGCAGCGGCGGAATGGCCGCGTTCTTGTCCTGGCTGCGCAGCGATTCCGGCGGAATGTCTTCGGCCAGCAGCAGCTTGAGCCAGTCGATCAGTTCCGACGTCGACGGCTTCTTCTTCAGCCCCGGCAGATTGCGCATCTCGTAGAAGGCATCCAGCGCGGCCTTGACCAGCGCCGGCTTGATGCCCGGGTAGTGCACGTCGACGATGGCCTGCATCGTCTCTGCATCCGGAAACTTGATGTAGTGGAAGAAGCAGCGGCGCAGGAAGGCGTCGGGCAGCTCCTTCTCGTTGTTCGACGTGATGATGACGAGCGGGCGGTGCTTGGCCCGGATGGTTTCGCGCGTTTCGTACACGTAGAACTCCATGCGATCCAACTCGCGCAGCAGGTCGTTGGGGAATTCGATATCGGCTTTGTCGATCTCGTCGATCAGCAGCACGACAGGCTTGTCCGCCTCGAAGGCCTGCCACAGCACGCCCTTGACGATGTAGTTGCGGATGTCGTGGACCCGGTTGCTACTTTCCTTGTCGCCCAGTTGCGAGTCGCGCAGGCGCGAGACAGCGTCGTATTCGTACAGGCCCTGCTGCGCCTTGGTGGTCGACTTCACGTGCCACTGCAACAGCGGCATGCCCAGCGCGGCGGCCACTTCCTCGGCCAGCATGGTCTTGCCCGTACCCGGCTCGCCCTTGATGAGCAGCGGGCGCTGCAGCGTCATGGATGCGTTGACGGCAAGCTTGAGGTCATCGGTGGCGACGTACTGGTCGGAGCCTTCAAAACGCGCACGCTGGTTGGATGCGGCAGGCGAGGTGGTGGTGGTCATCGTGCAAGCCTACTGAGCGGTAAAAGAAATCGGAAACGGCCAGTATAAGAGAGTTCGGCGGTTTGCCGCTGGGCGTTGCCCGGCGCGCCATTCCCCGCTGTCAAGTCACGGGACCCCTAACTGGACTGCGAAAAAAACCGTGCGTTACAATGCGCCGGTTTGACGCACCTCAAACGACCGTCTCACGGCTAGAGTCAGCAGACCGCAGCCAGCAGCCGGTCAAGGCGCCCAAAGAGACAGCCAGCAGACAGTGAGGCGGGCAGGGCGGGCAGGATTCTGAAACTCCACGCTTAAGAACGAGATGAAAAAGATCCTCACCATGGTGGCCGCATTGGGCACATTAGCCGCGTTGGCCGCCGCCAGCACCGCCGCAGCAGCCGACGTTCAAGGCAACGCAGCCGCCGCCGAGAACAAGGTCGCCATGTGCATCGGCTGCCATGCCATTCCTGACTACAAGACGTCGTTCCCCGAGGTGTATCGCGTGCCCTACCTGGGCGGTCAGAATGCCAAGTACATCGAAAGCGCGTTGCATGCGTATCAAAAGGGTGACCGCAAGCACCCGACCATGCGCGCCATCGCCGGCTCGTTGAACGATCAGGACATCGCCAATCTGGCGGCGTACTACTCGCAGCAGACGGCCGCTACCCAGAACAACCCCCAGAAGTGACGAGGACGAATATGAAAAAGATCTCGCTTGGTTTGGGCGTGTTGATGCTGGCTGCCGCTGTTTCGGCGCAAGCCGCAGATCTGGAAAAGGGCAAGCAACTGGTGGAGAAGGGCGGTTGTGCGGCTTGCCATGGCGCGGGCCTGAATGCCCCCATCTCGCCGGACTATCCGAAGCTCGCCGGCCAGCATGGCGACTATATCTATCACGCACTGTTGGCCTATCAGACCAGCAACAACCCGTTGATGGGTCGCAGCAACGCCATCATGGCGGGTCAAGTGAATGCCAATCCTTCCAAGAACGACAAAGACGGCAAGCCGCACCCGTTCACGCAGGCAGAGTTGAAGGACATTGCCACCTATATCGAATCGCTGCCGGGTTCGCTGGTGCTCAAGAAGTGAGCCACCGCATCGGCAAAGAAAAACCGCTCTTCGGAGCGGTTTTTTTATGGCTTCAACTCAGCGGGTGGTGGCGCGCTTGCGCACGCACTCGATATACGCCTCGCCATCGGGTGGTAAGCCGGTGCGCTGAGCTGTCCACAGCATCTGGCCCAGGCATTCCATCACCTGATGCTGCGCCTCGTGCGGCGAATCGAGCCGCTGGGCCAGCGCTTCGTACGCAGCGCGAATGCCGCGCGGCTGGTCCACCGACACCTGCTCGCTGATCGACAGATGCATCGACAGGTGCAGGAACGGGTTGCTCTGGCCGCTCTCGGGCGTGTAATCGCGGGCGAGCGCTTCGTCGCCGGATTCCAGAGTGTCGTGGTATTCGGGATGCTGTTGCATCCAGTCGATCGCCATGGCTTCGAGCGGCGTGAGGATTTCGGCCTGGCGGTGCTTGCGCCAGGCGCCGCAAAAGAATTGGCGAACTTCGTCGCGGGAGGGATTGAACATGATCCCGCCATTGTACCGGCGTGCCCCGCTGTGTGTCGGTGCGACGCCAACGCTACAATGGCCGCCCACACCGCAGACGGCGCTCCCTCAGCCAACGCCGCACACCATGAGACAAAACGCCGATTCCCCTCTCGCTGCACGCGCGGCCGACAAGCTGTTCGGCGTGCTGCTGATTGCCGTGTCCGCCGCGTCATTCGGAGCAATGGCCATCTTCACGCACTACGCTTACGCGAGCGGTGCCAACGTGGTGGGCCTGCTGATGGTGCGTTTCGTCATCGCGGCGGCGGCGCTGATGGTCGTGATGCGGGTGCGGCGCATCGGCGTCCCGCCGTGGTCGCGTGTGGCTGGGCTGGCGGCGATGGGCGGTATTGGCTATGCGGGGCAGTCGTTCACGTTTTTCTCCGCGCTGAACTACGCTCCAGCCAGCCTGGTGGCGCTGCTGCTATATCTGTATCCGATGTTCGTGACGGTGCTGGCGGCGATCTTTCTGCGGGAGCGGTTGACGGCGACGGCCATCATCGCGCTGGTGCTGTGCTCCGTGGGGGCGGGGCTGACGGTGGGCGGTGCGGGGCTATCAGGCGGTAGCCTGCCTGGCATTGCGCTGGGCGTGGCATCGGCGGTGATCTACTCCATCTACATCACCGTAGGTGCGCGTGTGACGCGCGGGCTCGATCCGCTGGCGTGTACGACGGTCATCTGTACCGCAGCGGCCGTGGTGTACACGGGCATGGCGCTGGTCGGCGCACCTGCACACCTGCCCGGCACGTTCGGCGGCTGGGCGGCAGCCGTGGCGATTGCCGGTCTGTCGACGGTGGTGGCCATCCTGACGTTCTTTGCCGGCCTGCAAAAGCTGGGAGCGGCGCAGGCGTCGATGCTGTCGACGCTGGAGCCCGTGGTGACGGTGTTGCTGGCAGCGTTGCTGCTGGGAGAATCGATCGCACCCATGCAGATGACGGGCGGCGTGCTGATCCTAGCGGGCGTGCTGTGGCTCACGCGTGCTGATGCCAAACCTGCCGGCCATCAGATGGAAGACATGGCCTGACGCCAGCTCGATGTCCAAACAAGAAACCGCCCGACCAGGCGTGAACCTGGTCGGGCGGTTTGCTTTTCAGCCTTCAGGTGATTACTTCTTCGGCCCGCGCGGCAAGCGTTGCAGGCTCTGCACCCGCATCAGCGCCGGACGATCCGCCAACACACCATCGTAGAACGTGGCCAGGTCACCCTTGAGCGCGGTGCGCGACGCATCGTTCAGATAGATCATGTGGCCCGACGGGTAGTTCTTGATCGTCAGGTTCTTGGCCTTGAGGGTCGGGTCGAGCGGCATCTGCGCCAGCGTCAGCTCGCTCTGGTGGAACGGCGTGACGGCGTCGAAGTAGCCACTGGCCTGCAGCACCTTCAGGTCCGGGTTCAGGCTCATCGTCGAGGCCAGGTCGCCGGCGGTGTACAGCGTATTGCCGCCGCCCTTGTTGGCGCCCGTCGGGTCGATGTGGCTGAAGTCCCAGTTGTTGAACACGGCGTCGTTCAGGTCCACGAACGACGAGGTCGATGTGTACTTGAGCTGGGTGTTCAGGTAGCTGTTCCACAACACCGTGTACGCGCCGCCGATGTTGGAGATCGACGGATCGTTGCTGCCCGAATTCGGCAGGATGAACGGTGCGATGCCTTTGCCCGTGTAATTGGCGCGGCCGTCATACTGGCCAATCTGGATGCCCGGGTTCAGCGTCAGGAAGAACGTGTACGGCGGGTTGTTGTTCTGCGATGGCACGTTGCCCAGCGCAGCCGGATTGCCGAACGTCTGGATCAGCGAGATCGGATCGGTGCCGATGTACGAGCCCATCGTCTGTGCCGCCGAGAGATTCAGATTCAGGCGTACGTTGACGAAGCCGCCGTCTGCAGCGCTCGGTGCTTGTGCCAGCGGTGCGAGCGTGTTGTCCGCATAGTCGCGGGCCTGCGCCATGTAGCTGTCGAGATCCGCGGGGGGCGGGTTGACGGTCGTCTTTTTCCAGTACCACGCGTCCGCAGCGAGCGTCGGGAAGGTACCGACGGCCGAGAGCGCGTTCGCATAGTCGAGGATCGACGATTGCAGCGTGATGCCGTTCAGTTCGATGCCGTCTTCATGCAGCACCCACGACACCACCGCACTGCGCGCCGTGCCATACGACTCGCCGAACAGGAACTTGGGTGAGTTCCAGCGTGCGTACTTGGTCAGGTAGCGCTGGATGAAGCGGTCGATCGAGCGTGCGTCCTGATCCACGCCCCAGAAGTCCTTGTTCTTGGCCGGTGCGATGGCGGCCGAATACCCGGTGCCCACCGGGTTGATGAACACCAGGTCGGAACGGTCGAGCAGGCTGTCGGGGTTGTCGGGCAGCTTGTATGGCGCGGGCGGCGTGAAGTTCGGGAACGACGACTGCAGCCGCTTCGGCCCGAACGAGCCCAGCAACAGGAACACCGACGACGAGCCCGGGCCGCCGTTATAGAAGAACGTGACCGGGCGCGGCTTGGACGGATCGGGGTTGTCTTGCGTATAGGCCACGTAGAACATCGTCGCGTTGGACTGCGAGGTGACCGGGTCGATGGTCGTCAAGTGGCCGGCGGTGGCGGTGTAGGCGATGCTCTTGCCGCCGATGGTGACCGTGTGGTGCGTGACGGCGGCGTTTTCGCCGGGGTCGGCGCCGAGTGCGTCGTTGGGGCCGGTGCCGTAGACGTTCGGATCCACATAAGGCTGGTCGGGCGGCACGGCGGCCGTGACCGGTTGCGTGGTCGCATTGCCGGCATTGGCGGCAACGCCGCTGGGGCTGGCGGTGGCAGAGGAGTCTCCGCCGCCGCAACCCGCCAGCAGCACGGCGGACAACGCCGCCGCCACAAGCGATGCGCCCATGGCTCTGGGCAAACCTGCAAAATCACTGGTCGATAACCTGGATTTCTTCATGGCGATAATGGCCTTTTTCAGGGTGACGAACGCCATCACTTAAAACGAATGGTTTTAAGTGGGCTCCATATCCGGGTTGCGTTTTGTAATTTCTATCCGGCGCAAAGCGGATATTCTGATTTCCCGTGTATTGGCGGGAAATTAATGCAATGATTTTCGATCGGGCAAAGATTCTCCCTGAAACTCATCAGAGTCTCAAAACAAGGAATGCCATAGAGTCAATGTGCAGGCGCGTTTGCGCAAAGTTGATTGCTGCTCTGCGAAAACGTTGTCGCGAGTATGTCCGCGCGCCTTCCGTAAATCAGGTCGCGGATCGGAGGCCTTCAAACCCGCGGGTCATTCAATAACGAACCAAAAAGTAGTTCGTAAGGAAACCGTTGTAAAGGTCTGTTTTTAGTCGCATGCAGCTGATTGGTAAAAAAGGCACTCGTGATTCTGGGTGGCGTTATCGAAAGGCGATTAACTACCAACCGCGCATGTCATTTCTGACCGCCTTCACGATGTGATGGCCCCATCTTGGTGCCCGAAGGGGGCCTGCGGGGCGCGGCACAGCGCATTACAATGCGCTCCTCACTCTTTCCTGGAGCGCCTAGCAATGCCCATGCTTGAACCGTCCGTGCTGGACCAACTGTTTCACGCAGCCCGCACTCACAACGTGTGGCTGGACAAGCCGGTCGACGATGAACTGCTGCACACCCTGTATGACACCGTGAAGTACGGTCCGACTGCCGCCAACAGCACGCCGGCGCGCTTCGTCTTCGTCAAGAGTGCGGCCGCCAAGGAGCGCCTGGTCCCGTGCATGTCTGCTGGCAATCAGGAGAAGACCCGCCTCGCACCCGTGACCGTGATCGTGGCGTACGACACGCAGTTCCACGAGCAACTGCCCAAGCTGTTCCCGCACACCGATGCGCGTTCGTGGTACGCCGGTGACCAGGCCAAGATCAATGCCGCCGCGCTGATGAACAGCTCACTGCAGGGCGGCTATCTCGTGATCGCCGCACGTGCGCTGGGCCTGGACTGCGGCCCAATGGCCGGTTTCGATGCCAATAAGGTCAACGAGACGTTCTTCGCCGATGGCCAGTGGAAGGTCAACTTCATCATGAACATCGGCTACGGCGACGTGGAAAAACTGCACCCGCGCAACCCGCGCCTGTCGTTCGAAGAGGCGTGCAAGATCGTCTGACCGATCTGCAATCGCGCAAAGAGAACGGGGACCGCATCAGCAACTGCGGTCCCCGTTTTTTATTCCTTCGGTGCTGGCGTCTTCGGTTTGAATTCGCACAGCGGCTCGATCGCGCAGTGCCAGCATTCGGGCTTGCGCGCCTTGCACACGTAGCGCCCGTGCAGGATCAGCCAGTGGTGTGCGTCCTGCCGAAACTCTTCCGGCACCACCTTCATTAGCTTCAACTCCACTTCCAGCACGTTCTTGCCTGGCGCGAGCCCCGTGCGGTTGGCCACGCGAAAGATGTGCGTATCCACCGCAATCGTCGGTACGCCAAAGGCCGTGTTCATCACCACGTTCGCCGTCTTGCGGCCCACGCCGGGCAGGGATTCCAGCGCGGCCTGGTCGCGCGGCACCTCGCCGCCGTACTGGTCGAGCAGGATGCGGCACGTCTGCAGGATGTGCTTGCCCTTGGTGCGGTACAGGCCGATGGTCTTGATGTATTCCGTCAGCCCTTCCTCGCCCAGCGCCAGGATCTTGGCCGGCGTATTGGCCACCGGAAACAGCTTGCGGGTGGCCTTGTTCACGCCCACGTCCGTTGCCTGTGCGGACAGCAGCACCGCAATCAGCAACTCGAACGGCGTTGTGTATTCCAGTTCGGTGGTCGGCGTCGGGTTGTTCTCGCGCAGGGTCTCAAAGATCGCGTGGCGCTTGGCGGGATTCATCGTCGGGGCGTCAGTTGGGGTCGGCGTCGGGTTTGGCGCGGTGCTCAATCTGGTCAGCGATGCGCTTGCGGCGGGCCTCGGCTTCGTCGATCTGCGCTTGCACGTCCGCCGGCACGTCGGTCACGTTGCGCGGACCTTGCCCGCGCGCTGCCATCTCGGCCTGCTTCTGGCGCGCACGTTCGATGGCGGCCTGGATGATCGCCTTCTTGCGCGCCTGCGCAGCAAGCTCAGCGTCATCAGCGGGTTGCTCCGCGCTCACGGCAGCCAGCTTGGCGGCGGCCTTGGCGGCGAGGCGGGCTTCGTTCTCGGCCTGCTCGCGTTTGAGGCGCGCGTTGCGGAAGACGTAGCGGTCGCGGGCGACGTCGGCTTGTTCCTGGCTCCATGCGTTCCACCCCGTGCGGTCGCCCGTGACGGGCACCATGTCGATGCAATCGACGGGGCAGGGCGGAACGCAGAGGTCGCAGCCGGTGCACCAGTCTTCGAGCACCACATGCATCGCCTTGGGCGCGCCGACGATGGCGTCGACCGGGCAAGCCTGGATGCATAACGTGCAGCCGATGCAGCGTTGCGGATCGATGACGGCGATTGCGCGCGCTTGTTCGACGCCGTTGGCTGGGTCGAGCGGTAGCAGTTTGCCTGTGCGGCCAAGTGCATCGGACAGGCGGCGGATGCCCTCCACGCCGCCAGGGGGGCAGCGGTTGGGGAGTGCCTCGCCGTTGGCCATGGCCTCAGCGTAGGGGCGGCAGCCGTTGTAGCCGCACTTGGTGCACTGGGTTTGCGGCAGGAGGTTTTCGAGCCGGTCGGCTAAGGAAACCACGATGGGACTTGTCGTTTGAATAGCCCGCCATTATCGCCGATTTGCCAGGTGCGCAAGGGGTGCATGCCCTGACGCCGCTTGCGCCAAGTCACGCGTTGACCGTGTGACATAATTCTTTCGTTCTAAACGGACCGACGTGCCATGTCGTCTTACTCCGCTGCGCCGTTTGCCGACGTCGACGCCATCGACTCCCCCAGCGACTCCGCCACGCCACGTGTACGCCGTGATCCGGCCGGCACGCGCCGCCGCATCCTCGCAGCGGCGCTCGAGGAGTTCTCGCGCGGCGGCTTTGCCGGTGCCCGTGTCGACGCCATTGCCCGACGCGCGGAGACCAACGAGCGCATGCTGTACTACTACTACGGGAGCAAGGAAAAGCTCTTCCTCACCGTGCTCGAGCACATGTACTTCCGCTTCAAGCAGGCGGAGGAACAGGTGCAGATCGAGTCGTCCGACCCGCGCGAGGCCGTCATCCAGCTCGCGCGTTTCGTCTGGGATTTCTATTACGAGAATCCCGAGTTCATCCGCCTGCTCAACAGCGAGAACCTGCACGAGGCGCGACATCTGAAGACCTCGCCGCATCTGGGTGAACTGGTCAATCCGGTCATCGATGTGCTGCGCGGCGTGGTCGAGCGCGGGCAGCGCAGCGGCATGTTCCGTGACGATGTCGACGTATCGCGGCTGTATCTGACGATTTCGGCGTTGGGGTATTACGTGCTGTCCAACCGCTACACGATCAGCGCGGTGGTCGGCCGCGACATCGCCTCGGCGGATGAGCACGAGGCCTTCGCACAGCTGCACATCAAGATGCTGCTGGCGTATTTGGAGCGGCCCAAAGGCTGACCCGTGCGCCGCTGTAAACAAAAAAGCCTCGCAAATCGCGAGGCTTTTTCATAAGCACGTTCGACTCAGGCGACGGCCTTGATGCGCGGCGTGTTCTGGTCGTACTGGCGGATAAAGTCGCGCAGTTGCGGATACACCTGCTCACGCCAACGGCGGCCCGAGAAGATACCGTAGTGGCCGCACTTGGGCGCCGTCAGATGCTGCTTGCGCGCCTTCGGGATGCCGGAGCACAGCTCATGCGCGGCTTCGGTCTGGCCGCTGCCCGAAATGTCGTCCAGCTCGCCCTCGATGGTGAACAGCGCCGTGTTCTTGATGTCCTGCGGACGCACCGGCTTGCCTTCGATCACCCAGGTGCCGTTGGCCAGGTGGAATTCCTGGAACACGTCGCGGATGGTTTCCAGGTAGTAATCGGCGGCCATGTCGAGCACGGCGTTGTATTCGTCGTAGAAGCGGACGTGGGCTTCGGCGTCTTCGGTGTCGCCTTCGATCAGGCTCAGGTAGTAGTCGTAGTGCGACGACAGGTGGCGGTCCGGGTTCATCGCCACGAAGCCGGCGTGCTGCAGGAAGCCCGGATACACCTTGCGGCCGTGGCCCGGGTAGTTGGCCGGCACTGTGTAGATCACGTTGGTCTCAAACCAGCTATGCGACTTATTGGTCGCCAGCGAGTTGACGGCGGTCGGGCTCTTACGCGCGTCGATCGGGCCACCCATCATGGTCATGGTGCGCGGCGTCTTCTCACCATCCGAGGCCATCAGCGAGATGGCAGCCAGCACCGGTACGGTCGGCTGGCACACCGAGATTACGTGCAGCTTTTCGGCGCCAATATGGTTGATGAACTCGCGGATGTAGTTGATGTAGTCCGACAGGTGGAATGCGCCTTCTTCCAACGGCACCATGCGGGCGTCGATCCAGTCGGTCACGTACACCTTGTGGTCTTGCAGCAGCGTGCGGACGGTGTCGCGCAGCAGCGTGGAGTGGTGGCCCGACAGCGGGGCGCATACCAGCACGACGGGCTCGTCCTTGAGCAGCTTGATGGTCTCGGCGTCGTCAGCGTAGCGCTTGAAGCGGATCAGGCGGCAGAACGGCTTTTCGATGATGGTCTGTTCGACGATTGGGATGTCGCGGCCGTTGGACTTGACGGAGCGGATGGCGAATTCGGGCTTTTCGTATTCCTTGCCTAGGCGATACAGCAGTTCGTAGCCCGCGGCGTAGCGTTGCGCGCCGGGCACCATGGACAGCGGGCTGAGCGGGTTGGTGAAAGTCTTGGCGGTTGCTTGAGCCCAGGCCGTCATCGGGCTAAGCAGGGCGCGCTGGAATTCGTGGAGCTGGTAAAGCATGGCTGGACCGGTCTGTGGTGGCGAGGGCAAACGCAAACGATTATGCGCTCAGGTGCATGTTACTGCGATGCAGCACAAACCCTGATAACAGAGTGTTGCGCGGCTTATATGATGCGCCCGTGTCAGTCTAGATCGATGCAGCAAAAAAGCGGCCGAAGCCGCTTTTCTTTCTTCAATTGCGCATGGAGCGTGACGCTTGCAGCACCTTACAGAACATCAGCGATGGCGTTCACCACGGCGTCGATGTTGTGCGTGTTCAGCGCGGCCACGCAGATCCGGCCGGTCGACACGGCATAGATGCCGTGCTCGTTGCGCAGGCGATCCACCTGGGCCGAGGTCAGGCCCGAGTACGAGAACATGCCGCGCTGCGCCTTCACGAACGAGAAATCGGTCTTCACGCCCTTGGCCGCCAGCTTGTCGACCAGCGCATTGCGCATCGACTTGATGCGGTCGCGCATCTCGCCCAGTTCCTGCTCCCACATCGCACGCAGCTCGGGGCTGTTCAGCACCGTGGCGACCACCGTGCCACCGTGCGTCGGCGGGTTGGAGTAGTTGGTGCGGATCACGCGCTTGACTTGCGACATCACGCGGGTGGCTTCGTCCTTGCTGGTCGTCACGATCGACAGGGCGCCGACGCGCTCGCCGTACAGCGAGAACGACTTCGAGAACGAGCTCGACACGAAGAACGGCAAGCCCGAATCCGCAAACAGTTGCACGGCCAGGCCGTCTTGCTGGATGCCGTCGGCAAAGCCCTGGTACGCCATGTCGAGGAACGGGATCAGGTTCTTGGCCTTGATGACTTCCACGACCTGCTTCCACTGGTCGGCGGTCATGTCCACGCCGGTCGGGTTGTGGCAGCAGGCGTGCAGCACGATGATGGTGTTCGCTGCGTAGCTGTTGAGCGAATCCAGCATGCCGGCGAAGTTCAGGCCGTGCGACGGGGCGTCGTAGTACGCGTAGTTGACGACTTCGAAGCCAGCCGATTCGAACAGCGCGCGGTGGTTTTCCCAGCTCGGGTCGGAAATGGCGACCTTGGCGTTCGGGTACAGGCGCTTGAGGAAATCGGCGCCGATCTTCAGTGCGCCGGTGCCGCCCAGGGCTTGTGCCGTGACCACACGGCCTTCGGCGATCAGCGGGGACTCGGCGCCGAACAGCAGCTTTTGCACGGCCTGGTCGTAGGCGGCAATGCCTTCGATTGGCAGATAGCCGCGCGGGGCGACGGTGGCCAGGCGGGCTTTTTCAGCTTCCTGCACGGCGCGCAGCACCGGGATTTTCCCTTCGTCGGTGAAGTACACGCCCACGCCCAGATTCACTTTGGTGCTGCGGGTATCGGCGTTGAAAGCTTCATTCAGGCCCAGGATGGGGTCGCGCGGGGCCAGTTCGACGGCAGAGAAAAGCGACATGAGATGTGTCTCGATCGGTTGGTTCGGAATTCGGTGGAGTGCTGCAGGCGGTGCGCCGCAAGCGGTCGGCAGGGCTGCCGACGCCGAATGCATGAAGCGGGCACAAGACCGAATTGTACCGAATACAGGCTCTAATCGCCCGAAAAATCCTTGCAGAACAGGGGCCTAAAGCGGTTGAACGGCCGCTACAGATGCGTGTGCTGGAACGCCTGAACGATTGCTGGGGCAGCAGGCTACACTAGACGATTGGTTGCAATTGCCGCCGCCGCCCCGATCTGTTGGGGGCGTGCGCGTCACTTTATTGACTGTTCGCGTCGCCTCCCACCCTGCTGCCATGACCGATCTGAGCCAAGTCCCTAGCCCGCACGACGAATCGAAATTTGTCACGTTCGAGGGCTCGCCGTTCCAGTTGTACCAGCCGTATCCGCCGGCCGGCGACCAGCCGGAAGCGATCCGCCAGCTCGTCGAGAACATTGGCGACGGGCTGTCGTACCAGACACTGCTGGGTGTGACGGGCTCGGGCAAGACCTTCACCATGGCCAATGTGATCGCGCAGGTGGGGCGCCCGGCCATTGTGTTTGCGCCTAACAAGACGCTGGCAGCGCAGCTGTATTCGGAGTTCCGCGAGTTCTTCCCGCGCAACGCGGTCGAGTACTTCGTCTCGTACTACGACTACTACCAGCCCGAAGCCTACGTGCCGCAGCGCGATCTCTTCATCGAGAAGGATTCGTCGATCAACGAGCACATCGAGCAGATGCGGCTGTCGGCGACGAAGAGCCTGCTGGAGCGCCGCGATGTGGTGATCGTGGCCACCGTGTCTGCCATTTACGGTATCGGTAATCCGAGCGAATACCACCAGATGATCCTGACGCTGCGCGCGGGCGACAAAGTCAGCCAGCGCGACGTGATCGCGCGCCTGATCGCCATGCAGTACACGCGCAACGAGACGGACTTCCAGCGCGGCACCTTCCGCGTGCGCGGCGACACGGTCGACATCTTCCCCGCCGAGCACGCCGAGATGGCCGTGCGCCTGGAGTTGTTCGACGACGAGGTCGAATCGCTGCAACTGTTCGACCCGCTCACCGGGCGCGTTCGGCAGAAGATTCCGCGCTTCACCGTCTACCCGTCGAGCCACTATGTCACGCCGCGCGAGACCGTATTGAAGGCCATCGAGACCATCAAGGTGGAGCTGCGCGAGCGGCTCGATTTCTTCTACAAGGAAAACAAGCTGGTGGAAGCGCAGCGGCTGGAACAGCGCACGCGCTTTGACCTGGAGATGCTGCAGGAGCTGGGTTTCTGCAAGGGCATCGAGAACTACTCACGGCATCTCTCTGGCGCGGCACCGGGCGAGGCGCCGCCGACGTTGGTCGACTACCTGCCGCCCGACGCGCTTATGTTCCTGGACGAATCGCACGTGCTGATCGGCCAGCTCAACGGCATGTACAACGGTGACCGCGCGCGCAAGGAAACGCTGGCCGAATACGGCTTCCGCCTGCCTTCCGCGCTCGACAACCGGCCGCTCAAGTTCGCCGAATTCGAAACCAAGATGCGGCAGGTGACGTTCGTTTCCGCCACGCCGGGGGATTACGAAAAGAGAACTGCCGGTACGGAAGTGGTCGAGCAAGTTGTGCGACCCACGGGCCTGGTCGACCCGACCATTGAAGTGCGCCCGGCCACGACGCAGGTCGACGATCTACTCTCCGAGATCCACCTGCGCGTGGAAGCCGGCGAGCGCGTGCTCGTGACCACGCTCACCAAGCGCATGGCCGAGCAGTTGACCGAGTTCCTGTCGGAGAACGGCGTCAAGGTGCGCTACCTGCATTCGGACATCGACACGGTGGAGCGCGTGGAGATCATCCGCGACCTGCGCCTGGGCACGTTCGACGTGCTGGTCGGCATCAACCTGCTGCGCGAGGGGTTGGATATTCCGGAGGTGTCGCTGGTGGCGATTCTGGATGCCGACAAGGAAGGCTTCCTGCGCGCCGAGCGCTCGCTGATCCAGACCATCGGCCGAGCCGCGCGGAACGTCAACGGCACGGCCATCCTCTACGCAGACCGCGTCACCGATTCGATGCGCAAGGCGATCGACGAAACCGAACGCCGCCGTGCCAAGCAGATCGCGCACAACGAAGCGCACGGCATCACGCCGCGCGGGGTGGTCAAACGCATCAAGGACATCATCGACGGCGTGTACAACGTCGACGACGCGCGCGCCGAGCTCAAGGCCGCGCAAGAGGCCGCCAAGTACGAGGACATGAGCGAGAAACAGGCGTCCAAGGAAATCAAGCGCCTGGAAAAACAGATGCTCGACCACGCCAAAAACCTCGAATTCGAAAAGGCGGCGCAGGTGCGCGATCAACTGGCCAAGCTCAAGTCGCAGCTCTTCGGGGCGAGCGGCGAAGACCATATCGTTCCGGCCGCCTGAACTGCGCGGCCGTGTGTATTGGGACACCCGTCGCCTCGGCCGAGGCCGATGGCGGTCGGGTGTTGACACAATTTCAATGCATGTTCAGGCGCAGCGCGTCGCCTGATCGACAGCCCGGCACGTTATGTCGCCACAGTGGCAGCCATTCGGCGTACGTGTCCGTCATCAAGGGAGTTCGATGTTCAAATTTCTGCTCAACCCGTGGCGCAAGTGGCGCGCGTCGCGGCATGCCAGCCACCAACTCGACGCCATCCTGGCGCAGTTCGAACCCACGCGCAGCCTGGCTGAACGCAACGAATGGCTGATCGAGCTGGCCTACTGGCTGCGCCGTGCCGAGCGGCCCGCAGGCGCCACGTCTGAGTCGTGGCGTTATGCGCGTCTGCGCTACCTGCTGCAGGTGCTGGAGAACAACCCGGAGCTGGCGGCACGCGTCGGGCATACGCTGCGCACCATCGTGCAGGACAACGACCCAGTGTCGCTGCTGTGCGATACGGGTCTGTCGTCGCGCTCGGGCTTCTGGGGCGAACTGGTGGACCGCTGGCAGGCGCGCTTCCTGCCGCCCGCGCCCAACGAGCCGCAACTGTCATCGCTGTTCGGGCTGCTGTTTGTCGGTCCGTACGATGCTGCGTGGGTCGATGGCCTGGATGATGAACTGGTGACGCGTCTGCACGCGTTGTTCCGCGCCGGCCTGAACGATGCGGGTGAACTCGCCGGCCAGACGCGGCTGGAGCACAGCCTGGGTATCGGCATCCAGATCCTCATCAGCCAGGTGCGGGCGGCGGGGCTGTCGCGCGCCATCCGCAGCCGCGTGGACCACGCAGACGTGACCGAATTGCCGTTCTACCGCCTGGCGGATGCGGCCAATGCCATCTTTCTCGAGCGCCCGGACGAGGCCCCCGCTCGCCCGGAGCACGTTGCGCAGCAGCTCAACTATTTCCGCGCGGTGCTGGATCAATGCCGCACGGCCACGGCCAGCGTGTACCAGCATTTGGACGAGAACGGCGTCTCCGTTGAAGTGGTGTTCCAGGTCGAGCGCATGAAGGCGTGGCTTGGCCGCATCGATCTGCTGCTCACCGCCTGGGCCGACACGCGCGCCACGCGTCGCTTTACCCATCTGACGGCCGAGCTCGTTTCCGCCAGCCAGCACCGTCGCAGCGTGGGCTATCTGATCCGCGCCACGTTTGCCGACCTGGCGCGCAAGGTGGTCGAGCGTTCTGCCGAGAGCGGCGAGCACTACATCACCCGCGACAACAAGGAGTACGGCGCGATGGTGAAGGCCGCGGCCGGCGGCGGCGTCATCACGGCCGCCACGGTGTACATCAAGTTCTTCATCACCGGCGCCCACCTGACGCGTTTTACCGAAGGGTTGTTGGCGTCGCTCAACTACGCGGTCAGCTTTCTTGGCATCCACTTTGCGCATTTCACGCTGGCCACCAAGCAGCCTGCCATGACGGCACCCGCGCTGGCGCACCGGCTCGACCAAGTGGGCCGCCCCGAAGGGCTGGAGCGCTTCGTGGACGACACCGTCGCCATGATCCGCACCAATGCGGCAGCGATCGTCGGCAACCTCGTCGCTGTGGCGCCCGTCGCGTTTGTGGTGCAGTGGCTGGCGGGGCGCTTCTTCCACGCGAACCTGATTTCGCCAGAGAAGGCCGTCGCGACCATCGATTCGTTTTCGATCCTCGGCCCGACGCCGCTGTACGCGATTTTCACGGGGGTGCTGTTGTGGGCGTCGAGCCTGGCGGCTGGCTGGGCCGACAACTGGTTCGCACTGCACCGCGTGCACGATGTGATTGCCTACCACCGGCGCCTGCGCTTCATGGTGGGCACGCGGGGTGCGCAGCGTATTGCCGGATTCTGGAAGCGCAACCTGTCGGGCATCGTGGCCAACGTGTCGCTGGGCTTCATGCTGGGGCTGGGCCCGGAGATCGTCTCGTTCTTCGGGCCGCACGTGGAAGTGCGCCACGTCACGCTGTCGACCGGCGCGGTCGCCACGGCCGTGGGCGTGCTCGGGCCGGCTGTCATGCATACGGCGCCGTTCTGGCTGGCTGTGGCCGGTATTGCGCTGATGGGCGTGTTGAATGTGCTGGTGTCGTTTGCGCTGGCATTCAACATGGCAATGCGCTCGCGCAACCTGCGTGGGCTGGATCGCAAGCGCATCACCGGGGCGGTGTGGCGGCGCATTCTGCGCGACCCGCTGTGCCTGCTGGTACCGCGCCCGGCCACCGAGGCCGCGCCGCCTGGTACGAGTACGCCGGCCTAGTGCCCTTAAGCGCGGTTCTGACCTCCGATGTCGACGGTTTGAACTCCGGCGTCGGCGTTCTGATCTCCAGCGTCGGAGCTAAAAGGTCCGGCTGCGGAGGTCTGGAGGTCCGGCTTCGCACCTAATAGGTGCATGCATGCGTCTTTGGGGTCCACTGCCGGAGGTCGGAGCCTCATCGTCCGAGCAAAAAAGCTCGACGGCGGAGGTGGATGGCTCCGCCGTCGCCCGTTATCGGTGCGAGCAAGAGGGTTTGCGGTCCATCGATGGAGCTTGGCGCTCGGTTGCTGGAGTTCAGAGCGCCAACGCCGAGGTTCTGAACCCCACGACCCTGCTAGTTCGCCTGCGCGGCAAGTACCGCGATCTCGCTGCGGAAGGGGATGGAAGGTTGCGCGCCTAGCCGTGTGACGGAGACTGCTGCCGCTGCCTGCCCGAACTGGATGGCGGCATTGGGCGATGCGCCTTCGGCCAGCGCCGTGGCCAGCGCGCCGACAAAGGTGTCGCCGGCTGCGGTGGTGTCCACGGCTTGCGCGCTGGGGGCCGGCAGCAGCAGTCGTGTGGCGGCATCCACATAGGCGATGCCGCGTGCGCCCAGGGTGACGATCACGTGCCGGGCCCCTTGTGCGTGCAGGTCTGCGGCGGCATCCAGCGCGGCTTCTGGGGAGTCGACCGGGCGGGCGGTCAGCAGCGCCGCTTCGGTTTCATTCGGGATCAGGTAATCGCAGGCGGCCAGCCATGGCGTGGGCAACGGGCCGATGGCCGGCGCCGGGTTCAGGATGACCGTCTTGCCGAGCTGCCGGCCGAGTTTGAGCGCGCATTCCACCGCGTCGGGTGGGGATTCCAATTGGCAGACGATGACGCGGGCCCGCTCGAACGCGGCGCGCTGCGCTTCGATCATGGTGGGCGTGAGCAGCTCGTTGGCCCCCGCCACGATGACGATGGTGTTCTGCCCGCTGTCGGCCACCGTGACGCACGCGATGCCGGTGGTGACACCTGCGTGGGCCGACACCATCGTGGTGTCCACGCCTTCGCGGCGCAAGCCATCGCGCAGGGCGATGCCGTGCGCGTCGTCACCCACGCAGCCGAGCATGGCGACACGGCCCCCCAGGCGGGCTGCGGCCACGGCCTGGTTGGCGCCTTTGCCGCCCGGGATGGTCTCCAGCGCCGGGCTCGCAACCGTTTGCCCAGGCGACGGCAATCGGGGCGTGCGGATGACCAGATCCATGTTGAGGCTGCCGACGATGAGCACGTCGGCAGCGGGGTGGGCGGAAGAGGCAGAAGGGCGCTTGGCCACCATGGCGAGACTGCGTTGAGACAGCGGAAATGGGTTGGGCGAATGGGTTGGGCGTCACGCAGCGCGGGCAGGGCGTGCCGGCTCGGCGGTCGATTCACGCAGCGACAGCCGCGGCGGCAGCACGATGCGGCGGGGTTTGCGTTCCTCCACCGGGTGGCGCATGGCGGCGTCGGTCAGTTGCTGAAGCAGCGTTTGCGCGGTGGTTTCGCCAAGCTGACGGATCGACTGGCCCACGGTGGACAGCGCCGGATACACGTAGCGGCTCAGTTCGATGTCGTCAAAGCCGATGATCGACAGCGCCTTCGGTACCGGAATACCGAGCTCGGCAGCGGCACGCAGCGCGCCGATGCCCATCAGGTCGTTGCTGGCGAAGATGGCGGTCGGCTGTTCGCCTTCGGTCAGCAGTTGGCGTGCAGCGCGATAGCCGCCAGGGCTGGTGAAATCGCCTTCGGCCACGCGGGCGGAGGACTCCGGCACACCGGCTTCGCGTAGGGCACGGTGGAAGCCCGCCAGGCGGCCCGCAGTCACGCTCAGGTCTGCCGGCCCGCTGATGCACGCAATGCGTCGGTGGCCGAGTTCCAGCAGGTGCTTGGTGGCCATATGGGCGCCTTCTTCGTGGTCGACCTGGACCTGGTCGGCCTGAATGCCTTCGGTCGGGCGGTCGACCATCACCACGGGCAGAAAGGATTCGCCCAGCGCGTCGACTAACGCGGTGTCGGGCCCGGCGCTGCTGACGATGATGCCGTCGACGCGCTTCTCCATCAGCACGCGCAGGTAGTCGCGCTGCTTGCGCGGATCGTCGTCGGAGTTACACAGGATGACGCTGTAGCCGGCAGCGGCGCACACGTCTTCAATGCCGCGCGCCAGCTCCGCAAAGTAGGGGTTGGTGGCCGTGGGCACCAGTACGCCGATGGTGCGTGTGGTGCGGTGCTTGAGCGAGCGCGCCACGGCGCTGGGCACGTAGCGCGTGGCGCGGATGGCCTCTTCCACACGCTTGCGCGTTTCCGCGTTCACAGGGCGCGTGTTGTTGATGACATGCGAGACGGTGGTGAATGACACTCCCGCCAACGCTGCGACGTCCTTGATCGTTGCCATGTTGAAGCTCCCTGTGTCGTTCTAGTGTGTGGTGACCCGGTTGCGCCGGGTTCGATAGGTATCCATGACCACGGCCGCGACGATGACCGCGCCCGTGATGATCCGTTTGGTGGGTTCGGAAGCCCCGATCTGTGCGAGGCCCGATTCGAGCACCGAGATGATCAGCACGCCAAACAGCGTGCGCACGACCGATCCGCGCCCACCCATCAGGCTGGTGCCGCCGATCACCACGGCCGCAATCACCTGCAATTCCATGCCGACGCCGGCGTTGGGGTCCGCCGCTTCCAGGCGGGACACCTGGAACAGCGCGGCCAACCCCGACAGCAGCCCCATCAGCGCGAACACCGCAATCTTGTACGGGCGCGGGTTCACGCCCGCCAGCCGCACTGCCTCTTCATTGGTGCCGATGGCAACAAGGTAGCGGCCGAACACCGTACGCACCAGCACGATCTGCCCGACGACGGTGATGGCCACTGCAATCAGGAACGACGGCGCAATGCCCAGCGCAATCGGGTTGGCCAGCCAATCGACCGCGCTGCCGATATACACGGTACGCGAATCCGTGAGGCTGTAGGCGAGACCGCGCGCCATTTCCAGCACGCCAAGCGACACGATGAACGACGGAATGCCCCAGTGCACCGTGACCGTGCCCGTGAGCGCACCGGCTGCCGCGGCAAGCAGCACGCCGGCGAGCGCGGCCGGCAGCAGACCCCAGCCGAACTTTGTCATGGCAATCGACAGCACCGACGCTGCCAACGCCAGTACCGAACCCACTGAAAGGTCGATCCCGCCGATCATCAGGATGAAGGTCATGCCCACGGCCATGACCAGCAGATCGGGGATCTCGTTGGCGATGGTCGTGAAGGTGGGCACTGAGAAGAACGTCGGCGACAGCGTGCCGAACAGCACCAGCATGGCAACCAGCGCCGCGAGCAGCCCGCCGATGGCACCGAGCGAGATGCCCAGCGCGGCACGCGTGCCCTGCCGGGCGGCAGGCGAGGGTGGCAGGGTGGAGTCAGAGCGCATCCGCGGTCTCCGAAGACGAGGGGGAAGCCGGTGAGTCGCGCTTGTCCAATTCGCTCGATTCACCGAAAGCGGCGGCGAGCAGGCTGTCCTGGCTCCAGCCACCGCGTTGGAAAATGTGAGTAAGCCGTCCGGCGCGCATCACGCCGATGCGATCGCACAACTGCATCAGTTCGCGCAGGTCGCTGGACACCACGACCAGCGCCTTGCCGCGCGCGGCCAGTCCATCGAGCAGCGCGTAGATGTCAAATTTGGCGCCCACGTCCACGCCGCGTGTGGGTTCGTCGAACAGCAGCACGGGCGTGTCACGCTCCAGCCAGCGGGCAATCGCCACCTTCTGCTGGTTGCCGCCCGAGAGTTCGCCCACAGGCTGCTGCGGCCCGCCGCAACGGATGCGCAGCGCGCCGATGTGCCGCTGCGCCAGCGCACGTTCGCGCGCGGGTTGCAGCCAGCCGCGTTTCGTCACGGTAGCCATGTTGCCCAGCGCGATGTTGGTGGCGATCGGCAGGCCAAGCATCAGGCCCTCGTCCTTGCGATCTTCGGTGAGCAGGCTGATGCCATGGCGTACCGCGTCGCCGGGCGAGTGAATGCGTACGGGTTTGAGCGGCGAGCCCACTTCGATGGTCCCGGCGTCCGCGCGGTCCGCGCCAAAAATCAGCCGCAGCAGCTCCGTGCGCCCCGCACCCACCAAGCCGGCGATGCCGAAGATCTCGCCCGGCGCCACAGCGAAGCTCACGTCGCGCACGGCTGGCGCCCGTGTGAGGCCGGTCACGCGCAATGCGGGCGTACCGTCGCCAGGCCGGGGTTCGCGTGCGGAGCGTTCGGCATCCGAGGCGGCACCCTCGGCCGGCACCGCGCGCCCGACCATCGCCTGGATCAGCGCATCTTGCGTGACCGTCGCGGCTGGCGCATCGGTGATGAGCTTGCCGTCACGCAGCACGACAATGCGGTCCGCAATGCGCGCCAGTTCATCCAGCCGGTGAGAGATGTAGAGGATCGCCACGCCTTCACGGCGTAACGCGTCGATGCGCGCGAAGAGCGTCGCGCTTTCGTGCGCGCTCAGCATGGCGGTCGGCTCATCGAGGATCAGCACGCGACAGGCGCTGGCCAGCGCGCGCGCAATCTCGATCATCTGCCGGTGGCCGATGCCCAGCGTATGCACGGGCGTCCATGGGTCGAGGTCGAGCCCGACGCGCGCCAGGGCCTGCTCTGACTGGCGCTGCAGCGTATGCCGATCCACAAAACCCAACCGGCGCGGCAGTTCGCCCAGGAACAGGTTTTCGGCCACCGTGAGCGTGGGCACCATGCTCAATTCCTGCAGCACCATGCGTACGCCCAAGGCCTCCGCTGCGTTGCGCGAAGCGGGGGCATATGGCGCGCCGGCGAGCAACATCGAGCCGGACGTCGCCGTCTCCAATCCGCAGAGGATCTTGGAGAGCGTGCTCTTGCCCGCGCCGTTCTCGCCCGTAAGGGCAAGCACCTCGCCGGCGTGTACGTCGAGATCAATCTCGCGTAGCACCGGCGCGGCGTAGTGCTTGCTGACGGCCGAGACGCGCAGCAGCGGCGTGCGCGAAGCGTGGGCGGTAGACATGGCTGGCGGCGGCTGGCCTGTCAGACGCGTTACGAGCGCGTCACGAGGTCGACGGGCGTCTCGATGACACCCAACAGCTTCGCCTGCGGTGTTTTGTTGGCCAGCGCCTTCAAGGCGGTTTCGATGCCGAAGACAGCTTGCTGATCGGCGTGTTGGTCTGCCGTGGCCACCACGCGCCCATCGGCGAGCATGGCCTTGATGGCGTCGATGTTGTCATACCCGCCAATCAGCACCTTGCCGATCTTGCCGGCTGCCCGCACGGCAGACACCGCGCCGATCGCCATGTTGTCGTTGCCGCACAGCAGGGCCTTGAGGTCGGGCTGGGCGCGCAGCATGGCGGCCGCCACCTTGTTGCCCTTGTCGATTTCCCACTCGCCCGATTGCACGCCGACGATCTTCAGCTTGGCGGCTTCGGCGGCATCCTTGAAGCCGGCCGTGCGCTGCTGCGCATTGGTCGTCGTCGGAATGCCTTCAATGATGCCGACCGCATCGCCCGGCTTGAGCGACTTGGCGACGAAGTCACCGACGAGCCGAGCGCCCTTGCGGTTGTCCGGTCCAACGAAGGGCACGTTCAGTCCCTTCTCCTTGAGCGCCGCCGGGTCAAGGCGGTTATCGATGTTGATGACGAGGATGCCCGCATCCACTGCCTTCTTGACCACTGGCACCAGTGCCTTGGAATCGGCCGGCGCCAGCACCAGCGCATCCACCTTCGACACGATCATCTGCTCGACCAGGCGGATCTGGCCGCCAGTGTCGGTTTCATCACGAATGCCATTGGCCAGCAACGTGTAGTCCGACGCGTGTTCCTTCTGGTGCTTGCGTGCGCCGTTCTCCATCGTCAGGAAGAACTCGTTGGCGAGCGACTTCATCACCAGCGCCACCTTGGGCGGCTGGTTGGCGGCATGCGCCAGAGAAAACGGCAGCGGCAGAGCAAGGGCGACGGCAGAGCCCGCGCCAAGTTGCAGCGCGCGGCGACGGCGGATATCCATGGTGTCTCCTCCAGGAAGAGGCCGGTCTGAGGGGGATTGCGGGCGTCGCTGTCCTAAGTCATTCAAAAGGGCAATCGCGCCACAGCGTTCGCAAACGTTTGCGTACCCAGTAGTCTCGGTTGCCGCGTAACAAAAGTCAATGAATTTAAGTTGGTCGCAGCATAAGTGGAAACCCGCATGTGCTGGGCTGGCGCACGACGTTCGCAAGCTGCGCTGCAAGATGCGGCGTGATAGCCCTATCCGACGTGGTTGATTGTTTTAGTCCACAATACGGCCTGCCGCGCGGCTACCCGGCGCAGTTTCCCACTGTGCGGGCTCTGCAAATCCCCTTGCTGCGACGCGGAATCCCCCGACACCTTAGTTGACCGATTTTGTCGGGTTCCTTTATACTTGAGCAAAACGATCAGGTATTTCCCCGACGCCCATGAGATTGACCACCAAAGGCCGCTTCGCGGTCACCGCCATGATTGACTTGGCGCTGCGCCAAGAGCAGGGTCCGGTCACGCTGGCCGGCATCAGCCAGCGCCAGAAGATTTCGCTGTCGTACCTTGAGCAGCTGTTTGGCAAGCTGCGCCGCCACGAAATCGTGGAAAGCGTGCGCGGCCCGGGCGGCGGCTATAGCCTGGCGCGCCGTGCGGATGACGTCACGGTGGCCGATATCATTATCGCCGTGGATGAACCGCTCGACGCTACCCAGTGCGGCGGCAAGGGCAACTGCGGCGAAGAGCACAACGGCCAGGCTGGCCGCTGCATGACGCACGACCTGTGGGCCACGCTCAACCAGAAGATGGTCGAGTACCTCGATTCGGTGTCGCTGCAGAACCTGGTGGATCAGCAACGCGAGCGTCAGCCTGATGTGATTCAGGACATGCGAGAAGCCCGTCCGGCCCGGCGCGAACGTACCCCGGCCCGTGCCCGCGGTGCGGATGCGCCCGCCACCGCAGTGCCAGCAGAGCCGGTCAAGCGCGCGCCGCTGGTCAATTCCGTTTTCAGTCTGGCGCAGTCGTGATTGCATGATTGCGTCGGCGTGAGGTACGGCCAGGACGCCGATTCCACATATAGAAATAGAACATCGCCCCCACACAAGGCAGACAAGATATGAGCACCCCGCAACTTCCCATCTACATGGACTATTCCGCGACGACGCCGGTGGATCCGCGCGTGGTCGACAAGATGATCCCGTACCTGCGTGAGAGCTTCGGCAACCCCGCCTCGCGTAGCCACCCGTTTGGCTGGGAAGCCGAGAAGGCTGTCGAAACCGCGCGCGAACAGGTCGCCGCACTGGTGAACGCCGACCCGCGCGAGATTGTCTGGACGTCCGGCGCCACCGAGTCCGACAACCTGGCGATCAAGGGTGCCGCCAACTTCTACAGCAGCAAGGGCAAGCACATCATCACCGTCAAGACCGAGCACAAGGCTGTGCTGGATACGACGCGTGAACTGGAGCGCCAGGGCTTTGAAGTGACGTATCTGGACGTAAAGGACAACGGCCTGATCGATATCGAAGTCTTCAAGCAGGCCATCCGCCCGGACACCATCCTCGCCTCGGTGATGATGGTGAACAACGAGATCGGCGTGATTCAGGACATCGAAACGCTGGGTGAGATTTGCCGCGAGAAGGGCGTGATCTTCCACGTTGACGCTGCCCAGGCGACGGGCAAGGTCGAGATCGATCTGCAGAAGCTGAAGGTCGACTTGATGTCGTTTTCGGCACACAAGACGTATGGCCCGAAGGGTATCGGCGCGCTGTACGTGCGTCGCAAGCCGCGTATCCGTATCGAAGCGCAGATGCACGGCGGCGGCCACGAGCGCGGCATGCGTTCGGGCACGCTGGCCACGCACCAGATCGTCGGCATGGGTGAGGCGTTCCGCATCGCTAAGGAAGAAATGGCGACGGAGAACGAGCGCATCCGCATGCTGCGCGATCGCTTGTACCGCGGCCTGAATACGATGGAAGAGGTGTACGTGAACGGCGACATGGATGCCCGTGTGCCGCACAACCTGAACATCAGCTTCAACTTTGTCGAAGGCGAGTCGCTGATCATGGCGATCAAGGATGTCGCCGTGTCGTCGGGCTCGGCGTGCACGTCGGCCTCGCTGGAGCCTTCGTATGTGCTGCGTGCCCTGGGCCGCAACGATGAACTGGCACACAGCTCGATCCGCTTCACGGTGGGCCGCTTTACCACTGAGCAGGAAGTCGATTATGTGGTCGACCTGCTCAAGAGCAAGATCGGCAAGCTGCGCGACCTGTCCCCGCTGTGGGAGATGTACAAGGACGGCGTGGATCTGAACAGCATTCAATGGGCGGCGCACTAAGCGCGGCGTTTGACGGATAACGGACAACGGCGCCCCCGCGCCAGCCAACGATTGAAAGAGGTGTGAAATGTCTTACAGCAACAAGGTTCTGGACCACTACGAAAACCCGCGCAACGTCGGTTCGTTCGAGAAGGGCGACGACACGGTCGGCACCGGCATGGTCGGTGCGCCGGCTTGCGGCGACGTGATGAAGCTGCAGATCAAGGTGAACGAACAGGGCGTGATTGAAGACGCCAAGTTCAAGACCTACGGCTGCGGCTCGGCCATCGCTTCGTCGTCGCTGGTGACGGAGTGGGTGAAGGGCAAGACGCTGGATCAGGCGCTGGAGATCCGCAACACGGCCATCGCTGAAGAACTCGCGCTGCCGCCGGTGAAGATTCACTGCTCGATCCTGGCGGAAGACGCCATCAAGGCGGCCGTGGCCGACTACAAGGACAAGCACGGCACCGCTGCCGAGCAGAAGGTTGCTTGAGCCAGATCGACAGAAAGGACGCAGCATGATCACCCTGACCGACAAGGCCGCGCAGCACGTTACCCGCTACCTGACCCGCCGCGGCAAGGGCGTGGGCCTGCGCGTGGGCGTGAAGACCACCGGTTGCTCGGGCTTGGCTTACAAGCTCGAATATGCGGATGAGATTGCCGCCGAAGACCAAGTCTTCGAATCCAACGGCGTCAAGGTGATCGTCGATCCGAAGAGCCTGCCGTACATCGATGGCACCGAATTGGACTATGCACGCGAAGGGTTGAACGAAGGGTTCCGCTTCAACAACCCGAACGTGAAGGACGAGTGCGGTTGCGGCGAGTCGTTCCGCGTCTGAGCGGGGCACATTGAAGCAGGCGATTGTCGGTTTCGAGCGGGACGAGGAAGGCCACTGGGTCGCCCGTCTCGCCTGCGGACATGGGCAACACATGCGCCACGATCCGCCCTGGCAGCAACGGCCCTGGACCGAAACCGAGGCAGGGCGCGCGAGCAAGATCGGCGTACTGGTGGAGTGCCTGAAGTGCGATCGGGGTGAACCGGTCGGCTAGCAACATCAAGGCGGCGCAGCCGCTTTTTTTATTCATGAACCCACGCGATACGCATTTCTCCCTCTTCGGCCTGCCCGAGCATTTCGAGGTCGACGACGACGCGCTGAACGCTGCGTACCGCACCGTGCAATCGCAGGCGCATCCCGATCGCTACGCGCACGCAGGCGACGCCGAGCGCCGCGTTGCAATGCAATGGGCCACGCGCGCCAACGAGGCGTATCAGACGCTGCGTGATCCGCTCAAGCGCGCCACCTATTTGCTGCATTTGAAGGGCATCGACGTGCAGGCCGAGAACAATACGGCCATGCCGCCGGCGTTCCTGATGCAGCAGATGGAGTGGCGTGAGTCGCTGGGCGACGCCAAGGCAGAGCGTGACATTGATGCGCTGGATACATTGCTCGCCATGCTGCGCAAGGAAAAGCGCATGCGCTACGCAGCGCTGGCAGGGTTGCTCAACGGTGACGGCAACAGCGCCGCTGCCGCAGATGCCGTCCGCCAGTTGATGTTCATTGAAAAGATCGAGCGCGACACTGCCGAGGCAATCGACCGGCTGGACGACTAAAACACAGAATTTGCGACAATGGCGGGTTGCCGAGGCCGGCATCCTGCGACTTCCGCGCAATCGAGACATCCCCATGGCTTTACTGCAGATTTCCGAACCCGGCGAATCGCCCGCACCGCACCAGCGCCGTCTGGCGGTGGGCATCGACCTGGGCACGACCAACTCGCTGGTGGCTGCTGTGCGCAGCAGCGTGCCGGAAGTGTTGCCCGACGATCAGGGCCGCCCGCTGCTGCCCTCGGTGGTGCGGTATTTGCCCACAGGCGGTGCGCATATCGGCTACAAGGCACAGGCCGAGGCCGTGCGCGACGCGAAGAACACCATCATCTCGGTCAAGCGTTTCATGGGCCGCGGCCTGAAGGATGTCGCCCACATCGAGAACACGCCATACGACTTTGTCGACGCGCCTGGCATGGTGCAATTGAAGACCGTGGCCGGCGTGAAGAGCCCAGTGGAAGTGTCAGCGGAGATCCTGGCCACGCTGCGCCAGCGCGCGGAAGATACGCTCGGCGATGAACTCGTCGGCGCGGTCATCACGGTGCCGGCGTACTTTGACGATGCGCAACGCCAAGCCACGAAGGACGCCGCCAAGCTGGCCGGCCTGAACGTGCTGCGCCTGCTGAACGAACCGACGGCCGCAGCCATCGCGTATGGCCTCGACAACGCGGCAGAGGGCGTCTACGCGGTCTACGACCTGGGCGGCGGCACGTTCGACATCTCCGTGCTCAAGCTCACCAAGGGTGTGTTCGAGGTGATGTCCACGGGCGGTGACTCGGCGCTGGGCGGCGACGATTTCGACCAGCGCATCGTGTGCTGGATCGTCGAGCAAGCCGGCCTGCAACCGCTGTCTGCCGAAGACACCCGCCTGCTGCTGAACAAGGCGCGCGCGGCGAAGGAATGGCTCTCCACTGCGGACAGCACCGAGATCGACGCGATGCTCTCCACCGGCGAGACCGTGCACCTCGTGCTGAGCGCCGAGACCTTCGCCGAGCTGACCGCCAACCTCGTGCAGAAGACGCTGTCGCCTGTGCGCCGCGCGTTGCGCGATGCCGGTGTCACGGTGGACGACGTGAAGGGCGTGGTGCTAGTGGGCGGCGCAACGCGCATGCCGATCATCCGCCGCGCCGTGGGCCAACTGTTTGGTCGCACGCCGTTGACGAATCTCGACCCGGATCAGGTGGTCGCCATCGGCGCGGCTATGCAGGCGAACCTGCTGGCCGGCAACCGCGCGCCGGGCGAAGACTGGCTGCTGCTCGACGTGATCCCGCTGTCGCTGGGCGTCGAGACGATGGGCGGTCTGGTCGAGAAGATCATCCCGCGCAACAGCACGATTCCCGTGGCGCGCGCACAGGAGTTCACCACCTTCAAGGATGGCCAGACCGCCATGGCGATCCACGTGCTGCAGGGCGAGCGCGAACTGGCAAGCGACTGCCGCTCGTTGGCGCGTTTCGAGCTGCGCGGCATCCCGCCGATGGTGGCCGGCGCGGCGCGTATCCGCGTGACGTATCAGGTGGACGCGGATGGCCTGCTCTCGGTGGCCGCCCGCGAAACCGTGTCGGGCGTGGAAGCGTCGATCACCGTGAAGCCTTCATACGGGCTGGCTGATGACGACATCGCGCGCATGCTGCAGGAAGGCTTCCAATCGGCGGAAGACGACATGCGCCGCCGCGCGCTGGCGGAAGAGCGTGTGGAAGGCGAGCGCCTGCTCGAAGCGCTGTCGCAGGCGCTGGCAGCCGATGGCGATCTGCTGTCGCCTGAAGAGCGCGCTGCCATCGACATCGAGATCGCCGCACTGCGTACCACGATGCAGGGCGAAGACCACCGCGCCATCAAGGACGCCGTGGATGCGCTGTCGCACGGCACCGACGAGTTCGCCGCGCGCCGCATGGACCGCGGCATCCGCAAGGCGCTGGCCGGCAAACGAATCGAGGAACTTGGCTGATCGTCGGCCACGTCCACCAACACATTCATCGAACGAGCTTTTTCAATGCCACAAATCGTCATCCTTCCTCACGTCGAGTACTGCCCGGAAGGGGCCGTGATTGAAGCCAAGACCGGCACAAGCATCTGTGATGCGCTGCTGGGTGCCGACATCGAGATCGAGCACGCCTGCGAGAAGTCGTGTGCCTGCACCACCTGTCACGTGATCGTGCGCGAGGGTTTCAATTCGCTGGATGAGGCGACCGAGAAGGAAGAGGATCTGCTCGACAAGGCCTGGGGCCTGGAGCCGAACTCGCGTCTGTCCTGCCAGGCCAAGGTGGCGGACGAAGACCTGACCATCGAGATCCCGAAGTACACGATCAATCACGCCAAGGAAGGTCACTGAGCCATGAAATGGAACGACATTCAGCAGATCGCTGAAGCGCTGTACGACAAATTTCCGGATGTGGATCCGACCAAGCTCAACTTTGTCGACCTGCACAACAAGGTGGTGGATCTGAACGGTTTTGACGACGACCACAAGCGCGGCGGCGAGAAATTTCTCGAAGCGATCCAGCAAGCGTGGATCGATGAGGCGGAGTAAGCGCACAGCCTCAACCGCACACGCATGAAAAAACCGGCCCGAAGGCCGGTTTTTCTTTTAGTGCGAAGCGGATGCCGGATCAGCCAGCCACCAGCGAGCCGTCTTCGATGTGCACGCGGTCACCCGGCTGGAAGCCCGGGGCAGCCTTGTAGGTGAAGCTGCGGCTGGTGCCGTTGTCCATATGTACGTTCACGCGGTATTGGGTATCGCGGCTGTAGTAGTTCTCCGCCACATGGCCGCCGTAACCGCCCGCCAGCGCTCCGCCCACCGTAGCAAGCGTGCGGCCATTGCCGCGACCGACCTGATTACCCAGCAGGCCACCCACCACTGCGCCGCCGATCATGCCAAGACCCGTTTCCTTCCCCTGCGTGGTGATCGGGGTGATCGACGTCACGCGGCCGGCATACGGGCTGGCCGATTGGCGCGGCTGCGATTGTGCGTAGTGCGGGCTGGTCGACGGAGCGCGCTCAGCGTACGACGGCTCACGAGCACGTGCCGGGGCCGGAGCGGGTGCCACGTTTTGCGCCGGATACGGCGCCGCGGCCTGATTCGGTTGCGTCGTTTGGCCCGGAGCCGCCAGCGCCATCGGAGCGGAGGCGCCCGGCATTGCTGCAGCAGACTGAGCTGCGACGTTCGGATCGGTGCTGCCCTGCGTGGCCTTCGACGTCGGCAGCACGCCGGTGATGGCGGCCACCGCCGTCAGGCTGGCGATGATCACGGCCACAGCGGCCGTCGTCATCAGCGGATGCATGCGGCGCGACGACGGCGGCACTTGGCCCGGCGACGTGGCGGCATATTGTTGACCTTGGTTCGATTGGACGTTGTTGTTCATCATCGCTCTCCTGCGCCGTGATCGGTTCGGCGTTTTGATGATCACAGTGTGGTGCATCGCCCAAACGGATACCGTTTTAATTTGTAAGCATCTGTAGTCCTATTTTCTTATTAAAAATCAATGAGTTGCCGCATTTTTGTACATGTTGTGGCATCGCGGGGATGTTACAAATAGCGGGGTAGGCGCGCCAATTGCGCGGGTGCGCGCCCAACAAAAACGCCCCCGAAGGGGCGTTCTCATAAAGCAGGCTTTCCGGTCGATCAATCTTCGCGGCGCAGGTGCGGGAAGAGGATCACGTCACGGATGTTCGGGCTGTCGGTCAGCAGCATCACCAGACGGTCGATGCCGATGCCGCAGCCGCCCGTCGGGGGCATGCCGTATTCCAGCGCGCGGATGTAGTCGGCGTCGTAGAACATGGCTTCTTCGTCACCGGCGTCCTTCTGCTCGACCTGCTTGCGGAAGCGCTCGGCCTGGTCCTCCGCGTCATTCAGCTCCGAGAAACCATTGGCGATTTCGCGGCCGGTGATGAATAGCTCGAAGCGCTCGGTGATGCCCGGCTGCGTATCGGAGGCGCGCGCCAGCGGCGACACCTCGACCGGGTAGTCGATGATGAAGGTCGGCTCCCACAGTTGCGACTCAGCCGTCTCTTCAAACAGCACCAGTTGCAGCGTGCCCACACCGGCGTTCAGGAACTGCGGCGCGTTGGTGTCGATCTTGAACTTCTTGAGTTCAGCGCGCAGGAAGTCGACGTCGGCCAGTTGCGCATCGGTGTAGTGCGGCGCGTACTTCTGGATGGCCTGGCAGATCGTCAGGCGATGGAACGGCTTGGACAGGTCCAGCTCGCGGCCTTGGTACGTCAGCGTGGCGGTGCCCGAGGCGTCGATCGCCGCTTGGCGAATCAGTTGCTCGGTGAAGTCCATCAGCCAACGGTAATCCGTGTAGGCCGCGTAGAACTCCATCATCGTGAACTCGGGGTTGTGTCGTGGCGACACGCCCTCGTTACGGAAGTTGCGGTTGATTTCGTACACGCGCTCGAAGCCACCGACGATCAGGCGCTTGAGGTACAGCTCCGGCGCAATGCGCAGGAACATCTGCATGTCCAGCGCGTTGTGGTGCGTGATGAAGGGCTTGGCCGCGGCGCCGCCCGGAATCGGGTGCAGCATCGGCGTTTCCACTTCCATGAAACCGTTGCCGGCCATGAAGTTGCGCAGCGAGGCCATGGCCTTGGTGCGGGCGCGGAAGGTGTCGCGCGTCTCCTTCGAGACGATCAAGTCGACGTAGCGCTGGCGGTATTTCACTTCTTGATCGGCCAGACCATAGAAGTCGCCCGGCAGCGGACGCAGGCTCTTGGAGAGCAGGCGCAGCTCCGTCACGGCCACCGACAGTTCGCCGGTTTTGGTCTTCATCAGCGTACCGCGCGCGGCGACGATGTCACCCAGGTCCCACTTCTTGAAGCTGGCGTAGACGTCTTCGCCCACCGCATCACGGCTGATATAGAACTGGATGCGGTCGGTGCTGTCCTGCACGGTGGCAAAGCTGGCCTTGCCCATCACGCGCTTGAGCATCATGCGGCCGGCCACGGCGACTTGCACTGGCTCGGCTTCCAGCGCGGTCTGCTCAAGTCCGTCGTACTTGGTATGCAAATCGCCGGCGTGGTGCGTCGGGCGGAAATCGTTGGGGAAGGCGACGCCGTGCTGGCGAATCTCGGCCAGCTTCTCGCGGCGCTCGGCGATGATCTTGTTGTCATCCTGCGCGGGCACGGCGGCGTTCGATTCGGCCGGGTTGTTCTGTTCGGTCATGGTGGTGATGAGAGGAAAGTCGTGTCAGGCGTGGTTGCGCAGGTCGTCGATCTCGGTCGCGCCAAAGTCTGGGCGGACGAGGTACGCAGCGATGCGCGCGGCGGCGTCTTGCGGTGAGACCAGCTCGCCATGTGCATGCAGATCGCGAAAGCGCTGCACGCCGGCAAAGTCGGCGCCACGGATGGTGCGTTGCATGTCGGTGTCGATCACGCCCGGGGCCAGCGCCACGGCGCGCACGCTGGCGTCGCCATCCGCGTTGATGGCACGCACGAACATGTCGAGCCCCGCCTTGCCCGTGCAGTACGCAGCCCAGCCGGCGATCGGCCGGCGCGCGGCGCCTGACGAGATCGCCAGCACGCGGCGCTGTGCGCCCCAGCCGGCGGTACCGCGTAGCAGGGTAGCCGTCAGCGCCATCGGGCCGGCCAGGTTCAGTTGCAGGTGCGGCAGCAGCGTATCGGCACGCAGCGTGTCGATGGTGCCGATCGGCTCAACCGCGCCGGCATTGAGCACCAGCGTCACGTTCGCATGGGCGGGCAGGGCGGCCAGCGTCTTGGTCATCCAGGCCTCGGCGGCACGCGCGTCGGACAGGTCGACCTGATGCCAGTCGAGCGTCACGCCAGCGGCTGCGGCCTGCGCCCGCAGCTCGGCGTTGTCGCCGCGCGCCACGCAGATGAGGCGGTTGCCCGGCTGCATCAGCGCCTGGGCCAGCGCGGCGCCCAGCCCGCGCGAGGCGCCGGTCAGGATGAACAGGGACTCGGGGTTGCTGATGCTCGCCATGGTGCTTGCCCTTGGATTAGACGCCTTGCTTCAGGCTGGCCTGAATGAAGGGGTCGAGGTCACCGTCCAGCACCTTCTGCGTGTTGGAGATTTCCACGTTGGTGCGCAGATCCTTGATGCGGCTTTGGTCCAGCACGTACGAGCGGATCTGGTGGCCCCAGCCCACGTCGGTCTTGGCGGCTTCTTGCGCGTCGGCAGCGGCCTGGCGCTTGCGCAGCTCGTGCTCGTACAGGCGCGACTTCAGCATCGTCATCGCCTCGGCGCGGTTGCGGTGCTGCGAACGGTCGTTCTGGCACTGCACGACGATGCCGGTCGGGATGTGCGTAATCCGCACGGCCGAATCGGTCTTGTTGATGTGCTGACCGCCCGCGCCGGACGCGCGGTATGTATCGACGCGCAGGTCCGCCGGGTTGACCTCGATCTCGATCGAGTCGTCCACTTCCGGGTACACGAAGATCGACGAGAACGACGTGTGGCGACCACCTGCCGAGTCGAACGGCGACTTGCGCACCAGGCGGTGCACGCCAGTCTCGGTGCGCAGGAAGCCGAATGCGTATTCGCCCTCGACCTTGATCGATGCGCTCTTGATGCCGGCGACGTCGCCTTCGGATTCTTCCAGCACTTCGGTCTTGAAGCCCTTGCGCTCGCAGTACTTCAGGTACTGGCGCAGCAGCATCGATGCCCAGTCGCACGCTTCGGTGCCGCCGGCGCCGGCCTGGATGTCGATAAAGCAGTTGGCGGCATCCATCGGGCCGGAGAACATGCGGCGGAATTCCATGTCTTCGACAATGGCGCGCATGCCGGCGGTGTCGGCTTCGATGGCTTCGATGGTGTCGTCGTCGCCTTCCTCACGGGCCAGCTCGAACAGCTCGGCGCCGCCGGTGAGGTCTTCGTCGAGCTTGGTCAGGGCCAGCACGACGGTTTCCAGCGATTTCTTCTCGCGGCCCAGTTCCTGGGCGCGTTTGGGGTCGTTCCAGACCTCGGGGTTTTCGAGTTCCTTATCGACTTCAACTAGACGTTCAGATTTGACGTCGTAGTCAAAGATACCTCCGAAGGTCGTCGGCGCGCGACTTCAGGTCGGCCAACGTGTTCTGGATGGCATTGAGGCGTTCTGCTTCCATGGTGCAAAAATCCGGTCGGAAACCAGAAATTATAGCGGAATCAAGGGGTTCCCCGCCTGCGCGGGCCGGTAAAAGCCGTGTTTCGGAAGAGATTTGTGAGCCTCATCTGGCGCTCGCCCGGGCTTCGGTTAGCATGACGCCCACTTCCCGTGGTTTTTGGCGTTGCCCCGATGATCATCCGCTCGCTGCTCGATACCGATCTGTACAAATTCACGATGATGCAGGTGGTGCTGCATCACTTTCCCGGCGCGCATGTCGAATACCGCTTCAAGTGCCGCAATGCGGGCGTCGACCTAGTGCCGTTCATTGAAGAGATTCGTGCAGAGATCCGCCATCTCTGCACCTTGCGCTTTACCGAGGCGGAACTCGATTACCTGCGCGGTTTCCGCTTCATCAAGAGCGATTTCGTCGATTTTCTGGGCCTGTTCCACCTCAACGAGAAGTACATCGAGGTGCGTCCGGCGGCCAGCAACGATGGGCAGATCGAGATCGTCATCGCCGGGCCGTGGCTGCACACGATCATGTTCGAAGTGCCCGTGCTGGCCATCGTCAACGAGGTGTTCTTCAGTCGTACGCAAAGCCACCCGCAGTGGGACGAGGGCAAGCGCCGCCTGACCGAGAAGCTGGGCTCGCTGATGCGCCCGGGCCTGGAGGCGTGCCGCATCGCCGATTACGGCACGCGCCGCCGCTTTTCGCACACGTGGCATGAGCACGTGCTGCTGGAAACCCGCACGCAACTCGGCGCCCAGTACGCCGGCACCAGCAACGTCTACTTCGCCATGAAGCACAACATGACGCCGCTGGGCACCATGGCGCACGAATACCTGCAGGCCTGCCAGGCACTGGGCCCGCGGCTGCGCGATTCGCAGACCTTCGCGCTGGAGACCTGGGCCAAGGAATATCGCGGCGATCTCGGTATCGCGCTGTCAGACACCTACGGTTTCGACGCCTTCCTGCGCGATTTCGACATGTTCTTCTGCAAGCTCTTCGACGGCGTGCGGCACGATTCCGGCGATCCGTTCGAGTGGGGCGAACGCATGCTCAAACACTACGAAGAGATGCGCGTCGAGCCGAAATCCAAGGCGCTGATCTTCTCCGACAGCCTGGATATGCCCAAGGTGATCGGCCTGTACGAACGCTTCCATGATCGCTGCAAGCTGGCCTTTGGCGTCGGGACCAACCTCACCAACGACCTGGGCTACACGCCGCTGCAGATCGTCATCAAGATGGTCCGCTGCAATGGCCAGCCGGTGGCCAAGCTATCGGATGCGCCTGAAAAGACCATGTGCGACGACCCGGCCTATCTGACGTATCTGAAGCAAGTCTTTGGCGTGCAATAAGGCTCACGCCGACGCCGAATAAGTTTCAACAGCGTTGGCGGACCGAGCTGAACGCGGCTCGTATAATCGACCGATCTTTCGGAGCCGCCATGGAATCACGACCGGATACCCCCGTCGACCCGCTCGACACGACCCGCGCCCGCGACGCCATCTTCGCGCGTATTCGCAACGCGCAGCATCGTCCCGCGCAGCCGACCCAGGGTGAACGCGATGCCGTGGCGGACTACCTGGCGCGTCATCCGGCAGGCCCGCGCCCGCCCATCCCGGAAGATGTCACCGCGCATTTTGCCGAGCAGGCGCTGAAGATGGCGTCGACGTTGGAGTCGGTCGCCACGCTGGCTGACGTGCCGGCTGCCGTGGCGCGCTATCTGGCCGGCCTGGCCCTGAAGCCAAGCGCTGTGGCGTGGACCACGCTGCAATCTCTCGATTGGGCGGCGGCGGGCATCACCGTTGAATTCCGCCCCCCGGTGCGTGAACCTCAAGCTGATCACGACCATGGGGATCTCGTTGGCATTACGGGCTGCTTCTGTGCGATTGCGGAGACCGGCTCGCTGATGCTGCTGTCCGGGCCGGAGAGTGTTGCCTCCACGGCGCTGTTGCCCGAGACGCATGTCGCCGTGGTGCCGCAGTCACGCATCGTGGCGCATCTGGAAGATGCCTACGCGCTAATGCGTGGGGAGCGGGGCGAGCTGCCGCGTGCCACCAATGTCATCAGCGGGCCATCGCGCACGGGTGACATTGAGCAAACCATCGTGCTGGGCGCACATGGGCCATACCGCGTGCATGTGATCGTCGTGACGGGGGCTTAAAGGCCCGTTGCGCTGTCAAACATGTGTGTACGTTTTCTGAGCGATGCGACCTAGGCGTTTACACTGGCGTCTTTGTCCGTGAGGCGCGCCTGGCTTGGCTGCGCGCCACAGCTAAGGAGAACGCCCACGTGAAACGCTTCTGGCCCCTTGTCTTCCTGTTTGTCTGTGGCCTCGCGCGTGCCGCTGATGTGAACGGTGCGGAGTTGCCGCTGTGGTGGGGCGTGCCGTTCGCGGGCATTTTGCTATCGATCGCAATTGCGCCGCTGGTAGCGCCCAAGCTGTGGCACGACCACTACGGCAAGATTGCAGCCGCATGGGCGCTGGCGTTTCTGGTGCCGTTCGGCATCGGCTTCGGTGGCGAGGCGGCCGTCGCTTCCGTTGTTCATGCCGCGCTGGCTGAGTACATCCCGTTCATTGCGCTGATTGCCGCGCTGTACGTGGTAGCAGGCGGCATCTGCATTCGCGGCAATCTGCACGGCACACCCAAACTCAATACGGGCTTGATCGCACTCGGGACGGGCCTGGCTAGCATCATGGGCACGACCGGTGCAGCCATGTTGCTGATCCGCCCGCTGCTGCGCGCCAACGAGGCACGCCGGCATCGTGCGCATGTCGTCGTGTTCTTTATCTTCCTCGTGGCCAATGCGGGTGGGGCGCTCACGCCCCTGGGCGATCCGCCGCTGTTTCTGGGTTTCCTGCAAGGCGTGGAATTCTTCTGGACTGCGCAACACCTGTGGCGCCAGACGCTGATGATGTGGGTGCTGCTGCTGGCCATCTTCTTCGTCATTGACAGCTACTACTACCACACGGGCAAGGAAGAGCTGCCCAACATCACCGACGCCACGCCCGACGAGGCGGGCCCGCTGCGCTTCGAGGGCAACATCAACTTTGTGCTGCTGGGCGGCATCCTGGGCCTCGTGCTGATGAGCGGGCTGTGGAAGCCCGGCATCGTCTTCCATGTGATGGGCACCGAGGTGCTGCTGCAGAACGTGGTGCGGGATGTTGGTCTGGTCCTCATTGCGCTGCTGTCGCTGTGGCTCACGCCGGGCAGCGCGCGCTCGGGCAATGAATTCAACTGGGAGCCCATCCTGGAAGTCGGCAAGCTGTTCGCCGGCATCTTCATCACCATCGGCCCTGTCATTGCCATGCTCAAGGCGGGGGTGGATGGGCCGTTTGCCGCGATCGTGAACCTGGTGAACGACGGCACCGGCCAGCCGAACAACGCCATGTACTTCTGGGCAACGGGTGTGCTGTCGTCCTTCCTCGATAACGCGCCGACGTATCTCGTGTTCTTCAACACCGCCGGCGGCGATGCGCAAATGCTGATGAGCGAAGGCGCCGCCACGCTGGCTGCCATCTCCGCTGCGGCTGTGTTCATGGGCGCCAATACATACATCGGCAACGCGCCCAATTTGATGGTCAAGGCCATCGCCGAAAGCCGTGGGCTGCAGATGCCGAGCTTCTTTGGCTACATGCTGTGGTCGGTGGGCGTTCTTGTGCCGATTTTTGTGCTGATGACTTTCGTGTTCTTCCGCTAACCGAACGTGTTGAACGTATGAAACCCGGAATCCTTGTCACCCGCGCGATGTTTCCTGAAGTGCTGGAGCGCTTGCGTGAAACCTTCGACGTGATCGACAACCAGGCGGATGTCGTCTATCCGCCCGAGGCTTTGGCCGAGCGCTTGCAAGGCCGTGTGGGCCTGCTCGCCAACGCCGCCGACACGATCAACGCCGAGTTGATCGCCCGTGTGCCCACGCTGCGTGCGGTTGCGAACATGGCTGTCGGCTACAACAACCTGGACCTCCCGGCGATGACGCGGGCGGGCATCCTGGCCACCAACACGCCGGACATCCTCACCGAGACCACGGCAGACTTTGGTTGGGCCTTGCTGATGGCAGCCGCGCGCCGCGTGTCGGAATCCGAACGCTGGCTGCGCGCCGGGCAGTGGAAGCGGTGGACGTACGACGCTTTCCTCGGTGCGGAGGTGTTCGGCAGCACGCTGGGTATTCTGGGCATGGGCCGCATCGGCCAGGCGCTGGCGCGGCGTGCGAGCGGGTTTTCGATGCGGGTGATCTATCACAACCGCAGCCGCCTCGCGCCCGAAATCGAGCAGGACACGCGTGCAACGTATGTCAGCAAAGAAGAACTCCTGAAGCAGGCCGATCACCTGGTGCTGGTGCTGCCGTATTCCAAGGAGAGCCACCACGCCATTGGCGCGGCAGAGCTGGCGCAGATGAAGCCGACGGCCACGCTGGTCAACCTGGCGCGCGGCGGCATCGTCGATGATGCGGCGCTGGCGCAGGCACTGGCGGACAAGCGCATCTTCGCGGCCGGCCTGGACGTGTACGAGGGCGAGCCGAAGGTCTATCCGGCGTTGCTGGAGGCAGAGCACGTTGCGCTCACGCCGCACATCGCCAGCGCTACGCACGGCACACGCCTGGGCATGGCGAACCTGGCGGCCGACAACCTGATTGCCGCGCTGGGTTTTGGCCCGCGTGCAGGGCAGCCGCCCAACCTGTTGAACCCGGACGTGCTGGCGGTCCAGCGCGCCTCTTCCTGATCGAATATCTCTATGGATTGGTTGGCTTTGTTGACGCTGCTGGGCGTGGCCCTGGTGGCGGTGCTGTGCGTGCTGATCTGGCGCGGTGTGTCCGACCCGGCGGCCAATGATGTATCGCCGATGCTCGCCGCATTGCGCGATGAACTTGCGCGTGGCAATGAGCGTGTTGAGCGCGAATTGCGTGGCGAGATCGCAGAAACGGCGCGCATTGGCCGCAGCGATGTCACGCAGCAACTGGGGCAGTTTCAGCAGGTACTCGCCACGCAGCTCACCAGCGTCGCCACGCTGCAGAACAACCAGATCGACACGTTTGCGCAGCAGCTGACCAAGCTGACCGAGACGAACACGCAACAGCTTGAAGCCGTGCGCCAGAGCCTGCAACAACAGGCACAGCAAGCGCGCGAAGAGCAGGGCAATGCGCTGCGCCGCTTTGGCGAAGCGATGCAGCAGCAGCTCGGCCAGCTTGGCGAGGGCAACGAGCGCCGTCTGGCCGAGGTGCGTGCCACGCTAGAGCAAAAGCTCAAGGACATCGAGGCCAACAACGCAACCAAGCTCGACGAGATGCGCCGCACCGTCGACGAGAAGTTGCACGCCACGCTGGAGCAGCGCCTGGGCGAATCGTTCAAGCTGGTGTCGGATCGTCTCGAGCAGGTGCACCGCGGCCTGGGCGAAATGCAGGCGCTGGCCCAAGGCGTGGGTGATCTGAAGAAGGTGCTGACCAACGTGAAAACGCGCGGCACCTGGGGCGAAGTTCAGCTCGAGATGTTGCTCGAACAGATGTTGACGCCGGAGCAGTACGACAAGAACGTCGAGACTGTGCGCGGCACCGGCGCGCGCGTGGAATTCGCCATCCGCCTGCCCGGCAAGACCGATGCGGACCGTGACGCGACGGTCTGGCTACCCATCGACGCCAAGTTCCCCAAAGAACAGTACGAACGCTTGCTCGACGCGCAGGAGCGCGCTGATGTCGAGGCCGCTGCTGCCGCCAGCCGTGAGCTGGAGGTGGCGGTGCGCAAGGAAGCGCAGACCATCCACGAGAAGTACATCGCACCGCCGGCAACGACCGACTTCGCGATCCTCTTCCTGCCGACGGAAGGCCTCTATGCCGAAGTCCTGCGCCGCCCGGGCTTGACCGACGAGCTGCAACGCAAATTCCGCGTGACGGTGGCCGGGCCCACCACGCTCACGGCCATCCTGAACAGCCTGCAAATGGGCTTCCGCACGCTCGCGCTGGAAAAACGCTCCAGCGAGGTGTGGCAAGTGCTGGGCGCGGTGAAGAGCGAATTCGGCAAATTCGGCGACGTATTGGCCGCGACCAAGAAGACGTTGGAGCGCGCTGTCAGCAATATTGAGCAGGCCGAGGTGCGTACGCGCCAGATGAATCGCAAGCTCAAGGCGGTGGAAGCGCTGCCGAGCGATTCCGCGCAGACCGTGCTGGGGCTGGAAACGGCGGTGCCGCAGGATGATGAAACCGAGGCTGAGTAAAAGCCATCGGCATCAGCAAAAGCAAAGGGGCGGAAATTTCCGCCCCTTTTTTTGTCCGTGTGCCTAGATCAGGCTTCTTCCGGCACGTCGCGCAGCGCGATCTCGATGCCGCCGAAGCGTGCGGCCACCCAGTTATATGCGTGGCAACCCAGCCAGAGCGCGCCAAAACCGATCAGCGCGTTAAGAATCAGGCCACTCAAGATGGCAATCGCCGGCAGTTCGCCCGTGCGGACAAAGCCGGTAAAAAAGACCAACCCCACGATCGGGAGCGAGAAGCACAGGTACACCAACATCAGCGCACGCGCAGTGTGGGCCGGGTGGAGGTAAACAATCTCCTGTTTCGTCATGGCATTACTCAAACGTGGGCAAGCTCAAAGCATTCAAACTGGCGCAAAGTGTAGCGAATCGACCGACGCGCCGATACCCGCGTCCAGGGGGTGACGCAAAAAACCGACAGCGCGTTGCACCGTCGTGGGGCGCGCTTCCGCTACACCAGACCGTCGAACAGCAGGGCCTGCACTGCATCTCCGGCGTTGACCTGGCCTTGCTCATGCGCGAGCACGACAAAGCAGTTGGCCTCGCTCATGGAGCGCAGCACGCCGGAGCCCTGTTGGCCGGTCAGGCGAACCTCCAGTTGTCCGCGGTCATTCAACGCGGCGATGGCGCGTTGGTATTCGGTCCGTCCTGGGCGCTTGCGGATGGGGGTTGCACTGACGGCCGGCACCAGCAGCGCGCCGGATTCGGTGGCGCCCATCATGCGCAGCAGCGCGCCGCGCACGAAGTGATAGAACGTCACCATAACCGCCACGGGGTTGCCCGGCAGGCCGAACAGGAAGGCTCCATGGCCGTCCGGTCCATTTGACGAGATGCGCCCGAAGGCCATCGGCCGGCCGGGGCGCATGGCGATCTTCCAGAACGTTACATCGCCCAGCTTGGCCATCATCTGTTTTGTGAAATCCGCTTCGCCAACGGAGACGCCGCCCGATGTGATGATGGCGTCGGCATTTTCGGCGGCAGTGCGGAAGGCGGTTTCCAGCGCGGCCGGATCGTCGCGTACGACGCCCATGTCGAGCAACTCCACGCCCAGGCGCGAGAGCATGCCGTGCAGCGTGTAGCGGTTGGAGTCGTACACGCAGCCAGCATCGAGCGGCTCACCGATGGAACGCAGCTCGTCGCCGGTGGAGAAGAATGCCACGCGCAGCTTGCGGCGAACCGACACTTCGGCGACGCCCAGCGAAGCGAGCAGGCCGATGTCGGCGGGGCGGAGGATGCGGCCAGCGGACAGTGCGGCGCTGCCACGGGCGAGGTCTTCGCCACGCAGGCGGCGGTTGTCGCCTGCGCGCACGGCATCACGGGCAAAGCGCACGGTGGTGCAGTCGTCATCCGTGCCCTGCGTGAATTCCTGCGGGATGACGGTGTCGCAGCCGGCTGGCATGACGGCGCCGGTCATGATGCGCACGGCTTCGCCCGCGCTCGGTGCGCCGTCGAAGGCCACGCCTGCGTACGCGGTGCCGATCACGCGCAGCGCGATCTCGCCTTCACCGCGCGCAAGCTCCGCGCTGGAGAAGGCGAAACCGTCCATCGCGGAGTTGTCGTGCGAGGGCACGTCGATGGACGACAGGATGTCTTCGGCCAGCACGCGGTCGAGCGCGCTGCGGATCGGCACGCGCGCAAAGCCGCTCACGGGCTGCACGAAGCCGCGCATGATGGCTTGGGCCGTTTCCACGGGCAGCGCGTTCGGATCGTAGTCGGACAGGCAGGAGACGACGGAGGCGAGGGTGGTCATGGCGAGGGTGATGGCGTCTTGGGCGCTCTAGCGGCGCTCGGCCAGCGTATGAAGTTCTGCCAGCGTGTTGATATTGGCGAAGGCGGCGCTGTCGTCAAACAGCACGTCTACCGTGGCGTGGCGGGCGGTCCAGGTTTCAATCTTGCGCCCACCGCCTTGCAGGTAGGCGGTGAGGTCGTCGGTCAGCCGCGCATCGATCAGACAGAATACCGGCTGCACTTGCCGGCGGGGTTGGCCTTGCTCATCCGGTTCCATCGTGACGGGCATGGCGATGCGCGCGTCGGCATCTTCCAACGCTTGGGCAAGCTTGGCGGCCAGGTCGGTCGGCACGAACGGTGAATCGCACGGGGCCGTCAACAGAAAGCGCGTCTGGCATTGCTCCAACCCCGCCAGGATGCCCGCCAGCGGTCCCGCAAAATCCGGCACGGAATCCACTACCACCGGCACACCGAACGATTCGTACGCAGCGAGGTTGCGATTGGCGTTGATGAGCACGTGATCGACCTGCGGCGACAAGCGCATCAGTGTATGCATTGCCATCGGCGCGCCGCGGAACGTCTGCAGGCCCTTATCGACGCCGCCCATGCGGCTGCCCCGGCCGCCGGCGAGGATCAGGCCGGTAATGTCGGATGTGGAAATCATGTGAAGTGAAGTGGCCAGCCGTCAGCCGCCGATGTAGGACATTTCGATACGTCGCCCAGCCGAGGCGGGTGCCTGTCCGCTGGCGCGCAGTTCAGAGTAGCGGTCGGCGCGGCCCTGCCAGATCGTGCGGATTGCGTTGGAGAGCTCCATGTCGCTGGCGCCGCCGCGCAGCAGCGCGCGCAGGTCGAAGCCCTCGGTGGCGAACAGGCAGAGATACAGCTTGCCCTCGGTCGACAGCCGCGCGCGGGTGCACTCGTGGCAGAACGCCTGCGTGACGCTGGAGATCACACCGATCTCGCCCGCGCCATCTGCGTAGCGCCAGCGCTCGGCGGTTTCGCCGTTGTAGTTGGCGCTCAGCGGTTCCAGCGCAAACTCGGCCGACAGACGTTGGACCACCTCTGCCGACGGTATAACGGAGCGCATGTCCCAGTGATTGGTCGTGCCCACGTCCATGTATTCGATAAAGCGCACGATGATGCCGCTGCCCCGGAAGTGGCGCGCCATCGGCACGATCTGGTCATCGTTATCGCCTTTCTTGACGACCATGTTGACCTTGATCGGCGCCAGCCCGACCTGCTGCGCGACTTCGATGCCGTGCAATACCTCGCTGACGGCAAAGTCGACGTCATTCATGCGGCGGAAGGTCGCGTCGTCGATGCCGTCGAGGCTGACGGTGACACGGCCAAGACCGGCGTCCTTGAGCGACTGCGCCTTACGCGCGAGCAGGGCGCCATTGGTGGTGAGCGTGATGTCCAGCGGTTTGCCGTCAGCCGTGGTTAGGCGCGCGAGCATTTCCACCAGGCGTTCGATGTTTTTGCGCAGCAACGGCTCGCCGCCGGTCAAGCGGATCTTCTCGACACCGTGCTCGATAAACAGCCGCGCCATGCGCTCGATTTCTTCGAACGACAGCAGTTCGGAATGCCGCAGGAACCGGTAGTCCTTGTCGAACACATCCTTCGGCATGCAATAGACGCAGCGGAAGTTGCAGCGGTCCGTCACCGAGATACGCAGATCGTGCAGGCGGCGGCCCCGCGTATCGGCCAGCCAGCCCTGCGCGGGGACAAGCGTGTCCGGCACGGTAGGGACCGTGGCGCGATGGTGCTGACCATCGCGCAGGTCATAGATGGGGATGACGGTTTCGGTCATGGTGTGGTGCGGCGCGTCAATCCACAGGACGGGACGGTTGCGCTCGATACAAGGTCGAGTGTAGCGCAGCCCCTGTTTGAAGCGAGGAGCACAGTTCAGGCCCCGCGTGTCGCGCACAGGAAAAAGGGCGGCCGAAGCCGCCCCTCAGGCAATGTATCGGCGTGGGGTTGGGTACCCACCGCCGATGTGATGCTTATTGCTGGTCTGCGCCACCTGCCGGACGGCTGGTCTCGACCAGAACCATCGGGCCTTGCTGGATCGGCGGCAGCGGCTTGCGCTCGCGCGGCACGCGCGGCGGGGTGACGGCGCGGGCAGCTTCTTCCTGTGCCGTCTGCAGCTTCTGCGAATCCGTGTGGACCCACGTCATGCCAGCGTTGGTCAGCACGCTTTGCAGCGTCTCGATCGGTAACGGCGATGCCTGTGCCACCGTGCTGACCGGGGCCGGCACTTCAGCAAAGGCCGTCACGATGGCCACTTCAGGCACCTCGGCCACTTCCACGGCGGCAGGTGCGGGGACGGCTACCGGCGGTTCGGTCGGCTGCACAGCGGGCAGGGCGGAAACGGGTGCCACGGCTTCCGTCGTGGGCACGGGCGCATGCACCACAGGAGCCACCGGCTCGATCGGCGCGAATGATGCCGTCTGCACCGGCTCCGTCACGGTCGTGTGCAGCGCGGGCTCGGCAGGCTGACCACCTTCCGGCGCGGCATGCACCTCGGCAATGGCGTCTTCCGTGCTTTCCGTGCCTTCAGCTTCGCCTTCCGCTCGGACGCCTTCCGCACCTTCGCGGTCACGACGATAGCGGTTGCGACCACGGCGGCCACGGCGGCGGCGTTCTTCACCCTCGCCGTTACCTTCTGCGCCCGGGGTCACGCCTTCCGCCACGACGCCTTCTGCCGGGGCAGTGGTGTCGAGCAGCGGTTGCGGCACTTGCGGTGCGGCGGTCTGGTCGAGCAGGTTTTCGGTCGCTACGGCTGCGGCTTCCTTGGCTAGCTGATCGCGCTCGCGGGGTTCACGCGGCTCGCGCGGTTCGCGGGGTTCACGACCCTCACGCGGCGGGCGCTCACGGCGTTCCTGGTTGCGCTCGCGGCGGCCTTGGCCCTGATTTTGGCCCTCTGCGCGCGGTTCCTGACCTTGTGCCGGTTGACGGGTTTCTACCGTCTCGCGGGCGGCGCCTTCGACCTGGGCCGGCTGGCGATTGCGATCGCGGCCGCGTTGGTTGTCACGCTGACCTTCGCGTTGGCCTTGCTGCTGGCCCGATTGTTGACCATCACGGGCTTCGTTGCGGTCGCGGCCTTGGCGGTTGCCGTCGCGGCTGTTTTGGCCCTGACCTTGGCGCTCGCCACGGTCGCCGCGTTCACCACGCTGGCCACGGCCCCCCCGGTCTTGGCGATTGCCACGATCGCGGCGGTTGCCATCTTCAGCACGTTGCTTCGGCGCGTCGGCAGGTGCAGCGACCACCGGCTCGGCCGGTTTGACACCAAACAGCGACTTCAGCCACGAAACAAAGCCACCCTGAGCCGGCACGGGAGCCGGCGCTTGCGGGGCAGGGGCTGCTGCCTCGGCGCGGGGCGGACGCTCGGCGCGCGGCACCGACACAGGTGCCGGTTGTTCCGGCGTGATGCCCTTGACGGCGGCTTCCTGACGCGGCTTGGCAGCTTCCTTGCGGGTGCTGTAGGCGGTGTCGGCTTCCAGCTCCTTGGCGGCTTCCTCGGCCATCTTGTAGCTGGCCTTGGTGTCGTCCAAACGCGGATCGTCGTGGCGCAGGCGCTCCAGCTTGTAGTGCGGCGTCTCCAGATGCTTGTTCGGGATCAGCAGCACGTTGACCTTGAAGCGCGTCTCGATCAGGTTGATGTCCGGGCGCTTCTCGTTGAGCAAGAACGCAGCCACTTCCACCGGCACCTGGCAGTGGAGCGCGGCGGTGTTTTCCTTCATCGCCTCTTCCTGGATGATGCGCAGCACCTGCAGGGCGGACGATTCGGTATCGCGGATGTGGCCCGTGCCGTTGCAGCGCGGGCAAGTGACGTGCGAGCCTTCCGACAGCGACGGACGTAGGCGTTGGCGCGACAGCTCCATCAGGCCGAAGCGGCTGATCTTGCCCATCTGTACGCGGGCACGGTCGTGGCGCAGCGCGTCTTTCAGGCGGGTCTCGACATCCTTCTGGGCCTTGCTCGACTCCATGTCGATGAAGTCGATCACGATCAGGCCGCCCAGGTCGCGCAGGCGGAGCTGGCGGGCGATCTCGTCGGCGGCTTCGAGGTTGGTGCGCGCAGCGGTTTCCTCGATATCTGCGCCCTTGGTGGCGCGCGCGGAGTTCACGTCGATGGCGACCAGCGCCTCGGTGTGGTCGATCACGATGGCGCCGCCCGAGGGCAGCATCACCATGCGCGAATACGCCGATTCAATCTGGTGTTCGATCTGGAAGCGCGAGAACAGGGGCACGTCGTCGCGGTACTTCTTCACCCGATTCATGTTGTCGGGCATCACCACGCTCATGAAGGCGCGGGCCTGATCGTAGATATCGTCCGTATCGATCAGGATTTCACCGATATCCGGCTGGAAGTAATCGCGAATCGCGCGAATCACCAGGCTGGATTCGAGATAGATCAGCAGCGGCGCCTTGTTGTCGACGGCAGCGCCATCCACGGCCTTCCACAGCTGCATCAGGTAGTTCAAGTCCCACTGCAGCTCTTCCGCCGAGCGGCCGATGCCAGCGGTGCGGGCGATGATGCTCATGCCGTCCGGCACTTCCAGCTGCGCCATGGTTTCGCGCAGTTCCTGGCGGTCTTCGCCCTCGATGCGGCGCGACACGCCACCACCACGCGGGTTGTTTGGCATCAGCACCAGGTAGCGGCCGGCCAGCGAGATGAACGTGGTCAGGGCTGCGCCCTTGTTGCCGCGCTCTTCCTTCTCGACCTGGACGATCAGTTCTTGGCCTTCGCGCAGCGCATCCTGGATGCGCGCATTGCGCACGTCCACACCTTCCTTGAAATAGGCGCGGGCGACTTCCTTGAAGGGGAGAAAACCGTGCCGCTCTTCGCCGTAATTGACGAAGCAGGCTTCCAGCGACGGTTCGATGCGGGTGATGACACCCTTGTAGATATTGCCTTTGCGCTGTTCGCGCCCGGCGGTTTCGATGTCGATGTCGATCAGTTTCTGACCGTCGACAATGGCGACGCGCAATTCTTCTTGCTGCGTCGCATTGAACAACATGCGTTTCATTGCAACCTCACTCCAATGCCGTGCAAGCACGGCGCTTCATGGAGCACGCGAAGGCGGAGCGGGTGGTCAACGAATTGCCAGGGTATCGGCCGATACAGATACGGCGCGACGGGGCACGGGCGAAAGAAATGAGGGCGTCACGGATGCCAGGGCGGGAGTTGCGGGCGCGGTTAGCGCCGCGTTTCGCTGTATTGCACGTCCTGTCACTCGTGCCACGGGCCAGCGCGTTCGTTGTACGGGCGGCGGACCGGCGGCGGCGAGTCGCGTGAAGCGACCACAAAGAGCGAATTGACGGACGGCCTGTCCGGACGAAACCCGCGGCGGGCAGATCGGGCGGCATGCTGCTTGTTAGAGTTTTGCCGCCGGACCGCCATGGCAACGCGGTAACCGGATATCCAGCCGGCCGGCACCAACTTTGGTGCGGCAAGGGCTTCTTTCACCAAGCGGGCGCCGTATGGATGACCATGTGGCGCCCGCTTTTGAATTCTGTTCTACCAGCTGCTCGTTCTACGCTGGCCGACGTTGCCGACGTGATCTTTGGTTCGCGTCTTGCAGAGAGGGACAGCGGTGCGTGCTGCTTTCGTGCCGATGGGATCGGCCACGTGTTTAGCTTTGTAACACAAGTGGGCGAGACATCGGCACGTTCCGGACGACTCCAGACGAAAACGGTGGCTGTGTACAATACCTGTTGTTTCGTCCCGACCGGCTCTTGCTGGCGCTTGTACGACTGTCCAGCGAGAAAATTATATTGAAAATGAATGAGTTACGCCATCCATTTGATGGCCGCATTCAAGAAGCCGTGCGCGGCGCACTCGACGGAAAATCCGTCGCCTATGTCGAGATCGGCGAGGACGCTGAGGGCCAGCGCATCGACAATTTCCTGATGCGACTGGCCAAAGGTGTGCCCAAGAGCCATATCTACCGCATCCTGCGTTCCGGCGAGGTGCGGGTGAACAAAGGGCGCATCGATGCGGAATATCGCCTCACACTCGGCGATCTCGTGCGCATTCCGCCGCTGCGGATTGCGCAGCAGACAGAAGCGCAGCGAGCCGTGCCGGCCGCTGAGTTCACGATCCTCCACGAAGATACGCACCTGTTGGTCATCGACAAGCCAGCGGGTGTGGCCGTACACGGTGGCTCGGGCGTGGCGTTTGGGGTGATTGAGCAGTTGCGTCAATCGCGTCCGGAAGCCAAGTTCCTGGAGTTGGTGCACCGGCTGGACCGCGAAACCTCCGGCGTGCTGCTGCTTGCCAAGAAGCGCTCTGCGCTGGTGGCGTTGCATGAGCAAATCCGTGAAGGGCGCCTGGATAAGCGCTATTTCGCGGCAGTGAAGGGCGTCTGGCCCCATCAGCGTCAGCACATCAAGGCACCGCTGCACAAGTTCACCACGCCGGAGGGTGAGCGCCGGGTGCGCGTGCAAGCCGATGGACAGCCCTCGCATACGATTTTCAACAAGGTGGGTGTGTTTGGGCCGTACACGTTGCTTGAAGCCGAGTTGAAAACCGGGCGCACGCATCAGATTCGCGTCCATCTGGCGCACGCGGGCTTTCCCATCCTCGGTGACGACAAGTACGGCGATTTCGCTTTGAACAAGTCGCTTTCGCGCGCAAACGCCTCGCCTCGGCTGGGGCGGATGTTCTTGCATGCGCATCGCTTGCAGCTGACCCATCCGCAAAGCGGCGAGACGGTCACGTTTAACGCCCCGTTGCCCCTCGAATGCGCGGCGTTTCTGAAAGCCTTCCAAACCGAGAGCCCCGATTCCGATGCCGCAGCAGCGCTTTGATCTGATCGTCTTCGATTGGGATGGCACGTTGATGGATTCGACGTCGGCCATTACCCGGTCGATTCAGTTGGCGTGCCGGGATTTGGACCTCCCGGTGCCGGACGATACGCGTGCAAGCCACGTGATCGGCCTGGGGCTGCGGGATGCGCTCGAATACGCCGTGCCCACGCTCGATCCCGCCGATTACGGCAAGCTGGCTGAACGTTACCGCTTCCATTACCTGAGCCGCGATGCGCAACTGGTGCTGTTTCCGGGCGTGCGCGACATGCTTGATGCGCTACGCCGCGAAAACTACCTGCTGGCGGTGGCCACGGGCAAGTCGCGCATTGGCTTGCAGCGTGCGATGGAGGCGACCGGACTGACGGGCGTGTTCGATAACACCCGCTGCGCCGATGAAACGTTTTCCAAGCCGCACCCGGCCATGCTGCTTGAGCTCACGCGTGACCTTGGCATGGACGTCGAGCGCACGCTGATGATTGGCGATACCACGCACGATCTGCAGATGGCTGCCAACGCGGGCGCGGCTGGCGTGGCTGTCACGTACGGCGCGCATCCGGCTGACGTGCTGCACGCGCTTGCGCCCCTGTATTCGGCCAAGTCGGTTCCGGATCTGCATGACTGGTTGTTGCAACATGCCTGATATGGCGGAAGTGGTTCGCATTTGCGAGGGTGCCGCGCTGGAAGATGGCGGCGTTGGGGTGCGCTTTTCCGTGGACGTGCGCGGCCGCACGGTCAGTGCCTTTGTTGTTCGCTACGCTGGCGACGTGCATGGCTATCTGAACCAGTGCGCGCACGTGCCGATGGAAATGGACTGGCAGGAAGGCCAGTTCTTCGAAAGCTCCGGGCTGTATTTGATGTGCGCAACGCACGGCGCCATTTACGAGCCGGATACCGGCCGCTGTGTGGGCGGTCCATGCCGAGGCGCACACTTGTCAAAGCTTGATATCACCGAGCGCGATGGTGCGGTCTGGTGGCAACCCGACGCGTTGTTCCGCGCGCCAGCCCCGTCGGCTTGACGGCGCGATTCTTCTTTTCGATTGTTTTTACTCTCGTCTATGACTGACTCGATTCCGCCGAAAGGCCCTGAAGACGCGCCCAAGCACGGGGACGACAAGCCTGAAGCACTGGAAGTCACGCAACACGCCGATCACCCGCTCGAAGCCGAATTGCGCGATCCGGCGGCAGGCAAGCCCGCGTCTCCGAAGGCCTCGACGGCAACCGCTCCGGCGGGCGGCTGGGAGCGCGAGGTGCTCGAAAAGGTGCTGATGGCAACCGTTCGCGAGCAGCGTGCCGCGCGTCGCTGGCGCATTTTCTTCCGCTTCGTGTCGCTGGCCATTGTTGGGTTGATTTTCTATGCCTTCGCTACGTTCGAGGGGGAAACGGTCAGCACCGGGCGTCACACTGCGGTGGTTTCGCTCGATGGCGAAATCGCAGCAAACACGAACGCCAGCGCGGAAAACATCAACGCCTCGCTGCAGGCGGCATTTGCTGACAGCAACACGGTTGGCGTGATCCTCAAGATCAATTCGCCCGGCGGCTCGCCGGTGCAGGCGGGCATGATCAACGACGAGATCCGTCGCCTGCGGGCGAAGTACAAGAGCATCCCGCTGTACGTGGTGGTGGAAGAGATGTGCGCGTCGGGCGGTTACTACGTAGCCGCTGCCGCGGACAAGATCTATGTCGACAAGGCGAGCATTGTCGGCTCGATCGGCGTGCTGATGGATGGCTTCGGCTTTACCGGGCTGATGGACAAGGTGGGCGTGGAGCGCCGCCTGCTTACTGCGGGCTCGAACAAGGGGATGCTTGATCCGTTTTCGCCTGTGCAGCCCCAGCAGAAGCAGTTTGCGCAGGAGATGCTCGACCAGGTGCATCAGCAGTTCATCGACGTGGTCAAGCAAGGTCGTGGCAACCGCCTGAAGGACGATCCGACACTCTTCACCGGGTTGTTCTGGACGGGCGCCAAGGCGGTGGATCTGGGGTTGGCTGACGCCATCGGTAGCGCAGATTTTGTTGCGCGCAGCGTCATCAAGGCACCGGACGTGGTCGATTACACCGTGAAGGAAAACTTTGCCTCACGCGTGGCTCGCAAACTGGGCACAGCCATGGGTGCGGGCGCGATCAAGGCGCTGGCCGACACCGGCCAGCTCAAACTTTTGATGAGGGAATAACGCGTTTATCTCGCCAGCAACGAGAAAATGGCGGGCCGTTTGTGCAGATCCATGCGATCGGCGCGCCACTCGTTCACGGGAAGCGTAACCACCTGCTCGCTGGGCAGCGTCAGGTCCACCGCTATCGACAGCAGCGTGTCGGGCGCGCAACCGGCCTGGATGGCTTCCAGCAGGGCGCCGTTGCGGTAGGGCGTTTCGATGAACACTTGGGTTTGTCCTGCTGAGCGTGATAACTGCTCGAACGCGCGCAGCCTGGTTTTGCGCTCCGCTGCGTCTACTGGCAGATAGCCGTTGAACGCAAAACTCTGGCCGTTCAGGCCCGATGCCATCACCGCCAGCAAGATCGAACTCGGCCCCACCAGTGGCTTCACCCTTACGCCGTGCCGATGCGCAAGGCGCACGAGATTCGCGCCCGGATCGGCGACCGCCGGCACGCCGGCTTCCGACATCAGCCCTGCGTCCTGCCCTGCAATGACAGGCGCCAGCAGTGCTTCCAGCTCGGAGTCCGGCGTTTTGACGTTCAGCTCGCGAATGGTGATTTCCTGAAGTGGGCGCGCCAGCGGCGTGGTTTCGCCCAGTTTCTTCAGCAGCGCGCGCGCCGTTTTGGCATGTTCCGCGACAAAGTAGTCGAGTCGCGCGGTGATCTGTTGAACGCCTGCGGGAATGACATCGGGCAGTGGGTCGGCTCCATCGCGCAAGCCGAGTGTATTGGGAATGAGGTAGAGCGTGCCGGCCATGGCTTAAACGAAGAGCGGGTAGTGCACGTTGCGCAGCATGCTGGTCAACGCGATAAGGGGCAGTCCGACCAGCGCAGTCGGGTCTGACGATTCCACGCGTTCGAGCAGCGCGATGCCGAGGCCCTCTGACTTGGCGCTGCCGGCCACGTCGTACGGGTGTTCCAGGTGCAGGTAAGCGTCCAGTTCCTCGTCCGAAAGGTTGCGGAAAGTCGCCAGCGTGCGAATGTCTTCGCTCTGATACTGGCCGGAGCGCCCGTCGTACAGGCACAACGCAGAGTGAAAGGTGACGGTGCGGCCACGCATCCAGTGCAATTGCGCCAGTGCGCGGGCATGGTCGCCGGGTTTGCCGACCTGCTTGCCGTCCAGCGTGGCGACTTGGTCTGAGCCAATCACCAGCGCTCCCGGGTACCCGGCGGCGACCTTTTCCGCCTTCTGTCGGGCAAGGCGGAGTGCAGTCTGGTCTGGCGATTCGCCGGGCGCCGGCGTCTCGTCGATATCCGGCACCACAATCTCGAACGGCAGGCGCAGGCGCTCCAGTAATTCCCGCCGATACGGCGAACTGGACGCAAGAATCAGCGGCGGACGCGAAGCAGAAGTCATAAGTGCTTGAAGATGCAGTGGATTTTGAGCGAAAACCTTTTGACACCAGAGGTTTCTGCCCGCTATAATCCCGCGTTTCGCGGTTTGGCCGCGCAGTGTCGCAAACCAAGCGTTCAGGCGCAAGGTATGGCGGGCGCTGCAGGCGGTCTATCCGGTTCGCGCACCAACACAGCGCCAAGTCAGGCAACGCGTTCAGCAGGTTCGATTCGTGGATTTTCGTGCATTCGATCTTTTCGCGTTCATCCGGGCGGGTGAGCAGGTCAGCGGCGTAGTTGGTCTAGCCGACATGCCTCGTCTGCTTGCTGAGCAGGCTGCCGATGTGCCGGCGGATGCCAATACGCAATTCCGTTGGCAGATGCAGGGTTTAGTGCGTGAGGAGGCTAGTGCGGGCCAGTCGGCCGGTCAGCGGCTCTTCGTCGATCTAGAGGTGGAGGGCGCGGTCTGGCTGCAATGCCAGCGGTGCCTGAAGGCCTATGAGCAACCCCTGCCGGTGCATACGCGCCTGGAGGTGATGCGCTCGGAGGCGGAAGCCGATTCTGCCCCGCTCGATGACGACGAAGCCGATGTCATCGTCGGCTCACGCAGCTTCGATCTGATCACGCAGATTGAAGACGAGTTGCTGCTGGCGTTGCCCGTGTCGCCGCGCCATGCAGTCTGCCCGGATGAGGCCTTGCCGGAAACCGCTGAAGCTGAAAAAAGGCCGTCGCCGTTCGCGGTGCTGGCCACGCTGAAGACCAAACATTAAGCGCGCGTCTAATGTGCGCCGATGTGGCGAATTCATGCAGTACGTTTCACACGCCTACCGGAATGGCTACGCTCCGGCTCCGTGTGATGTGATAAAATCGATCAAATTGCTTAGGAGTCAGTCATGGCTGTTCAACAAAACAAGAAGTCGCCGTCCAAGCGCGGCATGCATCGTTCGCACGATTTCCTGACGGCGGCCCCGATCGCTGTCGAGCCGACCACCGGCGAAGTGCACCTGCGTCACCACGTGAGCCCGAACGGCTACTATCGCGGCCGCAAGGTTGTGAAGACCAAGAACGACTGATGCGTTTTGCCAGTCCTCTGGCAAGCGTGTTGGGTTGGTCTGAACACACAGGTTCGTGATGCAAGCAGAAAAGCGGCAAGCAAAATTGCCGCTTTTTTGTTGATCAGAATCCGGCAATGCGTGTACCGGTTTGTGTACCATACGCGCGCAAAATGCTGGAGCCGCACGTGAAACCGCAACTCAGACTCGCATGACCATCAAGCTTGCCATCGACTGCATGGGCGGCGATCACGGTGTTGGCGTGACGATCCCTGCAGCGATCCAATTTCTTGCCGCGCACGACGACGTTGAGATGCTGCTCGTCGGGCAGCCCGATGCCATCGCGGCGCAGCTCAAACGACTCCGCGCCACTGCGAACCCCCGCGTCCATGTCGTTCCCGCCTCTGAGGTGGTGTTGATGGACGATCCGGTCGAGGTCGCGCTGCGCAAGAAGAAAGATTCTTCGATGCGCGTGGCCATCAATCAGGTCAAGGAAGGCGCCGCCCACGCGTGCGTTTCCGCCGGCAATACCGGTGCACTGATGGCCGTGTCGCGTTACGTTCTCAAGACGCTGGATGGCATCGATCGTCCGGCCATCGCCACTGCCATCCCGAACGAGAAGGGCGCTGGTACGACGGTGCTGGATCTTGGCGCCAATGCCGACTGCGAACCCGAGCACCTGTTGCAATTTGCACAGATGGCCTCGGCGATGGTATCGGTAGTCGAGCATAAGCCGCGCCCGACCGTGGGTCTGCTTAACATCGGCGAAGAAGTCATCAAAGGCAACGAAGTCGTCAAGCAGGCGGGTGAGTTGCTGCGCGCGTCGGACCTGAACTTTTTCGGCAACGTTGAAGGCAACGACATCTTCAAGGGCACGACCGATATCGTTGTCTGCGACGGTTTTGTCGGCAACGTGGCGCTCAAGAGTACCGAGGGCCTCGCCAAGATGATCGGCGAGATGCTGCGCGAAGAATTTAGCCGCTCTTGGTTCACCAAGCTGCTGGCCATGGTGGCGATGCCCGTCATCGTCAGCTTGAAGCGTCGCATGGACCATCGGCGCTACAATGGCGCCGCGCTCCTTGGCTTGCGCGGGCTGGTCATCAAGAGCCACGGTTCGGCCGATGCCTATGCGTTCGAATGGGCTATCAAACGCGCCTACGACGCGGCCGCCAATGGTGTGATCGCCCGCATTGCGCAGGCGTTCGAATCGCACCACGACGCGGCGGTCGCTGCGCCAGTCCCCACTTCCACTCCGGCCGCTGACGCAGCTTGAGCGCGTTGCACCCGAGTCAGATTTCACCCCACCGCACATGACACGTTACGCAAGGATCATCGGCACGGGCAGCTACCTGCCGCCCAAGCGCGTCACCAATGACGAGTTGGCCGCGCAATTGGCCGAGAAGGGCATCGAGACGAGCGATGAATGGATCGTTTCGCGCAGTGGCATCCGCGCGCGCCATTTCGCCGAGTCCGATGTCGCATGCAGCGACCTCGCTGTGAAGGCGGCTGAACGGGCAATCGAGGCTGCCGGTATCGATCGCTCGGCGTTGGATCTGATCCTTGTGGCCACGTCCACGCCGGATTTCGTGTTCCCGAGCACCGCATGCCTCGTGCAGCAGAAGCTGGGCATCACCAATAACTGCGCCGCGTTTGACGTGCAGGCTGTGTGCTCGGGCTTCGTGTACGCACTGGCTACCGCCGACAAATTCATCCGCTCGGGCGCGTACCGCAACGTGCTGGTGATCGGCTCGGAGGTCTTCTCGCGCATCATCGATTTCAACGATCGCACCACGTGCGTGTTGTTTGGCGATGGCGCGGGTGCTGTGGTGCTGCAGGCTTCTGATGAGCCCGGCATCCTGTCGACCGCCTTGCACGCCGATGGCAGCCACGCAAACATCCTCTGCGTGCCTGGCAATGTGGCCGCGGGTGTGGTTCAGGGTAGTGCCTTCCTCTACATGGACGGTCAGGCCGTCTTCAAGTTGGCCGTCAACGTGCTCGACAAGGTCGCGCGCGAAGCGCTGGCTGCGGCCGAGATCGATGCCTCGCAGGTCGACTGGTTGATCCCGCATCAGGCCAACATCCGCATCATGCAGGGCACCGCCAAGAAGCTGGGGCTGCCCAACGAGCGGATGGTCGTCACGGTGGATGAGCACGGCAACACGTCGGCCGCTTCGATTCCGCTGGCGCTCGATGCCGCGGTGCGCGACGGACGTATTCAGCGCGGCCAGCTCGTGATGCTTGAGGGCGTGGGCGGCGGCTTTACGTGGGGCGCGGCACTGCTGCGCTTCTGAGCGACGAATTTCCAGAACGAAAATACGCCATGACATTCGCTTTCGTCTTTCCCGGTCAGGGTTCCCAATCGGTCGGCATGCTCAACGCGTTTGCTGATCATCCTGCCGTGGCTGCCGCGCTGGCCGAGGCATCCGATGCGCTGGGTCAGGACATCGGCAAGCTGATCGCCGAAGGCCCGGCCGAAGAGCTGAATCTGACCACCAACACGCAACCGGTCATGTTGACGGCCGCCGTTGCCGTCTATCGTGCATGGCAGGCAGCGGGCGGTCCGGTCCCAACGGTCGTGGCCGGTCATAGCCTGGGCGAATATTCCGCGTTGGTGGCTGCAGGCGCCATCGCTTTCAAAGACGCTGTGCCGTTGGTGCGCTTCCGCGCCAAGGCGATGCAGGAAGCTGTGCCGGTGGGCGAGGGCGGCATGGCCGCGATCCTAGGGCTGTCGGACGATGATGTGCGCGCGGCGTGCGCTGAAGCGTCAGCCGCAGGCGTGGTCGAAGCTGTGAACTTCAACGCGCCGGCGCAGGTTGTGATTGCCGGCGCAAAAGCTGCCGTCGAAAAAGCGTGCGAGATTGCCAAGGCCAAGGGCGCCAAGCGAGCGCTGCCGCTGCCAGTGTCGGCGCCGTTCCATTCGTCGCTGCTGAAACCGGCATCGGATCGCCTGCGTGAATACCTCGCCAACGTGACGATCAGCACGCCCGTCATCCCCGTGATTAACAACGTGGATGTGGCTGTCGTGAGCGATCCGGCCGCCATCAAGGACGCGCTGGTGCGCCAGGCAGCGTCGCCGGTGCGCTGGGTTGAGACCATCCAGAAGATGAAGGCTGATGGCATCACGCGTGTGGTTGAATGTGGCCCGGGCAAGGTGTTGGCCGGCCTGACCAAGCGTATCGATGGCGACATCGTGGGTGATGCGATCTTCGATCCGGCAACGCTCGAAGCCGTGCTGGGCCAACTCAAATAATCAACGGAATTCGTATGACCCAAGCATTGAACAATCAAGTCGCGCTCGTTACCGGTGCTTCGCGCGGCATCGGCCGTGCCATTGCATTGGAACTGGCGCGCCAGGGGGCGACGGTGGTCGGTACGGCCACGTCGGAGGCGGGCGCACAAGCCATCACCGCCTACTTTGCCGAAGCGGGGGTGAAGGGCGCGGGCGTTGTGCTCAACGTAAATGATGCCGCACGCTGCGAGGCCGTGATCGACGAGACCATCAAAACGCATGGCGGCTTGAACATCCTCGTCAACAATGCCGGTATCACGCAGGACAACCTAGCGATGCGCATGAAGGACGAAGAGTGGGTGTCGGTCATCGACACCAATCTGTCGGCGGTGTTTCGTCTGTCGCGCGCCGTACTTCGCCCGATGATGAAGGCGCGTGGCGGCCGCATCATCAACATCACTTCGGTGGTCGGTTCGGCCGGCAATCCGGGGCAGGCCAATTACGCGGCGGCCAAGGCCGGCGTGGAAGGCATGGCTCGTGCCCTGGCGCGAGAAATCGGCAGCCGTAACATCACCGTCAACTGCGTTGCGCCGGGCTTTATTGATACCGATATGACAAAGGTGCTGTCGGAAGAGCAACATACCGCGCTGAAAGCGCAGATTCCGCTGGGCCGCCTGGGCGCGCCGGAAGATATCGGCAACGCGGTGGCCTTTTTGGCGTCACCGGCTGCAGGCTACATTACGGGCTCGACGTTGCACGTCAACGGCGGCATGTACATGGGATAAGAAGCCGTCCCGGCGGCGATTGTGCAGGGCCTTGCGCATGCGCGAGATCGTGCGGAATCGCTGAATTAACTGGCTTTTAGCATCATGTTGGGCGCACTTTTTGCATGGATTCCGGCGCGGTTTTTCATCGCGCAAACCTGCTAGAATGCGCGCACTTTTTGTCGAATACTTCCCTGGAGGGTTAAATGGACAACATCGAAGCACGCGTCAAGAAGATCGTCGCGGAACAACTCGGCGTAGCCGAAGCGGACATCAAGAACGAGTCTTCGTTCGTGAACGATCTGGGCGCGGATTCGCTCGATACGGTTGAGCTGGTGATGGCACTGGAAGACGAGTTCGGCATGGAAATCCCGGACGAGGAAGCCGAGAAGATCACCACGGTGCAACAAGCTATCGACTACGCAACCGCCCACGTCAAGGCGTAAGCGTCAATCGATCTCTTGACATCGCGGGCCACAGAAAGGGCTGTTATCCGGTTTGACCGGGTGGCGCGCTTTCTGTGGCCTTTGTCGCTGATACAGAGTTGCAGGAAAGCATAGTGAGCCGTCGTCGCGTCGTCGTAACCGGCCTTGGGCTGGTTTCTCCGGTAGGAAACTCGGTCGCCGAGGGGTGGGCCAATCTGGTCGCCGGCAAGTCCGGGATCGCCACCGTCACCAAATTCGATCATTCCAATCTGGCTGTGCACTTCGCTGGTGAAGTGAAGGGCTTCAACGTCGAGGAGTACATCCCGGCGAAGGACGCCCGCAGCATGGATACCTTCATCCACTACGGCATCGCCGCCGGGGTGCAGGCGCTCAAGGACAGCGGGCTGGAGGTGACCGAGGCCAATGCCGAGCGCATCGGCGTGCTGGTCGGTTCTGGCATTGGCGGTCTGCCAATGATCGAAGATACCCACGCTACCTTGGTAGAGCGCGGTCCGCGTCGGATTTCGCCGTTCTTCGTGCCGGGTTCCATCATCAACATGATCTCGGGCCACCTGAGCATCATGCACGGTCTGAAGGGCCCGAACCTGGCCGCCGTGACGGCCTGTACGACGGGTCTGCACAGCATCGGTTTGGCAGCACGTCTGATTCAAGCGGGCGATGCCGATGCGATGGTCGCGGGCGGTGCTGAGTCGACCATTTCGCCGCTGGGCATCGGCGGCTTTGCCGCGGCGCGTGCGCTGTCCACGCGCAATGATGATCCGGCCACCGCATCCCGCCCCTGGGACAAGGACCGAGACGGCTTTGTGCTGGGTGAAGGCGCCGGCGTCATGGTGCTTGAGGAGTACGAGGCTGCCAAAGCCCGCGGCGCCAAGATCTACGCGGAACTGGTCGGTTTCGGCATGAGCGGTGACGCCTACCATATGACCGCGCCGAACATGGATGGCCCGCGCCGCTGCATGGTGAACGCGCTGCGCGATGCCGGCGTGAATACCGATCAGGTCCAGTATCTGAACGCGCACGGCACATCCACGCAGCTGGGCGACAAGAATGAATCCGATGCCATCAAGGCCGCCTTCGGGGAGCACGCCGGCAAGATTGTGGTGAACTCCACCAAGTCCATGACCGGGCACTTGCTGGGCGGTGCGGGGGGGCTGGAATCGGTGTTCACGGTGCTGGCGTTGCACCATCAGGTGTCGCCGCCGACCATCAACATCTTCAATCAAGACCCCGAGTGCGATCTCGATTACTGCGCTAACACCGCACGTGAGATGAAGATCGATGTGGCTGTGAAGAACAACTTCGGCTTCGGCGGTACAAACGGCACGCTGGTGTTTAAGCGTCCGTAAGACAAGCGCGGCGCGTGGCCTGAAGGTCCGCGCCGCTGTCATTTTCACCTTGGTTGTCGAACACATCACCTTCCCGGCTTCATATCGGCGCTTATGCCTGATCGGTCGGCTCGGCACTGCAGGTCTGCTCTGCATTGCCTCGTTCTGGTTGATCGTTGTATGGGGCTTCGCTTTGCCGGCCGTGATGTGGTTGGTGCTCGGAGTGCTGGCGATTGCAGCTGCCGTCCCTCTGCTGGCAAACCGTTCGCCCCTTGCCATGGAACTGATGTGGCGGGCGCGTCTCAAAGGGGATGGCGAGCCCGGGCAACCGCGCTGGCAAGTCAGGCTGCAGATGCCGCAGGCGTTTCAGGCCGCGCCGCTGTTGTGGGTATGTCCTCTCGGCGAGCGAATTCTGATCCTCGGGGTTGCACATGGCGGATGGTGCCCACAGATAGTGGTGCTGATGTCGCCGTGGTTTGCCGCCGGGCAACTGCGCCGACTAAGAAGTCTGTTCCGCCTCGGCCCGCCGCCACTGGCGTCCGGGGTATCCGGTGTGTCGTAGGTAAAATACAACGTTTCCAGGTCACAAAAATTCAAGGCGATACACTGCAGGTGAAGAATCCGTGAGTGAACGCGAAGCCGACCAGATCCTTGTCGAGCGCGTCCAGCAAGGCGACAAGCGGGCGTTTGAACTCCTAGTGGTCAAATACCACCGGAAGATCATCCGTCTCGTTTCGCGTTTGATCCGTGACGCCGCCGAAGTCGAGGATGTGGCACAGGATGCCTTTATCAAGGCCTACCGTGCGCTACCCCAGTTCCGGGGTGAGTCCGCGTTCTATACGTGGCTGTATCGCATCGCCGTCAATACGGCCAAGAATTATCTGGCGACCCAGGGCCGGCGCCCGGAATCGTCCAGCGATATCGACACCGAAGAGGCTGAAACTTTTGCCGACGGTGAACTACTAAGGGATATCAATACGCCGGACTCCATGCTGCATACCAAGCAGGTGGCCGAAACGGTCAACCGTGCAATGGAAGCGCTGCCTGAAGAATTGCGTACCGCAATCACGCTTCGGGAGATCGAGGGTCTGAGCTATGAGGAAATCGCCGAAGCGATGGAGTGCCCGATTGGAACGGTCCGTTCACGAATTTTCCGGGCGCGCGAAGCGATTGCCGAGAAGTTGCGCCCTCTGCTGGGAACAGTTGAGGGCAAACGGTGGTAGCCAGCCGATATGAAAAACCGGCGGCCGGAGTTGGAGAGGCCGCAAACGGTGAAACCTCGGGAAGTCTTCTCTCGGATCGTTGATTGGACGTTGGAGTTTTTGGGGTTGGGAAATGGGTCAGGCTCAAATGCAGACGACAGAAGCGGAGTTCGCGCAGCGCATCTCCGCGTTGATGGACGGTGAAGTCGCGGTGCACGAGGTGTCATCGGCCGTAGAACTCGCCAAGGATGGCGAGGGTGCGGTCCACTGGCGCGAGTATCAGTTGATCGGCGATGCGCTTCGGTCGGAAGAGTTGTTGCACGCACGTTCGTCCGAGGATTTTCTTAGCCGGTTCTCGGCCAAGCTTGAAGCCGAGCCACATTTGCTCGTGCCCGCTGTGGCGCAGCGTGCGAAAGCGCAAGAGAGGCACCGTTTCCTTGTTAGTCCCGCCTGGGTCCGCCGGATCATGCCGTCGACCGCTGTGGCGGCGGCGGTGGCGGCCGTTAGCTGGGTCGTCGTGCCGCAACTACGTGGCCCTGTTGATGGTGCTGGCGGTTCGCCTGCACTGGTCGCAAAGGCCGCGCAGGGTGCCGGTGTACAAGCGGTGACTGTGGCTGCTGCCGACGCGACGCCAATGATTCGCGATGCGCGCCTGGATGAGTACCTGAGTGCGCACCGTCAATCCGCTACCAACGGCATGGTGGTTCCGTATCTGCGTGCCGTGGCCAATGGGGTGGCAAACACCCAGGACTCCAATCAGGAATAATGCGGGCATCCATCTCGAAGGTGTGGCACCCCGTTGCCGGGGCAGGCGCCCGCAAGTTGCTGGCTGTTCGCCGGTCTGTTTTTCTTCTTCTGTGTGTTTCGGCGCTGGCGGCGGCTGCACAGTCACAGCCCGATCCCATGCCGCGCAAGGAAGCCGCTTCGTGGCTGACCAAGATCCACCGCGCGGCCCTCAAGCAGAACTATGTCGGCACGCTGACGTATCAGCGTGGCACCGGCATGCACTCCACACGCATCCAGCACTACGCCGACTTGTTCAACAACGAGTATGAGCGTATTGAGGCGCTCGACGGTAAGCAGCGCGAAATGCTGCGCCAGAATGACGTCGTCCGAAACTTAATCTACGACGTCAAACTCGTTGTGACCGAGAAGCAGGAGCACAAGGATAGTTTCCCCGCGCTGCTCGCGACGACGAATGGCGATGTGCTTGACCAGTACGACATGCGCCATCTACCCGCGGAGCGTGTGGCCGGCATGGATTGCGAGGTCTTCCAGTTGGACCCCAAGGATGGCTTCCGTTATGCCTACCGCATCTGGGCGGAGCGCAACAGTGGTCTGCTGATGCGTGCCCAAACCATCGACGAAGACGGCAAGGTGCTTGAGCAGGTTGCGTTCTCGCAGGTCGCGCTGGGCGTGCCGTCGGACAAGCAGAAGATCATTTCTGCGTTTAAGAGCGTGAGTGGTTGGAATCAGTACGAGATCATCACGCAACCGATCAATCTGGCCGAGCAGGGTTGGACGATCGGCATCCCCATCAAGGGCTTCCAGAAGATCCGTGAAGTTCGCCGTCCGTTGGGCGACATTGCGCCGGCGGGTAAGGGCAGCTCGGCCTTCGAGGTGCAGCAGGTCGTGTTCAGCGATGGGCTGGCGGGGTTGTCGCTATTTATTGAGCCCGTGTCTGAGAAGCGCGCGCGCCGCGAGGGCTTCATCTCGCAGGGGGCCACGCACGTGATGGTGCGCCGCATTGCCGATTTCTGGCTCACGGTGGTGGGTGAAGTGCCCTTTGCTACCATCAAACAGTTTGGCGCGGCGGTGGACTATAAGCCCGTCTCCGCCAACGCAGTGACTGGGACTAACCGGCCCGCGACCAGCGCGCCGCAGTAGTCCGGCAACTGCCTCAATCGCGCGGCATGCCCGCGCAGCACATTTCTCTATCTGTTTTCGTTTCGGGGAGCCTCCATGCGTACCGCTCGATCCGTTCACGCTTTGCGTTTGCTGTGTGTTGCCGCTGCTCTAGCGGTGGGCGGTGCGCTGGCGCCAGCCTATGCGCAGAACGCCACCGGCAGCACGGCGACGGGCACCTACGGCTTGCCCGACTTCGCCGATTTGGTGGAAAAGGTCAGCCCGGCTGTCGTCAATATCCGCACCACCGAGAAGGTGCGCATGCGCAACGGCCCGAGCGACGACGACATGGCCGAGTTTTTCCGTCGCTTCTTCGGCGTGCCGATGCCGGGCATGCCTGGTCAGGGTGGCCAAGGGCAAAAACGCCGTAACGCGCCTCCGCAGCAGGAAGAAGAGCAAAGCCGCGGCGTGGGCTCCGGTTTCATCATTTCGGGTGACGGTTTCATTTTGACCAACGCGCACGTGGTCGAAGGTGCGGAAACCATCTACGTCACGCTGATCGACAAGCGCGAGTTCAAGGCCAAGGTGATCGGCGTAGACAAGCGGACTGACGTGGCGCTGGTCAAGGTGGATGCCGCCGGATTGCCAAGTCTGAAGCTGGGCGACTCAGACAAGGTGCGCGTAGGTGAATGGGTCTTGGCGATTGGCTCGCCGTTTGGCCTGGACAATACGGTGACGGCGGGCATCGTGTCGGCCAAGGGGCGCGATACAGGGGATTACCTGCCGTTTATTCAATCCGATGTGGCCGTGAATCCGGGCAATTCGGGTGGGCCGCTGATCAACCTGCGCGGCGAGGTGATCGGTATTAACAACCAGATCTACAGCCAGAGCGGTGGCTACATGGGCATCTCGTTCTCGATTCCGATCGATGAGGCGATGCGTGTGGCGGATCAACTCAAGGCGCAGGGGCGCGTGACTCGCGGTCGCATCGGGGTGGCCATCGACAACGTGCCGAAGGATGCGGCGGAATCGCTGGGCATTGGCCGAGCGCGCGGCGCCTACGTGGGCAACGTCGAGTCGGGCGGCCCGGCCGACAAGGCTGGCATCGAGGCTGGCGACATCGTCCTGAAATTCAATGGCCGCGACATTGAGAAGGCCGGCGATCTGCAGCGCCAGGTCGGCGAGACCAAGCCCGGCACGCGCGCGACCGTGCAAGTCTGGCGCAAGGGTGCGACGCGCGATCTGACGGTGACCGTGGCCGAGCTGCCTTCAGATACCAAGGTCGCCCAGCGCGGTAAGGGCACGCAGCCGGACAACAGCCAGCAGGGTCCTGGTAAGCCGAATGCACTGGGGCTGGTGGTGGCCGATCTGTCGGATGGTGCCCAACGCGAGTTCAAGACCAAGACCGGTGTCGAGGTGCAGGTGGCTGAAGGGCCCGCAGCGCGCGTTGGCATTCGGCCGGGGGATCTGATCTTGCGCGTAGGCGATACCGATATCACTGGCGCCAAGCAGTTCAATGACGTGGTCGCCAAACTCGACAAGAACCGTATGGTGGCCGTGTTCGTGCGCCGTGGCGATGCGACCCAGGTGGTGACGATGCGCCCGAGCACTGCGCGTTCGGGCAGTGGCCAGTGATTGAGCTGACGCTATACGGCCGCTCGTACTGCCATTTGTGCGATGACATGAAGGTCGCGCTGGAGCCGCTCCAGCGCGGCTTTTCGTTTGTGTTGCACGAGGTGGATGTCGATAGTGATCCAGCGTTGGAAGCGCGTTTCGGTGAACTGGTGCCGGTGCTGATGACCGGTGCGCCGCACGCCTCGCCGGGCGAGGCGCAGGAGTTATGCCACTACTTCCTGGACGCGTTTGTCGTGCAGAAGTGGCTCGCGCACCAGGCGGGGTGCGGCTGACGCGCCGCTGCCGCAAAAAGAGGCGCGGGAAGCCCCCGGAAATCCGGTAAAATCGCCTGTTAGCACCGATTTTTGCAGTGCACGATTTTAGTGCCGCAGCCTCGGTTTGGAACCCAATACCTCCCGCTGGCGCCGTCTCAAGCGCGCTGGCCATGCCGGAATCGCCTCGCGCCCGGCAGATGCGCCCGGGATGGGCGCTTTTCGACGCATTCGATGGACAATATCCGTAATTTCTCGATCATCGCCCACATCGACCACGGCAAATCGACGTTGGCCGATCGCATCATCCAGTTGTGTGGCGGCCTCTCCGACCGCGAGATGGAAGCCCAGGTGCTGGACTCGATGGATATCGAGAAGGAGCGCGGCATCACCATCAAGGCCCAGACCGCCGCACTGTCGTACAAGGCGCAGGACGGCAAGGTCTACAACCTGAATCTGATCGACACCCCGGGGCACGTCGACTTCAGCTATGAAGTCAGCCGCTCGCTGTCCGCCTGCGAAGGCGCGCTGCTGGTGGTGGACGCCTCGCAGGGCGTGGAAGCGCAAACCGTCGCCAACTGCTACACCGCCATCGAACTGGGCGTGGAAGTGGTGCCGGTGCTCAACAAGATCGACTTGCCGGCCGCCGACCCGGACAACGCCATCCAGGAAATCGAAGATGTGATCGGCATCGACGCGACCGACGCGACGCGCTGCTCCGCCAAGACGGGTGTGGGCGTGGCGGACGTGCTGGAAGCGCTGATCGCCAAGGTGCCTGCTCCCAAGGGTGACCCGGCCGCGCCGCTGCAAGCGTTGATCATCGACTCGTGGTTCGATAACTACGTCGGCGTGGTGATGCTGGTGCGCGTGGTGAACGGCACATTGCGCGCGAAGGACAAGATCCTGTTGATGGCAACCGGCGCGCAGCATCTGGTGGAGCAGGTCGGTGTGTTTTCGCCGAAGTCGGTGCCGCGCGAATCGCTGTCGGCGGGGCAGGTGGGCTTCGTCATCGCTGGCATCAAGGAGCTTAAAGCTGCGAAGGTGGGCGACACGATCACGCACGTGGCGCCGCGCAAGGCTGAAGCGCCGCTGCCTGGCTTCAAGGAAGTCAAGCCGCAAGTGTTTGCCGGCCTGTATCCGGTGGAAGCCAACCAGTACGAAGCGCTGCGCGAATCGCTGGAAAAGCTCAAGCTGAATGACGCGTCGCTGCAATACGAGCCAGAAGTGTCGCAGGCGCTGGGCTTTGGCTTCCGCTGCGGCTTCCTGGGTCTGCTGCACATGGAAATCGTGCAGGAGCGCCTGGAGCGCGAATTCGACATGGACCTGATCACCACCGCGCCGACGGTGGTCTATCAGGTGCAGCAGCGTGACGGCACCATGATCCAGGTGGAGAACCCCGCCAAGATGCCGGCGGACCCGAGCAAGATCGAGGCGATTCTCGAGCCGATCGTCACGGTTAATCTGTACATGCCGCAGGACTACGTAGGCGCGGTGATCACGCTGTGCGAACAGAAGCGCGGCTCGCAGATCAACATGAGCTACCACGGTCGCCAGGTCCAGCTCACGTACGAAATCCCCATGGGCGAGATCGTGCTGGATTTCTTCGATCGCTTGAAGTCCGTCTCGCGCGGCTATGCGTCGATGGACTACGAGTTCAAGGAATACCGCGTGTCGGACGTGGTCAAGGTCGACATCCTGATCAACGGCGACAAGGTCGATGCGCTGTCCATCATCGTGCACCGCTCCAATAGCACGTATCGTGGCCGTGAGGTCGCCGCCAAGATGCGCGAGATCATCCCGCGTCAGATGTACGACGTCGCCATCCAGGCCGCCATCGGCGCCAACGTGATTGCGCGTGAGAACGTCAAGGCGCTGCGCAAGAACGTGCTGGCCAAGTGCTACGGCGGCGATATCTCGCGCAAGAAGAAGCTCCTCGAGAAACAGAAAGAGGGCAAGAAGCGCATGAAGCAGGTCGGCACCGTTGAAATTCCGCAAGAAGCCTTCCTGGCCATCCTGCGCGTCGAAGAAAAATAACCCGGACACCGCTCGGACGATCTCTCCTCCATGAACTTCGCCCTGATCCTGTTTATTCTCGTCGTCATCACCGGTATTGCGTGGGTGGCTGACAAGCTCGTATTCCAGCGCCAGCGTCAAGCCGCGGCAGCGACCGCGCTGGCTGAATTCGATGCGCGTGCGCAAGTGCAAGCCCAGTACGGCGGCGGTGGCGATATTGGCGCGGCACGTCTGCAGTTGGCTGACGAGAAGTTGCGCCAGCCGTGGTGGCTCGAATACACCGCTAGCTTCTTCCCGGTGATTGCCGCGGTATTCCTGCTGCGCTCGTTCGTGATTGAGCCGTTCAAGATTCCGTCGGGCTCGATGATTCCGACGCTGCAAATCGGCGATTTCATCCTCGTCAACAAGTACACGTACGGCATCCGCCTACCGATCGTGAACAAGAAGATCGTCGCGCTGAACCAGCCCCAGCGGGGTGATGTGATGGTCTTCCGCTACCCGAAAGATGAGTCGATGGACTACATCAAGCGCGTGGTTGGCGTGCCGGGCGATGTGGTGAAGTACGACAACAAGCGCCTGACGGTGAACGGCCAGCCTGCCTCATACACGCCGCAGTCGGACTACCTCGATGGCGAGCGTCTCACGTATTCCAAGCAGTATCAGGAAACGCTCGGCAACGTTTCCCACAACATCCTGAACGACGCGGATCGCCCAGCCTATGTCTCGGGCCCGGACGATTTTCCGTTCCGCGAAAACTGCACTTACAATCAGGCTGGCTTTACCTGCAAGGTACCTGAAGGTCACTATTTCATGATGGGTGATAATCGCGACAACAGCGCGGACTCCCGTTATTGGGGCTTTGTGCCGGATAAGAACATCGTCGGGAAGGCGTTCTTTATCTGGATGAACTTGGGTGACCTGAAGCGGATCGGCAGCTTCCGCTGATCTGCAGAAGTAACTAATAAATCTCTTATTCAAACTCAGCACTTGCACAACGGGGGAAATGCAATGCGGATTCGTCAGGCTGGGCTGAAACGCCCGTCGCGCGGGATTACGATGTTTGGCATTCTGATCGGCATCATCGTGCTGATCACGGCTGTGTTGCCGGCGATCCGGTCCATTCCGAGTCTGATGGAGTACCAGGCGATCACGCGTGCGGTAAAGCAGGCGCGTGAGCGTGCGTCTACGCGGCAGGACATTACCTCCGCTTTTGACAAGCAAGCGGCCATCGACGACATCACGTCGCTTAAGGGCGAAGACCTGGAGGTGCTGGATGCCGGCGGCACCGTGCAGGCCGTGCACTTCTCGTACAAGCGGGAGATTCCGCTGTATGGCCCGATCGGCATGGTGATCACCTTCTCGGGGACCCAGCGTTGAGATGAGTTTGGAAGCACTACAGCAACGTCTTGGCTACCGCTTCAGCAAACCGGAGTTGCTGCAGCAGGCGCTCACCCATCGCAGCCACAGCGCGATGCACAACGAGCGTCTGGAATTTCTTGGCGATTCGATCCTGAATTGTGCCGTCGCCGACATGCTTTACGGCATGTTCGGCAAGTTGGATGAAGGCGATCTCTCCCGCGTGCGGGCCAACTTGGTCAAGCAGCAGGCGCTGTACGAGATCGCGCAGATGCTGCAGTTGCCCGATGCGCTGCGGCTGGGCGAGGGCGAGTTGAAGAGCGGTGGTTTCCGCCGGCCATCTATCCTGGCGGACGCGCTGGAAGCCATCTTCGGGGCGGTGTTCCTCGACGGCGGTTTTGACGCCGCCCGAACACTGATCCGCAAGCTCTACATCCCGATCCTGGAGCAGGTCGACCCGCGCACGCTTGGCAAGGATGCCAAGACGCTGTTGCAGGAGTACCTCCAAGGTCACAAGATCGCGCTGCCGCTGTACACGGTGGTTGCCACCCACGGCGCGGCGCATAATCAGCAATTCGAGGTCGAGTGCACGATTCCGAAGTTGGAGATTCGCGTCTCCGGCAGCGGGGCATCGCGGCGCGCGGCCGAACAATCGGCGGCCAAGCTGGCCCTGGAAGAAGCGCATCGCCTGGTGCCGCAGCTCGTCAAGCGCAGCCGCGCAGAGCGCACCGGCAAGACGCGCAAGCAGGCCACGCCGCCCGATCCGCAGTTGTCTCTCAGGTTGAAGGAATAATCAGGTAAATGAGCGACACCCCATTGCAGCCTCCGTCACCCGCTCCGGGTATGCCGGAGGGGTTCCGCTGCGGCATGGTCGCCATCGTTGGGCGGCCGAACGTCGGCAAATCCACGCTGATGAATGCCCTGGTGGGCCAGAAAGTCAGCATCACGTCGCGCAAGGCACAGACCACGCGCCATCGCATCACCGGCATCCAGACGACGGACGACGCGCAGTTCGTCTTCGTCGATACGCCAGGCTTTCAGACGCGTCATGCCACGGCACTGAACCGCTCGCTGAACCGCGCTGTCACGTCCACGCTCACGTCGGTCGATGCCGTGCTCTTCGTGGTCGAAGCCGGCCGCTATGGCCCGGACGATGAGAAGGTGCTGTCTCTGCTGCCGCGCGAGACACCCGTCATCCTGATCGTCAACAAGGTCGACCGGCTCGACGCTTATACGCGTGCGGAGATGGTGGCTGTGTTCCTGCAGGACATGGCGCGGGTGTTTCCGTTTGCGGAAATCGTGCCGATGTCGGCCAAGAACCGTGACGATATCGACCGGCTGCTCGGCATCGTGCGCCCGTACCTGCCCGAAGGCGAGCCGATGTACGACCCAGAAGCGCTCACCGATCGCAGCGAGCGCTTCCTGGCCGCCGAGATCGTCCGCGAAAAGGTCTTCCGCTGGACGGGCGATGAGTTGCCATATTCCAGCACCGTCATCGTTGAAAAATTCGAGACCGAAGGCCGCCTGCGCCGTGTGTTCGTGACGATCCTGGTCGACCGCGGCGCGCACAAGGCGATGATCATTGGCGCCAAGGGTGCCAAGCTCAAGCAGATCTCCACGGAAGCCCGCATGGACATGGAAAAGTTGTTCGACGGCAAGGTGTATCTGGAGGTCTGGATCAAGGTCAAGAGCGGCTGGGCCGACAACGAAGCCGGCCTGAGCGCTTACGGCTACGAGTAACCGCGCAGCCACGCCACTCCATACACGCTCGATGGCGGGACGATCCGATCCGATTCCGGACGAGGCGGCGGAATGGCTGGCCGAGGAGGGCGTGGCCGGCGCCGCGCCGCGCAAGAGCTTTCCCGCTGGGCGTTCGGAGACGCGGGTTGCGGCGCAGCCGGCGTTCGTGCTGCACAGCTACCCATATCGGGAAACCAGTCTCATCATCGACGTTTTCACGCCCGACTACGGGCGTATGGCGCTGGTTGCCAAGGGCGCGAAACGCCCGCATTCCGCGTTGCGTGCGGTGCTGCAGACGTTTCAACCGTTGTCTGTCTCCTGGAGTGGTCGCGGCGATGTGCGCACGCTCACGCGAGCCGAGTGGGTGGGCGGCATGCTGCCGCTGGGTGGGGAAGGACTGCTCTCCGGCTTCTATCTGAACGAACTGCTCGTCAAGTTTGTCGCCCGCGAAGACGGCCACCCGGTGCTGTTCGCGCACTACGTCGAAACGCTCAATAAGCTGGCTCACGGCGAACCTGCGGCTTTTACGCTGCGTGCGTTCGAGCGCGTGCTGTTGCGCGAGACCGGTTTTGCCGCCCAGCTCGATCGCTGCATTGATGGCGAGCCGGTGCAAGCCGATGGCGACTACGTCTATCACCCAGAACGCGGCATCCGGCGCACGCTGCCGAGCGATCCATCCTCCTGGCCCGTGTTGTGCGGCCAGACGTTGCTCGACATGGAGCGCGACGATTACGCCTCGCGCCCAACGACCGCCCAGCAGAGCCGCAGCCTGATGCGTTTCTTACTGCATTATCATTTGCACGGCACGCCGCTTTCGACGCGCCAGATCCTCATCGACTTGCAGAAACTATGATCTTTCATGCCTCGCCGGGGGTCATCGACCTGGGCGTCAACATCGACCACGTTGCCACGCTGCGCAACGCACGCGGCACCGTCTATCCTGATCCGATCGCGGCGGCGCTGCTGGCTGAAGAGGCTGGCGCCGATCTCATCACCCTGCACCTGCGCGAAGACCGTCGCCACATCAAGGACGCCGACGTGCGCGCACTGCGCCCGCAACTGCGCACGCGCATGAACCTCGAATGTGCGGTCACGCAGGAGATGCTGGACATCGCGTGCGACATCGGCCCGCAGGATGTCTGCCTCGTGCCGGAACGCCGCCAGGAAGTGACCACCGAAGGTGGCCTGGACGTGGTGGGCGGCTTTGCCAAGGTGCAAGCGGCGTGCAGGCAACTGGCCGATGCGGGCATCCGCGTGTCGCTGTTCATCGATCCGGATGCCGCGCAGATCGAGGCGGCCGCTGCGGCAGGTGCACCCGTCATCGAACTGCATACCGGCCGTTATGCCGAAGCCACCGACGATGCCGAAGTGAAGGCCGAATTGGTGCGCATCGAAACCGCGGTGGAAGAGGGTGTCCGCTGGGGTGTGCGCGTGAACGCCGGGCATGGCTTGCATTACACCAATGTGCAGCCGATTGCGGCCATTGCGGGCATCCATGAACTCAATATCGGCCACGCCATCGTGGCGCACGCGGTGTTTGCCGGCTGGCAGAACGCGGTGCGCGAGATGAAGGCGATCATGGTGGCGGCGCGGTTGTCGTCGACAACGCCTGCCGCCGCACACCCCGGCGTGCCCGTATGAACGCGCCGGTCGCAGCTGCCTCGGTGTCCGGCGCCATCTACGGCATCGGCACCGACATCATCCAGATCGAGCGCGTCGAAGGCGTCATGCAGCGGACCAACGGCCGTTTCGCCGAAAAGGTGCTCGGGCCCGATGAGCTGCGCGTCTACCATGCCCGCAAGGCGCGTTCTGAACGGCGCGGCCTGGCGTTTCTTGCCACGCGTTTCGCTGCCAAGGAAGCGGTGTCCAAGGCCATCGGCCTGGGCATGCGCTGGCCGATGACATGGCGTGCGGTGCAGACGCTTAACCTGCCCTCCGGCCAGCCGGTGGTGCGCTACAGCGGTGAACTGGCCGACTGGATCGCCCAGCATGGCCTCCATATCCAGATCAGTGTGACGGACGAGCGCGACTACGCAGTCGCTTTCGCTGTCGCCGAGTTGCAAACGAAACCCTCCGCATGACTTCAACCAACAAACAAAAGCGTCCAGGCCCGATCGTCCTCGATGTGGCTGGCCTTGAGCTCGGCCCGGATGATGTCCGTCGCATTGCGCATCCGCTGACGGGTGGTGTCATCCTGTTCGCACGCAACTTTGAATCGCGTGCGCAGCTGATGGCGCTCACCAAGGCCATCCGCGCTGTGCGTGAAGACGTGCTGATCTGCATCGACCACGAAGGCGGCCGCGTTCAGCGCGCGAAGACCGACGGCTTCACGCATCTGCCGGCCATGGGCGCATTGGGCAAGCTGTGGGACACCGACGTGCTGGCTGCCACGCGCGCCGCCACCGCTTGCGGCTACGTGCTGGCCGCCGAGCTGCGTGCGTGCGACCTCGACCTGAGCTTCACGCCTGTGCTCGACCTCGACTACGGCACCAGCAGCGTCATCGGCGATCGCGCTTTCCACCGCGACCCGCGCGTGGTCACGATGCTGGCCAACCACTTGACGTTGGGCCTGCGCCTGGCCGGCATGGCCAACTGCGGCAAGCACTTCCCTGGCCACGGTTACGTGCAAGCCGATTCGCACATCGCCGTGCCGGTGGATGAACGCCCGCTGGAAGCGATCCTGGCCGACGACGCGCAGCCCTACGGCTGGATGGGCATCGGCCTGCAATCGGTCATGCCGGCGCACGTCATCTACTCGGCGGTGGATCCGAACCCAGCCGGTTTCTCGCGCTTCTGGCTGCAGGACATGCTGCGCGCGCATTTCAATTTCGATGGCGTGATCTTCAGCGATGACCTCAGCATGGAAGGCGCGAGCGTCGCTGGCTCGGTGGTCGATGGTGCGCGTGCAGCGCTGGCGGCTGGCTGCGACATGGTGTTGATCTGCAATGCACCGGATAAGGCTGATCGGCTGCTGGGCGAGTTGGACGCGACGATTGGCAAGGCGTCGCTGCGGCGTGTGCGCCGGTTGTTCGGCGGCAAGGCCGTGAAGGACTGGGCAAAGCTGCAGCAGCAATCGGCTTACAAGCAGGCGCTGCGTACGTTGCGCGAGGCGAAACTCATCGCGTAGCCGCAAAACGCAAAAAACGCGCGCACAAAAGAAAAGGCTCCCGAGGGAGCCTTTCTTATTGCCGCTGCGCCAGCTTACTTGGCGCGGCTGCGGTACTCGTCGGTACGCGTGTCGATTTCGATCTTGTCGCCGGTGTTGCAGAACAGCGGCACTTGGATCTTGAAATCTTCGTTGTCGTTGATCTGAGCGGGCTTCAGGACCTTGCCCGACGTGTCGCCCTTGACAGCCGGTTCCGTGTAGATGATTTCGCGGACGACCGTGGTCGGCAGTTCCACCGAGATGGGGCTGTCGTTGTACAGCGTCACTTCCACTTGCATGCCGTCTTGCAGATAGTTCAGTGCGCTGCCCATGTTTTCGGCGTCGACCTCGTATTGCTCGCCGGTGCCCATGTTCATGAACACATAGCGCGAGCCGTCGAAGTAGGAGTACTCGGCTTCCTTCTTGTCCAGAACGATCTGGTCCATCTTGTCGTCGGCGTTGAACACCGACTCGCCGCCTGCGCCCGTCAGCAGGTTCTTGTACTTCATCTTGACGACGGCACCCGAGCGGCCCGAGCGGCTGTACTCGGTCTTGAGCACAACTTGCGCTTGGTCACCGATCATGAACACGTTGCCAGCACGGAGTTCTTGCGCGATTTTGAAAGCCATTTCACAGTTCCTGAGAGTAAGAGGGTTCGATGCGCGCCAAGCAACGAAGCACCGCGCGATACCCTCGGGTCGCGCGAACCAGGTCAGAGCCGGGGCCGCATACAAATCAGCCCGCTATTTTACCTGTTTTTCGCAAAATGCCACCAAATTCGCGGCGAGATCGCCCAGTTGCATCAAGCTTTGCTCCCAGGTGATCGCCCGGGTACGCACGCTTGGCGCAGCGGCGACGAAGTCGGCCCAGTTGAGTGATGCGGGCGCCCCATTCCAGGCATGCCAGAACGCGATGAACGCATCGGCTTCGGCCTGGGGCAGCGCGGCGGTATAGCGGGCGAGGAATGCATCCAGCTTGGTGAGGTGCACGTCGTCGCTTTGCGGATAGATGTGCCAGACAAACGGTCGCAGCGCCCACTGGGCGCGCACGAACGAATCTTCGCCGCGCACGAAATTGATGTCGCAGGCCCAGAGGAGCGGATCGTAGTGCTCCTGCTGCACAAACGGCACCACGGCGACTGTCAGGTTGCCGCGCAACCAGCGGGCGCCGGTTTTTGCGGCGCCGGCGTCGCCCAATAGAGCGGCGATCTGCGTGGCAGCCAGGCCTTCAGGCACCAGGCAGAGGATCGGCTGCGGCGATGCCTCCCACTGGGCAACAAGGGCGGGGAGGGCATCATTGGCGTAAGCAAACAGGCTGACGCGCAGGGCGTCGGGGTGCTCGCGCATCAGATCGTCGACGCCGAGGCGATGCCACAGCGCTTGGTGGGCTGCCGGGCTTGCCTCGAAGGTGGCGCGCTGGGCACCGAGGTGCGATTCACGCAGCACGCCCCCTGTGCTGCGTGCAAAACCTGGAAAGAAGAAGTGCTTCACCAGCGGCAGGCGCAGATGTGGCGACTGCATCGCATGGTATTCGGCCACCCAGTTTTCTGCGCTCAGATATTCGAGGTTGACCCAGATCGGCGCCGCGCCATGCGCAGCCAATTCCGCCATCTGCGCGAGTACGGGTTCGGGGCAGGCGCAGGCAAAGGCTTCAACGACGACATCGTGCAGGGTTGGCTGTGCATCGGCGGCGAGCAGCGCGGCGACCGCTGCGTCGTCGCCCCAGTGGCGGATATCAACGCCCGAAACGCGCTGCGCGTCGGCCGCTGCGTCCACGGCGGGGCAGAGCTTTTCGAATGCGCGCAGATCATCCACCCACAGGCGGACGGTATGACCATGCTCCTGCGCAAGTTGCCGCGCCAGACGCCAGCACACGCCGATGTCGCCATAGTTGTCGACAACGCGGCAGAAGAGATCCCAGGACGTGATGGTGCGCATGCGGCAAGGCGAGGAGAGCGAGATGGCCCGACATTGTAGTCGGCCGCTTGTTCTACACTGACGGCCTCCGAGCTTGCGAACGCCATGCCATCCGACACCCCCGAGACGCCCCAGAGCGCCCCCCTGAGCGAACCTGCGAGCGAACCCGCGAATGCGCCCGATTTCGACGCGAAAGCGCACATCGCGCGCCTGCCGAACCTGCCCGGTGTGTATCGCTATTTCGATGCGCAGGGCAATGTGCTCTACGTGGGCAAGGCGCGTGACCTGAAGAAGCGGGTCTCCAGCTATTTCAACAAGACGCTGCTGTCTCCACGCATCGCGATGATGGTCGCGAAGATCGCCCGCATCGACACCACCGTCGTGCGCAGCGAGGCCGAGGCGCTGCTGCTGGAAAACAACCTCATCAAGGCGCTGGCGCCGCGCTACAACATCCTCTTTCGCGACGATAAGTCGTATCCGTATCTCAAGCTCACGCAGCACGCCTATCCGCGCATGGCGTACTACCGCGGCGCGACGGACCGCAGGCACCAGTACTTCGGCCCGTTCCCGAGTGCGCATGCGGTGCGCGAGAGCATGCAGATCCTGCAGAAGGTGTTCCAGCTCCGCACGTGTGAAGACACCGTCTTCAATAACCGCACGCGCCCGTGCCTGCTGCACCAGATCCATCGCTGCAGCGGCCCGTGTGTCCAGGCGATCAGCGCTGAAGACTACGCCCGCGACGTCGGCAACGCGGCTGGCTTTCTGCTGGGCCGTCAGGACGAGGTCATGCAGACGCTGCAGGACAAGATGCTCCGCTATTCGGAGGCACTGCAGTTCGAACAGGCTGCCATCGTGCGCGATCAGATTGGTGCGCTTTCGGCGGTGCTCACGCAGCAATCCGTGGAAGAGGTCGGTGCCGCCAGCGATATCGACATCCTGGCTGTCGCCATCAAGGGCGGCCATGCCTGCGTGAACCTCGCGATGGTGCGCGGCGGCCGGCACCTGGGCGACAAGGCCTACTTTCCGACGCACGTGGAGGAAGGTGCCGCCATCGTCGGCGAAGACCTCGAGGCCGAAGCCCCGCCCGACGTTGAAACCCCACGCGACCCCGAGCGCTTGGCCAGCGATATTCTCGAAGCCTTCGTCGCGCAGCACTACCTGGATCAGTTCGTGCCGCCGGTGCTGGTGGTCAGCCACCCCATTCACGCCACCGAGCTGATTGACGCGCTGGCCGAACAGGCCGGACGCCGTGTCTCGGTGGTGCGCCAGCCACAGAGCGGCCGTCGCGCGTGGCTCGAGATGGCGCAGAAGGGCGCCGAGCTTTCGCTCATGCGCCGGCTTTCGGAGCAAGGCAGTCAGCAGGCTCGGACGCGCGCACTGGCCGAGACCATCGGCATCGACCTCGAAGACCTTGCCGCCCTGCGCGTGGAGTGTTTCGACATCAGCCACACCGCCGGCGAGGCGACGCAAGCCTCATGCGTGGTCTTCCACAGCCACGACATGCAGAACGGCGAATACCGCCGCTACAACATCCAGGACATCACCCCCGGCGATGACTACGCTGCCATGCGCCAGGTGCTCACGCGCCGCTATCAGAAGATCGTCGAGCAGGCCGGCGAAGATGCGCCCAACATGCCGACCATCGTGCTGATCGACGGCGGCAAGGGGCAGGTGGAGGTTGCGCGCCAAGTGTTTGAAGAGCTGGGGCTGGATATTGGCTTGCTGGTCGGCGTGTCCAAGGGGGAAGGGCGCAAGGTCGGCCTCGAAACGCTGGTCTTCGCCGACGGCCGCCCTTCGCTGGAACTCGGGCAGGGCAGCGCCGCGCTGATGCTGGTCGCACAGATTCGTGACGAGGCGCACCGCTTTGCGATCACGGGCATGCGCGCCAAGCGGGCCAAGGCACGCAACACCTCGCGGCTGGAAGAGATCGAAGGCATCGGCGCCAAGCGTCGGCAGCGCTTGCTGGCGCGCTTTGGGGGCCTGCGCGGCGTGATCGCCGCCAGCGTGGACGAACTCGCCACGGTCGAGGGCATCTCCCAGACGCTCGCCGAAGAAATCTACCGTCAGCTGCATTGATCGGCGACAATGCCCAATCTTGCCGTGCCGGGTAGGGCCCGCGCGGCAGTTGTCCTCTCGATTTGCCATGCCTTTCAACTTCCCGATCCTCCTGACCTGGCTGCGTGTGGCCATGATCCCGCTGGTGGTGGGCGTGTTCTACGTGCCGGACACCTGGATGGCGCTGCCCGCCAAGAACCTCACCGCCGCGGTGTTCTTCATCGTCGCGAGCCTGACCGATTGGTTCGATGGCTTCCTCGCACGTCGCTGGAATCAGACCTCCGCTTTTGGCGCGTTCCTGGACCCGGTGGCCGACAAACTCATGGTGGCCGCTGCGCTGCTGGTGCTGCTGGCACTGGGCCGTGTATCAGACGTCATCGCGCTCGTCATCATCGGCCGCGAGATCACCATCTCGGCCCTACGCGAGTGGATGGCGCAGATCGGTGCGTCAAAGAGCGTAGCCGTCAACATGCTCGGCAAGCTGAAGACCACCTTCCAGATGATCGCCATTCCCCTGCTGTTGTTTCAGGGCAAGCTGCTCGACACGATTGACGCGCAGGTGTGGGGCACGTGGCTGATCTACGTAGCTGCGGTGCTCACGCTGTGGTCGATGGGGTACTACATGAAGCTCGCCTGGCCGCAGATCCGTGAGCGCGCAAAATGAGTCTGCAAAAACTCTTGCGCAAAGGTGTTGACGAGCGCGATTCTTTTTTGCCATAATCTCTTTCTCGTTGCAGCGATGTGACGAAACGGTCTGACAGCACAGAGGTAGTACGGCAGTGCTGGTAGCCAAAATGCGGGAATAGCTCAGTTGGTAGAGCGCAACCTTGCCAAGGTTGAGGTCGCGAGTTCGAGCCTCGTTTCCCGCTCCAGTTTGAAATGTGTGGCCGTGCTGATGTGGTGGCGCGGCGGCATAACCGGTTACGCGGGAATAGCTCAGTTGGTAGAGCGCAACCTTGCCAAGGTTGAGGTCGCGAGTTCGAGCCTCGTTTCCCGCTCCAATCCCGAAGGGAAGCCTTGCTTCCCTTTTTCTTTATCGGCACGGCTCAGACGCGGTTCGCTACGAATTGCTACAATGCGGTGCTGAACCCTTGGCGGGGTAGCAAAGTGGTTATGCAGCGGCCTGCAAAGCCGTGTACGCCGGTTCGATTCCGGCCTCCGCCTCCAGAATGCAAAGCAAAAAAGCCCCGACGTGTTCGGGGCTTTTTCTTTGACGCTCGCTCGGCCGCCTTTCTTCGGCCTCTTTCCTCATTGGTTGTTGCTGTGGTTGCGCGTACTGCGCTTGAACGGCACTCACATCTTGTTCTGTCGTAACAAAAAGTGATAGAACGACACACATCTTCGGCGCTGGCCGTGCTTTTTACATTTGTTTTGAGTGAGGTAGAGCCGGGCTTCTAGGATGACCTGGGCTCAAGATGGCGGGTAGACCCCGCTGGAGAGGGTGGGTGCTCGGACAACAATGTGCTGGCGCTGAGCCGATGACAACGACAGAGACCCATAACGGTGGCCGGTGCCGACAACGCGGCCAGGCCGGAAACGGGGAAAAGGGCAGTCCAGATGGCGATACGAATTGCCTCGGTGGAAGACAATCAGGCGCAATCGGAGTTGATCCGAGAAATCCTGGTTTCGTCCGGATATGAATGCGAGAGTTTCAGTAGTGGGGATGCCTTCGTCAAAGCGCTGCGGGATCGCACGTTCGATCTGCTGTTGCTGGACTGGCAGTTGCCTGACATCAGCGGCATCCAGCTGGTGAGCTGGGTGCGGCAGACGGTCGGCCCAGCGTTGCCGGTGCTGTTCCTGACCAACCGCTCGCTGGAAGACGATGTGGTGCGCGGGCTGGCGGCCGGTGCGGATGATTACGTCATCAAGCCGGTGCGCCGTGCCGAGCTGGTGGCACGCGTGGGCGCGTTGCTACGCCGCGCTTCGCCGCGTACGAGCGAGTCGCTGGAGCGTATTCACGTGGGGCCGTATGCGGTGGACCCGCTGGGGCGTGTGCTGACGCTGCATGGCTCGCACGTGGAACTGTCGCCGCGTGAGTTTGATCTGGCGCTGTACCTGTTCCGCAATATCGGCAAGCTGGTGCCGCGCGAACTGATCGAGCAGGCGGTCTGGGGCCGCAGCATCGGCCCGGATTCTCGCACGCTGGCCACGCATATTTCCAAGTTGCGGCTCAAGCTCGATCTCAATCAGAAGAATGGCGTGCGGCTGGTGTCGGTGTATTCGCATGGCTATCGGCTCGAAACCACGCAGGAAGAGAGTGAAGCCAACTGACGCAAAACCGAAGGCTCGGATGGGGCGCGCCGCGTTTGTCGGCGCGTTCGTTATTTTTGCGGGCACGTGGCAACTCGTCATGGCGCAGCCCTTGGGCGCCGACGGGTCGGAGTTCCTCTATCGCGTGCAGCAGGGCGACACGCTCATCAGCCTGGCCGACCGCTACATGGATAGCGTCGAAGGCTGGCGCCTGCTGCAGCAGCGCAACCACGTGGCCGACCCATACCACCTGAAGCCTGGCTCGGTACTGCGTATTCCGTTCGACCGCATTCCAGTGGTGCCGGCCACAGCACAGGTGGTGTTTGCGCGGGATGCCACCACGGGCGGCGGCAAGCCGCTGCAAGCCGGCATGAAGCTCGCGGAAGACGCACAGATCGATACCGGTGACAAAGGTGCCGTCACGCTCGCGTTTGATGACGGCACACGGGTGACGGTACCGCCGGGCAGTCATGTCACGCTGTCACGCGTGCGTGCGTTTGCGCGCGCCGGGTTGATCGACGTGCGCATGCATGTGAAGCAGGGCGAGGCCGAATCGACGGTGTCGCCCAAAAAGCGCGGCGTGGGTCGTTACGAGATTTCTACGCCCGCGCTGGTGACAGGCGTGCGCGGAACGCGATTCCGCGTGCAGGCCAGCGAATCTGCATCGACCAGTTCCGTGCTTGAAGGCGAAGTGGCCGCCATGGCAGGACATCAATCGCAGGCGGTGAAAGCGGGGTTTGGCGTGCAGGCCGCAGACGGACGCATCAAGCGCGCGGCGCTGCCGGCCACACCCAAGCTCAATGCGATGCCGGAGCTGGTGCAGACGCCGTGCTGGCGGGCAACGTGGGAGCCGGTGAAGGGCGCGGTGTCCTACCGAGCAGCTGTGGCGCGCGATGCTGCGTTGACCGAACTGAGCGCCTATCAACTCAGCAAGACGCCCGGCGCAACGCTGTGCGGCGACGAAGACGGCGATTACACCCTGGTCGTACAGAGTGTCGATGCGCTTGGGCTGACCAGCGTTTCGGCGACGCGATCATTGACCGTACGCCTGCACCCGGAGGCGCCGTATACGATTCAGCCGGCACGCGGCAAGGCCTATCGCAGCGGCGATGTGGCCTTCGCCTGGGCGGCGGTTTCCGATGCGCGCAGCTATGACCTGGAAGTGGCTGAAGCGCAGACCTTCGCCTCGCCGACCGTCCAGGAGCACGGACAAGATGTCCGCGTGATCAAGCCGCTGGCCGCAGGCACGTGGTGGTGGCGCGTGCGCTCGGTGGCCGAAGATGGCAAGACGGGCCCTTGGAGCGATGCGCTGAAGTTCCAGGTGCTCGACGTGCCGTCCAATGCCGCACCCCAGGCTTCCGTCGATGCCGCGGATGACGGCAAGCTGCACGCCCACTGGCCCGCGCTGGCGCCGGAGTTGTCGGCATCTGGCGCCCATACGCGCCTGCAGCTTGCTGCTGAGCCCACCTTCGCCAAGCCCATCGTCGATATCGTCAGTGATGGCAACGAGGCGGTCATTCCGCAGCCGCCGGCCGGCGTGTACTACCTGCGCACGGGTGTGGACCTCGGTGATGCGGCGTCGGTGATCTATGCCAAGCCGCAGCGCATCGATGTCGGCACCTTTGTCGGCGATTCGTCGCGCAGCCCGGTGCAAAGCGGGGGCGGCAACCTCTTGCTCAATGACTGGTCCCGTTGATCCGGCGCCCGTGAGCCCGGCCGCGCGGCGTTCGGCGCTGCGCTCACTGGTGGAATGGGTCGTGTTGGTAGCGCTGGCTGCGCTGCTGACGGTCGGCGCGGTGCGCTGGAGTGTTGTGGCGCGGTTGGATGCGGCACTGTATGACGGCGTTGCCAAGCTGCATGGACATGCTCCGCGTGACGACATCGTCATCGTGGCCATTGACGATCAAAGCCTTGACGCAGTGGGCCGCTGGCCCTGGCCTCGCAACCGACTCGCTGAGCTGATCGCACGGGTAGGACGAGCGCGACCGCGCGGGATTGGCATCGACATTCTGTTGATCGAGCCCGATCTTGCGCATCCGGAAGGCGACCGAGCCCTGACGGCAGCCATCGCGCAGGCGGGGCATGTCATTTTGCCCGCGCTGCCGGAGCGCACCGAGCAGGCGCGCGTCTATCACTATCCGTTCCTGGGTCTCGGCGCTGCGGTCGCACATATCAATGCGGCACCGGATGCTGATAGCGTGGTGCGCGGCGTCTACCTGGCCGAGGGGCCGCATGGGCATGTGCTTGACCATCTGGCGGTGCAGCTGGCCCGGCAGGCAGCGTGGCCCCCGGTTTCAATGCCGGCGCCATCGGATGCAGAAACCGATGCCGAGGGCTGGACGCGCCGCGCGCCGATCCGTCTGAATTTTGCAGGCCCGGCCGGTACATTCCGCCACGTGCCCGCGCTGGACGTGCTCAACGACCGCGTCGGCGCAGAGGCCTTTGCGGGCAAGCTGGTATTGATCGGAGCCACGGCGTCTGGCGTGTCGGATATTTTTGCGACGCCCACCTCGCGCACGATGAGCGGGGTGGAAGTGCTGGCCAACGCCACGCAGACGATGCTCGACGGCAGCGCGATCCTGCCGGTGGCGCCCGAGCTGTTTTGGACGATGACGCTGCTGCCGTTGCTGATGACGGCCTGGGCGGTGCGTTGGCTGACGCCCCGCATGGCACTGGCGGTGTCGTTGGCCGGTGCGGTCTTGGTATTGCTTGGGGCCGTTTTCGTGCTGGTGGGGCTGCACCGCTGGCTGCCGCCGTTTGCCGCGCTGGTTGGGCCGCTGGTCCTATACCCGCTGTGGAGTTGGCGTCAGCAAGAGGCCGCGTTGCGCTTTTTGCGCGAGGAGATGCAACACCTAGCGAGCGAGCCCGGCGTACTAGCCGATGCGCCGCTGGCCCGCACCGGCCGCACGCTGGGTGCACACATGGACGCCGTAGCCTCGCTGACGGACAAGCTGCGCGGCCTGCGCCGCTTTCTGGCTGATGCGCTGGAGAGCCTGCCCGACGCCACCGTCATCTGTGCACCCGACGGTGCGATCTTGCTGGCCAATGGCCGCAGTGCAGATCTCGCCGGCCAGTCGCACACATCGGGGCCGAATCGCGCCGCCGCGCTGCGTGATCTGCCCACGCTTCTGGCGCTTGCGTTTCCGGACTCTGCTGCAGGCCAGCACTACTGGACTCGCTGGCAAGCCGAGCCCGGGATCACGCTGGAACCCGTGGAGCTGCGCACGCATGACGGCCGCTCGATGCTGATGCATGCGGCCGCCCTGCGCGATGACGCGGGCCAGCCCATCGACATCATCGTCAGCTTTGCCGACATCACGCCGGTACGCCAGGCCGAGCGCCACCGCGAAGAAGCTCTGCGCTTCATCTCGCACGACATGCGCTCGCCGCAGAGCGCCATCCTCGCGCTCATCGAACTACAGCGTGATGCGTCTCGCGCGTTGGACCGGGAAGCACTGCTGTCGCGTATCGAGCAGTTGTCTTCGCGCACGCTCGAGCTGGCCGACACCTTTATCGACTTGGCGCGTGCGGAGTCGCAGGTGCTCAGGCTGCAGGATGTCGACCTAGTGGGGCTGGTGCTCGACGCGGCCGATGAAGTGTGGGCACTGGCGAATCGCTATCGGGTGGAAGTGCGTGTCTTGGCCGACATTGACGCGCCTGTGCGCGGTGATCCGCGCCTGCTGGTGCGGGCATTGGTGAATCTGCTCAACAACGCCATCAAGTTCAGTTCCGAGGGTTCGGTCGTCACCGTGTCGCTGGGCGAGGACGAGACGATGTTCACCGTGGCGGTGGCGGATCAGGGGGCCGGCATTGCACTGGCTGATCAGCCCCGGCTGTTCCAGCCGTTTCATCGTCTGCACGAAGGGGCGGCCAACGCACCTGCCGGCAGCGGGCTCGGGCTGGTGTTCGTGAAAACGGTGGTCGACCGTCACGGCGGGCGCATCGCCGTGCAAAGCGCGCCGGGCCTGGGTTCCACCTTTACCGTGTCGCTGCCGCGCGCGCCGCAACACCGCGACGCCTGACTGCCGGCCACTGCGGCGCACTCCACTGTGGCGTTTGCCACATTCCCTTTTCAATCATTTGCATTCCGGGTCGCGGGCGGCCCTACAGTGCATTGGTCGACCGGCACAGCGTACGCGGGCAACACGCCCGAACGAGAGATGGCGCCATCTGGGCGAGAACCGGCAGCACAGGCATAGCAACCGATGCATCACCGGCCACCCAGGCGTCACGTATGTTGAGCAAGACCGCAACCGATGTGCTGAGCGAATGCGATTACGAACGCGTTCGCACACAACTGCACCACGCCCTGCATGGCGACGGGAACCCATCGCGGGGTGCGCGTGTCTGGCAGGCCGGTCGGCTTTTATTCAATCCGTGTGCCGCAGACCAGGAGTGGGCCGATGCATACCATGACCATCACGCCTCGGTTTGATCGTGCGACGCACGGGCATTCAAGACACCGAGCCATGAAAATCGGCCTGATCGATACACATATCAGCCGCCAGCAGGCGATTCATTCCGCGCTGCAGCCGACGCGCTTTGAATGTGTTCCGCTGTTTCTTTCTCGCCAGGTGTTCGAAGCGATCGAAGTGCATGGCATCAATTTGCTGATGGTGGGCGCGCACGCGCACGACATGCCCGGTCTATCGCTGGTGCGCAGCGTGCGCGAGCGTGTTGGTGCCGGCATGGCCATCGTCTACCTGGGTGACGGGCGCGCCGACACCGAAACCGCCGATGCGCTCAACCACGGCGCTGACCTGTGCTTCCAAGGTGAGATTCGTCCGTCCGAGCTGCTTGCCCGGCTTGATGCGCTGATCCGCCGCTTTGCCGTCAGCCGTGCGGTTCGCGTATCGGAAATCCAGCTGGGGCCGTACACGATTGATCGCCAGAACCGATCAATCCGCGTACACGATACCGCCGTCCCGGTGCATGCACGCGAGTTCGAACTGGCGCTGCTGCTGTTCGCCAACGCGGGTCGGGTGCTGTCACGCGCGGATATCGAACTGGCGTTGTGGGGCCGTGAACTGAGCCCTTATTCGCGGACGCTCGATACGCATGTTTCGCGGCTGCGCAAGAAGCTGGCGCTGGGCAACGCAAACGGCCTGCGCCTGCGCGCGATCTACGGGCAGGGCTTCTGCCTGGAGCGCATCATGGAACGCGTGAGCGCCTGCTGACCTGACCACGCTTTACGGTCATGCAAAGGCCCCGACTTTCGGGGCCTTTTTTATTGCTGAGGCAGGGACCGCGGAAGGGCCCAAAAGAAACGCCCTGATACTCAAAGCAGCAGCATCAGGGCGAAGTAGGCCGCAGCTCTCTCTTCTGCGGCCGGAGCGCACCCACGAGGGGTCGGTGCAGACTCAGATTACGCAGCTGGGAGCGAGGGAATGCAAACCTTTATCAACAGCCGCTCGGATGGATTGAGCCTCTAAGCCATAAGACATCGTACAACTAGGAGGCTTTTCGGATGCCCAGTCAGAGGGAGGGTGACTGCATCAACTTGCCAGCCGTCTCGTGTGCGTGGCGTAGGCGCTCCCGGCTGTTGGAGAGGTGCATGCGCATCGCTGCGCGGGCGGCTTCCGGGTCCTTGCGCGCAATGGCTTCAAAGATGCTGTGGTGCTCGCGGTTGACTGTGGCGCGAAGCTCTGGGGCGTTCAGGTAGCCCACTTGTGCCAGGCTCATTCGTGTGCGGGGGATCAGCGTTTTGCCAAGCTGGGCGAGGGCGCCCACGAAGTGCTCATTGCCGGTCGCACGCGCGATGCTCAGGTGGAACTGCAGGTCGGAGGTGGCGCTGTCGTTGCCATTCGCCTGGTCTTGTTCGATGGCTTCCAGCGCGGCACGCAAGGCGTCGATCTCGTCCGTGGTAATGCGTTGCGCGGCCAATCCGGCGCATTCCGTTTCAATGGCCACGCGCAGTTCCAGCATGGACAGGATGTCGTGCAGCGTAGAGGCGTCGCCTAGCTGGATGCTGTTGTCGGCGCGCGGTGGCAACACAAAGCTACCGATGCCGTGGCGCGTTTCGATCAAACTCTTGGCCTGCAAGCGGGAGATGGCTTCGCGCACCACCGTGCGGCTGACGCCCAGCGCTTCCATGAGCGCAGATTCCGTCGGCAGCTTGTCGCCTGGGCGCAGCGATTCCGTCGCAATGCGCCCTTTGATGTGGTCCACCACCACGTCCGCCAGGCTTTGGGTGCGGCGCACGAGCGTTGCGGGGGGGCTGCCGGACATGCGATCTCCGATCGTGGGGGGGGCTTGAATTTCGGGTTTACCAGGGCTGGCCCAGTAGGAATGCGTCAATTATATTCCCGTTCCATGTTGTACGACGACTGATGACATACGTGACGACCATGAATCACCTCTCTGCTGAAGCACGCACGCCCCGTATTACCCGCTTGCAAGTCATCCCGGTTGCCGGGCGAGACAGCATGCTGCTGAACCTGAGCGGCGCGCACGGCCCGTTCTTCACCCGCAACATCGCCATCCTGGAAGACTCCGAAGGCCACATTGGCGTAGGCGAAGTGCCGGGCGGCGAGGCGATTCGCAAGACCATCGAAGACGCGACACCGCTGGTTGTCGGACAACCCATCGGCGCCTACAACAACGTGCTCAACACCGTGCGCCGCCAGTTTGCCGACCGCGATGCTGGTGGTCGTGGCCTGCAGACTTTCGATCTGCGCACCACGGTGCATGCAGTGACCGCGCTGGAAAGCGCATTGCTCGATTTGTTGGGCCAGCACCTGGGTGTGCCCGTGGCGGCGCTGTTGGGGCAGGGCCAACAACGCGCCAAGGTACCGGTGCTCGGGTACCTGTTCTTCGTGGGCGATCGCAAACGCACCAACCTGGATTACGCCGACGGCAGCGACGCCACCGACGATTGGACTCGACTGCGCCATGAGGAAGCGCTCACGCCGGAAACGGTGGTGCGCTTGGCCAAAGCCGCGTATGCGCGCTACGGCTTCAAGGATTTCAAGCTCAAGGGCGGCGTGCTGAGCGGTGATGATGAGATGATCGTGACCACCGCGCTGGCCGAGGCGTTTCCCGATGCCCGTGTCACGCTGGACCCGAACGGCGCGTGGTCGCTGGCCGAGGCCATTCGCCTGTGCCGCGACAAGCACGACGTGCTCGCCTATGCCGAAGACCCGTGCGGCGCCGAGGGCGGCTACTCCGGCCGCGAGGTGATGGCTGAATTCCGCCGCGCCACGGGCCTGCCGACCGCCACCAACATGATCGCCACCGACTGGCGCCAGATGGGGCACGCCATTCAACTGCACTCGGTCGATATTCCCCTGGCCGATCCGCATTTCTGGACGATGCAAGGCTCGGTACGTGTGGCGCAGATGTGCGATGACTGGGGCCTAACCTGGGGTTCGCACTCCAACAACCACTTCGATATTTCGCTGGCGATGTTCACGCACGTGGCCGCAGCCGCGCCGGGCAATATCACCGCCATCGACACGCACTGGATCTGGCAAGACGGTCAGCGCCTGACGCGCGAGCCGTTCCAGATCGTCGGCGGCGAGATCGATGTGCCGGCCAAGCCGGGCTTGGGTGTGTCGATCGACATGGACCAGATCGAAAAGGCGCATGCGCTGTACAAGCAGCACGGCCTGGGCGCGCGCGACGATGCGATTGCCATGGGCCAACTGATTCCCAACTGGAAGTTCGATAACAAGCGCCCCTGCATGGTGCGCTGAAGCTGTGTGATTTCTGGGCGGCCCGAGGCTGCCCATCAAAACTACAAAGATAAATTGGAGGCAAATCTTGAAGACCATCAAGGGCTTGCGCTGGTGGATCATCGTGCTGGTGTGTCTGGGCACGATCATGAACTACCTGGCGCGCAATTCACTGGGCGTACTGGCGCCCACGCTCAAGGAGGAGCTCTCCATGACCACGCAGCAGTATGGCTACGTGGTCATGGCGTTTCAGTTCGGCTACACGCTCATGCAGCCCGTGTGCGGCTTCATCGTCGATTTGATCGGCCTGCGCATCGGCTTTGCGCTGTTTGCTGTGTTGTGGTCGTTTGCCGGTGTGTTGCACGCGGGCGCGACGGGTTGGCTGTCGCTGGCGGGCTTCCGCACGTTCATGGGGCTGACAGAGGCCGCTGCCATTCCGTCTGGCATGAAGGCGGTAGCGGAATGGTTCCCCGACAAGGAAAAGTCCGTGGCCACGGGCTGGTTCAACGTGGGCACGTCGTTTGGGGCCATGCTGGCGCCGCCGCTGGTGCTGTTCCTGTCAATGCGGCATGGTTGGCAGTCCGCGTTTGTGGTGACGGGCGCGCTGGGTTTCTTCTGGGCGGCGCTGTGGTTTGCGTTCTATCGCTCGCCGCAGCAGCATCCTCGGTTGTCCAAGGAAGAGCTGACGAAGATTACCGATGGGCAATTGCGTTCGGCGGGCGACAAGCCGGCTGAGAAGCGCTCGATCCGCAAGATCATCGGTGCGCGCCGTTTCTGGGCGATTGCGCTGGCGCGTTTCTTTACAGAACCTGCGTGGCAGACCCTGAGCTTCTGGATTCCGCTGTACTTCTTCAAGGAGCGCGGCATGGACCTGAAGCAGATCGCCATGTTTGCGTGGCTGCCGTTCCTGGCGGCTGACTTGGGCGGGATGGCCGGTGGGTATCTGTCGCCGTTCCTGATGAAGTTTGGCCGGCTCCCTCTCATCTGGTCACGCGTGGGCGGTGTGGTGATTGGCGCGTTGATGATGATCGGCCCGGCATGCGTGGGCCTGGTGGCGTCGCCGTACACGGCCATTGCGCTGTTCTGCGTGGGCGGCTTTGCGCATCAGATGATCTCGGTGTCGGTCAACACGCTTTCCGCAGACGTGTTCGACCCACAGGAAGTCGGCACCGCCAATGGCTTTACCGGTATGTCCGGCTGGATTGGCGGCCTGGCCTTCACCGCCGTGGTGGGCGCCTTGGCCGACACGGTTGGCTATGGCCCGCTGTTTGGCCTGCTGGGTGCGTTTGATGTGATTGCTGCCGTGCTGTTGATCGTGCTGATTCGCGGCCAGTCAGCAGAAGAGCGTGCTGCGCGCAAGATGAATTTGTCCGCTTCAAATTGAGCTGAAAACGATGTCCATGTTGCATCCTCCCCGTTTTGAACTTCAAGCGCGCGAAGGCAACCGCCTGCGCCTGGCCAGCAGCGCAGGCGCTGCGATTGAACTCTTCGTGCTGGAGGAGGACATCGTTCGCGTACTGGTGCTGCCGCAGGGCGACCTGCGCGGCCCCGCCACGTGGTCGATTGCGCCGGGCGGCGACGATACGCCGCTGGAAGGGCGTGACCGCCGCGACCTCAGCGGTTTCTCGCTGCCGGCGTTCGAGCTGCAGTCCGATGCCAGCACGGTGCGCATCGAGACGAGCAAGATCCGTTTGACGATTGCCTTGGCCGGCGGCTTCTGCAACTGGGAGATCCGCCGCGCCGGGCAATGGCAAGCCGTGCTGCACGATCGCGCCACGCAGGCCTATAACTTTGGCTACTGGGACGAGCAGGTCTACCACTACGTGCGTCGTGAACCGGGCGAGATGTACTTCGGCCTCGGCGAGCGCGCCGGCGACACGAACCGTGCACACCAACGCTACGAGATGCGCAACATCGACGCGATGGGCTACAGCGCGCGCACGACCGATCCGCTGTACAAGCACATCCCGTTCTACGTGACGTGGCATCCGGAGAATGGCACCGGCTTTGGCCTGTTTTACGACACGCTGTCCGATTGCAGCTTCGACATGGGCCGCGAGCTGGACAACTACCACGGCCTCTATCGCTACTTTGTCGCGCCGCACGGCGATCTGGATTACTACTTCATCGCCTCGCCCGATACGCCGCTCGATGCCACCCGCCGCTTCACGTGGATGACGGGCCGCCCGGCGTGGATGCCGAAGTGGGGCCTGGGCTATTCCGGCTCGACCATGACGTACACCGACGCACCGAACGCGCAGGAACAGATGGGCGAGTTCATCAAGGGCTGTCGCGCGCACGACATTCTGTGCGATTCGTTCCACCTGTCGTCGGGGTACACATCGATTGGCCCGAAGCGCTACGTCTTCAACTGGAATACCGATAAGTTTCCGGACGCGCGCGGCTTCGTCCAGAGCTATCTGGATGCGGGCATCCGCCTGTGCCCGAATATCAAACCTTGCCTGCTGCAGGACCACCCGAAGTTCGCCGAAGCCAAGGAAGCCGGCCTGTTGATCTGCGACGACAAGGGCGAACCGGCCTGGGTGCAGTTCTGGGATGAGGTGGGCGCGTATCTCGATTTCACCAACCCGAAAACGCTCGACTGGTGGAAGGCCAACGTCAAGAGTGCACTGCTCGATTACGGCATGGCCTCCACCTGGAACGACAACAACGAGTTCGAAGTCTGGACGCCCAACGCTTTCGCGCATGGCTTTGGCAAGAAGGCGCCGATTCGCGAGGCGAAGGTGCTGCATACCATGCTGATGATGCGTGCGTCGCGCGAAGCGCAGTTGGAATACGCACCGCAGCGCCGGCCGTTCCTGGTATCGCGCTCGGGCGGCGTCGGCATGCAGCGCTATGTGCAGACGTGGTCCGGCGACAACTACACCTCGTGGGAAACGCTGCGCTACAACCTCAAGATGGGTCTGGGGCTGGCGCTGTCGGGCGTATCGAACATCGGCCATGACATTGGCGGGTTTGCTGGCCCGGCGCCATCGCCGGAACTGCTGGTGCGCTGGGTAGCGTTTGGCGTGTTCATGCCGCGCTTCTCCATCCACTCATGGAACGACGACAAGACTGTCAACGAGCCGTGGATGTATCCGCAGGTCACGTCGCAAATCGCGTCGTTGATCAAGCTGCGTTATCGGTTGATTCCGTATCTGTATGAACTGCTGTGGCAGTCTACGCAGGCATATGAGCCGGTGCTGCGTCCGACGTTCGCCGAATTCCCCGTAGACCGCCGCTGCTACGAAGAGTGCGACGACATGATGCTCGGCACCTCGCTGCTGGTGGCGCCGACGGTGGAAGAAGGGCAGACCGAACGCACTGTATATTTGCCGGCTGGCCAGCGCTGGGTGTCGTACTGGAGCGGCGAGGCGTTTGACGGCGGCCAGACCGTGACGTTGCCTGCGCCGTGGGATCAACCGGCCATGCTGATCCGCGAGGGTGGCGTGATTGCCTTGAACGTTGCCGAGCAGCATTTCGACCAACGTGCTGATCAACGTGGCTTCCTGGTCGTGCCGATGGCAGGCTCCGGTGAGGCCGTCGGCGGCAGCATCGAAGATGATGGCGAAACGGAAGCCTGGCGCAATGGCGAGCATGGCCGCTGGAACGTGCGTGCCGTGTCGGACGCGCAGACTGTGACACTGCATGTGTCGGGTGAAGGCCGGATGCCCACGCAAGCGGATACCGTTGAAATACATCTGCCGGTTGCGGAAGCGCGGCAGTTGCAGACTCCGCAGGCCCGCGTTGTCGGGCAGGCTGTTTCGGGCGGATGGCGTCGGCTGACCTTGCAGTTGCAGCCGTAACCACACTGCCTACCTGTGCGCATGGATGGGGCGAGGAGAGCCCCGCTGTTGCGCGATTTCCCGGTGCTGGAGACCACCACAGAGAACGATGAAAGCCATGAAAACCACACGAGCCATGTTCACCATCAAGCCGGTTTGCGCGTGCGTCGCGCTGTTGTCCGCAGGACTGTCCATGCACGCCTCGGCGCAAAGCGCCGTGACGCTGTACGGCACGGTCGATAACGCCATCGCCTATTCGAGCAACCAGGGCGGGCATTCCAACGTCTACATGAACTCCGGCGCGCTGGCTGCCAGCAAGTTCGGCCTGTATGGCACGGAAGACCTGGGCGGCGGTACCCAGGCGCTGTTCCGCCTGGAGAACGGCTTTGCCGCCGACACGGGCGCGCAAAGCAAGGCGAACTTCATCTTCAACCGCCAAGCCTATGTTGGCCTGACCAACAAGACCTACGGCCAGATCACGATGGGCCGTCAGTACACGCCGTACTTCCAGTACGTGGCGGCGCTCGGCCCGACCAATGTGCTGACGGGCGCCGTCGGTGCCCACCCGGGTGATATCGATGCGATGGACACCACGCTGCGTGTGCCGAATTCGATCACCTATACGACGCCCACGTTCGGTGGTTTCCAGGGCGGCTTGCAATACGGCATGGGTGAGCAGGCGGGCAGCATGTCCAATGGCAGTGCCTTCAGCGCGGCGTTGCGTTATGACTATCAGGCGTTTGCGTGGTCGGCTGGCTATATCCGCCTGAAGAACGTTCCGACCTTCCAGAGCAACAGCGGTGACTTCGCCAACAACGCGCCCATCAACAAGGGCTACGCAACGGCCGACAGCGCGCAGATCATCGGTACCGCGGCCCGTTACACCGTGGGCAACCTGATGATGGGGCTGAACTACTCCAACGTGCAGTACAAGCCGGGCGCTACGTCGCCGGCAGGGTTTGCGCAGACGGCGAGCTTCAACACGTTCGGCGCCATTGCCACCTACGCGCTCACGCCTGCACTGACCGTGGCGGCTGGCTACAGCTACACCGCCGAGAACAAGCGCAACGGCGTCGACCAGGCGGCGCGCTATCACCAGTTCTCGATGGAGCAGGTGTATTCGTTCTCCAAGCGCACCGCGCTGTACGCGGTCGAGGCCTATCAGAAGGCGAGCGGCCAGACGCTGAGTGCGACGGGCGGCATCGTCAATGCCGTGGCGTCGGTGGGCGACTCGCAGAACGGCACGCCGTCGAGCGGCCCGAGCCAGTTCGTCGGCATGGTTGGCATTCGCCACTTCTTCTGACGATGTCGGCAGCGTGGCTGGCACCGGGTCCGGTGCATCGGTTGCACGCCGGCGGGCTGACGATGGATGTCGCGCCGGCCGCGGGTGGCCGGATCGCCTCGCTGGCTTCGGCCAGCGAAGGCAGCAGGGACGGCCAGCGCATCGACTGGCTGGCGCCGATGTCCGAGGCCTGCCTGCGCGATGGTTTTGAGGCGCTGGCGTGGCCCAAGGCAGGCTGCTATCCGCTGCTGCCCTTTTCCAACCGCATCCGCGATGGCCGCTTCCAGTGGGGCGGGCGCGAGGTCCGTCTCGCGCCGCATCCGGGGCAGCCGCACGCCATGCACGGTTTGGCGCATGCGCGCGCGTGGACGGTGGAGCAATTGACTGCCTCGTCGATCGTGCTCGGCCTGCGCTACGTGCCGCAGGCCGATCACTGGCCCTGGCCGTTCACGGCCACGCAGACGTTGGTGCTCAGTCCGGAAGGGCTGGATGCTGTCATGACGCTGCGCAACGATGGCGACAGTGACATGCCCGCTGGTGGCGGTTTCCATCCGTACTTCGCGCGCGCCGCTGATACGCGGGTGCAATTTGATGCGCCCACCATGTGGCCGACTGATGCAGGTGAGGTTGCCATCCGTTGTGAGCCGATTACACCGCGCGAAGACTTCCACACCGCACGGACATTGCCGGATCACGCACTCAGCGTCTACTACAGCCATTGGCATCAGCGCGCGGTCGTCTCGCAGCGAGGAGCAACGCTCACGCTCAGCGCGGCCGACCCGCTGGATCATTTCATCCTGCATGCGCCGCAGGCCCAGCCGTACTTTTGTCTGGAGCCCGTTTCGCATGTGGCGGACGCCGTCAACCTGGCCGTGCAAGGCTGGGAAGGCACCGGCCTGCGTGTCTTGCGGCCCGGCGAGACTTTGCGCTTGCGCATGCGCATGCAGATCGATCGGCCTGCCTGAGCAACGCCGCATCCATCACCAGATCGCCCGAGCCATTCGGGCTTTTTTTTTGCGCAAGCGACGCGGCAAGTGCATCGCAGTCGATTTCCGGTTTGGATTATCCCTGGCGCGCTTGGCAATGTGTTGCCCGATGGCGTGTGGATTATGTTGTGTTTTGCATGTGTCTCGCCATCGTATTGAATTGAGATAAAAATACGTCGCATTTGCCAACGAACGGGCGTTCGCAAATAATGCCGATGTCGTTATTCAAGATGGTGAGGCGCCGCAATTGATAACCCAACGATCGAATTTAAGCGGCGCATCGATCAAGCCACTTGCATCCAGTTGAAGGTCACCTTAGATCGATTGCCATGCAGTTCGTCGCCCCAGAGCCGCCTGTCTTTGATGGATGCCCGCCGGATGCCGTATCCAACCGGCAAGCCCAACCACGTTCTGAACCCTCCAACCTAGCGCCGCGGGTTGGTTTTCTGCACACCGGCCCGATTGTCTCGTGCCGTCAATATCCGCAAGCCTGGCATCGACGGCGTCGCTAGCGGAGGACCTTGAATGCTTGCCGCCCAATGATCGGGTGGTAACGCTCGCGCTCTCATTCTGAGTTTCTGCTTAGGTTATGGCCGGACTGCCGCCACGCATGGATGGCGGATTTTCCGGTGTATCCAAAGTGAAAGGCCTGGTGCGTTTTGCTTAGCGGGGCCGGATTGCAGGGTGCGGTGGGTCCAAATCATTAACACGCGATAAAAATCGCGCCAATACGTTGGCGTGAAGGGGCTATTTTTTTCAAAAAAAATAATAGGGGGGATTTTCCATTGAATTATTCACGGAGGGCTCAGGATGACTAACCAAGTCATTGGACAAACATTTACGGTGTTCGACCGCGATGGCGCCGAATTTGGGCGAGGGTGCTTCAGTTACCGCGGCGCACCGGGCGCGGTCACCCTGTCTCACCCCGCTGGCAGCGGTGCGGGCGCCACCAAGCTTGAGAACTTCTGGTACCACGACTCCGTGGTGGGCACGCTTGGCTTGCTGGATCTGAAGGCGCTGGAGTTCAGCGTGGGTGATGCGCCTCGCTTCTCTTTCGAGGCGAAACGCTCCGACGAGATTGGCATTGCCGCACAAGTGGCCTCGAAGGGTACCCCGGGCGCCGTGTTGACCCACCGTGGTGCTGCTGGAGATTTCTCCAATCAGGGCCGCACCGTGGTGTTCCCGCGCGAGAACATCGTGCCCGAAGGCGAGCTGATCGTGCCGGCAGTCGATCTCGTTGTGCTGATCGACACCAGCTACTCGATGATGGACGAAGCGCAATACCTGAGCAACGCCGTCAGCGTCGCCATTGAGACGGCGAAGAGCACCTGCCCGTCGGACTTGCGTGTGAGCTACCTCGGTGTGGAGGGCTGGTTTACCGATACCAAGTTCGACCAGTCCGCCCGTAGCTATCTGACGACCAAGGGCAAGGCCAAGGGCAAGGAGAGCGAACTCCTGCAGCGGACGAAGGAGCAGGTGGAAAAAGCCGGGCTGTACCAAGGCTCGCAGCGTGAAGACGGCGCGCGTGCCATGCAAGATGTGGTGCGGTTCTACGATTGGCGGCCCAATGCGCAGAAGGCCATCTTCTACCTGACCGACGAGGCGTTGGAAGGCGGTAGCGGAATCAAAGACGACGATGCGGTTGACGCCGAGGACATTGCTGCGGCCAACAATGCCATCAAGGCCGCAAAGGAAGCCAAGGTCCGCCTCCACACGTATATGGGCAAGACCTGGCTCAAGAAAGCTGGCGCCGAACTGCTGCGCGCCGAGCTGGCCCGGGTGGCAAATGAAACCGGCGGTCAGGCGTTCGCCTACGCTGGGCCGGACGCCTACAACACGGGCAGCGGCCCCGCAAAGGAATCCGACGCGAAGAACCTGTCCGCGGACGATCCGAAGACGCTGGCCGACTTCCAAAGCATGCTGCAGAAGGTGATCTGCGGTAGCCGCGCACCGGCCCCGGAGCCCGTGGTGGAAGAACGCGAAGAGCTGATCGTGCCCAAGGTCGACCTCGTCATCGGCATTGACACCAGCGTATCGATGAAGGATGAGGCGCAGGAATTGAGCGACGCCGTGAGCGCGGCCATCGAGGCTGCCAGCAAGCATTGCCCATCGGACTTGCGCGTGGTGTACCTGGGGCTCGAGGGCACGTTCAAGGGCACCAAGTTCGACAAGACCGCGCGCGACTACCTCACCAAGACCGTCAAGGTGGACGCCGCCAAACTGCGCCAGCGCGTGCGTGGCACCGTGGCGGAAGGCGGTGCCCAGGAAGACGGCGCACGTCTGATTGAAGACATCGCCACGCACTTCGATTGGCGGCCTGACGCGCGTCGCGCCATGCTGTACCTCAGTGACGAGGGCTTGGAAGGTGGCGGGCGCGTCGATGAAGAAGACATGGCTGCCGCCAGCCAGGCGATTGTCGTGGCCCAGCGCAACAACATGCGCGTGCATACCTACCTGGGCGACGTGGCCTACAAGAAGGCCGACAAGGACAAGCTCGCAGCCGAGTTCAAGCGGGTTGCCGAAGAAACCGGCGGACAGGCCTTCACCAAGGAATCTGCGCTGTCGGGGCTGAAGGACGTGCTCGAAAAGGTCATCTGCGGCAGCAAGCAGAAGTACACCGTCACCACACCGTGCTGCCCGTGCTGCCAAGAACTGGTGACGGGCTTCAAGGCGCCCGCCGCCACGCCCAACCCAGCGAAGTGATCAAGTGATTAGGTGATCGACGTACCCGCATGCCGAGGCCGGTGTGCGGGTCATTCATTGAATCCATCAAGAGGCAATTGACATGGCAGAGACAAAATCGGGCGCATCGTCCGTCCCGGCGGTTGATCTGGTGGTGGTGATCGACACCAGCGCGTCGATGCGCGACGAAGCGGTGGCGCTGAGCGAGGCCGTTAGCGGCGCGATCGCGGCGGCCAAGGACCATTGCCCGTCGGACCTGCGGGTCGAATACCTGGGCGTTGAAGGCACGTTCAGCAAGACGAAGTTCACGACCACTGTACGCGGCTATCTGACCACCAAAGCCAAGGCCGATCCGGCCCAGCTGAAAGGGCGGTTGAAGGGCTCGGTGGCGGAAGGCGGCGCGCAGGAAGACGGCGCGCTGGCCATCGAAGACGTGACGAACCACTTTGATTGGCGGCAAGGCGCCAAGAAGGCGATCCTCTACCTGACGGACGAAGCGCTCTATGGCGGCGGCCTGGTGGATCAGGAAGACATCGATGCGGCCACCTCGGCCATCAACGTGGCCAAGGCCGGCGAGGTGCGTGTGCACACGTACTTGGGCACGAGCAACGTCAAGGCGGACGAGCGAAAGAAGCTCGAGTCCGAACTTGCCCGCGTGGCAAGCGGCACGGGCGGGCAGGCCTTTACCGACAAGGACGCGCTGGGTGGCTTCCAGGCATTGCTGGAGAAGGTGATCTGCGGCAGCCGTTCGACCCCCGGCAGCAAGGATGAGGCGCCTTGCGAAGACTGCGGCAAGCCGGAAGCGCCGCCCAAGAAGGAAGCGCCGCCCAAGAAGGAACCGGCCGCGCAGAAAGAGCCGCCAGCACAGAAGGAGACACCCGCGCCGAAAGAACGGCCGCCGGCCAACGACGATCTGTACGCGATCGTGTTGATCGTCGACAAATGGTGGGCGGCCGGCAAGGACGTCAACGACAACGGCGATATCTACGTCCACGATCCCAAGACGGGTGCGATCAAGAGCAAGCTGGTGGACAACAAGCAGGGTAAGGGAAAGAGCATTGCCATCACGTCGGACGGCTGGCGCTACTACATCTGGAACGACACCAACGTCTATCGCGAAAGAGACGGCGTGCTGCAGGACATGCCTTCCCTGCTGATCAACCTCGGGTACTCAACCGAGGGGCTCGCATTCCGGCAGGACGACAGAGGATTCATGTTGCACGCCGAGAACCCGCTGATCGTCCACTTCCAGCATGACCCGAATAGAACGGATACGCGCCACCAGCGACTGACCATCAAATCCGCCGGGCGTGGCCCCGTTGCTCCGTTCGGTTCCGGCCTGCGGGAGCGCGTGACCGACCTGGCCTTTGACGGCAACGACCGCGCGTATTTGCTGGGTCTGATGGGCGACATCTGGGTTGTCGACGACACGCGTTCGCTCACTGAATGGAGCGCGCGCCATCTGTGCAAGGTGCCTCCGGTGTCGCGCAACGACCTGACGCGCTATACCGGCATCGCCTTTGGTGCGGACGGCACGGCCTATCTGTGCGGTGGCGTGATCGAAACGCTGCAACCGCTGCCGAACGGGCGCAGGTGGGCGCAGCGCTTCATCGCGAAATTCCAGTTGAGCAAGCCTGGTGGCGTGGAGTTGATCTATCAAGGCGCGGCGCGAACAGGTCTGTACAGCAACTTGACGTCGCAGGCGTTTCCGAAGTTTGCAACGTTGTGATTGCCCCCTGTTGCCAAGCGGGCGGCGAGTTTCCAAGCGATCGCCGCACGCCCAAGGCGGCAAAGTCACGCCTCGCATGCCACTTGCCAAGTGGTATGCGGGCGTTCTCCCATCGATAGGAGTGTCGATATGGCAGAGACAAAATCGGGCGCATCGTCCGTCCCGGCGGTTGATCTGGTGGTGGTGATCGATACCAGCGCGTCCATGCGCGACAAAGCCGTTGCGCTGAGCGAGGCGGTGACCGTGGCCATTGCGGCCGCCAAGGATCACTGCCCGTCGGATCTGCGGGTCGAATATCTGGGCGTGGAAGGCACGTTCGGCAGCACGAAATTCACGACCACCGTGCGCAAGTACCTCACCGGCAAGGCCAAGGCCGACGCGTCCAAGCTGAAAGGGCGGCTCAAGGGCACGGTGGCCGAAGGCGGTGCGCAGGAAGATGGTGCGCTGGCCATTGAAGATGTCACCAACCATTTTGATTGGCGCAGCGGTGCCAAGAAAGCCATCCTGTATTTGAGCGATGAAGCGCTCTTCGGTGGCGGCCTGGTCGACCAGGAAGACATCGACGCCGCAACGAACGCTATCACGGTGGCAAAAGCGGGCGATGTGCGCGTGCACACGTACTTGGGCGCGAGCCCCGCCAAGACCAAGGCGGCGGACCGCAAGAAGCTCGAGTCGGAATTCGCGCGCGTGGCGAGCGAAACCGGCGGCCAGGCATTCACCGACAAGGATGCGCTAGGCGGCTTCCAGTCGGTGCTGGAAAAGGTGATCTGCGGCAGCCGCACCACGCCGGGCAGCGAAGAAGACGTGCCGTGCGAAGACTGCGGTAAGCCGGAGCCGCCGAAGAAGGAGCCGCCCGCCGCCAAGGAACCGCCTGCTGCCAAGGCGCCACCCGCTGCGCCGCCGCCCAAGCCCGTCAACGATGACCTCTACGCGATCGTGCTGAGCGACCAGACATGGTGGGCCGCCAACAACTACGACGACAACAGCGACATCTACATCCACGAAGCAAAAACCGGTGCGCTCAAGCGCAAGGTGGTGGATAACAGCCGTGCCATGGGGCAGAGCAATGGCATTACGTCCGATGGCTGGCACTACTATGTCCAGAACAACACGGACGTCGTTCGCATGAAGGAAGGTGGGGCGCCACAGCCGATCCCGTCCCTGTCGAAGCCGGGCAGGTGGGCGTACATCGACGGATTCGCATTCCGGCAGGACGACGTGGGCTTCATGTTGCACACTCAGGATCCGACTATCGCGTATTTCAAGCATGACCCATCCAACCCGAACATGTCGCTCGGACGCGTGACGGTCAAGCTGGAAGGCGGCGGCCTGGTGCCCTTCGGCAATAACGAGGAGCGATTCGTGGCTGACCTCGCATTCGATGGCAATGATCGCGCCTATTTCGTTGCGGGTTGGGGCGATCTGTGGGTGGTTGAAGATACGAAGCCGCTCAATGAGTGGAAGGCGCGCCATCTAGGGCGGGTCAAGCAGCCGGCGAACCTACCTGGATATGCGCGCTACATCGGCATTGCTTTTGATGCCCAGGGGGCGGTGTATCTGTGTGGCGGCGCCGTTGAGACGCCGCAGCCGGCGAGGACGCTGTTCAAGATGAGTCCGCGATGGTCGCGCCGGTTCATCATCCGAGTCCAACTGGGCAACCTCAGCCAGACGGAACTCATTTATGACGGCGGCCCGCGCTCGGGCTCGTATGGCGATCTGGCATCGCGGGCCTTTCCAAAGATCACCAAGGTGTGATTGACCCCGCGTCGCGCGTTGCAGCCATGCCGCGCGCGACGCCAGATTCGCATGTTCCCGATGAATCGGTTGGCGCGACGCGCCACCGCAGATGGAGGTATTAGCGATGAGCACAACAACATACTCAACCGCTCAGGAAGCGGCGCAAGCCATGCGCGCTGCCATGACGCAGCAGAAAGGCAAGGATGGCAAGGACAGGGCACGCCTGGCCGACCAGGCGCCGCAATGGATGCGCGATGCGGTTCGCAAGATCCACGACGTCCGCGAGTTCGATGATCCGGACGACTTGAAATACGATTTGATCGCGTACTACCTCGGCGTTTTCGCGGATTACGAAGAGCCGGAATGGGATGACTACGACCTCGAAGGCATTTGCGACTCATTTGGCGACGATGGCTCCTATCAATGGCTCCGCACGTCGTGGTATCGCCTGAGCTATCTGGATGAGACGCGCAAGGGTGCCGGCAGCATGCAGTCCGCGCTCGATCGCGCCCAGCTCCTGGAGCATCGCGAGGTATTCGACCACCTCAAGGCCGCGTTGCGCGCGCAAGTCCAGGCCAAGGCACCTGCAAAGGCCGCAGCAAAGGCGCCCGCCACGAAGCGCACCACCAAGAAAACCAAGGTCACCACAACCGCATAGCGGTCAACACGGTCGGCGCTCCGCTTCGGGTGTCATTCATCGGAGCGGAGCGGCCGATTTCGTCCAGGCCAACGCGGTCCATCCAGAAGTTCATGAAGCATATTGCTGTCTCTCTCGCCCTGAGTTGCCTGGTGACCACCAGCGCGGTGCATGGCGCCACGATTGCTGCTTATGGCGACAACACCGTCAACCCGTCCGACCTCGTCGCCGATCTGATTTCGCAAGACTTCAGCCAAGTGCTCGACACCGCCGGCCTAGTGGTTGTCGTGCAATACGACACGACGATGCTGGGTAGCGACCGCGTGTGTCACGCCGTCACGGGTGTCAGCCGGCGGCCCGATCCGGATGTCACCGCCAGGGTGCCGGCGCTCAGAGCCACGCATACCACGCTCATGCGCAATGTGTCGGCCGAAGATGCCGCGTCGCAACGCCGATGCATGACGGAAGCCGTGCGGGGCTCGATCAAGATCCTCACGGGGATTCCGATTGATGTGCTGCTGCAGGGAAGCAAGGCGTCCGTGTCGGATCGCGTGCAGCGGCAGTGGGGCAAGCCGGCGCTGATTATTTGAACGCAGAGGGGCGGGGCTCCGCAGCGTGCGACGCCGGCGGAGATTTTCTGAGCGCGCAAAGCAAAAAGCCCAGTCGGTGAGGACTGGGCTTTCTACGCGAGTTCTGGTGGGGCGTGAGTGACTCGAACACTCGACCTACGGATTAAGAGTCCGCTGCTCTACCAACTGAGCTAACGCCCCGCGAAGAAATGAGACTATATCAACCTTTTTCAGATCGCGCTAGTCCCCCGTGCAATTTTTTTCGAATCGCGTGCGTGGGTGTGTAGCGCGCCGATGAATTGGGCGAGGCCGTGCGTCGGATGTTTGTCCCGGTGGCGCACGATGAGCAGCGGCCGGGCGATGCGAGGCAGGCCGCAGTTCACCTCTACCAATCGGCCGTCGCGCAGCGCATCGGCCACGACGTGGCGCGATAGGCAACTGATGCCATAACCCGCAGCCACCGTGCGCTGGATGGCCTCTGAATGCCCGAGTTCGAGCGCCACGTGTAACGGCCCGACCACCGATGCAATGCGGCTGTCTACCAGCTCACGCGTGCCAGAGCCGGGCTCTCGCATCAGCCAACCGGCTTCGCGCAGTGCGGCATGCGAGACGGGCCCGCGCGCCAGCGGGTGCCCCGGCGCGGCGACGACCACCATTTCATCGTCGAGCCATGTCTCGATCTCCAGTGCTTCGCCACGGCAGGTGCCTTCGATCAGGCCGATGTCCACCTCAAAGCGCTGCACGGCGTCGACCACATCCTGCGTATTACCGATCAAGACGTCGAGCTGGCTGTCGGGTGCGATCTGCTGCCGAAAGCGCGCGAGCAGGGCGGGCAATACGTAGTTGCCGATCGTGCTGCTGGCCGCGAGCTTGAGCCGCACGTTGGCGTGTTGCGTGGCGTGCTCGAGCGCATCGGCGTGGTCGAGCAGTGCCTGCGCCTGCGGCAATAGCTGGCGGCCGAGCGCATTCAGGTGCAGGCGTCGCGCGTGCCGGTCGAACAGAGGGTGCCCGAGCGTGGTTTCCAGTTCTGCCAACGCGGCACTGACCGCCGATTGCGACAAGCCGAGCTGCTCGCCGGCAGCGGAGGTCGTCTCGCACCGGGCGATGGCCGCAAAAATCGCCCATTGACGCAGGGTGACGCGCGGGGCTTTTGTATCCATAAAACTGGTTGTTATTAGAAAAATTACCTGTTTTACATGTTATCACGCGCTGCATATCGTTATGTGTATAGCGAATAAGCAAGGCGGATGTGATGACAATTGCACAGAAACAACTGGCGCCGGAGGGTGTAGCCCCGTGGTTTGATGTTCGCGCGCTGCTGAGTGTGGGCGTGCTCTTTGGGTTTGCGGCTGTTGCGGTGGCGCTGGGGGGTACGGCGTGGGCCGGGCGGCTGGGTTTGAGTGCGTTAACGCTGGCCATCCTGCTCGGGATGGCCGTCGGGCATGTGCCGGGGCATCAGCGCTGGCTGACGCCGCAGGCCATCCAGTTCGCGCGCCACACGTTGCTGCGTGCCGGGGTGGTCCTCTACGGTGCACGGCTGACGCTGGCGCAGATTCACGACCTGGGCGGCTCTGGCGTGGCGATTCCCTTGCTGGTGCTGGTGCTGACCATGGTGGCCGGCGTGTGGGTCGGCATGCGTTGGTTTGGCCTCACCCGCTCGCAGGCGGTGCTGGTGGCGGCCGGCAGTGCAGTGTGCGGTGCGGCCGCAGTGTTGGCGGTGGCGCCGGCCGTCAAGGCGCAGCCACGCGAGACGGCTGTCGCAATTGCAAGTGTGGTGCTGTTCGGCACCATGGGCATCTTCCTGTATCCGTGGCTGTACGCGGTGCTCGCGCATGCCGGCATGGCTGTGGCGTCCGCGCATTTTGGCGTCTATATCGGCTCGACGATGCATGAGGTTGCACAGGTGATCGCGGCGGCGCGGCCGTTGGGGGATGAGGCGACCAACGCGGCGGTCGTCAGCAAGATGGTGCGCGTGTTAGCGCTTGCGCCGCTGCTGGTGGTGCTGGCCTGCACGACGCCGACGGAGGGTGGCGGGCTGGTTGGTGAATCCAACGTGTCGCGCAAAGCCGCGCTGCGAAAGGCGGCAGGCCACGCCTGGAACGCCATGCCGTGGTTTGCCGTCGGGCTGCTCGGTGTGACGCTGCTGAATTCAGCCGGTGCCATCCCTGCCGCGTGGCAAGCCCCCATCGGCGCCATCGACACCGCCATGCTGGCCTGCGCGATGTTCGCCATCGGCACGCAGACGCACGTGCCGATGCTGCTGAAGTCCGGTGTACGCCCGCTGCTGTGTGCAGCGGTGTTGTGGGTCGGGCTGGTGTGTGGTGGCGCAGTGATCAACGTGGGTGTGCGTTGGCTGCTGGGTTGATGCTGCACACGTCTGCCTCGCGCAGAGACGGCAAATTCTCTTGGAAGACGTCCGAGTCGCTTGGCTGCACGCTGCGCTGATGTTTTTCGAAGATGCGACCTAGTATGAAAGCCTCTCGGAGGAACGGAGGCCTACCATGCCGCAGCATCCCGTGGTTTCAAGAGGCGAATGGCTCATCAGGCGCCGCGCGCTGCTGGCCCGCGAGAAGGAAGCCATTCATCTGCGCGACGCCATCAACGCCGAGCGCCAGGCGCTGCCCTGGGTGAAGGTTGATACGGATTACGTCTTCGACACACCCGATGGCCAGAAAACGCTGGGCCAGTTATTTGATGGCCGCAGCCAGTTGGTGGTGTATCACTTCATGCTCGGCCCTGGCTGGGAAGCCGGTTGCCCCGGGTGCTCGTTCCTCTCGGATCATCTCGATGGGATGCTTCCGCACCTGAACCACCACGACGTGACGTTGGTCGCCATTTCACGTGCGCCGATGGCCGAGATTGCGGCCTACAAGAAACGGATGGGCTGGCACTTCCCGTGGGTATCGTCGTTTGGCACCACGTTCAACCACGACTATCGCGTGAGCTTCTCGGCGGAAGAGCTGGCCAGCGGCGCAGTCGACTACAACTACACCGCCACACCTCGCGAGGACGCCCACGACGAGCTACCTGGCATGAGCGCGTTCTACAAAGACGAGGCTGGCAACGTGTTCCACACGTATTCGACGTACGCGCGCGGTCTGGAAGATATGGTTGGCACATTGCTGTTGCTCGATCGCGCGCCCCTCGGTCGCAACGAAACCGGCCCCATGTCATGGGTGCGCCGTCACGACGAATACGAAGACGCACCGAAGGCGCATGCGTGCCACGCGTCGTAAAGCAGAACGGGAAGGGGGTACGGGAGGGGGATGGTGCCCGAGGCCGGGATCGAACCGGCACGCGCCGATTAGGGCGCAGCGGATTTTAAGTCCGCGGTGTCTACCAATTTCACCACTCGGGCGTGGGCGCGGTGCAGGTGATACGCGCACCGAGGCCACAAATGAAAACGCCCCGCACGAAGCGAGGCGTTTTGTTATTTTGGCTCCCCGACCTGGGCTCGAACCAGGGACCTACGGATTAACAGTCCGGCGCTCTACCGACTGAGCTATCGGGGAATCGCTGCATCAGCGAAGAAATGAATTCTAACTAGTTTCCGATCTCTGCGTCAACACCTTTTTTGCGACGACGCTAAAAATTTGAGATCAGCGTTCGAGGTACTGCGCCTTGTCTTTTACGTCTTTCCAGTCGTCCGCGTCGGGCAGGGGCTGCTTGGTCTTGGTGATGGACGGCCAGCCGGCTTTTGCGAGGTCGGCATTGATAGCGATCCACTCTTGCTGATCGGCGGGCACGTCTTCTTCGGCGTAGATAGCGTTGACCGGGCATTCGGCCACACAGACGGCGCAGTCGATGCACTCGTCCGGGTCGATGGTCAGGAAGTTCGGGCCTTCGCGGAAGCAATCGACGGGGCAGACGTCCACGCAGTCGGTGTACTTGCAGCGGACACAGCTTTCGGTAACGACGTGAGTCATTTTGCTTGGAAGTTGAAGCTAGGAATTCGTGGGGTGCGTGGTCATGGCGGGTGCCAAGCCGGCAAACACGCATTGTAACGCAGCCGCCGTGCCGGGCGGCCGCCTCATCTGCACGTCCTCAGACAGTTTTGGCATGTGTTTATGCGCGGGCGCAAGGTTCGGCGCGGGGGCTATTGCGCATGCTCGATCACCATTTGGACGCGTGTGATGCCGTTGAAGGTGTTGTTGTCGAGCCGGTAGGCCACGTAGGCGGATGCGCCAAGCGGTTCGGCGTGGTTGAACCAGATGGCATCGAAATGTTGCTTGCCGCGGCCGAGTTTGAGCTTCAGATGCTTGTCTTTCAGCACGGCCTGCGAGAGCACGTCGAACTCGCCGCAGAAGCTCGGTGCCGGAAAGCCCTGTCCCCAGACCTGGGTTTCGAGCAGTTCAACAAACTGCGGGGTGAAGCATTCCGGGGCAGCCTCGCCATCGGTTTCGAGCACGCGCGAGAGTAGCGCTTCGGTTAGCCATTCGCGGCCGACGGCCTCGAAGGTGGCGACGAATTCATCGAAGCCGTCTTCGCGCAGCGTGAGGCCGGCTGCCATCGCGTGGCCGCCAAACTTGACGATCAGCCCCGGGCAGCGCTTGTGCACGGCGTCGAGCGCATCGCGCAGATGGAAGCCGGGGATCGACCGGCCCGAGCCCTTGATGACGCCATCGTCGCCCGGTGCGAAGGTGAAGACGGGGCGGTGGAATTTGTCCTTGATGCGCGAGGCGACGATGCCGATCACGCCCTGATGCCATGTCTCGTTGTAGACGGCGATGGTGTGGCGGCTTGCGCCGTCCAGGGTGCTCATGCTGTCGAGGATGGCCAGTGCTTCCTGTTGCATGCCGGCTTCGATTTCGCGGCGCTCGCGGTTCATGCCGTCGAGTTCAGCGGCGATGGCCATGGCGCGGTCGTAGTCATCCGTGAGCAGGCATTCGATGCCGAGCGACATGTCAGCCAGCCGGCCAGCCGCGTTCAGTCGAGGGCCCAGGCCGAAGCCGAGGTCGAATGTGGATGCGCGACGCGCCTCGCGGCCAGCTACGCGGAAGAGCGCGGCAATGCCCGGGCACATCCGCCCCGCGCGCATGCGCTTGAGGCCCTGCGCGACCAGCAAGCGGTTATTGGCGTCGAGCTTGACCACGTCGGCCACGGTGCCGAGTGCCACCAGATCGAGCAGTGCGTCAAGGCGTGGCTGAGCCTGCGGCGTGAACACGCCCCGGCTGCGCAACTCCGCCCGCAGCGCCAGCAGCACGTAGAACATCACGCCGACGCCCGCCAGGTTCTTGCTCGGGAAGCCGCAACCCGGCTGGTTCGGGTTGACGATCACGCGTGCCTCGGGCAACTGCGCGCCCGGCATGTGGTGATCGGTGACGACCACGTCGATGCCCAACGCATTGGCCGCCGCCACGCCCGCCACGTCGGCGATGCCGTTGTCGACGGTAACGAGCACGTCCGGCTTTTCGCGCGCGGCCAGCGCCACGATTTCGGGCGACAGGCCGTAGCCGTACTCAAAGCGGTTCGGGACGATGTAGCTCACCTGCGCGCCAAGCATGCGCAAGCCCCGCACGCCGACGGCACAGGCGGTGGCGCCGTCGCAGTCGTAGTCGGCAATGATGAGCAGGCGTTTGTTGGCGGCGATGGCGTCGGCCAGATAGCGCGCTGCGTCTTCGATACCCTTGAGTTGGGCCGGCGGCAGCAGGTCGGCCAGTTCGGTCGACAACTCGGTTGGGCGGGCCACACCGCGTGCGGCGAGGATACGCGCCAGGACAGGGTGGATGCCGTGGCCAGCCAGCGCGGTGGCGGCTTCAGTGGAATGCGAACGGACAGCGATGCGGGTCATTCAGGCGGACATCGAAAGAGGGGACAGCGCATCGCGCAGGGTGCGGGCTCGGCTGAAACGGCGTAGCCAGCCGGTCAGGTCTTTCCGGGTGACGCGGTAATGGGCGTAGTGCGAATCGCCGGTCAGCACGAGCGAGACGGCATCGATGCGGCCATCGGCCAGCGCGTCGGCGGCGGGGGTGAACCAGTCGCGGTCGAACGCGCGCAGGGTTTCGATCCAGTCGTACCAGTCAGCGGAAAGATAGGGTTTGGTGGCGGCATCGAGCAGCACGGCGGCGTTGGTGTCATCGAATGGCACGGCGGCGAGTGTCTCCGCGCACAGTTCGGTGGCGTTGCCGGCGTGGCACAGGCCGGCGAAGAAGGCATCGGCGCCGATCATGCGCTCGGCAATCGGGCGGGTGTCGACCAGCGCGCCCTGCCCGAAGAGCCAGACGGAATTGACCGGCAGCAGGCCACGCGCCTCACGCGCTTGGTTGACGGGGTGGTCGTACCACGTCATCTGGATCTCGTTCTGGAACTTGCGCCACGCGCGTTCCTGCTCGCCCTTGTGCATCCAGATGTCGATGTTGTGACCGGTGGCGCGCTGCGGGGCGGCGGCGACCAGGTCGCCAAACGGTGCATCGGCGATGTACCAGCGCGCGGCGTGCGTGGCGTCGAGCGTAATACCCATCTCGGCGACTAGCGGGGCGATGGCCGCGCGCAGGGCCTCGGCGTCAGCAGTTTCCAGCCGGAGTTGGGCCGGATCGAGCATGACCAGATGGTCGCGGGCAGCGTGAATATGCACCGGCTGCAGGCACGCCCAGGTGCGCGTATCGGCGCTGCCGCCGTCGGCCAGACGCATGTACGGCGCGGATGGCAGCGGGGACATGGGCAGCCCGGCGTGTGCCGCCAGCCAGCGCTCGTGCGGCAGCGTGGGCAGGTAGGCGTCGTCGTGGCGTTCCCGTTCAGCCTCGCGCGCGCGCGCGAGCAACCTTTCCAGGCCCGGCAGGGTCAATTGACGGTAAGCGTCGTCCGCCACCTCGGCAGCGGGCGCGCAAAACGGGACAATCAGGGTGAGTTCAGGAATCATGGCTCCGAGATTGTAAACTTCCGGCTCGTTGGCCAGTGAGCCGCACAAATCACACCCACGGGGAACCCCCTTTGAAATTTCCATACGAATGGCAGATCGGCTGGCGCTACACGCGTGCAAGCAAGCGCGCCAGCCGCAACAGCTTCATTTCTTTCATCTCGCTCATCTCCATGCTCGGTATTGCACTGGGGGTGGCGGCGCTGATCATCGTGCTCTCGGTCATGAACGGCTTCCAGAAGGAAGTGCGCGACCGCATGCTGTCGGTGCTGGCGCATATCGAGGTGATGGCGCCGAACAGCCTGCCGGACTGGCAGCGCACCGCCAACGAGGCCATGCAGAACAAGGAAGTGATCGGCGCCGCGCCGTATGTGGGCGCGCAGGCCATGATCACGCGCGACGACGCGGTGCGCGGCGTGCTGCTGCGCGGCGTATCGCCAGCCGATGAACCGAAGGTGTCGGACATCGGCAAGGATTTCAAATCCGGCAGCATGGACGATTTGAAACCCGGCGAATTCGGCATCGCGCTGGGCAAGGAGCTGGCGCGCGGCTTGGGCGTGCAGGTGGGCGACAAGGTCACGCTGCTCGCGCCACAGGGCACCATCACCCCGGCGGGTGTGTTGCCGCGTCTGAAGCAGTTCACGGTGGTGGGCACGTTTGAATCGGGCCACTACGAGTTCGACAGCTCCCTGGCGCTGGTCAATATGGAAGACGCCGAGCGCCTGTTCCGCCTGGACGGCCCGACCGGTGTGCGCCTGAAGCTGGTCGACATGGACCGCGCGCCGCAGGTGGCTGAAGCGCTGTCGCGCACGCTGACCGGCGAGCTGTACATCCGCGACTGGTCGCGCCAGAACCGCAACTGGTTTGCCGCCGTGAAGACGGAGAAGAAGATGATGTTCATCATCCTCACGCTGATCATTGCCGTGGCGGCGTTCAACCTCGTGTCCACGCTGGTGATGACGGTGACGGACAAGCAGGCGGACATCGCCATCCTGCGCACCATGGGCGCGCAGCCGGGCTCCATCATGAAGATCTTTATCGTGCAGGGCGTGGCGATCGGCTTTATCGGCACGCTGCTGGGTGTGGGTTTCGGCACGCTCATCGCGTACAACATCGACGTGATCGTGCCGTTCATCGAGCGGCTCTTCCACGTGCAATTCCTGCCCCGCGACATCTATTTCATCAGCGAACTTCCCTCGGACCCCCGCGTGAACGACATTGCGACCATTGGCATCATTTCCTTCCTCCTCGCCTCGGTGGCGACTCTGTATCCGAGCTGGCACGCCTCGCGCGTGAACCCGGCGGAGGCGCTGCGCTATGAGTGAGGCTGTCATGACTTCCATGCAAGCGCCGGCCACTGCTTCGCAGGGCGTTGTCGTGCAGGCTGAAGGGCTGTCCAAGTCGTTCAAGCAAGGTGGTTTGAACGTTGATGTGCTCAAGGGTGTGGACATCCGCATTGGCGTGGGCGAGAAGGTCGCCATCGTGGGCGCGTCCGGCTCGGGCAAGAGCACGCTGCTGCATGTGCTGGGCGGGTTGGATGAGCCGACTTCGGGCCGCGTCTCGCTGCTCGGCAAGCCCTTTACTGCCATGAAGGAGCGCGAGCGCAACACGCTGCGCAACCAGGCGCTGGGCTTCGTCTACCAGTTCCACCACCTGTTGCCGGAATTCACCGCGCTCGACAACGTGGCGATGCCGCTGCGCATCCGCGGCGTGGAAGAGGCGCAGGCGCGCCACACCGCGCAAGCGATGCTGGAGCGCGTTGGCCTCGGCCCGCGTACAGCGCATCGCCCGGGCGAGCTGTCCGGCGGTGAGCGCCAGCGCGTGGCCATTGCGCGCGCGCTGGTCGGGTCTCCCGCTTGCGTGCTGGCCGATGAGCCCACCGGCAACCTAGATGACCACACCGCCGGCGACGTCTTCGACCTGATGCTGGAGCTCACGCGCACGCTGGGCACCAGCTTTGTCATCGTCACGCACGACATCGACTTGGCCGGCCGTTGCGACCGCGTCTTGCGCCTGCGCGACGGCCATCTGCACCAAGAGCGCTGATCGAAACCGCACTATCGGAATTGGCGGATTCCAGCGCGCCCGCCTTTCCGGTACGTTGCCGGTTTTTCCAACGCAGGATCGACCATGTGGATCGACACCCATTGCCATCTCGACGCCCGTGAGTTTGATGCCGACCGCGACACCGTGGTGGCGCAGGCGCATGCGGCGGGGGTGAGCCACATTGTCGTGCCGGCGGTAGCGCGCTGGAATTTCGACATCGTGCGGGCGCTGGCGCACCAGCATGCCGGCTGCAGCTATGCGCTTGGCATCCACCCGATGTGCGCGGCGCAGGCCAGCGACGATGATCTCATCGAGCTGCGCAGACAGGTCGCCGCATCGATAGACGACCCGCGTTTCGTGGCCATTGGGGAGATCGGGCTCGATTTCTTTATCCCTGATCCCAACGTGGAACGGCAGAACGCCGTGTTCCAGGCGCAACTGCGCATCGCGCGCGAATTCGACCTGCCGGTGTTGATGCACGTGCGCAAGTCGCAAGATCAGGTGCGCAGCGCGGCAGCCAAGGCCGGCGTGCGCGGCATTGCGCATGCGTTCAACGGCAGCCCGGATCAGGCACGCCGCTATGTCGATTCCGGCTTCAAGCTCGGGTTTGGCGGCGTGTTCACGTTCTCTCGGGCCAACCGCGTGCGCCGGCTCGCGGCCGACATGCCGATCGAGGCGATCGTGCTGGAAACCGACGCGCCCGATCTCGCCCCCGCGTGGCTGTCCGATGATCAGTTCAGCGAGCAGGTCGGCACTCGCAATGCGCCGGCCGAAGTCGCTGGCATTGCCGCGGCATTGGCGCAATTGCGCGGCATCTCCATTGACGTGCTGGCCGAACAGGCGCGCCGCAATAGTATGGAGGCGATTCCTCGCCTGGCACCGCTGTTGCAAGCCTGACGCGTCCCCATGCGTTTGGGTTTGATCGGCTTTGTGGCCGGCTGCATGGTGCTGCAGACGCAAGCCAAGCTTGCACCCCTGTGGCTACCGATGGCTGTGCTGGCGCTGTGCCTGGCGCTGGCGTTCGTGGCAAGGCGCCGGGCATATCTCATCACCGTGTTGGTCATGGCGAGTGCCATCGCCGCCGGCTTCAGCTGGGCGGACTGGCGTGCGCAGCAACGTCTGTCTGTTGTGCTCAGCCCGGCGTGGGAAGGCAAGGACATCATCGCGACGGGCGTGGTGGCCGATTTGCCGCAAGTCGATGACGAGGCTACGCGCTTCCTCTTCCAAATCGAATCGAGCGAAGCCGGCGATGCCCTGCCGCCGCGTGTGCGGTTGTCGTGGTATGGCGCGCGGGGGTGGAGCAAGAGGGACGAGGAGGGCGCCGAGCCTGATCGGCGTGCCGGTATTCCCGACCTGCGACCCGGTCAGCGCTGGCAGTTGACCTTGCGCGTCAAGCGCCCGCACAGTCTTGTCAACCCGGGTGGCTTTGACGGCGAATACGCGCTGCTCGCCAACAACATTCGCGCCACGGGCTACGTGCGCACCGGCAAGCGTGCCCAGAACGCGGCACTGGAAGACGCGGATGGCGGGTTCTGGCTGAACGTCGAACGCTGGCGCGCGGCGGTGCGGCGCCACATCCTGGCCGCACTGCCCGATGCACGTTACGCACCGGTGATCGTCGCGCTGGTGGTGGGCGACCAAAGCGGCATTGCGCGCGAAGACTGGGACCTGTTCCGCCGCACCGGCATCAGCCATCTTGTTTCGATTTCCGGCCTGCACATCACGATGATTGCGGGGCTGTTCGCCGCGTTGTGGATGGCGTTGTGGCGCCGCTCCTTTTTCCTTGCGCGCTGGTTGCGCATGCCGTTGCCGCTGCGCATGCCGACGCCGCGCGCAGGTGCCATCGCGGCGATGCTGGCGGCCTTTGGCTACTGCCTGCTTGCCGGGATGGGCGTACCGGCGCAGCGCACGTTGCTGATGCTCTCGACGGTTGCCGTCGCCCGGCTGACCGATCGCCATGTGCCGGCCAGCCTGTCGCTGTGCTGGGCTGCAGCCGTGGTGGCGGTGGTGGACCCGTGGGCGGTCATGTCCGCCGGATTCTGGCTGTCTTTTGGCGCGGTGGCGATCATCTTTCTTGCTGCGCAGATGGTACTGGAGGGGCAGCGTGGCCGCGAGGCACAGCCCTGGTGGGGCCGTATCCAGCGAGGTTTCTCCGGCGCAACGCGCATTCAATTTGCCGTCACGTTCGGTTTGTTGCCGTTGACGTTGCTGCTGTTTCAACAAACCTCCGTGGTGTCGGCGGCGGCCAACGGGCTGGCGATTCCGGTGGTGAGCTTTGTGACCACGCCGCTGGCTCTGGTCGGAGCGGCGCTGCCCGATCCGCTGGCGCAACCGGTGCTTGCGCTGGCGGAAGCGAGCTTCGCTTGGCTGATCGTCTGGCTTGAATGGCTGGCGCGGCCAATCTGGTCCGTGTGGGTGGCACCGGTTGCGCCTCCTTGGGCGTTGCTCTTGGCAACGGGCGGCGTCGCGCTGTTGCTGGTGCCCGGCGGACTACGCGCGTGGGCTTGGCGAGCACAGGGCGCCGTGCTGCTGGTGCCGCTGGTGCTGGCGCGCGTGTCGGTGCCACCGCCGGGCGAATTCCGCGTGGTGGCGTTCGACATTGGCCAGGGTGCCGCCACGCTCGTCGAAACCGCTAGCCACAGCCTCCTATTCGATACGGGCCCACGCTATGGCGATGACGCGGATGCTGCAGCCCGGGTCATCGCCCCGTACTTTCGTGGGCATGGCGTGGACGAACTCGACGCGCTCATCGTCAGCCACGAAGACAGCGACCATGCCGGTGGCACCGAAACGGTGATGGATGCGGTGCCGGTACGCACCATGTTGGCGTCTTTGCCCGAGAAACATGCCCTGCACGACATGGCCGAAACCCGCGGCATCAGGCTGACAGCCTGCGTGGCGGGGCAAGCCTGGACGTGGGATGGCGTGGACTTCGAGGTGCTTCACCCGGCGCGGGCGCCCGCCGATGGTGCGGCCGTCTCCAGCAACGCCCGCAGTTGCGTGCTGCGAGTCGGCAACGGTCGCCATGCCGCCTTGCTGACGGGCGATATCGAGAGCGCCCAGGAGGCGGCGCTGGTGTCCGTCGAACCGGAGCGGCTGATGGCAGACATCTTGCTAGTACCGCATCACGGCAGCAAGACAAGCTCCAGCGGCGCGTTCTTGGACGCGGTTTCCCCGCAGGTGGCGATTTTCCAGGTCGGCTACCGCAACCGGTACGGACATCCGCACCCGCAGATATGGCAGCGCTACGTGGCGCGCGACATCGAGCGGTTGCGTACGGACAAGACCGGTGCCGTCGTCATCCAGACGCACGGCGATGCACTGGAGGTCCAGACGGCGCGGTCCATGCGGCCGCGCTATTGGTCCTCCGCGCAGGAAGTGGAAGCCCTGGCGATAGCCACAGACGGAATTGGTGCGCTGCCGTAAAACTTGGTTGCACAGCGGGTTGGCCCCATTGTGGCGCGCAAAACTGCCGTGCTATAAAAACCGCATGTTGCGCAACCGCGTGGCATCGCAGTCCGTCAGGGGAGAAAAGCATGGCAGTCCGGTTCTACGATGAAATGCTTAACTGGCACGGGGAACCCAACCCCCACGCCGCCGAACCGGCCCCGGCTGCGCTCGTCCAACAGGGCGAGGTACGCGGCCACTACGGGCGCTTCGCCGAATGGCTGGGCGCGCAATCGGCCACCACGCTGCAAAACAAGCGTGCCGAGGCTGACCTGATCTTCCGCCGCGTCGGTATCACCTTTGCCGTGTATGGCGACAAGGACGAATCGAACAGCGGCACCGAGCGCACGATCCCGTTCGACATCATCCCGCGCATTTTTCCGGCCAGCGAATGGGCCACGCTCGAGCGCGGCCTGCGCCAGCGCGTCGACGCGCTCAACCGCTTCCTACACGACATCTATCACGAGCAGAACATCCTGCGCGCCGGCGTCATCCCGCCGGAACAGATCTACAACAACGCGCAATATCGGCCCGACATGCTCGGCGTGAACGTACCGCGTGACATCTATGCGCACGTGGCGGGCATCGACATCGTGCGCGCGGGCGAGGGTGAGTTCTACGTGCTGGAAGACAACCTGCGCGTGCCGTCCGGCGTGTCATACATGCTGGAAAACCGCAAGATGATGATGCGGTTGTTCCCGGAGTTGTTTGCGCGCAATCGTGTGGCGCCGGTCGCCCACTATCCGGACTTGCTGCTCGACATGCTGCGCAGCGTGTCGCCGCAGAACATTGCCGATCCGACCGTGGTGGTGCTGACGCCGGGGATGTACAACTCGGCGTATTTCGAGCACGCGTTCCTGGCCCAGCAGATGGGCGTGGAACTGGTGGAAGGGCATGACCTCTTCGTGCAGGACGACCATCTGTACATGCGCACCACGCAGGGGCCGCAGCGCATCGATGTCATCTACCGTCGGGTGGACGATGACTTCCTTGATCCGCTGGTGTTCCGCCCGGATTCCTCGCTCGGTGCGGCGGGCTTGCTGTCGGTCTATCGCGCGGGCAACGTCACCATCTGCAACGCGATTGGCACCGGCGTGGCGGACGACAAGTCGATCTACCCGTACGTGCCGGACATGATCCGCTTCTATCTGGGCGAGGAGCCGATCCTGAACAACGTGCCGACCTACATGTGCCGCCGGCCGGACGACCTCCAATACGTGCTCGACCACATGGGCGAACTGGTGGTCAAGGAAACGCACGGTGCGGGCGGCTACGGCATGCTCGTGGGCCCGGCGGCCACAAAGGAGGAGATTGCCGCGTTTCGCGAGGTGGTGAAGGCGCACCCCGATCAGTACATCGCTCAACCGACGCTGGCGCTGTCGACGTGTCCGACGTTCGTGGAAGCCGGCATCGCGCCGCGCCATATTGATCTGCGGCCGTTCGTGCTGTCCGGCAAGGACGTGCGCATGGTGCCGGGCGGCCTCACCCGCGTGGCGCTGCGGGCAGGCTCGCTGGTCGTCAACTCGTCGCAGGGGGGCGGGACGAAAGATACGTGGGTGCTGGAGCGCTGAGCGCTCGCACACGCATTGTCGTAACCCGGCAACCTCGCAATCGACCCGTCGCGATTTACCAAGATACGTACAAGGGAACGCCATGCTCAGCCGCACCGCAGACCACCTTTTCTGGATGGCGCGCTACACCGAACGGGCAGAGAACACTGCTCGCATGCTCGACGTCAACTATCAGACCTCGCTGCTGCCGCAATCGGCGGAAGTGGCGGAGCAGGGCTGGTGGGCGATGCTCGATATCTCCGAACTCACGCGCGTTTTTGATGAGCGTTACGGTTTGCTCTCACGCGATGACGTCATCGATTTCATGGTCCGCGACATGACCAACCCGTCGTCGATCATGAGCTGCCTGCGCGGCGCACGCGAGAACGCCCGCGCCGTGCGCGGCTCCATCACCACCGAGGTGTGGGAGACCATCAACACCACCTGGCTGGAGGTGCAGCGCCTGATTGGCGAAGGCATGCTGCGCGATGATCCGTCGCAATTCTTCGAGTGGGTGAAGTTTCGCTCGCACCTGTCGCGCGGCGTGCAGCTCGGCACCATGCTCAAGGACGATGCGTTTTACTTCATGCGCCTGGGCACCTTCCTGGAGCGCGCCGACAACACGGCGCGGATTCTCGACGTCAAGTTCCAGTCCACGCCCACGCGCGATGAGAGCGCCGCCGAACACGCAGATTTCTACCACTGGGCGGCGATTCTGCGCTCCGTGTCGGGCTTTGAGGTCTACCGCAAGATTTACCGCAACGTGATCACGCCCACCCGGGTGGCCGAACTGCTGATCTTGCGCAGCGACATGCCGCGCTCGTTGCTGGCCAGCATGGACGAGGTGGTCGGCATCCTATCGACCGTGCGCAACAGTCAGTCCGCCGAGACCGAGCGTCGCGCTGGTAAACTCCACGCCGACCTGCGGTATGCCCGCATCGAAGATATTTTTGCAGTTGGCCTGCACGCGTGGTTGACCAACTTCCTGGAGCGCATTGGCGACCTGGGTAACAGCATCAGCCAGGACTTCCTGGTGCCTCTCGATGTGGTGTGACGCGCAGGGCATTTTGTCTTTATCAAGGCGCGGCCTTTGGGCGGCGCCTGTGCCATCGTGAAATACCAAATTCGACATACGACGGTCTACCGTTATGCCGAGCCGCTGCGCCATAGCGTGCATGAACTGCGCTTGACGCCTTGCAGCGGCCCCTTGCAGCAAGTGGATAGCTGGCAGATCCACGCCCCAGGCAACCTCACGCGCGCCACCGACGGTTTCGGCAATGTGGTCCACCACTTCACGCTCGGCGGCCGCGCAGACGATGTGACCATCGATGCATACGGCATCGTCGAGGCATTTCCTGCTCACGCTTCGAGCGGTCATCATTTTGTAGATGCACCCGGCCACGGCCGCTATTGCGTCTCGCCGCTGTACTTTCTCAGCACGACACCGTTGACTTCCGCCACCCCGGAAATGCGCGCGTTTGCGCACGAACACGGGCTAGTCGCAGGCGACGCGGACTCGGCATTGAGTTTGGCGCGTGCCATCGCAGAGTGTGTGCGCTACAAGCCCAATGCCACCGACGTCGGTACAACCGCTGCCGAGGCATTCAACTTGCGCGCGGGCGTCTGTCAGGATCAAGCACAGGTGATGGTGGCGTGCTGCCGGGCGGCGGGCGTGCCCGCACGCTACGTCAGCGGCTATTTTCATGCCGTTGGCGAAGAAGACCTTGCCAGCCACGCATGGGCAGATATCTGCGTCGATGCCGAATCGCATACCTGGTGCAGCATCGATGTGACCCATCAATGCTTTACCGACGGGCGCCACATCCGCCTGGCGGTGGGCCGCGATTACCAATCTGCGGCGCCCATTCGCGGTATCCGCGAGGGGGGCGGGGCGGAGACGCTGGACGTCAGCATCTCGATCGAACCCCTGCCCGCCGAAGCCGCCTGAGTGAACTGAACACCCCTTCCAAGCGCGACAACCGGTTGTTGTTGGCGCGCTAGAATCCTCCCAACCCGATTTCGTCTGTTGCTTCGCCCATGACTTATTGCGTTGCCATGCGCCTGGACGCTGGCCTGGTCTTCCTGTCGGATTCCCGCACCAATGCGGGCGTCGACGCCATTTCTACCTTCCGCAAGATGACGGTATTCGAGCGTGAGGGGGATCGGGTCATGGTGTTGTTGACCGCAGGCAATCTCGCCATCAGCCAGGCGGTGCGCCAAGTGCTGACGGAGGCGCGCGACAAACCGCGCTCGCTGTGGACGGCGCGCGATATGTTCGAGGCTGCCACCATCGTCGGCGAGGCCGTGCGCGAGGTGTATGACCGTGACGCCGCCGCCCTAGCCAAGGCGAAAATCGACTTCAACGTCAGCATCATTTTCGGTGGGCAGATTGGCGAGGAGCGACCGCGCCTGTTCAACGTGTATGCGGCCGGCAATTTCATCGAGGCCACGCCCGAAAACTGCTACTTCCAGATTGGGGAGGCCAAGTACGGCAAGCCCATCATTGATCGTGTGGTCACCCCGGTCATGCCCCTGGATGAAGCTGCAAAATGCGCGCTGATCTCCATGGATTCGACGCTGAAGTCGAATATCTCGGTGGGTTTGCCGCTCGATCTGCTGGTGTATGAAACGGATTCCCTGCGCGTGACACGCTTTGTCGCCATCGACGAAGAAAACCCCTATTTCGCGATGATCCGAAGCACTTGGGGCAAGCGTCTGCGCCAGGTGTTTGCGGAAATCGACGATCCGGATTGGGAAACCCACGCCGAACCCGGGCACCCGTTGCGCCGCGAGGGCCATCCGTCGACGCAGGTCGAGCCTGTCCGCATTGCGCCCCCGTTCGCCGATGCGCCAGCAGTGCCGCAGCGCGCGCCCGGCCCGGTGCTGGAGCAGGTCACCACAGTACAACGGGTGGCGGGCGGTACGCGGCGCGATCCGCACTGACACAGCTCAGGAGCCGCCCGATGCGTGACGTGATGCTGTTCTCCCATGCCAACGGTTTTCCGGTTGGCACGTATCGCAAGATGCTGGGCGTGCTGAGCGACGCATTCGATATTCGCGCGGTGGAGCGCTTTGGCCATGACCCGCGCTTTCCGGTCACGCGTGCGTGGCCGGGGCTCGTCAAGGAGCTGTTGGCCGAGATTGACGCTCAGCCCGAGCCGGTCTGGCTGGTCGGCCATTCGCTCGGTGGTTTTTTGAGCCTGATGGCCGCGTTGCGGCGTCCCGAACACGTGCGTGGTGTGGTGATGCTGGACTCGCCGGTGATTGCCGGTTGGCGCGCCAAGCTGCTGCGCGTGGCGCAATGGTTGGATATTGATGATCGCCAATCGCCCGCGGCATCGACCAAGAACCGGCGCAATCTGTGGCCGGATCTCGATTCCGTGTGGAGTCACTTCAAAGCCAAGAAGAAATTCGACCGTTGGGATGAAGATGTGCTGCGGGATTACGTTCAACACGGCACCGAACCCACTGGCCGTGATCGTGAGCGCACCCTGCGCTTCTCGCGCGAGGTCGAATACGAGATCTACCGCACCTTGCCGACCAACATGGGCCGTAAAGTGGCCGGCGGCACGCCGTTTCCGGTCAGCTTTATTGCGGGCACTCGCTCACGGGAGATCCGTCAGGTCGGCTTGGGCGCGACCCGCCGCCTAGTCGGCAGCCGGCTGCGCTGGATCGAAGGCAGCCATCTGTATCCCATGGAAAAGCCGCTGGAAACCGCCGCGCTGATCCGCCAGATGATCAACGAAATGCGCGCCAACGCAGGCGCCATGCGGCACGCTGCCTGAGCGAGCGCGCCTGCCGCAAATTCCACCGATCTGTCACGGATGGGGCAGAGCACCTTTGGTATAATCCGGCTTTCCTCGGCAAGCTAGGTCATGACCAAGTTCGTATTCGTTACCGGTGGCGTAGTGTCCTCACTCGGCAAGGGCATCGCCGCCGCCTCGCTCGCGGCCATTCTCGAGTCGCGCGGCCTCAAAGTCACCCTCCTCAAACTCGATCCCTACATCAACGTCGACCCGGGCACGATGAGCCCGCTTCAGCACGGCGAGGTGTTTGTGACGGAGGACGGCGCAGAAACCGACCTCGATCTTGGTCACTACGAGCGTTTCGTCTCGGCCAAGATGCGCAAGTCGAACAACTTCACCACCGGCCAGGTTTATGAGTCCGTGATCCGCAAGGAACGTCGCGGCGAGTACCTTGGCAAGACGGTGCAGGTCATTCCGCACATCACCAACGAAATCCAGGCGTTCATCGAGCGCGGTGCCGCGGCGTCGCACGACGGCAAGGCTGACGTGGCGATCGTGGAAATCGGCGGTACGGTGGGTGATATTGAATCGCTGCCGTTCCTGGAAGCCGCACGTCAGATGAGCCTGCGCCTGGGCCGCAACCAGGCTGCATTCATTCACCTGACGCTGGTGCCGTTCATCGCCAGCGCTGGCGAGTTGAAGACCAAGCCGACCCAGCACTCGGTGCAGAAGCTGCGTGAAATCGGTGTGCAGCCGACCGCGCTGCTGTGCCGCGCTGACCGCCCGATCCCCGATGACGAGCGCGCGAAGATTTCGCTCTTCGCCAATATGCCGCAAGACGCCGTCATCTCGGTGTGGGACGTCGACACCATCTACAAGATCCCGCAGATGCTCAACGAGCAGGGGCTGGATCGCATCATCTGCGAAGAGCTGCGCATCGACGCGCCGCCGGCGGATCTGTCGGTGTGGGCCCACATGGTGCACACGCTGGAGAACCCGCAGCACGAAATCACCATCGGCATGGTCGGCAAGTATGTCGACCTGACCGAGTCGTACAAGTCGCTGATCGAAGCGCTGCGCCACGCCGGCCTGCACACCTCGACGCGCGTCAACATCGAGTACATCGATTCCGAAGAGCTGGAGTCGGGCCACATGCAGGTGCTGGATTCGCTGGACGCGATTCTCGTGCCGGGCGGCTTCGGCAAGCGCGGCACGGAAGGCAAGATCCGCGCGATCCAGTACGCCCGCGAAAAGGGCGTGCCATACCTGGGCATCTGCCTGGGGATGCAGCTGGCTGTGATCGAATTTGCCCGCCACCTGGCCGGCATGACGGACGCCAACAGCACGGAATTTAACGACGCGACTGAACACCCGGTCGTCGCCCTCATCACCGAGTGGCTGGATCGCGATGGTGCGGTGGAAAAGCGCTCGGCCGATTCGGACATGGGCGGCACCATGCGCCTGGGCTCGCAGCGTGTGCCGGTGCAATCGGGTACCAAGGCGGCGACGATTTACGGCGCGGAAGTCAACGAGCGCCATCGTCACCGCTACGAGGTGAACAACCACTACGTGCCGCAGCTGGAAAAGGCCGGGATGATCATCTCGGCGCGCACGCCGTCGGAAAACCTGCCGGAAATGATGGAGCTGCCGAGTTCAATGCACCCGTGGTTCGTCGGCGTGCAGTTCCACCCGGAATTCACCTCGACGCCGCGCGATGGCCATCCGCTGTTCAAGGCCTACGTGGAAGCCGCGCTGGCGCACCACCAGCAGACTACGCAACGCGCTGTCGCTTAAGCGCTGGCGCACAGGAACATCATGAAACTCTGCGATTTCGAAGTCGGCCTCGACAAACCGTTCTTCCTGATTGCCGGCACCTGCGTGATCGAATCCGAGCAGATGGCGATCGACACCGCCGGCACGCTCAAGGAGATCACGGGCGCGCTGGGCATTCCGTTCATCTACAAGTCGTCGTTCGACAAGGCGAACCGCTCGTCGGACGCCTCGTTCCGTGGTCTGGGCATGGAAGAGGGCCTGCGCATCCTGGCGGAAGTGCGTCGTCAGGTGGGCGTGCCGGTGCTGACCGACATCCACGAGATCGATGAGATCAAGCCGGTGGCCAGCGTTGTGGACGTGCTCCAGACGCCGGCATTCCTCTGCCGCCAGACGGATTTCATCCGCGCCTGTGCGCAGAGCGGCAAGCCCGTCAATATCAAGAAGGGCCAGTTTCTCGCGCCGCACGACATGAAGAACGTCATCGACAAGGCGCGTCACGCGGCCCGTGATGCCGGCTTGCCGGAAGACAACTTCATGGCCTGCGAACGCGGTGCCTCGTTCGGCTACAACAACCTCGTGTCGGACATGCGCTCCCTGGCGATCATGCGCGAGACGGGCGCGCCGGTGGTGTTTGACGCCACGCACTCGGTGCAACTGCCGGGCGGCCAAGGCACCAGCTCTGGTGGTCAGCGTGAATTTGTGCCGGTGCTGGCCCGCGCGGCCATTGCCACGGGTGTGTCGGGCGTGTTCATGGAAACGCATCCGGACCCGGCATGCGCTAAATCCGACGGCCCGAATGCTGTGCCGCTGCGTCGCATGAAAGACTTGCTGTCAGTACTGAAAGAACTGGATGCGCTCACCAAGCGCAGCGGTTTCCTGGAAAATCAGTTCGACTGATTGATCCCACCTCGACCGGCGGCAGCGTAGGTAACACACACCCGCTGCCGTCGTCGTTTGTTGCTGCTTCCGGAGAGAGACACATGGCCGCTGGCTACATCCTCGCGTACGTGGACGTGACGGACCCCGTGCAGTACGAGCAATACAAGGTGCTGTCGTCCAAGGCCATGCAGGCCCACGGCGCCGAGCCGCTGGTGCGCGGCGGCAAGACCGAGCAACTGGAAGGCGAGTGGGCCCCCACCCGCATCGTCGTGCTCAAGTTCCCGAGCTATGACGCCGCCAAGGCGTTCTATGACAGCGAAGAGTACCGCGCTGCGCGCGACGCTCGCGCCAACGCCGCCAAGATGAACATGATCGTGGTCGAAGGCCTCTGAGTATCCGAGCCACCGATCGCTTGCATTACCTGCTTTAAAGACCAAGAGGGATTTTCATGAGTGCCATCGTAGATATCATCGGTCGCGAAGTGCTGGACTCGCGCGGCAACCCCACCGTCGAATGCGACGTGCTGCTGGAATCGGGCGTGATGGGTCGCGCCGCGGTGCCGTCGGGCGCCTCCACCGGCTCGCGCGAAGCCATCGAACTGCGCGACGGCGACAAGTCGCGCTACCTGGGCAAGGGCGTGCTCAAGGCCGTCGAGCACATCAACACCGAAATCTCCGAGGCCATCATGGGCCTGGACGCATCGGAACAGGCCTTCCTGGATCGCACCCTGATCGATCTGGACGGTACCGAGAACAAGAGCCGCCTGGGTGCCAACGCCATGCTGGCCGTGTCGATGGCCGTGGCCAAGGCCGCTGCGGAAGAAGCCGGCCTGCCGCTGTACCGCTACTTCGGCGGTTCGGGCGCGATGCAGATGCCGGTGCCGATGATGAACATCGTCAACGGTGGCGCGCACGCCAACAACAGCCTGGACATCCAGGAATTCATGGTGATGCCGGTTGGCCAACCCAGCTTCCGTGAAGCCCTGCGCTGCGGCGCCGAGATCTTCCACGCACTGAAGAAGATCCTGGCTGACAAGGGCATGAGCACGGCCGTGGGCGACGAAGGCGGTTTCGCACCGAACTTCGCCAGCAACGAAGAGTGCCTGAACACCATCCTGTCGGCCATCGAACAGGCCGGTTACAAGGCCGGTGAAGACGTGCTGCTGGCGCTGGATTGCGCCGCGTCCGAGTTCTACAAGGACGGCAAGTACCATCTGGAAGGTGAAGGCCTGCAACTGTCGTCGGAAGATTTTGCCAACTACCTGGCGAACCTGGCCGACAAGTTCCCGATCGTGTCGATCGAAGACGGCATGCACGAGAGCGACTGGGCCGGCTGGAAGGCCCTGACCGACAAGCTGGGCAAAAAGGTGCAACTGGTGGGCGACGACCTGTTCGTCACCAACACCAAGATCCTGAAGGAAGGCATCGAGAAGGGCATCGCCAACTCGATCCTCATCAAGATCAACCAGATCGGTACGCTGACCGAGACGTTCGCCGCCATCGAGATGGCCAAGCGCGCCGGCTACACCGCCGTGATCTCGCACCGCTCGGGCGAAACGGAAGACAGCACCATCGCTGACATCGCCGTTGGCACGAATGCTGGTCAGATCAAGACCGGCTCGCTGTCGCGCTCGGACCGCATGGCCAAGTACAACCAACTGCTGCGCATCGAGGAAGACCTCGGTGATATCGCCAGCTACCCGGGTAAGTCGGCGTTCTATAACCTGCGATAATCGCTCGCAGTTTCGCCTCATGTGACTGCGCGACCGCCGCTCTGGCGGTCGCGTGGCATTTGGGGCCTGAGTGCCGCTAACGCTTGTCCTTATGCGCCTGATTACGCTGTTCCTGCTGCTGCTGTTGCTTGCCATCCAGTACCCGCTTTGGCTGGGCAAGGGCGGCTGGCTGCGCGTGTGGGACATGCAGAAGCAGGTGACCGCGCAGAATCAACGCAATGCTGAACTGAAGCAGCGTAACACCAAGCTCGAAGGCGAAGTGAAGGACCTGAAGGAAGGCACGGGCGCCATCGAAGAGCGCGCGCGCTATGAGCTGGGGATGGTGAAGGACGACGAAGGCTTCGTGCAGTTTGTCGCCCCGGCGCCCAAGACCAGCCAAACGCCGCCGCCACCGCCGCCGCCTGCGGGCCAGCAGGCTCATCACTGAGGCTGCTTTGCGAACGCGTCATGGATGACGCGCTCGTTTTCAAGACAATTTCCCGGATTTACCAGTAGTACGGATAGCCCCAGACAGGCGCACCGTAGCTCACACCCCAGCCACCATGGCGGCGCCACCCGCTGCCGTAGTAGACCGAATAACTCCCATAGTACGGATAGGGCGCGTAGTACGGCGTTGCGGCGTAAGCGCGTGCTTCGGCATCACGCTTGACGGCCTGGTCGGATTCACGCAGCGCCTTGGCGTTCAGCTCATCCAGCTTTTTGCGGTCTTCCGCTGACAGCGGGGCGGCTGCGGCCGATTGCGTGTCGGCCGGCAGGCGTGCGGTGTAGGGCGTGCCGCCCGGGCCACGTGGCACAGCGACGCAGGCAGACGCCAGCAACGTCACCACGACGGGCAACGCCAGCGCGCCAACACGGGATAGCTTCAACGACTGGAGGGTGGAGTCAGACATGATGCGCTCCGCAGCAAGCGGCAGATGATGGAACCGGCGACTTAGAGCGCGGGCGGCACCCTGAAGTGCCGCGCGCCACGCATCTTCATACTATGTCGTTGCGTTCAATGGCGCTGTTCCGATGCGCCCTGAATAGCCTGCGCGACGGTGTCCTGGACGAAGAGCTGTGCACAGTCCACAGCGTCGAAGCTGTAGTGCTGGCCGCAGAATTCGCAGTCGATTTCCACCTTGTCGCGCTCTTCCAGAATGCTCTCGACCTCGGCTTGGCCGAGTGTGCGCAGCATGGCGCCCACGCGCAAGCGCGAGCAAGAGCAGCGGAAGTGCGGGTTCAGCGGTTCGAACATGCGGATGCCGGCCGCTTCCATTTCTTCCCAGTACAGGCGTTTGATGAGCGTGTCGATGGGCTGCTCGAGCAGTTCGTCGCGGCGCAGGGTTTTGCCGAGTTGGCAGACGCGTTCCCACGTATCGAGGTCCTGCTCCTGCACATCCTTGTGCAGCGGCTGGCCCGTTTCGCCAACTTGCGCTGTCTGATTGCCCGGTCGGCCTTCCATGGCCCCGCCGTAAGACGGCAGGCGCTGCAGCAGCATGCCCGAGGCAGCCTTGTTGTCGGCGGCGAGCCACAGGCGCGTATCGAGCTGTTCGGAGCTCTGCATGTAGTGCTCGAGCACCTCGGTGATGGTGGCGAGCGGCCCGTTTTCATCCGACAGCGGCACGATACCTTGATACGGCTGCTGACCCGGCAGCTTGTCTTGCGGATCGAGCGTGATGGCAAAGCGGCCGTGGCCGTGTACGTTGACCATCTCGGCCAGTGTGGCATCGTCGGCAATCTCGGCGCCTTCGGCAATCTTGGCGGTGGCGCGCATCGACAGGTCGGAGTTGCACTCCACGACCAGCATGCGTACGGGGCCATCGCCGTGCAGCTGCATGACCAGCGCGCCGTTGAACTTCAGGTTGGCCGACAGCAGCGCCGCGGCGGCCATCATCTCGCCCAGCAGCGTTTGCACCGGAGTGGGATAGCGGCGGCGACGCAGCACCTCCTGCCAGGTGCCTTCCAGGCGCACCAGTTCACCGCGCACGGGCGCGGCGTCGAATACAAATTTCTTCAGCTCGTCAGTCATCCATCAATCCGTTTCAGTTGCTGCTTGTACATCGCCTGGCGCACCGCGTATGTCTCGGTATTCGAGTGCATTTTGGCAATGTCGTCTTCCGTCAGTTTGCGCACGGCCTTGGCAGGCGCGCCCAGGATGAGCGTGCCGTCTTCGAAGACCTTGCCTTCGGTAACGATCGCCCCCGCACCCACCAGGCAGTTCTTGCCGATCACCGCGCGATTGAGCACTACCGCCTGGATGCCGATCAGCGAGCCCTCGCCGATGGTGCAGCCGTGCAGCATGGCCTGGTGGCCGATCGTTACGCGGTCGCCGATGTTCAGCGGGCAGCCCGGGTCGGTATGCAGCACCGAGCCTTCCTGCACGTTGCTGGCCTCGCCCACCGTGATCGGCTCGTTGTCGCCACGGATGACGGCGCCGGGCCAAACGCTTGCGCGTGCCTTGAGCTCCACGCGGCCGATGACGGTCGCTTCGGGTGCCACATAGGCGTTTGCGTCAATGGTCGGGGCAACGTCGCCGAGTTGGTAGAGGGCCATGCGATCGGTCTCCAGAATCTGCCTAAGTGGGCCAATAAGTGGGGAAATTGGGCGCGTCTTCAAGCCTGCCGGGCGGGGGCGCGGCCGACGCGTCGATTTAAAATGGCGGAAAGCCAGAATTGTACGCCGATGACCGCTTCACAGCCTTCCCTCCAGCCGCCCACCGACACCTTGCGCCATGCCGCTTTGGCTGCCTTGTGCCTGACTGATCCTGCCGGCAAGGTGGACGCCACGTTGCGCCTGGGCGAACGCGCCCAGAGCGCTGACGACGCGAGCTGGGGCATCGAACAGGCGATCGCGGCACCGCAGAGCGGTGTCCCGGGCCGGCCCGACGTGCCGGTGCTTGTGCCGCCGTCGCAGGTTCCGCGCCGGCGTGCGATCGATACGCCGCGTGGGCGCGCCGCGCTGCTGCACGCGCTGGCGCATATCGAATTCAACGCGATCAATCTCGCGCTCGACGCGGTGTGGCGTTTTGCCGGCATGCCGGTCGCCTTCTATCAGGACTGGATGCGCGTGGCAGCTGAGGAGGCAACGCATTTTTCGCTGCTGTCCGCGCACCTGGCCACGCTCGATTGCCGTTACGGCGATCACCCGGCCCACGACGGTCTCTGGCAGATGACTGAAAAGACCGCGGCCGATCCGCTTGCACGCATGGCGCTGGTGCCGCGCACGCTGGAGGCGCGGGGGCTGGATGCATCGCCACCGATTCGCGCCAAGCTGGCGCAGGCGGGCGATATGGCCGCCGCCGGCATCCTCGACACCATCCTGCGCGACGAAATCGGCCATGTGGCGGTCGGTAACCGCTGGTATCGCTGGCTGTGCGAGCGCGCTGGGCTTGACCCGGTGCCAACCTATCGCAAGCTGGCCGAGCAATACGGTGCGCCACGGCTGCGTGGGCCGTTCAATCTCGACGCCCGTCGCCAGGCCGGTTTCGATGACGACGAGATCGCCGCGCTGGAAGCCTCGTTCTAAGCGCCACGGCGTTGCCAGTCCGCCGCTATAATCGCTAGAAAAAGAACGATCGTTCGATTTCTATTCGGTGACAGAAACCATGGACTCCGCCTCGCAGCCGGCCACGCGCCAGGCTTCCCGCTCGACCTACCTGCCTGTGCGCGGCCTGCGCTATCACATCCGCGAATGGGGGGAGCCCGGTGCGCCGATCCTGTTCCTGTTCCACGGGTGGATGGATGTGTCGGCGTCGTTCCAGTTTCTCGTCGATGCGTTGCGTGAGCGTTGGCATATCGTGGCGCCGGACTGGCGCGGTTATGGCCAGTCTGCCCGGCCCACCGACGCACCCGGCGTCGAAAGCTACTGGTTTGCCGACTACGTGGCCGATCTCGAAGCCATCATTGATCACTATCAGCCCGACGGGCAGGTGACGCTGGTCGGCCACAGCCTGGGTGCGAATGTCGTGTGCCTGTATGCGGGCATCCGGGCTGAGCGCGTGCGTCGCGTGGTCGATCTGGAGGGCTTCGGCATGTCGGCGTCCAAGGCGTCGCAGGCGCCGCGCCGGTATGCGCGCTGGCTGGACGAACTGAAGGACAAGCCGCGCATGCACACCTACGCCTCTGTCGAAGACGTTGCCGCGCGGCTGCAGAAGACCAATCCGCGCCTGCCTGCCGACAAGGCCGCATTCCTTGCGCAGCACTGGTCGAGCCGGAACGCCGATGGCCGATGGGAAATCCTCGGCGATCCGGCGCACAAGATCATCAATCCGCAGCTCTATCGGCTGGATGAGGTGATGGAGATCTGGCGCCGCGTCACCGCACCGGTGCTGCATGTCGAAGCGGTTGATTCGCCCACGCTGAAGGCGATTGCGGGCGACGTGCCGCTGCCTGAGTTCAAGGCGCGCTTTGCGGCGTTTCCTGATTTTCGTGAGGTGCTGATTGCGGAGGCAGGCCACATGCTGCACCACGATCAGCCTGAGCAGGTGGCCGCGCTGATCGAGGACTTCTGTCTGCAGCACTGAGCCGCAACGCTCAATCCAGAAACCGCTGTGCTGCGCCGGGCGGCGGCAGGATGCAGGTGTAGGAGCGGCCGAACCAGTTGCCGCCCCGTCTTGCCTTGCATGGACGCAAAGCGCAGCACGCCTTGCCGATCGTGTCGCAATAGAAACTGGATGGAGCCGCTGCACAGCAGGCAGTGCGCGTCGTAGACGACGATCATTTGCGTTCCAGCGTCGTCAAGTCCAGGTAGCCGCGATAGGCGGCAACGACGCCCAGCAGTGGCACGCTGGCGCGGATGTTGAAGTGGAAGCGATCACCGTTGCCGGTTTCTTCGGCCAATACGTCAGGCCGCAGCCATGCAGGGCAGGGGATGCCGAGGAAGCGCAGGCCTTCCAGGCGCATCCGCAGCACGCCGCGCTCCGCTTCCAATGCAAAGAACAGACGCACCGCGCCGAGCCGTTCTGTGATGCGTCCCCGATGCAGCGACAACGTTGAGCGCGTCGTCTGGTGCGGGAAATGGCGCGTCCAGGTCTCTTGCAGTGGCGTGGCATCGAGCGTGAAATGGATCGGGCCGCGCGTTGGCGTTCGTGGTGTACGGATGCTCCATGCAAGCCAGCGCGCCAAGCGAGAGGCGGGCGGTTCGGTTTCGACCTCGCCGTGCAGCGCAACGCGTCCTGCAATGCGGTGGAACGCCTGCACCGCCGGCGCCAGTTCCGTGTACTGCGCGCCGAGGATGGCTTCGTAGAGCGAGGCGGTCATGCGACGAACGACTTAGCTCGCCGCCACATGCAGCTTCGTCTGCAGCCCCGCGTCGTTGCTCGAATGCGTATGCACGAGCGTCTTGTCCGGATTCGCATAGCGGTAAGCGCGGCGCAGCGCCATCGCCACTTCATGGAAGCCCGACAGAATCAGCTTCTGCTTGTTCGGATACAGCGCGATATCGCCCGCCGCGAAAACGCCCGGGCGCGAGGTCTCATACGCTGTGGTTTCCACGGTGATGCGGCCTGCGCGCATCTCCACGCCCCAGTTGGCGATCGGCCCCGGTTCCGACACCAGGCCGTATAGCGCGATCAATTCATCGCAGGGCAGGACAGTTTCGCCGTCGCGTCCGCGAATGGCCACGCCGGTGAGTGTGCCGTCGGGTGTGCTGTCCAAACGGGAAACCATGCCGAGCACGAAGTCCATCTCGCCGGCGGCAACGGCAGCACGCATTTCGGCGACGCTCGCATCCGCTGCGCGAAAGCCCTCTCGCCGGTGCACCAACGTCACACGCGCAGCTACCTTGCGCAATGCCAGCGCCCAGTCGAGCGCGGAATCCCCACCGCCGGCAATGACGACGCGTTTGCCAGCAAAACGGGCCGTGTCGCGTACGGCGTAGTGGAGGTGGCGGCCTTCCAGCGTGGCGGCTTCGGGCAGGGCCACACGTTGCGGCGTAAACGCACCGTTGCCTGCGGTGATGAGCACAGCGGCACAGTCGAACACGTCACCGACGCTCGTGGTGACGCGGAAGCGCTGGCCGTGCTCGGCCTCCAGCGTTTCGACAGTTTCCGCGCGGCGACCGCACAGGATGGGGTAGTTGAACGGCGCGCACTGCGCCAGCAGCCGGTCGACGAGTTCCTGCGCGGTGCACGACACCAGCGCGGGGATGTCGTAGATCGGTTTTTCTGGATACAGCTCGGTGCATTGGCCGCCGGGGCGGTCCAGCGCATCCACCAGTACGCACGACAGCCCCAGCACGCCGGCCTGAAACGCCGCAAACAGGCCGACTGGCCCAGCGCCCACGACAAGCACGTCGATGCGTTGCTCGATAGGCGCGGCAGATTCAGCAGGGAGGGTAGCGGCGGAGGTCATGACAATGCGTGGGGAACGAAACGATGGGCGCACTATAGCGTGCAGCAACCGGCGCGCCGCGAACACCGCCACGGGCAGTCGGGTCTTCCCGTGGTCGTCTGGTCGTGGGGTGAGCGCCCCCGGTGACGCGCCGCAGCAGTAAAATGGCGGAATGCCAAACATCTCCACCGCCTCCGCCCGAAACGCCGATCTGCACTGCCATTCCACGGTGTCCGACGGCATGCTTGCGCCGCATGAGGTCGCCGCGCGCGCCGCCGCCCACGGTGTGACGCTCTGGGCGTTGACCGATCATGATGAAGTGGGTGGCCAAGCCGCCGCGCGCGAGGCTGCCGCATCGCTGGGCATGGCCTATCTGTCGGGCGTGGAAATCTCCGTTACCTGGGCAGGGCGCACGCTGCACATCGTTGGCCTGGGCATCGATCCGCAGAATGCCGATCTGGTGCAGGGGCTTGAGCGCACCCGCTCCGGCCGTTGCGCGCGCGCAGAAGACATCGGCGCTGCGCTGGCCAAGTTCGGCATCGAGGGCGCATACGAAGGGGCGCTGCGCTACGCCGGCAATCCTGACATGGTTTCGCGCACGCACTTCGCGCGCTTCCTGGTTGAGCACGGCCATTGCCGCGATATCTCCGAGGTGTTCGACCGCTACCTGGGGGACGGCAAACCAGGTTACGTACCACACCGTTGGGCACGCCTTGCCGATGCCATCAGCTGGATCAAGGGCGCGGGCGGCGTCGCGGTGATGGCGCATCCGGGCCGTTACACGTTGTCTCTCGTCGAGCACAGCGCACTGTTCGACGAGTTCAAGGACTTGGGCGGCGAGGGCGTCGAAGTCGTCACGGGCAGCCACACGCCCGATCAATACGCCTTGTATGCTGACGTGGCGCGGCGTTACGGTCTGCTGGCTTCCCGCGGCTCCGATTTCCATGGCCCCGGTGAAGGCCGCATCGAACTGGGCGAGTTGCCGCCGCTGCCCGACAACCTCACGCCGGTGTGGAGCCGGTGGATGTCGTAGGTCTTCGTACCCGTCCCCACCCGCGCCCCACATGTCCCAGTTCTTCCTGATCCACCCGACCACGCCGCAAGGACGCCTGATCCGCCAGGCGTCCGACATCATCCGCGCTGGTGGCTTGGTCGCGCTCCCTACGGATTCCTGCTACGCGCTTGCCTGCCACCTGGACGACAAAGCGGCCGTCGAACGGTTGCGCCGCGTGCGCGGCATCGACGAAAAGCACCACCTCACGCTGATGTGCCGGGATTTGTCCGAGCTGGCCACGTTTGCTCGCGTCGACAACAAGCAGTACCGCGTGCTGAAGGCGGCCACGCCCGGCCCGTTCGTGTTTCTGCTGGAAGCCACCAAGGAAGTGCCGCGCCGGCTTTCGCACCCGTCGCGCAAGACGATCGGCTTGCGCGTGCCTGAACATCCGATTCCATTGGCGCTAATGGCCGAGCTGGGCGAGCCGCTGCTCTCCGCTACGCTGCAACTGCCCGGCGACGACGAGCCGCTCAACGAGGCCGAGGCCATCCGCGAACGGCTGGAAAAGCAGCTCGAACTCGTTATCGATGGTGGCCCGGCGCCGGCCGAACCCACCACCGTCATCGACCTGACCGGCGGCGAGCCGGAACTGGTGCGCCGGGGCCGGGGCGATCCGGCTCGCGTGGGCCTGTAAGCATGCGTTGCCGGCCGGCGTGCGGCCGCGCGCGCTTGCTACAATAGCCCGCCTATGGACCCCACACTGATCCAGAACATCGCGGTTTACGCGATTCCCGTCCTGTTCGCCATCACGCTGCATGAGGCAGCGCATGGCTATGTCGCCAAGCATTTCGGTGACGATACAGCCTATGTCATGGGCCGCATCAGCATCAACCCGCTGCGGCATATCGACCCGATCGGCACGATTGCGATGCCGCTGCTGCTGTATTTCGCGACCAATGGGGCGTTCGTTTTCGGCTATGCCAAGCCCGTGCCGGTGCGTTTCGGCCGCTTGCGAGACCCGCGCTGGCATGGCATGTGGGTGGCGCTGGCAGGGCCGGCCACCAACTTTGTCCAGGCGATCCTCTGGGGCGTGCTGGCCGTGCTGTTTGCCGTGGGCGGCGTGAATGAGCCGTTCCTGATCGGCATGGCGCGCGCCGGCATTCTGGTGAACATGGTGATGGCCGCGTTCAACATGTTCCCGCTGCCGCCGCTCGATGGCGGGCGCGTGCTGGCGGCGCTGCTGCCGCCGCGGATGGCGCTGGGCCTGTCACGCATTGAGCCGTTCGGCTTCTTTATCGTGATGGCGCTGATTATTTCCAACGTCATCACCAATGTCTGGATGCGCCCGATCATGGCGCTGCTGTTTCAATTGCTGCAGTGGATTCTGAGTCCGCTGCAAATGCTGTTTTCCTGAATTCCTGAGTCTTCAACTCCATTTCCCACATGTTTCCTGACCGCGTTCTCTCCGGCATGCGTCCGACCGGTGCACTGCACCTGGGGCACTACCACGGCGTCTTGAAAAACTGGGTTCGGCTGCAGGCCGAATACCCGTGCTTCTTCTTCGTCGCCGACTGGCATGCGCTGACCACGCACTACGAATCGCCCGAAGTGATCGAGGAATCCGTGTGGGAAATGCTGATCGACTGGCTGGCCGCCGGCGTTGATCCCACGCAGGCCACGTTGTTCATCCAGAGCCGCGTGCCCGAGCATGCCGAGCTGTTCCTGCTGCTCTCGATGGGCACGCCGCTGGGCTGGCTCGAACGCGTGCCGACCTACAAGGACCAGATCGAGAAGCTCAAGGAAAAGGACCTCTCGACCTACGGCTTCCTCGGCTACCCGCTGCTGCAGGCGGCTGACATCCTGATCTACCGCGCCGGCTTCGTGCCCGTGGGCGAAGACCAGGTGCCGCACGTTGAAATGACGCGCGAGGTCGCCCGCCGCTTCAACTACCTGTACGGCCGTGAACCCGGCTTCGAAGAGAAGGCCCTGGAAGCCGCCAAGAAGCTGGGCGGCAAGCGCGCCAAGCTGTATCTGGAACTGCGCACCGCCTATCAGGAGCGCGGTGAAGACGAAGCCCTGGAGCAGGCGCGCGCGCTGCTGGCCGAGTCGCAGAGCCTGTCGATGGGTGACCGTGAACGCCTGTTCGGCTACCTGGAAGGCGCCCGCAAGATCATCCTGCCCGAACCGCAGGTACTGCTGACCGAGGCGTCGCGCATGCCCGGCCTCGACGGCCAGAAGATGTCCAAGTCGTATGGCAATACGATCCGCATGCGCGAGGACAAGGAAACGGTCGAGAAAAAAGTTCGCACCATGCCGACCGACCCGGCCCGCGTGCGCCGTACCGATCCGGGCGACCCGGACAAGTGCCCGGTCTGGCAACTGCATCTGGTCTACTCCGATTCGGACACGAAGGAGTGGGTGCAGAAGGGCTGTCGCAGCGCCGGCATCGGCTGCCTGGAGTGCAAGCAGCCCGTGATCGAAGGCATTCTGCGCGAGCAGCAGCCGATGCTCGAACGCGCCCAGAAGTACATCGACGACCCGTCTCTGCTGCGCGCCATCATCGCCGATGGTTGCGACAACGCGCGCAAGGTCACGCAAGAGACCATGCGCGAGGTGCGCGAGGCGATGGGCCTGTCCTATAGCTGACGCGCCGGCGATGTCAGCCGCTGCATTGGATCCGCACACGCTCGCTGCGCCCTCGCCGTGGGTGATGTACTGGGCGGCTGAATTGCCGGCCGGCGCCACCGTGCTCGACGTGGCGTGCGGCAGCGGCCGTCATGCGCGCTGGCTTGCGGCGCGTGGTCTGCGGGTGACCGGCATTGACCGTGATGCGGCAGCGCTGGCGGGTCTCTCCGGAGTCGCCGAAACCATCATCGCTGACATCGAGGGCGGTCCGTGGCCCTTGCTGCCCGGAGCCACGTTTGATGCCGTCGTCGTCACAAACTACCTGCACCGACCGCTCTGGCCGCATTTGCTGGCGGCTGTTGCGCCCGGTGGTCGCCTGATCTACGAAACCTTCGCGCTCGGAAACGAAACCGTCGGGAAGCCGTCCAACCCGGCATTCCTGCTGGCGCCGGGTGAACTGCTCGGTGTCGTGCGAGGTCAATTGCGGGTGATCGGCTACGAAGACGGCTTCCTGGCATCGCCCCGAAACGCCTATGTGCAGCGGATTTGCGCGGTGCGCGAGCGGGCCGGGGTACAGGCGCCGCGCTACGCACTTTGAACTTGCTGAGGACGGCTGCTTACCCGTCTCCTGGCGGGTCTCAGATGTGGCGAATCCGTTCTGACGATCCGGTACAATCCGACTGTTTACGTTCACGCTTTTGTCTGCTTTCGAAACCATGACCCAGATTTCCGGCAGTCTTGTCGCCATCGTCACGCCCATGCACGAGGACGGCAGTCTTGATTTCCCGTCGCTGCGCAAGCTGATCGATTGGCATATCGCCGAGGGCACCGACGGCATCGTGATCGTCGGCACCAGCGGTGAATCCCCGACCGTGTCGGTGGAGGAGCACCGTGAGCTGATCCGCGTGGCGGTCGAGCAGGCCAACAAGCGCGTCCCGATCATCGCCGGCACCGGCGGCAACTCCACCACCGAGGCGGTCGAACTGACGGCCTACGCCAAGCAAGTGGGCGCTGATGCGTCGCTGCAAGTCGTGCCGTACTACAACAAGCCGACGCAGGAAGGCATCTATCTGCACTTCCGCAAGGTCGCCGAGTCGGTGGACCTGCCGGTCATCCTGTACAACGTGCCGGGCCGCACCGTGGCTGATATGACGGTCGAAACCATGCTGCGCCTGGCCGACGTGCCGGGCATCATCGGCGTGAAGGAAGCGACCGGCAACATCGACCGCGCCGCGCAGCTCATTAAGGGCGCGCCGGCCTCGTTCAAGATCTACAGCGGGGATGACCCGACCGCCATCGCGCTGATGCTGCTGGGCGGTCACGGCAACATCTCCGTGACGGCCAACGTGGCGCCGCGCGCCATGCACGAACTGTGCGCTGCCGCCATGCGCGGCGACGTGGAAACGGCCCGCCGCATCCATATGCAACTGCTGTCGGTGCATAAGAACCTGTTCGTGGAATCGAACCCGATTCCCGTCAAATGGGCCCTCCAGGCCATGGGCAAGATGGGAGGCGGCATCCGCCTGCCGTTGACCCCGCTGGCACCCCAGTATCACGAGGTCGTGCGCGCATCCTTGAAGGATGCCGGGCTGCTCTCCTGATGTTCAACGGCTCTTCCTTGGTTACTCAAGCCATCGTTCTCGTTTGAAGGATCGCAAGTCAATGAAACTGCACCAAACCCGTCGCGGGGCTGTGGCGACGTCTGCTCATCTGTTGCTGGCCGCGCTGTCGGTTGCCCTGATTTCCGGTTGCGATACCGTCAATGAGGTGATGCAGCCGGATCGCATCGATTACAAATCGCAGGCCAAGAAGGGCCCGACGCTGGAAGTTCCGCCCGACCTGACCAGCGTCCAGGCGGATCGTCGTTATGCCGCGCCGGACACGGGCACGACCACGTTGTCGGCTTACACGTCGACGGCGCCGAAGGTCACCACGCCGGGTTCGGGTGCGGACAACGTGCTGCCCGCCGTATCCGACATGCGCATCGAGCGCGATGGCAACCAGCGCTGGCTGGTGGTCAAGACCACGCCCGATGCGCTCTGGCCGCAACTGCGCACGTTCTGGCAGGAGCTGGGCTTCCTGCTGGTGATCGACTCGCCCGAGACCGGCATCATGGAGACCGACTGGGCTGAGAACCGCGCCAAGATTCCGCAGGACATCCTCCGCCGCACGATCGGCAAGGTGTTCGATGGCCTGTATTCGACGGGCGAGCGCGACAAGTTCCGCACCCGTATCGAGAAGGGCCCGAACGGCACGGTGGAGGTCTACATCTCGCACCGTGGCGCGCAGGAGCAACTGGTCGGTTCGTCCAAGGACCAGACCGTGTGGACGCCGCGCCCGGCGGATCCTGAACTCGAAGCTGAATTCCTCTCGCGCCTGATGCAGCGGTTGGGCGCCAGCAAGGACGCCGCGCAGCAGAAGCTCGCGCAAACGCAGGCGGCACATCCGGTGGAAGAGGGCGGAAAGGCGGCGGAAGGTGTCCAGGCTGCACGCACTGCCGGGCCGTCGCTGCTGGCGCAGGCAAATGGACAGCCGGTGCTGAACGTGCCGGAGCCTTTCGACCGCGCGTGGCGTACTGTGGGCCTGGCTCTCGATCGCGTGAACTTCACCGTGGATGATCGCGATCGTGCGCAAGGCGTGTACTTCGTGCGCTACGCCGATACCAAGGCCGAAGCCAATGCACCGGGCTTCTTCTCTCGCCTGTTCTCGGGCACGAAGATCGAAGACCTCAAGCGTGCCAAGCGCTATCGCGTGGTGGTCAAGGACGCTGGCAATGCGTCGACTGTGATCGTGCAGAACGACGACGGCTCTGCGCAGACTGGCGACATTGGCAAGCGCATTCTGTCGCTGCTCGACGAGCAACTGCGCTGATCAGCGTGATGCAGTACCGCTGCTGTGTGGGCTGAGCGATGACCCTACGATTCGCCAGCCTCGGCAGCGGCAGTGAAGGGAATGCGCTGCTCGTCGAGTCCTCCGATGGAGCGACGTGCACGCGCATCCTGCTCGATTGCGGATTCGGCATCCGCGAAACCGTGCGCCGGCTGGAACGTCTTGGCTGTGCGCCGGAGTCTCTCAACGCCATTCTCGTCACACACGAGCACGGCGATCATGTCGGCAGCGCTTACGCCGTTGCCGCCAAATTCAACATCCCCGTTTGGACCAGCCACGGCACCTATCGCGCGACTGAAAAATTGCGCGGTGCGGATCGCGCCGCCGTGCGCTTTTGCCGCGCCGACGACGTGTTTAGTGTCGGTGACTTGCAGATCTTGCCCTATACCGTGCCGCACGATGCGCGCGAGCCTCTGCAGTTTGTCTTCAACGACGGCGCGCGACGCCTGGGTGTGCTGACGGATGCGGGCATGTCGACGGAATATCTGTGCGCGCATCTGGAGGGTGTGCACGCGCTCGTGCTGGAGTGCAATCACGACCGCGAGATGCTGGCCAATTCGCCATATCCGTGGTCATTGAAGCAGCGCATCGGCGGGGATTTCGGGCACCTGGCCAACGACATTGCCACCGCGATTCTCACGCGTGTTCGGCACGACGCCTTGCATACGGTGGTGGCCGCACACTTGTCCAAGCAGAACAACACGCCGTTGCTGGCCGGCGAAGCCATTGCGGTCGCGCTAGGCATTGATGCCTGCGATGTACCCATTGCGGATCAGGAGGAAGGGCTACCCTGGTGCACCGTATAACCTGCGCTTTGCTTGTCTTGTAAGATTCAGAAACAACTTCAACTCGCAACCGGACGATAGAGATGTTGTCTGGCGCGCGCCCATGAAAAAAGCCGACCCGAAGGTCGGCTTTTTTCGTCTCGCGAGAAACGCGATTATTGCTTAGCAGCCGGAGCCGAAGCGTCCGAAGCAGCAGCCGGAGCCGAAGCAGCAGCGTCCGAAGCAGCAGCAGCGGCCGGAGCCGAAGCAGCAGCGTCCGAAGCAGCAGCCGGGGCAGCAGCGGCCGGGGCAGCAGCGGCCGGAGCCGAAGCTTCCGGAGCAGCAGCCGGAGCAGCGGCTTCTTCCTTCTTACCGCAAGCAGCCAGAGCCACAGCAGCCATCAGCGAGGCGATCAGGAGAGACTTTTTCATTTTTTCGATCCTTAAACTGAATATGGAAAGCGAACAACAAAAAGGGCGATGAATAATTACCGGTAATTATCGCTCTGGTACGACACTTCTTCTATGCCAGCCACCAATCCGCAAGGGCGCCTTGGCAGCAAGCTAACGCCGGATTATAGCGGCCTTTGACTACCCTGTGTAGCGGAGTGGGGCCAGACGCACGCTCGAATTCCGCGCTTTTGTAACCATCTGTTTCAGTGGGATTCAGCGCTGCGCTGGGCCTGCCAACCGCAACCAACCTTCTTCATACCAGGCGTGCAGTGTGTCCATCAGATCAGGCAGGCCGGCGGCCGCGTCGACCGACGCCGCACTTGCCTGCCGCTGGTCGGCCAATGCAGCGAGCCACGCAAGCAACGTTCCTGATGGCTCGAACGTGTCGCCATTGATCCAGAAGCGTTGATTGTCATACAGCGCTTGTGTGCGAGCGTCGAGCACGATGCCTTCCTTGCGAGCGCGAGCAGTGAAGCGGGCCAGCGGCAGCCGTGGCTGCGTAACGAAGTCCACGTGATCCTTGGGCTCGGACAGATAAGCGCCGAGGAATTCGCCGACCAGCTCTGGTGTCCAGCGCAGCGCGTTCAGCTTTTGCGCGAGAGCCTTGACCATGGCGGCGGGCAACTCGCCGGGGTGCTCCGTGGGCTTCTGGTCCGGGTCGGCGTAGCGGCCCTCGAAGTTGGGGTCGTCTTCGAGCGTCTGCGACAGGAATCCGAGGAAGTGGCCCGCAAGTTCGCGGTACGCCGGTGAGCGAAACCCGATTGAGTACGTCATGCAATCGCCCTCGGCCACACCGTCGTGCGCGTAGTGCGGGGGCAGGTACAGCATATCGCCGGGCTCCAGTACGAATTCTTCTTCGGGCTGGAAGTTGGCGAGGATCTTCAGCGGCAGATCCGGCACGAGGGTGAGGTCGTCTTGCGCGGAAATCCGCCAGCGACGTTTGCCATGGGCCTGCAGCAAGAACACGTCATACGAATCGAAGTGCGGGCCGACGCCACCGCCGTCAGTGGCGAAGCTGATCATCACATCGTCGAGTCGTGCGTCCGGGATGAAGCGAAAGCGGTGCATGAGCGCTTCAACGGCGGGTTCGACAAGATTCGCACCCTGCACGAGCACCGACCAGTTGCGCGTCTTGCGCGAGGGCAGCGGGCGCTCGTCGAAGGGGCCATGATTGAATGACCACCGCCCGCGCGATTGTGCGATCAGGCGTGATTCCACATCGGGGCGCTCGGCCAGTGCCAGCACGCGCTCGGGCGATAGCGGAAAGTGCAGCGCACGCATCTCTTCTGGCGAGAGTGCTTGCCGGATCAGCAGAGGTTTTTTCTGCCAGTGCGAGCGCATGAATTCGCGCGGCGACAAGCCGCCCAGCAACTGTGCGGGCTGACTCACTGGAAGCGCAGTTTGGACACTGCCTTGGACGCCGCCATCGGCAGCGTATAATGAGACTTCGTTCATGGAGTGCGCAATTGAAAATCGCGAAGAATACGGTGGTGTCGGTGGCTTACAAACTGTCCGACGCGCAGGGCAACGTCATCGAGGAATCCGATGAGCCGATGGTGTATTTGCACGGCGGCTATGATGGCACGTTCCCCAAGATCGAGGAAGCGCTGGACGGCCATGAGCAAGGCTTCGAGACGAAGCTCCAGCTTGAGCCGGACGATGCTTTCGGCGATTACGATCAGGAACTGATCAAGATCGAGCCGCGGGACCGCTTTCCCGAGCCGCTCGAAGTCGGCATGCAGTTCGAAGGCGTGCCCGAAGACGGCGACGAGGAAGATGCCATCGTCTACACCGTCACGGATGTGGCGGAAGACAAGGTGGTGCTGGACGGCAATCATCCGCTGGCCGGCATGGCGCTGCGCTTTGAGCTGAAGGTGACGGATGTGCGCGAAGCCACGGCTGAAGAGATCGAGCACGGCCATGTGCACGGCGAAAACGGCCTCGAAGTGGTGGATGAGGACGAAGACGACGACAAGCCGCACACGCTGCACTGATCGGCGGATGCGCATATGAGAACGGGAGCTTCGGCTCCCGTTTTTTATTGCATCGGCGCAGGGGCGATTTCTGGTGCTGGGGCAGGGGTGTTGTCGATACGACTGCTGCGGATGTGAAAAAGCGGCGTGCGGCCCGGCGTGACGGACACCTCCAGCCAACGATCGAGTACCGGTGCGCCATACGTGCGCGCGCGCATGACATGCGGATCGGGGCGCCCATCCTCATCCTTGAGCGGGCGGTCGAGGATGAAGGTCTGGCTGGCGCCATGAATGAGCAGGACCGCGCCGTCGTATTCACGCGTGAGTGTGCGCAGCTGGCGTTTGAGCGCCAGGTAGCCGTCGTGCGAGCGGCGGCGCAGCAGTCCATCGAGCAGGTTCGGGGCGCGATGCCGCTCCCAGCCATCTTCGAACAGCGGATCGGCCTGCATCATGATCACCACGCCGGCCAGTTTGCGCTGGTGGGCAACGTTGAAGGCGCGTGCCAGCCACTGGCGGTTGGCTTCCAGGCGGTCTTCGTATTCGCCGTTGCGTCCGCCGGCGGTCTTGTAGTTGTTGTTGTCGCCGGGCACGTTGAGGGTGACGAACAGCACGCCGCCGGTTTCCCACCGTGTGTTTTCGCGATAGCTGCGAAACTTGGCCTGGTCGGACTGGCGCATCACCTTCATGGTGCGCTGGCCGAGCGTGCTGTCATCAGGGTAGAACAGTTCGCGCACGCGCAGCAGCCGCTCGATAGGGTCAAAACCGCCGGCGGCGGGGCGCTGGCAATCGCTCCAGTCGTGGTCGCCGGGGATGTAGACGACGGGCGAGATCAGGCTGTCGAGCAGATCATGGCGCGCTTCAAGCAGCGTATCGGCGCACGATTCGTCGCGGCCTTTGAGGTTGCCCAGGTGGACGACGAAGGCCGGGTGCTCGGCGTCGATGGCATCGAGCAAGGCGCGCGCGGCACCGACATCCTCAGCGCGTTCGGGCACGTTGCCGATGACGGCGAAGCTGAATCCATTCGCTGCGTCCACCCGGTTTGCAGGCGCAGCGTGCACAGCGCTAGCCGCCAGCATCGCCAGTGCGATGGCGATGCATTGCAGCGAGTGAGGCACCAGCCCGAGGCACTTCATCAGGCAGATGGCGTCGACAGCGCCTTGAGCCGGTACAGCGCATCCAGGGCTTCGCGCGGCGTCAGATCGTCGGGGTCGATGCCGGCGAGGGCGTCTGCGAGTGCGCTGTTGGGCGGCTCGGCCGGGGCGTCGTCTTCGTCTTTGATGGGCATGTCGTCGGCGAGGGCGGCGAGCGCGAATAGGTCGAGCTGCGGTGTGGCGCCCGTGTCAGCGGAATGCTGCTCCAACCATGCGAGGCGCTTGCGCGCGGCGCGGATGACGGGCTGCGGCACCCCGGCGAGTTGCGCGACCTGCAGACCGTAGCTCTGGCTGGCCGGGCCTTCCTGCACAGCATGCAGAAAGACGATGCCATCGCCGTGTTCCACGGCGGAGAGGTGCACGTTGGCCGCCTGCGCAAACTCCTGTGGCAACTGCGTCAATTCAAAGTAGTGCGTGGCGAACAGCGTGTGGCTGCGATTGTGCGACAGCAGATGGCGTGCAATCGCCCAGGCCAGCGCAAGGCCGTCGAAGGTGCTCGTGCCGCGGCCGATTTCGTCCATCAGTACCAGGCTGTTGGGCGTGGCGCGGTGCAGGATGGCAGCGGCTTCGGTCATCTCGACCATGAACGTTGAACGCCCGCCCGCCAGATCATCCGCCGCGCCGATACGCGTGAAAATGCGGTCGATCGGGCCGATGGTGGCGGCCTCAGCCGGCACGAAGGCGCCCACGTAGGCCAACAGGACGACGAGCGCGGTCTGGCGCATGAAGGTCGACTTACCGCCCATGTTCGGGCCGGTAATGAGCAGCAGCTTGCGTGTGTCCTGCAAGACGCAGTCGTTGGCGACGAACTGTTCGACCTGCTGTTCGACCACCGGATGCCGCGCGCGCATCAACTCAATGCCGGGGGCGTCCGTCAGTGTCGGGCGCGCCCACGATAGCGCGTGTGCACGCTCGGCCAGCGTAGCCAGCACGTCGGCCTGCGCCAGCGCAGCGGCAATGCGTTTGAACTCGGCCAGATGCGGCAACAGCTTCTGCAGCAGATCTTCGTAGAGCACCTTTTCGCGCGACAACGCGCGGTCTTGTGCAGAGAGCGCCTTGTCTTCAAACGCTTTCAGCTCGGGCGTGATGTAGCGCTCGGCGTTCTTGAGGGTCTGGCGGCGGCGGTAGTCATCGGGCACCTTGGCCGCCTGGCCGTTGGTAACTTCGATGTAGAAGCCGTGCACGCGGTTGTATTCCACGCGCAAGTTGGCGATGCCGGTGCGCTCGCGCTCGCGCGCTTCCAGGTCGACGAGGAACTGGCCGCAGTTTTCGGAGATGTCGCGCAGTTCATCGAGATCCGCATCGTAGCCGCGGGCGATGACGCCGCCGTCGCGCACCATGGCAGCGGGCTCGGCCATCACGGCGCGCTGGAGCAGCGCATGCGCATCTTCAGGCAGCGTGAGCGCACCGTACAGCTCTGTGAGCAGCGGAGCGGCATCACTTTGCGGTAACTCTTCGCGAATCTCCGGCAAGCGCGCGAGCGTATCGCGCAACGACGACAGATCGCGCGGGCGTGCGGACAGCAACGCCAGTCGGCCGGTAATGCGTTCCACATCTGACAACGTGCGCAGTGTTGCGCGCAGCGTTTGCCAGTCGCTGCCGAGCAGCACTTCGATGGCTTGCTGACGCGCTTGCGGTATCGCGCGATCCCGCAGCGGATGGTGCAACCAGTGGCGCAGCAAGCGGCTGCCCATGCTGGTGGCACAGGTGTCGAGCAGCGAGAACAGCGTGGGGGATTCCTGCCCGCGCAGCGTCTCGGTCAACTCCAGATTGCGGCGCGTGGCGGTGTCCAGGCCGATGAATTCGCTTTCGTGTTCGACCGTCAAGCCGATCACGTGGCGTAGCGACTGGCCTTGCGTGGCCGCCGCATAGTTCAGCAGCGCGCCAGCGGCCGCGAGTGCCGCCGTCAATGTTTCCGCGCCAAAGGCGACGAGGCTTGCCACGCCAAGCTGTTCACGCAGGCGGCGCGCGCCGGCTTCCACATCAAAGTGCCAATCGGGCAGGCGCGTGCGGGCAACGTCGGCTTGGATGGCGCCCAGCGTGGCGTCGTCGGCCAGCACTTCGGCGGGGCGGATGCGCTCGAGCTCGCGATCGAGCTGGTCGGGGCTGCACTCCATCACGCGCAACTCGCCGCCGACCAGGTTCAGCCACGCCAGGCCGATCAGCGGTGCGGCGCCACGCTTGCCCGGCAATTGCGCAATGGCCAGCAGGTGGTTGTCGACCTTGTCGGACAGCAGTGCAGCATCCGTCAGTGTGCCGGGCGTGACAACGCGCACGACCTTGCGCTCAACCGGGCCCTTGGTGGTGGCTGGGTCGCCGATCTGTTCGCAGATGGCAACCGACTCGCCTAGCTTGACCAGCTTGGCGAGGTATTGCTCCACCGCGTGGAAAGGGATGCCCGCCATGCGGATCGGCTGCCCGTTGGAGCTGCCGCGCGCGGTGAGCGTGATGTCGAGCAGGCGGGCGGCCTTCTCGGCGTCTTCGAAGAAGAGCTCGTAGAAGTCGCCCATGCGGTAGAAGACAAGCGTGTGCGGGTGGCCCGATTTCAACCGAAGATACTGCTGCATCATCGGGGTGTGCTTGTCCAAGGGGCCGTATTTCGGGTCGATCTCCAGAGCCGGAGCGGCGGACTGTTCAGCCATGTGGTGCAAATGGGTACTCAGGCGCGGCGCGATCGATCGGTCGCGCGCGGAAGGTGTGGAATCGCGCAATTGTTGCATACCCGCGATGCGCTTTCACCGCACATTCACCGCACATCGTCTGCCGCGCTGTCCGCGAGTCGCGCTTCCAGATAGTCGAGAAAGCACGCAATGCGCGAGGCCAGTTGCGTATTGCGGTAGTAGACCGCGTGAATGGGCTGTTGCACCTCGATCGTAGCGTCAGGCAACACTTGCACGAGATCGCCTGTGAGCCGGTCTTCCACCGTCATGAAATCGGCTAGGCAGACGATGCCGGTGCCTTGCAATGCCAGTTGCCGCAGGGTTTCGCCGCTGGAGGCTTTGAGCGTGGGTTCAATGTGCAGGCGGTCGCCGTGTGGGCCGCGCAGGGGCCAGTGGTTCAGCGATTCGGGCTGCACGAAGCCGAGCAGGGCGTGCTTGTGCAGGTCGCTAACGCTGCGCGGTCGGCCATGTGCCTTCAGATAGCCAGGGCTGGCGAGTACGCGCAGCCGACGCGCGCCGAGCAGCCGTGCGCGCAGCGTGGAATCGCGCAGCGTGCCGATGCGGATGGCGACATCGGTGTCTTCTTCCAGCAGATCGATGATCAGGTCGTTGGTGTTCAGCTCCAGGTCGATCTGCGGAAACTGCGCGCGGAAGTCCGGCACCAGCGGCGCGATCACGTGCAGCATGAAGGGCATGGCGGCGTTCACGCGCAAACGCCCTGCGGGCTGTTGGCGGCGCAAGGCGATCTGCTCTTCGGCTTCATCCACAGCCGCAAGAATCTCCCGCGCGCGGGCCAGGAAGGCGGAGCCCTCATCGGTGAGCGCTAAACGGCGCGTGGTGCGCGAGAGCAGGGTGGTTTCCAGCTTCTCTTCCAGCCGGCGCAGTGCCCGGCTCACGCCCGATACCGTCTGGCCGAGCTGTTCGGCGGCGGCCGTAACGGAGCCGGTATCCACCACGGTGCGAAAGGCCAGCAGTTCTTCGAGCGTCGTTTTCATCGTCGATTATCAATTCCCAGTCAAAAGTATTCTGCACAACACGGGGTTTTTTGCAAAGACGCGCGCGCCCACACTCCGGTCATCGATTGAACGGAGGGCACCATGCCTATTGCGTTGTTTGCGCTCACCCTGAGCGCGTTTGCCATCGGGACGACGGAGTTCGTCATCGTTGGCCTGATTCCCACCGTGGCGGCGGATTTGAGCATCACGCTGCCGTCCGCCGGGCTGCTGGTGAGCCTGTATGCGTTGGGCGTGGCGGTTGGCGCGCCGGTACTGACCGCGCTGACGGGGCGGTTGCCGCGCAAGACGCTGCTACTGTCGTTGATGGCGCTATTCACGCTGGGCAACCTGCTGGCGTGGCGTGCGCCCACGTATGAATCGCTGGTGCTGGCGCGCGTGCTGACGGGGCTGGCGCATGGCGTGTTCTTCTCGATCGGCTCGACCATCGCCACGAGCCTGGTGCCCAAGGAAAAAGCGGCGAGTGCCATCGCCATCATGTTCACGGGGCTGACCGTGGCGCTGGTGACCGGCGTGCCACTGGGCACCTTCATTGGCCAGCATTTCGGCTGGCGAGAGACTTTCCTGGCCGTGTCAGCGTTGGGAGCGATCGCCTTTGTCGGCAGCCTGCTGTTCGTGCCGCGCAACCTTGCGCAATCGCGGCCGGCGTCGCTGGCGCAGCAGGCCAAGGTGCTGGCCCAGCCGCGCCTGCTGATGGTGTATGCCAAGACGGCCATTGGGTATGGTGGTTCCTTCATCCCGTTCACCTTTCTGGCGCCGATCCTGCAAGACGTGGCGGGCTTCAGTGCCGGGGCGGTGGGCTGGGTGATGCTGATCTATGGTGTCTCGGTGGCCGCGGGCAACCTGTGGGGGGGCCGCCTGGCCGATCGCAAGGGGCCGATCGCAGCCCTGCAGATCATCTTTGCGCTGCTGGCCGCGGTGCTGTTTCTGTTCACGTTCACGGCGCACCATCCGTGGACGGCCGTGGCGACGGTGCTGCTGTGGGGCGCGGTGGCGTTCGGCAACGTGCCGGGGCTGCAGGTGTATGTGGTCAAGCAGGCGGAACGCTATACCCCGCAAGCCGTGGATGTGGCGTCTGGCCTGAACATTGCGGCCTTCAACCTCGGGATTGCCGGCGCGGCGTGGGCAGGCGGGCTGATCGTCACGCATCTGGGCCTGATGCATACGCCGTGGATTGGCGCACTGGTCGTGCTGGTGTCGCTGGGCCTGACCACATGGAGTGGCGTGCTGGACCGCCGCAGCGGCATCGGCCCGCGCTTTGACGGCCCGATGCCCGCCGCTCACTGATTCCATTCTTCAATGCAAGGACAACACAAGGACAACGTAATGACCCACGCTTTCAACGTCCCCGCCTTTGGTCTGGGCACCTTCCGCCTGAAGGGCCAGACCGTGATCGACTCCGTGCGCACTGCGCTGGAACTCGGCTACCGCGCCATCGATACCGCGCAAATCTATGAGAACGAGGCCGAAGTGGGCCAGGCCATCGCGCAATCGGGCGTGGCCCGCAGCGACCTCTTCCTGACCACCAAGATCTGGGTCAGCAACTTTGCGGCGGACAAGCTCATCCCGAGCTTGAAGGACAGCCTTGCCAAGCTGCGGACCGAGCAGGTGGACCTGACGCTGATCCACTGGCCATCGCCCCAGGGCGAAGTGCCGATGGCCGAATACCTCGGCGCGCTGGCCGAGGCCAAGCGGCAAGGGCTGACGCGCGCGCTGGGGGTGTCGAACTTCACCGTGTCGCTGCTCAAGGAGGCCATCGGCATCGTGGGTGCGGACAACCTCGCCACCAACCAGATCGAATTGCATCCGTATCTGCAGAATCGCAAGGTGGCTGCCTTTGCGCGGGAGCAGGGCGTCCACATCACCTCCTACATGACGTTGGGCGTGGGCAAGGTGCTGGCCGATCCCGTCATTGCCGACATCGCCCAGGCGCACGGTGCGACGCCCGCCCAGGTGGCGCTGGCCTGGGCGCTGCAGCAGGGCTATTCGGTCATTCCGTCGTCCACCCGGCGCGCCAACCTGGAAAGCAACCTGGCTGCCCGCACCCTGCGCCTGACCGACGCCGACATGGCGCGCATTGCCGAGCTGGACCGTGGCGAGCGCATTGCCAACCCCGCGGGCATCGCGCCGGCCTGGGATTGATCCAGATCAATCGAAAGGGACTCACCCTTCGAAAGCTGACTGCCAGCGGCGACCGGCGGCTCAAGATTGTTGAGTGTGTTGCCGATACACCTTCCGGAACTCTAAAACCAATGGGGAGATGCCTTGCGCACTTTGCGCGGGTGGTTCCCACTCCGGAGACTCTGGAATGAGCAAGCTCAGCTTCCGTCAAAAGCTCTGGCTGCCGCTGGTCGTCAGCCTGATTGCATTGACGTTGATCTCGGTGGTCAATGCGTACCAGGCCCGCGCGATTCGCGTCGAAGAGCGCAAGAACAACCTGGTGAGCGTCAGCACCATGGCCGTGAACCTCGCCAAGCAGTACGACGAGCTGGCCAAGAGCGGCGCCATCACCAAGGAAGAAGCACAGAAGCAGGCGATTGACCGCTTCAAGGCCCTGCGCTACGACAAGGACGGCTACTTCACCATCACCAACTCCAACAATGTGGTGGTGATGCACCCGATCAAGCCGGAGTTCATCGGCAAGGATCAGTCCGGCTTCAAGGATGCGCAAGGCAACGCGGTGTACCTTGGCCTGACCAACGCCGGCAGAAATCCCAATGGCGGGTTCCATAGCTATGTCTGGCCCAAGGTGGGCGGCACGGAGCCCGTGCCCAAGACAGCCTTTGCCCTGCGCTACGAGCCGTGGGACTGGGTCTTCTCGACCGGCGTCTACATGGACGACATCAACGCGGCGTTCATGACGTCGCTGTATCAGACCGGCGGCCTCCTGGCGGTGGTCGGCATCGTGCTGATTGCGCTTGGCACGGTCGCCAACCGCAGCCTGCAGAACACGCTGGGCGGTGACCCGGCATATGCGGCCGAGGTGGCCAACCGCATTGCCGGCGGTGACCTCACGGTCGACATTGCTACCCGCCCGGACGACCGCCACAGCCTGCTCTACGCCATGGGCCGCATGCGCGGCGCGCTGGTGCAGACCATCGGCAGCATCAAGGGGGCGTCGGACACCATCGGCACCGCCACGCGTGAAATCGCCAGCGGCAACCTCGATCTCTCCTCGCGCACCGAGCAGCAGGCCAGTTCGCTGGAAGAAACGGCCTCTGCCATGGAGCAGCTCATGTCGACCGTGCAGCAGAACGCCGACAACGCCCAGCAGGCCAACCAACTCGCCGTGTCCGCCTCGGATGTGGCGGTGCGCGGCGGCGATGTGGTGACGCGCGTGGTGGAGACGATGGGCTCGATCAACGCGTCCTCGCGCAAGATCGTCGACATCATCGGCGTGATCGATGGCATTGCGTTCCAGACCAACATCCTCGCCCTGAATGCCGCGGTGGAAGCGGCGCGCGCAGGCGAACAGGGCCGGGGTTTTGCAGTCGTGGCCGGCGAGGTCCGCAGCCTCGCGCAGCGCAGCGCGGCGGCGGCCAAGGAGATCAAGGCACTGATCGACGACTCCGTGGCCAACGTCGATGCCGGCAGCGTGCTGGTGGAAGAGGCTGGCGAGACCATGCGCGAAGTGGTGGCCAGCGTGAAGCGCGTGACCGATATCGTGGGCGAGATCTCGTCGGCCAGCCAGGAGCAGCGCTCGGGCATCGAAGAAGTCAGCCACGCCGTGACGCAGTTGGACGATGCCACGCAGCAGAACGCCGCGCTGGTGGAGCAAGCCGCCGCCGCTGCGCAATCGCTGGAAGAGCAGGCCCTGAGCCTCACGCAGATCGTGGCGCAATTCCGTTTGCATGCCGATGCGCTGCGGGCGGCGCAGGCACCGGCCCCAATCGCCAGGGTGGCACCGACAGTCGCACCGGTGGCCCAGGTTGCCTCGGTAGCGCCCGTTGTCGCCAAGGCCGACACGCCGCGCCGCCAGCCCGCCAAGCCGAGCCCCGCTGCGGCAAAGCCCAAGCTGACATCGCGCAAGGCGCCCGTGTTGAACAAGCGTGAAGACAAGCCGGCCAGCAAACCGGCCGAGAAAGCGCCCGAGAAAGCGCCCGCCGCCGTGCCGGCAAGCCTGGCGAAGGCCAAGCCGCTGGTGGCTGCTGGCGCCGGCGCCGGCGCTGACGGCGATTGGGAAACCTTCTAATCAGGCATCCAACGCTGGGCCATCGATGCGCTTGGCCCAGCTTTCCACCTCGCCGCGCGCAAGCCGGCCTTCCACCAGCTTGCGCCACGACGGCGTGAGCGGCAGCGCCAGCATGGCTTCCAGCGCGGCGCGGTCCAGCATATTGCGATAGAGCACATCCAGCACACGCGTCAGCGGCCATTGCGGCCATGGGCGCGCGATCCATTCGAGCATGTCGCCCGGGCGCAGCGTGCCGCCTTCCAGGACGCGGTAGTACCAGCCCGTGCGGCCCGTGTGTTGCACGCGGCGTGCCATGTCGCGCGTGTCAAAGCGGTCGTTCAGCTTCCAGCACGGCTGGCGTAGTTGCGAGACCTCCAGTACCACGCTCCCCACGCGCAGGCGGTCACCAATGCAGATGTCGTCTTCCGTCACGCCTGTCGTGCTGAGGTTTTCACCAAAGGCGCCGGGCTGCGCGAGCACAGCTTGCGCTCCCGTTCTCGCGCCGCTACCCGCACCGATATCCGCCTGCCACGCCGCGTAATGGTCGAACGGATAGTGATGAATCGCCTTGTCGGGGCCGCCATGCACGCGCAGGTCGCCCTGTTCATCGCCGACGATGCCGTTGATGTCGACCTGCACAGCATCGGCCACGGGGCGCTTGTCGATGGCGCTGCGTGATCCGGGCCGTGTGTAGTCGACGGCGCGGCCGGTGAGGAGGGTGTCGATGCGGATGGGTGTGGGGAGCGTCATGCGGCCTCCGCGCGGTCGAGCCAGGCGGTGAACACGTCCCCCGCGCGCTGCGACAAGCGCTGTGCCACCGCAGGCACCTGGGCCCGCAGCACGCGCGGGTCGATACCCGCCGCGCCGAGCTCTGCGGCATGGCCAATCAACCAGGCCTCCAGTTCATCCAGATTCGCTTCCAGATGAAATTGCAGCCCCAGTGCATGGTGGCCGATGGCGAAGGCCTGTTCTGCACAGGTGGCCGTAGAGGCAAGCCGCTGCGCGCCGGGCGGGAGGTCATACCGATCGCCATGCCAATGCAGCACCGGTGTGCCATCGGCCAAGGGCGCAAGCGGCGAATCCTGGCCCGCAGGTGTAAGCGTGATGGGCGCAAAGCCGATCTCCTTCACGCCCATCGGCTTGACGGCCGCGCCCAAGGCCCGTGCCATCAATTGCGCGCCGAGGCAGATGCCGAGCAGCGGTTTGCGCGCGGCCAGACGTTGGGCAATCGCTTCAGCTTCATCACGTACGAAAGGGTAGGTCTCATCGTCATACGCACCGATCGGGCCGCCGAGCACGACGACCAGATCTGCGGTGGCGATATCGGTCGTCGGCACTGGCTGCACGCCAACGTCCACCGTGCGCACGGTGTAGCCGCGCGCGTGGAGCAGCGGTTGCAGCAGGCCCAGGTGCTCGAATGGAACGTGACGCAGGGCGAGGGCGGTTTTCATGATGGCCTGTCGGCTGAGCGTGAAAGATCAGGCGCATTGTGACGGACGGGTGCGGCTAGAAAAACCCGTGCGGCGAGCGAGGGTTTGCCGCCAGCAAGGTTCGACCTCATAGCGCCACTTGCCGGCCTCCAAGGAGCGAGCGCCAAGCTAAAAGGTCCATGCATTGAGCTTGGAGGTCCGAAGGTGGAGAAAAAAAGGTCCGCTCACGGAGCTCGGAGGTCCGGGCGTGGAGCAAAAAGGTCCGCTCACGGAGCTCAGAGGTCCGGGCGTGGAGCACAGAAGGTCCATTCACGGAGCTCAAAGCTCCGAAGGTGGGGCAAAAAGGTCCGCTCATGGAGCTTCGAGGTCCGAAGGTGGAGTAAGAAGCTCCCTTTGCGCGGAGCGTGTCGGGCCTGCCGGGAGTGTCAGAATTTCGGTGTTCAAGGCTGCGACGCGGCAACAAAAAAGCCCGCGCGATGCGGGCTTTTCCGTTGGGCAAGACGGCTGTTAGGCCTCGGCCTTCGACCGCGAGAACGGCGACGTGATCTTGATCATCTGGACAAACGCCTTGGGGTTACCGGCCAGGATTTCGCCCTGGTCGAGGTAGCCCGATTCGCCGGTGTAGTTGCCCACCAAGCCACCCGCTTCCGTCACCAGCAGCGAGCCGGCGGCCATGTCCCACTTGCTCAGACCTTGCTCGAAGAAGCCGTCGAGGCGGCCGCAGGCCACGTAGGCGAGGTCCAGCGCGGCGGCGCCCGGGCGACGCAGGCCGGCGCAGTTTTCGGTCATGGTGGCGAACAGGCGCGTGTAGTCGTACAGACCTGCCATGTCGCGGTAGGGGAAGCCGGTGCCGATCAGGCAATCGGCCAGCTTGTCGCGGCGCGTGACGCGGATGCGGCGGTTGTTCAGGAACGCGCCGCCGCCCTTGGTCGCGGTGAAGAGCTCGTCGCGCGTCGGGTCGTACACCACGGCTTGCGTGACCACGCCACGCTGCATCAACGCGATCGACACGCCGTACTGCGGGAAGCCGTGGATGAAGTTGGTGGTGCCGTCCAGCGGGTCGATGACCCACACGTTTTCGCTGGCGGTTTCGCCGTCGGCCCAGGATTGGCCGGACTCTTCCGCTAGAATCGCGTGATCGGGGTAGGCCGTCTTGATGACTTCGATGATCGCGGCTTCGGCCGCGCGATCGACTTCGGTGACGAAATCGTTGTGTTGTTTGCGCTCGGTGCGCAGGCTATCGACGTCGAAGGACGCGCGGTTGATGATGGTGCCGGCCTTGCGAGCAGCCCGGACGGCGATATTGAGCATCGGATGCATGACGGATCTCCGCGTCAGTGCGCTTCTGGCGCCTGACGAACAACACAGCGAATTGTAGAAGAACGAGCGGCGGGCCAATCTTGCGATCCTGCCCGCCGTCAAAAGAGTGGCCGTATTGTATATGAACCCCGCTTCCAGCGCCCTGGAAAACACCCCGAACACCCCCCCTGCCGACCCTGAGGCGTTGCGCCAGCGCGCCGCGCGCTGCCGTTTCGTGCTGGTCGAGACGAGCCACCCGGGCAATGTCGGTTCCACGGCACGTGCGCTCAAGACGATGGGGTTTGGCAACGACGGCAACTTCATCCTCGTGCGCCCGCGCGAGGCGGATGCCCAGTCCCACGCCGATGCCGTTGCCATGGCAAGCGGCGCTGACGATGTGCTGGCCGGCGCCCGTGTGGTCGATGACATTGGCGAGGCGCTGGCCGGTGCTGCGCTCACCATCGCCCTGACGGCCCGCCCGCGCGAATTTGGCCCGCGCCGCATTGGCCCGCGCGCGGCGGCCGAAGAGGTGGCCGCCTTGCTGGCCACGCCGGACGCCACCGTCGCCTTCGTCTTCGGCAACGAGCGTTTCGGGTTGCCGAACGAGGTGGTGGAGCGCTGCCACGTCGTCACGCACATTCCCGCCAACCCGGCGTATGCGTCGCTGAACCTGTCGCAGGCGGTGCAGTTGATCGCGTATGAGGTGCGTATGGCGCTGCTAGCCGACACCGGCACCGGGGACACCCGCGTGGAAGGCGTCGGCTTTGTCGGCGAGCCGGCCACCGCCGAGCAGATCGACGGGATGTTCGAACACTTGGAGCAGGGCCTGGTCGAGATCGGCTTTCTCGACCCGGCCCAGCCGAAGAAGCTGATGCCGCGCCTGCGGCGTCTGTTTGCCCGCACGCAGTTGGAGGCCGAAGAGGTCAACATCCTGCGCGGGATCGCCAAGCGTATGCTCGGCCGCCGTGCCGAAGCCACGACGCCGCCCACCGCGCCCACCGGCGCCGCCGACGGCTGTCGTTGATCTCCCTGAAAGCCGCCTGCCAGGCGGCATCCCCCTGCATATTTGGCTAAAACCCCTGCCGTAGAAGGCTAAGGGAATGCCTTACACTGCCCTCAGCGCATCGCGCATATCGATATAACGATCCACACACGAACCAAGATGTTCACACGCATTCGCGAAGATATTGCCGCCATCATGGAGCGAGACCCGGCCGCGCGCAGCCGCTGGGAGGTGCTGACCTGCTATCCAGGTCTGCACGCCGTCATCGTCCATCGGGTCGCGCATGCGTGTTGGCACGGTGGCTTCAAGCTGCTGGGGCGATGGTTCTCGCACCTGGGGCGCTTCCTGACCGGCATCGAGATTCACCCGGGCGCGACCGTCGGCCGGCGCGTGTTCATCGATCACGGCATGGGCGTGGTGATTGGCGAGACCGCCGAAATCGGTGATGACTGCACGATCTACCAGGGCGTGACGCTGGGCGGTACGTCGCTCTACAAGGGCGCCAAGCGGCACCCCACGCTCGGCAAGGGCGTGGTGGTGAGCGCGGGTGCCAAGGTGCTCGGCGGCTTCGTCATCGGGGATGGTGCGCGCGTGGGGTCGAACGCCGTGGTGCTCAAGCCGGTGCCGGCGGGCGCGACAGCCGTCGGTATTCCGGCACGCATCATCGAACGCGACGTGGCGACCGAGGCCCAATCGGCGCTCAAGCAGGAGTTCTCGGCCTACGGCATTACGCCCGATGCGGATGATCCGGTGTCGCTGGCGCTCAAGCGGTTGATCGACCACAGCGAACTCCAGCAGGAACGCATCGAGTCGATTCTTTCCGCGCTCGATCGCCTGGGCGCGCATCTGGAGAACTCACCGAACGATCCGTTCGATGCGAGCGAGCTGAAGCGGATGTTGAAGTAGCAGAAGGGCAGGTGCGGTAGCTTATGCCGTCACTTGCTCGACCGTCAGCGTGCCGTTTTCCAGCTTGAGAAAGCTGCCGCGCGGGCGCGCCTGATCGAAATCCCAATCGGAGAGGACCCAGCGTTCACCGCTCGGCTCGTGATGCAGTTGCGGGCGGTGCGTGTGGCCGTGGATCAGCGTGGGTGTGCCCGCGGCCTTGAACAGCGCATCAACGGCTTCGGGTGCGACGTCGCCCATCATCGCAGCGGCACGCGGTTCACCTGCCACATTGGCGGACATGGCGCGTCCAGCTTCGCTTTCGGCGCGCATCTTCTGCGCGATCTTCAGCCGCCAGCGCAGCGGCATCGTCAGGAACATCCGCTGCACCCAACGCTTGCGCGTCCAGTGACGAAAGCGCATGTAGGCCGTGTCGCGCGTGCAGAGGGCATCGCCGTGGGCGAGTGCGATGCGCTGGCCTTCGACTTCGAGCACGCTGGGATCGGGCAGCAGCGTCGCGTGCGCGGCAGCCAGAAAGCGCTTGCCGAGCAGGAAGTCGCGGTTGCCGTGCATGAACAGCACGCGCGTGCCGGTGTTTGCCAGTTCAGCAAGCAGGTTGGCAACGTGCCGATGGAACGGATCGGCCAGTTCTTCATCGCCGACCCAGTATTCGAAGAAATCACCCAGGATGACGAGTGTGCGGGCCTCGCGTGCGCGCGTGCGCAGGAAGCGCTCGAACGCCGCTGCGGTGGCCGGCATGCTGGCCGTCAGGTGCAGATCCGAAATAAAAAACACCGGCCCGGAAACCCGGACCGGTGTCTTCAGCGCGGATGCCTGTGAGGCGTGCGCTGCGTCGATCATTCGATCACTTCAGCGCTTTCGATGATCACGTCTTCCATCGGCACATCTTGGTGGAAGCCGCGATTGCCCGTGCGCACTGCGCGGATCTTGTCGACCACGTCCATGCCCTCGGTCACTTTGCCGAACACGGCGTAGCCCCAGCCCTGCGGCGTCGGCGAGGTGTGGTTCAGGAAGTCGTTGTCGACCGTGTTGATAAAGAACTGGGCCGTGGCCGAGTGCGGATCGTTGGTGCGTGCCATGGCAATGGCGCCGCGCTCGTTCTTCAGGCCATTGTTGGCTTCGTTGTCGATCGGGGCCTTGGTCGGCTTCTGGTTCATCTTCTCGCCCGGCTCAAAGCCGCCGCCTTGGATCATGAAGCCCTTGATGACGCGGTGGAACACCGTGCCGTTGTAGTGGCCGTCCTTGACGTAGCTCACGAAGTTGGCGACCGACTTCGGTGCCTTTTCAGCGTCCAGCGCGAGGGTGATGTCGCCGTGGTTGGTGTGCAGTTTGACTTGGGTCATGGTGAATTCCTTGGGTGGGGCAAAAACGTTGTTCGGGCGTTACTTGGAGACGACGGTGGCCGACTCAATCACGATCGGCTTCACGGGCACGTTCTGGTGCGGGAACTTGGTGGTGGTTTCCACCGCCTTGATCTTGTCGATGGTGTCGGTACCGTCGACCACCTTGCCGAAGACGGTATAGCCGTAACCGTCCTGACCAGGGTAGTTCAGCATGTTGTTGTCGACCACGTTCACATAGAACTGCGCGGTGGCGGAGTTCGGGTCCATGGTACGGGCCATGGCGATCGTGTACTTGTCATTCTTCAGGCCGTTCTTCGATTCGATCTCGACCGGCGGGCGGGTGTCCTTCTGCTTCATGTCAGGGGTGAAGCCGCCGCCCTGGATCATGAAGCCGTCCATCACGCGGTGGAAGATCGTGCCCTTGTAGAAGCCGTCCTTCACGTATTGCAGGAAATTGGCGACCGTCTTGGGGGCCTTGTCCGGGTAGACCTCGACGGTGAAGTTGCCCATCGACGTCTTGAATTGCACGCGCGGTGCAGGGGTTGCGGCGGCGGTGGCGGTTACGGCCAATGCGCACACGAGGCCGGCAAAGAGGGAGCGAATACGGAGCATGGTCTGGAAAGGGGGGCTTGGGGGTGAGAAAACGTGTCGGCTGCGTCTTCTCAATGACGCTTGGCCGGTTTGGCCTTCACGCCGCTGGCAGCGGGCAGCGTGGTGGTGGCAGGGTCGGCAGGCGCGGTAGGGTGCACACCCGGCAGATCGGGCAGGGCGTCCAGGCGCGCGCGCGCCGTGGCGTTTTTCGGGTTCAGCTTGAGTGCGCTTTGGTACGACTGCGCGGCGAGGCGGACGTAGACATCGCCCAGGTTGGATTGCGCCAGCGCATTTTCCGGTGCCACGCGGTTCGCCATGATTAGGCTATCGCGCGCGCGGAGGAGTTCGCCGCGTTCGGCATACAGCGCCGCCAGGTTGATGTACGGCTCGGGCAGTTCAGGAAAATCCTGCGTCATCTGGCTGAAAGCGACGATGGCATCGTCACTGCGGCCCAGGCCGGCAAGCGCCACGCCGCGCTGGAAGCGGGCTTGCGCATTGCGCGGCTGCGAGGCGACATCCTTGTCGAGTTCAGTCAGTGCCTGGGTGTACTGCTTCTTGGCCAGCTCGTCGTCAATGCGCTTCTGACGAGCGACTTGCGGCGGCGTCTGCGTGCTGGGTGTCAGGTCTGCTGGCAGGGCGATGCCGGCGGTCTGCGCCAGGGCGGGTGCCGCCGATACAGCGAGCAGGCAAGTCAGGGTGGCAGCGCACAGGGTGGCAGCGTGCTCGCGCAGCGGTCTGGTCATGAGAATCGGTTCCGTTATACTCCGCCGCATTCTAACAAACCGTCTTTGCGCGCAGCAGTGGCAACGCGCGCCGGAAAAGGTTCTTGATTGGGAGCAGACCGATCGCACGGCCGGCCAACCCATCGGGGCAGTTCCGGTAAAATGTGCCGCTTATTTGCGCTCGCGCATCGGCCGCACATGGCAATTGCGCCCGCCGGCATCCAGCCCAGTACCTCAGTACGTGGCGGCGCGCTGAATCTCCCGACACCGATTCATGGAATCACTCAAGATCTACAACACGCTCGCGCGTGAGAAACAGACGTTCGTCCCCATCGAGCCCGGCCGCGTGCGCATGTACGTGTGTGGGATGACGGTGTACGACTACTGCCACGTCGGGCATGCGCGGGTCATGGTGGTGTTCGATATGGTGCAGCGCTGGCTGCGTGCATCGGGCTACGACGTCACGTACGTCCGCAACATCACCGACATTGACGACAAGATCATCAAGCGTGCGGTCGAAAACGGGGAGACCATGAGCGCGCTCACGGGCCGCTTCATTCAGGCGATGCACGAAGACGCCGATGCGCTCGGCGTGCAACGCCCCGACCACGAGCCGCGCGCCACCGAATACGTGCCGCAGATGCTGAGCATGATCGGCAAGCTGCAGACCAATGGCTTGGCCTATCAGGCGACCGACGGCGACGTGAACTATGCCGTGCGCAAGTTCCATGGCTACGGCAAGCTCTCGGGCAAATCGCTCGAAGACCTGCGCGCCGGCGAGCGCGTGGCCGCCAACGATGCCAAGCAGGATCCGCTGGACTTCGTGCTGTGGAAATCCGCCAAGGCCGATGAACCGGCCGAATCGCGCTGGGCGTCGCCGTGGGGCGAAGGGCGTCCGGGCTGGCATATCGAGTGCTCGGCGATGAGCTGCGAACTGCTGGGTGAGCATTTCGACCTGCACGGTGGCGGCGCAGACTTGCAGTTCCCGCACCACGAGAACGAGATCGCCCAGTCCGAAGGCGCCACCGGCAAGACCTTCGTCAACACGTGGATGCACAACGGCTTCGTGCGCGTGAATGACGAGAAGATGTCGAAATCGCTCGGCAACTTCTTCACCATCCGCGATGTGCTGAAGGTGTACGACGCTGAAGTCGTGCGCTTTTTCATCCTGCGCTCGCACTATCGCAGCGACCTGAATTACAGCGACGCCCACCTGGACGACGCCCGCCACGCGCTCACGCGCCTGTACACCGCGCTGAAGGATGTGCCCGCCAGCGCAGACGCCAAGCCCGATTGGAACGAGCCGCACGGCAAGCGTTTCCTCGAGGCGATGAACGACGACTTCAACACGCCCGTCGCCGTGTCGGTGCTGTTCGAGCTGGCGAGCGAAGTAAACAAGACGCGCTCGCCGGCGTTGGCCAATCAGCTGTCGGCGCTGGCTGGTGTGATGGGGTTGCTGGGCCGCGATCCGCATGCCTTCCTGCAAGGCGGTGTATCGGCTGATGGTCTGGATGCGGCAGAAGTGGAAGCTCGCATCGAAGAACGCCGCGCCGCCAAGGCCGCCCGTGACTTTGCGCGTGCCGACGCTATCCGTGCCGATCTGCTGGCCGCTGGCATCGTGCTGGAAGATAAGCCGGGTGGCGTCACTGAATGGAGACGCGCATGAGCGCGGCGGCCAAGAAGGCCAGTCAGGTCAGCGTTGGGCGCAGTACGGCCGCCAAAAAGGCGCCGGCGGTGAAGGCGCCAGCGGTCAAGAAAGCGGCCGCCAAGAAGATCGACGGTGTTGCGAACAAGACGGTCGCAGCCAAGGCGCCTGCCAAACGTGCACCGGCATCGAAGGTGCCCCTGCCGGAAACGCTGGGCACGAACGAGGCGATGCCTGTGCCGGCGGAAGTGGTGCTGTCCGGCCCGCCGGAATACTGGCAGGAAGCTTGCGCAGACTTGATGAAGCGGGATCGCATCCTGCGCAAGATCATCCCCGCGTATGGCCCGGCGCACCTGGCCTCGCGCGGCGATCCGTTCGTGACGTTGGCGCGCTCCATTGTCGGTCAACAGATTTCGGTCAAGGCTGCGCAATCGGTGTGGGAGCGCGTGGTGGATGTGTGCCCCAAGCTGGTGCCCGCACAGTTCATCCGTGCCGGCCAGGAGAAGCTTGCAGGCTGTGGTCTGTCCAAGCGCAAGGCCGAGTACATCCTGGATCTGGCCGATCACTTCCGTAACGGCACCCTGCACGTCGCCAAGTGGGCTGAGATGGAGGATGAGGACGTCATTGCTGAGCTCACGCAAATCCGCGGCATCGGCCGCTGGACGGCCGAGATGTTCCTGATGTTCAACCTGATGCGTCCGAACGTGCTGCCGCTGGACGACATCGGTCTCATCAACGCCATCTCCCAGAATTATTTCAGTGGCGAGCCCGTCACTCGCAGCGAGGCACGCGAGGTGGCCGCTAACTGGGAACCGTGGCGCACTGTGGCCACTTGGTATATGTGGCGCAGCCTGGACACGGCGACCACCTATTGATCTGTTAATTTCGATGAAACGCGCCCGGTCGACCGGCGGTCAAAATCCGGTAGAATGCGCGCCTTCAAGTGCCTTTCAGAAGATCCATGAAAACAACCTTCCTGGAGTTCGAGCAGCCGATCGCCGAGCTTGAGGCGAAGATCGAAGAACTTCGCTTTGTTCAAGACGATTCCGCTGTCGACATTTCTGAAGAAATCTCCCGCCTGGCTTCCAAGAGCCAGCAGCTCACCAAAGATCTGTACGCCAACCTGACGCCTTGGCAGGTCGCGCAGATTGCACGTCACCCGCAGCGTCCGTACACGCTCGATTACGTCCGCGAAATCTTCACCGACTTCCACGAATTGCACGGCGACCGCACCTTCGCGGACGACCTGTCGATCGTGGGTGGTCTGGCACGCTTCAACGGCCAGCCTTGCATGGTGATCGGTCACCAAAAGGGCCGCGACACGAAGGAGCGTGCACTGCGCAACTTTGGCATGTCCAAGCCCGAGGGCTACCGCAAGGCCAAGCGCCTGATGGAGTTGGCTGACAAGTTTGGTCTGCCGATCTTCACGTTTGTGGACACCCCGGGCGCGTTCCCCGGCATCGACGCTGAAGAGCGCGGCCAGTCGGAAGCGATCGGCCACAACCTGTTCGTGATGGCCGGCCTGAAGGTGCCCCTGATCGCCACCATCATCGGCGAAGGCGGTTCGGGCGGCGCACTGGCGATCGCCATGGGCGATGCGGTGATCATGCTGCAATTCGCCACGTACGCCGTGATTTCGCCGGAAGGCTGCGCGTCGATCCTGTGGAAGACCGCCGAGAAGGCGCCGGAAGCCGCCGAGGCGCTGGGCCTGACCGCGCACCGCCTGAAGGCCCTGGGCCTGATCGACAAGATCGTCAACGAGCCGCTGGGTGGCGCACACCGCGACCCGAAGGGCATGGCGACGATGCTCAAGCGTGCGCTGGCCGAATCGCTGCGCCAGTTCCAAGGCATGAAGACGTCTGAACTGCAGGCGCGTCGTCACGAGCGCCTGATGGCCTATGGCAAGTTCAAGGAAACCGACGGTCGCTGAGGTTTCGTCCACTCGGTCCGCCCGCTCGGCCAGTCTGGTCAACAAGGTCGCACAACGCGTTGCCGCGTGTGCGGCCTTTGTTGTTTCTGGCGAGGCTGAAGCGCCGACGGTGGCGATTGCATTGTCGGGCGGTCGGGATTCCGCCGCGCTGCTACATGCGTGCGCTGCGTGGCGCGATGCGGGCGCGCGGGTGCGTCTCGTTGCGCTGCATATCCACCACGGATTACAGGACGATGCCGATGCCTGGCAATGCGCCTGCGAGCGCATGGCGGAGGCGGCCGGGGTCGCGTTCCATGCGCGCCGTGTCCACGTGGAAACTGATGCAGGGCAGGGTGTCGAAGAGGCGGCGCGCGCTGCCCGGTACGCTGCCCTGGAGATACTTTGCGCGCAGACGGGCGCGTCGATTCTGCTGACGGCGCATCACCAGGACGACCAAGCCGAAACTGTGCTGCTGCAATTGATGCGCGGCGCTGGTGTCGATGGCCTCGCGGCCATGCCGATTGCTCGCGAGGGGGCTGTCACGTTGCTGCGTCCGTGGATCGATGTGCCACGCAGCGAAATCGAGCTGTACGCGCACACTCACGCGCTCACGTGGATCGAGGATCCGTCCAATAGCGATGCGCGCTATGCACGCAATGCACTGCGGCCGTTATTGACCGGCATGGCGGAGCATTTCCCGGCGTATCGCGAGGCGCTTGCGCGCAGTGCGATGCATCTGGCGGATGCTGCAGCACTGATCGACGAGATTGCGCAGGCGGATTTGGCGCGGATTACCTCGACAGAGGGGCTCGATGTTGCGGAGCTGGCTGCGCTGTCCATGCCACGTCAGCGTGCGGTGTTGCGGGCGTGGCTGGCGCAGGCGGGTATGCGTGCCTTGCCTACCCGTCGCCTAGAGGATCTGCGCACCCAATTGATTGACGCGCGTGGCGATGGCGCGCTGTGCATCACATTGCCGGCAGGGCAGATCAGGCGCTATCGCGCTCTTGCGTGGATCGAGCCTTGCGTGAGCCAGGTCGTTGACCCGGTTGCAGTCACCATCGATGCGGGGCGGTTCGATGCTGCACATCGGGTCGAGCGGCGGGTGAATGTGGGCGAATGGGGCGGGGCGCTGGTGTTTTCACCTGTGGAGGCTGGCGGAATCGACGCCGAAACCTTGCGGGCGCCCTTGTCATTGGTGCCTCGACGCGGTGGCGAGCGCATCGTGTTGCGCCCCGGTGGGCCATCGCGAGCGCTCAAACAGGCATACCAGGAAGCCGGCATTCCAGCCTGGGAGCGCGGGCGCTTGCCTCTGCTTTATGCGGGGGAAATGCTGGTCTTTGCCGCCGGGGTGGGCATGGACCACGCGACGGTGGGTAGCGGCCCGGGCTGGCGGATCACGTGGTCTTCCGGGTAATGAGTGCCTTCTGGCACACATTTTGACTCGCCGCAATCCGCCGTTTTCTTGCCGATCGCTGCAAATTGCTGTATTTTCAAAGGCTTTTGCACCGCTTCGCCTCCTCTCGATCTTTCCAAGATGGCTCTCATCGTTCACAAATACGGTGGCACCTCGATGGGTTCAGTTGAACGCATCAAGAACGTCGCCAAGCGCGTTGCCAAGTGGCACCGTGCAGGTCACCAGATCGTGGTCGTTCCGTCGGCCATGTCCGGCGAAACCAACCGCCTGCTGGGTATGGCCAAAGAGATTTCGGCCCAGCCCGACCCGCGTGAACTCGACATGATTGCCTCGACGGGCGAGCAGGTGAGCGTGGGCCTGTTGGCCATCGCGCTGCATGCCGAAGGCATCGATGCCCGCAGCTACACCGGCTGGCAAGTGCCGGTGAAGACCGATTCGGCCTACACCAAGGCCCGCATCCAGTCGATCGACGACGAGCGCGTGCGCGCCGATCTCGACGCCGGCCGCGTGGTCGTCATCACGGGCTTCCAGGGCATTGATGGCGAAGGCCATATCACGACGCTGGGCCGTGGTGGCTCGGATACTTCGGCCGTGGCGGTTGCCGCCGCGCTCGAAGCCGATGAGTGCCTCATCTACACCGACGTCGACGGCGTGTACACGACCGACCCGCGCGTGGTGGACGACGCCCGCCGTCTGGACAAGATCACCTTTGAAGAGATGCTGGAAATGGCCAGCCTCGGTTCGAAGGTGCTGCAGATTCGCTCGGTGGAGTTCGCCGGCAAGTACCGCGTGAAGACCCGCGTGCTGTCGTCGCTGACCGACCCGCTGATGCCGCTCGACGTTGAGATGAACTCGGGCACGCTGATTACTTTTGAGGAAGATTCGAACATGGAAGCCGCCGCCATTTCCGGCATCGCCTTTGCCCGCGACGAAGCCAAGATCACCGTGATCGGTGTGCCGGACAAGCCCGGCATCGCGTATCAGATCCTGGGCCCGGTCGCCGACGCCAACATCGACGTCGACATGATCATCCAGAACCAGTCGGTCGAAGGTAAGACGGACTTCACCTTCACCGTGCCGCGCGGCGAATACCAGCGCGCCCTGGCGATCCTGAACGACAGCGTGAAGGCGCACATCGGCGCAGCCAGTGTGTCGGGCGATCCGAAGGTGTCGAAGGTGTCGGTGGTGGGTGTGGGCATGCGCTCGCACGTGGGCATCGCCAGCAAGATGTTCCGCACGCTGTCGGAAGAGGGCATCAACATCCAGATGATCTCCACCTCGGAAATCAAGATCTCAGTGCTGATCGACGAGAAGTACATGGAGCTGGCCGTGCGCGCGCTCCACAAGGCGTTCGAGCTGGATCAGGCGTAATCGACTGAACCGGCACCGGATGGCCGGGGTGGCGACCCCGGGGGGCACAGATTCTCACCGCGTGTCATGCAGTTGTCGTTGACCGGGTGAGGTGAAGTGGCTAGAATACGCGCTTCGTTGCACGGGCTCCTTCGTGCGACGCAAGTTTGGGAGACGTGGCCGAGAGGTCGAAGGCACTCCCCTGCTAAGGGAGCATCCGGGCCAAAACCTGGATCGAGGGTTCGAATCCCTCCGTCTCCGCCAGTTTGGCGCTTCTCGCGGGAAGCGCATATAACAGGCGGATGCGAGTCGAGCTGACGTGACGGCTCGCATTGCACTGCACGTCAAAAAGCCCGCATGGTTTGCGCCATGCGGGCTTTTTCTTTGTCTGCTGCTTGAGTGCTTCGTGCGTGCTTCGCATGCGTGCGCCACCCGGAGATGCCGCACACATGCATGCATCAATGCATCAGCCTTGGCCGACGCTCTCCGGCACGCCTGCGGTCACGTTGAAGCCGCAATCCACATACGTAATCTCGCCGGTCACGCCGCTGGCCAGATCCGACAGCAGGAACGCAGCCACGTTGCCGACTTCTTCGATGGTGACGTTACGGCGCAGCGGGGCCACGTCTTCCATGTACTTGAGCAGCTTGCCGAAATCCTTGATGCCCGAGGCGGCCAGCGTCTTGATCGGGCCAGCCGAGATGCCGTTGGCGCGGATGCCCTTCGGACCCAGCGCGCCGGCCAGGTAACGCACGCCGGCTTCCAGCGAGGCCTTGGCCAGGCCCATCGTGTTGTAGTTCGGGACGATGCGCTCGGCGCCCAGGTAGGTCAGGGCGAGCAACGAGGCATTGGGCGAGAGCATCGGCAGCGAGGCCTTGGCCAGCGCCGGGAAGCTGTATGCCGAGATGTCGTGCGCAATACGGAACGACTCGCGCGACAGGCCATCGATGAAGTTGCCGGCAATCGCTTCGCGCGGTGCAAAGCCGATCGAGTGCACCAGGCCGTCGAAGTGGCCCCAGTGTTGGCCGAGGTCTTCGAACACCTTGGCGATCTGCTCGTCGCTGCCGACGTCGCAGTCGAACACCAGCTTGCTGTCGAACTCGTTGGCGAATTCGGTAATGCGGTCCTTGAAGCGTTCGCCGACGTAGGTGAAGGCCAGTTCAGCGCCTTCGCGCTTGCAGGCGTTGGCAATGCCGTAGGCGATCGAGCGGTTGGACAGAAGGCCGGTAATCAGAATGCGCTTGCCAGCGAGGAATCCCATGTTTTCTCCGTACAAATGTGGGCAACGTCGCACCGGTATGCCACTGCGGTCACTCCGTGGCGGCATGCGGGCGGTTTTGTCGGCGCGATCATACCGGAAAGCTCCGGCCCACTCGTGGTTTTGCGCAGTGCCGCAGATGCTCGTCACCCTTGTCAATGCGGGACGATCCTCGGGGGCGATTTGGCGGGATTGTCCTGACAGGGCGTTAGAATCGTCCGAAACACGCTTTCAGACGGCGGTGGAGTGGAGTCAAGACATGCAAGAACAACGGGGGCACGAGGCGGCATGAGCGTGCTTGCAGCGGCACACAAGCCGTACGGGCGGTTTTTCGCGGCACTGGCTTGCCTGCTGGCGGCCGTGGGCGCAGCGCCGAGCTGGGCTGCGCACGGCTATGCCGAATACGGGGATCTGAAATACTCCGCCGGCTTCTCCAACTTCGGTTACCTGAACCCGAAGGCACCCATCGGCGGCATGTTGCTGCTGGGCAATCCCGACCGCCGTACGAGCTTCGACAAGTTCAACCCGTTCACGATCAAGGGGACGTCCGCGCCGGGGCTCAACCAGTTGGTATTCGAGAGCCTGCTGATCGGCAGTTGGGACGAGACGGCCAGCGGCTACGGGCTGTTGGCCGACGACGTGGCCGTCGCGCCGAACGACCTCTCGGTGACCTTCCATATCAACCCGCGTGCACGCTTTTCCAATGGTGACCCGGTGCGCGCGTCGGACGTGAAGTATTCATACGACATGTTGATGGGCAAGGGGGCGAGCCCCGCTTATCGCAGCATGACTGCCGATGTGGCCAAGGTGACGGTGGTGGATGCCGCCACCATTCGCTACGACTTCAAGCGCAAGAACAAGGAGTTGCCGCTCATCGTCGGTGGGTTGCCGGTGTTCTCGCCCAAATGGGGCAAGGGCAGTGGTAAACCGGAAGACCCGAACGAAGGCAAGGATGTTGCGTTCGATAAGCTGACGTTCCAGGAGCCGGTAGCCAGTGGCCCGTACCTGATCGAACGGTTTGATCCGTCGCGCGGCATCACCTTCCGCCGCAATCCGAACTACTGGGGGCGCGATCTGAATGTGCGTCGCGGCTCGTTCAACTTCGAGCGCATCCAGTACAAACTCTACAAGGACGAAACCGCGCGCCTGGAGGCCTTCAAGGCCGGCGAGTACGACGCCATGGTGGAGTATCGCGCCAAGAACTGGGCCAAGAGCTACGTCGGCGTGAAGTTCCGCAGCGGCGAACTCATCAAGAGCGAGTTTCCGCACCGCAATGGCGCCGGCATGCAGGGTTTCGTCATGAACCTGCGGCGGCCGCTGTTCAAAGACTTGCGGGTGCGCAAGGCGTTGTCGCTGGCGCTGGATTTTGAATGGCTGAACCGGCAGCTCTTCTACGGCGCCTATCGCCGGCTGGACAGCTATTTCGCCAACAGCGAACTGGCCGCAGCCGATTCGCCCACCGGTACGCCGAGCAAAGGCGAGCTGGCGTTGCTGGAGCCGTTGCGCAGCAAGCTGGACCCGGACGTATTTGGCATGTTGGTCGCACCGCCCTCGACCGATCCCCCGAGTTCGCTGCGCGACAACCTGCGTCAGGCGCGTCGCCTGTTGGCTCAGGCGGGGTGGACGTACGACGACGGCGCGCTGCGCAATGCCAAGGGTGAGCCCTTCGTCTTCGAGATGCTTGATGACGGTGGCGCAATGAGTCGCGTCATGGCCGCGTACGCGCGCAACCTGGAAAAGCTGGGCATCCAGGTCAACCAGCGCGTGACGGATTTCGCGCTCTATCAGAAGCGGCTGGAAGAGTTTGACTTCGACATGATCTCGCTGCGCTTTCCCGATTCGCAAAGCCCCGGCAACGAGCTGAAAGACCGGTTCGGCTCCGCCGCTGCCGACGAGCCTGGCTCGGACAACGTCATCGGCCTCAAATCGCCTGCTGTGGATGCGCTGATCGATGACGTATTGCGTGCCGACGACCGCGATGAACTGATCACCGCATCCCGCGCCCTCGATCGGGTGCTGATGCACGGCTGCTATGTGGTTCCGCACTGGTATGCGCCCACGCACCGTGTGGCCTACAACAAGAACCTGATGTATCCGGACCGTCTGCCGTACTACTACTCGGCAGAAGCCTGGGTGCTGACGGCGTGGTGGCGCATTCCCGCGCCCAGCCATTGAACGCTTCGCGCTAACGTGATGTCGCCATGTTTGCCTATTTGATCAAACGGCTGCTGCTCCTGATTCCGACGCTGATTGGCGTGATTACGCTCACCTTTGCGGTGATCCAGTTTGTGCCCGGTGGCCCCGTCGAGCAGATGATGGTCGAGATGAAAGGGCGGGGCGCCGGCGGCGAGGCCAGCGGCGGCGGTGCCTTCGACTACCGCGGCCGACGCGGCGTGGATGCCGAGAAGATCAAGGAAATCCGCGCGCTGTACGGCTTCGACAAGAGCCCGGTCGAACGTTACTTCCTGATGCTCGGTCGCTTCGCGCGCTTTGATCTGGGAGAGAGCTATTTTCAGCATCGCAGCGTGTGGGAGCTCATCAAATCCAAATTGCCGGTGTCGATTTCCATCGGGCTGTGGACGTTCTTTCTCACGTATCTGATCGCAGTGCCACTTGGGATTGCCAAGGCGGTGCGGGCGGGTAGCCGGTTTGATCTGGTAACCAGCATCATCGTGTTGGTGGGCTACGCCATTCCAGGCTTTGTGCTCGGTGTGCTGTTGTTGGTCCTGTTCGGCGGCGGCACGTTTTTCCAGTGGTTCCCGATTCGCGGCATTACGTCGGACAACTGGGATCAATTGAGCCTGCTCGGCAAGGTGACGGATTACCTCTGGCACATCACGTTGCCCGTGACCGCGTCGGTGGTGGGCAGCTTTGCGGTCATTACCATGCTGACGAAGAACGCGTTCCTGGAGGAAATCCGCAAGCAGTACGTGCTGACCGCGCGGAGCAAGGGTCTGTCGGAGCGGCGCGTGCTGTGGAAGCACATCTTCCGCAATGCGCTGCTGCCGCTCGTGACGGGCTTTCCGACCGCATTCATCGGCGCGTTCTTCACCGGTTCCCTGTTGATCGAGCAACTGTTCTCGCTCGACGGCATGGGTTTGCTCTCGTATGAGGCCGTGATGCGACGCGACTACCCGGTCGTGCTCGGGACGCTGTATCTGTTCACCCTGATCGGGTTGGCGGCGCGGCTGATTTCGGACGTGTGCTACGTGCTGGTGGATCCGCGTATCCACTTCGGGTCGGTTGGGCGATAGGCGGGCAAGCGACATGACTCAGTACTCCCGCACATCCGCCCATCCGTCCAACGTCGCGGCGCCGCACGCGGTACGCCATTCACCGTCGCCGCTCAAGCGTGCGTGGCGGCGTTTCAAGCAGCACCGCCTCGGCTATTGGAGCCTGATTCTGTTCGTGGCGCTGTTCGTGCTCAGCCTGGGCGGCGAACTCATCTCGAACGACCGCCCCCTGGTCGTCCGCTACCACGGCACGTGGTATTTCCCCATCGTAAAAACCTACCCGGAGACGGCCTTCGGCGGCGATTTCCCCACGCCTACCGACTACCTCGATCCGTACATCCGTGACAAGTTCAAGGAGCCGGGCAGCTTTGCGATCTACCCGCCGAACCCGTATTCGTACGAGACGCTGAACTACTTCTCCAAAGAACCCAATCCCGCACCACCGTCGGCCGAGAACTGGCTTGGCACGGATGATCGCGGGCGGGACGTCTTTGCGCGGCTGCTGTATGGCTTTCGTGTGTCGGTGCTGTTTGGGCTGGCGTTGACGGTGATTGGGGTATTGGTCGGCACGCTCACGGGTGCATTGATGGGCTTTTTCGGCGGCCGCTTCGACATGCTCTCGCAGCGGTTGATCGAAATCTGGAGTTCGATGCCAGAGCTGTACTTGCTGATCATCTTCGCGTCCATCTTCACGCCGAGCCTGGGGTTGCTGATCATCCTGCTGTCGTTGTTCGGCTGGATGGGGGCTCTCGGATTACGTGGCGCCGAGTTTTACCGCAACCGCTCGCTGGACTACGTCAAATCGGCGCGTGCGATGGGGCTCTCGAGCTGGCAGATCATGTGGCGCCACATCATGCCCAACAGTCTGACACCGGTCATTACCTTCCTGCCGTTCCGCATGAGCGCGGCCATCCTCGCGCTCACTAGCCTGGACTTCCTCGGCTTGGGCGTGCCGCCCTCTACCCCCAGCCTGGGTGAGTTGTTGTCGCAGGGCAAAGCCAACCTGGATGCGTGGTGGATTTCGCTGTCGACCTTCGTGGTGCTCGTGTTGACGCTCGTACTGCTGACCTTCATGGGCGACGCTCTGCGCGATGCCTTCGATACGCGCCTGTCGTTCGCGCACCTGCGCGCGCGCCAGAAGCCGACGGAGGGCAAATGACCCGCATCGATTTGCGTTCCGCCGCGCCGAAATACGACGGCCCGCTGCTTCGGCTCGATGATCTGTGCGTGCATTTCGAGTCCGAACATGGCGAGACGACCGACGCCGTCAAGCACGTTTCGCTGGACCTGCACGCCGGCGAGCGCTTTGCGCTGGTGGGTGAGTCCGGCTCGGGCAAGTCCGTCACGGCGCTGTCCATCATGCGTCTGCTGGCGGATGCGCATTACAGTGGCCGCATCCTGCTCGAGGGCCGCGATCTCCTTGCTGCCAGCGAGCGTGAAATGCGGGGCTTGCGCGGCGCGGATGTCGCCATGGTGTTCCAGGAGCCGATGACGGCGCTCAACCCGCTCTACACCATCGGCAACCAGATCGTCGAAACGCTGGAGCTGCACGAAGGCCTGGACAAGCGCGCCGCCAAGGCCCGCGCCATCGCGCTGCTGGAGCGTACGGGCATCAAAGAGGCACCGCGCCGGTTCGACGCGTTCCCGCATCAGCTTTCAGGCGGCCAGCGTCAGCGCGCCATGATTGCCATGGCGCTGGCGTGCTCGCCCAAGTTGCTCTTGGCCGATGAGCCTACGACCGCGCTCGACGTGACGGTGCGCATGCAGATCCTGCAGCTGCTGCGCGAACTGCAAGCCGAGTTCGGCATGGCCATCATGTTGATCACGCACGACCTCAACATGGTGCGCGCCTTTGCCGAGCGCGTCGGCGTGATGGAGCAGGGCGTACTGGTCGAAACCGGCAATACGGCGGAGGTGTTTGCCGCGCCCAAGCACCCCTACACCATCCGCCTGCTGGAAAGCCGCCCGCAGCGTGACGTGATTCCGCTGGTGCCGCTCGCGCCCGTCCTGCTCGAAGCCGACAAGCTGACCGTCACCTACGATCGCCATCGCCCCGGCTTTGCGGGCTGGTTCCGCAGCGATCCATTCACGGCCGTCGATGCCGTTTCGCTGCAACTGCGCGAAGGCGAAACGCTCGGCATCGTGGGCGAGTCCGGCTCAGGCAAGACTACGCTCGCGCAGACGCTGCTGGGGTTGCAGACACCCAAGGGCGGCGATCTGCGGTTCCTCGGCAACTCGCTGCTGCGCATCTCGCGCGAAGACCGCCGAGCGGTGTGTGCGCGCATGCAGGTGGTTTTTCAGGACCCGTACGGCTCCCTTTCGCCGCGCATGACGATTGAGGAGATCGTCGGCGAGGGGCTGGCGTTGCACCAACCCCACGTCAACGCAACGGAACGCCGGCACCGCGTGATCGAGGCGTTGCGCGAGGTCGGGTTGGACCGCACCGCATTGGGGCGTTATCCGCATGAATTTTCAGGCGGTCAGCGCCAGCGCATCGCCATTGCGCGCGTGCTGATCCTCAAGCCGCAAGTGCTGGTGCTCGATGAGCCGACCTCCGCACTCGATGTATCGATCCAGCAGCAGGTGCTTTCTCTGCTGTCGGCCCTTCAGAAAAAGTACAACCTGTCGTATCTCTTCATCAGCCACGACCTCACTGTTATCCGCGCCATGTCACATCGCGTGGTGGTGATGAAGGACGGAAAAGTGGTCGAAGAAGGTGACACAGAAGCGGTGCTGGCGTCACCTTCCCACCCTTACACCTGCAAGCTGATGGCGGCTGCCTCACTCGTCCCCGCGAGGGATAACCCGTAAACCCCGGCAGTTTGTGCCCCAGTTCGGTGCGGTTGCGATGCACCATTTCTGTAAGGGTGCGCATCTAAAGTGATGCCTAAGTGCTTGATTCGGCTGTGAATTTAAGCAAATTTGTAACGACCTTTGACAAGTCAAAGTGTCACTTTTATCATCCTGCGAGATTGTTTTATCAGGATTCGGACTGGTCTCATTCGCGCTGCCATATGTCGGTGCGATCATTATGAGTTTCCGAGGGAGAACCAATGCAGCACTTCGTACTTCATTCCATGGCGCGCCTAGCGGTAGGGGTTGTGATCGGCTGCGGCGTGATCGTGTCGAATGCGGTACAGGCTGATACGGTCTTCAAAGACACCGAAGTCCGCGCCGACGCCAAGCCGGAAGCCAAGCCCGGCCTCATCTCCAACGTGATGAGCAAAACCGGCGACGTGGTCATGAACGCGCTGGGCATGATCGGCCTGCGCTACCGTTTCGGCGGCAACACGCCGGAATCGGGCCTCGACTGCAGCGGTTTCGTCCGCTACGTCTTCAACGACACCTTTGGTTTCCTGCTGCCGCGTCGCGCCGTGGAAATGAGCCGCGTGGGCACCAGCGTCGACATGGCGGAACTGCGTCCCGGCGACCTGGTGTTTTTCAACACGATGCGCCATACGTTTTCGCACGTTGGCATCTACATCGGCGACAACAAGTTTGTGCACGCCCCGTCCACCGGCAGCAAGATCCGCGTGGATGACATGACTGCCTCGTACTGGGTGTCGCGCTACAACGGCGCTCGCCGCATCGAAGGCAATTCCGGCACCTCGATCAAGGAAGGCGCTGACAACTTTGTCGAGCAACTCAAGCGCGTTGACCCGAATGCATCTGGCAAGCCCCTGGCGTTATACGGCGGCTGATTCGCCGATACGTAGACTGAAAAAAAGACCGCCGCGGCGGTCTTTTTTGTTGTCTGCGTGGGTTCAGTGCGCCGGCAGCGGAGAGGCCATCGTGGTCTGCGGCAAGCGCAGCTTTTCGCGTAGTAGTGGCATGGCTGCCTGGGCTGCTTGCTCACCGGCCAGGATCGCTTCGTTGCGGGCCGTAAAGTCGCTGCCCTTCACGAATGGCAGGGACGGCGTGATCACCACGTCAGCCTGCGCCAGTTCGGTCTTGTTGATGCTCTGGCCCATGATGGCCGTCGTTTGCAGCAGCATGCTGGCCTGGCCGGATACCGACTGGTTGGATGGATCCGCCGAGATGTTTACCGCAATCACAAACGTCGCGCCCATCTGCTTGACGTAGGTAACGGGCACTGGTGCCACCAAGCCGCCATCCACGTACTGACGCCCGCTGATCGTCACCGGCTGGAACACGCCCGGAATGCTGCACGACGCGCGCACCGCCTGGCCTGTGTTGCCGCGGCGGAACAGGATCGGCTTACCGCTGGTGAGGTCCGTGGCGACAATGCCCAGCGGAACGCGCATCTGCTCGATGCTCTTATGCTTGACCAGCCGGTTGATGTAGTTCTCCAGCGCTTCGCCCTTGAGCCAGCCGCCAAAACGCGTGCCGAACGGCAGCGCCCAGTCCGCGATCATGGCCTCGTCCATCTTGAGCGCCATGCGGTTCATTTCCAGCCCCGACATGCCGGACGCGTAAATCGCTGCCACCACGCTGCCCGCGCTGGTGCCGGTGATGTAGTCGATCTGGATGCCCTGCGCCTCCAGCATCTTGATGACACCGATGTGCGCGAAGCCCCGCGCGGCGCCGCCCCCCAGCGCCAGACCGATGCGCACGGGCAGCGTGGCCGATTGCGACGATGGCGGCAACACGGCGGTGGACGGTGTCACCGGAGTTTCGGTCTTGCCGGACGAAAAGCCCGTCACGGTGCAGGCGGAGAGCAGGGAGGCGCCGGTGGCACCCAGAAAGAGGCGGCGTTGCATGAGAGGAGGGGGGCAGTTCAGTGAGTCGCGCGGATGCACGCTGTAGTCGGCCGCCATTGTGCCAAAGTTCGGCACAGGGCCGGCCAGGTTCAAGGGGCACGGTTGCTATAATTTCGTTTTTGATAAAGGCCGCTCACGATTCGATGGCGGCCTTGTTCGTTCAGCCATTCCTATGACACAGCGCGTCCGCACTCGTTTCGCTCCCAGCCCCACTGGTTTCATCCACCTCGGCAACATCCGCTCGGCACTCTACCCGTGGGCCTTCGCCCGCAAGATGAAGGGCGACTTCATCCTGCGCATTGAAGACACCGACGTGGAGCGCTCCAGCCAGGAAGCTGTCGATGTGATCCTGGAAGCGATGAAGTGGCTCGATATGGACATCGACGAAGGCCCGTTCTACCAAATGCAGCGCATGGACCGCTATCGCGAGGTCATCGCGCAGATGGTGGAAAAGGAACTCGTCTACCCGTGCTACATGAGCACCGAAGAGCTCGATGCCCTGCGCGAAGCGCAACGCGAGCGCGGCGAAAAACCCCGCTACGACGGCACGTGGCGCCCCGAGCCCGGCAAGGTCCTGCCGACGCCGCCCGCTGGTGTGCAGCCCGTGATGCGCTTCAAGAACCCCATCGGAGGCAGCGTGGTGTGGGACGACGCGGTCAAGGGCCGCATCGAAATCTCCAACGATGAGCTGGATGATCTCGTCATCGCGCGCCCCGACGGTACGCCCACATACAACTTCTGTGTGGTCGTCGACGACATGGACATGCAGATCACCCACGTGATCCGCGGCGATGACCACGTCAACAACACGCCGCGCCAGATCAACATCCTGCGCGCGCTGGGCGGCACGCCGCCGGTCTACGCACACTTGCCTACCGTGCTGAACGAGCAGGGCGAGAAGATGAGCAAGCGTCACGGTGCCATGAGTGTCACCGGCTACCGCGATGCAGGCTACCTGCCTGAAGCCATCGTCAACTATCTCGCCCGCCTGGGCTGGGCGCACGGTGATGCCGAAATCTTCTCGCGCGAGCAGTTCATCGAATGGTTCGACCTGGAGCACCTGGGTAAGTCGCCCGCGCAATACAACCCCGAGAAGCTCGCCTGGTTGAACAACCACTACATCAAGCAGGCAGACAACACGCGCCTTGCTGGCCTGGTGAAGCCGTTCATCGAAGAGCTGGGCGGCAAGGTCGATGGCGGCCCTGTGCTTGCCGATGTGATCGCGCTGGTGAAGGACCGTGCCAACACGCTGCGTGAAGTTGCGCAGACCGCGTTGCTGTTCTACCGCACCGATCTGACCATCGAACCGGAACTCGCCGCGCAGCACCTCACGGACGACGTGCGCCCGGGCATTGCAGCGCTGGCCGAAAAGTTGGGTGCGTTGCCGGAGTGGAAGCGAGAAGCCATCAGTGCCGTCTTCAAGGAAGTGCTGGCCGCGCACGGCTGGAAGATGCCCAAGCTGGCGATGCCGGTGCGCCTGCTGGTGGCAGGGCAACTGCAAACACCGTCGATCGACGCCGTGCTGGAACTGTTCGGTCGAGACGTTGTTCTGCGCCGTCTGGCCGCGTGATGCAGCCAACGCAAAAAAATTTGCGAGAGGGTATTGCCAAGCGCTAATTACTTCCCCTATACTCTTGTTTTCGCTGCAACACGAAGCGAAACGAAGCAAGAAGCCAGCAGTAAGAAGTAGTTAGCGGTACTTGGGGCTATAGCTCAGCTGGGAGAGCGCTTGCATGGCATGCAAGAGGTCAGCGGTTCGATCCCGCTTAGCTCCACCAAAATGCCGGAAGGTTCGATTCAAAAATAAATTTGAAAAGAAGCTTTCAAAATGCTGAAAAGTTCGATATAGTAGCGGTCTTCGCAGCGTAAGACAGAAAGCGTTGCAAAACAGTTTCTGTCCCCTTCGTCTAGAGGCCTAGGACATCACCCTTTCACGGTGAGTACAGGGGTTCGAATCCCCTAGGGGACGCCAAAACAAGAGCTTAACCAGAAGCTCATTCGCAAAGCCAGTCTCTAGCTGGTTTTGCAACCGACACGGAGCGGTAGTTCAGTCGGTTAGAATACCGGCCTGTCACGCCGGGGGTCGCGGGTTCGAGTCCCGTCCGCTCCGCCAAATCAAAACCCGCTGCTTGCAGCGGGTTTTTTCTTTTGTATTTTCCGTTTTCAGTTGCCATACGCCGTATTGGCGTTTCCCTTTAAACGCGCATTCGGCAGGGTGCGCGTGACGTTGGAATTGAGAAGTTAATCGGGAAGGCGGCTGACACGATTGAAATAGCTGACCAGCAGGGCGCCGGCCACCATCAAGCTCAGGCCATTGGCAGCCCAGAAACCTGCGGCACCGCGCAACGCCGCCGCAGCATCGCCCAGCAGCCCGAAGCCCAAGACATACCCGCCGCCCAGGCCCACGCCCCACAGCGAGAGGGCGTAGATCACGGTTGGGATCAATGCGATCTTGTACGCGCGCAGAATGAATGCCGCCATCACCTGCAGCGCGTCGAACATCTGATAGAGCGCGATGAAAGGCAGCAGCGGTACGGCGATGGCTATCACCGTTGCGTCGCGCGTGTATAGACTGACCAGCCCGTGCCGCAAGAAAAGCACCGCCGCTCCGACGATGGTCGCGCAGATGACGGCCAGCTTGATCCCATTCAATGAAATCCGCCGTGCGGCGACGCGATCGCGAGCGCCGATGGACTGCGCAGCCAGTGTCGACGTGGCAATCGATAGGGACAGCGGCACCATATAGGCCACTGCGCCCAGGTTCGCGGCGATCTGGTGGCCGGCCAGCACGACCGTACCGAGGCGTGCAATAAAGATCGCCATCAGCGTGAATGAGGTGATCTCAATCAGGTAAGTGAAACCCATCGGCACGCCCAGGCGAATCAGCGCCCACAATCGCGCCCGGTTTGGCGGCGAGTAATGCGTGAAGATCGCAAACGGCGTGTAGGCGGGGTTGCGTATCAAGATGGCGGCCGCTGCAATGAACGACAACCAACTGATGATCATCGATGCGAGCGCGCAGCCGGGGCCGCCCATTGCGGGTAGCCCCATGCCGCCGTATAGGAACAGCGCGTTGAGCGGGAACTTGAGAACGAGCCCGGCCAGTTGCAGCACCGTCACCATGACCGGGCGGGACAGCGCGTTGTTCAGCGCAGAGTAGATGCGGAACCCGAGCGCCGCCGGCAATGCGAGCGCTTCGTAGCGCAGATAAGCGGTCGCCTTTTCGGTCAATTCTGGCGTGGCATCCGCCAGACGCAACAGCGGGGCGGGGAACCAGAGGATCAGCATGCCAATGGCCGCCAGCACAAGCCCGAGCCAGATGGCTTGGCGCACTTCTTCGCCAATCTCGCCGTGCCTTTGCGCGCCGTAGAGTTGCCCGGCGATGGGGGAGAGCGCCTGCAACACCCCCATCAGGCTGATGTACACCGTCACGTAGATCGAGCCGCCGAGCCCGATGGCGGCAAGATCGGCGGCGGAGGCGCGCCCGGCCATTGCCGTATCGAGCACGCCGAAGGTGATCACGGCCAACTGGCCGATTAACACCGGCCAGGCCAGTGCGGTAATGCGGCGAACGTCGGCGAGAAACATTGACAGATTGGGCGCGACGTCGTTACTGCCGCAGCTTGCGCCGGCGCGTCGTACCCGGATTGGGTGGCGGATGTGTGGCGGCGGCCGCCTCGGTCAGGCGATACATGCGGAAATGCTCGTCGCGGTCAGCGGGGCGGCGGCCTTCCCAGATCAGGCGCCACTCATAGTTCGAGATGCTCGATGGCGCGCCGTAGTCGTATTGGTCGTGACGCAGCAGGATGTCGCAGTTGTCTTCGGCGTTGCCGAAGCGGATGTGACCGAAGTAGGCGAACGAGGCAAGCTGCGCATCGCCCATGCGGATTGGCTGCACGCACGTGTAGGTGCGCGGCAGCGCGAGCGCGGCCGATTGCGCCACGTCGCGGTATGTCTTCGCGTAGTTGATGGTGGGCAGCCACAGCGTCATCATCAGCACCCACATCAGCGTGGTGCCGGCGGCGGAGATCACCACGGCACGCCAGATGGCCTTGGGCGCCCGCGACGTGCGCCACGCAACGATGAATATCCACGCAGCCGTCACCAGCAGGGCCCAGGCTAAGGCAGTCCAGCTGAACTCGGGGCGATAGCCCGGCACGATGCGGTACACGTTGCGCGCGAGTTGCGGCGGAAAGCCCGTCATCTTTGCGATCCACAACAGCCACACTGTGCCACCGAGAATGGTAAAGGCCAGCAGCGCGAACCAATCGATAGCGCTGATCGCGCCGCGCTGCAGCGTGGGCAGGGCAAACGTGGCCATCACGGCCATCGGTGGAATCAGCAACAGGAAGCTGTCGTCGCCTGGCGTCGGTTGCAGCAGCAGGAGCAGCAACTGCGGCACGAGCACGGCCAGCGGCAGCGCGATATGCGGGGCGGTGCGCATGCCGCTCCAGCTTCGCCATGCCCAGGCGGCCAGTGGCCACACGGGCCATGCAAACAGCGGCAGGTTGCGCGCGATAAAGCCAAGCGAATGGCCGGTCGGGCCGGTGTACTGGTGGCGATCAAAACGGGCCCATTCGCGAATGTAAGTCACTGCGTCCGTGGGATTGGTCGCCAGCAGATACGCGATGGCTGGCCACGACCAGCCGAGTGCAAGCGATACCGGCAGCGCGATCGTCAGAAGCGGGCGCACAGGCAATACACGCGTGGTCTGCGCGACCACCAGCACGGCAACCGTGATCACCAGTGGCAGGATCGGCCCTCCTGCCAGCGACAAACAGCCGATGCCGATGCCGTAGATAAGGGTGCCGCGCACCGGCTTGTCGAGTGCGCGAATCAAGCCATACACCACCACCGCGACGAAGCAAAGCGCGCCAACCAGCGGCGTGGTTTCGTGCCCGCGCTGCGCCAAGCCAACGCAGGCGAGGAAGATCAGCAGCGCGCCGTCTGCGAGCGTGCGGCCATAGTCGCGCGTATTCGGTTGACCGCCGAAAACAAATTCAAAGGGCTGCACTTCGGCGCGGCGGCCGAGCAGGTAGGCGCCATACCAGATGCAGGCGCAGGTGATGAAGAAGAACAGCGCGGTGGCCAAGCGCGAGGCATCCGAGGGGCCGAGCCATTGCCCGAACACGCGGATGAACGCCCCACCGATCCAGAACACCAGCGGCCCCGATTGCACGACCGGGCGCCCGACGATGTTCGGCATCAGCCAATCCTGCGTGTTGCCGGTGGCCAGCGTCCACATTGCGCCGAAGCCGGCGGCGTCTTCGTTCTTCCACGGGTCGCGCGAGAACAGGCCCGAGAGGCCGTAGATCACGCAGATGGCGAGCAGCAGCCAGCGCGGCAGTTCGCGTGTGGCTGCAGCAGTCAGGCGGATGCGCGAGACGCGGGTGGTGTTCATCGGGTGTCAGACCAGGCGGACCTGGCCGGGGTTGCACGACAGCGTGCCGATCGTAAGAGGCGTGGGCGCAAACGCCCAGCCGGGAGCCCACAAACAAAAAAGGCAGCCGCAGCTGCCTTTTTCTGACCAGTGAGACGGGCCATGTAGTGAGCCGTCTCCGGCGCCGATATTACTTGGCAGCCTTGCCGACCTTGCTGCCGAACTTTTGGCGGAACTTCTCGACGCGACCGGCCGTATCCAGAACCTTTTGTTGGCCCGTGTAGAACGGGTGCGATTCGGACGAGACTTCGATCTTGGCCAGGGGATATTCCTTGCCGTCTAGCGTGATCGTTTCCTTGGTCTGGATGGTCGAGCGGGTGATGAACTTGAACTCGCTGGACATGTCCTGGAACACGACTTCGCGGTAATTCGGGTGAATGCCTTCTTTCATGATGGGCCCTGGAGTTGAGGTAGCCAATTCGGGGCGCGCTTCAGGTGCTCGGGTAATCAGAACACCGTGCGACCAGCCGTCGAATCACTTGCCGGGTGGAGAAACGGCGATTATGCCAGAGAAACAAGGGCTTGGGCAACGCGCAGCCGCCAAAATGCGCAAGGGCTGCAGCACGGAAAGCAAGCTATTCATCACTTGTTGTGGTGAAAATCCGACCCGGCCAGCTCTGCATGCCATGTTCGCCGCGCTGGGTCCTGCAGATAGAAGGCCTGCAGCAGCGCGTACAGGGCCGGCAGCGTTTCGAGCAAGGCCCCAGGCTCGACAAAGAACACCTCTGACGCCACCGCAAAGAACTCCGCCGGATGCTGCGCACCGTACGGATCGAGGAGCGCCAGGATGGGATCCGTCGCCCAGCGATGTTCGGGAAGCTGGTCACATCGATCGGCAAAGGCGTCATATTCCGCATAGAGCGCGTCGGCCCACGCTTCACGATCGAGACTGCCGTGCAGCCGCGACGAGAAGGCTGGGATGCCGTCGGACTCGCCATTGAGCATGTCGAGCTTGTGCGCAAATTCGTGGATCACCACGTTGTACGGCTGCGCGTCGTGGGCAGCCAATGCGCCGCCGAGTTCAATGTCTTGCCAAGACAGGATGACCGGGCCGTGCTCCCACGCCTCGCCGGCGGCCTCTTCGCGCACGTGGTGAACGACACCGTCTTCGTCCATCACCTCTTTGCGGATCACGAACTCGCCTGGGTAGATCACCACGCCGTGCCAGCCGCCATACCACGCGATGCCAAGCTCCAGGATCGGTACGCTTGCCTGCACGGCAATGGCGACCACCATCTCATCCGTGAGCGGCAAGCCGTGCGCGGTGGTGAACTCCTTTTCGGCGATGAAGAGTGTTGCGGTTTCACGCAGGCGCGCGAGATCCGCTTCGGGCCAATCCAGCAAGAAGGGCAGGCCCGCCAGCGTGCGTGACCACAGCGCGTCGGAGATGGCGTAGCGCGCCAGGCGCCGCGACCGTGCGCGGCCAGAGAACCAGCGGAAGACGGACGAAAGCATGCGCCAAGTATATCGACACCCCGCCTGCGGCTTTGCGACGCCGGCTTTGGTCCAAACGCGGGGGTCAGGCGACGGAGAGCAGCCGCGCGCCGCGCTGGTTGGCAACGTAAACCGCTTCGGTGCGGCTACGGACCTTCAGGCGCCGATACAGCGTGCTGATATGCGCCTTGGCGGTGGCCTCGGAGATGTTCAGCATGCGGCTGATGGTCTTGACCGGGTGCCCGCGCGACAGCAACACCAGAATCTCGTACTGGCGCGGCGTGATGCCGAGCAGCTTGGGATCGGTTTGCGGATCGCCGGCCAGCGCCGGGTTGGGTGCGCCGTCCAGGCGGGATTCGGGCAGCAGCGCGCTGGCCGGAATGTATTGCCCGCCCACCAGCACCAGTTCAAGCGAGGCTGCGATGACCTCGCCCGGTGAGTGCTTCAGCGTGTAGCCCGACAAGCCCATCTGCATGAGCGTGCGGATGATGTCGGGGGATTCGGATTCGGCCAGCACGACCACGTGGCGCGCGTGCGGTCGGTGCATGATCTCGCCGATGGCGGACAGCTCGTCCAGATGTGGCAGCGGCAGGCCAATCACAAGAAGACCTGCATCGGCATTGGATTCGATGGCGTCAAACATGCCGTCGTCAGGTTCGACGACGGTGACGCCGGTGACGCCTTTGAGCGTCCGTAACAGGTGCGCAATGCCCGTACGCACCAACGGATGGGCTTCGATCAAAACAGTGTTCATCGTTGTTCTCGACCTGTTACCGATCTTGCGAACATCCTTGTCGCCCCGGACGATGAAGCAGGCCGGAGCAGACCCCCGTTCCGAATCATTCTAGTGGCGTATCAAGAAAATGACAGTCGCCACGGTCATGCCTCGGGACCCTTGCCGATCGCCTTAGCCACTGTAGGTCAGTGTATGCCGGGGCGCGTAATCCACTCGCGACGAAGCGGGTCGCCGTGATGGCGGTGGTTTTGTGGCGGCGCGTGTTTCAGCCGCGACACAAAAACGCGTGCCATATTGGCGCGATCCCTCTTCCGGGCGCGGAATATCCCGTAAAAACAAGGTGTTAATCATCATGGCATGGATGTCGCTCTATGCCCTGTGGGGAGGAGAGAGCCATGCCAACTATTGCGCAGCGCTGTACTCGACGTTGGCCGTTGCGGCGGACGGTCGACTGGACGGGAGTGGTTGCGAGTGTTGCGACCATGGTGGTCATGGTGCCTGCGCTCGCAATTGGCAGCGACTTCGCCATTCGTGGCGTTTTCACCGATACGTGGCCGGTGCGAACCGCCATCAGTCCTGATCCCACCCGCGCATTCGATCCATCCATCGGTTTCGTCCTGCCCGTGTTCTGGGCCGGCGAACAGAGTACGTCGCATGCGTGGCTTAACCATCCTCCGCCAAGGGGCATGTGCGCAACCCCCTCGGAAGTGGGGGTTCCGCTGCTCGCGGCACCGGGCTTGGGCATGACGCACGCTGAATTGCGCGCCGGATACAGGTGACGCGTGGACAACACCTTCGTTGCGCGCTCTGCACACACCGATGTGGCGTTGGCGCAACGTAGGGCACGGCGGCAGGGCTGCCCGCATGGTTTTGTGCTCCGTCCCCCGGCGGGCACTCTTTTCTAACGAAATCCAAAGAGGGGCGTTCGGTATGAAGACTACGCAGACTGCGTGTGCGGCACCCGGGCCACCCCTCCGTTGCTGAGCGGGCGTATGCCCGTGCGTTTGAGCAAAAAACGGCGGGGCACAGCGCCAAGCTGTACCCCGCACGGGAGGAAGAATGTCGGAGTCAGGCTGTATGCAGCGGGTGTTCAGCACGGATGCCGTGCTTTTGCATCAGCCGATACAGCGTCACGCGGGATACCGCCAGCTCGCGCGCGGTCATGCCCATATGGAAGCCGTTGCGAGCGATGGCCGTGCGGATGGCATCGGATTCGGCGCCTTCGCGCGCTTCCTCCAGCGTTTGGCCCGAGATCGACGCATAGCCTTCCAGATGCAGATCGGCTGCGGAGATCTTGCGGTTGTCCGTCATCACCAAGGCGCGGCGCACGCGGTTGATCAGCTCGCGCACGTTGCCGGGCCAGGGGTAATGCATCATCGCGTGCAGTGCGCAGGGCGTGAAGCCGCGGATGCGGTGCGAGGCCTCGTTGGCGTGCTGAGCGAGGATGTGCTCGGCCAGCAGGACGATGTCACTGCCGCGTTCACGCAGCGGTGGCACGGAAAGGGTGAGCACGCATAGCCGGTGGAAGAGGTCGGTGCGGAATCCGCCGTGGTGCTGCGCGGCTTCCAGGTCCACGTGCGTGGCAGAGATGATGCGGAGATCCAGTGGAATCGCCTGATGCCCGCCCAGCCGCGTAATGGTGCCTTGTTGCAGGAAGCGCAGCAGGCTCACTTGGCTCTCCAGCGGCAAGTCGCCGATTTCATCCAGGAACAGCGTGCCCCCATTGGCGTGCTCCACCCAGCCGATATGGCGCTGGTGGGCGCCGGTGAATGCGCCTTTCTCATAGCCGAACAGTTCGGACTGGATTAGGTGCGGCGGAATCGCCCCGCAATTGATGGCGATGAACGGCCCGCCGGCCCGCGCCGAGGCTTCGTGAATGGCCTGTGCAGTCAACTCCTTGCCGGTGCCGGACTCGCCTGCAATGAACGCCGGGGCGCTGTTCTGTGCGACCTTGCGGATGGCGCGAAACAGGTTGTGCATGGCCGGACATTCGCCGAGCATGCGGGCGCTATTGGGTTTGGGTGTCGGCGTGGATTCTTGCGCCAGCGCGGCCATGCCCCAGGCGTGGCGCAGCGAATAGGCCGCTTCCTCCGTGCGCAGCGGCATCTGTACGTAATCGACGCAGTAGTCGCGCACGAGTTGGCGCACGCGTTCGTGGTTCAGCAAGTTGGGCGGCAGCGCGGCCACCCATCCCACGTGCGGCACCTGCATGCAGCGCTCCAGCAAGTCCAGCTCAGAGGCGGAGAATCCGCTGCCAAAATCGATCAGCCCGGCCTTGGGCACGCCATCGCGGATCGCGCAACTGAGCTCGCGCACCGACGTGACACGCCGTACGTGCCAGTCCGCGCCGAGAACCGTTTCGTCGATCTCCCCCATCCCCGCGCGTGACGCAACCACGACGGTTCGGCACGCACTTGTACATTCCAGCGACGTTTCGCGCATGGTTTTCCCCCGTTCGTTTTTCGTGGTCTTTCCCCCTGCTGCACAGGCGGCTCAGCCCAGGCAGGTTTGCAGTATGGTTGCCGGGGTTCGCTTTTGCGATGACGTTTAAGGACGAGGGCGGCAAACGCTTGCGGGCGGCGCACGTAATGCAAATGAACTAGCAAGTTTCACAGCGGTGACGAGAAAATCCGCTGCTAAATCAAGCCGTTGCCGCAGCAATAAAAAAGCGCACCACATTGGGTGCGCTTTTCGATACGTGGCTAAACCGTCTGAAGAGACTTAGCCGCCGCGTTTCATCATGTCGAAGAACTCGGCGTTGTTCTTCGTCGACTTGAGCTTGTCGAGCAGGAATTCCATCGCCTCGACTTCATCCATGTCGTGGATGAACTTGCGCAGGATCCACACCTTTTGCAGGATGTCCGGCTTGATCAGCAGTTCTTCGCGGCGCGTGCCCGACTTGTTCAGGTTGATGGCGGGGTAGACGCGCTTCTCGGCCAAGCGGCGCTCCAAGTGCACTTCCATGTTGCCGGTGCCCTTGAATTCTTCGTAGATCACGTCATCCATGCGGCTGCCGGTTTCGATCAGCGCCGTACCAATGATCGTGAGCGAGCCGCCTTCTTCCAGATTGCGCGCGGCACCGAAGAAGCGCTTCGGGCGCTGCAACGCGTTGGCGTCCACACCACCGGTCAGCACCTTGCCCGAGGTCGGTACCACGGTGTTGTAGGCACGGGCCAGGCGCGTGATCGAGTCCAGCACGATCACCACGTCCTTCTTCAGCTCAACCAGCCGCTTGGCCTTTTCGATGACCATCTCGGCCACTTGCACGTGGCGCACAGCGGGTTCATCGAACGTCGATGCGACCACTTCGCCGCGCACGGTGCGCTGCATTTCGGTCACTTCTTCCGGGCGCTCGTCGATCAGCAGCACGAACAGCTCGGCTTCCGGATGGTTGGTCGCGATGGCATGCGCAATGTGCTGCAGCATCACGGTCTTACCGGATTTGGGCGACGCCACCAGCAGCGCGCGCTGGCCGCGGCCGATCGGGGCGATCATGTCGATGATGCGGCCGGTGATGTTCTCTTCGGCCTTGATGTCGCGTTCGAGCGTGAGCGGCTTGTTCGGGTGCAGCGGCGTCAGGTTCTCGAACATGATGCGGTTCTTGACCGCCTCAGGGGGCTGCGCGTTGACCTTGTCGACCTTCACCAGTGCGAAGTAGCGCTCGCCATCCTTGGGCGTGCGGACTTCGCCTTCGATGGTGTCGCCGGTGTGCAGGTTGAATCGGCGGATCTGCGACGGGCTGATGTAGATGTCATCCGTGCTGGCCAGATACGACGTTTCCGGCGAGCGCAGAAAACCGAAGCCGTCGGGCAGCACTTCGAGTGTGCCGTCACCGAAAATCGTTTCCCCCTGTTTCGCCTTCTTTTTCAGGATGGCAAACATCAACTCTTGTTTGCGCATGCGCTGCGCGTTATCGATCTCCAGCTGTCCCGCCATTTCCAGCAATTGGGACACGTGCAGGGATTTCAGTTCTGTCAGATGCATAGACGAAAGAATGGGAAGGGCCCGAACGGGCGGCGAAACGAAAAACGGGGGAGGGGGGAAAGGTCGAGCGAACGCTCGGAGAAACAGATTGGCTGCAATCTTAGCACAACGCTGGCGGGCTTCCAGGCGGAAGTGCGCCAGCGTCCGGGCGGGTAGTGCGACGGATTGCGCGCTACCCGAAAAATACGGCTTACAGGTGGCTGTCCAGGAATGCTGTCAGTTGCGACTTGGACAGTGCGCCAACCTTCTGCGCGGCCACGGCACCGTTCTTGAACAGGATCAGCGTCGGGATGCCGCGAATGCCGAACTTGGCCGGAACCTGCTGGTTGTCGTCGACGTTGATCTTGGCGATCTGCACTTTCTCGCCGTAGTCTTTGGAGACTTCGTCCAGGATCGGGGCGATCATCTTGCAGGGGCCGCACCATTCGGCCCAGAAATCGACGAGCACGGGTTTGTCGGACTTGAGCACGTCGGCCTCGAAGGACGCGTCGCTCACATACTTGATCTGGTCGCTCATGGCGGGAACCTCTGTTATTTCGTAAAAGCTGGCGACGTGCGCCAAACCCATACATTACACGATTACGCGAACCGGCGTGTATTGGGGCCACTGTTAGTGCGGGTGCTGCTGATATAGTACCGGCGCCCCCTTTTTCAACTGTTGATTGTCGCTATCAGGGCGATAGCGATGACTACAGTTTGTCGTCACCTGTTCTCCGCTGCATGCAGACGCTTGCTTTCGCGCCCGGCCCAGCATTCCTATTCCGTGCCGCCGATGCGGCGTGGCGTTTTCTCGACGCGCATCCGCAATCTTCTGGCGCTGCCACCATTGTTGTGCCGACCGCCGCGCAAATCCCCGGCGTGCGCAGCGCGCTGCATGCCAGCGCGCAGGCCGCGGGCATGCCGCGTTTGCTGCCGCGCATTGTGACGCTGGGTCACTGGCTACTGGATTTGCCGCCCGAGCCCGGATTGCCCGCAGCGCGCACCGCGCTGTCGCGATTGCTGGCCGTGCAGCAGGCGCTCAAGACGCAAGCGTGGCTGCGCGAAGCACTCGGGGCGCAGGACGATGCGGCGCTGTGGGGCGTGGCACAGGTACTGGTGACCGTGTCCGATGAGTTGTCGCAGCGGTGGCTGACGCTCGATGCGGCGGATAGCGATGCCGAAGGCCGACAGGATGCGCTGGAAGGCGCGCTTGCCGAGGCGCTGGAGCGTACGTATGCGCAGTTGTCTGAGCGTTTTCTTGGCACCGAGTCGCGCATCGTGCTCACGTTCTGGCGCCTGCTTTCGAGCGCGGCAGACCCGGTTCCGGTGCGATTGCGTGCGATGCGGCGTTTGCTCGAGGTGTTGCGCGGGCCGATTGTGTGGATGAGCCCGACAGACCCGGAAGCCGTCGATCTGGATTTTCTGCAGCGAGCCGCCGAGCGTGTGCCGGTGCTCAGCATCGGCTACGACTGGAATGCGGCGCAGACATCGTCTGCGGACGCGGCTACGCATGCGGATTTCCGCAACCTGCTGCTCCACGCGTGGCCCGAATGTGCGACACCCGCACAGGCGGCGGACGATGATGCCGATCGCCAGATTCCCGCGCCGATCCTGCGCATCGCCGGAGCGGCGCGTTTTGAGGACGAGGCCGCTTTTGCCGCCCATACGCTGGTCGATTGGCTGAACGCGGGGCGTCGTTCCTTGGCGCTGGTGGCGCAGGATCGCATCGTTGCGCGGCGGGTGCGGGCGCTGCTTGCACGCGTGAACGTGCCGGTGCGTGATGAGACCGGCTGGAAGCTCTCCACCACGCGCGCCGCCGCTGCGTTGATGCGCTGGGTCGATGTCGTGCAGGGCGATGGCGATACCGCTGCGCTGCTCGACCTCATCAAGAGCCCGTTTTGCCTGCGCGATGCTGATGCCGGTATCAGCACGCCCGCGTGGGTCACGGAGCTGGAGCGTCGCGTGCGCCGGCACAACGTCACCGGTGGGTGGGGGCGCTTGCGGCGCCTGGTGGTGGATCGCCCGGCCGACGATGCGGATGGCGAGCCCCAAGTCAGTCGCTTGGCCGATCGACTGGGCGTATTGGCCGACGAGGCTGCGCTGTGGCGTCGCGCCGGCAATGCCACGCTCGACGCCTGGATGACGTTGCTATCTGGCACGCTTGATCGGTTGCACATGCGCACCGGGCTGCAGAACGACGACGCTGGCCGCCAATTGCTGGATTGGATCGACCGCTTGCGCACCTCCGTGCATGGCAGCGCCGATGCGGGAGCGCGCTTCTCGCTGGTCGAATGGCGCGCGTTGCTGTCGATGTTGCTGGAGTCCGCGGTGTTCAGCGAGCCAGCGCCGCCGGCGGATCGGCGCGTCGTCATCCTGCCGCTCAACGGCGCGCGCATGCGGCGTTTCGACGGCGTGGTGGTGGTGGGCTGTGATGACGCGCAGTTGCCCTCCGCGCAGCCGGAGTGGCTCTTTTTCTCCAACGACGTGCGTCGCGAACTGGGGTTGCCCGACCGCGCGCAACGTTTCGCCCAGCAGGCCCGTGACCTGGCTGAAGTGCTCCTCAACCAGCCCGAGGTCGTGCTGAGTTGGCAACGCCATGGCGGGCGCGGCGAGCCCAATCGTCTGTCGGGTTGGCTCGAGCGCTTGCAGCGCCGTCTGGCCGTGGGCGGCGTGCGCATCGATACCCCCGTCGTGTTGCCAAGCCTCCAGACGACCAGCCAGCCGACCGACATGCCCGCGCCTGCAGCGCCCCCGCTGGTGCCCGGCACGCTCAGCGCCGCCGCCTACAACAGCCTGCGCCGCTGCCCGTATCAGTTCTTTGTGGGTCGCATGCTGCGGCTGGGCGAGTTGGAGGAGGTGTCTGACGAACTGGAAAAGCGCGATATCGGTGAGATCCTGCACGCGATCCTGCATCGCTTTCACCGACAGTTGCTGGAGACGCCGATGCACGCCGCAGCGGATCGCCGAGCGCTGCTGCAGACCATTACCGATGAGCTATTCGGCCGGTTGCTGGCCGAGGACGGCAACGCGCTGCGGTTCTATCGACGCTGGCTGGGCGTGATGCCGTCGTACCTGGCATGGCAGGCCGCGCGCGAAGCCGAGGGGTGGCACTTCGACGCGGGTGAGGTGGAGGTGGACACATCCATCACCCTGCCGAATGAACGCCCGCTGCGCTTGCGGGGCCGAATCGATCGCATTGATGTACACGAAGAACACGGTGTGGCGGTGCTGGACTACAAGACGCAATCGCCCATGGTGCTGGTGCGTCGCGCCAAAACGCCGTTCGAGGATTGCCAGTTGCCGTTCTATGGCGTGCTCGATGCGCGCGCGGATCGGGGCGGTTGGGTCTCGCTCGACGGCGAGGCGCGCGGCGACAAACGCGATGTCGAGCTGCCGGATTTCACGCAGGTCGTCGACTGGTTGATCGAACAGATGCAGAAAGACATGACGGCCCTGGCGGCGGGGGCGCCGCTGCCGGCCTTTGGTGATGAGTCGGCGTGCCGCTACTGTGCCGCGCGTGGCCTGTGCCGCAAGGGGTATTGGACAAACGGCGCTCCACGTGAACCGGAGGGGCAGGCATGAGCGACCACGCCTACGAACGCGACGGCGCCGCTGTCTCACCCGAGGATTTTTCGCGTGCCGCGTGCGATCCGCAGCGTTCTGTCGTAGTGGAGGCGTGCGCGGGCAGCGGCAAGACGTGGCTGCTCGTTACGCGCATGCTGCGCTTGCTGTTGGCGGGCGCAGCGCCGGGCGACATTCTGGCCATCACGTTCACGCGTAAAGCCGCCGAAGAGATGCGGCAGCGCTTGCTGGACATCCTCGCGCAGCTGGCGAGTGCAGACGATGACGACGTCGTGCGCGAGCTGGTCGCGCGCACGGTGGATGAGCGCGATGCGCCGGCGCTGGTCGACACCGCGCGCGGGCTGTATGCCCGCGTGTTGGAGTCGCCGCAACGCATGGCGATCGACACGTTCCACGGTTGGTTTGGGTCATTGCTGCGCGGGGCGCCGTTGTCTTCGGGCGTGCAGCAGGGCGCCTCGTTGCGTGAGGATGCCGGTCGGCTGCGACGTGAGGCTTGGGCGCCGTTCTGGCGCGGTCTGCTGGCTGAAGACTATGCGGAATTACGCGCCGCATACGAAACGCTTGCCGATTTGGTCGGCGACTTTCAGGCTGGCCGGTTGCTCGATGCCATGTTTCACCAGCGCAGTGACTGGTGGGCCTACAAGGCGCAGGCGGGCGAGCGCCCGTTGGATGCACTCGACACAGTGCTCGGCGACGACGCGACGATCGATCCGTTGATCGAGACGCTGCAGAATGCGGCGCTGCTGACTGACATGCTGCGAGCGTCCAGTTGGCTGGGGCAGGGCGGTGCAGCCGAGGGCAAACGCGCGGTGACCATCGAATCGGCGGTGACTGCCGCACGCGGGATCGATGTGTCCGACGAAGCGGCACGCGCACAGGCATTCGATGCGCTGTTTGCCGCCTTCCATACGCAGGCTGGCAAGGCACGCGCGTGCAAGCCAACCAAGGCACTCATCAAGGCTATCGGCGATGACCACGCGCAAACGCTGGTGACCCTGCACACCACGCTGTGCGAGGCGCTGACCACCATTCAGGCGCGCCGCCAGGAAGCCCACGTGCGCGCTGTCAACGCTGCATTGTTTGCGCTGGGCGACGCTCTGATCGACCGTTACCAGGCCTACAAGCGCCATGCGCGAGCCATGGACTTCACCGATCTCGAATGGGAAGCCGCGCGCCTGATGCAGCAAGAGGACACGGCGGCCTACCTGCAGGTACGGCTTGACGCGCGCTACAAGCATCTGCTGCTCGACGAATTCCAGGATACGAACCCGATGCAGTGGCGCATCCTGCAAGGCTGGTTGGCCGGTTATGCGGGCACCGGCACGCAGCCGAGCGTGTTTCTGGTGGGCGATCCGAAGCAGTCCATCTACCGCTTTCGCCGTGCAGATGCGCGCTTGTTTGATGCCGCTCGCGACATGCTTGTCGCCGAGTTTGGCGCCACCGTGCTGCGCACGAACCGCACGCGCCGCAACGCGCCGGCCGTGCTGGAGTGGGTTAACGCCGTCTTTCAACAGGCGCGTGCGCGTGGTGACTACCCCATCTACGCCGAGCAAAGCACCGCCGTTGATGCGCCCATTGGACAAGCGCTGCTGTTGCCGCTGGTGCCGGTGCCCGAAGCCGCACAGGTCGATGACACCAACCCGCGCGACACGCTTACTCAGCCGCGCGAAGAGGCCGGCGATTCGCAGCGTTACGACGAGGGCCGCCAGGTAGCCGCGTGCCTGCGTGCATTGCACGCCAACGAACGCATCCGCGAAGGCGGCGTCGAACGCTCCGCGCGCTGGAGCGATTTCCAGTTGCTCGTTCGCCGCAAGCGCTACCTTGCAGACTACGAACGCGCCCTGCGTGACGCCGGCGTGCCTTACATCAGCCCACGCCGGGGCGGCTTGCTCGCCACGCTCGAAGCGCTGGACCTGTGCGCGTTGCTCGATTTCCTGATGACGCCGCAAGCGGACCTCTCGCTGGCGCATGTGCTGCGCAGCCCGATGTTTGCCGTCACGGACGATGATCTGATCGCAATCGCGCAGGCCGGCGACAGTACATTTGCGCCGACGTGGTGGGAACGCCTGACCGCACTGTCGAATCAAGCAGATGCCGCGCCGGCATTGCGCCATGCCCATCGCATGCTTGCACGCTGGTTGGCGGTCGCGCCCACGTTGCCGGTGCACGATCTGCTCGATCACATCGTCTACACCGGCGAGCTCAAGCGCCGCTACGCAGAACGCGCGCCAGCGGCCAATCGCGACCAGGTGCTCGCCAACCTCGATGCATTCCTCAAACTTGCCCTCGATTTGGATGGCGGTCGCTACCCGAGCCTGCCGAAGTTCATGGCCGAGCTGCGAGCCATCCGCCAGGGCGACGAGGACGAAAGCCCCGACGAAGGCACGCAAGCCGATGCAGAAGCGCCAGATGCCATCGACGCCGAAGTCGCCAGCGAAGGCCTGGATACAGTGCAGATCCTGACCGTGCACGCGTCGAAGGGGCTCGAGGCACCGTTTGTGGTGCTGCTCGACACCCATCACAGCGACACCCGCGCTGATAGTGCGGGCATCCTGATCGATTGGCCGCCCGGCGCTGATGCGCCCACGCACTTCTCCGCATTCGGCAAGACCTCCGAGCGAGGCCGTGCACGCGATCCGCTGTTCGCACAGGAAAACGCGCTTGCCGAGCGCGAGAACTGGAACCTGCTCTACGTCGCGATGACGCGCGCCCGTCAGGCGCTGATCGTCTCTGGCGTGGCCAACAAGCGCGACGCCACTGCAGCGCAATCGGTGGATGAGGGCGATGTGCCGGACGTGGATGGCGCCGCCAGCTGGTACACGCTGTTAGCGACAGCCGGTGTCGCGTCCCCCGCGCCGATGCTTGACGACGCGGTGGTCTCAGAGGCCAGGGCCGACGAGCGCGAAACCGTGTCGTACCACGACTTCCGCGCGCCGCTCACGGTGACGGTGCGGGTTGGTGCGGCGGGTGCCCAAGCTGAAGGTGCAGACATCGTGTTTGATCAAGGTGCCGTCGCCCAGGGCGAACTGCTGCATGCTGTGCTGGAACGCCTGACGCGCCATGGCTTGCCAGAACAAGCGCCAGACGCCGAGACCATCACACGTTGGTTCGGGGCGACCGGTACCACGCAAACCGAGGCCGCCCGGGCCGCGGAAGCGGTGCGTCGCATGCTCGCAGCCGATGCCCTGGCGCACGTGTTTGACCCCGCGCATTTCGACGCTGCTCACAACGAGGTCGAACTGTTCAGCCCCGATGGCGTGCTGCTGCGTATCGATCGCCTGATCGAACGGGGCAACGAGGTGCTCGTCGTGGATTACAAGCTGCGCCTGCTGCCCGTTGAACGCGCCGCCTACGCAGAGCAGTTGCGTGGCTATGTCGCCGCCGTCACGCCGATGTATTCCGGACGTACGGTTCGCGCAGGCGTGGCGACAGCGCAAGGCGAATGGATCGATCTGGACGCGTTGCCCAAGCCGGCACAGCCGTCATACGACGACAGCCAAGGCGCGCTGTTCTAACGCGGGCGCAACAAACACAAAAAAGGGAAGGGTGATGCGGAGGGAAAAGAGAAGGGGGACGAGCCTGACCCTCGGCACTGGCAGGAAACGGCTGTGGCTGCTTCGTTCCCGACCTGACCAGGTTGACCGCGCCACCATGCGAGGAGGCCCGTCCGACCGGCATTGTAACCGACTCGAACGTCCTCACCTGAATATCCTTGCAATTCGCTCGGCGCGCACGCGGGTTGACCCCTCGGGAATCTGCCTTGGCGCGTCGGAAATCCGCCTCGCTTTGCTACAATCCGCGGCATGAGTTATCAAGTGCTCGCCCGCAAGTGGCGCCCCCGCGATTTCACCACATTGGTCGGTCAGGAACACGTGGTGAAAGCGCTCACGCATGCGCTCGAACAGCAGCGCCTGCACCACGCTTACCTGTTCACGGGCACGCGCGGTGTCGGCAAGACCACGCTGTCGCGCATCCTTGCCAAATCGCTCAACTGCGTGGGCGCGGACGGGCAGGGCGGCATCACCGCGCAGCCCTGTGGCGTATGCCGCGCGTGTACTGAAATCGATGCCGGGCGCTTTGTCGATTACATCGAGATGGACGCCGCCTCCAATCGCGGCGTCGACGAGATGGCGCAGCTGCTCGATCGTGCGGTCTATGCACCCACGGTCGGCCGCTTCAAGGTCTACATGATCGACGAAGTGCACATGCTCACCAACCACGCCTTCAACGCGATGCTGAAGACGCTGGAAGAGCCGCCTGAGCACGTCAAGTTCATCCTCGCGACCACCGATCCGCAGAAGATTCCGGTGACGGTGCTGTCGCGCTGCCTGCAGTTCAACCTCAAGCAGATGCCGCCGGGGCACATCGTGTCCCATCTCGATCGCATCCTCGGCGAAGAAGGTGTCGCTCACGAGCCGAACGCGCTGCGCCTGCTGGCCGCCGCAGCACAGGGCTCGATGCGCGATGCGCTGTCGCTCACGGACCAGGCCATCGCGTACAGCGCGGGCGAGGTGAGCGAAGCTGCAGTGCGCGGCATGCTTGGCGCGATTGATCAGAGCTATCTCGTACGTTTGCTGGACGCGCTGGCCGACGAGAACGGCGCGGCGCTCATCGAGATTGCTGACGAGATGGCCGGGCGCAGCCTAAGCTTTTCGGGCGCGCTGCAGGATCTCGCATCGCTGCTGCAGAAGATTGCGCTGGCACAGGTTGTGCCCGCCGCTGTGCAGGACGATTGGCCCGAGGCCGACGATGTACGCCGCCTAGCTGAGCGTTTTGATGCGCAGTCGGTGCAGCTGTTCTACCAATTTGCCAATCTGGGCCGCAACGAACTGGCGCTTGCGCCGGACGAGTACGCTGGCTTCACCATGACGTTGCTGCGCATGCTGGCGTTCCAGCCTGGGCAGTCGGGTGGGGATGCGACACCGCCTTCGGGCGGTGGTGGCAAGCGAGCGATGCCGTTGGCGGCTGCATCGACGCGTCCGGCGGCGACTGCGCCGATGGCGGCGCCGGTTGCGCAGGCAGCGCCGGTCGCGGCGCGCCCGGAACCGGTGGTGGAAACACCGCGCGCAACGTATCAGGCTAGCCCGCCGGCACCTGCGCCAGTGGTAGCGGTTGCCGAGGCGCCTGCAGCAACACCGGCTGCGCCGGTGCGTCGATCGCCGGCCATGGAGGCATTGGCGGCTGCGCGTCAGGCATCGAGCCGTGGCCGTGGCGGCACTTCGGCGCCAGCAGCGGCACCGATGGCCGCGCCTGCGCCCGTCGCACGTCCGGCGGCTCCCGCCGCGGGGCCACGGCCGAATCCCGCGCATCCCGCGAATCCGGTTGCGGCGCCGGCCTCCCCGCCGCCGCGCCGTGAACAGCCGACTGTGGCTGCCACGCCCGCCGATGATGGTCCGCCGCCCTGGGACGAAATGCCCGGCGAATTTGCGTCACCTTCGTTTGAAGAGATGGATGCCGCGTTTGCCGGCTGGGATTCCGCTTCGAGCACGCGCCCTGGCACATCGGAGCCCGTAGCGCGTCCTGTGCAGATCGAAGCACCGGTTGCGGTGCCCGCGCCGGCCAAGACCACCGCGCCGGAGCCTGTTGCCGCGGCGACGCCACCAGACTTGAGCGCCAGCAGCCTCAGCACATTTGACGGTGATTGGCCCACGCTGGCTGCTCGCTTGCCGATGCGCGGCCTGGCGCAACAGCTTGCGCACCAAAGCGAGCTGGTGGCCGTCGAGGGCGTGACGCTGCGCTTGCGTGTGCCGCTACCGGCCTTGACGGAAGCCGGCGTCGTCGAACGGCTGGAAGCCGCGCTGACCGAGCACTTCGGCACGCCCGTGCGCGTGGCGTGCGATATCGGTGCGGCACGCGCCACCGCCGCTGCCGTGGACGCCGAGCTGCGAGCACAGCGCCAGCGCGATGCCGAAGACGCGATCGCCGCTAACCCGTTTGTCCAGGCGCTGGTGCGGGACTTTGCCGCGCAGGTCGTCCCCGGTTCGATTCAACCGCACGCGCACTGAACCGTCTCCACGCCTGAACATTGAACACCGGCGCGCCCACACGAGCGGCGCGCTTTGTATGACCCATTCCAAGGAGCAACGACCATGATGAAAGGCCAGATCGCCGGGCTGATGAAGCAAGCCCAGCAGATGCAGGAAAACATGAAGAAGGCGCAGGAACAGCTCGCGCAGATCGAGGTGGAAGGCGTGTCCGGCGCCGGCCTCGTGAAGGTGGTGATGACCTGCAAGAACGATGTGAAGCGCGTGTCGATCGACCCGAGCCTTGTGGCCGAAGGGGAAGACAAAGAGCTGCTGGAAGACCTCGTCGCCGCTGCGTTCAACGATGCCGTGCGCAAGGCCGAGGCCACCACGCAAGAAAAGATGGGTTCGCTCACGTCGGGCCTGGGTGGCATGGCGAGCATGCTGCCGCCGGGCTTCAAGCTGCCGTTCTAAATCACACAGCATCTGAATCAGGATCGCGCCATGGTGCTGGAATCCGCGCTGCTGCATGTCAAGCCAGGTGAGGAGGCTGCGTTTGAAGCCGCCTTTAACGAGGCTCGCCACATCATCGGCGCGATGCGGGGCTTTATTTCGTTGACGTTGTCGCGCTGCGTGGAAAAGCCCAGCGACTACCTCCTGCTGGTGCAATGGCAGACGCTGGAAGACCACACCGTGGGTTTCCGGCAATCGGCGGAATACCAGCGCTGGCGTGCTCTGTTGCATCACTTCTACGACCCGATGCCGGAAGTGCTGCACTACACGGCGGTTGCGGAGCAGCCCTGATGCGCAACGGTCCTGGCACGCCATCGGCGCTGCAAATGTTGGTCGAGGCCCTGCGTGTGCTGCCGGGCGTCGGCCCGAAATCTGCGCAGCGTATGGCCTATCACCTGCTGCAGCATGATCGCGAAGGGGCGGCGCGCCTGGCGCAGGCGCTGGGCGAGGCCACCGAGTCCATCCAGCATTGCAGCCGCTGCAACACCTTCACCGAGCAGGACGTCTGCGAAACCTGCCTCGACCCGCGTCGCGATGCATCGGTCCTGTGCGTGGTGGAGACACCGGCCGATCAGATGATGATCGAGCAGACGCTTACCTATCGCGGCCAATATTTTGTGCTGATGGGGCGGCTCTCGCCGCTGGACAACATCGGCCCGAGAGAGATTCACCTCGAACGCCTGCTGGCCCGCGCGACCGATCCGGCGCTGGGTGGGCCGTGCGCCGAGGTCATCCTCGCCACCAATTTCACCAGCGAAGGCGAGGCGACCGCCCACTACATCGGCGAGATGCTCAAGGCGCGCGGCATCAAGGCGACGCGTCTGGCGCGTGGTGTGCCGGTGGGTGGCGAGCTTGAGTATGTGGATGCGGGCACCATTGCCCGCGCGGTGCTGGATCGGCGCCAGCTCTGATTTCGGGCTGTTGCTCAGAAATCGGCGTGAATGCGCGCACCGACGATCGACACCGGGCCGCGATCGCGGTTGTAGGCCGGGTGAACCACGTACTGGTAATTCAGCCCGAGCGTGAGGTGTTTGATGACCGCCACGTTGTAGTACAGCTCGGCGATGCGTTCGGTGCCGTAGTTGAGCGCGCCATCACCGATCAGCACACCCATGCCGCCGGCCGCGAAGTACTGGCGCGCGGCGCCTGACAAGCCGTTCACCACCACCGCTGCGCCAAACGTGTCGTTCGGACGGCCCCACCGCGAGCCCTTGAGTGCGAGCCCGGCCGATATCGACCGATTGATGTCGGTGAACTCGTACGTTTCCTTGCTGCCGTCGTTCATGCTGGCCCGCGCGAAGACGCCCAGGTCGCTTGTGACTTCCTGCTCGGCGTTCACGGCGACGCCGGGCCGCCAGGCGAGGCGTCGCACGAGACCCGTGTCGGGCGTGCTGCCCGTCTGCTGTGCGAGGCTGACCGCGTCCCCGTAGCCGCCCATGCGGCCGCGCGTTGCGAAAGCGAGCAGCTTGACCTTGCCGGGTCGACCGAGCCAGTCGTGACGGGCTTCGAACTCGCCCACCCATTGATATTGCTTCCAGGTCGTGTCGATCGTGACGCTGTTGGGCTCCTTCGACAGCGCAAAAAGACCACTGCGCAGCGTCCACCAGGACTGCGTCCACTCTACCGCCAGGCCGTGCGTGTAGCCCCAGGCGTCGGCGGCGTAGTCGAACGCACCGGCGTCGACGACCGCCCAGTTGAGGAAGTCACCGCGCGGGTCGTGTGCGTAGGTGTTGGTGTCGAAGATGTCCGCCACCGAGAACTTGCCGACGGTGATCGTCACGTTGTTGGCGGCGTGGCTGCCGGCGAGCTGGTTGGGGCCCGATTCGACCGCCTGTTGTTCGCCGCCGAGGTCGATCACCTGTCGCAGAAAGAGGCGAGGCAGCTTGCGATAAGGCGTATTGTTGCCAACCTTGTAGGCTTCGGCGCTGGAAAAACCCGCCAGGCCCACCGTATTGCTCAGCCCAAAACCCTGGTCGATTTCGGGGTTGGCGTACAGTTCGGCCCCTTTCCAGAGGCGCAGGCCCAGGTAGAGCGTGACGTCGGTGGTTTCCCTGTTGCTATTGTCGGGCGTCAGGCTGTTCGTGCCACTGTAGGGCGCGTGGAACGAAGGGTGCCATTGCGTCACGTTGGTGACCTGCCCGTGGATGTTCCAGCGCTCCGGTTCGGGCATGTCTGTGCTGGGTGCATTGACGTCCGCTGCCACTGCAATGCTTTGCAACCCGATCCCCAGCATGATGGCCGTGAGCCACTGCCAGGCGGCGTTGGCGCGGCAGACGTGACGTTGTTGGGAGAGGGATGCGAGGCGAACAGGCAGCAAAGGCATGGGGAACCGGAGCGGGCAACCGCTAGAATTCCAAGCTTAGGCGCTTGGGAGAGGTAAAAACTCGCCGATGGTAAACGTCGAGCCATGACTAACCGGTGAAGACGGCGCCGTTTTTTGCTGACCTGTAGCGTTTCCCCAACTTCGCCAGATTGCCCCACGATGAACCTCGCCCGCTTCGATCTTGTCACCCTCGGCCTGTTTGTGGCGGTGGCCCGGCTGGGCAGCATCTCGGCCGGCGCGCGGCAGTCCCACCTGGCGGTGGCCGCGGCCAGCAAGCGCATTTCCGATCTGGAAGCCGCCGTGGGTGCGCCGCTGCTGTATCGCCATGCCGCTGGCGTGGAACTGACCGAGGCGGGGCAAGCGTGTTTTCGCCACGCCGTGGGCATCCTGCAGGACGTCGAGCGCATGGCTGGCGCGCTGTCCGACTTTGCCGCTGGCACGCGTGGGCTGGTGCGCGTGTGGGCCAACACCTCGTCGATCACCCAATTCCTGGCCGATGACCTGGCCGCATTCATGCTCGCCAATCCGGCCATCCGCATTGCCTTGGAAGAGCAGGACAGCGGCGATATCGTCGCCGCGCTGCGCGAGAACCGCGCGGACCTCGGCATCTTCGCGGCCGGCACGCCATGCGAGGGGCTGCAGTCGTTCGATTACCGCGAGGACGATCTCGCCCTGGTCACGCCGCGTGGCCATCCGCTGGCCGGGCGTAAGCAGGTGAGCTTTGCTGATGCGGTGGATTTCGATTTCGTCAGCCTGCCGCCGGGTACGTCACTGGCCGCCCAGCTCCTCGAGGAAAGTCAGCGCCTGGGCAAGCCGCTGCGTTTGCGCATCCAGGTGCGCAGCTTCGAAGCGGTCTGCCGGATGGTCGCTTCCGGCCTGGGCGTGGGTGTGCTGCCGCGCATTGCTGCACAGGGGCATGTATCCAGCCTGCCCGGCGCCGGCCTCGCACTCGTGCCCTTGCAGGACGAATGGGCGCATCGCCACCTGCTGGTGGGCGTGCGTGACCCGGATGCGCTGACAAGCTCCGCACGCCTGCTGATGACACATCTGCTTGGCAACCCCGGCGCACTCTGAATTCAACGTTTTCCATACAGCCATGCAGACACAGGTTTTGCAGAACATCCGCGTGCTCGAACTCGGGCAACTGATTGCGGGTCCATTTGCCGCCAAGACACTCGCCGACTTTGGTGCGCAGGTCATCAAGATCGAGCCGCCGGGGCAGGGCGATCCGCTGCGCAAATGGCGGATGTTGCATGAGGGCACGTCGGTTTGGTGGGAGGCGCAGTCGCGCAACAAGCAGTCCGTCTGCGTGGACCTGCGCGTACCCGAAGGGCAGGAGGTTGTGCGCAAGCTGGCCACTGACGCCGATGTGCTGATCGAGAATTTCCGCCCCGGCACGATGGAAAAGTGGGGCCTGTCGTACGAGGCGCTCTCCGCCATCAACCCGAAACTGATCATGTTGCGAGTGTCGGGCTACGGCCAGACGGGGCCGAAGCGCGATGAGCCCGGCTTTGCGGCGATTGCGGAGGCCATGGCCGGCCTGCGCTACCTGACCGGCGAACCTGGGCGTCCGCCCGCACGTGCAGGCCTGTCGCTGGGCGACACGATTGCCGGGCTGCATGGCGCGCTGGGCGTGCTGCTCGCTCTGTACGAACGTGATGCGCGCGGCGGCAAGGGGCAGGTGATCGACGTCGCGCTGTACGAATCGGTTTTCAATTTGACGGAAAGCCTGTTGCCCGAGTATTCGGTGTTTGGTGCCATCCGCCAGCCGGCGGGTGGAGCGTTGCCGGGCATTGCGCCATCCAATGCTTATCGCTGCGCAGGCGGTGAATACGTGCTCGTCGCTGCCAATGGCGACAACATCTTCCGCCGCCTGATGCTGAAGATGGGGCGGCAGGATCTGGCAGATGATCCAAGCCTCGCGCGCAACGATGGCCGCGCCGCCCGCGCGGAAGAAATCGACGCCGCCATCAACGCCTGGACTGGCACGCTGCCCATCGCCGACGTGCTGAACGCGCTGCACGAAGCTGAAGTCCCCAGTGGCCCGATCTACACCATTGCCGACATTGCCGCCGACCCGCATTACCGCGCGCGCGGCGTCATCGAAACCGTGCGTGCGCAGTCCGGCATTGATGTCGAGATGCCGGGCGTGGTGCCCAAGCTTTCGGCCACGCCGGGCGCCGTGCAGGCGAGCGCGCCGCGCCTGGGCCAGCACACGCGCGACGTGCTGCGCGGCCATGGCCTGACCGATGCGCAGATCGATGCGCTGGTCTCGCAGGGCATCGTCGCCGAGGCCAAGGGCTGACCAGCTAGGACCATCCCGCATGTTGTGTTGCCAATCGTTGCGGTAATATCGCCGCCGAGGCAGTGAACGCCATAGAACAACGCTTTCAGGAGACGAGCATGGGGACACGAGGCATCGGCCGCTGGGCGAAATGGATGGGCGCGGCACTGTGTGCGGCGAGCCTGCTGAGCGCCAGCCCTGCCGTCCTGGCGCAGGGCAAACCTGAAAAGAGCAAGGTCACCATCGCGGTAGGCGGCAAGGCGCTGTTCTACTACCTGCCGTTGACGATTGCCGAGCGCCTGGGCTACTTCAAGGATGAGGGCCTGGACGTTGAGATTGTCGACTTTGCCGGCGGTGCCAAGGCGCTGCAGGCCGTTGTGGGCGGCAGCGCCGACGTGGTGAGCGGCGCCTACGAGCACACGCTGGTGCTGCAAGCGAAGGGCCAGACGTACCAGGAGTTTGTGCTGCAGGGCCGCGCTCCGCAGATCGTGCTGGCCGTCAACAACAAGACGATGCCCAACTACAAGTCGATCGCCGACCTGAAAGGCAAAAAGATCGGCGTGACCGCGCCGGGTTCGTCGACCAACATCATGGTCAACTACGTGCTGGCGCGCGCCGGCATCAAGCCGAACGAGGTGTCGATCATCGGCGTGGGCCCGAGCAGTGGTGCGATTGCTGCCGTGCGCGCAGGCCAGATCGATGCCCTGGCCAACCTCGACCCGGTGATGTCGATGCTCACGCAGAAGAACGAAGTACGCGTGATTTCTGACACCCGCACGCTGGCCGATACCAAGGCCGTGTTCGGTGGCAACATGCCGGCCGGCTGCCTGTATGCGTCCACCGCGTTCATCCAGAAGAACCCGAACACGACGCAGGCGCTGACCAACGCCATGGTGCGTGCGCTCAAGTGGTTACAGAAGGCAGGCCCGTCGGACATCGTGAAGACCGTGCCGGAAGCCTATCTGCTGGGCGACCGTGCGCTGTACCTGGCTGCGTGGGACAAGGTGCGCGAGGCCATCTCGCCGGATGGCACGATGCCTGCCGACGGCCCGGCCACGGCGCTGCACACGATCGCGGAATTCGACGCCGAAGTGAAGGGCAAGCCGATCAAGTTGGAGCAGACCTTCACCAACACCTTCGTGCAGAAGGCTAACGCCAAGTACAAGTAAGCCTTTCGGAGTTTCACTGTGCGCCCGGTTCCCGCCGGGCGCATTGCTTTGGACGCTTCCTTATGCCCCATCCCGCGCTTTCGTTCGATCAGATCACCTGCACCTTCATCTCACCCGACAAACCGGGCCAGCGCTACACCGCCCTGCAGAACACGACGTTGGATGTGCAAGCCGGCGAGTTCGTCTCGGTGGTCGGTCCGACCGGCTGCGGCAAATCCACTTTGCTGAATCTGGCGGCGGGGTTGTTGCAGCCGTCTTCCGGGCAGGTGAGGGTGTTCGGCGAGCCGCTGGTTGGCATCAACCGCCGCGCCGGCTACATGTTTCAAGCCGAAGCGCTGATGCCGTGGCGCAGCGCGCTCGACAACGTGCTGGCCGGTCTGGAATTCCGCGGCATGCCCGACAAGGAAGCGCGCGATCTCGCGATGTCGTGGCTGGCGCGCGTGGGCTTGGCGGGGTTTGAAGATCGCTATCCGCATCAACTGTCGGGCGGCATGCGCAAACGCGTGAGCCTGGCGCAAACGCTGGTGCTCGACCCCGACATCATCCTCATGGACGAGCCGTTTTCCGCGCTTGACATCCAGACGCGTCAGCTGATGGAGAACGAAGTGCTGGACCTCTGGGCCGCCAAGCGCAAGGCGGTGCTCTTCATCACGCACGATCTGGACGAGGCCATTGCCATGAGCGACCGCGTGGTCGTACTGGCGGCGGGCCCCGGCACGCACCCGATCGGCGAGTTCCCGATCGACCTGCCGCGCCCGCGCGATGTGGCGGAGATTCGCGACCAGGCAGGCTTTGTCGATTTGCATTCGCGCATCTGGGATGTGCTGCGCGAAGAAGTGCTCAAGGGCTATGCGCAACACCGCCGCGTGGCTTGAACCGAATTCGATCGAAACCTCTCATGGCTAATCGTCCGCTTTCCTCATTCGCGCTGCGCAGTTGGCAGCTTGGCCTGTTGGTCGTCACGCTGGGTGTGTGGCACTTCGCCACGCGCACGCAGGAAGTCGCGTTTTTCTTCGGTGAGCCGCTCATCGTTGCCCAGCGCATCTGGGCATGGTTCGTGACCGAAGGCGATATCTACCAGCATCTCGGCGTCACGTTGGCTGAGACGGTGCTGGCGTTTGTCATTGGCACAGCCACCGGCCTGGGTGCCGGGTTGTGGCTTGCGCTGAGCCCGGCGGCATCCGCCGTGCTCGATCCGTACATCAAGGCCGCCAACTCGATGCCGCGCGTGATCCTGGCGCCGATCTTTGGCGTGTGGTTCGGGCTCGGCATCTGGTCGAAGGTGGCGCTGGCGGTGACGCTGGTGTTCTTCATCGTTTTCTTCAACGTGTACCAGGGCGTGAAGGAAGTGAGCCCGGTCGTGCTGGCCAATGCGCGAATGCTGGGCGCGTCGCAGCGGCAACTGCTGCGTTTCGTCTACCTGCCAAGCGCGACCAGCTGGGTATTCTCGTCGCTGCATACGTCGGTGGGCCTGGCCTTTGTGGGTGCGGTGGTGGGGGAGTACCTCGGCTCCGCGCGCGGTGTTGGTTACCTGATCCTGCAGGCGGAAGGCACGTTTGACATCAACACCGTGTTCGCCGGCATCGTGGTGCTGACCGTGTTTGCGCTGGTGCTCGATTGGCTGGTCGGCCTGGTGGAAAAACGCCTGATGCGCTGGCAGCCCAAGACCGGCGAAACGGAAAAACTTTAAAGACAGAATCGTCACATCGACCCTGCACGGAGCAGGGTCATGCAACTAGACGGTCGGTCTACTACAATGCGATCCACCATGAGCAAGCACCCCGAACCCGTCACCGCTGAAGGCGCCGAAGCCCGGCACGACACCCGCGACCGCATTCTGGACGCCGGTGCCGAGCTGATCCTCGGGCGTGGATTTTCGGCTGTCGGGCTGGCGGAGATTCTCGGTCGTGCGCAGGTGCCCAAGGGCTCGTTCTATTACTACTTCGGGTCCAAGGAAGACTTTGGCGTTGCCATGCTGGAGCGCTATTTCCAGGACTACGACGCCGGTGTTGTCAGTCTGTTCAACGACACGCGCCTGACCGCACGCGAGCGGCTATTGCGCTATTTCGCCGCTTGGATCGACCTGCATGAGCGCAGCGCGTGCGAGGTCACCTGCCTAGCGGTCAAGTTGTCGGGCGAGGTGTCTGATTTGTCAGAGCCGATGCGCAAAGTCTTATCGGCGGGGATGACGCGGATGGTCGATCGCATTGCGGTGGCCATCGAGGCCGGTGTGGCCGATGGTTCGCTGGCTCCAGTTACAGACGTCCGCAGCCTGGCGGAAGGGTTGTACGCAATGTGGATGGGCGGCGCGCTGCTGGCCAAGGCGCACCGAACGGTTGACGCCTTTCAGAGCTGCGTGGCGCAAACCGAAGTCCTGTTGGCCAAACCTGCACATTGAGCGCAACCGAATGTATTTGCCAGCGAGGCATGTTCCTCGCTTTTTCTTTCATTCCGGTTCTAGATGACCGGTCGAATAGTCCATTCCAGGAGCTGATATGACCCAACAACTGCTGTCCCCCGTTCAGGTCGGTCATACGACCCTCGCCAATCGCATTGTCATGGCGCCGTTGACACGTTCACGCGCTGGCCAGCCCGGCGATGTGCCGACCGAGCTGAACGTGACCTACTACGCGCAACGCGCCAGCGCCGGCCTGATTGTCACGGAAGCTACGCAAATTTCCCGCCAGGGCCAGGGTTACGCGTGGACGCCAGGCATGTACACCGATGAGCAGGAGGCTGGCTGGAAGGCCGTGGTGGACGCTGTGCACGCGAAGGGTGGCCGCATCTCGCAACAGTTGTGGCACGTGGGCCGCATCTCCAATACGCTGCTGCAGGAAAACGGTCAGGCACCGGTTGCACCGTCGGCCATCGTCGCCAAGGGCGCGCAGAGCTTTGTCGTTCATCCTGACGGCACCCCCGGCAATGCGCCGACGAGCGAGCCGCGTGCCCTCGACACGGAAGAAATCCCGGGCGTCATCGCGCAATACCGCCAGGCTGTGCTGCGTGCACGTCGCGCCGGTTTCGACTTTGTCGAAATCCACGCCGCCAATGGCTATCTGCTGCACCAGTTCCTTTCCACCAACAGCAACCAGCGCACGGACCAATACGGCGGCTCGCTGGAAAATCGCGCACGCTTGATCCTCGAGGTGGTCGATACCGCCATCGCCGAGATTGGTGCAGATCGCGTCGGCATTCGCCTCTCGCCGCATTTCGTTGCACACGACATTGCTGATGCGCAGGCTGAAGAAAGCGCGCTTTACCTCGCGCGTGAGCTGACCAAGCGCGGTATCGCTTACCTGCACATCGCCGAGCCCGATTGGGCGGGTGGCCCAGAGTTGTCTGGCGATTTCCGCCGCCAACTGCGCGACGCCTTCAAGGGCACGTTGATCGTGTGCGGCAATTACACGGCGGAAGAGGGCGAGCAGATGGTCGCCTCGGGTCTGGCCGATGCGGTTGCGTTTGGCCGTCCGTTCATTGCCAACCCGGACTTGGTGGCGCGTTTCCGTGCAGGCGCGTCGCTCAATACGCCGGATCGCTCGACCTTCTACGGTGGCCAAGAGAAGGGCTACACCGACTACCCGACGCTGGAAGAAGCGGCCTGATCGGACGTTGTCCAAAGAAAAACCGCGCCGGGTTTGCTGCCTGGCGCGGTTTTTTTCGTTTAGCGTGGATGCGCTTAGGGTTGAATCACCACCTTGCCCGTCACTTTGCGGGCCGCCATGTCGAGCAGCGCCTGCGTCGTCTGCTCTAGCGGGTAGCGCGCCGAAATATGCGGCCGGATCTTGCCTTCCTGCATCCAGCCGAGCATTTGCATCATGTTCGCCAGATTCGCCTTCGGCTCGCGGCGCACGAATTCGCCCCAGAACACGCCCACCAGCGATGCGCCTTTTAGCAGCGCCAGGTTCAGCGGCATCTTCGGAATCTCGCCGTTGGCAAAACCGACCACTAGATAGCGTCCGCGCCAGGCAATCGAACGGAACGCCGGCTCCGCGTAGACCCCGCCGACCGGGTCGTAAATCACGTCGGGGCCCTTGCCGTCCGTTAGTGCCTTGATGCGCTCGCGCAGATCTTCGGTCGAATAGTTGATGAGCGCATCCGCACCGTGGTCTTTGCAGACGGCGAGCTTCTCGTCGGTGGACGCCGCCGCAATCACGCGCGCGCCGATCGCCTTGCCGATTTCAATCGCCGCCAGCCCGACGCCGCCCGCCGCGCCCAGCACCAGCATCGTCTCGCCGGCCTTCAGTTGCCCGCGATCGACCACCGCGTGGTGCGACGTCCCGTAGGTGAGGGTGAACGCCGCAGCGGTATCGAATGCCATGCCGGGCGGCATCGGCATCACCACTTTGGCCGATGCCTTTACCTGCGAGGCAAATGCGCCGTGACCAAGGAAGGCGATCACATGGTCGCCGGCCTTGACGTGCGATACACCTTCGCCCACCGCGTTGACCACGCCCGCCACTTCCGAGCCGGGCGTGAACGGCAGTTCCGGTTTGAACTGGTATTTGTTCTGGATGATCAGCACGTCGGGAAAATTCACCCCCGCGGCTTTCACATCGATGACGACTTCGCCGGCGCCAGGCGCCAGGTCCGGCAACGTTTCAATCACCAGCGATTCGGGCGGGCCCCAGGTTTTGCAGACGACGGCTTTCATGGTGTGTCTCCTGATCAATCTAGCGTTGGATTGTTCGTCATCTCGCGCGCTTCTTACGCGATTTCTTCTGGCAGTGTAACCGAATAAAAGCACGGTCGTTCGATTTAGTGAAGACGCATTTTAAGTGCCGCTTGTCGAGCGTCTTGGCGATGCATTTTTGTAAGCGCGTACAACGTGCGGATGAGCACGATTCATGAACGTTGCTCGGTTACAATCCGCGCCATGCATATTCTCATCGCCAATGACGACGGATACCTCGCGCCAGGTCTCGCCGCGCTCCACCGTGCGCTGCAGCCCCTGGGCCGCGTGACGGTGGTCGCGCCGGAACAGAACCACAGCGGTGCATCCAACTCGCTCACACTGCAGCGTCCGCTGTCGGTGTTCGAAGCCTCCGAAGGGGCCCAGAAGGGCTTCCGCTTCGTCAACGGCACGCCAACGGACTGCGTGCACATCGCGCTCACCGGCATGATCGAGGAGCGCCCCGATCTGGTCGTCTCCGGCATCAATCAGGGCCAGAACATGGGCGAAGACGTGCTGTATTCCGGCACCGTCGCCGCCGCCATCGAGGGCTATCTGTTCGGTATTCCGTCGATTGCGTTCTCGCAGGTCGACAAAGGCTGGACGCACCTCGATGCCGCCGAGCGCGTCGTTCGCGAAGTGGTGGAGCGTTATTTGGCCGATCCGCTCGACGGCTCGGTGCTGCTTAACGTCAACATTCCCAATCTGCCCTACAGCGAACTGGCGGGCTGGCGTGCGACGCGCCTGGGCAAACGGCACCAATCGCAGCCGGTGATCCGTCAGGCCAATCCGCGCGGCGAACCGATCTTCTGGGTCGGCGCTGCCGGCGATGCGAAAGATGCCAGCGAAGGCACCGATTTCCATGCCGTCGCCAATGGTTTTGTCTCGTTGACGCCGTTGCAACTCGATCTGACCGACACGGCGCAATTGCGCGCTGTGCGTCGCTGGCAGACACCATGATCGCCGTGGTGGCTCATGTCTGAACGTTCGCGCGATCGGCGCTTTCCTCTGTCGCTCGATGCTGTCGTCGAGCGCAAGCCGGTGGAGCGTCAGCGTGAGACGCGTATCTCGTCCGGCGTGAGCGCGGTGTCTCGGCCGACGCCTGCGCGCACCGCTTCGGTCGAACGTGTGGCGGCGACGTCTGCTTCGGCGCCCGCGCCGCAGCGCGTTGCCGGGGTCGATGCCGCGGTGGGTGCCGTTGCTGCAAGCGCGGTGCAGGCACGTACGCAGGCAGCGCACGCGGCGGCGGGCGGCATGGCATCGGATCGCGCGCGTCAGGCGTTGGTCGCCCGGGTCCAAGCGGCAGGTGTCAGCGATGCACGCGTGCTCGCTGCCATCGGTTCGGTGCCGCGTCACTTGTTTGTGGATGCCGGCCTGGCCTCGCAGGCCTATGAAGATTCCGCGTTGCCGATTGGCCATCAGCAAACGATATCGAAGCCCTCGGTGGTGGGGCGCATGATCGAATTGCTGATGCGCCAGCGGCCGACGCGCCAGGGTGCGCCGCTTGCCCGAGTGCTGGAGATCGGAACCGGCTGTGGTTACCAGGCGGCCGTGCTGTCGCAGCTTGCCGATGAGGTGTATTCGATCGAACGCGTACGCCCGCTGCATGAAAAAGCCAAAGCGAACTTGCGACCACTCCGTGTGCCAAACATTCGTCTGCACTATGGCGACGGCATGCTGGGCTTGCCGAAGGCGGCGCCTTTCGATGCGATCATCCTGGCCGCCGCCGGAATGGAAGTACCCCAGGCGCTGCTTGATCAGCTCGCTATCGGCGGCCGTTTGATCGCGCCTGTTGCCACCGAGCGCAGCGGCGGCCCAGCTCAGCAGCTTGTGCTGATCGAGCGCAGCAGCCGCTTCCAGTTTCACAGTACTGCCCTTGAAGGCGTTTTCTTTGTCCCGTTAAAATCAGGAACTGTTTAGCATGTTCATTTCCCGGAGCTTCATGAACCGTCCAAGCCCGAATCGCCTAAGCTTCGGCGCCAGCCGGCTCGCTGTGGCAATGGTGTCGACCGCGCTGCTGGCGGCTTGCGCATCCTCCGGCAACCAGGCACCTGTTCTCGACCGCACCTCGCGTGCGGGCAGCGCGAGCGCCGCATCGCAGGAGCCCCCGCCCCCCGGCTACTATCGCGTCAAGCGCGGCGATACCTTGTACAGCATCGCCCTGCGCAACGGCCAGGCAGCGCGTGATCTGACGGCCTGGAACAACCTCGCCAATCCGAATCAGATCGAGGTCGATCAGTTGATCCGTGTGGTGCCGCCCAACGCCGACGTCAGCAGCAGCGGCGCCGTCGTTACCCCGGTTCGCCCGCCCATTACCACCGCGCAGCCGGTCGATTCCACGCCTGCCACCCCAACGACGGCGGCTTCGTCCGGCGCCGTTGCCGGGGCAAGCGACAGCGCGATCGCATTGGCATGGCCCGCACGCGGTTCGCTCATCAATCGCTTTGATGACAAGAGCAATAAAGGCATCGACATTGGCGGCAAACGCGGTGACGCGGTGCTCGCCGCTGATGACGGAAAAGTGATCCACGTCGGACCCTTGCGTGGGTACGGGAATCTTGTCATCATCAAGCACAACGACACGTTCCTGACCGCCTACGGCAACAACGATAAGGTTCTGGTCACCGAGCAATCCACGGTTAAGAAAGGGCAAAAGATCGCCGAGATGGGCAGTACCGATGCGGATCGCGTGAAGCTTCATTTTGAAGTGCGCCGCAACGGTAAGCCGGTCGATCCGATGCGCTTCCTTCCGCCTCAATAGAGGAATGCATGCCGCGCCAGAAAACCGCCACGCCCGCCACCCCCGTCGATAACAACATCGACGCTGCAGATGGCCAAAGCGCCCCCAACGGGCGTGCGGGGCGGCGCGCGCGCGGCGCCACGCAATCCCCGGCTGAAGAGATTGAAGTCGTCGATACGCTGATCGACGACGCGCCCGTCCGCGACTCAACGGACCTTGCCGATAGCGCAGATATCGACGAGCCCGATGAGGACGAGGAAGCCGCCGAGGAGGCGGAGGAAGCCGCCCCTGAGGAAGACTTCCGCAAGGTGCTGCAAGCTGAGCTTGCTGCCGACACCGTTCAGCACTATCTGAATCGCATCAGCATCAAGCCGCTGCTCACGCCGGCTGAGGAGTTGCATTTCTCGACGCTGGCCAAGGCCGGGGAGTTTGCGGCTCGGCAGGTCATGATCGAGCGCAACCTGCGCTTGGTCGTGAGCATCGCGAAGGGGTATTTGAACCGCGGTGTGCCGCTGCTTGATCTGATCGAGGAGGGCAACCTTGGCTTGATGCACGCGATCGAGAAGTTCGACCCCGAGCGCGGGTTCCGCTTCTCGACCTATGCGACATGGTGGATTCGCCAGAGCATTGAGCGCGCGATCATGAATCAGGCGCGCACGGTGCGTCTCCCGGTACACGTGATTCGCGAGCTCAACCAAGTGCTGCGCGCCAAGCGCCATCTGGAGAAGAGCGGTGTCGATGGCCGCGACGCGAGCCTTGAAGACATCGCCCACCTGCTCGGCAAGACGACGGAAGAAGTGCAGGACGTGCTTTCGCTCAATGAGCACACGACCTCGCTCGATACGCCGTTCGATCTCGATCCGGGCACGAGCTTGCTCGATTTCCTGTCGGATGAGCACGGTGCCTCGCCGGATCAGGAAGTTGCGCATCGTGAGTTGTCGCAACTGATGAAGTCGTGGCTGGCGCGTTTGTCAGACAAGCACCGTTATGTGGTCGAACGCCGCTTCGGACTCAACCACATCGAGCCTGCCACGCTGGAAGAACTCGCCGCTGAAATGGGCCTGACGCGCGAGCGTGTGCGCCAGATCCAGCAAGAAGCGCTGGTCAAGCTCAAGCGGCATTTCGCCTCGCAGGGCGTGCGCAAGGACGCGGTGCTGTAAGGCGCCGCTGCTCCTGTCCTTCGTTTTCAATCGTTTCGCAGTTCCAGCAGCATCGGCTGATGGTCCGATGCCTGCGTGGCGCTGTTCACCTCGACACGTAACACGCGTGTTTTTAGCGGTTCGCTGATCAGCATGAAGTCGCACGCGTAGGCTGGTTCGTTCCAGCCGGTACGGTCGTGCACGCCGAAGGTTGGCGGTTGCGGTGCTGATCCGTGAGCAACTTCCCATGCGTCGAGCAACGCCGGTTCGCGGGCAAATGGCACCGTGGCTAAACGCTTAGGGGTGGAATCAGGCTTGCAGTTGAAATCGCCACAGATGAGGGTGGCTGTGGTTTGCGCGAGCGGGCGAAACGGGCCGGCCTCAGGTTCTGGTCCGAGTATCAGCGGGTGCGTCGCTCGCGCGCAGCCTTCAGCGTGCATCGCACGCAGTGCATCGACTTGCGCCAGCCGCTGGGTTTCGGAGTAGTACTCCAGGTGCGTTGTGACGATGCGCAACGGCCCGAACGGCGCTTGCAAGATGGCCTCAATGGCCATGCGGGGCATGGTCGGCGTTGTGTCTGGCGGGCAGGGTAATGCATGGCGAACGACATACAGTACAGGCAGCCGGGTAGCGATCGCGTTGCCAAAGCGCTGAACGCGTACGCCATCGTTGCGCTCCAGCGCGAATCCGCCGATCACAGTGTATTGCGCACCCAGCGCGTCGGCGAGTTCGCCCCATTGGTCGGCGTTTGGCCCGCCCGGTAGATTGGTGAAACCGGCGGTGACTTCCTGCAGGCACAGCACGTCGAAGTCGCCCATCGCGCGTGCTTCCGCCAGTTGCCTTGCCAGATCTGCCCGCCCGTCGACGCCACGGCCCCACTGAATGTTCCACGTCAGGATGACGGTGCCCATGCTGGTCCTCCGGTGTCTTACAATGCCGCCCTTGTCCTCAATCACCCCAGGCTCGCCCGTGTCTCAAGCTGCACCCAACGTCACGCCTTCGTCTCCTGACTCAGCAACGGCTGCGCCCGCCAAGGCGCCGCGCGGGCGTAAAAAGCCCGAGATGCCGGTTGCGGGTCCGCTGGACATCGTCTCGCTTGATGGCGAGGCTCGGGGCATTGGCCGCCTCACCAATGAGGACGGCACGCCCGGCAAGGTCGTCTTCGTGGAAGGCGCACTGCCAGGCGAGCAGGTGATGTACCGCAGCCACCGTATTAAGCCGTCGTACGAGCAGGCAAGTGTGGTGAGCATTTTGCGCCAGTCCGCCTCGCGCGTGACGCCGGGGTGCAAGTTCTTTGGCGTGTGCGGTGGCTGCTCGATGCAGCATCTGGATTCCCGCGCGCAGGTCGCCATCAAGCAGCGCGTGCTGGAGGATGACCTCTGGCATTTGGCCAAGCTGCGTCCGGACGTCGTATTCAGGCCGATCGCCGGGCCGGATTGGGGCTACCGCTATCGCGCACGCCTGACTGTGCGTCATGTGGCGGCCAAGGGTGGTGTGCTGGTGGGATTTCATGAGCGCAAGAGCAGCTATGTGGTCGACATGACCTCGTGCGAGGTGCTGCCGCCGCATGTGTCGGCGCTGCTGCTGCCGTTGCGTGAGTTGGTGGGGCGTCTATCCATTTTTCAGCGCATGCCGCAGATCGAACTCGCGGTCGGCCAGGATGTGACGGTGTTGGTGCTGCGCAATCTGGAGCCGCTCACCTCCGAGGACGAGGCCGCGTTGCGCGCCTTCGCCGACCAGCACAACGTCCAGTTCTGGCTGCAGCCGAAGGGGCCGGACACGGTCTACCCGTTCTACCCCATGGATCGCTCGCTGACCTACACGCTGCCGGAGTTCGGCATCACCATGCCGTTCAAGCCGACGGATTTCACGCAGGTCAATCACCAGATCAACCGCGTGCTGATGTCGCGCGCGCTAAAGCTGCTCGACGCGCAACCGGGGGACCGCTTGCTCGACCTGTTCTGCGGCATCGGCAATTTCACGCTGCCCATGGCCACGCGCGCGCGGGAAGTCATGGGCATCGAAGGCAGCGAGGCGCTGACCACGCGCGCACTTGCCAATGCCAAACACAACGGCTTGGATGCAAAAACGACGTTTGCGTGCCGCAACCTGTTTGAAGTCACGGCGGACGATATTGCCGCGCTGGGTAAATTCGACCGCTGGCTTATCGACCCGCCGCGTGAAGGCGCGCTGGCGGTGTCCAAGGCGCTGGCTGAGCTTGCGCAGCGCGGCGGCGAGGCGACGCAGTTCTTGCCGAAGCGGATCGTCTATGTGTCGTGCAATCCGGCCACGCTCGCGCGCGATGCGGGCCTGCTGGTGCACGAGGCTGGCTATCGGCTGGCGGGCGCGGGCATAGTGAACATGTTCCCGCACACGTCGCATGTCGAGTCGATTGCGGTATTCGAACGCGACTGAGCGAGGCGTTTGTGGACAAAGAAAAACCGGCGCACGAGGCGCCGGTTTTTTTCGCTAACGACTGCGGTGAGGCTTAGTCGCGATTGCCGCCGAAGATCCCCAGTATCGCCAGCAGGTTCGTGAAGATGTTGTAGACGTCCAGGTAGATTGCCAGGGTGGCGGTCACGTAGTTGGTCTCGCCGCCGTTCACGATGCGCTGCACGTCGAACAGGATGTAGGCCGAGAAGATCGCGATGGCCAGCACCGAGATCGTCAGCATCATCGCCGGCAGTTGCAGCCAGATGTTGGCCACCGAGCCGACGATCAGCACCAGCACACCCATGAACAGCCATTTGCCCAGGCCCGAGAAGTCGCGCTTGCTGACCGTGGCCACCGTCGCCATCACACCGAAGATGATCGCCGTGCCACCGAACGCCGTCATGATGAGCGATGCGCCGTTCGAGAAGCCCAGGATCATGCCGATCAGGCGCGACAGCATCAGCCCCATGAAGAAGGTGAAGCCGAGCAGCAGGGCAACGCCTACACCGCTGTTCTTGAAGCGCTCAATCGCGTAGAAGAACCCGAACGCGACTGCCATGAAGATGACAAAGCCGATCAACGGGTTGCGCGCCATCAGACTGAAGCCAGTGACGACGCCGATCCACGCACCGAGGATGGTGGGGATCATGGAAAGCGCGAGCAGCCAATAGGTATTGCGCAGCACGCGGTTGCGGACGGCCAACGCGCCGGCGGTGCCGGAAGCGCCAAAACCGTACGTGTTGAGTTGGTTGTCCATGCGAACTCCTTGGGTGAATGACATTGCAGACAATACGACGACGCACCGAATGTGGCATCCGAAGTGTGCTTTTGCAAGCCGCATCGTCCTTGCTTGGAGGGAACAGGATGCCACGCGGTTCCGGCGCCCGGGGCATGATCGAGCCAGAAAAGGTGCTGTCGGGGTGACTTCTTGTGCCCTTGATAAGGCAATCCTAAGGCCTTTGGCCGCGGTTGTCGTCCCAGTCTACTGGAGTGACGAGCGGGTCGCCTTTTGCGGCAACCGGGCAGCGCTGCGGGTTGCACCGCTTGACATTCAACCTGGCCTCGCTCCGTGTTAGAATCTAACGTTTATCTTTCACGTAACACCTTCATTTTTTGGAGTTTTTAATGGCGATCGAACGCACCCTCTCGATTATCAAACCGGACGCTGTGGCCAAGAATGTCATCGGCCAGATCTACGCCCGCTTCGAAGGCGCCGGCCTGAAGGTCGTCGCGGCCAAGATGATCCACCTGTCGCGCGCTGAAGCTGAGCAGTTCTACGCTGTGCACAAGGAGCGCCCGTTCTTCAAGGATCTGGTCGACTTCATGATCTCGGGCCCGGTGATGGTGCAAGCCCTGGAAGGCGAAAACGCAATCGCCAAGAACCGTGACCTGATGGGTGCAACCGACCCGAAGAAGGCTGAGAAGGGCACGATCCGCGCCGACTTCGCCGACAGCATCGACGCCAACGCCGTGCACGGTTCGGACGCTGCTGAAACGGCTGCCGTGGAAGTCGCTTTCTTCTTCCCCGGCCTGAACATTTACAGCCGCTAAGCGTCAACACTAGACTGGAATTGGCGGCTTTCAGGTTGCAAGACATGAATGATGTGGTGAATCTCCTCGATTTTGACGCACAGGGCCTCGTCGCGTACTGCGAGAGCCTGGGCGAGAAGTCGTTTCGCGCCAAGCAGTTGCAGCGCTGGATTCACCAGTCGGGCGCGTCCGATTTTGGCGAGATGACCGATCTCGCCAAGTCACTGCGCGAAAAGCTCGCAACCCGCGCCAACATCCAGGCGCCGGCGGTCATTTCCGATCACCTCTCGTCGGACGGCACACGTAAGTGGCTGGTCGACGTGGGGCAGGGCAATGCCGTCGAGACGGTCTACATCCCCGAAGAGACGCGTGGCACGTTGTGTGTGTCGTCTCAGGCGGGGTGTGCCGTCAACTGCCGGTTCTGTTCGACCGGCAAGCAAGGTTTCTCGCGCAATCTGAGCACGGGCGAGATCATCGGTCAGCTGTGGATGGCAGAGTTCGCCATGCGCAAACAGCTGGGTCGTGGTCCCAAGGACGATCGCGTCATCACGAACGTGGTGATGATGGGTATGGGCGAGCCGCTGCTGAACTACGACGCTGTGGTGCCGGCTCTGCGCATGATGCTGGACGACAACGCGTATGGTCTGTCGCGCCGCCGCGTTACGGTGTCCACCTCGGGCGTGGTGCCGATGATGGACCGCCTCGCGCGCGATGTGCCGGTGGCGCTGGCCGTGTCTCTGCATGCATCCAATGATGCGCTGCGCGACATGCTTGTGCCGCTGAACAAGAAGTACCCGCTGGCTGAACTGATGGCTGCCTGCCGCCGCTATCTCGAGTTCGCGCCGCGCGATTTCATCACCTTCGAATACTGCATGCTGGATGGCGTCAACGATACCGTCGAGCATGCCCGTGAACTGCTGCGTGTCGTGGCCGACGTGCCGTGCAAGTTCAACCTGATCCCGTTCAACCCGTTCCCGGAATCTGGGTTGAAGCGCTCGAACAACGAGCAGATCCGCCGGTTCTCGCAAGTGCTGCTGGATGCGGGCATCGTCACCACGATCCGGAAGACGCGTGGCGATGATATCGATGCGGCTTGCGGTCAGCTTGCCGGCGAGGTCAAGGACCGCACGCGTCTGGCCGAGCGCGGCAAGTTCGGCAAGATCGTTTCGGTTCCTGTGGTTGGGGCCAATTCGGGAGCCGATTCCACTCAACCTATGGGTACCGCATGAAGCGTTGGTCGACTGCTGTCAGTCTGGTCTTTACGCTGGCAGCCGCCGGGTGTGCAGTGTCGCCGCCGCCGGCCCAGACACAGACACAAGACCCCACGACGATCCCTGAGAAAGCCGACGCCGGTCGCCGTGCTGGGATCCGGCTGCAGTTGGCGATGCAATACCTCGAAGCCGGGCAGAACGCGACAGCGCTTGAGGAGATCAAGAACGCCATCGCGATCGATCCGAATGTGCCGAATGCGTATCACATCCGGGCGCTGGCTTACATGAATCTCGGTCAACGTGAGCAGGCGGACGACAGCTTCCGCAGTGCGTTGGCCGCGACGCCGCAGGACGGCGACCTTTTAAACAACTACGGCTGGTTCCTGTGCGGACAGGGTGGCAAGCCTGATCAGGGCATGGCGATGTTGCACCGGGCCATTGAGGCGCCGGCTGCCGGCAACCCCTCCAAGCCGTGGACCAACCTGGGCGTATGCCAGATGCGCCAGGGCGATCTGGAGGGGGCGGAGAAAAGTCTCACGCGTGCCACCTATATCGATGCCAATAATCCGCTGACCAACGTAACGTTGGCGCAGCTGTACTACAAGCGCCGCGAATACGCGCGCGCCATGCCGTTCATCGAACGCGTCAATAGCCGCAACCCGACTGCCGAGAGCCTCTGGTTGGGCGCACGCATCGCGCGGCGCCTGGGCGATGCTTCGCAACAGAACGCATGGAGCGCACAGTTGCAGCGCCGTTTCCCCAATGCGCCCGAAGAGGCGGCTTTCGAACGAGGAGCATGGGATGACTGACCGCGACGCGGCAAGCGCTGCTGATCTCTCCCAGGGGTCAGGGCATGCCTCGAATTCGCCCAACGCGGCATCGCCGGAACGCGACGATGCACTGCGTGAGATTGCTGAACGCTTGCGTGGCGGTCGGGAGCGTCAGCGCCTGACGGTCGAAGATCTGGCCACGCGCCTGAAGGTCGCACCAGGCAAGCTGGCGGCCGTGGAGTCGGGGGATGTCGGGGCGTTGCCGGACATGACCTTCGCAAAGGGGCTGATCCGCGCGTATGCCCGTGCGCTGCAGGTCGATGTTGACGACCAGCTTGCGCGCTTGAATGCCCGTGTTCCGGTGACCAACATTGGCTTGCGACCCGAGGGCGGCTTGGGCGAGTCATTCTCCGACAAGCCGAGTTTTGCCAAGCGCCGTGGTAACCGCGGCTGGCTGATTGGTGCACTGGTGGCAGTGGTGGTGGCCGGCGGCGCATTGGCAGGCATGGACCGCTTGAAGCAGTGGCTGGCGACGCAGACTGCCGTCACGCAAACCGCAGAGCCCACCACGAAGGAAGTCGCGCCGACGGAACAGCCTGCGACGGCGGGCACAACCCCGTCGCCAGCACCTGTGCCGTCTGAAACGCCAGGGGCATCGATGCCGACGCCGCTGACGCCCGTAGAGCCGGCTGCACCCGCTTCAGGCGTGGTCACCGCGCCCCTGGCGCCGCCGCCGACACTTCCGCGATCGGATAGCGGGGTCGCATCCGCACCAGCGGTGGCGGTGGACGGCGCGAAGCCGGCTGTTGTCAACGTCATCATGCCCGTCAGTGAGTCCGTCAAACCAGCCGAAGCAGCTGCGGGTAGCGGCACGGTTTCGGTGCGGTTCTCCGGTGCATCGTGGTACGAAATCAAGGACAAGTCGGGCAAGACGCTCGCCAGCGGCATCTCTAAGGAAGGCGATGCCCGCGACCTGAATGGCACGCCACCGTTCAAGGTTGTCTTTGGCAATGCCGAGGCTGTCGAGTCGCTGACCGTGGGCGGCGCTTCGGTCGACCTCCAGAAATACGCCCGCAACCGCGTGGCACGGGTCACGCTGCCCTGAACCGTTTTTGCTGAATGGCGCTGTGGCCTGCCTGGTACAAGCGCCTCGTCTGATCATGGAAACCTCCACGCCTCTCGATTGCGCACCCGCCTTGACCGGTCCACTGCCGCGCCGGAATTCGCGCGGGGCAGAAATTCGCTGGGGTGCGAACGTCGTACATGTGGGTGGCGCCGCACCCGTCTGCGTGCAATCGATGACGAACACCGATACGTCGGACGCCATCGGCACGGCGATCCAGGTCAAAGAACTCGCGCGCGCGGGCTCTGAACTCGTGCGCATCACGGTGGACACGCCGGCTGCAGCCGCGGCTGTGCCAGCCATTCGTGAACAGCTCGATCGCATGGGCGTGGACGTGCCGTTGGTGGGCGATTTCCACTACAACGGCCACAAGCTGCTGCAGGACTATCCCGAGTGCGCGCAGGCGCTGTCCAAGTACCGGATCAACCCGGGCAACGTGGGGCAGGGCGCCAAGCGGGACACGCAATTCGCGCAGATGATCGAAATCGCCTGCCGCTACGAAAAGCCTGTGCGTATTGGCGTGAACTGGGGCAGCCTGGATCAGGATCTGCTCGCGCGCATCATGGACGAAAACGCCCAGCGCGCTACGCCATGGGACGCGCGTGCCGTGATGGTCGAGGCGCTGATTACCTCGGCGATCCAGTCTGCGCAGAAGGCAGAAGAGATTGGTTTGCCCGGCAGCCAGATCATCCTGTCGTGCAAGGTCTCGGCGGTGCAGGACTTGATCGCGGTGTACCGTGAGTTGGCGCGGCGCTGCACCTACGCGCTGCACCTCGGTCTGACCGAGGCCGGCATGGGCAGCAAGGGCATTGTCGCTTCTACGGCGGCGCTGTCGGTGCTGCTGCAGGAGGGCATCGGCGATACGATCCGCATTTCGCTCACGCCGGAGCCCGGTGCGCCGCGCGAGAAGGAAGTCATCGTCGCGCAGGAGATTTTGCAGACCATGGGCCTGCGCAATTTCACGCCGATGGTCATCGCATGCCCGGGCTGCGGTCGCACCACCAGCACGGTGTTTCAGGAGTTGGCGGCGCGCATTCAGTCGTACCTGCGCGAGCAGATGCCGATGTGGAAGGTGCAATATCCCGGCGTCGAAGAGATGAACGTGGCAGTGATGGGTTGCATCGTCAACGGGCCGGGCGAGAGCAAGCACGCCAATATCGGTATTTCGCTACCGGGCACGGGTGAGTCGCCTGCCGCACCGGTGTTCGTTGACGGCGTGAAGGTGAAGACGCTGCGTGGCGAGCGCATTGCAGAAGAATTTCAGGCCATCGTCGACGAGTACGTGCGCACGCATTACGGTGCCCAGACTGAGACTGCGTAAGGCTTCAGAGCAAGATTTGACAAGCCGGCCCACGAAAGCGGCCGGCTTTTAACGTGACATCATGAGCGATACCAAACAACAACGCGTGCAGAAGATCGCGGGCGTCAAGGGCATGAATGACCTGCTGCCCAGCGATGCCCCCCTGTGGGAGCACTTCGATAACGCCGTGCGCAGCATGCTGCGCGCCTATGGCTACCAGCAGATCCGCACGCCGATCGTCGAGCAGACGCAACTCTTCGTGCGCGGCATCGGCGAGGTGACGGACATCGTCGAGAAGGAGATGTACACCTTCACCGACGCGCTGAACGGCGAGCAACTGACGATGCGCCCGGAAGGCACCGCCGCTGCCGTGCGTGCCGTGATCGAGCACAACCTGCTGTACGACGGCCCGAAGCGCCTGTGGTACACCGGCCCGATGTTCCGCCACGAGCGTCCGCAGCGTGGTCGCTATCGCCAATTCCACCAAGTGGGCGTGGAAGCGCTGGGCTTTGCCGGCCCAGACATCGATGCCGAAGTCATTCTGATGTGCCAGCGCCTGTGGGATGACCTCGGTCTGGTCGGCCTGAAGCTCGAATTGAACTCGCTCGGCCAGGCGGAAGAGCGTGCTGCGCACCGTGCCGATCTCATCAAGTATCTGGAAGGCTTCCAGGACATCCTGGATGAGGACGGCAAGCGCCGCTTGTACACCAACCCGCTGCGCGTGCTCGACACCAAGAACCCTGCACTGCAGGAGATGGCCGCTGGCGCGCCCAAGCTGATCGACTACCTGGGCGACGAGTCGCGCGCGCACTTCGAAGGCGTGCAAAAGCTGCTCAAGGCCAACAACATTCCGTTCACGATCAACCCGCGTCTGGTGCGCGGGCTGGACTACTACAACCTCACCGTGTTCGAGTGGACGACGGACAAGCTCGGCGCCCAGGGCACGGTAGCTGGCGGCGGCCGCTACGACCCGCTGATCGAGCAGATCGGCGGCAAGGCAGCACCGGCCTGCGGCTGGGCAATGGGTGTTGAACGCATCATCGAGCTGCTGCGCGAGGAAAAGCTCGAGCCCGAAGCGCAAGGCTGTGACGTCTACATCGTCCACCAAGGCGATGAGGCGCAGGTGCAGGCACTGGTGGCGGCCGAGCGTCTGCGCGATGCCGGCCTCGACGTCATCCTTCACGCGTCAGCGGAAGGGCGCAACGGCAGCTTCAAATCGCAGTTCAAGCGCGCCGACGCAAGTGGCGCATCCTATGCGGTTATCATTGGCGACGACGAAGTCGCCCAGGGCGTGGCGCAGATCAAGCCGCTGCGCGGTGATCCGACTGCGGATGCCCAACAGACCGTGCCGTCCGATCAGCTTGTCGACCGCCTGATCGATGCCATGGTGGCAAGCAGCGACTAACCCCGGCGATTCACTCCAATATCAGCTCTGCAAAGCATGGCCTACGACCTCGAAGAACAGGAACAACTAGAGAGCCTCAAGCACTGGTGGCGCGACAATGGCAACGTGATCACGTGGATCGCGATCGTGGTGCTACTGGCCGTGGCGGGCTGGTTCGGCTGGAAGAACTGGCAGCGCAAGCAGGCGGGCGAAGCATCTGTGCTGTATGAGCAGGTGCAGAAGGCTGTCGACAGCAAGGACGCTGAAAAGATCAAGCGCGCCGCAACCGACATGGAAGACAAGTTTGGCGGCACCGCGTATGCGCAAATGACCGCGCTGGCTGCTGCCAAGGCGCTGTATGAAGCGAACGATGCGGCTGGCGCCAAGGCGCAGTTGCAATGGACCGTCGATCACGCGCATGACGACGAATACAAGGCATTGGCGAAGCTGCGCCTGGCCGGTTTGCTTCTGGACGAGAAAGCCTACGATCAGGGCCTCGCGCTAGTCTCCGGCGACGTGGCTCCGGCTTTTGCTGCGCTGTATGCCGATCGCCGTGGCGACTTGCTCGCCGCGCAGAACAAGACGGAAGACGCCCGCGCTGCCTATAAGCTCGCGCTGGAAAAGTTCGGCACGGCGGATGCCTCGGCGCGCCAAATCGTGCAGTTCAAGCTGGATGCCCTGGGCGGTGCCTGATCGGCCCGGCCTACGTGCAATTCAACGCATAACAAAAGGATTCCGAATTCATGATTCACGCACTTGAGCAAGGTGGTGTCGCGCGCGGTGTTGCACGATCGGCGCGCGTGGCGGTGCTGGCGCTGGCGGCAGCAGCTGTCCTTGGCGGTTGTTCGCTGTTCAGCAGCAAGACCAAGCATGAGCCGGCCAAGCTGCAGGAAGTGCAGCAGGTACTGGGCGTGCGCCAAGTGTGGAGCGTGAGCGTCGGCAAGAGCGGTCGCTATGTGATGCAGCCTGCGGTCGCAGGCAATAACGTCTACGTGTCGGCCGCGAACGGCACCGTGACCGCACTGGAAGGCGCGACCGGCCGCACCCTCTGGCAGGGCAAGGCCGATGTGGATCTGACTTCCGGCCCCGGCAGCGATGGTGCGCTGACCGCCGTGGCGGGTGAGAAGGGCGCGGTGATTGCCTTCGACGAGAAGGGCGCGCAGAAGTGGAAGATTGCCGTCAACGGTGAAGTGCTGACCGCGCCGCTGGTGGGGCAAGGGCTGGTGATCGTGCGAACCACGGACGGCCGCATCCTGGGTCTGGACGCCAGCAATGGCGAACGCAAGTGGATCTACCAGCGTTCGCCGTCGGCACTCAACCTGCGTACCGGCATGCCGATGGTCTTTGCCGGTGACAATGTCGTCCTCGGCTTTGCAGGTGGCAAGCTGGGTGCACTGGCGGCCAGCAATGGTGGCCTGCGTTGGGAAGCTGCCGTGTCGTACCCGCGCGGTGTCTCCGAGATCGAGCGCCTGAATGACGTGACTGGCGCACCGTCGGTCAGTGGCTCGCAGGTTTGTGCGGCCAGTTTCCAAGGGCGTATCGCCTGCTTCGATATCAGCAATGGTGCGCCGCTGTGGGCGCGTGATTTCTCGTCGCCGACCGGCGTGACGCAGGAAGATGGCGCATTGTTTGCGGCGGATGAAAAGTCCGTGATTCACGGCTTTAATGCAACGAACAGTGCGGAACTGTGGAAGAACGACGCGCTGCTGTGGCGCGACCTGGGGGCACCGCTGGCCTTTGGCCGTGCGGTCATCGTGGGTGATTTTGAGGGCTGGCTGCATTTCCTGTCGCGTGACGACGGCAAGTTCGTCGCCCGCGTGAAGACCGACAGCAGCGCCATCAACGCAGCACCGGTGGTCGTTGGCCAGACACTGGTCGTGCAGACGAGTGGCGGTGGCGTGTACGGCTACCTGCCGAAGTAATACCTGTCGCCGCGAGTCAGTTGCTCGCGGCGACCAACGAATCACCCGGGGCGGAATAATCGCCTCGGACCCGCGCCCGCGTACCCCGCGGGCGTCTTGCATCTGTTCGGTGGGCCTGTGGGTGACCGTTGGGGTGCCAACAGCCGTTGCAACAACCGGAATTTGCCGTGACGCCATTCGCGTGCGGTACACAAGCATGAAACCAGTCATTGCCCTCGTGGGGCGGCCGAATGTCGGCAAATCGACCCTGTTCAACCGTCTGACGCGCTCGCGTGATGCGTTGGTTGCGGACATCCCCGGCCTGACGCGGGATCGCCACTATGGCGAGGGCCGTATCGGCGAGCGCCCATTCATCGCTATCGATACCGGCGGCTTCGAGCCCGTCGCCAAGGAAGGTATCGTCGCGGAGATGGCCAAGCAGACGCGGCAAGCCGTGGTCGAAGCCGACGTGGTCATTTTCATCGTCGATGGTCGCTTGGGGCTGGCGCCGCAGGACCGCGTGATCGCCGACTACCTGCGCAAGACAGGGCGCCGCATCCTCTTGGCCGTCAACAAGGCTGAGGGCATGCGCTATACCGCCGTTGCCAGCGATTTCTACGAACTCGGCCTGGGTGACCCGGCTGCCATTTCCGCTGCGCACGGCGATGGGGTCAACGACCTGGTCGCCGAAGCATTGGATCTGGCCTTCGCCGAGCGCCCCGAGCTTGCCGAGGCAGCGGATGCGCACGATCACGGCACCCGCATCGCCATCGTCGGCCGCCCGAACGTGGGCAAGTCGACGCTGGTGAATGCGCTGATCGGTGAAGAGCGCGTGATCGCGTTCGACATGCCCGGCACCACGCGCGACGCCATCTATGTGGATTTCGAGCGCAACGGCAAGCCGTACACGCTCATCGATACGGCAGGCTTGCGCAAGCGCGGCAAGGTGTTCGAAGCGATCGAGAAGTTCTCGGTGGTCAAAACCCTGCAGTCCATTGCCGATGCCAACGTGGTCGTGCTGCTGCTCGATGCACAGCAGGATATTTCTGACCAGGATGCGCATATCGCCGGGTTTATCGTGGAATCCGGCCGCGCACTGGTGATCGGCGTGAACAAGTGGGATGGCCTCACGGGCCACGCGCGTGATCGCATCAAGCACGATCTGGAGCGCAAGCTGCAGTTCCTGTCGTTCGCCAACGTGCACTACATCTCGGCCAAGGAAAAAACCGGTATCGGTGCGCTAATGAAGTCCGTGGACGCGGCGTATGCCGCCGCCATGGTCAAGCTGCCGACGCCCAAGCTCACGCGCGTGCTGATGGAGGCGGTCGAGTTCCAGCAGCCGCGCCGGGCTGGTGTGTCGCGTCCGAAGCTGCGGTATGCGCACCAAGGTGGCTCCAACCCGCCCATCGTGGTGATTCACGGCAATGCGCTGTCGAGTATTCCCGAAACGTATCGCCGCTTTCTGGAAGGGCGCTTCCGCGAAGCCTTCCAACTCAAGGGCACCCCGCTGCGAATCGAATTTCGTACGAACAAAAACCCGTACGCCCAATCGAAGGATTGAGCGCCGAAGCGGCGGTGTTCGACAGTGGGAGCGTGTGACGCGGGGCAATCGAACGGGGGATCACCCACCAGCGCTGTCATTTCATATGGCGGAGTGACGGGTTTTCCGTTTGCTTTCCCCGATTTCTAAGGCTAAATTCTCGAGACATGGCGCTGGGTGTCAGCAGACCCGGCGCCATTGGCGTCGTTTGGACCCATCTGGCCGACTCTTTTGACGAACTTTTTTTGCGTCGCCTGCTTGAACCCGGGCTTCCGAGCCCCATAACCCATCACTAAACCTATAAATCTGGAGTGTGCCATGAGCAACAAAGGGCAATTGCTACAAGACCCGTTTCTGAATGCGCTGCGTAAGGAGCATGTGCCGGTGTCGATCTATCTCGTCAACGGTATCAAGCTGCAAGGCAATATCGAGTCGTTCGACCAATACGTCGTGCTCCTGCGCAACACCGTCACGCAGATGGTGTACAAGCACGCAATCTCCACCGTGGTGCCGGCCCGTGCCGTGAATTTCCGCGTGGACGAAGCGTCCGACGCCTGATCTGCCTCGCTCCCGCCGCCATCCGCGCGGCGGGACGCTTCCACCCTCGGTTTCTCCCTCTCTCACTTCCCCGCTTGGCATCCCATCCCACCTCCAGCTCGGAGCCGACACGCGCCATTTTGGTCGCCGTCGATTTTGGCAAACACGATTTTCAGGAAAGTCTGAGTGAACTGGCGCTGCTGGCCTCCACGGCCGGCTCGGACCCGGTGCGCGCCGTGACGGGCAAGCGTTCCAGGCCCGATGCGGCGCTGTTCATCGGCGCCGGCAAGGCGGAGGAAGTGCGGATCGCTGCGGACGAAGAGGACGCGGAAATCGTCATCTTCAATCACGCGCTGAGTCCCGCCCAGCAACGTAACCTTGAACGCTTTTTCGGGCGCCATGTGGTGGACCGGACTGGCCTGATCCTCGATATCTTTAGTCAGCGTGCGCAAAGCCACGTCGGTAAGGTGCAGGTGGAGCTGGCGCGCGTGCGCTACCAGGCTTCGCGCCTTGTGCGGGCGTGGAGCCACTTGGAGCGCCAAAAGGGCGGCATCGGCATGCGCGGCGGCCCGGGTGAGCGCCAACTCGAACTGGACCGCCGGATGCTGGACGAGCGCGCCAAGCGCTTGTCGTCCGAACTGGACAAGCTGCAGCGTCAGCACGACACGCAACGCCGCGCACGCGCGCGTAACGATGCATTCTCTGTCTCGCTGGTCGGCTATACCAATGCCGGCAAGTCGACGCTATTCAACGCACTGACCAAGGCGCGTGCGTACGCGGCCAATCAGCTGTTCGCCACGCTGGATACGACGTCCCGCCGGTTGTATCTGGACGGCTTGGGCAACGTGGTGTTGTCCGACACGGTCGGTTTTATCCGCGACTTGCCGACGCAGCTCGTCGCTGCCTTTCGCGCCACGTTGGAAGAAACCGTGCACGCCGACGTGCTGCTGCACGTGGTGGACGCCGCCAGCACGGTCAAGCATGAGCAGATGGAGCAGGTCGATCGCGTGCTCGATGAAATCGACGCCAGCGGTATTCCGCAGATTCTGGTGATGAACAAAATCGACGCGGCCGAGGAACTGCGCGTACAGGGCCCGCGTATCGAGCGTGACGAAAACGGTGCGGTGCGGCGCGTGTTTGTCTCAGCCATCGACGGGGCTGGGCTGGATTTGCTGCGTGAGGCCTTGGTCGAAACCGCCATCCGCCTGCGCGAGAACCCAGCGTCGAACGGCGGGGAATTCGACCCCCGCTTCGACACGCGGCGCGACGCGCTGCCCGCACCCCGTGACGAACTGTCGCAAAGCTTGCTGAACGACGGCGCTTCCGCCGAACGTGACGAGCAGGACTGATAGAATCCCCCGTTACCTCTTTAGCAGTCAGACTAGGACCCAGCCCGATCGCTCATGCCCGAGATTTCGACCCAGTCATCTTCCATGGCCTCGCAGCCCACGCCGGTGCGAGGTTTGTGGCACCGCCTGCGCGTGCTGCTTTCTCTGAATGATCCGCGTTGGGGGCGAGGCGACAAGGACAGTGACAGCGCCAACGCCGAGCGCCAGGACAAAGACGAGCCGAAACGCCAGAGCAAGCCGCCCCAGGAAGGGCCGCCCGACCTGGATGAACTGTGGCGCGACTTCAACCGCCGACTGAACAACCTGTTCGGCCGCAAGGACAGCGGTAACGGAGGCAATGGCGGTCCGTCGCCGCTGCGTCCGGGAAGTGGTCGCGGTGGTTCCGGTTTGGGTGTCGGCGTATTGCTGGCTGTGCTGGTCGGCTTGTGGTTGGCCAGCGGCTTCTTCATCGTGCAGGAAGGCCAGACCGGCGTGATCCTGCAGTTCGGTCGCTTCAAGTACCTGGCGACGCCGGGTATCAATTGGCGTCTGCCGTATCCGATTGAGTCGCACGAGATCGTGAACCTGTCGGGCGTGCGTACGCTCGAGATCGGCCGCACCACACAGATCAAGGATACGAACCTCAAGGACTCGTCGATGCTCACGCAGGACGAGAACATCGTCGACGTGCGCTTTTCGGTTCAGTACAACATTGCCGATCCGGTCGAGTATCTGTTCTTCAATCGTACGGACCGTGATGGGGATCAGGAACTCGTGACGCAGGCTGCCGAAACGTCGGTGCGCGAGATCGTTGGCCGCAACAAGATGGATTCGGTGCTGTACGAAGGGCGCGATGCCGTCAGCCGCAATCTGGCGGAGTCGATCCAGCGCATTCTCTCGGCGTACAAGACTGGCATCCGCATCCTCAGCGTCAACGTGCAAAGTGTGCAGCCGCCCGAGCAGGTGCAGGCTGCATTCGATGATGTGACCAAGGCGGGCCAGGACCGCGAGCGCGCCATTTCCGAAGGCCAGGCTTACGCCAACGATGTAGTACCGCGCGCCAAGGGTACCGCGGCACGCTTGGTCGAAGAAGCGCAAGGCTACAAGGCGCGCGTCACGGCACGTGCGGAAGGTGATGCCGCCCGTTTCGCCTCGGTGCAACGCGAGTACGTGAAGGCGCCGCAAGTCACGCGCGACCGCATCTATCTGGAAACCATGCAGGACATCTACGCCAACGCAACCAAGGTGATGGTCGATCAGAGCAATGGCAGTCTGCTGTATCTGCCGCTCGACAAGTTGATCGCGCAGACGCAGGGCGATACGTCGCGTCCCGCGCCGGCACCCGGTACATCGCCGCAGGACAGCGGTTCTGCGCAAGGCGTGCCCGCGCCCTCCAACCCGTCGTCGATGAGTGACGCCGACTCGCGTTCGCGCGAGGCGCTGCGTAACCGCGACCGCGATTCCCGCTAAGAGGAGGGCATATGAATCGTCTGATTTCTGCCCTCGTGGCGCTGGTAATCGCCCTGGCGGTGTTCTCGTCAGTGGTGTTTGTGGTGGACCAGCGGCAATACGCCGTGGTGTTCGCCTTTGGTGAGATCAAACAGGTCATCAAGGAGCCGGGGCTGCATTTCAAGCTGCCGCCGCCGCTGCAGAACGTTGTGTTCATGGACAAGCGCCTGCAGACCATCGATGTGGCCGGCGCTGACCGTTTCATCACGGCCGAAAAGAAGAACTTGCTGGTCGATTGGTTCGTGAAGTGGCGCGTGGCCGAGCCGCGCCTGTTCTACGTGAGCTTCAAGGGTGACAACCGCCTCGCGCAGGACAGCATGACGCAGAAGATCAACGCCATCGCCCGCGATGAGTTTGCACGCCGCACAGTGTCCGACGTGGTCTCTACTGATCGCGAAGCCGTGATGCAGAGCATCCTCAAAGGGGTGCAGGAATACGGTAAGTCGGTCGGCGTGGACATCATCGACGTGCGTCTGAAGCGCGTGGACTTGCTGGCTAGCGTGACGGAATCGGTCTACCGCCGCATGGAAGCCGAACGTAAGCGCGTGGCCAATGAACTGCGTTCGACCGGCGCCGCTGAAGGCGAAAAGATCCGCGCCGACGCCGATCGTCAGCGTGAAGTTGTGCTGGCCGACGCCTACCGCGATGCCCAGAAGATCAAGGGCGAGGGCGATGCCCGTGCCGCCGATATCTACGCCGATGCGTTTGGCCGCGATCCGCAGTTCGCCGCGTTCTGGCGCAGCATGGAGGCGTACCGCGCGTCGTTCCGCGATCGCAAGGACGTGATGGTGTTGCAGCCCAATAGCGATTTCTTCAAATACATGCGCAGCCCCAATGGTGGCAATTCGGGCGGTGGCTCGGCCGCAGCGCCGGCTGCTCAAACGGGGCGCCATCGCTAGTACAATGCGTCGCTGATCATTTGAGGCGGACAGACCCCGGCTTGCCGGGGTTTTGTTCGTTCGCCACCCGTATCCCATGGAAGAGTCACTCTCCACCGTATTGCTGGCTGCGTGCGCGCTGGTGCTCGTATTCGAGGGCATCCTGCCGTTTGTCGCGCCACAGGCATGGCGCCGTGCCTTCCAGACGCTGACCGAGCTGCCCGACGAAAAACTACGCGTGATCGGGCTGGTGTCGATGGCGATAGGGCTGATCCTGCTGCGCTTGCTGCATCACTGAGCCGCACCCGCTTTCCCTGCGTCATTCGCAAATTCGCTGAAATTCCGTCGTACCGAGACTGTTGACCGAGACCGCCATGCCGACCAACTGGCTGCTGCCTGAATCCATTGCCGACGTGCTGCCCTCCGAGGCACGCAAGATCGAAGAGCTGCGCCGTCGCATGCTCGACCTGTTCCGCACCTACGGCTATGAGCTGGTCATGCCGCCGATGCTGGAATACATCGAGTCGCTGCTCTCCGGTACCGGCCATGATCTCGATCTCAAGACTTTCAAGCTCGTCGATCAACTGTCTGGCCGGACCATCGGCCTGCGCGCTGACATCACGCCGCAGGTTGCTCGCATCGACGCCCATCTGCTGAACCGCGCCGGCGTAACGCGCCTCTGCTACGCAGGCTCGGTGCTGCATACGCGCCCGAGCGGTTTTCACGTCACGCGCGAGCCGCTGCAGATTGGCGCCGAAATCTACGGCCATGCTGGTCTGGAAGCGGATCTGGAAATTCAGGATCTGATGCTTGCGGCACTGTCGGCCGCCGGCCTGGCCGATGTGCGACTCGACCTCTGCCATGTCGGCGTGATTGCCGCACTGCTGGAGCAATCGCCTGTAGCGGCAAGCGTGCAGGATGAGCTGTTCACCGCATTGGCTTCCAAGGATGTGCCGGCGCTGCGCGCCATCACCACGGGCCTGCCCGCTGCGCAGCGTGATGCGCTCAACTTGCTGCCGTCGCTGTATGGCGGTGTGGATGTGCTGGCTCGTGCACGTGCTCAACTGCCTGCCTCGCCCGCCATCGGCCGCGCGCTGGACGATTTGGCGACGCTGGCCGAGCGCGCTGGCGGGGCCACTATCAACATTGATCTCGCCGATTTGCGTGGTTACCACTACCACAGCGGCGTGATGTTCACAGCCTACGTGGCCGGTGTGCCCAACGCCGTGGCGCGCGGTGGCCGGTATGACAAGGTCGGCGAGGCGTTTGGCCGGGCGCGCCCTGCCACAGGGTTCTCGCTCGATTTGCGCGAAGTGGCCGGTATTTCGCCGGTGGAGGCGCGAGCGGCCGCCGTCCATGCTCCGTGGTCGGGCGACGCCAAGTTGCGCGAGGCGATTGCTGCCTTGCGCGCTGCCGGCGAGATCGTCATCCAGTCCCTGCCGGGCCATCCGGAAGATCTGGAGGAGTTCGCCTACGACCGCCAGCTCGTGGAAGAGGGCGGCCGCTGGATCGTCAAGCCCCGCAACGCCTCGGCGTGAGGCTGTTGCATAACGTTCTGTAAATACCCGGTAATTTCAGGGAAGACCCTGGCAACAAGGGTAGAATACGTTTTTAACCCATCTGCAAATTCAACATGTCCGCACCAGCAGTGAGCCAAGGACGCAACGTCGTCGTCATCGGCACCCAGTGGGGTGACGAAGGTAAAGGGAAAATCGTCGATTGGCTGACCGATCATGCGCAAGGCGTGGTTCGTTTCCAGGGCGGACATAACGCAGGCCATACCCTCATCATCGGCGGCAAGAAGACGATCCTGCGTCTGATTCCGTCGGGCATCATGCGCGATGGCGCAACGTGCTACATCGGTAACGGCGTGGTGCTGTCGCCCGAGGCGCTATTCAAGGAAATCGACGAGCTGGAATCGGCCGGCGTGCAAGTGCAGAGCCGTCTGCGCATCTCGGAAGCGACCACGCTGATCCTCCCGTACCACATCGCCATCGACAAGGCGCGCGAACTCAAGCGCGGCGCCGCCAAGATCGGCACGACTGGCCGCGGCATCGGCCCGGCGTACGAAGACAAGGTGGCTCGCCGTGCGCTGCGCGTGCAAGACCTGTTCGACCCGGCGTACTTTGCCGAGCGCCTGCGCGAGAACTTGGACTTCCACAACTTCGTCCTGACGCAGTACCTGAACCACCCGGCGCTGGACTTCCAGCAGACGCTGGACGAGATGCTGTCGTACGCCGAGCGTCTCAAACCGATGGTGGCCGACGTGTCGGCTGAGCTGTTTGCCGCCAACGCCGCCGGCAAGAACCTGATGTTCGAAGGCGCGCAAGGGACGCTGCTGGATATCGACCACGGCACCTATCCGTTCGTCACGTCGAGCAACTGCGTGGCCGGCAATGCCGCCGCCGGTGCCGGCGTGGGCCCGGGCCAACTCCACTACATCCTTGGCATCACCAAGGCGTATTGCACGCGCGTGGGCTCGGGTCCGTTCCCGAGCGAACTGTACGACGCGGATAACCCCGCACGCCAAGACCCAACCGGTGTGCGCCTGGCCAACGTCGGTAAGGAATTCGGCTCGGTGACTGGCCGCCCGCGCCGCACGGGCTGGCTGGATGCTGCGGCGCTGCGCCGAGCGATCCAGATCAACGGCGTGTCGGGCCTGTGCATCACCAAGCTCGACGTGCTCGACGGGCTGGAGACGATCAAGCTGTGCGTTGGCTATAAGCTCGACGGCAAGGAGGTCGACATCCTGCCGCGTGGCTCTGATACCGTGGCCCGCTGCCAGCCGATCTACGAAGAGTTCCCGGGCTGGAACACGTCCACCTTCGGGTTGAAGGAATGGAGTGCGCTGCCTGAGACCGCCCAGGCTTACCTGAAGCGCGTCGAAGAAGTGGCCGGCATTCCCATCGCTATGATCTCGACGGGCCCGGACCGCGACGAAACCATCCTGCTGCGTCATCCATACAAGGACTGACGCGCGTCGCTCGGATTCGCCCGGTCACTCACCGGGCGAATTTGTATTGGGGCACTGCTTTATAGAACATGACAGCGGCACCCGTGCCGCATTGACGATCAAGAAGAGGAACGCCATGAACCAGCCGATCAACGACGACTCGCATCTGTGGGTGTCCTGGGACGACTATCACGGCCTGATCGAGCGTCTGGCGCTGGTCGTGCACGAGTCGGGCTGGAAGTTCGACCAGATTCTGTGCCTGGCGCGTGGCGGCCTGCGCGTAGGCGATCAGCTTTCGCGCATCTATGACCTGCCGCTGGCTATTCTGGCGACGAGCAGCTATCGCGAGGCGGCCGGCACGCAGCAGGGTGACCTCGATATCGCGCAGTACATCACCATGACGCGGGGCAACCTGTCGGGTCGCGTGCTGCTGGTGGATGATCTTGTCGATTCGGGTGTTACTCTGGAGCGCGTGGGGCGTCACCTGAAGGAGCGCTATCCCGCTGTGACCGATGTGCGCACTGCCGTGCTGTGGCATAAGGCGTGCTCGAAGATCAAGCCGGACTACGCTGTGCAGTTCTTGCCGACCAACCCGTGGATTCACCAGCCGTTTGAGGAATACGACACGCTGCGTCCCCACAACCTTGCGGCCTGGATCAAGCGCGGCAAGGCGCGCACGGCGAGTAACGGCGACGCTCCAGCAGCGTGATTCGTTGGCGGGTTGCGTCGAAGCATGGATGGAGTGGCGTGTGCAGCTTGCGCCGTGCGTGCCACTTCGGTAACCTCACAACACGAGCTGCAACATTGGCTCGAAACCCGCGTACGGACTGGCTTTGCGGCCCGAGTGCGCGGATGATCGAAGCGCGGCACGTCTTGATGGATGTGTCGGGCGTCGAACCCACCCAGCGCTTGGGGCAGGTGAGGCCGGTGAATCTGGCCGCGCCCTGGCGCGATAGCCAAGACACAATGCACGTCGCCCTTCGCGGAATGTCGCATCAGCTACCGAGCAACACAGATCCGATCGCGGAAAAGAAAAACGGCGCAACTTGCGTTGCGCCGTTCCTAAACTCTGGTGCCCAGGAGAGGACTCGAACCTCCACGGAGTTACCCGCTAGTACCTGAAACTAGTGCGTCTACCAATTCCGCCACCTGGGCAGGTGTGCGTGTACCGAAGCTGTAATTATTACGGGTTCCAGCGAACCTGTCAACACTCTAGAAGAAAAAATTGAATCAACCGACTTATCCGATCCCGAGCCGCGAGGAAATCCTCGGTGTGCTGCGCACGTCGGGGTCTCCGCTGTCTGCCACCGACATTGCCAAGGCGCTTTCGGTTACGCGCAAGGAGCATGACGGCTTTATCAAGCGTCTGACCGCCATGGAGCGGGATGGTCAGATCGAACTCAACCGCAAAGGGCGCTACGAGTTAGCGCACCAACCCAATTTCATCGAAGGCCGCGTGATCGGCCACCGCGATGGCTACGGCTTCTTCGTCCGGGACGATGGCGAGCCCGATATCTTTCTGCCCGAGCGCGAGATGCAGAAGGCCATGCACGGCGACCGCGCCTTGGTGCGCGCCGTAGGCTACGACCGCCGCGGGCGCTCCGAAGGCCAGATCGTCGAGATCTTGCAACGCGCTAACAAGCGCATCATCGGCAGGCTGCTGTCGGAAAGCGGCACGCTGGTGGTGGCGCCTGAGGACAAACGCCTGGGCCGCGACATCCTGATCGCGCCCAAGGGGCAGGGCAAGGCCAAGGTCGGGCAGGTGGTGAGCGTGGAGATCCTGGAATATCCGGATCGTTACGTGCAGCCGATCGGCCGCGTGGTCGAAGTGCTGGGTGAGATTGACGATCCCGGCATGGAGATCGAAATCGCCGTGCGCAAATACGGCGTGCCGCACGAGTTTTCCGAGCCGACGCAGCGCGAAGCCGAGGCGCTGCCCGACGTGGTGCGCGAAGTCGATCTGGCGGGGCGCATTGATTTGCGCGACGTGCCGCTGGTCACCATTGATGGTGAAGACGCGCGCGATTTTGATGACGCCGTTTACGCGGAACCGGTGAAGATCGGCCGCAGCAAGGGCTGGCGTTTGATCGTTGCGATTGCCGACGTGTCGCACTATGTGCGGCCGGGGCACCCGCTGGATGCGGATGCGATTGATCGTGCGACCTCGGTGTACTTCCCCCGCCGCGTGATCCCGATGCTGCCGGAGAAGCTCTCCAACGGCCTGTGCTCGCTGAACCCGGAGGTGGATCGGCTCTGCATGGTCTGCGATGCGGTGATCACGGCCAAGGGCGAGATCAAGGCGTACCAGTTCTACCCGGCGGTGATGCATTCGAAGGCGCGCCTGACCTACAACGAAGTCTGGGCGATCCTGTCGAACGTGAAGGGCCCGGAGGCCGCCAAGCGTGCGCCGCTGGTGCCGCATCTGCAAGACCTGTACGAGCTGTATCAGACGTTGCTCAAAGCGCGCCGCGAGCGCGGCGCGATCGACTTCGATACGACCGAGACGTACATCGTCTGCAATGCGCAGGGCAAGATCGAACAGATCCTGCCGCGCACCCGCAACGATGCGCACCGACTGATCGAGGAGTGCATGCTGACGGCCAACGTCTGCGCAGCGGAGATGCTGGAGAAGTACAAGCACCCGGCGCTGTACCGCGTGCATGCTGGTCCCACGGAAGAAAAGCTGCAGGCCCTGCGCGCCTTCCTGAAGACTAGCGGCCTGACGTTGGGCGGTGGCGACAAGCCCCAGGCTGCCGACTACGCGGAGGTGATGGAAAAAATCGCCGCGCGGCCTGACGCGCCGATGCTGCAGACCATGCTGCTGCGTTCGATGCAACAGGCGGTGTATAGCCCGGACAACATTGGGCACTTCGGACTGGCATATCCGGCATACGCGCACTTCACGAGTCCAATCCGCCGCTATCCGGATTTGCTGGTCCATCGCTCCATCAAGGCGATTCTGCAGCGCACGCGTTATGTGCCGGTGCTGGCGCCGGGCGTGCAGTTGAACAGTGCGCTGTCGCCCAAGGCGCGGCGCCTGCAGGCGGAAGCCGAGAAGGGCGTGCCGGCAGCGGTCGTCAACAAGGCCAAGGTCGAGGCGATCTGGCATGAGCTGGGCGTGCATTGCTCTGCCAACGAGCGCCGCGCTGATGAAGCTTCGCGCGATGTCGAAGCATGGCTCAAGTGCTATTTCATGCGCGACAAGCTCGGCAACGAATTCTCGGGCACGGTCAGCGCGGTCACGTCGTTTGGCATCTTCGTGCAGCTCGACGAGTTGTACGTGGAAGGCCTCGTGCACGTGACGGAGCTTGGCAGTGATTACTTCCAGTACGACGAAGCCCGCAACGAGCTGCGTGGCGAGCGTACCGGTATTCGCTATCGCCTGACCGACCGTGTGCGCGTGCAGTTGCTGCGTGTGGATCTGGACGCGCGGAAGATGGATTTCCGCCTGATCCAGGAGCCCTCGACGAAGGCGTTGCGTCCGGCCAAGGTAACCGGTGCGCCGGAAGCTGCGGCCGCGCGCCAGCCGGCTGGCGCCACGCCGGCACCGCCGGTGGGTCGCAAAAAGCCGCGTCAATTGGCGGCGTTGCTGGGCGGCACGGCCAAGCCGGAAGAGTCGTTTGACGAGACGCTGGATCGCGTCTTCGAAGAGCAACCGGTGTTCGAACCTGGCTCGCGTGCTGTGCCGCCGGGCCATGCGCACCCCAAGCCGGCCCGCAAGAAGCAGCCTACGCGTGTAGTCAAGCCCAAGGGCGGCGCCAAAACCGCCGCGCCGCGCAAGGCGGCCGGCAAAACCACGCGGAAACCGAAGGGGCGGTAAAACGGCCGGGGAGCGAGGGCGGACGGGTACAATCGCGCCATGTCTAAATCCAAGCTCCTCATCGGCTTTCATGCCGTAACCGCCCGACTGCGCCACAGCGCAAAGTCGATCGACGAAATCTACTTCGAGGCCAACCGCCGCGACCGCCGCATGCAGGATTTCCTGAAAGCGGCGGAAGCAGCGGGCGTGCGCCTGATCCCCGCTGACAACGATCGCCTGCGCGGTATTGCCGGCACCGACCGCCACCAGGGTGTGGTTGCCAAGGCAGAGTCGCTGTCGCTGGCGCTCAACCTCGACGAACTGCTCGACGGTATTGAAGGCACACCGCTGCTGCTCGTGCTCGATGGCGTGACCGATCCGCATAACCTCGGCGCCTGCCTGCGGGTGGCCGATGCAGCCGGCGCACATGCCGTGATCGCGCCGAAGGATCGCAGCGTTGGCATCAACACGACGGTCGCTAAAGTGGCCAGTGGCGCTGCCGAGACTGTTCCGTACATCACCGTGACCAACCTAGCGCGCACGCTGCGCGAGCTGCAAGAGCGCGGCGTGTGGGTGATCGGCACGGCGGATGAAGCCGAGCAAGATCTCTACCAAGCCGACTTCAAGGGCCCGATCGCCATCGTGATGGGTGCCGAAGGTGAGGGCATGCGCCGCCTCACGCGCGAGACGTGTGACGCGCTGGTCAGCATCCCCATGGCGGGTAGCGTGGAAAGCCTGAACGTTTCGGTGGCCAGCGGCGTTTGCCTGTTCGAGGCGGTGCGTCAACGCGCAGCTGCACCAGCCAAGAAGTGATGCCTGCCGAACCGACGGCTGTGTCTGACACGGCTGCGTTGGCGCAGGCACGTGCCTGGGTTGAATCTGCGGATCGCATCATGGTGCTGACCGGCGCGGGGGTGTCGGCGGAATCCGGCGTGGCCACGTTCCGCGATGCGCTCACGGGCTTGTGGGAGAAGTTCAAGCCCGAAGACATGGCTACCGAGGCTGCCTACCGCAAGCACCCGCGCATGGTGTGGGACTGGTATCAGGAGCGCCGCGAGCGCGTGCTGGAGGCACAGCCGAATCCCGCCCATCTGGCGATTGCCGCCTTGGCCAAGCGCAAGACGGTGACGCTCGTCACGCAGAACGTTGACGGCCTGCACCAGCGCGCCGGCAGCGAGGGCATCATCGAACTGCACGGCAATCTGTTCGCCAACAAATGGCTGGGCGGCTGCGGCAAATGCGATGTCGCCACAGCGGAGCCAGGAAGACCGCCGCGTTGCGCGACCTGCGGCGCAATGCTGCGTCCGGGCGTGGTGTGGTTTGGCGAGCAACTGCCGTTGGTGGCCACCTATCGCGCAGAAGAGGCGGCCAGCACGTGCGATGTGTGCCTTGTGGTGGGGACATCCGGCCTCGTGTATCCGGCGGCCAGTCTGCCGGGGCGCGCAAAAGATGGTGGCGCCAAGGTCATCGTGGTGAACCCGCAGCCGAGCGCGCTCGATGCGACGGCCGACTTGGTGATCCACCAGCCGGCGGGCGTATGTCTGCCCGCCATGCTGGGGTAACGCGCTTTTCTCGCTTACGCTGCCGCGCGCAGCGGCTCAATCAACGCTTCCAATTTGACCGCGTCCGCCGCAAACAGGCGGATGCCTTCGGCCAGCTTTTCCGTTGCCATGGCATCAGCGTTCATGTGCCAGCGGAACGATTTCTCATCGGCGGGCAGGCGGACGATGTTGGCGGCATGCGCGTTGTCTGGCGAGAGCTTGCGCTCGACGGGCGCGTCGGATTGCTGCAACTGGGCGAGCAGGTCCGGGCTGATGGTCAGCAGGTCGCAGCCAGCCAGTTCGACAATCTGCGACACATTGCGGAAGCTCGCGCCCATCACCTCGGTCGGGTAGTCGAACTTCTTGTAGTAGTTGTAGATGCGCAGGACGGACTGCACGCCCGGGTCGTTCGCACCGCCTTGGGCGACCGGGTCCCAGTTGGCGCCGGCATCCTTCTTGTACCAGTCGTAGATGCGGCCGACGAAGGGCGAGATGAGCTGCACACCCGCTTCCGCGCACGCCACGGCCTGCGCCAGCGAGAACAGCAGCGTCATGTTGCAGCGGATACCTTCGGCGCGAAGCTGGTCTGCCGCGCGAATGCCTTCCCAGGTCGATGCAATCTTGATCAGCACGCGCTCGCGGGCCACGCCACGCGCTTCGTATAACGCGATCAGGTGCTTGGCCTTGGCGACTGTCGCCTCGGTGTCGAACGACAAACGCGCATCGACTTCGGTCGACACGCGGCCTGGGATGATCGACAGGATCTCGCAGCCGAATGCCACGAGCACGGCATCGATGATGTCTTCCACGCTGTCACTACGCGCATCGCGCACGGCTTGTTCCAGCAGCGGGCGGTATTCGGCTTTCTGCACGGCCTTCAGGATCAGCGACGGGTTGGTCGTGGCATCGTGCGGCGCATAGGCGCGCATGGCCTGAAAGTCGCCCGTGTCGGCGACGACAGTGGTGAACTGCTTGAGTTGATCGAGCTGAGTCATAAAGCGAGTCCGGATTGGGTTCCGGCGACGTTCCAACATTCTTGTTCCAACGTTCTGCCGGAGGTGAAAGGATGAATCGATTGTACTCCGCAGGTTTGGCTCCGCCAGCCGGCCGGGAGCCATCGTATTGATCCGGTACACTACCGGGTTTTCCGATTCCGACCGGTTTCTTGGGGTATTTGCGATGACGCAGGATGAACTGAAGGCGCTGGTGGCCCAGGCCGCCGCAGATTACGTATTGGCCAACGTGCCCGAGGGCGCGGTGTTGGGTGTCGGCACCGGTTCGACGGCCAACCTGTTCATCGACGCGATGGCGCCGCACAAGGCGCGTTTTGCCGGTGCGGTGTCCAGCTCCGAAGCCTCGACGCGTCGCCTGCAGGGCCATGGCTTTACCGTGCTGGATCTGAACGAGGTCGATGCCATCCCCGTGTACGTGGACGGCGCTGACGAGATCGATGCTTCGGGCGCCATGATCAAGGGCGGCGGTGGCGCACTCACACGCGAGAAGATCGTGGCCTCTGTGGCTAGCGTGTTCGTCTGCATCGCCGATGGCAGCAAGCTGGTCGAAACGATGGGCGCGTTCCCGCTGCCGGTGGAAGTGGTGCCGATGGCACGTGCCGCCGTGGCGCGCCAACTCGCCGCGCTCGGCGGTCAGCCCCGTCTGCGCATGACCAAGGAAGGCCAGATCTACAAGACTGACAACGGCAATGTGATCCTCGACGTGGTCGGTCTGCGCATTGCCGACCCGAAGGGGTTGGAATCGGTAGTCAACGACATTCCGGGCGTGGTCACTGTGGGCCTGTTTGCCAAGCGCGGTGCCAACGTGCTGCTGCTGGGCACGGAAGCGGGTGTGCAGCGACGCGATTTCTGACCGCCACGCAGTTACCGCGCACCAAAGCAAACATGCCGTTCAGTTCATGCTGAACGGCATGTTTGCTTTTGAGCCTCGTATTGATTGCCTTAGTCGCCCGGGTCATCCTCGTGCACGCCGGGTGACGCGACCCCGCATGCGCGCAGCACTAGCTGCACGACGTCTTCGGTGCGCTCGGCAAAGGCCTTTTGCGTGAGCGCGCGCTTGCCCGAGAGCGCGCGGATCTGCGCTTCGAAATCGGCGTAGTGCTGGGTGGTCGACCAGATCAGGTACATCAGCGTCTGCGCGTCGACGGGGGCGAGTTGTCCGCGTGCGATCCAGGCGTCGATGACCTGCACGCGCGTGTCGAACCACGGTTTGACGCGCTGGGCGAGGATGTCCTGCATATGCTCCGCGCCGTGGATGATCTCGTTGGCCCAGACCTTGGAGCCGAGGGGCCGGCGGCGTGACAGCTCCATCTTTGCGCGCACGTAGCCGCTGATGGCCTCGGCTGGATCGTCGCTATCTTCAAACGAGTTGGCCGCGCGGTGCCAATCTTCAAACAAGTCTTCCAGCACCCGCTTGTACAGCGCCAGCTTGGTTGGAAAGTAGTAATGCAGATTCGCCTTGGGCAGGCCGGCGCGCTCGGCAATCATGGCGGTGCTCGCGCCTTCCAGTCCGCGTTCGGCAAACACGGCTTCGGCGCAGGCCAGCAGATGCGCTTCGTTCGAGGCGCGAATATGCGCCTTGCGCCGCCGCATTGGCGTTGCGGTTTCGGTGTTCTCTGACGGGTCGGCTGCGGCTGGGTCGTCTCGCATGGTGGTCTCGTGCGGCGTGTCTGCGCAGGGGATGCCGCGCTGCGCCTCATTCTAGTCGTTGCGATGGCAGCACGGCATCTCTCGACAGCGCGGGCGCGTTCTTCATGTTGCGCCGCAATGGCACGCTTCTCGCTTTAAAAGCCTGTCTGCGAAAGACATTGATTTGATGGGAATCCTCGTCTACAACCTGTCCATTCGGACAGGATTGCGTTGGCGGGTAAGGCCCCGAAAACGCTGTCCGAGACAACACCATCCGCATGCACCGCCCGCGTGCGGAGATGCCCCAAAACACGGCTGCCGCTGCACCGCACGGGTGTGGTTGGCGGGCCGGCATGGCGGACCCCAAAGGAGCGACACGCAATGAGTGCAGCACCCGAAGCGTTGGAAACGACCCGGCTCGATACGTCCGTCCAGGTCAACGGCAAGCGATTGTGGGACAGCCTGATGACGGTGGCGAAGATCGGCGCTACGCCCAAGGGTGGTGTCTGTCGACTTGCGCTGACCGATCTGGACAAGCAAGGGCGCGATCTCATCGTCGGCTGGGCCAAGGAGGCCGGCTGCACGGTGACGGTCGACCAGATGGGCAACGTGTTCATGCGACGCGCCGGGCGCAATCTGGATGCTCTGCCCGTGATGACCGGCTCGCATGCGGACTCACAGCCGACCGGAGGCCGCTTTGACGGCATCTACGGCGTGCTCGGCGGGCTGGAGGTGATCCGCAGCCTGAACGACCATGGCATCGAGACCGAACACCCGATCGAAGTCGTGATCTGGACCAACGAAGAGGGCTCGCGCTTTGCGCCGGCGATGGTGGCTTCGGGCGTGTTTGCCGGTGTTTTTACGCTCGACTACGGCCTCTCGCGCAAGGACGTGGACGGCAAGACCATCGGCGAAGAACTCAAGCGGATCGGCTATGCCGGCGACGTGCCGTGCGGGGGCCGCAAGCTGCATGCCGCGTTCGAGCTGCATATCGAGCAGGGGCCGATTCTGGAAGCCGAGCACAAAACCATCGGTGTGGTGACCGACGCGCAAGGCCAGCGCTGGTACGAGATCACGCTGACGGGCCAGGAGGCCCACGCCGGCCCCACGCCAATGCCGCGCCGCCGCGACGCGCTGCTGGGCGCCGCGCGCGTGGTCGACTTGGTCAACCGCATCGGGCTGAACCACGCGCCGTTTGCCTGCGCGACGGTCGGCATGATGCAGGTGCACCCGAACTCGCGCAACGTGATTCCGGGGCGTGTGTTCTTTACGGTTGATTTCCGGCACCCCGAGGATGCGGTGCTCGCGAAGATGGACGCCGCCTTGCGCGAGGGCGTCGCCAAGATCGCCGAGGGCATCGGGCTGGAAACGCAGCTCGAACAGATCTTCTACTACGCGCCCGTCAAGTTCGATGCCGCGTGTGTGGCATCCGTGCGTGCTGCGGCAGAGCGCTTCGGCTATTCGCACCGCGACATGGTGTCCGGCGCGGGCCACGACGCGTGCTATCTGGCGCAGGTGGCGCCCACGTCGATGGTGTTTGTGCCGTGCGTGGACGGCATCAGCCACAACGAGATCGAAGACGCCACGCCCGAGTGGATCGAGGCCGGCGCGAATGTCCTGCTGCACGCGATGCTCTCACGCGCGTGCGAGCCCGCTTCATAGCGCAACCGTAGTCGCTGTCGCATTACCCAAAAACGAAAGCCGTCCCGACCTCGCCTGCGTGAGGCCGGCGGGCACGGCTGTGTCCTCACACGGAAGAAGGAGCCCTCATGGCTATCAAGGAAACCGGTGATATTGCCGCGCATCGCCTGTCGCCGGAGCAGTTGTCGTGCGAGTTTGCCGACATTGCGCCGTTGCTCGATCCCACTGCCGCGGCAGCTGCGGCCAGCCGCTGTCACTACTGCTACGACGCCCCATGCGTGCAAGCGTGTCCGACGCAGATCGACATCCCCAGCTTCATCCGCAAGATCGGCAACGGCAACCTGAAGGGCGCAGCGGTGGACATCCTCTCCGCTAACCCGCTCGGCGGGATGTGCGCGCGGGTGTGCCCGACCGAGATCCTGTGCGAGGGCGCATGCGTGCGCAACGATCAGGACGCGCAGCCCGTGGCCATTGGCGCGCTGCAGCGCCATGCCACGGATTGGGCGATGGCCAAGGGCGCACCGCTCTTCAAGCGGGCGCCGCAAACCGGCCGCCATGTCGCCGTGGTTGGGGCGGGGCCGGCGGGGCTGGCGTGTGCCCATCGGCTGGCGCTGGCCGGGCACCGCGTCACGCTGTTCGATGCGCATGCCAAGCCGGGTGGCCTGAACGAGTACGGCATTGCCGCGTACAAGACCGTCGACGATTTTGCGCAGCGTGAGGTGGCGTGGTTGCTGTCGGTCGGTGGCATCGAATTGAAGACCGGCGTGGTATTGGGCGGAGACATGTCGCTCGATGCATTGCGCAAGCAGCATGACGCGGTGTTTTTGGCGATGGGCCTGGGTGGCGTGCGCGCGTTGGCGTTGGAAGGCGAAGATCTGTCGGGCGTGATGAACGCCGTCGATTTCATTGAGCAGGTGCGCCAGGCGGTGTCGCTCGAAGCTGTGCCGGTCGGCCGGCGCGTGGTGGTGATCGGCGGCGGCAACACCGCGGTGGATGCGGCCGTGCAAAGCCGCAAGCTCGGTGCGACGACGGTGACGATGGTCTACCGGCGCGGTGTCGAATCGATGAGCGCCACCTGGGCTGAGCGCGAATTCGCGCAAAAGAATGGCGTCACGCTCATTACGCATGCCAAGCCCGTGCGGTTGATCGGTCAGGGCGGGCAGGTGACTGGCGTGGAGTTTGAGCGCGCAGGCGAGCGCCTGACGGTGGATGCGGACATGGTGCTCAAGGCCATCGGCCAGACGCTGGTGCCGATTGGCGTGGATGGCGAACTGCTGACCGTTGACGGCAGCCGCATTGCCGTAGATGAGGCCGGGCGCACCACGCTGCCTGACGTATGGGCCGGGGGCGACTGCGCAGCCACGGGCGGTATCGACCTGACGGTGCAGGCCGTGCAGGACGGCAAGGTCGCCGCCGCGTCCATTGACGCTTATCTGGCCAGCCTCACCGCCAAGGCGGCCTGAGCCGCATCCCCGAATACCACTTTCCACGGAGCCGAACATGGCTGACTTGCGCTGCACGATTGCCGGCATCAAATCGCCGAACCCCTTCTGGCTGGCCTCGGCGCCGCCCACCGACAAGGCCTACAACGTCAACCGCGCGTTTGAGGCGGGCTGGGGCGGCGTGGTGTGGAAGACGCTGGGGCTCGACCCGCATGTGGTCAACGTCAGCTCGCGCTATGGCGCGGTGCAGTGGAATGGCCAGCGCATCGCGGGGCTGAACAACATCGAGTTGATCACCGATCGTCCGCTGGATGTGAACCTGCGCGAGATTGCGCAAGTCAAGCGCGACTGGCCCGACCGCGCGCTGATCGTCTCGCTGATGGTGCCGTGCAACGAGCACGACTGGAAATGGATCCTGCCGATGGTGGAAGACACCGGCGCCGATGCCGTCGAGCTGAATTTCGGCTGCCCACACGGCATGAGCGAACGGGGCATGGGCGCGGCCGTCGGGCAGGTGCCGGAGTATGTGGAGATGGTGACGCGCTGGGTGAAGGAGGCCACCAAGTTGCCGTGCCTGGTGAAGCTCACACCCAACATCACCGACATCCGTTTGGGCTCCCGTGCGGCATACAAAGGCGGGGCGGATGGCGTGTCGCTCATCAACACCATCAACTCCATCGTTGCGGTGGATTTGGACCAGATGGCACCGATGCCGACCGTGGACGGCAAGGGCACCCATGGCGGCTACTGCGGCCCGGCCGTCAAACCGATTGCGCTGAACATGGTGGCCGAGATCGCCCGCGATACGCAGACGCCCAATCTGCCGATCTCGGGCATTGGTGGCATTTCCAATTGGCGCGATGCGGCGGAGTTCATCGTGCTGGGCGCTGGCAGCGTGCAGGTGTGTACGGCGGCCATGCATTACGGCTTTCGCATCGTGCAGGACATGGCCGATGGCCTGGCCAACTGGATGGACGAGAAGGGCTACGCCACGCTGGACGACATCCGTGGCCGCGCCGTGCCCAATGTGACGGACTGGAAGTACCTGAACCTGAAGTACGACATCAAGGCACGCATCGATCAGGACCGCTGCATCAAGTGCGGCCTGTGCCATATCGCCTGCGAAGACACCTCGCACCAGGCCATCACACGCGAGAAAGACGGCAAGCGCCACTTCGAGGTGGTCGACGCCGAATGCGTCGGGTGCAATTTATGCATGCATGTCTGCCCGGTCGAGCAATGCATCACGATGGAGCGTGTGGACGCGGGCGACTACGCCAACTGGACCACGCATCCGAACAACCCAGCGCGCGCAGTTGCCAGTGCGCCGGATGCAGGCGCCACAGAGCCGGCGCCTGCGGCCAAGGCAGCGTGATCCTGCTTGTGCTGACCGGTTTTGATTCCTACAAATGAGCCTGACGCGCGCCGAAGAGCGCGCCAACAATCCGTGGAGGTCTTCCAATGAAGCAGGCAGCACACACCGCCGATCCGCTCGCGGGCGGCGCGCAGGGCAGCAGTCTCTATAACGACGATCTGGCGCCCACCGGCGTGGCCCAGCGCACCTGGAAGTGGTACCACTTTGCGGCGCTGTGGGTCGGCATGGTGATGAACATCGCCTCGTATATGCTGGCCGCCGGGCTGACGGAGCAGGGCATGTCGCCATGGCAGGCAGTGGTGACGGTGCTGCTGGGCAACGCCATCGTGCTGGTGCCGATGCTGCTGATTGGCCATGCGGGCGCCAAGCATGGGATTCCGTATGCGGTGCTGGTGCGCACGTCCTTCGGCACACAGGGGGCGAAGCTGCCAGCGCTGCTGCGCGCCATCGTTGCGTGCGGCTGGTATGGCATCCAGACGTGGCTGGGCGGCAGCGCCATCTATACGCTGGCCAACATCCTGACGGGCAATGCATTGCATGGCGCGCCGCTACCGTTTCTCGACATCTCGGGCGGCCAGCTTGCGTGCTTTCTGCTGTTCTGGGCGCTGCAGCTTTACTTCATCCTGCACGGCACCGATTCGATCCGCTGGCTGGAAAGCTGGTCCGCCCCCATCAAGATCGTGATGTGCGTCGTGCTGGTGTGGTGGGCCACGTCCAAGGCGGGGGGCGCTGGCTCGATGCTCTCCACGCCGTCGCAGTTCGTCGCGGGCGGCAAGAAGGAGGGCCTGTTCTGGGCAACGTTCTGGCCGAGCCTCACGGCCATGGTCGGCTTCTGGGCGACGCTGGCGCTGAACATTCCCGACTTCACGCGCTTTGCCAAGTCGCAGCGTGACCAGATCGTCGGCCAGTCGATTGGTCTGCCGATTCCGATGGCGTTGCTGTCGGTCATCTCGGTGGTGGTCACGTCAGCCACCGTGGTCATCTACGGCAAGGCCATCTGGGACCCAATCGACCTCACCAGCCGCATGACCGGTATTGGCGTGGGTATCGCGCTCATCATCCTCACGCTGGACACCATGTGCTGCAACCTGGCGGCGAACCTCGTCGGGCCCGCATACGATTTTTCGAGCCTCTGGCCGAAAGGCATTTCGTACAAGACGGGTGGGCTGATTACCGCCACCATCGCCATTGTGATGATGCCGTGGAAGATTCTGGCCACGTCGGAGGGCTACATCTTTACGTGGCTGGTGGGGTATTCCGCGCTGCTGGGGCCGGTGGCCGGCATCATGATGGTCGACTACTTCCTCATCCGCGGCACGCGCCTGAATGCGCGCGAGCTATTCGACGAGCACGGCGAGTACACCTACACCGGTGGCTGGAACCTCGGCGCGGTGGTGGCGCTGGCTGTGGGCGTGCTGCCCAATCTGCCGGGTTTTTTGCATACCGCCTTTCCGAGCGCGTTTCCGAACGTGCCGGCGTTCTTCAACACGCTCTACACGTATGCGTGGTTCGTTGGCCTCGTGCTGGCGGCGCTGGTCTACAGCGCGTGGATGAAGCTGCGCGGCAGCCCGAGCGCCAGCGTGGCGAGTGCCTGATCATTGCGATGATGTCGTCCCCGCGAAGGCGGGGACCCAGCGACTTCAGCGCGCTTTAACGACGCTGGTTTCCCGCCTGCGCGGGAATGACGGCAAAAGGAGACAGCAACATGACGACCCTGATCCGTGGCGGCACGGTCATCGATGCAGACCGCACCTGGCGTGCCGATGTGCTCTGCGCCAGCGCAGAGAGCGGCGGCACCATCCTGCAGGTGGCGGCGCAGATCGACGCGCCGGCCGGCGCCACGGTCATTGATGCGCACGGGCAGTACGTCATGCCCGGCGGCATTGATCCGCACACGCACATGGAGCTGCCGTTCATGGGCACCACGGCCAGCGACGATTTCTTTACCGGCACGGCGGCGGGCTTGGCGGGTGGCACCACCAGCATCATCGACTTCGTGATCCCCAGCCCGCGCCAGCCACTGATGGACGCCTTTCGTGAATGGCGCGGCTGGGCCGAGAAGGCGGCTGCCGACTACGGCTTCCACGTTGCCGTGACGTGGTGGGACGAGTCCGTGCATCGCGACATGGGGTCGCTTGTGCACGACCATGGCGTTTCCAGTTTCAAGCACTTCATGGCCTATAAAAACGCGATCATGGCCGACGACGAGATCCTGGTGAACAGCTTCACGCGCTCGCTCGAACTGGGCGCGTTGCCCACCGTGCACGCGGAAAACGGTGAACTCGTCTTCCAACTCCAGCGCCAGTTGCTCGCGCGCGGTATCACGGGGCCGGAAGCGCATCCGCTGTCGCGCCCGCCCGAGGTGGAGGGCGAAGCGGCCAATCGCGCCATCCGCATCGCACAGGTGTTGGGTGTGCCGGTGTACATCGTGCATGTGTCGGCCAAGGACGCGGTGGACGTGATCGCCCGCGCGCGCAATGAGGGCCTGCGCGTGTTTGGCGAGGTACTGCCGGGCCATCTCGTGATCGACGAAGCGGTGTACCGCGATCCGGACTGGACGCGCGCCGCCGCCCACGTCATGAGCCCGCCGTTCCGCTCGGCTGAGCATCGTGAGGCGCTGTGGCGCGGGCTGCAAGCCGGCCAGCTGCACACCACCGGCACCGACCACTGCACGTTCTGCGCGTCGCAAAAAGCGATGGGCCGAGAGGACTTCACCAAGATCCCCAACGGGTGCGGTGGCATCGAAGATCGCCTTTCCATCCTGTGGCATCACGGCGTCAACGCGGGCCGCATCACGCCCAACGAGTTCGTGCGCATCACCTCGACCAACGCTGCGCAGATCTTCAACCTGTATCCGCGCAAGGGCGCTGTGCAACCTGGTGCGGATGCCGATCTGGTGGTGTGGGACCCAGCGGCCACCAGGACGATCTCGGTGAAGACGCACCACCAGAAGGTGGACTTCAACATCTTCGAAGGGATGACGGTGCATGGCGTTGCCACCCATACGCTGACGCGCGGCGCGTTGGCGTGGGCCAATGGCGACCTGCGTGCTGTGCGCGGCGCGGGGCAATATCTCAAGCGTCCGCCGGCGGCAGCGTATTACGATGCCGTCCGCCTGGCCAATGCACGCCGCACCCCGCATGCCGTGGATCGCGCTACTGAGGCGTTGTCGACCGCGAAGTAACGCGCTCCATGTGCCAAGGCAAAGACCGCTCACTGCTTGGGCGGTCTTTTTTTTTGTGCGGCAGGCAAATCACATTCGCGGCGGTTGATCGTTTGCGATGTGCATGTTGTTGAAAGCAGGATTAAGTGATGCGTTAAGTGGCCGATAAGATAAACGCAGTGGCTCCCATGCCGCTGACATTGCCTGCATTCACGAGATGCGGTCGATGCCGTCAGCGCAATCGTCTTACCCGGAACACCATGAAACTTGCTCTCAAACTCCCCCTGGCTTTTGCCGCCGCATTGCTGTTGATGTTTGCCGGGGCGATCTACGGCATTGCCTCGCTCAATCACTCCATCGTCGAATACAACACCACCGTCCAGGCCCGCGCCGCCGACGAACGTGCAGTGACGAAAATGCTCGTCACCTTCAAGACCCAGGTGCAGGAATGGAAAGACACCCTGCTGCGCGGCCAGGACCACGACAAGCTGGACAAGTACTGGGGCGCCTTTCTCAAGCGCGAGCAGGCGGTGAGTGAGCAGGCGAAGGCGCTCCAGGCTGCGCTGCCGCCCGGCAAGAGCCGCGACTTGATTGCTCAGTTTGCCGCCGCCCATACCACCATGGGCGAGGGTTACCGCAAGGGCCGCGACATGTTTGTGGCAGCGTCGTTTGACTCGAAGGTCGGCGACAAGGTCGTGGCCGGCGTGGACCGTGAACCCGCACGCCTGCTGGACGAGGCAGCCGCTGAAATTGCCGCCGAAAGTGCAGCAGTGTCGGCCAAGACCGCAGAGGCCGCGCATACCGCGCTGGTGGTCAGCGTTGTGCTGATGCTGGCCGCGTTCGGGCTGGGGCTGGGTGGCGCGTTCCTGTTCAGCCGGTCGATCACGCGGCCGCTTTCCCGCGCGGTAAATGTGGCGCGCACCGTGTCGCAGGGGGATCTGGCGAACATCTATGAACCGCAGGGCACCGATGAAATCGCCCAACTGCTGATCGCCCTGAAGGACATGCAGCGCAGCCTCGCCAGTGTGGTGAGTGAGGTGCGTCGCAATGCCGAAGGCGTTGCCTCTGCCAGCGCGCAGATCGCTTCGGGCAACCTGAACCTGTCGTCGCGTACGGAAGAGCAGGCCGCCTCGCTGGAAGAAACCGCCGCCAACATGGGCGAATTGACCGCCACCGTGCGCCGCAATTCGGAGAGTGCGGTGCAGGCCACCACCCTGGCTGGCCATGCGTCGGACACCGCAGCGCGCGGTGGTCAGGTGATGAGCGATGTGGTGCAGACCATGCGCGGCATCTCGGAGAGCTCGGCCAAGGTGGGCGAGATCATCGGGGTCATCGATAGCATTGCCTTCCAGACCAACATCCTGGCGCTGAACGCGGCGGTAGAAGCCGCCCGCGCTGGGGAGCAAGGCCGCGGCTTTGCCGTGGTGGCGGGTGAAGTGCGCACGCTGGCGCAACGCAGCGCATCGGCGGCCAAGGAGATCAAGGGATTGATCGGCCAGTCGAGCGAGCGTGTCGAGGCGGGCGCAAAGCTGGTACACGAGGCCGGCGGCATCATCGACGACATCGTTGCCTCGGTGCACCGGGTGACGCAGATCGTGGCGGAAATCTCTTCCGCTTCGACGGAGCAGAGCACGGGTATCGAGCAAGTGAACATTGCCGTGGGCCAGATCGAGGAGGTCACGCAGCAAAACGCGGCGTTGGTGGAGGAGGCCTCCGCCGCCGCGCAAGCCATGGCCGACCAAGCCGGTGCGCTGCGCCGCGCCGTGGCCATCTTCAAGCTGGAGGATGCCGCCGTGCCGGCATAGGTGCCGGGCGAGCGCCCAGATAACAAAAAGCCGTTCAGCGCAAACTGAACGGCTTTTTTCGTGATGCCGGCAGATCAGGCCGACGGCGGCACGTAGCCCGATGCCTCGTCGGCGCCCTCGCCAAAGAAGTACTTCTCGGTCTGCTTGAGCAGGTACTGGCGCGCACGCGTGTCCGCCATGTTCAGGCGGTTTTCGTTGATCAGCATGGTCTGATGCTTGAGCCAGCCGGCCCAGGCTTCCTTCGAAACGCTTTGCCAGATCTTCTTGCCCAGTTCGCCGGGCAGGGGCGGGAAGTCGAGGCCTTCGGCTTCCTTGTCGAGCTTGATGCAGTGGACCATGCGGGCCATGGGGATTTCCTCTTGTGTGGCGGGAGCGCCGCTCTCGCGCAGCGCAGGTGCCGCTATTGTAAAGGCCGTGCGCCGCCAGGCTTGGATTCCACGACGCGCGCCAAGGATTTACAGCTTCTTCATCAACACCATCGAGCGCCGCTGCCAGTTGTAGAGCTTGCGGCGATCTTCGGGCAGGTCGTCCACGCTGGCGCGCACGAAGCCGCGCTTGAGGAACCAGTGTTCCGTCCGCGTGGTGAGCACGAACAGCTGCTTGAGGCCCAGCGCACGGGCGCGAACTTCGGTGTGCTTGAGCAGGCGTTCGCCGTCACCGGTGCCCTGGCTGTCGGGCGAGACGATCAGGCAGGCCATTTCGGCCATGCTGTCCTTCGGGTACGGATATAGCGCCACGCAGCCAAAGATGATGCCGTCGTGCTCGATGACCGAGAAGTTGGCGATGTCGCGCTCGAGCAGGCGGCGCTCGCGCGGCACCAGCGTACCGTCGGCTTCCAGCGGTTCGATCAGCGAGACGATGCCGCCCACGTCGTCCAGTGTGGCTTCGCGCAGATATTCCAGGTCGGTGTGTGACACCATGGTGCCCACGCCGTCGTGCAGGAACAATTCCAGCAGGATGCTGCCGTCCAGCGCAAATGGGATCACGTGTGCCCGGCGCACGCCGCCGCGCATCGCCTTGACGATGTGCTGCAGGTAATAGGCCGTATCGTTCGGCAGGCTGCCGTCGCGCAGGCGTTCGATGGCCGTTTCCAGCGATAGGTCCTGCTGCAGCTTGCCCACGCGGTCCATGATGCCCGGCAGCTCGGTGATGAAGATGAGCTTGTCGGCCTTCAGCGCCGTGGCCGTATTGGCCGCCACATCTTCCATCGACAGGTTGAACGCCTGCCCGGTGGGCGAAAAGCCCAGCGGCGAGAGCAGCACGATTTTGCGGTTGGCCAGCGAATGCTGGATCGAGTCCGCATCGATCTTGCGCACCAGCCCCGTATGCTGGAAATCCACGCCATTGACGATGCCCACCGGCCGCGCCGTCACGAAGTTGCCCGACACCACCGACATCCGTGCACCGGCCATCGGCGTGTTGGGCAGGCCCTGACTGAAGGCGGCTTCGATGTCCAGACGCAATTCGCCCGAGGCTTCCTTGGCGGATTCCAGTGCGGCGGCGTCCGTCACCCGCACGCCATCCACGAACTGGGTTTGCACGTTGCGCAGCGCGAGCTGCTCTTCCACCTGCGGGCGCGAGCCGTGCACCAGCACGATGCGCATACCCATCGCATGCAGCAGGGCGAGGTCATTGACCAGCCAGCCAAGCATGCCAGCCTGGACCAGCTCGCCGCCAAAACCGATCACGAACGTTTTGTCGCGGAAGGCATGGATGTACGGCGCCACCTCGCGCAGCCAGTCCACGAACTGCTGTTGCTCAGGCGTGGGCGGGATCGGAGAGACGTCGACAGCGGCGGGCGTGTGAGCGACCAAGGAAACACCGGGCGGAACGCCAGGAGCGGGGGCGGAGGAACGAGCGGTCACGGGCGGAGGAGGAAAAGCGGCACGGGGCGCGGGCCAGGGTGGGGAACGGCATGGGAAAGATGCGCGGATTATAATCCCGGCCGATGTCAGATTCCCACGCCAAGCCGCAGTCTGCGGCGCCCTCCCGACCCCTGCCGAAAGACACCCCGCCGCCCGAGCGCAAGCCCGGTGGCAATGGTCGTCCGCCTGGCCGTCCATTGCGTCCCAAGCCCACGCCGGAAGAGCTCGCGGCCGCGCTGGAGGCCCGTCGCGCGCGCGCCAACCGCGTCCCGCCGATCACGTTTCCTGAGGCGCTGCCCGTTTCCGCCCGGCGCGACGAGATCGCCGAGGCCATCGCCAAGCATCAGGTCGTGATCGTCTCGGGCGAAACCGGCTCGGGCAAGACCACGCAGTTGCCGAAGATCTGCCTGTCGATCGGGCGTGGCATTGGCGCGGGCGGAACCGGGCTGATCGGCCACACGCAGCCGCGGCGGATTGCCGCCACGTCCACGGCCAAGCGCATCGCGCAGGAGATCGGCACACCGGTGGGTGAGCACGTCGGCTATCAGGTGCGCTTTAACGATGCGCTATCGGCCGGTGCCTCGATCAAGCTGATGACCGACGGCATCTTGCTGGCCGAAACGCAGAACGATCCGCTGCTGCGCGCCTACGACACGATCATCATCGACGAGGCGCACGAACGCAGCCTCAACATCGATTTCCTGCTCGGCTACCTGAAGCAGCTTCTGCCGCGCCGGCCCGACCTGAAGGTGATCATCACCTCGGCGACCATCGACGCGCAGCGCTTTGCCGAGCACTTTGCTGGGCCGAAGGGTCCGGCCCCGGTCATTGAAGTCAGCGGCCGACTGTATCCGGTAGAGGTGCGCTATCGCCCCGTCCAGCGCGACGAGAAGGACAAGGAGCGTGATCTCTACGAGGCGCTCGTCGATGCGGTGGACGAACTCGCGCGTGAAGGCTCCGGCGATGTGCTGATCTTCCTGCCGGGCGAGCGCGAGATCCGCGAGGCGGCCGAGGCGCTGCGCAAGCACCATCCCGCGCATACCGAGATCCTGCCGCTGTTTGCGCGCCTGTCCGTGCAGGAGCAGGAGCGTGTGTTCCGGCCGTCCAACGCGCGGCGCATCGTGCTGGCGACCAACGTGGCCGAGACCTCGCTTACGGTGCCGGGCATCCGTTACGTGGTCGATACGGGGCTGGCACGCGTCAAGCGTTATTCATATCGCAACAAGGTCGAGCAACTGCAGATTGAGCCGGTGTCGCAGGCCGCGGCCAACCAGCGCGCAGGCCGTTGCGGCCGGGTGGCTGATGGTGTGTGCATTCGCTTGTACGAGGAATCGGATTTCATCGCGCGGCCGCGCTTTACCGATCCGGAAATCCTGCGTTCGTCGCTGGCGGCGGTCATCCTGCGCATGAAGGCGCTGCGGCTGACGGACGTCGAGCAGTTTCCGTTCATCGAGCCGCCGCTGGGTCGTGCGATTGCCGACGGCTACCAGCTCCTGCAAGAACTCGGCGCCGTCGACGACGAGAACGCGCTGACGCCGCTGGGCAAACAGGTCGCTCGTCTGCCGCTGGACCCGCGCGTGGCGCGGATGATCCTGGCCGGGCGCGACCACCAGTGTCTGCGCGAAATGCTCATCATCGCGAGCGCCTTGTCCGTGCAGGACCCGCGCGAGCGCCCGCAGGAGTTGCAACAACAGGCCGACCAGGCGCACCGCCAGTTTGCCGACGAGAAATCGGAATTTCTCGGCTGGGTGAAGCTGTGGAAGTGGTTTGAAGAGGCCGTCGCGCACAAGAAGTCGAACAAGCAGTTGCAGGAGAATTGTCGATCGCACTTTCTCTCGCACGTGCGGCTGCGCGAATGGCGCGACGTGCATTCGCAACTGCATACGACGGTGGCGGAGCAGGGCTGGAAGCTCAATGAAACCGATCCGACCTACGAGCAGTTGCATCTGGCGCTGCTGACCGGTCTGCTCGGCAATATCGGCGTGCGTATTGAAGAGGCGGACGGCAAGGGCCGCGAATACCTTGGCGCGCGCGGCATCAAGTTCTTCCTGTGGCCGGGTTCGGTCATTGCGCGCAAGGCCGGCAAGTGGGTTGTCGGCGGCGAACTGATCGAGACCAGCCGCCTGTTCGGCCGCACGCTCGCGCGCATCGAGCCGGAGTGGGTGGAGAAGGTCGGCGCGCATCTGCTGAAGGTGTCGTGGAGCGATCCACACTGGGAAAAGAAGGCGGGCCAGGTGATGGCCTTCGAGCGCGGCACGTTGTACGGCCTGCGGATCTACCAGCAGCGCCGCATCCACTTCGGGCCGATGCAGCCGAAGGAGGCGCGCGAGATGTTCATCCGCCGCGCGCTGGTCGACGGCGAGTTCGAAACGCGCCTGCCGTTCTTCACGCACAACCAGCGCCTGGTGCGCGAGATCGAGAACCTCGAACACAAGTCCCGCCGGCAAGACGTGCTGGTGGACGACGAACTGATCTACGCGTTCTACGACAGCCAGATTCCCGCCGACATCCACAACACAGTCGCCTTCGAGCGCTGGTATGCGGACGCCGCCAAGGGCAGTCCGAAACTGCTGTACCTGAATCGCGATGACCTGATGCGGCACGAGGCGGCCGGCATCACGACCGACCTGTTCCCCAAGGTGCTGCCGATTGCCGGCATCGACATGGGCTTGACGTACCACTTCGAGCCCGGCAGCCCGCGCGATGGCGTAACGCTGACGGTGCCGCTGTACGCGCTTAACCAGGTGCCGGCGCAGCGCGCCGAATGGCTGGTGCCCGGCATGCTCAAGGAGAAGGTGCATCTGCTGCTCAAGAGCCTGCCGCAGAAGCTGCGCCGCCATTGCGTGCCGCTGCCGGACTACGCCGCCGGGTTTGTTTCCCGCGTGAAGCTGGGCGATGGCGACTTGCTCGACCGCCTGATCGCCGATGTGCGCGAGCAGACCGGCGTCATGCTCAAGCGTGCCGACTTCAAGCTCGAAACGCTGCCCGCGCATCACTTCATGAACTTCAAGGTGATCGACGAGCATGGCCGGCAACTCGATATGGGCCGCAACTTGGCCCAATTGCGTGCCGAACTCGGTGGACGCGCGCAGCAGACGTTCCAGTCGATAGCTGCAAAAGACGCGGCGGTCATCGGTGCGCAGGAGAGCGCCAAGCCGAACAAGAGCGCAAAGGGCGGAGGTAAGGGCGAGGCGCCGTCCAACGCGGCGCTGTATTCGGGCCTCACCACTTGGAATTTCGGCGAGTTGCCGGAGCTGCTGGAAATCCGCAAGGGCAACCAGACGCTGTTCGGCTATCCAGCCCTCGTTGATGCGGGCGACCACTGCGATGTGGAAGTCTTCGACGATCCGGCCGAGGCCGCGCGCATCCATCGGCTGGGCTTGCGCCGGTTGTTTGCGATTCAACTGCGCGAGCCAATCAAGTACCTGGAGAAGAACATCCCCGGCCTGTCGCAGATGGCCATTCAGTTCATGAACCTTGGCACGCAGGACGAACTGCGCGATCAGATTCTGGATGCCACGCTGGAGCGCGCCTGTCTGCAAGACCCGCTGCCCACCGACGACGCCAGTTTCGGCGCCCGCAAGGACGAAAGCCGAGCCCGCCTGACGCTGCTGGCACAGGAAATCGCACGGTTGGTCGGCGCGATCCTGGCGGAATACGCCCAGATGCCGCGCAAGCTGCAGATTGCCAAGCCATTTGCCACCGCGTATGCCGATATCGACGCGCAACTCAAGACGCTGATGCACAAGCGCTTTATCGAGGCGACACCGTACGCGCAATTGCAGCACTTTCCGCGCTACTTGAAGGGCATCGCCCTGCGTATCGATAAGCTCAAGGCCGATCCGGCACGCGACACGCAGCGCATGCAGGAAATGGCGCCGCTCATCCAGCAGTACCAGCGCGCGGAAAAGGCTCTGCGCGTGCAAGGGCAGGGCGGCAGTGACCCGCGCATGGAGGAGTTCCGCTGGATGCTGGAGGAGCTGCGCATCGCCCTGTTTGCACAGGAGTTGCGTACGCCGGTGCCGATGTCGGTCAAGCGGCTGCAGAAGGTGTGGGAATCCATGCAGCGATAGGCTGCAGTGCTTTGTCGGGCGTGGGGAAAGTTCCCGCTTTCTTTTTTTGATTTGTGTCAGCGGTGCCCTAAAGGCGGGCGTTAGAATGGCTGGCTAAGTTGCTGAATCTTCTCGCTATGTCTGCCTCGCGCGCCTCGTTTGCCCCCCGTTGGTTTTCCACGCTTGTCCTGTCGGCCGCTGCTTTGATGGCCGCGCACGTGGCGCGTGCTGAAGTCGTCACTGTGCTCAACTCGGGCGACGCGAGCGTCTCTTTGATCGACAAAGACAGCCGCAAGGTGCTGGAAACGTTTCCGATCGGCAAGGAGCCGCACCACCTGATCGCCACGCCGGACGAAAAATCGTTGATCGTCGCCAACGCGGTCGGCAACGATCTGGTCTTTCTGGACCCGATCACCGGCAAGATCCAGCAGCGCGTGCCGCGCATCGACGATCCATACCAGATTGGCTTCTCGCCCGACCAGAAGTGGTTCCTGACCACCGGCAACCGTCTGGATCGCGTCGACATTTACCGCTGGGATGGCCATGCACTCACCATCGCTAAGCAAATCCCGGCGGCCAAGACGCCGAGCCATATCGCCTTCACGGCGGACAGCAAGATCGCCTTCATCACCCTGCAGGATTCCAACGAGGTCATGGCGATCGACCTGCCCACGCAGACCGTGATGTGGCGCATGACGATTGGCTCTGCCCCCGCCGGTGTGTGGGTCACGACGGACCAGAAATACCTGCTGGTGGGCATGACTGGCGCCGATTACGTCGAAGTCATCGACTGGCACACCCGGGCCAGTGTCAAGCGCATCCCGACGGGTAAGGGCGCGCACAATTTCCGTGCACTGGGCGACAAGCGCCATCTGTTCCTGTCCAACCGCGTGTCGGGCACGATCAGCATCATCGATCAGCAAACGCTCACCAAGGTCGGCGACATCACCGGCCTGCCGCCCGGCCCGGATGACATGGAATTGACCGCTGACGGCAAGCAACTCTGGGTGACGTGCCGCTGGGCCAAGACCGTGGCCATCGTCGATGTGGCAAGCCGTACGGTGGTGGAAAAGATCAAGGTCGGGCGCTCGCCGCACGGCATCTATTTCCGCACGCGCGCACCGCTCATCTAACGCGTGGTGATCATGAAATCGGGCCTGTCGATGTTTCGCACGATGGCCGCCACGGCGGCGCTGGGGCTGTGCGCGCTGGCTACGGCCGCCCCAGGCGGTGTCAATGCCGGCGCCTGCAAGGGTACCGTCTACCTGACGTTCGACACCGGCAGCATGAGCCAGGCGCAGTTGATTGCCGACACGCTGCGCCGCCATCGCATTCAAGCCACGTTCTTCCTCGCCAACGAGAAGACCATCCACGGCGACAGCACGCTGGACGATGGCTGGGCGCCGTACTGGAAAGCGTTGGCCGCCGATGGTCACGCCTTCGGCACGCACACGTTCGATCACGTCTACTACAAGGGCGAAGCAGGCGCTGGCCAAGTGCGCTTTCGCCCGCAGTTTGGGGAGCAGGGCGGCCGCAACGTCGTTTGGAGCGAGCCCGAATTTTGCGCCGAACTCAAACGCAGCGCTGATCGCTTCAAGGCGATGACCGGCCGGCCGATGGACCCGCTGTGGCGTGCGCCGGGCGGACACCTATCGGCCACCACGGAAGGTTGGGCCAAACAGTGCGGTTTTGCCCACGTGGCTTGGGCGCCGGCGGGTTTCCTCGGCGATGAGTTGCCGTCCGAGCGCTACCCGAACGACGCGCTGCTGCAGAAGGCGCTGTCCAACCTGCGCGATGGCGACATCACAATGGCGCACCTGGGCATCTGGTCACGCAAAGACCCGTGGGCGCCGGCTGATCTGGAACCGTTGATCACGGGGCTGGAGCGCAAGGGCTTCTGCTTTGCCACGCTGCGCGATCATCCGCAGTACAAGGCCTGGTTTGCCGCTCATCCTGCGGCCCGCTGACATGTTCGACTGGATTGCCGACACCTTCACGCAAGCACAGGATGTGCTGTTTCAGCACATCGTGATGCCGCTTACCTATGCCATCGGCCTGGGCGGCTACGTGGAAGACGCCTACCCCGGCACGGAGTGGCTGCTGATGGGGCTCGTGCAGATCGCAGTGCTGCTACTGGTCTTCCGCCCGCTGGAGCGCTGGCGCCCGGTCGAGCCAATGCACGATCGCAAGGCCGTGCGTGCCGATATCTTCTATACGGTGTTCCACCGGCTGGGCTTCTTCCCGCTGCTGATGTTCTTCACCCTGCAGCCATTGATCGACGACCTCGACGGCAGACTGCGCTTCTGGGGCTGGGCGCACCTGAACGTGGAAGACTGGTGGCCCGGCGTCACGTCGGTCGCCATCGTCAGTTTCGTGATCTACCTGGTGCTGTTCGACCTACTCGACTACTGGTACCACCGCCTGTCGCACAAGTTCAACTGGTGGTGGAGCCTGCATTCGCTGCACCACAGCCAGCAGCAGATGACGCTGTGGTCGGACGACCGCAACCACATCCTCGACGATGTGCTGCGCGGCGCAGTGTTTGCCATCGCGGCGCTGGTCATTGGCGTGGAGCCCTCGCAGTACGTGCTGCTGGTCGCCATTTCGCAGTTGCTGCAAAGCCTGCAGCACGCCAATGTGCGGCTGCACTTCGGCTGGCTGGGCGAGCGGCTGCTGATCTCGCCGCGCTTCCACCGGATGCATCACGCCATCGGCCTGGGGCACGAGGTGCCGGGAAAGCCGGGCGTGCTGGGCGGCTGCAACTTTGGCGTGCTGTTCCCCTGGTGGGACATGCTGTTTGGTACCGCCCTCTTCTCGCCGGAATACCACGCCACGGGTATCCGCGACCAACTCCCCGCCCCGCACGGCCGCTCGCGCGACTACGGGCGCGGTGTCCTACGCCAGCAGTGGCTGGGTCTCAAACGGCTGTTCGGTCGCGCATAAAGTGGAGTCGTAGCGTGGCCGGTGGCATGCCGGCACGCTGTGCTAGGCTGTCCGCTCCCTGATTTCCCCTGTTTCCCCGCATGAACGATCTGATTCGCTCGTTTGGTCGCGCACTGCTTTCGCAGTTGCATCCGCGCATGTTGTTCCTGACGGTGCTGCCGTTCATCGTCGCCGTGGTGGTGTGGGGCGCTGTGTTGTATTTCGGCTGGGATGCCATGAACGGCGTCGCCAGAAGTGCTGTCGAGAGCTGGACGTTCATGGGCTGGATCAAGAGCGGTCTGGGCGCCATCGGTATGTCGGGTTTGTGGTCGGCCATTGCGCCGCTGCTTGTCATCACGCTGCTGGTGCCGGTGATTGTGGTGTCGATCCTCGTTTTTGTGAGCGTGACGGCGGTGCCGCCGGTCATGCGCTTTCTGGATCGCAGCTATCCGCAGCTCGAGCGTCGCAAGGGTGGGTCGCTCGCGGGTAGCGTGATACATGCGCTGCTGTGCACGCTGGTGTTCCTCCTTGTGGCCATCATCACGTTGCCGCTGTGGCTGATTCCGCCGTTCTTCGCGCTGATTCCGCCGCTGCTGTGGGGCTGGCTGACCTATCGCCTGATGACGTACGACGCGCTGGCCGATCACGCCACGGCGGATGAGCGCCGCGCGATCATGCAGCGCTACCGGTTGCCGCTGCTGGGCATTGGCGTGGCGGTTGGCATGCTGGGGTCTGCGCCGACGCTGTTGTGGGTGTCGTCGGTGGTGACGATCGTGCTGTTCCCGATCATCGCCATCGCCGTCATCTGGCTGTATGTGTTGATCTTTATCTTCTCGGCGCTGTGGTTCGGCCATTTCTGCCTGCGTGCGCTCACGCGCTTGCGCGCCGAGGCGCCGCCCGCGCGCATGGTGGAAGCCAGCGTGATCGAAGTCACCACCATTGAATTGCCCCGCGAATAATCAGAACCATCAGGACTGACATGGCTTTCGGCATGATCATCATCGGCGACGAGATCCTCTCCGGCCGCCGCGAAGACAAGCATCTGCGCAAGCTGATCGAAGTACTCGGCGAGCGCGGCCTAGCGCTGGAATGGGCCGAGTACGTCGGCGACCAGCCGGCGCGCATCACCAGCGTGCTCAAGCGCACGTTTGCCAGCGACGACGTGGTGTTCTGCACCGGCGGCATCGGCGCCACCCCTGATGACCACACGCGCCAATGCGCTGCTGCCGCATTGGGCGTTCCGCTGGAGCTGCATCCGCAAGCCCGCGAGCAGATCACGCTGCGTATTGCCGAAACGGCGGCGGGCGACCCCGTCAAGGCGGATCTGTCCACGCCCGAGAACCAGCACCGCTTCAAGATGGGGGAGTTTCCACAGGGCGCGCGCATCATCCCGAACAGCTACAACCGCATCCCCGGGTTTTCGGTGGCGCATCACCATTTCATGCCGGGCTTTCCGGTGATGGCGTGGCCGATGATGGAGTGGGTGCTCGACACCTACTACGCCGACCAATTCCACCGCGCGCCGCGTGCAGAGCGCTCGTTCCTAGTCTTTGGCCTGCCGGAGTCGCGGCTCACGCCGCTGATGGAGCGCATCGAAGCTGAGTTCGATGGCGTGAAGGTGTTCAGCTTGCCCAGCGTGGGCGATGCCGCACGCGGAGAGCGCTATGCCCGCTCGCACATTGACCTCGGGGTGAAGGGCTCGCCCGAGGCGGTCGCCAGCGCCTATGTTGTGCTGCGCGAAGGCGCGCTGGCGCTGGGCGGCGAGATCATCGAAACGGACGCCACAGCGGCGTCCTGATTGCCTGGGCTGACGGGCTCAGGCGCCGTGCCACGGCAAGCCGCGGAAGCACCAGCCTTCCACGGTTTTGCGGTGACCTTCGCCATCCTTGGCGCCTTCAAAACCTTCCAGTACATCCATCGCATGCTTGTAGCCTGCCTGCGCGGCGGCCACGGCGGCATGCTTGGAGCGCGCCGCGCTGCGGCACAGAAACAGCACCGGCGCATCCTTCGGGACGGCGGCTTCCAGCGCGCTGAGGAAGTTCGGGTTGCGCACGCCACCCGGATACTGATTCCACTCCACATGCACGAACTGGCCGGGCGGCACATCCGGCGTGCCCACCCAATCCAGTTCCGCCCGCGTACGCACGTCTACCAGCCGGGCCTGCGGGTCTGCTGCGAGGAGCGCCGCAGTTTCTTGCGGGGACAGGGCACCGAAATACGGCAGCTGGTCAGCTTCGCGGCGGGCGGCGGCTGCTTCCAGCAGAGACTCGCGGGTGAGTGTGGTGGCAGTCATGGCGATGGGCGGAATGGAAAGCGACCATTCTAGCCCCGCCGGCCAGGGGGACAGAAGCGAATCACTGGAATGGTGCGGATTTGATGCTGGCGCACGCAAACGGTGCTTTATCGATTTTTGAGCACTACGGTGGTGCATTGGCTATGCTGGCTGAACGGCCGGGCACTGTGGGCGGCGCAGCGGTTGCACGTTGGCGCGTGCCTTTGCACCGGCCCGAGCACCGTGCCAGCCAAGGGCTGCCAAGGCGCTGCACTATTTGCGGGAGGCCATGCCCGTCTGCGGGTCGCGGTTGGCATGCTTTCTGCTAAGATTTCCGCGGTCTTTTTCGGGGGCGTCGGGTAATGACCGGGCGGCCTGGCTGGAAAGAAGATGTTTCGGGGTGAGGGCGGTCGCATGGATCCGTCACACAACCGGCTCACAATGATTTGCGTTATTGCGCTACCAGGAGAATGGCATGTCCCAAAGCATTGCAGACGTGATGAAGCTCGTGAAGGAAAACGACGTCAAGTTCGTCGATTTCCGCTTCACCGATACCAAGGGTAAGGAGCAGCACGTCTCGGTCCCCGTTTCGCACTTCGGCGAAGACAAGTTCGAAAGCGGTCACGCCTTCGACGGTTCGTCGATCGCCGGTTGGAAGGGCATCGAAGCGTCGGACATGCTGCTGGTGCCGGATTCGAATACCGCCCACATCGACCCGTTCTACGAAGAGCCGACCCTGGTGCTGACCTGCGACGTGATCGAACCGTCGGACGGCAAGGGCTACGACCGCGATCCGCGCTCGATCGCCAAGCGCGCTGAAGCCTACCTGAAGAGCTCCGGCCTGGGCGACACCGCCTACTTCGGTCCGGAACCCGAATTCTTCATCTTCGATGGCGTGACGTGGAACGTCGACATGCAAGGCTGCTTCGTGAAGATCCATTCCGAAGAAGCCCCGTGGTCGTCGGGCAAGGAATTCGAACACGGCAACTCGGGCCACCGTCCGGGCAAGAAGGGCGGCTACTTCCCGGTTGCCCCGATCGACACGTTCCAAGACATGCGCTCGGAAATGTGCCTGATCCTGGAATCGCTGGGCATTCCGGTTGAAGTGCACCACCACGAAGTGGCAGGCCAAGGCCAGAACGAAATCGGCACGAAGTTCAGCACGCTGGTGCAACGCGCCGACTGGACCCAACTGCAAAAGTACGTGATCCAGAACGTTGCGCACACCTACGGCAAGACCGCCACGTTCATGCCGAAGCCGGTCGTGGGCGACAACGGTTCGGGCATGCACGTTCACCAGTCGGTGTGGAAGGACGGCCAGAACCTGTTCGCAGGCAACGGCTACGCCGGTCTGTCGGAATTCGCGCTGTACTACATCGGCGGCATCATCAAGCATGCTCGTGCACTGAATGCCCTGACCAACCCGGGTACGAACTCGTACAAGCGCCTGGTGCCGGGCTTCGAGGCGCCGGTCAAGCTGGCTTACTCGGCACGTAACCGTTCGGCTTCGATCCGTATCCCGTACGTGGCGAACCCGAAGGGCCGTCGTATCGAAACGCGCTTCCCGGATCCGCTGATGAACCCGTACCTGGGCTTCTCGGCGCTGCTGATGGCCGGTCTGGATGGTGTGCAGAACAAGATCCACCCGGGCGAAGCCGCCGACAAGAACCTGTACGACCTGCCGCCGGAAGAGGATGCAAAGATCCCGACCGTGTGCTCGAGCCTGGATCAGGCCCTCGAGTACCTGGACAAGGACCGCGAGTTCCTGACCCGCGGCGGTGTGTTCTCCAACGCCATGCTCGACGCCTACATCGAGCTGAAGATGGAAGAAGTCACGCGTTTCCGCATGACCACGCACCCGATCGAGTTCGACATGTACTACTCGCTGTAATTGAGCGAGCGCCCCGGCCGATGTGTCGGGGCAACGCGACGGTTGTGAAAGGAGGGCGGCGAAGGTCGCCCTTCCTTTTTGTGAAGGGAAGGTTTGTGGCTAGAATGAGCGACCGCCGGAATTGGACGACCGATTTCCGGCGCCCGATCGACGTTTCTGCCAGATTTCATTCATGTCCCGCCCTTCCTCACGCATTGCATTCGGACTGTTTGCCAGCGCAGCGGTGTTTGCCGCGTTGTCCATGCAGGCACCTGCGTACGCTGATGACGTCTATCTGTGCACGGGCCCGAACGGCGTGCCGGAATACCGCAACAGCGGCAATGTGAAGGGTTGCAAGAAGCTGACGCTGCCCGACGTGGTGACCGTGCCCGGCACCCGCAGCCCGCGAAGCGCAGGAGCTGCGCCGGCGCCGGCGCAGAACAACACTGCGGGTGGTGGTTTCCCGCGCGTGGACAGCGCCACGCAAAAGGCACGTGACGGCGAACGCCGCCAAGTGCTGGAGGCCGAACTGGCCGAAGAGGAGCGCAAGCTCCAAGGTTTGAAGGCCGAATACAACAACGGCCAGCCCGAGCGTCAGGGCAACGAGCGTAACTATCAGAAGTATCTGGACCGCACCGCGCAGTTGAAGAGCGACATCGAACGCAGCCAAGCCAATGTCGATTCCATCCGCCGGGAGCTGGGCAACCTAAGGGAGTAATACAACGATGCGTCGACTGATCCGCAAAGCGGCCCGCCGCGATGACAAGGAACAGACGACGCCCTCCGCGCCGTCAGCGTTCGCCGGTTCTGACATCGACACCGGCGACACCATCGATGGGCCGCCGCCCATTCCGTTCTCGCACAATGCACCGCCCTCGTATCCCGGGCTCGATGCAGTGCCCAATCCCATCCTGTTCGTCCGCCATCCATCGCTGACGATCTACTACGCCAACCCCGCTGCAGAAGCCGCCCTGGCAGTGTCTCGCCGCCTGTTGGTTGAGATGTCGCTGCACGAGCTGTTTGCCGATCCGTCCGAATTGGCGGAAATGATTGCCACGGTGGCCGGGCGCCAGTTCGACGCCAAGCGGCGCGATGTGTCGCTCGATCGCCCCGGCCATGAGCCCTTACATGCGCACGCGGTGGTGGGCGCCCTCGACTTTGCGCCGGGCGCCGTGCTGCTGGAGCTGCTGCCCAACGAGCAGAAGATCCGCAGCGAGCGCGAAGAGCGTCTGCTGGACCTCACCTCCGCCAACAAGGAGCTGATCCGCAATCTCGCGCACGAGATCAAGAACCCGCTCGGCGGTATCCGTGGTGCGGCGCAGTTGCTGGAGTTCGAACTGCCCGAGCGGTCCTTGCGCGAATACACCCAGGTCATCATCAAGGAGTCTGACCGGCTGCAGACGCTGGTGGACCGTCTGCTGGAGCCGCATCGGCACCCGCATATCGTGGGCGATGTGAACATCCACGAGGTGCTGGAGCGCGTGCGTTCGGTCGTGCTGGCGGAGTTTCCGCATGGTTTGCGCATCGTGCGTGATTACGATGCCAGCCTGCCGGAGTTCCGCGGGGACAAGGAACAACTGATCCAGGCGGTCCTCAACATCGTTCATAACGCGGCACATGCGCTGGGGCCCCGCATCGCACAGGGCGATGGTGAAATCATTTTGCGTACGCGCGTGGCGAGACAAGTCACGATTGCCAAACATCTTTACAAGCTGGCATTGGACTTGCATGTAGTGGACAACGGTCCTGGTATCCCGGACGACATCCGCGAACGTATCTTCTTTCCGCTGGTGTCCGGACGGGAGGGGGGAAGCGGGCTGGGCCTGACACTCGCGCAGACGTTCGTGCAGCAGCACGATGGTCTGATCGAGTGCGAAAGTAGGCCGGGCCTGACGGATTTCCGCATTCTCGTGCCGCTGCACTGAGCGCAGCGCATGAAGACCCAGGCAAGACGAAGTCAAGCAGACGAACCAACACATGAAGCCAATCTGGATAGTCGACGACGATCAATCCATTCGCTGGGTCCTCGAAAAAGCGCTGGCACGCGAGAGCCTGCTGTCGCGCAGTTTCACCAACGTTCGCGACGCGCTCAACGCGCTGGATGAAGAAACGCCGCAGGTGCTGATCTCCGACGTGCGCATGCCCGGCGGTTCGGGGCTGGACTTGCTGCAGGCCATGAAGGCCAAGTATCCCGGTTTGCCGGTCATCATCATGACCGCGTATTCCGACCTAGACAGCGCCGTGGCGGCGTTCCAAGGCGGCGCCTTCGAATACCTCGCCAAGCCGTTTGACGTGGATCGCGCGGTCGAGCTGATCCGCCGCGCGCTGGAAGAAAGCCTGCGCGAGGAAGAGATCGACGATCGCCTTGGCGATTCGCCCGAGATTCTCGGCCAAGCGCCTGCCATGCAGGACGTGTTCCGTGCGATTGGGCGGCTGTCGCAGTCGAACGTGACGGTGTTGATTACCGGCGAATCCGGTACGGGTAAGGAACTGGTGGCGCGCGCACTGCACAAGCACAGCCCGCGCGCGAGCGGCCCGTTTATCGCGCTGAATACGGCGGCGATTCCGAAAGACTTGCTGGAATCCGAACTGTTCGGCCACGAGCGCGGCGCCTTTACCGGCGCGCAGACCATGCGTCGCGGCCGCTTTGAGCAGGCCGAGGGCGGCACGCTGTTCCTCGATGAAATTGGCGACATGCCGTTCGACTTGCAGACGCGTCTGCTGCGCGTGCTGTCCGACGGGCACTTCTACCGTGTGGGTGGCCACAACCCACTCAAGGCCAACGTGCGCGTCATCGCGGCCACGCACCAGAACTTGGAAACACGCGTCAAGGATGGCCTGTTCCGCGAGGACTTGTTCCACCGCCTCAACGTGATCCGCCTGCGCCTGCCCGCGTTGCGCGAGCGCCCGGAAGACATCACGCTGCTGGCACGCCATTTCCTGCAGAAGAGCGCGAAGGAGTTGGGCGTGGAGCCCAAGCGCATGTCGGACGATGCGCTGGCGCATATCGCCACGCTGCCGTTCCCCGGCAACGTGCGGCAGTTGGAAAACCTCTGCAACTGGCTGACCGTGATGGCGCCAGCGCAGATGATCGAAATCAAGGACTTGCCCTACGACCTCGTGCGCGGAAGTGCCCAGGCACTGCCTGCGTCCGGGGATGTAGGGGCGGTGCGTCCGGTGTTTGGCAGCGAGCCCTCGCATGGCGGCGAGCCGTATGGCGTGGCGCCGTCGGCAGACACACATGCGGTCGGTGCTTCCGTTGCCGCGGGGTGGGAGCGCGCGCTGGCGGGCGAGGCCAAGGCCATGCTGGAGGCCGGTCAGCCCGAGGTGATGGACGCGCTTACGCGCCGCTTTGAAAAGGCGATCCTGGAAGCCGCACTGAGTGTCACGCGCGGGCGCCGCGTCGAGGCGGCTACGCGTCTGGGCATCGGCCGCAACACCATCACGCGCAAGTTGCAGGAGCTCGGCTTCGACTGACGCATCAACGAAGCTGGCTACGCCGAATATCGTCGAGCTTGGCGATTGGGATTGGGCGGATTTCCGACAAGGGAATCCGCCTCTTTTTTTGTACGTCGCCGGCGCGGGGCGCTTAGTGCAGGCGGTGTTTCAACTGCGATAACTCTTCGTGCGCACGCATGACGGCGGTTTCCACGGCGTGGTCCACTTTGCTGCTGGCGTTCTGGCAGGCCATCTTGGCGCGGTCGGAGGCAGCTTCCAATTTGTCGATGGCCTCGACGAAGGTCTGTTCGTCCTGCGCATTTTCCAGGCGCGAGTGACATTGGCGGGCTTGCTCGTCCAGTTGCTGGATCGATTGCTTCAGCGCGTCGGGCACATCCTTGTGCGAGGAACATGTCCGGGCCAGTTCAGCAATGGTGCTTTCCGCATGTTCAAAGCGCTGGCGCAGTTTCTGGGTTTGCATGAGGGCTCCTGTCGGTGCGTTGAAAAAGGGTGTTGGCACCGCTCGCACCGTTATGAGGCAATCACATGGCGCGAAGTGGTGCAACGCCCCAACAAGGCGCAAACGCCGTGCCGCGTGCGGCATGCTGCGCGATCAGAAACCTGAAGAATGGCTGAGGGCGCGGAAGCCCGAGATGATGGGTCAGTTGCGCGGTGCGGGCAGGGCCGGGGCGCGCGCCCCAAGAATGCGCTCCGCGACTTCGGCGAAACCGCTGCCGCCTTCCGCGGAGGTGAGGTAGGCGGGCGGGACGGGCAGCGTATCCATCACATCCAACACGTTGGCCACCCCAACCGAGAGCGGGAAGAACTCGAACATCGCCGCATCATTGGCGGAGTCGCCCACGAACACCCAGTGTTCGCGCTCGGCGTGCAGTTCGACACCGAAGGCGCGGCGGGCGAGCGCCACGCTGGCGCTCAGCTTGTCGTGCTTGCCGAACCAGCCGTTGACGTGAATTGAGCTGACGGTCGCATGCATGCCGTGCGTGCGCATGATGTCGACGATGTGCCGGACAGCGCTTTGCGGCAGCGGCAATACTTGCTCGGCATGGTCGATGGCGAGGTCAGCCGCATGCCATGCCTGGTCAGACGCGAGCGCGGACCCCGGCACGGCGCGCAGGATCTCGGCGCCCACCTCGCGGATGCGTTCGAGATTGCGATGGCGCGTTTGGGCGTCATCGACAAAATCGGTGGCGAGGTGCCCGCGTGCATCCACGCGCATGGCAAAGGCGCCGTTCTCGCCAATGGCGGCGTCGACGGGCCACAGCCGTGCAATGACTTCGCACCAGGCAATCGAGCGGCCCGTCACGGGCACAACCTTGATACCCGCGCGGTGCAGTCGTTCCAGCGCCGAGTATGTCTGCGCCGGCAGCTTGCCCCGCGTGGTGAGCGTGCCGTCCACGTCGGTGAAGACGCCTTTGATATTGCGCAGCGCATCATCGGAGAGTTGGTGCAACGCTTGTGGAATGCGTCGCGCGGCAATCGCGGGGGCGGTTTCAGCCGAGTCTGGGGCGGTGGGCGTGGTGGGCGGGGCGAGCATGCTGCACGTGCAATCGAGGGTGGTCTCAACTCATTCTAACGGCCGTTGCAAGGCAAACCTTGGAGGGTTTTCCCAATTTCTTTGTGACAGAAAGACAAGTAACATCCCGTTGTCATAAAAGTGACCGACCGTTCGTTTAGAGTCGGCGCGCCGTGGGCGGAGCGAGGGAGCCCGCCAGAACGTCGAGGCACACGAAAAATCAGGAGAAAGCATGACGATCAGAAAGATTGCGGGAGCGGCAGCTGTGCTGGCTGCGTGTACGTTTGCGCAAGGCGCGTACGCCGTGACGGAAATCCAATGGTGGCACTCGATGGAAGGCGCCTTGAACGACAAGGTGAACGAGATCGCCGGCAAGTTCAACGCCAGCCAGTCCGACTACAAGATCGTGCCGGTCTACAAGGGCCAGTACGATGAATCGCTGGCCGCAGGCATTGCGGCCTTCCGCGCCGGCAATGCGCCGGCCATCCTGCAGGTGTTCGAGGTCGGCACCGCCACCATGATGAACGCCAAGGGCGCCATCGTGCCGGTGGCCAAGATCATGAAGGACGCCGGCGAGAAGTTTGACCCGAAGGCCTATGTGCCGGCCGTGGCGGGCTATTACACGTCGAACAAGGGCGAGATGCTGTCGTTCCCGTTCAACAGTTCGACGACGATCATGTATTACAACAAGGACGCCTTCAAGAAGGCCGGTCTTGACCCGAACAAGCCGCCCGCAACGTGGCAGGAAGTGGCCATCGATGCGGCCAAGCTGAAGGCCGCCGGCTTCCAGTGCGGCTATACGACCGACTGGCAATCGTGGGTGCATCTGGAGAGCTTCTCGGCCTGGCACAACGTGTCATTCGCCACCGAGAACAACGGCTTTAGTGGCCCGAAGGCCCGCCTGAATTTCAACGGCCCGGTGCAGATCAAGCACATCGAGAATCTGCAGGATATGCAGAAGAAGGGCTACTTCACCTACGCCGGCCGCAAGGACGAGCCCAAGGCGAAGTTCATCGCGGGTGAGTGCGCCATGCATACGGGTTCGTCGGCGGCGCTGGCGAACATCCGCAAGAGCGTGGGCGCCAAGTTCGCGTTCAGCCCGGCACCGCTGCCCTACGAGGCCGGTGTGCCCGGCGCGCCGCAGAACACCATCATCGGCGGTGCTTCGCTGTGGGTGATGGGTGGTCATAAGGCCGAGGAGTACAAGGGCGTCGCCAAGTTCTTCACGTTCCTGTCGCGCCCCGAAATCCAGTCCGACTGGCACCAGGCCACCGGCTATCTGCCCGTCACCATGGAAGCGTACGAGCTGACCAAGAAGTCGGGCTACTACGACAAGAACCCGGGCGCTGACGTGGCCGTCAAGCAGATGATCGTGAAGACGACGGACAAGTCGCGCGGCATTCGTCTGGGCAACTTCCCGCAGATCCGTCAGGTGATCGACGAAGAGCTGGAATCCGTCTGGGCCGGCAAGAAGACGCCGAAGGAAGCGCTGGACGCAGCCGTTGCCCGTGGCAACGAACTGCTCGCTCGCTTCGAGAAGACCGTCAAGGAATAAGCGCAACACCGCGCTCGTCTGAACCGCCGGCCTCGTGCACTTGCACCGGCCGGCGGTGCGTTTTTGGAATGTCGCATGGAAAAACGCGTCGTTTTCCGATCGCGCTGGCTGCCGTATGTGCTGGTGGCCCCGCAGATCGTCGTCACTCTGGTGTTCTTCTTCTGGCCGGCGGGGCAGGCGCTGTATCAGTCGCTGCTGCGCCAGGATGCCTTTGGCATCAACCTCGAATTCGTGGGGTTGGAGAACTTTCATGATCTCTTTGCCGATCCGACCTATCTCGGGTCATTCAAGACCACGGCGGTGTTCGCCATTGGCGTGGCGCTCGTCGGCTTGGGGACTTCGCTGGCGCTGGCGTACTTTGCCGATCGCGCATTGCGCGGCGCCACGTTCTACAAGACGCTGCTGATCTGGCCGTATGCGATTGCACCGGCTGTGGCGGGCGTGCTGTGGAGCTTCCTGTTCAACCCGTCGCTGGGCATCGTGTCGTTCGTGATCCGCAAGATGGGCGTGGACTGGAACTTCGTGCTCAACGGCAATCAGGCGTTGTTGCTGGTGATCATCATCGCGGCGTGGAAGCAGATCAGCTACAACTTCCTGTTCTTCCTGGCCGGGCTGCAGAGCATCCCAAAGTCGTTGATCGAAGCGGCGGCCATCGATGGCGCCGGGCCGTGGAAGCGCTTCTGGTCGATCGTGTTTCCGCTGCTGTCGCCCACGACGTTTTTCCTGATGGTGGTGAACGTGGTGTACGCGTTCTTCGATACCTTCGCCATCATCGATTCGGTCACGCAGGGCGGGCCGTTCAAGGCGACGGAGACGTTGGTCTTCAAGGTCTACCAGGATGGTGTGCGCGGGCTCGACATTGGCGGATCGGCCGCGCAGTCGGTCATCCTCATGGGTCTGGTGATCGTGCTGACAATCGTCCAGTTCCGCTACGTTGAACGCAAAGTCCAATACTAAAAGGAGGGCAGAACTATGATTGAACGCCGTCCATTCCTGGACTTCCTTACGCACGTCGCGCTGATCCTCGGTGTGGTGATCGTCGCGTTTCCGGTGTATGTGGTCTTCGTCGCGTCGTCGCTGACGACCGAGCAGGTGCTGCAGGCGCCGATGACGCTGATTCCCGGCTCGCACCTGATCGACAACTACCGCGAAGTGTTGACGCATGGCATGGGCAACTCGGCCACGCCGGTCGGCACCATGCTCATGAACAGCCTGATCATGGCGCTGGGCATTTCGCTCGGGAAGATCGCGATCTCCATCATTTCGGCTTTCGCGATCGTTTATTTCAAGTTTCCGCTGCGCAAGACGTTCTTCTGGCTGATCTTCGTCACGCTGATGCTGCCGGTGGAAGTGCGGATCCTGCCGACGTACAAGGTGGTGTCGGATCTCGGCATGCTGAACAGCTACTTCGGTTTGACGATCCCGATCATCGCGTCGGCCACGGCTACGTTCCTGTTCCGGCAGTTCTTCCTGACGATTCCCGATGAGCTGGCCGAAGCCGCGCGCATTGATGGCGCAGGGCCGCTCAAGTTCTTCTGGGACGTGGTGCTGCCGCTTTCGCGCACCAGCATCGCAGCGCTGTTCGTGATCCAGTTCATCTACGGCTGGAACCAGTACCTCTGGCCGCTGCTGATCACGACCGAGAAGAGCATGACCCCCATCGTGCTGGGCGTGACGCAGATGATCTCCCGCTCCGGCGATTCCGCCACCGACTGGAACCTGCTGATGGCCACCGTGATGCTGGCCATGCTGCCGCCCGCGGCAATCGTGATCGGCATGCAGCGGTGGTTCGTGAAGGGCCTGGTGGAAACCGAGAAATAAAAGACAAATCGCAATGGCAAAACTGTCTCTACGCAACGTGCAGAAGCACTACGCCAACCTCCAGGTCGTGCACGGCATCGACATGGAAATCGGCGATGGGGAATTCATCGTCATCGTCGGCCCGTCGGGCTGCGGCAAGTCCACGCTGCTGCGCATGGTGGCGGGCCTGGAGCCCATTACCGGCGGCGAGGTGTGGATTGGCGACCGCGTCGTCAACGAACTGGAACCCGCCGAGCGCGATATCGCGATGGTGTTCCAGAACTACGCGCTGTATCCGCACATGACCGTGTTCGACAATATGGCCTACGGCCTGAAGATTCGCGGCTTGCCCAAGAGCGATATTCAGGCGCGTGTTGAACAGGCTGCGGGCATTCTCGAACTCGGCAAGCTGCTCGATCGCAAGCCGCGCCAGCTATCTGGTGGTCAGCGCCAACGTGTCGCCATGGGCCGAGCGATCGTGCGTGAGCCTGCTGTGTTTCTGTTCGACGAGCCACTCTCCAACCTCGATGCCAAGCTGCGCGTGCAGATGCGTCTGGAGTTGAAGGATTTGCATCGTCGTCTGCGTACGACCAGTCTGTATGTCACGCATGATCAGGTCGAAGCCATGACGCTGGCTGATCGCATGATGGTGCTCAACGGTGGCCGGGTCGAGCAGATCGGTACGCCGCTCGAGGTGTACTCGCGCCCGGCCAGCACGTTCGTGGCCGGCTTCATCGGTTCGCCGCCGATGAACCTCGTGCCCGTGTCGCGCCATGCAGGCGAGGGCGCGCAGATTCGTGTCGATGGTGCGAAGGAGGGGGATGCACCCGCAACGCTCGGCCATCTGCCGATGGGCCTGCATCTGCCCGAGCGTGCTTTGATGGGTCTGCGCCCCGAACACATCGAGCCATGCGCCGCGGATCAGGCCATCGCATTCATTGACGTGCGCGTAGTCGAAGCGCTTGGCGCCGATGCGTTTGCCTACGGTTCGCTGGCTGGTCACCCGGTTGTCGTTCGGCTGGAACCGCATGCCAGCGTGAAGGCGGGCGACAAGCTGCCCATCACCGCCTCGGCGGAACATCTGCACTGGTTCGACCCGCAAACCACCCGCCGCATCGAGGCACTGGCATGAGCGACGCACGTGCACTGCCGGCGTGGCCGTACCCGCGCGCGATCGCGCACCGCGGTGCGGGCAAGCTGGCACCGGAGAACACGCTGGCCGCGTTTCGCCACGGTGCGTCGTTCGGTTATCGCATGTTCGAGTTCGATGTGAAGCTCTCGGGCGACGGTGTGGCGGTCCTGCTGCACGACGCCACGCTGGATCGGACCACGAACGGCGCCGGTCGCCTTGACGCTCTGACGCTCGGCCAGATCGCGCAACTGGATGCTGGCAGCTGGCACAGCCCCACCTACGCAGGTGAACCGGTGCCCACGCTGGCGACCATTGCGCGCTACCTCCGCGCCAACAACTTCCTCGCAAACATCGAGATCAAGCCAGTCCCGGGCGCAGAGTGGCGCACGGGGGCAGCCGTAGCGCTCGATGCCCGCACGCTATGGGCCGGCGCCGACGTGCCCCCACTGCTGTCGTCGTTCTCAGAGGAGGCGCTGGCCGCCGCGCGCGAGGCCGCGCCGGAATTGCCGCGTGCGTTGCTGTTCGACAAATTGCCGCCCGATTGGCTCGATCGCCTGCTCGCACTGGATTGCGTGGCGCTCGACACCAACCACCGCGAGCTGACCCCCGAAATCATTGACGAGGCACACGCCGCCGGCTTCCGCGTCTGCTGCTATACGGTCAACGACGTGGGCCGCGCGCAACTGCTATGGGACGCGGGCCTGGATGGCTTGATCACCGATTGGGTCGACCGGATTTCGCCTGTCGGTATGTGATGGAAGCGATCCTTTGACGTGCCAAAACAACGGTTTCTTGGCGCGTCAAAGAATCAGAATGTTGCGAATAAACGTGCTATGCTTCCCGCCCGTGAAGACTTAGGTCCTTCCCGCACAACTTGTCTGTAAAAGCTGTCTCGGTCCCTTTTTTCTGCCATGCGCGATCCGGTCCGATCAGGTGATTTCAGGCGATTTAGTTTGCGATCCGCTAACCGGTCAAGCCGTGTCGCGGAAGGTTGATGAACCCGCTGAACTCCGGCAGACCCGGAGAAAAGTGAGCGCCCCATGACTGAGCTGTATAAGCAGTATCTGGACACTTCGTACCTGTCCGGCGGCAATGCCGCCTACGTTGAAGATCAGTACGAAGCGTACCTTCAAGATCCCACGTCCGTTAGCGAGGCACTGCGCGCGTACTTCGATGCGCTGCAGAACGTCCCCGCCGTCGACGGTTCCAACGCCCGGGATATCCCTCACGCCCCCATCGTCACCTCGTTTGCTGAACGCGCCAAGCATGGCCCGATCAAGACGATTGTCGCGTCTGCCGATTCCGATATGGGTCGCAAGCGCGTGGCAGCGACGCAGCTGGTGGCCGCGTACCGCAATGTGGGCCTGCGTTGGGCCGATCTTGACCCGCTCAAGCGTCAGGAGCGCCCGCCGGTGCCGGATCTGGACCCGGCTTTCTACGGTTTCACCGAAGCCGACCAAGACATCGTCTTCAACGCCAGCAACACGTATTTCGGCAAGGAATCGATGAGCCTGCGCGAGCTGCTCAACAACCTGCGCGAAACGTACTGCGGCTCGATCGGCGCTGAGTTTATGTACATCAGCGACCAGGCGCAGAAGCGCTGGTGGCAGGAGCGTCTGGAAACCATCCGCTCCAAGCCGACCTTCTCGGCTGAGAAGAAGAAGCACATCTTGGAACGCCTGACGGCCGCTGAAGGCCTCGAGCGCTTCCTCCATACCAAGTACGTCGGTCAGAAGCGCTTCTCGCTGGAAGGCGGCGAGAGCTTCATCGCGGCCATGGACGAGCTGATCCAGCACGCTGGCGCCAAGGGCGTGCAGGAAATCGTGATCGGCATGGCCCACCGCGGCCGTCTGAACGTGCTGGTCAACACGCTGGGCAAGATGCCGGCCGACCTGTTTGCTGAATTCGAAGGCAAGCACGTGGACGACCTGCCGGCCGGTGACGTGAAGTACCACAAGGGCTTCTCGAGCGACGTGACCACCCCGGGCGGTCCGGTTCACCTGTCGCTGGCGTTCAACCCGTCGCACCTGGAAATCGTCAACCCGGTCGTGGAAGGCTCGGTCAAGGCGCGCCAGGAGCGTCGCGGCGACAAGCACGGCGCGCAAGTGCTGGCTGTGCAAGTGCACGGTGACGCAGCCTTCGCCGGCCAGGGCGTCGTGATGGAAACGCTGAACCTCGCGCAAACGCGTGGTTACGGCACGGGTGGCACGATCCACATCGTCATCAACAACCAGATCGGCTTCACGACGTCGGACCCGCGCGATTCGCGCTCGACGCTGTACTGTACCGACGTGGTCAAGATGATCGAAGCGCCGGTGCTGCACGTGAACGGCGACGATCCGGAAGCTGTCGTGCTGGCCATGCAGCTGGCTGTGGATTTCCGTACCGAGTTCCAGAAGGACATCGCGGTCGACATCATCTGCTTCCGCAAGCTCGGCCACAACGAGCAAGACACGCCGGCGATGACGCAGCCGCTGATGTATAAGAAGATCGGCACGCACCCCGGCACGCGCAAGCTCTACGCAGACAAGCTGGTCACGCAGAACACGCTGAAGACCGAAGAGCCGGATGGCCTGGTGCAGGAGTTCCGCGCCGCCATGGACGCGGGCAAGCACACGGTTGACCCGGTGCTGTCGAACTTCAAGAACAAGTTCGCCGTGGATTGGCTGCCGTTCCTGAACCGCAAGTGGACGGATTCGGCCGATACGGCTGTGCCGATGGCTGAGCTCAAGCGTCTGGCCGAGCGCATCACCGCCATTCCCGATCACTTCAAGCTGCATCCGCTGGTTGAGAACGTCGTCAACAACCGCGCCAAGATGGGCAAGGGCGAGGTGTCGCTGGACTGGGGCATGGGTGAGCACCTGGCATTCGCCTCGCTGGTGGCGTCGGGCTATCCGGTGCGCATCACTGGCCAGGATGCCGGCCGCGGTACGTTCACGCACCGCCACGCCGTGCTGCACGACCAGAACCGCGAGCGTTGGGACGCCGGCAGCTACATCCCGCTGCAGAACGTGTCGGAAAGCCAGGCACCGTTCACCGTCATCGACTCGGTGCTGTCCGAAGAGGCCGTGATGGGCTTCGAGTACGGCTACTCGTCGGCCGAGCCGAACACGCTGGTGATCTGGGAAGCCCAGTTCGGCGACTTCGCCAACGGCGCACAGGTCGTGATCGACCAGTTCATCTCGTCGGGTGAAGTGAAGTGGGGCCGCGCCTCGGGTCTGACGCTGATGCTGCCGCACGGCTACGAAGGCCAGGGTCCGGAGCACAGCTCGGCGCGTCTGGAGCGCTACCTGCAGCTCTGCGCAGACCACAACATGCAAGTGGTGCAGCCGACCACGCCGGCGCAGATCTTCCATCTGCTGCGTCGCCAGATGATCCGGATGTTCCGCAAGCCGTTGATCATCCTGACGCCGAAGTCGCTGCTGCGTAGCAAGGACGCTGTGTCGCCGCTGTCGGACCTGGCCAAGGGCCATTTCGAAACGGTGATCGCCGATACGGCGGAAGATCTGAACGCCGCCAAGGTGAAGCGCGTCGTGGCCTGCTCGGGCAAGGTCTACTACGACCTGGTCAACGCTCGCAAGGAACGTGGTCAGACCGACACGGCCATCATCCGCGTGGAACAGCTCTATCCGTTCCCGCACAAGGCGTTCGCGGCTGAGCTGAAGAAGTACCCGAACCTCGCCGAAGTGGTGTGGTGCCAGGACGAACCGCAGAACCAGGGCGCCTGGTTCTTCGTGCAGCACTACATCATGGAAAACATGAACGACGGTCAGAAGCTGGGCTACGCAGGCCGCCCGGCATCGGCATCGCCGGCCGTGGGCTACTACGCGAAGCACAACGAGCAGCAGAAGGCGCTGATCGATGCAGCATTCGCCAAGCTCAAGGGCTTCGTGCTGACCAAGTAAGCGACCCGCGCATCAAGGCGGCAGCTTCGGCTGTCGCCTCGGCGCATCTTCGCACTCGAATTCGACCGTCGAATTTCACCCTATATACGAATTGAGCGCGGCCCCGCTGAGAAGGGCGCGCACACATGAATCCAAGGAACCACTGAAATGGCTATCGTTGATGTCAAGGTCCCGCAGTTTTCCGAGTCCGTTGAAGAAGGCACGCTGATCTCCTGGAAGAAGAAGCCGGGCGAAGCCGTGGCCCAGGACGAAATCCTGATCGAAGTCGAGACCGACAAGGTCGTGCTGGAAGTGCCGGCCCCGTCGGCTGGCGTGCTGGCTGAAGTGCTGGTGGCGGACGGTGCAACCGTCACGTCGGAGCAGCTGCTGGCCAAGATCGACACGGAAGGCAAGGCTGGTGCTGCTGCACCGGCCGCCGCCGCACCGGCACCCGCAGCCGCCGCACCGGCTCCGGCCGCTGCTGCCGCCCCGGCCGCAGCTACAGGTGGCGTGGCCATGCCGTCGGCTGCCAAGCTGATGGCTGAGAACAACCTGTCGGCTGGTCAAGTGGCCGGCACGGGCCGCGATGGCCGTATCACCAAGGGCGACGTGCTGGGTGCCGTGGCTGGCGGCGCCAAGCCGGCGACCGCTGCTGCTCCGCAAGCCGCACGTCCGGCGCTGCAGCAAGTCGCCGCACCGGTGGACTTCGCCGCTCTGGGCGATCGTCCGGAAGAACGCGTGCCGATGAGCCGCCTGCGTGCCCGTATCGCCGAGCGTCTGGTGCAGTCGCAATCGACCAACGCCATCCTCACCACCTTCAACGAAGTCAACATGAAGCCGGTGATGGACTTGCGCGCCAAGTTCAAGGACCAGTTCGAAAAGACCCACGGTGTGAAGCTGGGCTTCATGTCGTTCTTCGTGAAGGCCGCTGTCCACGCGCTGAAGAAGTACCCGGTCATCAACGCGTCGGTGGACGGCAACGACATCGTCTACCACGGCTACTTCGACATCGGTATCGCTGTCGGCTCGCCGCGTGGCCTGGTGGTGCCCATCCTGCGCAACGCCGACCAGATGAGCCTGGCCGACATCGAGAAGAAGATTGCCGAGTTCGGTCAGAAGGCCAAGGACGGCAAGCTGACGCTGGATGATCTGACCGGTGGCACGTTCTCGATCTCGAACGGCGGTACGTTCGGCTCGATGCTGTCGACCCCGATCATCAACCCGCCGCAATCGGCCATCCTGGGCGTGCACGCCACCAAGGACCGCGCCGTGGTGGAGAACGGCCAAGTTGTCGTTCGCCCGATGAACTACCTGGCCATGTCCTACGACCACCGCATCATCGACGGCCGCGAAGCCGTGCTGGGCCTGGTCGCCATGAAGGAAGCGCTGGAAGACCCGGCTCGCCTGCTGCTGGACCTGTAATCAACTTACTGTCGTTCCCGCGCAGGCGGGAACCCAGCGTTTTTCAACGTCACTGGGTCCCCGCTTACGCGGGGACGACAACACAAGGATTTCTCCATGAGCAAAGAATTTGACGTGCTGGTGATCGGCGCCGGCCCCGGCGGCTACATCGCCGCCATCCGCGCTGGCCAGCTGGGCCTGAACGTGGCTTGCTGCGAAGGCAACGCCTACGACGATCCGAAGAGCGAGCCGCGTCTGGGCGGCACGTGCCTGAATGTGGGCTGCATTCCGTCCAAGGCACTGCTGGCCTCGTCGGAAGAGTTCGAGAACGTGAACCACCACCTGGCCGATCACGGCATCACGGTGGATGGCGTCAAGGTCGACGTGGCCAAGATGCTCAAGCGCAAGGACGACATCGTCGGCAAGATGACCAAGGGCATCGAGTTCCTGTTCCGCAAGAACAAGGTGACGCTGCTTAAGGGCTACGGCAAGTTCGTTGGCAAGACCGACGCAGGCTACCAAGTGGAAGTCGCCGGCAAGGCCGGCACGGAAGTCGTGACCGCCAAGCACGTGATCATCGCCACGGGCTCGAAGGCGCGCCATCTGCCGAACGTGCCGGTCGATAACGTGACGATTGCCGACAACGAAGGCGCACTGAAGTTTGGCGAAGTGCCGAAGAAGCTGGGCGTGATCGGCGCTGGCGTGATCGGCCTGGAGCTGGGCTCGGTGTGGCGTCGTCTGGGTTCGGAAGTGACGATTCTTGAAGCGCTGCCGAGCTTCCTCGGCGCGGCTGATGAATCCGTTGCGAAGGAAGCCAACAAGCTGCTGACCAAGCAGGGCCTGAAGATCAACGTCGGCGTGAAGGTTGGCGAGATCGAATCGTCGGCCAAGGGCGTGAAGGTGAACTACACCGACGCTGCTGGCGCTGCGCAAGTGCTGGAGTGCGACAAGCTGATCGTGTCGATCGGCCGCGTGCCGAACACCGACAATCTGGGCCTGGAAGCCATCGGTATGGCAACGGACCCGCGTGGCTTTATCGAGGTGGATGACCACTGCGCGACCAAGCTGCCGAACCTGTGGGCGATCGGCGACGTGGTGCGTGGCCCGATGCTGGCGCACAAGGCGGAAGACGAAGGCGTGGCCGTTGCTGAGCGCATCGTCGGCCAGAAGCCGCACATCGACTACAACTGCATTCCGTGGGTGATCTACACCTTCCCGGAAATCGCATGGGTCGGCAAGACGGAACAGCAGCTCAAGGCCGAAGGCCGCGAGACCAAGGCTGGCCAGTTCCCGTTCATGGCCAACGGCCGTGCGCTGGGCATGGGCGCCTCGGACGGTTTCGTTAAGGTCATCGCCGATGCGAAGACTGACGAGATCCTGGGTGTGCACATCGTTGCGGCTAATGCGTCGGACCTGGTGGCCGAAGCCGTGGTGGCGATGGAGTTCAAGGCTGCGGCGGAAGACATCGGCCGTATCTGCCACCCGCACCCGTCGATGTCGGAAGTGATGCGCGAAGCTGCGCTGGCGGTCGACAAGCGTCAACTCAATATGTAATGACTCGCTGAAGAGCGAGCACGGTGCCCGGCTATCCAAAAGATGCCGGGCATTGTTCCATTTGGGCTGCTGAGTGGCGGCCCCACCAAGGCACATGAACGTCCAGGAAACCTACCTCAAGGAGCTGAAGGCGCGCGGCTATCAGCCCGACGAGGCGCAACAGCGCGCCGTCGATCGCCTGCAGCAGTGCTACGACGAATGGGTCGCCTACAAGGCCCGGCGCTCGAACGCGCTGCGCAAGATGCTCGTGCGCCCCGAATTGCCGCGCGGCGTGTACATGTGGGGTGGGGTGGGGCGCGGCAAGTCGTTCCTGATGGATGCGTTCTATAGCTGCGTGCCGCTGGTGCGCAAGACGCGCCTGCACTTTCACGAGTTCATGCGCGAGGTGCATCGCCAGTTGGAAGAGCTGCGTGGCCGCGCCGATCCGCTGGATGAGCTGGCGCGCCGCATCGCCAAGCGGTACCGCCTGATCTGCTTCGACGAATTCCACGTCAGCGATGTGGCCGACGCGATGATCCTGCATCGGCTGCTTGACCAGCTGTTCGCCAACGGCGTGCAGTTTGTGATGACATCCAACTACCGCCCGGACCTGCTGTATCCGGACGGCCTGCACCGCGACCGTGTGCTGCCTGCCATCGCGCTGCTGCAAGAGAAGCTCGATGTGCTGAACGTCGATGCCGGCATCGATTACCGCAAGCGCGCGATGGAACAGGTGCAGGCGTATCACACGCCGCTGGGCGCCAAGGCCAACTCGGCGTTGCGTGATGCGTTTGCTGCCGTGGCCGAGGCACCGGACGAGTCGCCGATATTGCATATCGAACACCGCGAGATTCGCGCCCAACGCAAGGCCGGCGGCGTGGTGTGGTTCGATTTCGCCACGCTGTGCGGTGGGCCGCGCTCCCAGAACGACTACCTGGAAATCGCCTCGCGCTTCCACACTGTCATCCTGGCCGACGTGCCGAAGATGACGCCACGCATGGCCTCGGAAGCACGGCGCTTTACCTGGCTGATCGACGTGTTCTACGACCACAAGGTCAAGCTGCTGATGTCGGCCGAAGTGCCGGCAGACGAGCTTTACACCGAAGGCCAGATGGCCAACGAATTCCAACGCACCGTGTCGCGCATCATCGAGATGCAGTCGCGCGAATACCTCGAGGCGCCTCGCCGCGAGGTGGATACGTCATTGACCTGAGCGCCGCTGCCCCGCTCAGTGCGAGAGCGGCGGATTGCGGTGCGAAGGCGGGATGGGCGCAGGCCGCAGGCTCGCCCCAAAGAAGTCCTGCGGCATGGGCTCGTTCTTGCGATTGACGTTACGGAACGCGCCTTCCACCAGCATCGGTGCGATGTTGCTCACATCGGCTTGCGAGGCGATGGTCACGTCTTCGGAAAAGCCGCGTTCGCACAGTTCGCGGCCCGAGACGGAATCCAGCATCCACGCCTTCATCATTCCCGTCTGCGAGGCCTCGCGGTAGATGGCGCGGGCGGCCAGTGCCTCGGGGGATAGCGCTTGGGGCAGAAAGCCGGCCACCGTCTCCGAGAGGTGATGCACGATGGCGCCGGCTGCCAGCCAGTCTTCCAGCGCGGGGCGCAGGCTGCCATCGGCCCAGCGTTCTCCGGAGGCCACCACGGCCACGCGACGGCCCAGCCGCGATGCCGCTTCCGCCACGGCACGTGCGTTGCGCAAGCAGCCCGCAAAGGTCGGCGTTGACCCCGTGGCCAGTGCCAGCGTCGCCCCGTTAGGCGAGGGCAGCACCAAGCTGCTGCCCATCGGCAGTTCGCGCAACGACGCGGGTGACAGCGTATAGCCAGCCTGGCTGCGGTTGGTGCTCGCTAGCATGGCGCCCGCCCGGCGAGCGAAGGTTTCGGCACTGCCATCCCGCCACGGATACGGATAGATGCGCGCGCCGCGCGCCACGGCCACGTCCACACAGGTGCAGAAGGACAGCACGTCGACCACGATGACCACGTCGCAATGCGGCGCCAGCGCGGATGCTCCGTGCTCGCCCCATTCGCAGTGAACGTTGTACAGGCTGAATTCGGTTGCCACGGCGCCCTCCTGTTTGCCCAGTGCAGCTATTCACTATAGGCGCCGTATTTTTTTGCGGGAGGGCCGCCAGTGTCAAGAGTGCTGTAAAAGTCGCTTATTCCGCTCAATTTTTAATCGGCGGCGCTTGATTCGTATCAAGGGGGGCTGGGGAGATGCTCGCTAGCATCGCCTCATAATGACGACGACACTCGCCCCCAATCTCCCAGCCGTATCGGTTGTCGGTACCAGCTTGCCGCCCCAGGCCGGCGAGACGCGCGCGTCGCATGTCACTTGCTATCACTGCGGCTCCGATCTCGAGCCGGGCACCGCGCTTCACGGCGAGATTGCCGGACAGGCCCATGATTTTTGCTGCGCCGGCTGCCAGGCGGTCGCGCAGACCTTGCATGCGTCGGGCATGGGCCACGTCTACGACGGCCCGATCGCCTTTGCCAAGCCGATCGATGGTGAGCAGCGCACGGAAGCCGAAGCCGTCTGGGCAACGTACGACCTGCCCGTCATGCGCGAGCGCTTTGTGCGCACGCGCGATGACGGCGCTGAAGATCTTTCCCTCGCCATCAGCGGCATGCGGTGTGCGGCCTGCGTCTGGCTGATCGAGCGGGCACTGTCCCGTGTGCCGGGTGTGCGCGAAGCCACCGTCAACTACGCGACCGAGCGTGCCCGCATTGTTGGCGATGCGGGTGCCGTACGCTTGTCCGAGGTGTTTGCCGCCATTGCAGACGTCGGCTATGAGGCTTGGCCCGATCAACCGTCCGCGCGCCGCACAGCTGAGGCACGCGAGCGCCGCAGCCTGCTGATCCGCCTTGGCATCGCCATGCTTGGAATGATGCAGGTGATGATGTACGCGTGGCCGGTGTACCTCTACAGCGGCGAAATTCCGCTCGGCCAGACGCGCCTGATGCAGTGGGCCAGCCTGGTGCTGACGGCGCCGGTGGTGGTTGTGTCTGCCGGGCCGATCTTCCGCAGCGCCTGGCAGCAGGTGCGGAACGCGCATGTCGGCATGGACGTGCCGGTGGCGCTGGGCATTGGCGCGGCCTTCGTCGCCAGCGTGGTGGCCATGCTGCAAGGCCACGGCGAAACGTATTTCGATTCGGTGACGATGTTCGTCGCTTTTCTGCTGGCGGCGCGCTATCTGGAGTTGCGCGCACGGCAGAGCGCGGCCTCCGGTGCGGAAGCGCTGGTGCGCCAGTTGCCGGCCACGTGCCGCAGGATCGACACCGGTTCGGGCGCACTGGAGACCATCCCCGTAGCCGCGCTTTGTGCTGGCGATTGCGTCGAAGTGCGTGCCGGCGAGGTGCTTCCCGCGGATGGCGTGATCGAACAGGGCGTCACGGAGATCGACGAGTCCCTCCTTTCCGGCGAGAGCGTGCCGCGCCCGCGCGATGTGGGCGCCGCAGTGCTGGCTGGCAGCTACAACGTGGTCAGCGCCGTGCGCGTGCGCGTGAGCCGTGTGGGTGCGCAGACGCGCCTGGCCGCGATCGTCGAATTGCTGGATCGCGCACTGAACGACAAACCGCGCATGGCCGAACTGGCTGATCGCGTAGCTGGCCGCTTCGTGGCCGCGCTGCTGGGCTGGGCACTGTTGACGGCGACTGCATGGTGGTGGATCGACCCAACTCGCATGTTTGCCGTGACGGTGGCCGTGCTGGTGGTGAGCTGTCCGTGCGCGTTGTCATTGGCGACACCTTCCGCGCTGGCCGCCGCCAGCGGTGCGCTGGCAAGGCGCGGCGTGCTGGTCACACGTGGTCACGCCATCGAAAGCCTGGCGGCCGTGACGGACGTGCTACTCGACAAGACCGGCACGCTGACCGAGGGGCGCCTGCGCCTGCTCAGCATCGAAACCTTCTCCCACGTGGACGCCGAGACCTGCCTGGCGATGGCCTGTGCAATGGAGCAGGCGGAGAACCACCCCATCGCGCAATCGCTACGCACCGCCACACCGGCCACACCGGAGGCGATGACGTTGCCAGTTGTGGGGCAGGCCACGAACGTGCCGGGGCAGGGCGTACGTGCGGACCTGAACGGCCAACCGGTGCGATTGGGTACGCAGGTGTTTGCCGCCTCGCGTTTTGCAGATCAACCGGTCGTTGCGACCCGCTATGGTGGCGAAGCTCCCATGGAGGAGGTGCCGCCAGCCGCGGCGTGCACTTCCATTTGGCTCGGCCGCGATGGTGAGCCACTCGCCCGTTTCACCCTGGCCGATGCGCCACGCGCAGATGCGCCGGCTTGCCTGGATGCGCTGCGCGCGCAGGGTCTGCGCTTGCATCTGGTGTCTGGCGATGCCTCTGAGACCGTGCGCTGGTGGGCGAATCGCCTCGGTATCGATCACGCCATCGGCGGCGCAAGCCCGGAAGACAAACGCGCCTACGTGCGCAAGTTGCAAGCCGAAGGTGCACGCGTGCTGGCGGTCGGCGATGGGATCAACGATGCACCGTTGCTGGCGCAGGCACAGGTGTCGATCGCCATCGGCACTGGTGCGCCGCTCGCCCAGGCCGGCGCCGACGCGATCCTCACCGAGCCGCGCCTATCCGCCATCAGCGATGCCGTATCGATCGGCCGCTGTACGTTGCGCGTGGTGCGCCAGAACCTCGGCTGGGCCTTTGCTTACAACGCCATCAGTATTCCGCTCGCCACGCTGGGGTGGCTGTCGCCGCTCGTGGCGGGGGTGGGTATGTCGGTGTCGTCGCTGCTGGTGGCGCTCAATGCGTGGCGCCTGACGCGCGCGGTCTAGCGAGCGGTCGAGGAGGGGGAAATGGAAACACTGTTCTTGCTGATTCCACTGTCGCTGATGGCGGTGGTCGCCATTGTGGGCGCGCTGTGGTGGGCGGTCGGCTCGGGTCAATACGACGATATGAAGAGCCCGGCCGAATCGATTCTGCTGGATCCGGACACGCCCGCGCGAAGCGCGACACGGCGCAACTGAAGTGCCGGACTGAATGACCTACGCACAATGGCCGGGGTGCCTTGATGCACGTCAAGACCCCAACCCCGCTCGCTTCTTAACATGACTGCATCAAACCAACTACCTTGGGGAGCAAGCATGGAATCATCCAGCGCGTTGCAGCACACCCAGACCTTCAACTACCGCGTGGTGCGCCAGTTCTCGATCATGACGATCGTCTGGGGCATCGTCGGTATGGCGGTCGGTGCGCTGATCGCGGCCCAGTTGATCTGGCCGCAACTGAACTTTGGCGTGCCCTGGCTGACGTACGGCCGGCTGCGTCCGCTGCATACCAATGCCGTCATCTTTGCGTTTGGCGGTAGCGCGCTGTTTGCCACGTCGTACTACATCGTGCAGCGCACGTGCCAGGTGCGCTTGTTCTCCGATACGCTGGCCGCTTTCACCTTCTGGGGGTGGCAGGCAGTCATTCTGGCAGCGGCCATTACGCTGCCGCTGGGCATCACCAGCTCGAAGGAATACGCCGAGCTGGAATGGCCGATCGACATCCTCATCACTGTGGTGTGGGTGGTTTACGCCATCGTCTTCTTCGGCACGATCATCAAGCGCAAGACCAAGCACATCTACGTGGCCAACTGGTTCTTCGGCGCGTACATCATCACGATTGCGCTGCTGCATATCGTCAACAACGCCGAGCTGCCGGTGTCGCTGTGGAAGTCGTACTCGGCCTACGCCGGCGTGCAGGACGCAATGGTGCAGTGGTGGTACGGCCATAACGCGGTGGGCTTCTTCCTGACCACCAGCTTCCTGGGGATGATGTATTACTTCGTGCCCAAGCAGGCTGAGCGTCCGATCTATTCGTACCGCCTGTCGATCGTCCACTTCTGGGCGCTGAACTTCACCTACATGTGGGCGGGCCCGCACCATCTGCAATACACCGCATTGCCGGACTGGGCACAGTCGCTGGGCATGGTGTTCTCGCTGATTCTGCTGGCGCCGTCGTGGGGCGGGATGATCAACGGGATCATGACGCTCTCGGGTGCCTGGCACAAACTGCGCACCGATCCGATCCTGAAGTTCCTGGTGGTGGCGCTGTCGTTCTACGGCATGGCGACGTTCGAGGGTTCGATGATGTCCATCAAGACCGTCAACGCGCTGTCGCACTACACCGACTGGACTATCGGCCACGTGCACTCGGGCGCGCTGGGTTGGGTGGCCATGATCACCATTGGCTCGATGTACTACATGATCCCGCGCCTCTTCGGCCAGCAGCGCATGTACAGCACGCGCCTGATCGAAGTGCATTTCTGGGTGGCGACCATCGGCGTGGTGCTGTACATCGCCGCCATGTGGGTTGCCGGCGTGATGCAGGGCCTGATGTGGCGCGCCACCGAGGCCGACGGCACGCTTACCTACAGCTTTGTCGAGGCGGTGAAGGCCACGTATCCGTTCTACCTCATTCGCCTGATGGGTGGCCTGTGCTTCCTCGGCGGCATGCTGCTGATGGCGTTCAACGTGTTCAAGACCGTCCAGGGCAACAAGGCGGTGGACGCACCGATCCCTCAACCCGCGCAAGCTCCGCTGGTCGCGGCACAGTGAGGAGACGAACATGAGCAATCAATCCAACAAGTTCTTCTCGCACGAGACGCTGGAGAAAAACATCGGTCTGCTGATTGTGCTGACGCTCATCGTCGTCAGCATTGCAGGGCTGGTGCAGATCGTGCCGCTGTTCTTCCAGCATTCGACCACTGAGCCGGTCAAGGGGATTGCGCCGTACTCGCCGCTGCGGCTGGCGGGGCGCGACGTCTACATCCGTGAAGGCTGTGTCGGCTGCCACTCGCAGCAGGTGCGCACGCTGCGCGCCGAGACCGAGCGCTATGGCCATTACTCACTGGCCGGTGAGTCGGTGTTCGATCACCCGTTCCTGTGGGGCTCCAAGCGTACGGGCCCGGACCTGGCACGCGTTGGCAAGCGCTATTCGGACGACTGGCACCGCATCCACCTGCGTGATCCGCGCGAGGTGGTGCCGGAGTCGAACATGCCGTCCTACGCATGGCTCGCCAAGACGCCGCTGGACAACAGCGACATCGAAAAGAAAATGCACGTGCTGCGCCAGCTTGGCGTGCCGTACACCGATGCGCAGATTGCTGGCGCACGTGAGCAGCTTGCGGGCAAGACGGAAGAAGACGCCGTGGTCGCCTATCTGCAGGGTCTGGGTGTGGAGTTGCGCAACGTGCGCGACATGGCTGGCACGCCCGCACATGAGTCGGCCGCCACCGTTGCTGCCAAGGAGTAAGCCATGGCCATCCTGAGTGGAATTGCGACTGCGGTTTTTCTGGTGCTGTTCGTGGGCATCAGCTGGTGGGCGTTCTCGGCGCATCGTCGCGCCGCCAACGAGGAATCGGCCATGTTGCCGTTCCTGCTGCCCGATGAAGCCGAGGTCGCCGGGGCACGCGCTAGCGCAGCTCGCACGCGTCAAGCTCGCATCAATAAGGACACAAGATCATGAGCGACTTCATTTCCGAGTTTTGGGGGTATTACATCGCGGCGATTGCTCTGGTGGGCATCGTGTGGTGTATCTGGCTGCTGTTTTCGCAGCGGCGTATCCAGATTCCGCCGGGGCATAGCGCCGGCGACGACACGGGCCACGTGTGGGATGGCGACCTGCGCGAGCTGAACAACCCGCTGCCGCGCTGGTGGATGTGGATGTTCCTGCTGTCGTGCATCTTTGCCTTGGGGTATCTGGTTCTCTACCCCGGGTTGGGTTCGTACGCTGGGGTGCTGGGCTTCTCGACACGCGGTGAATTGGCCGCGCAGCGTGCTGAAGCCGATGCGACGGTGCGTCCGTTCTACGAGCGCTACGCCAACATGGACATCAAGCAGATCGCCGCAGACCCGCAAGCACACGAGATCGGCCAGCGTCTGTTCCTGAACAACTGCGCGCAATGCCATGGTTCGGACGCGGCGGGCTCCAAGGGCTTTCCCAACCTGACCGACGGCGACTGGCTGTACGGCGGAGATCCGGACACGATCCTCACCACGATCACCAAGGGACGCCATGGTGTGATGCCGTCGTTGGCCGCAGTGGTGGACGGCAACCAGGCCGTCAACGTTGCCCACTATGTGCGGTCGCTGTCGGGTCTGTCGTCTGATCCGATCAAGGCGTCGCGCGGTGAATCCACCTTCAAGTCAGTCTGCGCTGCGTGTCACATGGCCACCGGCAAGGGCAACCAGGCGCTCGGCGCGCCCAACCTGACCGACCGCACATGGTTGTACGGCAGCTCGGAGGCGACCATCGTCGAGACGATTCTCAAGGGCCGTGACAACACCATGCCGGCGCACGAGAACCTGCTCTCGCCCGAGAAGATCCGCATGCTGGCGGCCTACGTATGGGGGCTGTCGAATAGCAATACGAGTCACACGCAATGAGCGACCAAGAACCAGCCTGGCGCCCCATGACACCCGCTACCGCTACAGCGACCTCGGCGGCGGCGGGTGCCGATGATGCACCGACGGAACAGATGCTGTATGAGGTGCGGCGCAAGATCTATCCGCGCGCTGTCACGGGCGCCTTTGCGCGCTGGCGTGTCTGGCTGGTGCTGGCCACGCAGCTCGTTTTCTACGGGTTGCCGTGGCTGCAATGGAATGGCCGCCAGGCGGTGCTGTTCGACCTCGGCGCGCGCAAGTTCTACCTGTTCGGTCTTGTGCTGTGGCCGCAAGACGTGATCTACCTGACGCTGCTGCTGGTGCTGTCGGCGTTGGGTTTGTTTTTGTTTACGGCGGTGGCGGGGCGGCTCTTCTGCGGGTACGCCTGCCCGCAAACGGTCTACACGGAAATCTTCATGTGGATCGAGCGACATGTCGAAGGCGACCGCTTCGCCCGCATCCGCCTGGACGGCGAGCGCTGGAGCCTGCGCAAGCTGCGCCTGAAGGCGGCCAAGCACACCGCCTGGGTGGTGATTGCGCTGTGGACGGGCTTCTCGTTCGTCGGCTTCTTCACGCCCATCCGCGAACTCGGCATGGAAGTGTGGACGTTCACGCTCGGCCCTTGGCAGACCTTCTGGTTGCTGTTCTATTCGTTTGCCACGTGGGGCAATGCCGGTTTCATGCGCGAGCAGGTGTGCCGCTACATGTGCCCATACGCACGTTTCCAGAGCGTGATGGTCGATCCGGACACCTACGTCGTCACCTACGACACGGAGCGCGGCGAGCCACGCGGTAGCCGTTCGCGCAATGCAGATTTTGAGGCGGAAGGCTTGGGCGCGTGCGTGGATTGCAGCATCTGCGTGCAGGTCTGCCCGACGGGCATCGACATTCGGCAAGGGCTGCAGTACGAGTGCATCGGCTGTGGCGCCTGTATCGACGCGTGCGATCAGGTGATGGACAAGATGCGCTACCCGCGCGGCCTGATCCGCTACACGTCGGAACGTGCGATGCACGAGCGCCTGACGCCCAAGGAAGCTCGCCGACACCTGCTGCGTCCGCGCGTGCTGATCTACACGACCATCATGCTCGTGCTCATCGCTGGTTTCGTCACGGCGCTGGCCATGCGCAAGCCGCTCAAGGTCGACGTGATCCGCGATCGCGGTGCCTTGGCGCGCGAAGTGGAGGGCGGTCAGATCGAAAACGTCTACCGTCTGCAGTTGATGAATGCGTCCGAGCGCCCCGTGCGCGTGACGGTGACCGCAGAAGGCTTGCCGGCGCTGCAAGTGCTTGGTGGCCGCGGTGAGTCGACCACGCTTGAACTGGCGCCCGCAGCCAACCGGTTGCTGCCCGTGCTCGTGCGCCGTCCGGCCGATGACATACCGCCCGGCTCGCACAAGATCCGTTTCGTCATCCAGGCAGATAGCGATAGTGACAGCCTTGTGCTGCGCGAACCGTCCAGCTTCATCGTGCCGCGCTAACGCGGTATGCAGCGGTATCCCCAACAGGAGGCACAGATGCCCGCAACGCAATCTTCCGCCCAAGCCCGGCCGTGGTGGCGTGAGCCGTGGCCGTGGCTGCTGATGGCCGGCCCCTTCGTTGCCATGATTGGCTGCGGCGTCACCATCTGGCTGGCCGTGTCGCACCCAGACCCAGTCATCCAGGACAACGTTGTGCGACGCGGGCTGGTGATCGAAAAGACCACCCCCGTATCGGCTTCGCATTCCGCCGATGCCGCCCACGCGGAGGTCCGATGAAACGCCGCATCCTGATGTGGATCTTGTGGCCGGCGTTCTTGTGTGCCGCGCTGGCCGAACTGGTCGTCTTTGCGGTGGTCGACCCCGCGGACCTGCGCTTTTTCGGCGAGCAGATCACCGTGTCGGCCGAGGCGGTCTACACGGTGTCGTTCTTTGTGTTTTGGCTGTTGTGCGGATTGTCGAGCGCGCTCACGCTGTACGTGTCGCCGGGCATCGGCAAGCTCGAAGCGCATGAACATCCGCTCATCTGAGCGGAGGCCGGAGGCGGGTTCAGTTGGCCTGACCGCTCATCACCTGGCGCAGGCCGGCCATGTCGATCAGCTTGACGTGGCGCTGGCGGATCTGGATCAGGCCCGCCTCGGCAAAGCGCGAGAACAGGCGGCTCACCGTTTCCAGCTTCAGGCCCAGGTAGCTGCCGAGTTCTTCACGGCTCATGCGCAGCACAAACTCGGTCGACGAGTACCCGCGCTGCGCCGAACGCTTGGACAGGTTCAGCAGGAACGCGGCCAGGCGTTCCTCGGCGCGCATCGAGCCAAGCGTCAGCAGCATCTGGTGGTCCTGCGAAATCTCCTTGCTCATGATCCGCAGGAACTGATGCTGCAGCGACGGCAGCCGACGCGAAAGCTGCTGCAACTCGTCATAGCGCACCACGCAGACTTCCGTGTCTTCCAGCGCCGTGGCATCCGACACGTGCCGCATATCGCCAATGCCATCCAACCCGACAATCTCGCCTGGCAGGTGAAATCCGGTGATCTGGTGGCGACCGTCTTCCAGCGTCAGATGTGTTTTGAGTGTGCCAAACCGAATGCCATACACGCCCTCGAGCGGATCGCCCAGGGCATACAGCGTTTGCCCTTTCTTGATGCGGATGCGCTCGGTCACCAGCTCATCCATTTTTCGCACGTCATCCGAATTCATGCCCACCGGCAGGCAGATTTGCCCGAGTACGCAGGTGGAGCAACGCGAGGCTTGGTCGGAGAGTGCGATTCGTGTGAGCACGGGTGGGGGCGAGTGAATTTCGAGTGGGTGAAATGAGAAATTCTTATGGTGCAACTGCGCCGTATTATAGCGACGACCTTGTCATGATCGGACGTTTCCGATGGCGTGAATCGCGGGAAATCCAGTGGATTCCCCCGCATAAAACCAGAACTTTGGTCCATATCAAAAGAGCATCAAAAAGATGAGTGCGGCTGCGCTGTTGAGCGTTTTCCTGATTGCGCTGCTTGGGGGTGTGCATTGCTTGGCGATGTGCAGCGGCATTGCGCTTGCCGCAGAGCGGGGCGCTGCTTCCGTACGCATCGTGTCGCGCCGCCGGCTGTGGTTTGAGCAGGTGGTCATGCATGCAGGGCGGCTGACCACGTATGCCTTGTTGGGGGCTGTCATGGGCGCACTAGGGGCGACGGTTTGGCGCCAGCAGTGGCTGCCAATCCAGCGCGGGCTGTTTGCCCTGGCCAGCGCGCTGCTGCTGGCGTACGGGCTTTTGCTGCTCGTGCGAACAACGGGGGATGCCTGGCGTGCCCCGATGGTGGAGCGGGTGCTTGGTCGCGTGGCGGGAGGCCTCTCCGGTTTGGCGGCCCGGCTGGGAGGTCGCTTGGGCGCGCAGCCTCCGTTGGTTCGTCGCTACATGATCGGGCTGGCCTGGGGGCTGGTGCCATGCGGTATGGTCTACGGCGCGCTCGCCGTTGCGTTGTTGGCAGGCAACGCAGCCTCCGGTGCTGTGGTCATGCTGGCTTTTGGTGCGGGCACGCTACCAAACCTTCTGATGATGTCGGGGCTCGCCGGCTGGCTGCGCGGATTGTCTCGCCTGCGATGGGCGCGGGGCGCGGCAGGCGCCACCATTGCCGCATTCGGTATCTGGGGATTGGTCTGCGCCGCCTGGCTGCCAGAGATGCTCAACGCACATGGCTTCTGTCTGGTGCTGTAGTCGTTTGAAGCGCCCGCGACGGTGATCCCGCCTAGGGTGGCGAGTTCTAGCATCTTCCCGGTTGCGGCATCGCCGGAAATTGCCCTACAATCGACCACAATTCGACTCGCCCTCCGCGCAAATCAACAATCCCAAGCGCGGCATCAGGCGACACCATCCAGCGGCAATGCCGCCCTGGACCGTCGATTCGGGCAGGTGGCCAGTTTTCTTCGGCAGCCGCCCGGTGCAGCATCCGTCCCCATGGCGGCGGAAGAAATTGCCCTTGTGGTGCCTGACCGGCACCGGATCAACTCGCTCCTCCGGCCCTTTTTTTGCGGGCACAGCCACTGCGTTACGGTGCACGGCCAATTGAATCCATTGGTCCTCGCGCGCCAGGCCCGGGCGGGCAACAGCATTCTGAAATGCCGCGTGCGTCGCGGCGGAACGACAAACTTCAAGCGTGACGGCGACCTGCCGCGCGCGAGCAATGACGAACCGTTCAACCTGATGAATACCCAAGAGGCGAAAATCGTCCTCGAGACCGCGCTGATCTGCGCGCAGGACCCGTTGCGAGTCAATGACTTGCGTAAGCTGTTCGACGAAGACGTTTCCGCAGACACCATCCGCGTGTTGCTCGAAGAGCTGCGCCAGGATTGGCTCAATCGCGGCGTCGAACTCGTCGCGCTGGCTTCGGGCTGGCGCCTGCAGAGCCGCCCAGAGATGCGTGTGTATCTTGATCGCCTGCATCCGGAAAAGCCGCCCAAGTACTCGCGCGCCGTGATGGAAACGCTGGCAATCATCGCGTACCGCCAGCCGGTCACGCGGGGCGATATCGAAGATATTCGTGGCGTGACCGTCAACACGCAGGTCATCAAGCAGATTGAGGACCGCGGCTGGATCGAGGTGATTGGTCATCGCGACGTGCCTGGTCGCCCTGCGCTGTACGCGACCACCAAGCAGTTTCTGGATGACCTGGGGCTGCGCTCGCTGGATGAGCTGCCGCCGCTGGAGGATGCCCGCGCCCAGGCGCAGGCAAGCCTGTTGGAACAGGGCGCCATCGAGTTTGAAGGCGGTGCCATCGCGGTGGCAGAACTGACCGAGTTGGTCAACGAGGCGCCCGATAACCACATAGCTGAAGCCGGCGGGAACGCCGATGCTTCGGCTGAGGCATCGAGTGATTCCCCCTTGGCTGACGGCGAGCCTGTTGCAGAAGCGGAATTGCCTCCGGCCAGCGTGCTAGAAGCTGAGTCGGAAGACGAACACAAGACCACGGCCGAGCCGTCTTCGGCTGCATCGAACGAACATTCGTAATGCCATGCCAGCCGTACCATCGGCGCGTGGCCTGACCCCTTAGATTTTTTGAAAGACGTTGTGAGTACCCAGCCAGATTCCATGGATACACGTATGCCGGCCGATGCCGACGCTCAGCCGCCACGACAAGAGGGCGGTGACGGGACCGAGTCCGCGCCGCGCCGTAAAGGACTGCGCCGCGGTCTGCGCAACCTCGTGGCCTCGCGCCGCCAGCCGCAAGAGGGTCGCCCAGAAGGCGAGTCCGGCGATGCCGCAGGCGCGGAGGCCGGTCAACCTGCGCAAGCCCGCAAGAGCCGCGCGCCACGGGCGCGCAAGCCAAAGGACGTCGCTGGCGAACCGGTGGTCGTGGCTGAAGGCGCTGCACCGGCGGAGCAGACGCCGGCAGAGGGTCAGGGTGAGCGACGTGGCCCGCGCGGCCGTTTCGGCAAGAACCGTCGTCGCCAGGGTGAGGGGCAGCCGGCTGCGGAACGTACCGAACGTACTGCGGGTGCCGTTGCTGGCCAGCAAGCCGGTGGGCGTGGCAAGGGCCAGAACCGCAACGGCAAGCCGCAAGGCAAGGCGGGCAGCCAGAACCAGAGTCGCGGCGGCAAGGGCCCGAAGGGTGGTAAGGGTTCCGAAGACGTCTTCCAATACGTGATTTCCGGTGCGTATGACGCCGAAGTTGACGCAGGCGGCGCACCGCAGCCCAGCAAAGTGCGTGAACTGACCGCCGAGGATGATGCGCCCAAGCTGCATAAGATCCTGGCTGACGCCGGTCTGGGCTCGCGCCGCGACATGGAAGACCTGATCCTGCAAGGTCGCGTCTCTGTGAATGGTCTGCCGGCGCACATCGGCCAGCGCATTCTCGCCACCGACCAGGTGCGCGTGAACGGCAAGCTGATTCAGCGCAAGCTACCCAATAAGCCGCCGCGTGTGCTGCTGTATCACAAGCCGGCCGGCGAAATCGTCAGTCAGTCCGATCCGGACGGCCGTCCGACCGTGTTCGATGCGCTGCCGCGCATGAAGACCGGCAAGTGGGTCGCCGTCGGCCGCCTGGACTTCAATACCGAAGGTCTGTTGATCTTCACGACGTCTGGCGACATTGCGAATCGCTTTATGCATCCGCGTTACGGCGTCGAGCGCGAATACGCAGTGCGCACGCTGGGCGAACTGGCTGAAACTGACCGCCAGAAGCTGCTGCACGGCATCCAGCTCCAAGATGGCGAAGCCAACTTCCTGCGTTGCGCCGACGGCGGTGGTGAAGGCGTCAATCACTGGTATCACGTTGCCCTCACGGAAGGTCGCAATCGCGAAGTGCGCCGCATGTTCGAGGCGGTCAACCTGACCGTGTCGCGCCTGATCCGGACGCGCTATGGCAGTTTTGTTCTGCCGCGTGGCCTCAAGCGGGGGCGCTGGCAAGAGGTCTCGCCCGAAGATGTGCGTACGCTGATGGGTACGCTGGGCATGAAGGTCCCGACGGCCAGCGCGGGTGAGAAGAGTCGCCAGGGTGATCGTCGTCGCCAGCCTGCGCCAGTGCTGATGGGGCCGATGTCGTCGGGCTTTACCGGCGAGGCGAACTTCCAGTCACGTGGCCTTGGCGTTGAAAACGGCAACCGCGCTCAGCCTGCGCAACGCCGTCAATCGAGCCCGCGCCAGCCGGATCCGATGCAGACGTCCATGGGCTACATCAACGTGGGTGGCCCGACGACGCTGACCGCGCGTACCCGGATGGGTGGCCGTCCGGACGGCCGAGGCGGTGCGGGCGGCGGCATGCGTGATGGTAACCGCACGCCGGGCAACAAGCGCGCCAGTGGCAAGAGTGGCGGCGGCATGCCGAGCGGCAACAAGGCACCGCGCGGTGGTGGAAAGCGCGGCGGCAAGCGCTGAGCGTTGCGGGTGCAATCCGCCGCACAGCGGATTCTGCGATCTCTCAGGGCAAACTTTGCGTTTTGCCCTGAGACGCAGTACAATATGAGTCTAATCAAAAGTCATCCTGCAGAAGATGGGCGAATGATATGGGCGTTGCGCCCATTTTTTTTTGCTTCAGCAGGTTGGCCAGACCGGGAAATTCTTCAGGAAAAACGTGCATCTGACTGATCTGATTGAAAAAACCCTCGCCGCCATGGGGTACGAGCTGGTGGAAGTGGAACGCGCGCCGGCCGGGTTGCTGCGCGTGTATATCGATCAGGCGGAAAACGGTATCGTCATTGAAGATTGCGAAAAGGTGAGCCATCAGCTCACGCGCGTGTTCGAGGTTGAAAACGTCAACTACGAACGGCTGGAAGTGTCGTCGCCGGGGCTGGATCGCCCGCTGCGCACGCTGGTCGACTTCACGCGCTTCGCCGGCCTTGAGGCTAAGGTGACGCTGCGTCTGCCGGTGGGCGGGCAGAAGAATTTCACGGGAATCATTCAGGCTCCGACGGGGGAGCCCGGGCAGGAACGGATCGGCCTCGAATTCGAGGGCAAGGATGGCCCGGCGCTGCTGGAATTCACGCTGGCGGAGTTGGATCGCGCCCGGCTGGTGCCCGTGCTGGACTTCAAAGGAAATCGAAATAAAGGGAACAAGCAATGAGCCGCGAAGTTCTGTTGCTCGTCGATGCGCTTGCGCGCGAAAAAAACGTCGACAAGGATGTGGTGTTCGGGGCGCTGGAAGCCGCATTGGCTTCGGCGACCAAGAAGCGCTTTGAAGAAGACGTGGATGTGCGCGTGGCGATCGACCGCGAGTCGGGCGAACACGAAACCTTCCGCCGCTGGCTCGTCGTTCCCGACGATGCAGGCCTGCAGGAACCGGACAAGCAGATTCTGTTGTTCGAAGCCAAGGAGCAGGATCCTGACATCAACGTCGACGATTTTGTCGAAGAGCAGATTGAGTCGATGGAATTCGGCCGCATCGGCGCGCAAGCCGCCAAGCAGGTGATCCTGCAGCGTATCCGCGATGCCGAGCGCGAGCAGATCCTGAACGACTATCTGGATCGTGGCGAGAAGGTCATGACCGGTACGATCAAGCGTGCCGACAAGAAGGGCCTGATCGTCGAGACCGGCCGCGTTGAAGCGCTGCTGGCGCGCGACCAGATGATCCCGAAGGAAAACCTGCGCACGGGTGATCGCGTCCGCGCGTACATCCTGAATGTCGACCGCACCGCACGTGGCCCGCAGATCGAGCTGTCGCGCACCTGCCCGGACTTCCTGATCAAGCTCTTCGAGAACGAAGTGCCGGAAATGGAACAGGGCCTGCTGGAGATCAAGGCGGCCGCGCGTGACCCGGGCGTGCGTGCGAAAATTGCAGTCGTTGCGCACGACAAGCGCATCGACCCGATCGGTACCTGCGTTGGCGTGCGCGGCACGCGTGTAACGGCAGTGCGTAACGAAGTCGGCGGCGAGGCCGTGGACATCGTGCTGTGGTCGGAAGACCCAGCGCAGTTCGTGATTGGCGCGCTGGCGCCCGCGCAGGTGCAGTCCATCGTCGTGGACGAGGAAAAGCACAGCATGGACGTGGTGGTCGACGAGGAAAACCTCGCCGTGGCCATCGGCCGTAGCGGCCAGAACGTTCGTCTGGCGTCGGAGCTGACCGGCTGGCAGATCAACATCATGACGCCGGCTGAATCTGCGCAGAAGCAGGCTGAAGAAAGCTCCGTGGTTCGCCAGCTGTTCATGGCGAAGCTGGACGTGGACGAAGAGGTTGCCGACATCCTGATCGAAGAGGGCTTCAGCTCGCTCGAAGAAGTGGCCTACGTGCCGCTGCAGGAAATGCTGGAAATCGAAGCGTTCGACGAAGACACCGTCAACGAGCTGCGCAACCGCGCCCGTGACGTGCTGTTGACGATGGAGCTGGCGAAGGAAGAAAAGGTCGAGAAGGTGTCGCAAGACCTGCGCGACCTCGAGGGGCTGACCCCGGAGCTGATCGGCAAGCTGGCCGAGGGGAACATCCAGACGCGTGACGACTTGGCCGAGCTGGCCGTGGACGAACTGGTCGAAATGACCGGCGTCGACGAAGAACAAGCCAAGGCGCTGATCATGAAGGCGCGTGAACACTGGTTTTCGTGACGTTGCGACTGAGCGTTGATCGTTTTTCGCAATCTCACTTAAAACCAAGCATCGAAAGGGTTTGAATGGCAAGCACAACAGTTGCCCAACTCGCTGGCGAATTGAACCGTAGTGCTTCGGCGCTGCTGGAACAGTTGCAGGCCGCGGGCGTGCAAAAGGCGACGCCGGAAGACGTCATCACCGAATCGGACAAGACCCGTTTGCTCGACTATCTCAAGCGAGCACACGGCAGCGCCGAGGATGGCGCGCGCAAAAAGATCACGATCACGAAGCGTGAAACCAGTGAAATCCGCCAGGCGGATGCCACGGGTAAGACGCGCACCGTGCAAGTGGAGGTCAAGAAGAAGCGCGTGCTGGTCAAGCGTGACGAGCCGAGCGCGGCAACCGCGGAAGCGGAGGCTGGCGCATCGGCACCGGTGGTCGATGCCGAAGAGGTTGCGCGCCGCGAAGAAGAACAACGTCGTCAGGCCGAATTGCTGGCCCGCCAGGAAGCGGAGCTGAAGGCGCGCCAGGAAGCAATGGAGCGCGAGGAAGCCGAGCGCCGCGCCCGCCAGGAAGCGGCGGAAGCCGAGCAGAAGCGTCAGGCTGAGCTGGCCGCCAAGAAGGCGGAAGAGGAAGCCGCTGCTGCCCGTGCTGCTGCGGAAGCCGCAGATGAAGCGCCGCGCCGCAAGGCCGAGGAAGATGCAGTACGCCTCGCCGGAGAGCGTGAAGCCGCACAGAAGGCGTCGGAAGAAGCGCGCGTTGCCGCCGACAAGATCAAGGCGGAAGAAGACGCCGCCCGCAAGCGTCGCGAGGCCGCTGAAGCCGAAGCCCGTGCCATCCGCGAAATGATGAGCGCGCCGGCTCGCGTGCTGAAGACGCCGGCCGAGCGCAAGGCCGAAGAAGTCAAGAAAGCCGAGCAAATGGGCACGCTGCACAAGCCGGTCAAGCCGGCTGGCGAAGCACGCCCCGCTGCAGCTGCCAAGAAGCCCGCTGCACCGGCACCCGCCGCTGCGGCACCGAGCTCGCCGTCTGGCGACAAGAAGGGCGGTCGTGGCAAGTCGGGCTGGCAAGACGATAACCGTACGGGTAAGCGCGGCGGTCTGAAGACTCGTGGCGATACCGGCGGCGGTGCAGACGGCTGGCGCTCCGGTTCCAAGGGCGGCCGCAACCGTCATGGCGACGACAATCGCAATGCCTTCCAGGCACCGACCGAGCCCGTGGTGCGTGAAGTGCACGTGCCGGAAACCATCTCCGTGGCTGATCTGGCACACAAGATGTCGGTCAAGGCCGCCGAGGTCATCAAGCAGATGATGAAGCTCGGCCAGATGGTCACGATCAACCAGGTGTTGGACCAGGAGACCGCGATGATCGTGGTCGAGGAAATGGGCCACCAGGCGGTCGCAGCCAAGCTGGACGATCCGGAAGCGCTGTTGGTTGAGGGCGTGCAGGAGCAAACCAACGCCGAAGCCGAAACCCGTCCGCCGGTCGTGACGGTGATGGGCCACGTCGACCATGGCAAGACCTCGCTGCTGGACTACATTCGCCGCGCCAAGGTTGCGGCGGGTGAAGCCGGCGGCATCACGCAGCACATCGGCGCGTATCACGTCGAAACCGATCGCGGCGTCATCACCTTCCTGGACACCCCGGGTCACGAGGCGTTCACGGCCATGCGTGCGCGCGGTGCCAAGGCGACCGACATCGTGATTCTGGTGGTGGCGGCAGACGACGGCGTCATGCCGCAGACGAAGGAAGCCATCGCCCACGCAAAGGCGGCTGGCGTGCCCATCGTCGTGGCGATCACCAAGGTCGACAAGCCCGAAGCCAACCCGGACCGCGTCAAGCAGGAGCTGGTGGCGGAAAGCGTAATCCCTGAAGAGTACGGCGGTGACGTACCGTTCGTGCCGGTGTCCGCCAAGACCGGCGCAGGCATCGACAGCCTGTTGGAAAACGTGCTGCTGCAGGCAGAAGTGCTGGAGCTGAAAGCCCCGGTCGATGCACCGGCCAAGGGGCTGGTGGTGGAAGCGCAGCTGGACAAGGGCAAGGGCCCGATCGCGACGGTGCTGGTGCAGAGCGGTACGCTCAAGCGTGGCGACGTGGTGCTCGCGGGCACGGCCTACGGCCGCGTGCGCGCCATGCTGGACGAAAACGGCAAGCCGGCGAAGGAAGCCGGCCCGTCGATCCCGGTGGAAATCCAGGGTCTGTCGGAAGTGCCGGGTGCTGGTGAAGAAGTGCTGGTGCTGCCGGATGAGCGCAAGGCGCGCGAAATCGCGCTGTTCCGCCAAGGCAAGTTCCGCGATGTGAAGCTGGCACGTCAACAGGCTGCCAAGCTGGAAAACATGCTGGAGCAGATGAGCGAAGGCGACGTGAAGTCGCTGCCGCTGATCATCAAGGCCGACGTGCAGGGCTCGCAGGAAGCGCTGGTGCATTCGCTCAAGAAGCTGTCGACCGACGAAGTGCGTGTGCAGGTTGTGCACGCCGCCGTGGGCGGTATCACCGAGTCGGACGTCAACCTGGCAACTGCGTCGAAGGCCGTCATCATCGGCTTCAACACGCGGGCCGATGCCGGTGCGCGCAAGCTGGCCGAGAACCACGGCATCGACATCCGCTACTACAACATCATCTATGACGCTGTGGATGAGGTGAAGGCGGCCATGTCGGGCATGCTGTCGCCGGAGAAGAAGGAAGAAACCACGGGCCTCGTCGAGGTGCGTCAGGTCTTCCACGTGCCGAAGGTGGGTGCGGTGGCCGGTTGTATGGTGTTGGACGGTTTCGTCAAGCGCAACTCGCTGGTGCGGGTGCTGCGTGCGAACGTGGTCATCTTCTCGGGCGAACTCGATTCGCTCAAACGCTTCAAGGACGATGTGAAGGAAGTGAAGCAGGGCTTCGAGTGCGGCCTGTCGATCAAGAACTTCAACGACGTTCAGGAAGGCGATCAACTCGAGATCTACGAGATCACCGAGGTGGCGCGTACGCTGTAATGCAGTGGCCGGACGCTACGGTGTCCGGCTCGATTTTGCGACGGTGGCCCGGGCGCGTCCCGCGCCACCGTTTTGTCTTTTTGGGGCCGCCAGCGCGTGCTGGGTTGCCCACGTGAGGAACACACTATGCCGAAGAAATCGGGATCGGCCTCGGGCCGTAACGTACGCATTGCCGATCAGATCCAGCGCGATCTGGCCGAGCTGATCCAGCGCGAAATCAAGAACCCGGCGATGGGCCTGGTGACGCTGCAGTCCGTCACACTCACGCCGGACTACGCACACGCCAAGGTTTATTTCACGGTGCTGGGCGCTGAGCCAGAAGCTGCGGCCGCCATCCTGAACGAGAAGGCGGGCTACCTGCATTCGCTGCTGTTCAAGCGCCTGCACATCCACACGGTGCCGACACTGCATTTCCACTTTGACGGTTCGGTGGAGCGCGGTATCGAGATGTCGCGCCTGATCGACGAAGCCAACGCCACGCGCGCCAAAGACGACTGACGATGGCTGAGCAACACACGCCCAAGCCGGTGAAGCCGCCGCGCCGCGATGTGCACGGTGTGCTGCTGCTGGACAAGCCGATAGGCTGGTCGAGCAACGATGCGCTGATCCGCGCCAAGCGCCTGCTGTGGGCGAAGAAGGCCGGGCATACCGGCACGCTCGATCCGCTCGCCACCGGCTTGCTGCCGCTGTGCTTTGGCGAGGCGACCAAGTTTTCGCAGGATCTGCTCGACGCGGATAAGACCTACGAGACGGTTGTACGTCTTGGTATCAAGACCAGCACGGCTGATGCGGAAGGCGAGGTGTTGATTGAGCGCCCGGTATCGGTCACGCCCGAGCAATTGGCGGCGGTGGTCGCGCGCTTTGTCGGCGAGATCGACCAGGTGCCGCCAATGCACTCTGCGCTGAAGAAGGATGGCAAGCCGCTGTACGAGTACGCGCGTGCAGGCCAGACGGTGGAGCGCGCCGCGCGTCGTGTGACGATCCGTGCGATCAATGTGCTGGCAACCGATCTGGAGGCTGCCGAGCCGACGATCACGTTACGGGTGTCGTGCAGCAAGGGCACTTACATCCGCACGTTGGGCGAAGACATTGGCGAGGCGCTGGGCTGTGGTGCGCATCTGGTTGCGCTGCGCCGCACGCAGGTCGGCAACCTGACACTGGAAGGCGCGGTGACACTCGACGCGCTGGAAACGGCTGCCGAGGATACGCGTGCTGCATTGCTAGCGCCGGTCGATGCGTTGCTGCAGACGCTGCCGCGCGTAGAGTTGGATGCTGAAGAGAGTCGCCGCTTCTTGCATGGTCAGCGCTTGCCGTTGCGATTGGCGTTGCCGAATGCCGAGCAGGTACGCGTTTATGGCGTGCGAGATGCTGACTCGGCATCGTTGCTGGGCGTTGCGGCCTGGCAGGGTGGTGTGCTGCGACCGGAACGGCTTGTGCATCTTTAAGTTCATCTGCGACTGCGGCCAATAAAAATGCCACGCGTGACTGCGTGGCATTTTTGTTTGTGCGATACGGCTTTGGTTAGTGCGCGCCGGCCGCCGCGTCAGCACCGCCGCCCCCCGATTTCGCAGGCTTGGTCAGCCAGATGAACCCGATCAGCACGATGAACAGCACCGCCGAAATCCAGAAGATATCGTTGGCGCCCATCATCGCGGCCTGCTGCGAGATGATGCGCTCGATCGTGCCGTTGGCCTGCAGGTTGGGCATGCCCAGCTGCGTGTATTGGTTGATCGAGGATGTGTACGCCGGGTTGTACGGGTTGGCGTGTTCGACGAGTCGCGCGTGGTGCAGGGCCGAGCGGTTATCCCACACCGTGGTCGAGATCGACGCGCCGATGCCGCCGAACATGATCCGCACAAAGTTCGACAGACCCGACGCCGCCGGAATCCGCTCGGGCGGCAGCCCTGACAGGATGATCGACGTGAGCGGGATGAAGAACATGGCCATGGCCGCACCCTGGATGAGCGTGGGGATCATCAGCGTCCAGGTGTCGACTTGCACCGTGAAGTGTGAGCGCATCCAGAACACAAGTGCGAAGGTGACGAACGCAGTCGTCGCCACCCAGCGCGCGTCCATCTTCGGCAGGTTCTTGCCGATCACGGGCGACAGGAGGATGGCGAAGATGCCCACTGGCGCCAGGATCAGGCCAGCGTCTGTGGCGGTGTAGCCCACGATGGTCTGCAGCCACAGCGGCAGGATCACGAGGTTGCCGAAGAACAGCCCGTACGCCACCGAGATGGCGACGACGCCTGCGCTGAAGTTGCGTCCCTTGAACAGCGTCAGGTCCACCACGGGGTGGTTTTCTGTCAGCTCCCACACCAGGAAGAAGGCAAAGCCTACGACCGCGACCACGGTCAGCACGACGATCTCGGTGGAGTTGAACCAGTCGAGTTCTTTGCCGCGATCCAGCATCAACTGCAGCGAGCCGACCCAGATGACGAGCAGCGCCAGGCCGATCTTATCGATCGGTAGCGCGCGCGTTGGCGATTCGCGGTCCTTGTAGATGACCCACGTCGCATACGCGGCCCCGATCCCCACCGGGATGTTGATGTAGAAGATCCACGGCCAGGTCATGTTGTCCGAGATCCAGCCACCGAGAATTGGCCCCATGACAGGCGCGACCAGCGTGGTCATGCCCCAGAGCGCGAGCGCCATGGAACTCTTGGCCGGCGGATAGGTGGACAGCAGCAGCGCCTGCGACAGCGGAATCATGGGGCCGGCCACCGCGCCCTGGATGATCCGCGCGGTAATCAGCATGCCCATGTTGGGCGCTAGACCGCATGCCCACGATGCCAGCACAAACAGGAGGATCGACGTGACGAACAGGCGCACCTGCCCGAAACGCTGCGTCAGCCACCCCGTGAGCGGCACCGAGATGGCGTTGGCCACCGCAAACGAGGTGATGACCCACGTGCCCTGATTTGGCGCCACGCCCAGGTCGCCCGAGATAGCCGGGATCGACACGTTGGCGATGGACGAATCCAGCACGTTCATAAACGTCGCCAGCGACAAGGCCACCGTACCGATCGCCAGTTTGGCGCCGGTCAGCGGCTGTAGCGGCTTGGGCGCGGCGGTTGCCATGCGTCAGACCTTGGGTGCGGGTTGCGAAGCGCGCGGGGCCGACGGGAGCGACGCGGCCGGCGCGTTGGTAGCGGCTGGTGCCGTTGCCCCACCGCGGCCGGCGTTGGCCGCGATGATGCTGGCGATGACCTGATCGGCGTCCTTGCCGGCCTGGTCGTACACCGTCGTTTGCAGCGGTGAAGCCGTTGGCGCGGTGGCCAGGCTCTGGCCGCCTTCGTCATGGATGTCGACCTTGGCTTCCATCGACAGCCCCACGCGCAGCGGATGATCCTTCAGTTCCTTCGGGTCGAGCGACACGCGCACGGGCAGGCGCTGCACCACCTTGATCCAGTTGCCCGTGGCGTTCTGTGCCGGCAGTAACGAGAACGCCGAGCCCGTCCCGGCCGAGAAACCGACCACCTTGCCGTGGTAAGTCACGCTGCCGCCGTACACATCGGCCACCAGTTCAACCGGCTGGCCTACGCGCATGTGGCGCACCTGCACTTCCTTGAAGTTGGCGTCCACCCAGAGTTGGTCCAGCGGCACGATCGCCATGAGCGGCGCGCCCGGCGCGACGCGTTGGCCGACCTGCACCGAACGCTTGGCCACATAGCCGGTCACCGAGGCTGGCAGGCTCGTACGTGCATAGGCGAGGTAGGCCTCACGCACCTTGGCGGCGGCCTGCAGCACGTTCGGATGACGCTCCAGCGTGGTTTGCTCGGTCAGCACGCGGTTACCTTGCAGTTGTTCCTTGGCGGCTTCCAGGGCGGATTGGGCGGCCTGCACGGCGGTTTGCGCGTGCGAGATTTCTTCTTGCGACACAGCACCGGTGCCGGCGATCTGCTTGCGGCGTGCGAGGTCATCCTTTGCCTTGGCGAGGTCGCTCTCACGCATCGCGAGCGTGGCGGTGTAGGCGCTGGTGTTCGAATACAGCGTGCGCACCTGGCGCACCGTCTGCGCGAGCGCGGCTTCAGCCTGCTCGAGTGCGACGCGCGCATCGGCTCGGTCCAGTTCGATCACGGGCTGGCCGGAGGTGACGAGCTGCGTGTCGTCAGCGCGGATGGCCACCACGGTGCCGGCCACTTGGGGCGTCACCTGGACCACGTTGCCTTGCACGTACGCGTCGTCGGTCGACTCGAACCAGCGGCCATACAGGCCCCAGTAGACGCCATAGCCGACGCCGGCGATCACCAGTGCGGCGGCCAGCGTGGTCAGCATGCGCTTGCGCTTTCCGTTGCCATTGCCGTTCGGGGCGGCCGCGGGTGTCGGCGCGGGGGCTGCGGACGGGGCGGCTTGGGGCTTGTTGTCACTCATGATGTTGGCTCGAAAGAATGCGTTGGAACGGTCGGTTCAGTTCAATTCAGGTCGGATCAGCTATGCGATGCCGTGGCTTCAGGCTTGGCGCCAGGCAGGTCTTCAGCGGTGTAGCCACCGCCGAGCGCCTTGATCAGCGCCATCTGCACGTCCAGGCGGTGTGCTTGCAGATCAGTGGCCTGCTTGCGTTGCTGCAGCACGGTCGTTTCCGCGTTCAGCACTGTCAACTGGGTGCCCAGGCCGGCGCCGTAGCGCGTGCGCGCGAGGCTGTAGGCGCGCTCGGCTTCGCTCAGCGCAGTGCGCTGGATGGTGATCTGCGCGTCGATGCTGCGCAGCGCGGTGATCTGGTCCGCGGTGTCGTGCAAGGCCTCGGTCAGCGTCTGGTTGTAGCTGGCGACGGCCGCGTCATAGTTGGCATACTTGCCGCGCAGGTTGGCGCGCAGCTTGCCACCTTGGAAGATCGGCAGCTTGAGCGCCGGCCCGATACCGAGCTGACGCGATGCGCCAAGCAGCAGGTTTTCCGGCGCAATCGACGCCAGCCCCAGGAACGCTGTCAGGCTGATGTCCGGCAGGAACTCTGCCTTGGCGACGTCGATGTCCTTCGACGCAGCTTCGACGCGCCAGCGTGCAGCCACGAGGTCGGGGCGACGGCCGATCAGGTCGATGGTCAAGTTGTCCGGTAGCTTGGGCGTGCCTTGTGCCAGCAACGTCGGGCGCGTAATGGCGAGGCCGCGATCCGGGCCCTTGCCGAGTAGCGCAGCCAACTGGTTGCGGGCCAGTGCGATCTGCTCGTCGACTTGTTCCAGCTCGGTCTGCGCGGCGGCCACATTGGCGCGTGCCTGCGAGGTTTCAACTTGCGTATCCAGCCCTGCGCGCAGGCGCTGGCCGGCCAGCGAGGTCAGGTCCTTGCGCTGCGCGATGCTGCGTTCGGCCACGTCACGCTGCGCATACAGCGCAGCCAGCTTGGCGTAGGTGCGCGCCACCGTGGTCGACAGCATGAGCCGCGAGGCCTGGCTCTCGGCTTCCATGGCCTTGTCGTCGGACAGTGCAGCTTCCAGCGCCGAGCGATTCTTGCCCCAGAAGTCGAGGTCATAGCTCACGCCCAGCTGGATCTTCGATTCGGTAAACCAATTGCCGGCCAGCGGCGTGCCTTGAAACATGTCGTACTCAGACAGGCGCTGGCGCGTCATGTCGGCATCCAGTCCAACGCTCGGATACAGGTTGCCACGCGCCACATCAGCCATCGCACGTGAGGCACGCACGCGGGCAAAAGCGACTTGCAGATTCGGGTTGTCCTTGACCGCTTCGGCCACCAGCGCACGCAACTGCGGATCATTGAATTGATCCACCCAGTTCTGCGACGGCCACTGGCCGCCTTGCGAGGGCAGCGTCCTGGTGCTGGCCAGTTGCCCGGGTGAGTTGAGCGTTTGCGTGCTGTGCGAATTGCCGAGGTTGGCGCAACCGGCCAGCGCAGCCAGCGCGACGGCAGACAGGGCCACGCCCAAGCGCGCCGGCCATTGCGTCTGCGCGCGGCCCAGGGTCGGCAATGCCTGAGGGACGGGGTTCGAGGCGTTCATGTTCTTTGATAGGTGAAGCAAACGGGTGGAACGTTGGGGCGGTTCGGGCGAAAGCGGGGTCAGTGGTCGGCTGTGCGCACGCGGTGGCCTTCCGGTCCGGTGCCGTTGTCGAGCACGCGTTGCAGCAGCCCGCGCAACGTTTGCACTTCAGCTGGGGAGAAGCCCGCAAAGAAGCGGTTCAGCACATGTGTATAGATGGCGGGCATCCGGTCCGCCAGTTCACGGCCAGCCGCAGTGACCTCCAGATGCACGACGCGGCGGTCAGACTCACTGCGCACGCGCTCGATCAGGCCGCGCTTTTCCATGCGGCTGAGCATGCGGGTGAGCGAGCCGATGTCGGTGTTCAGTTCGCGGCCGAGGTCGGTGGCGGTCTGGCAGCGGCCGTTGGCGAGCAGCACCAGGCAACTGGCCTGGGAGTGCGTCACGTCCATTTCGGCAACTTCTTGCTCGATCGCCATGGACAGCGCCGTCTTCGCGCGTCCGACGAGGTAGCCCACGCTTTCGCACATGCGGTAGTCCTCCACCCGGAAGAGTGTTCCGGGAGCGGTAACTTCGGTGGAGGGTCTTGTCTGTTCGGACATCTTATGTATGCACAATCATTGTCCGGACAAATATACGAATCTGCGCATCAAAGGGCAAGGTGCTGAATATGTGATTCCAGTTTTAGAAACAATGAGTGATCTATAAGGCGCTCGTGCCACGTTCGTTCATGGATTCGTCAAGGGTGTCATCTGTTGCGCATCGCAGCATGCTAGAATGTCAGGTTATTCCGCGAGCTGTTTTTGAGCTCGTGTCACGTCTTTTCGAGTTCACATCCCATGCGCGCGCTTCGCAACATCGCCATCATTGCCCACGTTGACCACGGCAAAACCACGCTGGTCGACCAGCTCCTCCGCCAAGCCGGCACGTTCCGCGAGAACGAGCAGCTCACCGAGCGCGTGATGGACTCGAACGACATTGAAAAAGAGCGCGGCATCACAATCTTGGCCAAGAACTGCGCGGTCGAGTACAACGGCACGCACATCAACATCGTTGATACGCCGGGGCACGCGGACTTCGGCGGTGAAGTGGAGCGTGTGCTGTCGATGGTTGACGGCGTGCTGCTGCTGGTGGATGCCCAAGAAGGCCCGATGCCGCAGACGCGTTTTGTGACGCGCAAGGCGCTGGCCCTCGGCCTGAAGCCGATCGTCGTGATCAACAAGGTGGACCGCCCGGGCGCACGTCCGGACTGGGTGATCAACGAGACCTTCGAACTGTTCGATAAGCTGGGCGCCAGCGACGAGCAGCTCGACTTCCCGATCGTGTACGCATCGGGCCTGAACGGCTACGCTGGCCTGACCGACGACGTGCGCAGCGGCGACATGAAGCCGCTGTTCGAGACCATTCTCGAGAAGGTGCCGCAGCGTGACGATGACCCGAACGGCCCGCTGCAGCTGCAGATCATCTCGCTGGACTACTCGAGCTACGTTGGCAAGATCGGCGTGGGCCGCATCACGCGTGGCCGTGTGCGTCCGCTGCAGGACGTAGTGGTCAAGTTCGGTCCGGAAGGCGCGCCGATCAAGGGCCGCGTCAACCAGGTGCTGAAATTCCGCGGTCTGGAGCGCGAGATCGTGCCCGAGGCGGAAGCTGGCGACATCGTGCTGATCAACGGTATTGAAGAGTTGGGTATCGGCTGCACCGTGTGTGCGCCGGACGCCCAGGACGCGCTGCCCATGCTGAAGGTGGACGAGCCGACGCTGACGATGAACTTCTGCGTCAACACCTCGCCGCTGGCTGGCCGTGAAGGCAAGTTCGTGACGAGCCGCCAGCTGCGCGACCGTCTGGACCGTGAGCTGAAGTCCAACGTGGCACTGCGCGTGAAGGACACCGGCGACGACACGATTTTCGAGGTGTCGGGCCGTGGCGAACTGCACCTGACGATTCTGGTGGAAAACATGCGCCGCGAAGGCTACGAGCTGGCCGTGTCGCGCCCGCGCGTGGTGTTCAAGGAAATCGACGGCGTGAAGTGCGAGCCGTTCGAGCGCCTGACCGTGGACGTGGAAGACGGCCACCAAGGCGGCGTGATGGAAGAGCTGGGCCGCCGCAAAGGCGAACTGCTCGACATGGCGTCGGACGGCAAGGGTCGCACCCGCCTGGAATACCGCATTCCGGCACGTGGCCTGATCGGCTTCCAGGGTGAATTCCTGACGTTGACGCGCGGCACTGGCCTGATCAGCCACATCTTCGACGACTACTCCCCGGTCAAGGAAGGCGACCTGGGCGAGCGCCACAACGGCGTGCTGATCTCGCAGGACGACGGCGCGGCCGTGGCCTACGCACTGTGGAAGCTGCAGGATCGCGGCCGTATGTTCGTGTCGCCGGGCGATGCGCTGTACGAAGGCATGATCATCGGTATCCACAGCCGCGACAACGATCTGGTCGTGAACCCGATCAAGGGCAAGCAGCTGACCAACGTGCGCGCTTCCGGCACCGACGAAGCCGTGCGCCTGGTGCCGCCGATCCAGATGTCGCTGGAGTACGCGGTGGAATTCATCGCCGATGACGAGCTGGTGGAAGTCACGCCGAAGAGCATCCGTCTGCGCAAGCGTCACCTGAAGGAACACGAGCGCAAGCGTGCTTCGCGTGAAGAAGCGGTCTGATCGCCAGTCGATCTGCCAGCAAAAACGCCCCGAGATTTCGGGGCGTTTTGTTTTTGCGCGGTGCTCAGGATGGAGAGCCGATGTGGCCCGGTTCTGCCGTCAAAGTCGAGCGCGGGCTACGCCATTCGGGCGGTTTCCATAGGTAACGGATGTCCCGATCGCGGAACACGTCGGCCCACATGTCGCGCCATTCATGAAAGGTGAGGGTGATCGGGTTGTGCGTATGGACTTGCCGCGTGATGCCGAAGGTGGGGGCTTCTCCCTCGGGTACGAAGCTGCCGAACATGCGGTCCCAGATGGTCAGCACGCCGGCGTAGTTGCGGTCGATGTACTGCGGGTTCTTGGCATGGTGCACGCGGTGCACCGACGGCGTGTTGACGTATTGCCCCAGCCAGCGCCAGAAGCTTGCGTAGCGCGAATCTAGAGCGCCCAGCCGCGTGTGCACAAAGAACTGAAACGCCAGGTTCAAGCCCACGGCCAGGATCACCCAGTCGGGCGTAAAGCCGATCCACGCGAGCGGAATCCAGAATAGCCACATGCCCGAAATCGGATAGGTCAGGCTCTGGCGGAACGCTGTCGAAAAATTCATCCCTTCCGACGAATGGTGCGTCACGTGCGACGCCCACATCCAGCGCACGCGATGGCTGGCGCGGTGGAAGAAGTAGTACAGAAAATCCTGCAGCAGCAGAAGCAGGGCGAACGACCACCATGTTTCGGGCACTGCGCGCAGGCCATGGCTGTACGTCCACGCGTACACGGTTTTGATCATCAACCACAGGAAGAACGCGTCCGACGCCTGATGCATGAGCGCGAGGCAGGCGTTTGAAACAGTGTCTTTGAGGCTGTAGATGGAGGGGTCACGCTTGCGCCAGTACCACGCCTCCGCGCCGATGGTCAGCAGGAAGACCGGCGCAAACGCCAGCAGGATCAAGCCGGGTTCAAAACTCGACGCAGGCGCGTCATGGGTCGGGGCCATTGAATTGTTGTGATGTGTGTTGTCTCCAGCCGGCAGATATACGCCCAAACGCATGCTGGGGAAAAGAGGGCGGTCTAGAGCCCGCCCTCGCAAATTGGTCTGCTCGTGTACAGTGCGACCCGTTATTCGTACAACAATCCACAACATTCAAGAGACATGGAATCCACCGCTTCAACTGCCTCTGTGGCTTCGCAGGCTGATGTTCAGTCCAACGTGATCGCTGAAGTACGCGGCGGTATCGGCTGGCTGACGCTGAACCGGCCGCAGGCGCTCAATGCGCTGTCGCTGGAGATGATCCGGGCGATGTCGCACGCGCTGTTGGCGTGGCAGCACGATCCGGAGGTGCACGCCGTGATCCTGCGCGGCGAGGGCGGCAAGGCCCTGTGCGCAGGCGGCGATATCCGCTTTTTCCACCGCGCTGCCACGGCGGGCAATCCAGCGGGCAACTCGCAACTCGTCACCTTCTTCACCGAGGAATACCGCCTCAACCACCTGATCTTCCAGTACGCCAAGCCCTACATCGCGCTGATGGACGGCGTGGTGATGGGCGGCGGCATGGGGATCTCGCAAGGCGCATCGCTGCGCGTGGTGACCGAGCGCACGAAAATGGCCATGCCTGAAACCAACATCGGCCTGTTCCCGGACGTGGGTGGCGGCTGGTTCCTGGCGCGTGTGCCGGGCAGCGTCGGTGAATACCTCGGTGTGACGGGGCAGATGATCGAGGCGGCAGATGCGCTGTCGGTGGGGCTCGCCGATTGCCACGTCGCCACAGGCGCACTGGCTGCCGTTGTGCGGCGGCTGCGCGACGGCACTTGGCGCAGCGCGGAGCAGATCATCGCGTGCTTCACGGAAGCGGCGTCGGCGCCCGACGCATCGAAGGCCCTGGTTGTCGCGCATCGTCAAGCGATTGATGCTTGTTTCAACGAGGACACCGTACAAGGCATCCTGGCCAACCTTGCCGGCAGCGCCGACACCGAATGGGCTGCGCAAACTGCCGCCCACATGGCCAAGCGCTCGCCCTTGATGATGGCCGTAACACTGGAGCTGATCCGTCGCGGCCGCCATACCACGCTGGCTGACGAACTGCGCCGCGAACTGGACATGATGACGCACGTGTTTGCCGAAGGCGATGGTATCGAGGGCATTCGCGCACTCGCCGTCGACAAGGACCATGCACCCAAGTGGAAGCACGCCAGCGTTGACGCCGTGCGTGCCGACGAAGTGGCTGCGTTTTTCGTCTCGCCGTGGCGGCACGAAGCGCACCCGCTCCTGGGGCTGTCGGACTAGAACCGGTAAACTGCGCGCTTGAATTGAATCGCTGATCCTGCTGTGACCGCTGAACGCCCCACCATAAACCCGCGCCGTCTGTCCGTTGCCCCGATGATGGATTGGACGGACCGCCACTGCCGCTACTTCCACCGCCAGATCTCACGCCACACTTGGCTGTATACGGAAATGGTGACGACCGGCGCGCTCCTGCACGGCGATGTGCCGCGCCACCTCGATTTCGATGCGGTGGAACATCCCGTGGCGCTGCAGCTCGGCGGCAGCGAACCGGACGATCTGGCCCAGGCCGCCCGGCTCGGTGAAAAGTGGGGCTACAAAGAGATCAACCTCAACTGCGGTTGCCCATCGGAGCGCGTGCAGCGCGGCGCATTCGGCGCTTGCCTGATGGCGGAGCCCAAGCTTGTCGCCCAGGGCGTCAAGGCGATGCGTGATGCGGTGTCGGTTCCCGTCACGGTCAAGCACCGCATCGGCATTGATGCGATTGAAACCTACGATTTCGTGCGCGATTTCGTTGGCACCATCGCCGAGGCTGGCTGCGAGACCTTCATCGTCCACGCGCGCAACGCCATCCTGAAGGGCCTGAGCCCAAAAGAGAACCGCGAGATTCCGCCGTTGCGCTACGAAGTCGTCTACCAGCTCAAGCGTGATTTTCCGCACCTGGAAATCCTGCTCAACGGTGGCGTGCAGACGCTCGAGCAGATCGATGCGCATCTCGCGCATATTGATGGCGTGATGATCGGCCGCGAGGCGTATCACCATCCGTATTTGATGGCGGCATTCGATGCGCAGTACTACGGTGCAGGTACCAACGCCCGAACACGTGCCGAAGTTGAGGGCGCGATGATCGACTACGTCGGCCGTTGGGTGGAGCGGGGCGGTTATGCCGGCGCGGCGGTGCGCCACATGCTGGGGCTGTATCGCGGCGTGGCTGGTGCACGTGGGTGGCGGCGCGTGCTGTCGGATTCCAAGGCGCTGGGCCGCGTTAAGACGCGGGCCGATGCGCACGTGTTGTTCGATGAGGCGCGTGCCTATCTGCGGCGTGGGGATGAATCCAATGAGGAGGGGGCTGCTGCATAATTTTTGCTGCCCCCTAGTCACGCTGAAAGAATCTTTGTATAATCTCGTTTTTCGTCGGGCAGCAGTCAGTTCAGGCTGTTCGTACAACGGTGGCCGTAGCTCAGTTGGTAGAGTCCCAGATTGTGATTCTGGTTGTCGTGGGTTCGAATCCCATCGGTCACCCCAAAAGATTTTCTTTATAAAACAGCGACTTATGCGAGTCGCTGTTTTCGTTTCTGTATATCCATCCAGTGAAATATTCCCGCAGTATTCCCATCGCGGGAATACTCGCGCTCAGAGCGCCTTGCGCTTGACCACCTTGCTGCGGTCGTAGACACGCGCCGTGATGGCCGGATTGGCGTGCAGGTCTGGCAGGTTTCCTCGCTCCGCCTTGTGCGTTGTCGCGTAGTAGGCACGCAGATCGTGGAAGGTGAACCGTTCGGCGATCACCTTTCCCTCCAGCGCCTTATTCATCAGTTTGCCCCACATCGCTTTGAAGCCAGATGCGGTGTAGTGGTTGCCGTGCCGGTTCGGGAACAGGTACAAGCAATCCCGCTCCTGCTCTTTGTGCACGGCATCAATGCGAGCCAACAGATCGGCCAAGCGAGGGGTGATAGCAACTTCCTCGATGACCTGGTCGCGCTTGCCACCGCGCTGCTTGGCGCGTTTCGTTCGAATGACGCCGGCAGTGGTATCGACCTGCGGGCGCACGATGTCCAAGAACTCGGCCTTCCGGCTGCCCGCCAGTGCAGCGTATTCCGCCGCCAGCGCGATGATCTTGCGCTGTGGTGTCTGCCCCATCAGCCAGCCAACGAACGCCGCTATCGTCTCCGTAGCGACGGCATGCGTACGGGGCTGCTCAGGATTGCGTCGTACTTGGCGGCATGGGTTGACCTCTGCCTCCCCGCGCTCGATCGCCAGATTGATGAGGTTCGAGAGTAGGGCGGCCTCCCGGTTGGCCCGGATGGGGGCATTCTTTCGCTCCACACGCAGGTATCGCGCAATGTGGGGCGCCTTGATGTCGCTGGCCCGGACTTCCCCGAACGTTGCCAGCAAAGGCTTGCTGCATGTCGTGTAGTCGTCGCGCGTGCCTTTGGCGAGCGCCTTCCACTCAGGCGTCTCTTGGTACTGCTCCCACAAGCGCTCAATGGTGCCGATGTTGTCGCCGTGGCCAAGCATATCCAGTACCTGCTGAATTGCTTTCAGGCGGTCAGTTCCCAGGTTGATCGGCTTGCCATTGACGGGCCGGTAGCGATATGTCACGAGCCCGTCTTTTCGCGGGCGCGCTTCCATGCGATCCAGCAGGCCTTTTGCCTGCTTGACGGTACGTGGCCGGTTCACGCTGCGACACTCCACCGGGGCTCGGTGCGCGGCTTCTCGCCAGATGTGCGACCGCGATTCACCTGCTCCCAAGTGATAGACGGGTGGCCGTCGATCTTCATGGGCGGCTTGAAGCCTAGCTCGCGGGTGATCCACCGACACTGGGCCGCCCCTTGTACAAGGCCGCCAGTGAGGGCTTTCAAGTCTTCATTCGTCAGTATCGGCATGGTTTTCTCCCACTGCTGACGGGTTGTTTCGATGATGCGTTGTGCTGCGTCTTTCAATGTTCTTGCTCTTCCTGGCACCAATCGCAATCCCACTTCGGACTGATGCCGTGTCTGCATGGGGTGCTCTCGTCTGCGTATTCGGGCGTCGGCTCGTCCCAATCGTCTTCGTTACTAGTCACCGCGTCGCCTCCAATATCCTGCTCAGGGCTGATTGTTGGGTCATGCTTGAATCCCTATCCGGGCCAATTGGTCTATGGCCCAGCGCCGATTCTTATCCCGCCATCCGGGCATGAATGGCCTTTCGAGCATTTCATCGTCTGCCCACTCTTCACCGCATCCTGCGCAAGTCAGGCTTGCCCCATACCACTCGAAGTAGCGAGAGAACATGCGGCGCGGCCTTTGGCACGTTGGGCACTCCAGCACAACACAGCGCTCATCAATAGGCGCTGGGGCGTGAATATGCGGTTTCATCACCCCTCCCCACCAGTGTCCTTGGTTGTTGGCGCGCTCGTTGCGGGCGGCTTCGCATATAGCGCTCGCTCTAGTCGCACGATGCGTTGCTCAAGCGATTTGATGCGCTGATCGTGCGACTTTTTCTGTTGCGCCGTGCACGCACGCAAGCATTTGCCTTGATAGAAACAATCACCGCTTGCTGAAGTGCAATGCGGATGTGGGATAAATTCACCCTTGTGCATTGGCATCAGACTCATCCTTCTGCGCAGCGGCCCACTCGTTGTACTGAGTAACAAGCTTATCGATAGGGTTCTCAAACAATGGGCCACGCGTAACTTGCAGTTCTCGGATGTAGTGGCCCGGTCCATTCAATGCATTGAGAACGCGATACAAGGCATCGGCGTCAACGCTAATTGTTCGTTCCTCACTCATCCCGCCCTCCCGCATCTGCTAGTGCTGCCGCTGCGCGGACGATGACACGGCGAGTGGCCGCGTTGGCGTTACCGTCATGCGGCACTGATCCCTCTACGCCTTTGACCCATGAAAATCCAACACGGTTATCAATGCACAATCGCATGCCAAGCTTTACCGCCAGCCGCAGCGCGTCGCCGTCATTGACTAACGGATTCCAATAATTTTCGAGATGCTTTTCTGACCAGATGCCACATGACAGGCCGTAGCGCACTTCGCCCCATCCTTCCATGTCCTGGAACTTAGCATCGTCGTACCCAGCCGCTTTAGCTGCCATTTCGAGAAGTTCTCTATCACTCATGGCTATCCCCTCCCTGTGCTTTTAGTGCTGCCGCTTGCTCGGCCTCCATTCGCTCCTTGAAGGCTTGATACATCTGCTCGATGGTGACAGGCCAGATACAGTCACCGCAAAATTTGGGGTGCAAATAAGAATCCCCCACAGCGGAGAAGAACTCTTTGTAGTCCTCGAATTCGTGCTCCATCACGCCCCTCCCTGCGCTGCCGGTGTGGGCGCGGCGGCGATGGCGTTGCTATTCGCGGCTTGCATGGCAGTGTCAAATGTCAATCCATGGCCGGAGACAAGGAGCGCAATTTTTTCTCGCTCGTCCTCATCCAAGCCGTGCCACCATTTGCGGCCAGCATCGTCTCGAATCAGCATGACTGTCCCTCGTTGCGCTGGGTTCGCTGCATTCATGCTGAAATCCGCCGAGTAGAAGCACCATCCCTCCGCCACGCCCGCCCGCTGGCCGGACTGGGCGGCGCGAGCTTGCCATGCGCGCCATGCCAATTCGTGGCGAGTTAGATTCACAGGGTCGGGCAGCGATTCGTATAAGTTCTCAAACGCCGCGCGCTCATCCCCCACTGGCTCGGTCTGCTGCACGCGCCCAACAGGGATTTCCGCAAACCAGCAATTCTCGGTGCGCTCGACAGTCGGCCAGCAGCCTTCAGTTTGGAGACACACGAACATATCGCCGTCGCCATACCCAACCACTTTTCTCCACATATAGCTTCGATGCTGGTCGCTCTCGACATCGCAGTTCGCCCCTGAAACAAGACAGATAGAACCAATCTCTGGCAACGGATCGCCAGTTCTCCATGCGTTGGGAGCCAAGCGACCTACGATAGTTTTGGCTGTCATTGTTGCTTCTCCTTCTGCTTATCGAGGGCGGCGCGGTAGGCCTTCGTGAGTTGTCGATTGACGGCATGCCCACGCTTGCGCGCGGCATTCGCGAGCTTGGCGCGCTCGGTGTGGCTGCCAGTGGCTTGGCGCAGCAGGCCGAAGTAGCTGTTGGCGGCTTGATAGATGTCCTGTGCCGGCATTTCGCGAACGCGCTGAATGCTGCTATTCAGCGTCCGCTTGCGGGTGTGCCGCACCCATGGGCGAACCACCTGGCCGACGAAGTCGATGCCGCGTGCGACCGGCTGCAGGATGGTCTTCGTTGGGTTGAGGCGCGCACCAAGCCGGGCCGGCAGGAATGCCGCGACGGCAGCGTGCGCCTCGTTGAGCCACTGAGGCGACTCGTGCATAAGCACGAAGTCGTCGACGTAGCGGATGTAATGCCGGCAGCGCAGTTCGTGCTTCACGAACTGGTCCAGCTCGTTGAGGTAGACGTTGGCGAAGAACTGCGACGACAGGTTGCCGATAGGCAGCCCGAGGTGCGCCGGCTGTTGCATCAAGCGCTTGTGCGGCGGCACGCGGTCCATCATCCTAGGGTCGCCAAGGTAGACGAAGTTTTCCCGTGGATCGTGCATCAGCACGAGCTCGGTCAATGCGCGCCAGAATGGCTCGGAGATCTTCGCGAGCAGTAGATCGAGGAGTACGCGCTTGTCGATGCTGACGAAGAAGTTGGCCAGATCGCACTTCAGGTAGTGCGCTGGCCGTGCCCAGTTCTGGGTAATCGAGCGCACTTTCGATTCCAGGCGCTGGGCGGCGTATAGCGTGCCGCGCCCTTTGATGCATGCGCAGGAATCGGCGATGAATGTGCGTTCGAAGCGCGGACCAATGCGGTTGTACAACAAGTGGTGCACGATTCGATCGCGGAAGGCGGCCGCCCAGACTTCGCGATGCTTGGGCCGGTCGATGACAAAGCACTTCGATGGGCCCGGCACATAGCAGCCGCTGGCCAGTTCGCCGTGCAATTTGAAGAGGTTGCGCTCGAGGTTGGCTTCGAAGGCGAGCGCGCTTGCTGTATTGCGTTTCGTGCGCCGGCAGTCTCGGTATGCTCTGACCAACTCGGCGCCCGTGAAGCCTTCCGTTTCGTTCCAATCTGCGGACAGCGACCGCGCGCAGCGCGGCGCTCTTGTGGTTGTTGTTCTGGTTGCCGTTGTTGAAGTTCTGGTACCAGGCGTAAGCGGACCAATCGTGCTATCTACGTCGCCCGTCCGATCGCTCAGATGGGAAACTGCGCGGGACGCTTCCCGGTCGAAACCGGCGGTATCCGTGACGCGCATGGCGGTGGCCTTGTGAGCCAGCGGCACGACCAGATTGAAAAGGCGCTCAGTCATGGTGGCCTTGACCTCCATGAAACGGGCGCTTGGCTGCGTACTTCTTCCACGCCGTGGCCTGTTTGCTGATGCTCTCCGTCAACTTCGTGACCGCCCAGTACTGCTTAGGCGAGACCTTCTTCATGTCGAATGAGAGGCGGATCAACAGCTCGACGAGCTTTACTCGCTCGACCAAGTTGGCGAGGTGCGGCACCTTGTCTTCAGCGACATTCGCGCGATAGACCAAGATCAGAAGCTTCGAGGATTCGCGGACGATCTCCTCGCCGATCAGGCGCTTGAAAGTGCGTTCCATGTTCGCGACGATCATGGTCACCTTGCCGAACAGGTCGTAGCCGGTCTTGTAGACGTCGAGCTCAGTGTGCAGAGCCATGGCGTGTCAAATGATCAAATTACGGAAGGGGTGAATCTGCGGACAGCGACCGCGCGCAGCGCGGCGCTCTCGTGGTTGGTGATCTGGTAGCCGCCGTCGAAGTACTGGTACCAGGCGTAAGCGGAGTTCGGCTCGTAGTCGTCTTCCAACCAGTAGGCGACCTTGTCGAACTCCTCGCCTAGATTCGCCATCAGAAGGCGCCCTTCGCGGCGATTGGGAACCTTGCCGCCACGGCCGGCCGCATACGCGATGGCATCGGAGTGGCTGAGGTCGCCACCATCGCCGGGCAGCTTGATCAGGTAGTAATCCAGCGTGCCGTCTTCGGCGTAGATCGGACCGGCGAGGCGTTCGCCGGGCGCGAGTGGGATCGTGACTGCATCGACACGGTATTCCGTGGCGCGCGGCTGTTCCTTGAATCGCTTGATAAGTTCGCCGATGCGCACGTGCTCCGCTTCGATGTGCTCCAGGGTGACTGCGGTCATGCTGTGCTCCTGCAGAGTTGGACGGGATGGGTTGTTCAGCTCAGTGAATGAGGAGATGGGTCAATTTTTGAATCTGCGGACAGCGACCGCGCGCAGCGCGGCGCACTTGGGGTCGCTGAGCTGGTAGCCGTAGCTGAAGTTCTGGTACCAGGCGTAAGCGGTATCCCATTCGACGTCTTCGTCAGTCCAGTACCAATCGGGCTCAACGAGGTCGCGGTGGCTGTTGTAGATCTCGATGGCTTCGATGCGGTTCATCAGCACGCCGCCAATGCTCTTAGCCCACTCGCGTTGCTTCTCGCGGGACAGCGCGCTGTTGTTCACAGCGATGACCACGGTGTGTTCGATGTCACCGTTCTTGTCGACGCGACCGAAGAGATAGGTTTCGCCTTCAGCGAGCGGGGGAAGTTGGATTTGCATGTCGTGTCCTATGGGTTGGATGAACGGGGTGCTGCTACAGCTTAAAAATGGGTGGGCAACTGCGACTGCCCGGTACCCAGGAGGCGTCGCACGGTGTTTTTTGGGACTCGGCGATGTCCCGCCGCAGTCGCCCGTTGAAGGGTGGGTTACTCGCTCCGCTGCTTGCGCCGCCTACCGCGCATATCGATCGACTCGGCATCTCCCGGCTACGGGCTTTTCGCTCGATCGATGTCGATCAGGATCTGCTTTCACCCGCTGATCGCTACGCCGCCATCGGCAGATCGGCGTCATCGTCGACGGACAGGGACATGTGCACTTCCTGGTCGAGCAGCGTCAGCAGCTTGGCCGCCTGCTTCTCGTCGGGATGGCACTGCACGCGGAAGGTCACGAACACCGTGCCGCCTTCCTGCAGATCCAGCACCACCTTGCTTACCTTCGCGTCGCCGAGCACGATGTCGTCCTGCGCACGCGTGCCGTGATGGATGGCCAGACGGCGGTGCTCCCAATCGCCTTCCCACTTAATGGGGCCGATCTGCGGGTTCTTGAGGTTTGGCAGGTGATTGGCGTCTGTGACCACGTCACCCTGCACAGAGTCATCCTTGTGGTAGAAGCTGGCCTTTAGCGTCGGAGAGAACTGCGCCAGTTCGTTGTTCGACAGACGCACTACCAGACGCAGATCCACGCCCAGCACCTTGTCGTCGCTGTGCTTCTCGATACGGTTGTTGATGTGCTTGACGCGCACGAGGGTGGATTCGAAGTCGAGCATGGATCTCTCCTGATAAATAAAAGGGACCGCGCGGGACGCTGCGGCCAAACGGGGCTGGTTATGCGGCGCGGGCCGACAGGATTGCGTCGTTGAAAGGCTCGACGCCAGGGAGCTTCATCGCCTGCTTTTGCGCTTTGGCGAGTTGGTTGAGCGCGCTCTGATTGATCTCGACCAGGTTCTCGAACTCGGGGTGCGCGACGATGTGCTGCAGCAGCTTCATCTTGTCGGTGACTTGCGCTTTCCAGTTCTCGCGCGTGGACAGGCCTTTGACCTTTGGCGCTGCCGATGCGAGGGGCACCGGCGCGGCGGTGATCAGATCGACGGTGCTGGTGATCTGCTCGGCCTCGGCAGCACCAGCGGCAGCGGTCTGCTGGGCCTGCATCGTCAGTTCGTTGGCCTTCGATTCGTCGCCAGACGCTGCAGCAGCTGCAGCTTCCTGGCGGATCCGTTCGGCTTCGGCCTCGGCGCGCGCCTGTGCTTCACGCGCTTCGCGCTCGATGCGTTCACGCTCCAGTCGCGCGACTTCTTCTGCCCGGCGGCGTTCCTCCGCAGCCTTGCGGGCTTGCTCCTGGTCGTACGCGAGCAGGGCACCCTTGAGCTTTCCCTCGGCGTCATCGAGATACGACGTGGCTGGCCGGAACAGATCGTTCACGGCTTTCAATGCCTGATTGAGTGGGCCCGTGATGCCGGTGCGCTTGTCATCGACCTGCTTGCGCAGCGCCTTCACGCTCTGGAGGTCGGCAGCGGCCAGTTCGTACATGGCCGGGCTGTCGATCACGTATGCTTCGGCATTCGTGAGAGCCTTCTGGGCTTGGCTGACCAGCACCAGCGCGGCGCTGGCGTCGTATGCGATGGTTCCTTGGGTTGCAGTGCTCATCGTGATCTCCAGCCGCCGGTTAGGCGGCGTGCTTGTTGCGAAAGCGGTAAAGGTTCAGGCAGCTCAGGAAGACGGGCCAGTCGTCTGCGTCCGCCTTGGTATGCAGGCGATACGTGCCGTCATCGCGCAGTTGAATCGTCCAGCGGCCGGTCAGGCGTTCACCGGTCTCGGCCTCGGATGCCGCTTTGTATGCAGCGGTCTGGGGGCCGTAGCCCGGCAGCGTCTCGCCGGTCTTGATGTCGAGGGGGCCGCGGCGACCATCCATCGAGATCATTCGGTCGTACGTGCCGGCGTACCGATGGAGCGGGTGGTAGACCTTCTGCTCCATGCCCAGGATCTCGAACGGCTTCTCACGCCGGAAGCGAATCCAAGCATCGAGGTATGGCCTGATGACTGGTGCGAGGCTGTCTTCGTCGAGGTCGCCCAGGTCGTACAACTCGGTCGCCTTGTGCACGGCCGTGCCGAGCTGGCGCTTGTACTCGAGCACCTGCGGATCGACGAACGACAGATCGTTGAGCGGCGCCAGGATCTGCGTCACGCTAGGCACGACTGCGCCGTCAAAACGGTAGGTATGGGTGGCCTCTTCGAAGAGCAGCATGGTTACTGGCGCTCCAAGCGATTGATGAGGTCCTTCAGGGCAATGAAACCGTCAGAAGTCAGCGCATCGAAGTTGCTGATGCCGGCTTCCTCGCAGGCCGCTTGCAGTTCAACGCCCAGGTCTTCCAACTTGCGGCGGATCCATGCGCGCTCGCCTTCGGATGCGAGGTCATTGGCGCTCGTGTCGGCCTTCCTCTTGGCGGTGCTGGTGCTTTTGGCGCTGCCAGCGTCCGTTTCAGACTTGGGCTGCACGTCGATGACTTGGCCATCACCGCCTTGCTGGGCTATGGTGCGTGACTTCGGCATCGGCACGCCGGCAGTAGGAGGCGAAAGATCGTCGTTGGACTGCTCCAACTCGATCGCACCTTCCATTTCGTCGGCAGTCGGCTGGGCACCAAACTCGGGAAAGGCTTTGCGCAACGCTTGCGCTTCTGCGCACTTTGCGAGTTGCCCATAGGGGCGTCGTTTCCACATAGCGTTGGGCTCGACAGAGCGGGCGCTCTTCGTCGCGTAGTTTTCGCGCCAATATTCTTTGGCAGTGAACTCCACAACGGTGCCGTTCAGCAGCCGCTTTACCGTGACGCGGCACCACTTCGGGTACGTAACAGTCGCGTCGCCCAGCTTCTCGGTGACGTCATCGCCGAAATCGGGTTCAGTGACACCTGCATACTCGCCAGAGCGAGCTGCTTGCGTGCGGTAGAGGCCGATGCCTGGCATGACGACATCGCGCATTTCCTTGATGTCCCAGCCGTCCTTGTCCTTCTGGCCGGTGGAAACCGACATCGGCACGATGTGCACCGGCTTTTGCATCGGATCCAGAGCTGCCGCGCGACAGTAGCCGAGCACGAGCTTGATCGACTCATCGCGTGCACCTGGATAGAGGGAATTGCGAAGGACTGCCATCAGCTCGCCTTCATCCATCTGCAATGCCGGCAAAGCCGATACTTCGCGTTTTGCTGGGAGCATCTTGATCTCCTGGGAGGTTGGAAAGGGCGGCCGGGTGCCGCCAGTGCTGCGTTTGTGGAATTACTGTCGGCTTAGGCCGCGAGTTTCTGCTCGGGTGCGTCTTCGATACGCTTGAACGGGTACTTCTGGTCGAACGGCTTGATGAATGCACCGAAGTGGCGGCCGATCGATTCCGCCGTACGGAAGGCTTCGAAGTCTTCGGCAGTGAAGTTGCTGTAGTGGTAGAGGCTGGTGACCTCGCCCTTGTAGTTCTTGAAGCGGATCGCGAGCGTGTTCGTCGCGGCGTCGTGCCCGATTGCATGAATCTGAGACGAATCCACGGTCTGCATGTCGATGGTCTTGGTCATGGTGTGCTCCTTGTTGTTATCGAATCAGGGCGCCGGCCGCACAGCCGACGACAAACGCCATTACTGCACCGCAACCGATGCCGGTGGCGATTGCTGCGGCCCAGTCCTTCCAGGTGGGCTGCGTGGCGAGCTGCGAGCCTGGCCCGAATGCCTCGGCCAGCGTGCGGTATTCGTGGTATTCGACGATCTCGGGTGTGGGCACGCGCATCACAGACCTCCTTGAAAAATGCGCAGCACCAGCACGGCCACAACCAAGCCCGCGCAGATCGCATACAGACGCTGCCTGTTGCGGCGCTGGTATTCGAGGCGTTCGAGCGGCGTCATTGCTGCGCTCCTTGGGCTTTGGCGAGGACGGCCTTGGCATCGCGCACAGCTGTGAGTAACCAGCGGCGCGCTTCGGGATCGGTAATCACCATGCATGTCGAGTGCAGCATGTGCGTGACGGTCTGGAGGTGAATCACCAACTCCCCCACCAAGTTGTCGTTGTCTGCCACGCGCTGCGCGGCTTCAGTGTCGGATACACGCATGTCAGGCTCCCGGGTATTTGCCGTCTCGGATGTCGTTCTCGGTGCGCAATTTCCAAAGGCGCGCATCGCGGTCGACTTCCGCACGAATCTCGTCGCGTGACTTGATCTGGCCGTCAGACCGCTTGTTGAACGGGTTGTAGGTCTGCATGAACTTCTTCGTCATCTGTCGCGCCTTGCCCGTCACCGGGTCGCGCCAGCGCACCGTAGCTTTGCAGGCGATCTCGTTGAAATAGATGCGTCGCGTGTGCATGTCTATCCCCTGCTGGTTGTTCAGTGGCGGCGGTTAGGCGGCAAACAACGGCGCGCCGTGAAAGAAGGCGTCAGGCAATACGTTATTAAGTGCTGCGCAACGCGTGATGCCGTCCGTTTTAGTGCGCAACCAAACCACGTCCTCTGCATCTTCGGGCTCTTCATCTTGCGCGACATAGCCGAATTGCACTCGCGTGCATTGGTGGAAAACTCCATCCTCGTCGCGATAGAAGACGGGCTTATTGCCGCGCAGCGAAATAGCGAGCCCGAGGCGTTGGTCAGTGCTCAACATCGTCATCCCCTCATCAGTAGCGCCGCTTCTGGCTGCGCTCGTCGTCTTGATCGTCGTCGCGCTTCAGAGGGATCTTCGTGGCCATGCGTGAGAGACCGATGCAGCAAGCCGCGTAGGCCGTGAGAGACACGACGATGCACACCGCCCTCACTAGTTCATCGACGGTCATGCGGCGATCCCCATGCCAAGCGAGCGCTCCAGCCGGCCGCGCGATTCCTCTTCGGCGATCAGTGCGTCGGCGGCCGCGTCTTGCTCTGCCACGGCGTTCTTGATGTCGCCGAAGAAGCGATAGATCAATTGATCGGCTAGGCGGATCTTTTCCGCATCAGTGATTTCGCCGCGCTTCAAGAACTCAGCAATCGGCTGCATGTATTCCTGCGGGTCTGCGCCGATCTCATCGCTGCAGTACAGCGGGTCAGCGATCAGTTGCTCGCAGATGTGTTGCTCGGTAGTGGTCAGGATGTGCGGCATCTTTTCCACCTCAGGCAGCGAACAGAGCGTCGATTTCATTCGTCGCTGCGGCCTTCTTGATGGCAGCGTCAGCGAGACGGGCGGCGTAGGCCTTTGCTTCAGCCATCAGTTCGTGCGCTTCGCTGACGTCGATCTTCTGAACGCCGTTGTGCGGGACGAACTTGTAGAGCTGCGTGCCGGCCTGGTTGGCGAGGATGTAGGCGTCCGGTGCGAAGTCGCCCGGCGTTGCCACCGCAGCCTTGACGACGAGGGTCAGGAAACCAACCTTCACGGTTGCGCCCACCTGCCAGTTTTGCTTTGTCTTGGTGATCATCTCGTTCCCCTTGATCAGCTGGCTTGCGCCAACGTCGTGCAGTAACCAGAGAACCCCATGAATTGGTTGCCGGTGCCGACTTCAGTCAGGAGAACGTCGCCATCGGTGTAGACGATCGAAACTCGGCAGCGATGACCGTTCCAGAAAACCTCCTGGCCCACCGTCAGGACTTGAACCTCAATCGGCTCGCCGTGGTGGATCAATCTGGTTGTGGTCATCTCGCTCTCCATCTGTTGGCACCGTGTGGTGCGTCGATGGAGTTCATTAAACACCATGTTTAGTTTGTTGTCAAACACCGCGTTTAATTTTCTTTGGCGGTGTGCAAACGCGGTGTGTAGTTTTTGGACAACAAAAAGCCCGCACGAGGCGGGCTTTATAGTTGGAAGTGACGCTTAGGTATAAATGGGGCGCGCTAGAGGCCAGCGGCTTTCTTGTTCTCCATCACCATCGCCATGGATTGGACCAGGCCATCATCGCTGAGCGTGTGGGCCAGCGGTCCGCTATTGCGGAGGAAGACGTTCACGTCGCGCGGAGTAATGCGACCGTTCCAACCGTTGAACATCTTGAAGACCATATTGATGGTCTGGTACTTCGTGGCGTCATCGGCTCCAGACTGGCCGCGCGCCTCGATGATGTTCATGAGTTGGTAAGACAGCTCGCGTGCGTCGTCCTTGCTACCTTTGAGCTTGAACGCTGCCACAGCTTTCGACACGTCCTGAAAGAACCGGGCGGTTGGGATGTCGCCTTGGGACGCCTGAATGGCATTGCACACCTCTACCTCATCAGAGATCGAAAGCATGTCGTGACGGTAGGGTCTTACGCCTTCTTCGGTGCACGCAAACCGCGCGGGCAATTCTGGTGCCCTCTCTGCTGTTGAGCGGCCGGCGTCATCACCACATGCCGCAAGCGCGAGCGCAGCAAACGCCGCGGCGCTGCCTTTTTTCATGCTCCCCTCCGAAGTTTCAAAAATCGCCCATGCCGGACCGGTACTTGACCCGGCCGATGATGCTCACGTTGTCGACATGCTCCGGCGCGACTGTGACGGGTTCGTAGCGCACATGGTTGTCGCTGACCACCTTCAGTCCGCCATCAGGCAGTCTGAACAGGCGCTTGACCAGCAGCTCGCCGGCATACACCAAGGCAAACACGCCGCCGTTAGCTGGCACCCGCGTATCGGCCGTGTCGACGACCACCGTGTCTTTGTCGAATAGCCGTGGCTCCATGCTGTCGCCATTGACCTTGGCGGCGACTAAGTTTTTCGGTTTGGAATCGAGGCTCCGTATGTAATCGGCTTGGAACGGCAGCGGTTCCCTTTCCTCGATGTGCCAAGTCTCTCTCCCATTCCCCGCAGACAGCTTCACGTCAATCCTCGTGATGAGAACCGTTGACTCCTTAGGGAGTTCGTCCAGGGTCTCATAAGTAACAATCGGGCGCACCGCGACGCCTGTGAGCGTTCTTGTAGGTGATTGTTGAGGATTGTAAGAGGGTGGTTCTGAGTGCTCGTTAAGTCTTATTTCAATCTGATCTGCATCAGATTTTTGCTTGACAGTGTTCATCGGCGGCTTGCCGGTCTCCAGCCAAGTCGCGCTGCAACCAAAAACCTCTTGGGCCTTCAACATGCCGCCCTTCGACATGCCCCTGGCTTCCCAGTTTTTGATCCTCTGCTGAGAGAAGTTGAAGGCTCTGGCGACGTCCGCTTGGGTCGTCAATCCCTTGAGTGTGCGTGCGGCCTCGTAGAGGCGAACCATGGTTTCGTGCATGCGCGGCATGGTCTCACACGTAAACAACCTGTTGATAAACATGGCGTTTGACTTCTGATTAAACGTGGTGTTTAATCAGGGCATGAGCCCTAAACAAACCGCCGTCCATCCCGACTGGCAAATCATCCAAAGCCTTGGCGGTCCGGCAACGGTAGCCAAGCTCCTTGGCTATGACAGCCGCAAAGGCGGTGTCCAGCGCGTGCACAACTGGCGCGATCGCGGCATTCCACCGGCGGTGAAGCTCGCTTATCCCGCTCTGTTTCTCAAGGGATTCCGATACAGCCAGGACGCAAGCGACGACGTGCAGCCGCCTACCGGTGGTGTACGGCAGCGGCGAGCAAAGGGCAAGAAAAGTAAGTAGCGGCATCAGGTTTCAATAGTGCGGCGGCGCCCAAGAGAGGCGCCTCAACGATGACCAGATCATCGTTTTTTTATAGCTCCGAGGGTTAGTCAAGTGGCGTCAAAAGCATTGTTCCCGGTTGCCGACCAAGGCGAACTCACGTTGTCGCGACGCGCTGAGCCGAACGACATGCCCATCGAGATGGTCCGTCGTCAGAAGACTGCAGGCGCCGCTTTCACGCTGGCCTGCTCGTCTTCCGGCCTCGAAGACAAAGAGATCTACATCGCTCTCGGACTCGACGCCGGCTATTTCTCCCGGATGAAGAAAGGCGACGCAACGCTGCAGGCCGATCAGGTTGCCGCGTTCTGCGAACTCGTCGGCAACCGCATCTATCCCGAATGGCTGGCCTATCAACTCGGCTGCACGCTGGTGCAGATCAAGTCGGACGCTGAGCGCGAACGCGACGCTGAACGCGAGCGCCGCCAAGAAGCCGAGAAGAAGGTCGAGCTGCTGATGCAACTCCTGCAGGGGAGGGCCGCCTGATGACCGCCATTCAGCATTTCGAGCGCAACGTGGCCGGCCGCGATTTCGTCGTTGGAGACATCCACGGCTGCTTCTCTCGCTTGCAAGCCCACCTTGATCGCATCGGCTTCGATCCGAAGTGCGACCGCCTCTTCAGCGTCGGTGATCTCGTGGACCGTGGTCCTGAATCGCACCTATGCACGGAATGGCTATCGCGCCCGTGGTTCCACGCGGTGGCTGGCAATCACGAACTGATGGCCTGTGGTTTCCATCTGGGCATGATCGACGTTGGCATCTACGCGGCCAATGGCGGTGCTTGGTTCATTGGCATGACTCCCGCCGAGCGCTCGCTTTATGTGAGTGCGTTCGAGTGCCTTCCAACTGCCATCGAGATCGAAACGGCCGCTGGCCTTGTTGGTGTGGTGCACGCCGATGTGCCGACCGGAACTTGGGCAGACCTGCGCGAAGCTCTGCAAGGCGAGAACGCTGACGCCTTCATCAATCTGTGCACATGGAGCCGCACGCGGATCAGCGCGGGCCTCTCCGATGCGATCCCAGACGTTCGCGCGGCAGTGGTTGGCCATACGCCGGTCGATCGCTGGACCAGCCTCGGCAACGTCATCTATATCGACACCGGTGCCGTCTTCCGTGGTCGCGATTTCACGATCCTTGATCTGGAAACGCTGCGGCCCGTCGACTTGCGTGTCGCTCTTGATTGGCAGGGGGAATGATGCTGACCAACGTGCAAGACACTTCCATCGACGCCTACCACTCCAGCACCCGCCGCAACGTCGGCAAGCTGCAGTGCGACCGCATTGTCGAATGTGTCGAAGCCGTCGAAACGGCCACCATCGCCGAGATTGCGTTTCTCTTGAATATGGAGAAATCCAGCGTCTCGGGCCGGCGCAACGAACTCATCGCCGCGGGGCGCCTGGTGCTGGCTGGTGAGCGCAAGTGTTCCGTGACGCTGCGTACCGTGCAGTGCGTCAAGGTGCCGGCGAAGCAGGGCTCCCTGTTTCAGTGATGTCTGCCGCCGCCTATTACAACGAGATCGACCCATACGCCGCCCAGTGGCTGCGCAATCTGATTGCGGCGGGCCACATTGCTCCGGGCGACGTCGACGAGAGAGACATTCAGGATGTTCGACCTGACGACCTCCGAGGCTACACACAGTGCCACTTCTTCGCCGGAATCGGCGTCTGGTCGCTGGCACTCCGACGCGCAGGCTGGTCCGACGATCGACCTGTTTGGACCGGTTCCTGTCCTTGCCAACCTTTCAGCGCGGCAGGCAAAGGACTTGCGTTTGCTGACGAGCGGCATCTCTGGCCTGCCTTTCACTGGCTTATCCAGCAGCGCCGGCCTCCAGTCGTTCTTGGAGAACAAGTTGCGAGCAAGGACGCAGATCCTTGGATCGACCTTGTACAAGCTGACATGGAAGCCGTGGAATACGGATTCGGGGCTGTCCCGTTCCCGTCTGCGAGCATCGGTGCCCCGCACATCCGCGACCGCCTTTACTGGGTGGCCCACACCGCAGGCTATGGACGCCAGCGGGGTGGGGCAAGCGAAACGCGCGATGGGCGAGAGCCGCCACGGATCGAATCTCAACGACTTCTCGATGCTTGCCGCGTGGCCGACGCCGGCCGCACGGGATTGGAAGAGCGCGAGCGCGTCGCCGGAATTCCTGGCGTCGAGGGCTCGAATGGTCAAGGGCAAGCCTTTGAGCGAGGAGGTATTCACTCAGTTGGCGGAGTGGCCGACGCCATGTCAGCAGGACGGCCCAAACGGCGGCCCAGCGCAGGGGACGGATCGGCTGCCGGGGTGCGCTCCGTTGGCTGGATGGCCGACGCCATGTCAGCAGGACGGCCCAAACGGCGGCCCAGCGCAGGGGACGGATCGGCTGCCGGGGTGCGCTCCGTTGGCTGGATGGCCGACGCCCATGGCGGGCACTCCGGCGCAGAACGGGAACAACCCTGCGGGGAACAACGACAGCAGCCGCAAGACGGTCAGCTTATGCGAATGGTCGATGCAGGATGTGATCGACTCGAACTGGCGCGGCCCGGCCCGACTAACGGCTTCTGGCGAGATGCTGATTGGCTCCTCTGCCGGGATGGAAAGTGGCGGCCAGTTGAACCCGGCACATTCCCGCTGGCTCATGGGGCTCCCGCCCGAGTGGGACGCCTGCGCGCCTACGGAAACGCGATCAATGCTATCCAGGCGCAAGTCTGGTGCGAAGTCGTGATGGAGGCGCTTCAGTAATGGCCTGCAACTGGATCAGGGGCGTTAATCAGTGAGCACCATCATCATGTCCCTCTGTTGGCCGTTGCAGATGCCTCCTACGCCAAAGGCAGTGTTGATCTCGCTCGCCGACAACGCGAACGATCAGGGCCACTGCTGGCCGTCGCTGACCAAGATCAGCGAGCGGACTTGCTTCGGTCGGACGGCTGTGATCGAGGCAGTGAAATGGCTTGAGGCACATGGCGCGATCAAGGCAGATCGAAGCGACCGATACCGCACGACATACATCGTCACGCCCCATGGATACAACTCTACCGGACTAGTCCGCGAGACAAACCAGTCCGCGAGCCGAACTAGTCCGTATGACGGCGCACTAGTCCGGGAGGCGGACGACGAAGTCCGGGAGGCGGACGACGAAGTCCGGGAGGCGGACACTAACCGTCAAGAACCATCAGTAACCGTCAATAAAGGCAACCGTCAAAAGCGCGTATCCGCGCTGGCTGACCTCTCGAAGTTCGATTTTTCATCGTGGCCGTCGGAGCCTGCCGATCAGGTCTTCACCGATTGGCTGGCCCTCCGCAAGCAAAAACGCGCTCCAGTGACGGCCACGGTGATGGAAACCATGGGCGAGCAACTGCGTCAAGCGTCAGCCCTTGGCTACACGGTGGATGATGCGATGAAGGTCTGCGTGCTGCGCGGCTGGCAGGGATTGAAAGCGGAATGGCTTGAGCCGAGGAAAGCCGGACCGCCTCGCGCGGGACCGCCGCAGAAGTTTGATCCAGTCGCCTACGTGAACCGAAACCGCCAGAGCCCGAGAAATGACCAACCTGACAGCATCATCGACGTGGAAGCAAAGCCAGTGGCTTGAGCCGCATCCGGCGCTCGGCATCTCGTTGATGGATCACCTGTTCAACCGCTTGGATGGCGCGTATCCGAACCGCTGGCGCGCCTCGTTCGTGAACGAGCAGGCTATCGCCAACTGGCGCGAGTCGTGGGCGGAGACGTTCGACGACGAAGGCCTAACCCCTGACCTCATCAAAGCCGGGCTGCGGGCGTGTCGTTCGCGCTACGACTGGCCGCCATCTGTCGCCGAGTTCGTGAAGGCATGCCGCCCGCCGATCAACTACGACGCAGCGCTCTACGAAGCGACCCAGCAACTGCGCCTGCGCGCGGAGGGCCGCGACCAGTGGAGCAATCCGGCGATCTACTGGGCAGCGATCAAGGTGGGTGAGTTCGACATGCTGAACACCGGGCATTCCGTGCTGATCAAGCGGTTCTCTGCCGCGCTGGATGAAGTTCTGCAGGGTGATGTAGCGCCTGTTCCTCCTCGGGCCCCTGCGCTTCCGGCGCCAGGCCGTGGCTCGGCCAACCCGGATGCCGTGCGCCAAGCAGTAGAGAAGGTGCGAGCAATCCAGCAAGTGCCCGGAAACAAGGACTGGGCGAAGGTGATCCTGGATCGAGTGAAGAGGGGCGAGAAGGTGCCCATTGCTTGTCACGACATGGCAAAGCGCGCGCTCGGGCTGACTGATCAGGTGGCCGCATGAGCCTCGGCGAAGAAACCTTCGCGCTGCACCTGCGGCCTTCCTGTGATGCCAACGTGTTGGCGCTGGACCTTGGCACTTATTGCGGCTGGGCCATCGCCACCAAAGACGGTGGCGTGAGCTGCGGCACCGAACACTTCATGCAGCGCAACAAGTGGCACCCGGGTGTTCGGTGGTCCAACTATCGCGCGTGGCTGTCCGAGCTGATCCGCGAAAAGCAGATCACCGTCGTGTACTTCGAGGACGTGAAGCGCCACGCCGGCACGCTGGCAGCGCATGTCTACGGCGGGTACTTGGCCATGACCGAAATGGTCTGCCAGCAGCACAACGTGCTCATGACCGGCATCGGCGTTGGACAGGCGAAAAAGAAATGGACGGGCCGCGGCAACGCCAAGAAGCCCGAGATGATCGCCGCAGCTCGGCGGCGCGGATTCAAGATCGCGGCCGATGAAGATGACACGGCGGATGCGCTTGCTCTGCTGGCTTGTGCGCTCGATCAGGAAGTTTGGAGGGCTGCATGAGCGACGTTCGCTGCGAGGACTGCGCCAAGTTCTCGCTGCAGGAGGACCGCGGCGCTGCGCTGATGGGGCGCGGCAAGTGCGCGGAAGAGGAAATCAAGTCGGTGCGCTACGACGCTCTGCGCAAGAAGCCATGCAAGAAGTTCGTGGCGGCAATCGAACAGGTGGCCGATGCGCGGGTCGAGTGGCTGAGGAAACAGGGGATCGTGTGATGGACGCAGAAAAGGGTACGCGCGCTGCGCAATGGGACGGTTATTGCTCGTATTGCGGGGGCCTCGGCCATCGGCCGGCGAACTGCCAATGGAATCGCGTTCGGCTGGCGCGGGTGAAATCATGACCAGGATCACCAAAGCCATGATCGAGCGCAGCGGCTGGCGCTATTGTTGCGTGTGTCGAAAGCTCGGCCCGCGCGTCAAGGCGCATTGGACGCATGAGGGCCGTGATTACTGCGACTACCACAAGCCTTCGCCAACACCGATCACTGAGCCGAGCGTGCAGACCGAGAAGGCGGTGATGGTATGACCAAGCGCATCTACATCTCTGGGCCTATGTCCGGTTTGCCCGGGCTCAACTTCCCGGCCTTCCACGCCATGGCCTCCCACCTGCGCTCGCTTGGCCACCACGTCGTCAACCCTGCCGAGATCAATGTCGATCCGTCGGCTGGCTGGGCCGAGTGCATGCGCGCTGACATCCGCGAGTTGGTGTCGTGTACGGCAATCTGCCTGCTGCCGGGTTGGGAGAAATCGCGCGGCGCATCGCTGGAGCACCACATCGCGCAGTCTCTGGGCTTCGAAGTCATGACGATGGAAGAGGCGACGTCAATGAGTTTGGAGGCTGCTTGATGGCTCGCTCAAAACGTCCGCGCAAGGCGTACCGGCCGAAGGCGTGCACACCACTGGACGGCTATATGAAGCTGACCCGTGCAGGTGTCGCGCGGCTGCCAATGGAAGAAGGCGATGCCGGAGAGCTGGAATTGGTCGTACTGAGCGCGTTAGAGGCGATTTCACACGGCCACGGCACGCCCAATGAATGGAATTCGGTGGCCAGGGCTATCAACCATTCATGGACGTTGGCGAACCAGGGTATCGGTTCGGAGGTGATCGGGCCGCTCGCAGAAGCTGAGAATGCCATGCGCCGTGCCGGTGATCGGTTCTGCAAGGTCGGCAAGGTGGCGCTTGACGGCGATGGACTGCGGGCGGTGCGCGAGGCAATCGAGCTGTGGGGCCAGCAACTGCGCATCTGCACGGTCGGCGAGGTGGACGCCGCAACTCGCCTGGTCGAGCGCGAATACTGGCGCACGCCGGCGGAGAAGGGGGTGGGGCTATGAACTGCAAACCTGGAGATTTGGCTTACATCGTTAGCTCACTATTTTCCGAGAACGTTGGGAAGGTGGTGAAGGTTATTGAACCGGCGACTTCTTGGAATGGAAATGAAGGCTGGATTTGTGAAATTTGCACTCCACTGAAGGCTTTAAATCCTGAGGGGATCATTCAGGCTGAAAAAATAATCCATTGTCGAGATAGCAGTCTTCGCCCCATCAGTGGCGTACCGGTTCACGACGAGCAAACCAATGAGGTGACGGCATGAGCGAAATCACCCTCGTGAAGCAGGCGCCCGTGGCAATCCCCGAGGTGGACCGCGCCGCCGCGCGCCGCGTGCTGTTCGGCGCCATCGACGGGCTGGGCGAGAAGGGGAAAAAGCAGTGGCGACGCTTCGTGAACGGCCTGTTCAACCTGGAGCCGGGCGAGATGGTGGAGATCGTCACGCACAAGGCGCGCAGCGGGCCCTTCCATCGCTATCACATGGCGCTCGAGCAGCGTGTGTTTGAGGCGCAGGAGCGCATCGGCGATTTCGAGCAATTCCGGCTGTGGCTGAAGCTGGGCGCCGGGCACGTGGATTGGATGCCGGGCCCCAAGGGCGGCGTGTTCCCGGTGCCGAAGTCGATCTCGTACGCAAAGCTGGAGGACGACGAGATGCGCGACTTCCACGAAGCGGCGGTGGCATTCCTGCGCACCGGGCACGCCCAGCGCTACCTTTGGCCGGCGTTGCCGCCGCAACAGGCCGACGAGGCGATCGAATCGGTGCTGCGGAGCTTTGAGCGATGAAAACGAGCACAGTTCTGCTTCTGATGGCGTCCATCATCAGCGCCCCGCACCTCAATAAGCATCAAGCGATGGTGTCCAGCTGGGTGCTGTACGTGTGCGTGATCCTCTGCCTGCTGCGGGGCGACTGATGCAGAGCAAGAACAAGAAGGCGCCGACGGCGGCCGAGCGCGAGCACATCGTGCGCATCAAGAAAATGGCTTGCGGATGCTGCGGCGCCTCCGGGCCGTGCGACGCGCACGAGCTGGTACAGGGCATGTGGTGGACAAGCATCCCGCTCTGCAAAGACTGCCACCAAGGCAGCTTTAACGGCATCCACGGTCAGCAGCGCATCTGGAAGGTGCTGAAGAAGACTGAGCTGTCCGTGCTGAACGACACGATCCGATTGCTGTTTGCTTAAGGGGAAGAGGGAATGGGAATTGAACAGCGCTTGGAGAACTGGGCCCGCGTCGTGCGCGACCCGCAATCACAGCCGCAGTGCTGCGCCTCGTGGGCAAAGCTGGCTACGGCCCTGCGCGACGCCGAGAAAGGGACATTGGCCGAGCCGTCCATTCCGCGCGACGTGCACGACGGCTGGCTGGTCGAACGCGCCTGGCAGACGATCTCCGACCCGATCGCAAAGCGCCTGCTCCAGTACTACTACGTCCACCAGCTCCCTCCCGAGATCGTCTGCCGCATCCTCGTGCGCAAGTACGGCGCATCGCATCACACGCTCAAGCACTGGAAGGTGCGGCTGGCGAAGGCGCATTCGATCGCGGCGCACGTGATTGATGGCGAGGTGGCGCGCGCGGAGATGGCGGCTGCTGTGCAGCGGATGACGCAAGCGGTGGCCGTGTAACTTTCTTGGGTCTGAATCGCGCAATGAGAGGCGCCTAGCGTCAGGCCAGAATGGCGCCCACCAGTTGGAGCGCCGCGCCAACTCCAACGAATGCTAGTGCATAAGGCAAGTGCTTTTGCCGCCTGTGCATGCTAATGCGTTGCTCCTTCGTAGAATTGCCAATCATGCTGACAGAGCCATCAGCGTTGTATTGGACGGTGGGCGCACAAGTTGCCGCATAGATGGCGGCAACTGTAGTTGCGAGCAGGCCTGCAATGTTGAACGATGTAGAAACCAAAGACATTTTTCCTCCCAAACCTCTTGTAAACTCTGTTCAAATATTCTATCCTGCGCGTAGATTACTGAAGCCCTTGCGGCGTTTCCGGCTCTGACCGCGACAGCATCCATTCGGAGGGATGCTTGTCCTCAGACGAAGCGCAGCACCCAAGCCCGCCACTGAGCGGGCTTTTTGCTTTCCGGGCTCAGATTGCTCGTTCTCTAATGACCGAGGCCGGCGCGGCCAATAACCGCCCCGTGTGGCGTATGTGACCGCCCAACGTATCCCGATTACCTCTCAAGCCCGCACAGAGCGGGCTTTTGTGTTTCCGCCATCGATATGCTTCCTTCCACCGCGCTGCCTGAGAAGTCGTATCGCGACCCCATGCTGGTGTTGCAGAACAAGCAAGAGCGTGAGGCGTCGGAAGCGAGGCGCGAGCAGGCCCGCAAGCTCGCGCGCATGTCGCTGGCGCGCATCCGGGCCGAATTGCTGTTCACCAAGGACGCCGACTGATGTTCGCCCCGACCATGATGTACCTCTGGTGGGGCGTCTGGCTGGCCGCCTGGTGGCCGAACAACGATGGGTGACGCCATGACGCCGGAACAATTGACCATCCGAATCACCATCCCGTGGTGGATGAAGTTGCACATTCGCGCCGTCGGCTGCTTCGCTGCCATCACTGGCATGGAAATCGACATGGAAAAACTGGAAGCCAAGGTCTGGCGCTCGTTGCGCGCCGAGGTGATCCGCGAACGGCTGCCGAAGGCGTAGCCGCTTCACCCAAACCGCAGGCTGCCCATCCGGGCTAAGCGCGCCAACAGGGAATTGCCCCGACAGGCGAACGGGCTGGCGGTTTGGGTGAGGGATGCCCGTCCATTCAGTGTGTGAGACATGTTCCGCATTCTTTCCATCTGCAAGGGCGGCGGCTACCGGTATTGCCGCACCGATCCTCCGCATCCACGTCGCAATTCGAATGGCCTGTATCCGTTGCATCGGGTACTCGCAGAAAACAAGCTTGGCAGGCTGTTGGAGCCAGGCGAGGTTGTTCACCATAGGGACGAGGTGAAAACCAATGACTCCCCGGACAATCTAGAGGTCAAATCTGCGCGAGAGCATTCACGCGACCACGGGTACATAGACAACCTCAGATTCACGTGCCCGTGCGGGAATGTGTTTGAACTCAAGCCGCATCGCGCTCGGCAGCGCTTGCAACAAAGCATGACCGGAACCCTCTGTTGTTCCCGGCACTGCGGTCGAAAGTACGCGGCAAAGCCCAGCAAGTAGGGCTGCCGCAACCAGTTCCTTCGTGTGTCTCCTCCTGGCAGGCAACTGCCCTTGGCGCCCGCTTGGCTTCGGCCGGCGGGCGCGTTGTTTTTGGGGGCGCCACAACCAACAACCTGAGTAAGCCATGGCGCAGTCTGAAAAGCCCGCGCCGGACTGGGAGCGCATCGAAGCCGACTACCGGGCCGGCCTGCTGTCGGTGCGGGAAATAGCGTCCTCTCAAGGCATTTCGCACACTGCCATCCAGAAGCGCGCGAAGACGGAAGGGTGGGAGCGCGACCTAGCCGCCAAGATCAAGGCCAAGGCCGAGGCGCTGGTTGCCAAACGCGAAGTTGCCAAATCGGTTGCCATGGAAACTGCGGCAACCGAGCGGGTGATCGTCGAGGCAAATGCCGAGGTGATTGCGGGTGTCCGCATGTCGCACCGGCAGGACATCGCACGCGCGCGCAAGTTGGCCATGACACTCCTGGAGGAACTGGAGGTCGAAACCGGCAACGTCGATTTGTTCGAGGAGTTGGGGGAAATCCTCCGCTCGGAAGACGACAAGGGCCAGGACAAGCGCAACGACGTCTACCGCAAGGTGATCTCCAGTGCTGGCCGGATCGACGGCATGAAAAAGCTGGCCGAGACGCTGAAAGTGCTGATCAGCCTTGAGCGTGAGGCCTACGGGCTCGCTGAAACCGAACGGCCGCCATCCGACAACTCGCAGTTGCTGAAGGAGATTGCGGCACACCTCCCTGACTGATGGCCCTGAGTCTGCAAACGAAGCGGGAACTTGATCGCTGGTACAAGCTGATCGAGCATCCGGTGCAGACAGAGCTGCTGCACGCGGTCGAAAATGGCGTCCGTTTCCCTGTGGTGCCTGCTGGGCGCCGGTCGGGAAAGACGGAGCGCGCGAAACGATTTGTCGCCAAGATGGCGATGCGGCACAGCAATGAGATGTACTTCATCGCTGCGCCTACCCGCGACCAGGTCAAAAAGATCTACTGGGCGGACATGAAGCGCCTGTGTCTGACGAGCCTGTGCAAGAAGCCGCCGTCGGAAACCGAGTTGATCATCTTCATGGACAACGGCACGCAGGTGCAGTTGATTGGTCTGGATCGGCCAGAGCGTATTGAGGGTGTTTTCTGGTCCGGCGGCGTGATCGACGAAATCGCCGACATCAAGGCGGAGGCGTGGGAGGCGAACATCCGCCCTGCGCTGGACACATTCAATCCGACGCGCCCGGGGTACAAGGCGTGGTGCTGGCTAATCGGCGTGCCCGATGGCCTGAACCACTACTACGAAATGGCGCAGTACGCGGAGACTGCTAACGATCCCGACTGGAAGGTGTTCCACTGGAAGAGTTCGGAGATTCTGCCTGCCGAGACGATCGCCGCTGCCCAGCGGCAGATGTCGAAAAAGCAGTTCCTGCAGGAATACGAAGCCAGTTTCGAGACTGCCGCGGGGCGCATCTACGAGGACTACAGCCCGGCGAACTACACCACCGAGACGATCCAGCCTCACGAGCAGCTGCTTTGGTATCACGACTTCAACTTCACGCCGCTGAGCAGTGGCGTTGGTGTGCGGCGGGGCGATGCTCTTTTCTTACTGGAAGAAATCGTACTCACGTCGGCGGTATCTAGGCAGTCGGCGCAAGAATTCGTGGATCGCTTCAAGGACCACAAGAACCGCCATGTGATCATTTACGGTGATCCTGCGGGGCGTGCGGGCGAGAAACACGGCCATGCCTCGGATTACACCGAGATGGAAAAGGTGCTGCGCGAGAACGGGTGGCAGTTCACCAGGCGAGTGAAAAAGGCCGCGCCGGCGATCAAAGATCGTCAGAACGCCGTGCGCGCCAAGATCAAGAACGCGGCCGGCGAGATTTCGTTGTTCGTCAACACGAAACAGGCGCCGTACACGCACAAGGGCCTCGCCACCGTCCAACTCAAGAAAGGTTCGACCTTTCTGGAGGATGAGACGGAATACCAGCACATCACGACCGCCGTCGGCTACATGGTCGATTACGAGTTCCCGATCGTGAAACGCGAAACGCAGGTCGAAAGCCTGCACGCATAACCAAAAACCCACGCATGAGCGACGTCCGCACACCATCTAAGGCCGTGTCCGCCATGGCCGAAGACTGGCCGCTGATCGATGCCCTCATGGGCGGCACCACGGCCATGCGCAAGGCTGGCAAGAAGTATCTGCCGCAGTGGCCAAACGAGCAGGACGATGCCTACAAGAACCGCGTGGCCACCGCAACGTTGTTCCCGGCGTTCTCGCGCACGGTCGAGGTTTTGACGGGAAAGCCGTTCGCCAAGCCGATCACCTACAGCGATGACGTGCCTCCACGTATCAAGGGATGGTCGGAGGACATCGATCTCCAAGGCCGCAACCTGCACAGCTTCGCTGACAGCCTCTGTATGGAGGCGCTGGCGCGCGGAATTGGCGGCATCCTGGTCGACTTCCCAAGGACGACCGACAAGGCCGGCCGCAAGCTGTATAAGACGCTCGCTGACGAGAAAAAAGCAGGCGTGCGCCCGTACTTCGTCCAGATCCTGGCAGGGAACATCCTCGGCTGGCGCTCGCGGCGCATCAATGGCATTGAGACGCTGACGCAGCTTCGCTTGCTGGAAACCGTCATCGAGGAAGACGGCGAGTTCGGCGATGTCGAGATCGAGCAGGTCCGCGTGCTCTATCCGGGCCGGTGGGAGGTTTGGCGCAAGTCCGAAAAATCGGTCGATGCGCTTAAACCTGACTGGCTTCTGCACGACAAGGGTACGGTCAGCCTGAAACGCATCCCGTTCGTGCCGTTCTACGGCAAGCGCACTGGCTTCATGACAGGCGTGCCGCCGCTCGCCGAGCTGGCGCATATGAACGTCGAGCACTGGCAGTCGAAGAGCGACCAGCAGACGATTCTGCATGTCGCACGCGTGCCGATCCTGTTCGCCAAGATGCTCGGTGACAAGACGAAAATCACCGTCGGCGGGTCCTCGGCGATTCGGTGCGAAGACGAAAACGGTGACCTGAAGTACGTCGAGCACAGCGGCGCTGCCATCGAGGCCGGCCGCAAGGCGCTGCTTGACCTGGAAGATCGCATGCGCCAAATCGGCGCCGAGCTGCTGGTCATCAAGCCAGGCAATACCACCGTCACGCAGACGCGCGCGGATAACGAGCCCGGCACCTGCGCTCTGCAGCGGATCGTCCAGGGGCTAGAAGACAGCCTGGATGGCGCTTTGCAGCTTGCCGCCGAGTGGGTTGGCGAGCAGGAAGGTGGTCACATCCAGATCTTCCAGGACTTCGGCGTCGCATCGCTGGCCGAGGCATCGCTCGAACTGCTGCGGGACATGAACGTCGACGGCACGCTGTCGGATGAGACGCTGTTCCGCGAAACCCAGCGCCGCGGCGTTGTAAGCCCGGAATTGGACTGGGTCGGCGAGCAGGAGCGCATCAAGAAGAACCGACCCAAGCCTGGGACGGCACAGATCAACGACTGAGCGGCCCAGCGCCGCACCGATTAACCGAGGCCGCAGCTAACCCCTGCGGCCTTTTTCGTGTCCAGACGGCGGATGCCAGAGGGCGAAACGCGGCGGATGCCGCACAGGAACACAGGGCGGATGCCCGGAGTAAGCCACCATGCCATTCAAGTACGACGCTGAAGGTCACATCGTTCTCCAGGAAGTCAACGGTCAGAAGCTGCCCGTGTTTGTTCATCCCGACGGCAAAGAAGCGCCGTTCGACGGTGACGGCACGGTCGCCACGATCGGCCGGCTGAACGGCGAGGCCAAGACGCACCGTGAAGCAAAGGAAGCTGCAGAAGCTGCGCTGAAGCCGTTCAAGGACGCCGGTTTGACCGATGCGGCCGCTGCGGCGAAGGCCCTGACGATCGTCAAGAACCTGGACGACAAGAAGCTGGTGGATGCCGGCGAAGTCGAGCGGGTGAAGGCCGAAGCAATCAAGGCAGTCGAAGAGAAGTACGCGCCGGTTATGAAGGAGCGTGATGATCTTCAGTCGGCTTTGGTGCAGGAAAAGGTCGGCGGCAGTTTCGCGCGTTCCAAGCTGATCACGGACAAGTTGACCATCCCGGCCGACCTCGTGCAGGCCCGATTCGGTGACGCGTTCAAGGTCGAAAACGGCAACGTCGTCGCGTACGACAAGTCCGGCAACAAGATCTTTAGCCGCACCAATCCGGGCGAACTGGCAGCCTTCGACGAAGCGCTGGAAGTCCTCATCGAGCACTACCCCCATCGGGACACAATCCTGAAGGGCACTGGTGCAAGCGGCGGCGGCGCATCTGGAGGCAATGGCGGCGGCAACGGCGGGCGCACGATTTCGCGCGCTCAGTTCGACGGTCTCTCGGCTGTGGAGCAAGCCAAGACAGCCCGAGACCCGAACGTAACCATCACGGACTGAACGTCCTCCCATAGAAATGCAAGCCACCTTCGGGTGGCTTTTTTCATTTGAGGGTCTGCCCACATGAAAAGCTTCATCTCCAAAATCCGCGTGCTGACGCTCGCGGCCATCGCCTTCGTTGTGGCGATCTACCCCATGGCCACCATGGCCAAGGTGGCGGCTCGCCTGTATGAGATGGTGGTGGATGCCGTCCAGCGACCGCTGCAAGGCGGCATGATCGCTGGCGCAAACACGCTGACCGGCCTGATCCCGACGCTTTACGAGGCGCTGGATGTTGTTTCGCGCGAAATGGTCGGCCTGATCCCAGCCGTTTCCCGCAACAGCAGCGGCGCCCGCGCGGCTCTCAATGAATCGATTCTGATTCCGATCACGCCGCCCAGCACGATGGCCGACAACACGCCGGCCGTGACCGCCCCGAACACTGGGGACCAAAGCATCGGCAACGTGTCGATGACCATCAGCAAGTCGAAGCATGTGCCGATTCGCTGGAACGGTGAAGAGCAACGTGGCATGAACAACGCTGGCACGTACGGCAAAGTTCTCGTGGAGCAGTTCACCCAGGCGTTCCGTACCCTCGGCAATGCCATCGAGGTGGATCTGTTCACCACTGCATACCAGAACGCCTCGCGCGCCTATGGCACCGCCGGCACCGCTCCTTTCGGGACCGCCGGCGACCTGTCGGATATTGCTCAGGTTCGCAAGATCCTCGACGACAACGGCGCGCCCCAGACCGATTTGCAACTGGCGCTCGGCTCTGCCGGCATCGCCAACCTGCGCGGTAAGCAGAACGTGCTGTTCAAGGTGAACGAAGCCGGCACGGACGATCTGCTGCGTCGCGGCATGATCGGCGAGCTGGAAGGCATGGCCATTCGCAATTCGGCCGCCATCAAGGCTGTTACCAAGGGCACTGGCGCGAGCTACACAACTGATACCGCCGGTTACGCAGTCGGCGCCACGCAGATCACCCTCATCACCGGTACCGGCACGGTGCTGGCAGGCGACACGGTGACATTCGCGGGCGACTCCAACAAGTATGTGGTCGCAACTGGCGTCTCCGCTCCGGGCCAGATCACGCTCGCAGCGCCCGGGCTGCTGCAGGCGATCGGCACGTCGGCGACCGCTATGACGGTCGGCAATACCGCCACCCCGAACCTCGCGTTCAGCAAGTCGGCAATTCAGCTCATCACGCGCTCGCCGCAAATGCCGATCGGCCCGGATGGCAAAGCGATGGATATGGCTGACGACGTGATGCAAATCACCGATCCGGTGACCGGCATCGTGTTCGACATCGCCGTGTACCGCCAATTCATGCAATTGGTCTACCACGTGCGTCTGGCGTGGGGTACGCAGGCCATCAAGCAGAACCACATCGCCGCGCTGCTTGGTTAAGCGTCCACGGGCGGCGCAGTCTGGCCGCCCGTATTCACCTCGGAGTGAGCATGGAACTGAAAACCGTGAAGATCGTCTCTCCCGTGACCGATGAAAACCCACTGGGTTACATCGTCATCAACGAGACCGATCTGACGAAAGAACACGAGGTCTTCGACGAGGAAGGCGCCAAGAAGGTGGACAAGTCGCTCAGCGTCGCCGACCTGAAGGCTGCGCTGACCGAAAAGGGTGTGGAAATCCCGGAAGGCGCCAAGAAGGTGGACCTTCAGGCACTGCTGGACGAAGCAAACAAGGGTTAAAGCATGCTCACCGATGCCCAACTGACCGATGTGCGGCGTTTCATGGGCTACCCGCTGGCCGGCACGACGATGACGATCACGAATGATCAGGACATCGTCTACGGTCGTTTTGGCATGGTGATCATGTCGCTGCACCAGCGTCTGACCACGCTATCGGCGAGCGAAGAGTCGGTGCTGATCAATACGTACCTGACTAACCTCTATACGCTCGAATCCGCGATTCCTGCTACGAGTGACAACCTCGACACCGAGCAGGCTGCAGTGTGGCGGCACAACGCCAACGAGCAGCGTGATCGTGATCGTCTTTTTGACTCGTGGCGACGCCGGCTGTGCGAGTTCATCGGCTTTGCGCCTGGCCCGATTCTCGGCGATGGCGGCATCAGCGTAGCAAGGGCCTGACATGACCGTGATCGCGTGGGATGGCAAGACGTTAGCCGCCGACAAGCGCGCCACGTCGGTCGGGCTGGCGCGCACCGTCACCAAGATTCAGCGTCACGGCGAGAAGTTGCTCGCGATGACTGGCGACTGGGATGTCGCAGCCGAGATTCGCGAGTGGTTCAAGGCTGGCGCCGTGCCGCGAGATTTCCCGGCGAAGGCCCGCGAGGATCTGGCCTCGTTGATTGTGATCTGCCGCAGCAGTCTAGCGGTGTACAGCACAGGTCCTTTCCCCATTCTGATCGAGTCGGAGAGGGCTGCATTCGGTTCCGGCCGCGACTTTGCGGAGGCGGCTATGCATCTCGGCTGCTCCGCGATAGAAGCAGTGTCGGTGGCATGCCACTTTCAGACCGACTGCGGAAACGGCATCGATGCACTGATCCTTAATTGAGGAAAACCGATGGACGCAGCCAAGCTGCAAGCCAAGATCTACGCGGGCTATGGCAAGTCGGCCAAGCGGATCGGCTACGTCTATGACGTGTTCCGCCCGGCCAGCGCGGCCGACCCGCTGACCAACAAGGTCGCCAGCCTGAACGCCTCGTTCAACGCCCAAGACTGGACGTACACGAAGCCGAACCTACCAGACAAGCCATACTGGTACTGCCTGATCGACGGACGGCTAACTCAGGTCGGCGACTACCTGCAGCGCGGCACGAACCTGCATTTCATCGCTGGGATGCAGGACGAGTTGCCCATCCTCACGGTGGAGTGCAACGCAAAGGTGTGGGTCACGCGCACGACGACGCCGAGCGGCGTTGGGGCCGTGGGCTACTCTGGCAAGTGCGCGACAGAAGACACTTATGTGCTCGGTACAAAGGGCGGCGCAGGATGGCCAGCATCGATCCTGTTCGGCGGTCGCACGCGCAAGCACGATGTGCTGCCGACGTCAGCCGATGAGCATGGCTTTGTGGTCATGATGCCAGCGAGCGTCCCTATCCAGTTCGGCGCGGGTGACATCCTCATCGATGACATGGACGTGGCGCGGCGGTTTCAGGTGGCGGGCGCGCAGCGAACCGATCAAGGCTGGAAACTCAACGTCAACGAAGTTCACCCGTAAATGGCCGACATTTCAGACGTCTCCGCGGCGCTGGTGACGACGATTGCCGGCATTGTGTACCCGAACGGGACGAGCCAGCCATCGATTACCGGCGCGCCGGTTCTGGTGTACAGCGGATGGCCGGATTCTGTGCAGCTGCGCGCGGATCTCGCCGCCGGCAAGATTCACGTGTCGGTCTTTCCTCAGCCGAACATGCTGCGGGTGGTCGACTCGAGCATGTCGGACTGGTCGACGCCGTCGGCGCCGGTCAATACCGTGACCCTGACGCTGGCCGGCCAGGCCGTGACGGTCGGCGGCACGGTGAGCACGCCGCAGAATGCGGCACTGGCGGTCGACAACAAGGCCTATATCTATGCGGTGCAGGCTGGCGACACGCTGGCCGGCATCGCCGCCGCGCTCGCTGCGCTGGTGAACGTTGACCAGACGGCGACGGCGTCGGGCGCGGTGGTGACAATCCCGGGCGCAAAGTACATCTCGCCGCGCGTTGGCGGCCAGGGTGTCGCGGTGCGTGAGACGCGCCGGGAGGAGCAGGGCTTTATGGTCACTGTCTGGGCCAACTGCTTCGACCAGCGCGACCCGATTGCTTCTGCGATCAATTCCGCGCTGTCTGGTATTACTAGACTCACTCTGGCCGACCAGAGCAGCGCCACGCTGCGCTACAAGAGCAGCCGCCAGGACGACAGCCAGCAGAAAGAGGGCATCTACAGGCGCGATCTCATGTACGCGGCGGAGTTTTCGACGTTCCAGAGCCAGACGCTCACGCAGATCACTGCGACCATCGAGAACGTCAGCGCTGGTCCGTCGCTCGATGCGCAATTCCCCATCAAGACCATCGTGGAGTGACCCATGAAACTGGTTGTGAACGTGCCGTTCGGCACCTACAAGCCGGGCGACGAGATCACCGACCAGGACGCCATCCAGGCCGTGCTGGCCAGTGAGCAGTCCGCATACGTCGTGCAGGTCTCCGACGACGCGCCTCCGAAGGCGAAGAAGTAATCAACCCTCGCCGCCTGCGCGCGGCATCCCCATCTTTGTGCCGCCTCCGGGCGGCTTTTTCGTTTCTCGGAGGCGCGAATGCCGATCGTCCAGCAGGGCAGCATCAATACGACTGCCCTCATCGTCCCGGACTTGTACGTCCAGATTGTTCCGCCGCAGGTGGCGTTGCTCAACGGCGTGCCCACCAACGTGCTGGGCGTCGTCGGCACGGCAACCTGGGGACCCACCAACTCGCCGACCATCATCGGCAACATGGCCATGTACGCCCAGGCCTTCGGCGCGATCCAGAATCGCACGTACGACATGGGAACGGCGGTGGCTGTGGCCGTCCAGCAGGGCGCCAACAACTTCCGCTGCGTGCGCGTGACCGACGGCACCGACACGGCGGCCACGGCGACCGTGCAAACCAACGGTCTGACCCTGACGGCGAAGTACACCGGCACGCTTGGCAACACTGTGACTGTCGCGCTCGCCGCCGGCAGCGCCGCAAACACCTGGAAGGTGACGGTGGCCGCGCCGACGCTCAATCCCGAGGTGTTCGACAACATTGGCGCGGGCCTGTCCGGCAACGCGCTGTGGTTGGCCATCGCCGCTGCGATCAACAACGGCACCAGCGTGCAGCGCGGTCCGTCGCAGATCATCACGGCCGCTGCCGGCGCCAGCACCAGCGCGCCCGTGGCCGCTAGTTTCACTCTGGCCAGCGGTACCGACGGCGCAACGACGATCTCCGGCTCAGTACTGATCGGCCAGGACACCGTGCCGCGCAAGGGCATGTATGCCCTGCGCAATCAGGGCGTGTCGGTGGCCATGCTCGCTGACTGCTCGGATTCGACCACGTGGGCGACGCAGGTGTCTTTCGGTCTGTCCGAGGGCATCTACATGATCGGTGTGGGTCCGGCTGGCGACACAATCGCCAACGCGGTCAGCACCAAGAGCACGGCCGGCATCGACAGCTACGCCTTCAAGTTGCTCTTCGGCGATTGGGTGTACTGGCTCGATACCGTGAACGGTGTGACGCGCCTGGTGTCGCCGCAAGGCTTTGTGGCGGGCCTGCTGGCCAACCTGTCCCCGCAGAACAGCAGCCTGAACAAGCAGATCTATGGCGTGGTGGGCACGCAGAAGTCGTACGCCAACCAGACGTACAGCTCGGCCGAGTTGCAGACGCTGATCCAAGCGGGCATCGACCTCATCACCAACCCGGTGCCAGGCGGCTCGTACTTCGGTTGCCGCTGCGGCCACAACAGCAGCTCGAACGCGCTCACGCAGGGTGACAACTACACCCGCATGACGAACTACATCGCCAGCACGATCAATGCTGGCATGGGCAAGTACGTCGGTCAGTTGCAGTCGGCCACGGTGCGTGCACAAGCGGCAGCCACGCTGTCGAACTTCCTCAGCTCGATGGAGCAGCAGGGAATGATCGGCGCGGCCAACGGCGGCCCGGCATTCTCGGTGCAGATCGACACCAACAACAACCCGATGAACCGCGTCGCGCTGGGCTATCTCCAGGCGGATGTCAAGGTGATCTACCTCAGCGTTATCGAGAAATTCCTCGTCAATGTTGAGGGGAGCCAAGCGACCGTCATCCGCACCAGCACGGCAAACCAATGAAGACGATCCCGCTCGGAAACGGCGGGGAGGCTCTGGTCGATGATGAGGACTGGGCCTCCCTTTCCGTGTTCAGTTGGCATCGGAACGACAGCGGATATGTGGTTCGCGGCGACAAATCATCCGGTCGCCTTACGCTGGTTCGCATGCATCGCCAGATACTCGGCGCGCAAAAGGAGCAGCACGTTGACCACATCAACGGAAATCGCGTCGACAACCGCCGATCGAATCTCAGATTCTGCACCCGTACACAGAACATGTGGAACGCGGGCAAGCATGCCAAATGCACGTCAAAGTTCAAAGGCGTCTATTGGCTGAAGGCGACGCAGAAATGGCGCGCGAAGATCAAGGTCGGCGGCAAGCATCTGTCTTTGGGATGCTTCACTGACGAGATAGAAGCCGCTCGCGCTTACAACGCGGCAGCCAAAGAACACTTCGGCGAATACGCTCGCCTCAACCTCATCCCATAGGTGAAGCAATGCCAATCAGCAATTACTCGGTCGGGCGCGACTATACGCTGGTCATCCAGACGTCCAATGGCACGCTGCAGCCGAACAAGATCACCGAATTCAAGAGCAAGCAGGATGTGACCGACGTGCGCGTTAAGCGTCTGGACGGTATCACCGACCATGTGCGCTTTTTCGACGGCTGGAGCGGTGGTTTCAGCATCGAGCGCCAGGACGCCACGCTCGACAACTACTTCGCGCAGCTCGAGGCCGGCTATTACGCCGGCATCAACGAACAGGCCGCGCAGATTTACGAAACGATCCAGGAAGCCAATGGCGCTGTTTCGCAGTTCCGCTACGACGGTGTGCTCATGACCCTGGATGACGCTGGTACGCGCGCAGGGGACGCCACCATCAAACAATCGATCAGCTTCGTGGCCTCGCGCCGCATCAAGGTCTCGTAATGCAAGTCACCATCGACAACAGTGCGCCGACGCCGACGCAACAGATTCTTACGGCAGCATCCACCGAGGCTACCGCGACCGACTCAACTGGCCGCGTCATTAAGCTCCGCAAGCCGGGGCCCATCGCCAAGCTGCGCTTTATTGAAGCCATGGGCGAGTCGTCGAGCAACCCACTTTGGACGGCCATCGTTTCGCAACTGATGTACGTGGCTGGCATTGACGGTGAGCCTATTGCGACGCCGGTTACCAAGCGGGAAATCGAAGCTCTATATCAGCGCCTCGATGATCACGGCCTGGAGGCAATCGCAAAGGCATTACCCGGCAATTTCGGCATCGGTGGCGCGGAGGTGAGCAACGAAGCCGTAAAAAAATCGTAAGGGACGACGCCATTCGGTCCTCGGCGTGGCTGATTAGCCGCGGCGTTCCGTTCGATGTAGCGTTCTCCCTTAATGACACGTGGCGTACGGCGCTGACTATCATCCTGTCGGAGCAGGAATCCGGTAAGGAATTCAACTTCGACCGCGGCGAATATGTTTCCCCGACATGAAGACGTTCAACAGCTTCGGAGCGTTTGCTGGGCATCTGGCCAAGCTGGCCGCGACTGGCCCAGCTGTGATGCATCACGCCCTCGATGTTGGCGCGGCCGAGATCCAGAAGACGGCGCAGGGCATGATCGGCGATTACCAATCGGCCGTCGGCCCGTATCCGGCGTGGGAAGAACTGGCCGAGTCAACGCAGGCGCAGCGGGCGCGGCTCGGGTTCTCAGAGAACGATCCAGGCTATCGAACCGGGCAAATGCAGGCGTCCATCACGCGGGCATCCATCCTGCGGATCGTGGATGGCGCAACAACCGTGATCGGCTCGCCAGACCCGCATCTTCTCTGGTTTGACCAAGGGACCCCGACGCAGCCTCCGCGCCCAGTGTTCGGCCCCGCGGCGATTCACAGCCGAGAGCGAGTTCAAGGCCTGATCGGACGCTCGATCTTCGCCTGGTTGGCGGGGCGCGGCTGGCGCCGGCCCTCTATCGAGGGTGGCGGCAGTAAATGAACAAGAAGGCGATGTAGGCGATCGCAAGATAGACGCCGCCTGGCACAAACAGCATCAGCGGCGGTGGAATCACGGCTACCGGCCATGGCATCGGCGGCCGGTTTCGCCAGCGTCGCGCGAGGGTCCAAGTAGGCGCCCCGACAGGGTATGCGCGCGGCTTCGGGTATTGGATGAACGACACCCGATCCGCAAGCCACTCGTGGAGCCGGAAAAGCGTTTTCGAATGGAGCATGTCGGCTCCCAATTGCACCAAAGTCACCAGTATAGGCTGCCATGATTGACGCATACCTGATCGGCACGACGATCAAGCTGAACGACTTGGTCACGCCGGGCCTGGTGAAGTTGGAAGCGGGCTTCAAGAAGATCGATGCCCTGGCGCTGCAGGTCAACAAGCGACTGCAGAAGATGGGCGCGGAAGTGGTTGGCATGCGCAACCTGGCTGCCGCCAGCAAGTCGCTGGGGGACAGCCTGAAGGTCATCAAGGATCAGGCCGCGCTCGCAGAGCGAAATCTGTTCGCCGTCCGTGGCGCGCTCCCGCGCGGCGGACTCGGCCTCGAAACCGAGTTGATTGCCGCGAATGCTCAAGCGCGCACATTGGCTGCGACGCTGGCCGGCATTCGCGGCGGCCGATGGCTGCCCTCTCCCGGCGGCGGTGGTCATGGCGGCAGCGGTGGTGGTGGTCGTGGTTGGCACCCGCATGGCGGGAACATGCATGTGGGCCCCGGCGGCATTGGCCTCAGCGCTGTCGGTCTCGGCATGGCTGGCGAGATGCTGGTCCCGTTGGCGGCGGCCGGCGCGACCATCTACGTCGGTAAGAAGCTGTACGACTCGGCAAAGGATCTGCAGACCGAACAAGCGAAGTTCAAGGTCTACGGCCTCAGCGCAGAGCAAAACAAAAGCGCCTTTGACTTTGCACACCGGATGCATGCCTTTGGCACGTCCGAGACGCAGGCCATGCACTACATGAACGAAGCGCAGGGCGTTTTCCGCGAGTCGGGTGAGAGCGGAGAGCACGCGCTGGCCGGCGCCAAAATGGCTGCGCCGTTCCTAGCCAAGATGATGGTGGCGAGTTCAGTGCTGTCGACGGAGGCCAAGGCAAAGCTCGAGCACGAATCGCTGGCCATGCTGCGCGCGGTTGAGCTGCAGGGCGGCGCCAAACACCCCGAGCAGTTCGCCAAGCTGGCAGATTTCGGCTTCCGGATGACGCAGACGTCCGGCGGACAGGTGAACTGGGAGCAGTTGCGTCAGATGTTCCGCGTCGGTGGCGTGGCGGTGCAGAGCATGAGCCCGGAAGCAATCGCAGCGCTCGAGCCAATCATCGGCGAGTTCAAGGGCGGCCCGTTCGCCACCGCGATGCGCACGGCCTATAACCGCATGAACGGCATCGTGAAACTGCCGAATCAGGCGGTGCACGAGCTGATGAAAGCCGGCGTTTGGGACGCGTCCAAGGTTGAGTTGAACGCCAACGGCGGCATAAAGCGCTTCCTTGGTAACCCGCTCACGCATGCTGATGAATACGCGGCAAACTCGCCGGAGTACTACTTCAAGTACATCAAGCCGTTCTACGACAAGCAGGGTTACGGCCAGACCGAGCGCAATCGCATGAACTCGATGTTCTTCGGGAGCACGGGCGGTGCGTTGTTCACCAAGATCGACCAGCAGGAAGAGGTTTTCCGCCGCGCAGGTGAGGCGTTCCGCAAGGCGCTTGGTCTGGACGACGCCATGAGTCTGGCGAAGGGCACGGCCGGCGGTGCAGAGGAAGACTTCAAGGCCGCATGGACCGACTTCAAGACCGAGTTCGGCAAGAACGTGCTGCCGGTGGTCACCGACATGCTGAAGGCTGGAACAGAACTTCTGCGCATGTTGACCGGGGTCAGCGACAACCCTGTGTGGCAGTCGGTGACTGAAGTCGTCGGCAAGGGAAAGCAGGTGGCTGACACCATTGGGAACAAGGGTGGCCCTATTGGCTATGCAATCACGCACCCCTTCACGTTCGCATGGAAAGGTGCCGGGGTCGCCATTGATGCGCTTTCCGGAAAGGAGCCTGGGTCCGACAAATGGGATCGGTACATTGCCCGTGACAAGCAGGAAACCCAGCAGAACGTGAAGTTGTACCTGAAAGACGGCCGCTTATTGGCGGAGGTTGTCGCCAAGGAACTCGGCAGAGACTTGGGCCGCCCACAAACCGGCCCCAATACGTTCGACCCCGCAGCATCTCTGCGCCCATCAGCACTGTGACCTGATCCATGTCCGACCTCACCCTAAAACTCGGCAGCTTCCAGTTCGAAGGGCTGGAGATTCCCGAGTCACTGCCGTTCGGTGGCAGCCAGCGGCTGGCGGTGCACGATCTGGTGGGCGGCACGCGCGTGATCGATTCGATGGGCGCATTCACCGGCCCGATCGAATGGTCGGGATGGCTGCTTGGTGAGACCGCCATGGACCGTGCGCGCGCGCTGGACGATCTGCGTCAGCAGGGGAATGATCTGCTGCTGAAGTGGCACGAGATCGCCTACCAGGTCGTGATCCGCGAGTTTCGGGCCGACTTCCAGCGCTTCTACAAGATCCCGTACCACATCACCTGCGAGGTGGTCAGTGATCTGTCGAAGTTCGCCGGCAACGACGATGATCAAAGCATCGACGGCCAGATGACCGAGGACGCGGCCACGGCCACGGAGTTGTCGGATTCAGTCGGTGACAGCACGCTGTCTGGCTTGATGGATTCGGTGAACTCGGCCATCAGCACCGTGAGCGACTTTGCCACTGCAGCGCAGTCGACCATCAACAGCGTGCTGCAGCCCATCGCTGCGCTGCGTACGCAGGTTCAGACCATGATCTCGTCGGCAAACAACACGCTGATGAACGTGACGACGCTGGGCGGCATCCTGCCGAACAACCCGATCTCGCAGCAGGTATCCAAGCTGAGCGGACAGATCGTGGCAGCAACAAACCTGCCTGTTCTGGTGCAACTCGACCGCGTCGCCGGCCGCATGCAGGGCAACCTGGGTTCTATCTACAGCAGCGCCAAGCAGGTGACGGTGGCAGGCGGCAACCTGATGAACATGGCCGCCAAGGAATGGAACGACGCGATGGCCTGGACCGGCATCGCGAAGGCCAACCCGCAATTGAACGGCGATCCGCAGATTGTCGGCATCCAGACCGTGACCATCCCGCCGAATCAGGACTCGGTTGGCGGCGTGCTGAACGCGTAGCGCCGCGCGACTTCACGAAGACAGCCCCGCCCAGCGCGGGGCTTTTTGTTGCCCATGAGCCTCAACGTCCTACCCGTCCAGCCGAAGTCGCGTCAGCCGCGCTCCATCGTGAAGGTGGCCGGCGTACTGATACCAGCATGGAAGGCCGGCGTGCGCGTGCCGGCGTGGAAGCACTGGTCGGTCAACAACAACACCTTCTACCAGGCAGACACGTTCCGTGTGAGTTTCGCGGCGTCATTGCTGCCAGGTGCGACCGATGTGAACTGGTTTTCGCGTCAGACCGAGGCATTCGTCGAGATTTTCGCCGGCTTCCCCATTGATCCGTTGAACTACACCGAAACGGACATGGACAGCCTCATCTACGGTCGCATCGATGACATCGAGTACGACCCGGTGTCCACGACGCTGACGCTGACCGGCCGCGATCTGACGGCGGCGTTCATCGACGCCAAGACGACGATCCAGTATCAGAACCTGACGTCATCGCAGGTAGCGGAGAAATTGGCCCAAAGCCATGGCATGACCGTGGCCGGCCCAGCAACAACGACGAAGGTCGGCACGTTCTACACGCGCGACCACGTCAGCATGACGGACCAGCGCAGCGAGTGGGACTTGCTCACATGGCTGGCGCAGCAGGAAGGGTTCGTGTGCTACGTGACTGGCATGACGTTGTACTTCGGCCCACGGCCCCCTGCGCCGATTGAGCCGTATGAGTTGCGGTGGGTGGTGGATCAGTATGGCCACCCAGCGGCTAACGTCATCGGTTTGGATGTGTCGCGCAGCCTGACCGTGGCCAAGGGCATCACCGTGGTGGTGAAATCCTGGAACACCAAGACGGGCAAGGGCGTCACCGGCTACTACCCAAGCAAGCCCAAGAGCACACAGGCCGGGAAGGCGTCGCCGTTCGGCAATACCCAGACCTACAGCATCACCCGCGGCGGCCTCGACCAGGCCGGCGCCAACAAGCTGGCGGCGCAGATCCACCATGAGATCACGCAGCACGAGATGAAGCTGCGCGCGCGGCTGCCGGCCGATAACGATCTGACGCAAACCGCCATGGTGCGCCTGACGGGCACAGGAACAGCCTTCGATCAGGATTACTTCGTCGATGGCATCACGCGGTCGATGAGCCTCGATGAGGGGTACGTCATGGACATCTCGGCCAAGAACATCAACCCGGAAACGATGCCGTCCCTATGATCAGCCAGATTCGAAACCAGATGGCGCTGCACGCCCAGATGGCGCAGAGCGCGCGCGCGACCACGAAGGTTGGCGTCGTCACCAGCTATGACCCTGGCTCGGCATCGGCGCGTGTGGAGATTCAGCCTGTCGACCCGGATCATCCGGACAAGTCACTGACCGGCTGGCTTCCCGTTGCCACGGCTTGGGTCGGCAACGGCTGGGGGATCGATGCGCCGGTCAGCCCTGGCGACCAGGTGGAAGTGCAGTTTTTCGACGGCGAGATCGAAAACGGCGTCATCTGCGCGCGCCTATTCAGCGATCAGGCGAGGTCTACTGGCGCGCAATCGGGCGAGTTCTTCCTGACGCACGCCTCAGGCTCCAAGCTGCAGTTCCACAACGACGGCACCGTCACGCTCATCAGCGCCGGCACGCTCACCAGCCAGGCGCCGCAGTGGAACCACACGGGGCCGGTGCAGATCGACGGAACACTGGTGGTCACGCAAACCATCACGGGCCAAGCGGGTATGGCGGTGTCGGGCAACAACGGCACTGGCAACTCGATGAGCATCAGCGGCAACACGCAGTTCAGCGGGCAAGTGTCCGCCAACGGCCACCGCATTGACGACACGCACCGTCACTCCGGCGTCCAGTCTGGTAGCGGCAATACCGGCACAGTCACATGACCCAGAAGCTCCTGAACGACGTCAACCACTGGGTGGGGGGCGACATCGGCACGTCGCCAACGGGCGACATTGGGCTCGTCAGCGGCGATCTTCGCACGCAGCAGCGCATCGTTCGTCGGCTCGTGACCAATCCGGGCGACTACATCTGGCACACCAGCTACGGCGCCGGCCTGCCGCAGAAGATCGGGCAGACGCTCGACATCGGTGAGTTGCGCGGGCTGATCCGCTCCCAAGTGAAACAGGAAGAAGGCGTCGCGCAGTCGCCTGAGCCGCAGGTGGACGTGGCCGCGATCACCAACGGCGTCAGCGTGCACATCGTCTACACCAGCGCGATCACCAGTCGCCCGGTTACCTTGAAGTTCTCAGTGAATAAGTGACATGGCCAGCATTCAAACGCAGGACTGGGTGACGCTCGTCCGGAATCAGGTATCGGCCATCCAGGGCTATGCGAAGGTGCTGGTCGACCTGACGGTCGGGTCGGTGCTGCGCGCGGTGGTGGAGGCCAACGCTGCGCTGGTGATTTGGCTCCAGGGCCTGCTGATGCAGGTGCTTTCCGTCACGCGCGCGTCGACGTCGAGCGGGGCAGATCTCGACTCGTGGGTGGCCGACTTCGGCTTTACCCGCCTGCCAGCGGTTGCGGCTACGGGGATCGTCACGTTCTCCCGCTTCACGACCACGCAGCAAGCGCTGGTGCCGATTGGCGCGACGGTGCAGACGGCGGATGGCACACAGCAGTTCACGGTGACGGTTGATACCACCAATTCGGCCTACAGCGCCACGCTGGGCGGATACGTCATCGCCGCCGGCACAGCCAGCGTATCGGTACCGGTGTCCGCCGTGACGGTTGGCGCGGCCGGTAATGCCGTGGCAGGCTCGGTGACGGTGATTGCGGGTGCAATCTCTGGCGTGGATACAGTCACCAATTCGGCCGCCTTCGTGAACGGGGCTGACGCAGAAACCGACGCTGCGGTGCGCACGCGCTTCGTCGCCTACGTGGCGAGCCTGTCGAAAGCGACGAAGGCCGCAGTCGGCGCAGCCATCGCTGGCGTCAAGCAGGGGCTGACCTACGTCATCCTGGAGAACCAAACCTATGCCGGTTTGACCCAGAACGGCACCTTCATCGTGATTGTTGACGATGGCACCGGCTCGCCGCCTTCCACGCTGCTGTCCAGCATAAGCAACGCAATTGACGCAGTGCGCCCGATCACCAGCACCTTCTACGTGTACGCGCCGGTCATCGTCAATGCGACCGTGTCGATGACGATCACCACGGCAGCCGGTTACACGCACAGCGCCATCACAGCGCTGGTTCAAACCGCGCTGCTGAACTACATCAACACGCTGCCGCTGGGCACTAGCCTGACGTATTCGCGCCTGGCGCAGGTCGCCTATGACGCCTCGCCGGCAGTGACCAACGTCACGAGCGTATTGCTCAACGGCGGCACCGCAGACTTGGCGGCCACCAGCCTGCAGGTCATCAAATCAACGGCTGGCTCGATCACGGTGACCTGATGGCAAAAGGCGATCAACAAGACCTGTATGCGCGCCTGCGGTCGCAGTTACCTCCCTGGTTCGGGGATGCCGCGAGCTCACCCATTCTTGACGCGCTGCTGCAAGGACTTGCCTACGGCTGGGCATATTTCTACGCCCTGCTGGTGTACGCGCGGCTGCAGACCCGGATCAAGACGGCCACCGACGGCTGGCTAGACATGATCGCGTCGGATTTCTTCGGCCTGACACTCCAGCGCAAGACGGGGCAGTCGGATGCGTCGTTCCGCGCCAACATCATCGCCAACCTGTTCCGCGAGCGCGGCACGCGCAACGCCATCGTGAAGGTCCTGACCGACCTAACCGGGCGCGCACCGACCATCATTGAGCCCAGCCGGCCGGCGGACACGGGCGCCTACGGCGCGCCGAACAGCGGCTACAGCGTGGCGGGCGCATATGGCCAGGTCTCGCTGACCTATCAGGCGTTCGTGCAGGCCTATCGGCCGTACGGATCAGGTATTCCCAACATCGCCGGCTATGGCGCATCGCCTACCGGCTACAGCATTCCGTCGCAGGGCGAATACACCGACCCGAGCATGAGCAGCAACACCGTCTCCGACGCGGACATCTACGCCGCCATCGAGGCGGTGCGCCCCGTCGCAACCATCATCTGGACGCGCATCAGTTCCTGACGCGAGCAGTCCCCAATTCCACGACAAGCCCGGCCCAGCGCCGGGCTTTTTCATTTCGGAGAAGAGATCTTGGATCGTTCGATCATCTATAGCGGCCAGGTTCCGCAAACGACCGACCTGCTCACCACGAACAAGCAGACGATGATCGCGCTGGCGAAGCTGTGCAGCGATCTGTTCGGCACCGCAACCTTGATCTCTGGCCTGGGTTGCGTCCCGACTTCCCCGGCGTCGATGAGCGTCAACATCAACCCGGGCCAGATCTATCAGCTGACGACGGTCGACGGCACGGCGTACAGCGCCATCGCCGCGGACACGACGCACAGCATCCTGAAGCAGGGCATCTTGATGGACGCGCAGTCCTTCGCCCTGACAGCTCCGGGCACGCCCGGCTACAGCCAGAACTACCTGATCCAGGCCACGTACCTAGACAACGACACCAACAACACGGTTCTGCCGTACTACAACAGCGCCAATCCATCGCAGGCGTTCAACGGGCCGGGCGGCAATGGCACATCGCAGCCGACCACGCGCGCCGGTCAGGTCTCCATGCAGCTTGTTGCCGGCACCGCAGCCGCCACCGGCTCGCAGACCACCCCGGCCGTCACGGCTGGGTATGTCGGCTTGGCCGTTATCACGGTAGCGAACGGCCAGAGCACGATCACCGCGGGCAATATCAGTGTCTATCCTGGCGCGCCGATCCTGCCATCTAGCTTGCTTGCCTCGATCCAGAACGGCAATCTGTCGTATGCGGTCGCCACTGGCACGGCCAACGCGCACACCATCGCCCTGACGCCTGCGCTCACGGCGCGCGTTGATGGGATGCTCATTCGATACAAGGCGCCTGCAGTGAATAACGGCGCGGTGACGCTGAATGACGGTTTCGGTACCGCCAGCGTGGTCGGCGCGAATCATGCGGCCCTGCAAGGCAACGAATACATCACGAATGGCGATGCTCTCGTGATGTGGAATAGCTCGATTGGCGGCGGCTCGTATATCCTTCTGGAATGCACCGGAGGCGCCCTCCAAATTGCCCCGGGCACGCAGAGCCAGCATGCGGTGCAGTTGGGCCAGGTCGGCCATGGTCAGTGCCGCCTATCCGTGGCAAGCGCGACATCCCTGGTACTCAAGCCGTACAACGGGAACAACGTCCTCGTGAACGGCGTTCCCCTCGCACTGCCATCAGCTGGTGTGTCGGTGAGCAATTCCGGGCTCTCGGCGTCGACGCTCTATTACGTTTATCTGGCGGGAACGACAGCCTCGCCGTCGCTTGTCCTATCGGCGACCGGTCACGTCACGGCCTCAAGTGGCGTCGAGGTGATGAGCGGCGACGCCACGAAAACGCTGGTCGGGATGATCGTGACGAATTCGAGCAGTCAGTTTTCCACAAATTCTCTTTTGTGTGCCAATTGGTTCAATCGCCGGAAGCTACTCGGAAATGCGCTTACGAGTTCGGTTACGACGACATCGACGAGCGCAACGAAGCTGACCACTGCGCTTGATATATCGTTCCTGTGCTGGGCAGACGACATCCCTCAGCAGTTCATTTGCGGAAATATCACCAACAACACGAACAGCATCTTGACGAATGTTTCCGGTTACATCGACGGCTCCCAGGCTGGACTGACCCAGAGTTATGCTGGTACAGCAAACTTCGGTGTCCCATACTCTCTGAGCAACGCACTTGGCTTGTCGGAGGGGATGCACACATCTTCGGTGTATGGGAGCGTCTCGTCTTCGTCGACAGGTACTTTCTCAGCAAACCACAGTGTGATTACGAACGCTTAAATCTTGCCTGACAGGTGCCCTCTCCGATTCGCCGAGAGGGCATTTTTGAGCAATAAGCACGGGTGCTCGACAAGGCGCCACGAAGCATATGCGGCAGCCAACGTTACTGCCAGCGTTGCCGCAAAGAGCGGCAGTGGTTTGACAGCAATGCCGTGTCTGACACAAAGCGCAATGATGACTTGTGAGACAGGCCATCCGTAAAGGTAGACGCCATAGGAGACATCGGCGGGCAATTTTATCGGTTTGGTGTGCTTGCAAATCGTGATGACAACAATGGGAAGCACCAAGAAGTAGGCCAAGTCTCTGACTTGAATATCGGAAACCTTTGGCCCAAATATGAAAACACTGCCTCCCAAATCATGAATCCACGTCATGATGGATGGTATGTAGGTGACAACCATAACCGTTGCCGCAAACGGAAACGCTTTCCTAAGATCAAGTGACTGCTCGTGGATGGCAATCGCTGCGCCTCCGAGAAACAGCATGAACATGGGGGCGATTGCAGTTATCGTGCCGGAATCGCGCTGGCCACTGTACAGGGCAAAGATAAGCCATGCCGTGGCAAGGAATGGCATAAACGCTCGTTGCTGAAGCAGGCCGATGACTCCAAGCGCTGCACAGAGGATATAGCAAGCTGCTTCCCACGATAGCGTCCAAACCGGGCCATTCGAGATGTACGGAATGGGGTTGGTTGTGTACCTATCGAAGTGTATCCAGAGTGTCTGGCTGACCATGTGTGCAACGATTAGGGCAGGCGCAATTCGCAGCGCACGCTTCGCCAGAAATGACAGCACAGAAGCAGACGCATTGAAGCTGCGGCAGACCAAGTAGCCGCTAATGCAGAAAAATCCGTGCACGGCCATTGCACCCATGCTGTGGTCATAAATCATCCACTCGACCCCTCCGGCCAGCGCGAAGGAGTGCGAGTAAATCACAGCGATAGCCAGTAGCAGGCGGGCGGCGTCGAAGTTGTCTCGCATTCGGTTATTTTTCCTTTTGGTGCCAACAAAATATTGCCCCGCACGTCATAACTGCGGGGCGCGTTATATTAGGTCAAAACCGATAGCGTATCAGGATGAGGTCTACCGAGTGCCAAATGGACGGCGCGCTGTTGTTGCTGGATGGCTTGATGAAAAAGTGCTGGTAAACGAGCGAGACGTTGCCGTATGAGACGGATGCGCCTACCACCGCGCCAGGACGCCAGCCGTCGGTGCTGGCGACACGCAGGTTGATTGGCGAGGCCGTGGGCGTCGCGTGCCAGTTGCCAACGTCTTCCACCCACGTCGCACGGTGTAGCGTCGGGCCGGCTTCGATGCCGAAGCGCCACTTGCCGACGTCGTAATGCGGTTCAAGGGTGAACAGGAAAGCCTGGGCATGGCCGGTGCCGCGGAAGTTGGCGAGCGGCCAGCATTCGCCGTTGCACCCGGTTGCTGAGGTCGGGTTGTAGTTCTCGTCGCTGGGGGTGGCCAGGCTCTGGGTGTGAATCTGCCCGAGCCATGCCCAATCGGCGTGCCATGAAATGCCCCAGCGCGGGGCTCGGTACAGGTCGCCGGTAAAGCCGACCTCAAATGCCGGCGCCGTGAGCTGCAACTTGTGCTGGAAGTGCTCTTGCACCCAGTAGCCGTCTTGTCCTCGGCTGTAGGCCGCACCACCGGCGCCTGCTTCCAGGTGGATCGGCAGCTCGGCATGCGCGACAGCTGCGCAGCCGAGCGACATCGCTACGGATGCGGCTCGCCATCCGGCTCCGGCTCGATAACTGCCCCCAGCGACCTGGCCATTTCGTACAGCTGATCGATGCCCGTCACAGGCCCGCGCGCCAGTGCCAGATTCAGCATGCCGAACATGAGCACGTGAAAGCCCATCTCGCGCTTGTCCTCGTCGGACATGTACTTGTGAAACTGCCTCCCCGTGGCGACGCCGAAGAGTTCGGCCATTTGCCCGTTGGTGTACTTGAGCGTCTCCTTGAGGCGTCGAAGCTCGTCCCGCGATGGGGGCTGATAGCGCATGGATGGCGATTCCAAGAATGCGCGCAAAAGCGCGAAAGGTGCGGTTCATGATGGGTTCCTTTCGGAATGTCGGGCACAGCGGGATGCATAGCCCTGTCAGTCACAGAATATCACCCCTAGGGTGATTGTCAAGAACGAGATACCAACCGGCCGCCAATGCGCGGCCTTTTTCATTTCTGGGGGTCTGAATGTCCGAACCAATCAGCGGCAGCGCAGCAGCAGGGGCGGCGGGTGCCGCGGCTTTCAAAGCCTTGGGCGGCCCGGCCGCCGTGGCAGGAGGTGCGAGTGTGCTTGCGACGATTGTGGTGATGGTGATGACGCTGCCGAAAAACCGAAGCGAATGGGCCGTTGCTTTGATCTCGACGGTGGTGGCCAGCCTTTGCGGCGGCGCGGCGGTGATCCAGTACTTGGGCCTCGCCGGCTGGATGGCCACGACCAACGGGACCATGGCGCTGGGCGGCATCTATTTCTCGTGCGGTCTGCCTGGCTGGACCATCGTGCGCTGGGTCTTCAACTTCCTGAACAAGCGCAAGGACAAAGACCTGCCCGAGATCGTGGCCGAGCTGGCCGACGATGCGCGAAAGATTACCGCAGGCGGCACAAATGGCTGAGCCCCTTGTCACCGCGGCGCAGCTGCACGCGATCATGCCCCTGGCTGGCGCGCGCGCGGATGTGTTCGCTCCGATCCTCGCTGACGTGATGCTGTTCCGGCAGATCAATACGCCGACTCGCGCGGCTGCGTTCCTGGCGCAGGTCGGGCACGAGTCTGGCCAGCTGCGCTACCTCCGCGAGATCTGGGGCCCGACGCCGGCACAGAGCCGCTACGAGGGCAGCGCAGACCTGGGGAATACGCAGGCAGGGGACGGCAAGCGCTTCATGGGGCGCGGCCTCATCCAGATCACCGGGCGCGTCAACTACGCAGCGTGCGGTGCTGCTTTGGGTCTTGATCTGATCGCCCAGCCCGAGCTGCTGGAAAAGCCTGAGAACGCCGCCGCATCGGCCGCCTGGTTCTGGGTGCAAAACAACCTTAACCGCTTTGCTGACCGCGGCGATTTCGTCGGGTTGACCCGTGCCATCAACGGAGGAACCACGGGCATCGCTGATCGGCGGGCGCTCTGGGAGCGCGCGAAGACCGCGCTACACGCCTGATTCGGTCCACACACAACACAGCCCCGCCCAGCGCGGGGCTTTTGCATTTCTGGAGGGCCGCATGGCCGTCACCGACATTCATGAGCAAGCCCATACGTTCCACGAGGTGGTGGAATTCCCTGGCCACGAAGAACGCACTGAATCGGCTGAATTTCGCAAGAACAAGCGGGTTCTCGTGAAGCAGCTTGACCTTCCGTGCTGGATTTGTGGATCGCGCGATGCGCGCGAAGTCCACCATCTGCATGAGTGGAGCTTGTGGCCGGCGCTTGATCCCGACAAGGTGCTCGACACCCTGCATGTTTTCGATCCATATGGCTTCACCCACAAAATGGGTGAGCAGGCCATCGAGTCGCCGGATGACATTCGCAATCTGCTGGTGCTATGTGGCCACCATGAGATCGACGGAGTTCCTGTGCCGGGAGGTCACCACCGCGGTGTCAATCTGGGCGTGCATGATCTGACCATGCCGACATGGCTGGCGCTCAAGTCCGCGCGCAAAGGTGTGGATGTGACGAAGGCTATCGGCCACGCGCAGAACGAAGACAAGAAGCTCCGCGGGACCAAACAGAAGGGCTAAAATGTCGGAAGCCCGCAGGTGCTGGTAACACCGCGCGGGCCTCCTAACCACCATCTGCTATAGGGAGCAAAAGATGGCTGCGTCAGATTTTACGCCCATTGGATCGCGATTCTCTAGACTCGTTGTTACGAGCGAGTATTGGAGCGACAAGTTCTACATTCGCCGCGTCCGCTGCATTTGCGATTGCGGAAAGCAGACGGAGGCGTCTTGCCAGCAGCTTGTCAAAGGCATCAAGAAGTCGTGTGGGTGCCTGAAGGGCGAAGTCGGCAAGCGACTGGCAGAGGAGCGTATTGCCCAAGGCATCGTTCGATCCGTCGAGCCAGGGCAGAGATTTGGACGACTGGTCGTCACAGGGCAAATCGAGCTCCGCAATAATGGCGCTCGGTACGTGCAATGTGCTTGCGATTGCGGCGGCATGAAGTCGATCGGCGTCAATCAGTTGCGCTCAGGAAAGACTCGTTCGTGCGGATGTTTGGTCCGCGAAAGCAACGATAGAGTTCACCCAGTCCCGATCGGACAAAGATTCGGAAGCCTTGTCGTCCTGGGTAAATCTGGTAGCCGCGCAAGTGGCCGCATGGTCGAAGCCCAATGCGATTGCGGAAATATCACGATCACAAGTATCAATAACTTGCGTAGCGGACACACCGGATCATGTGGGTGCCTTAAACTGCAGGCGATCCAAAATCGAGCAATTCACGGGCACACGCGCAAGAACGGGTTCAATCGCACGTATGCGGTCTATCGCGATATGCGAACTCGTTGCGAGAATCCGAACTATCGTGAATTTCACCTTTACGGTGGACGCGGGATAACCGTCTGCGAACGTTGGCGTCAAGGCTATGAATTCTTTCTCGCAGATATGGGCGAGCGTCCTCCCGGCATGACTTTGGAGCGTGATCGTGTCAACGAAGGGTACTCTCCTGAAAATTGCCGCTGGGCGAGTCCAGCGGAACAGTCCGTCAACAAGCGAAACAATGTTTTTATTGAGCACCAAGGACGTCGCATGACTGTCTCGCAATGGGCCGCCGAACTTGGGCTCAATGCAAAGAGGATGTACTACGGCGTAAAGCAAGGCTGGCCACCTGAACGGCTGCTTTCAAAATAACTCATCTAACCCCGCTTCGGCGGGGTTTTTTATTAGCCATTTCCAGGAGCAATCATGAACAAGACTTCCGCTATCGCAACAGGTGGCGTTGCCATCTCCACGGCAACGCTGATGCCGGCCGTTGAATGGGCACTCGGCCTCATCTTTCACGTTCCCGTGCCGGCCAGCGTTTCGTCCCTCATCGCAGGCGCCATCGTTGCCGGCGCGCATGCGGCGCTGAACGTCGCCAGCGCCAAGGCGGCAGCCAATTCGAGCGCCGCGCCCTCCGCGTCCGGGCAATAACTCCGTCCTCCCTCCTGCAGTTCAATCCCTAGAGGTTTCACCATGAAGCGTTTCATCATGCTGCTTGCGGCAGGCATCGCCGCGTCCGTTCTGGCCGCTTGCGCCGGCGCGCCTCAACTGACATTCGATCAGCAGGTCGCCATCGCCTGCGGCGCTGCGCAGGGCGAAATCGCCATCCTGAAGGCCGACAACGTTTTCACCGGCGGCGCTGGCAACACGCTGGCGAATGACGTGGAGCCGGCCATTGCCAAGGTGTGTGCGGCCGGCGCCACGGTGACCGACGCAAACCTGCAATCTGTCGTCAATGCCACGCTGCCGCTGATCAAGTCGCTGGTCGATTCGTCCTCGCTGCCGCAGGACAAGAAGAACGCGGCCGATGCCGCCGTCGATACGGCGGTGCTGGCGTTCAATATTGCGGTCAAGCTGGCGCCTACCAGCGCGCCCGCGCCGGTTGCAGCAGCTTCCGCGCCTGCCGCGAAATGACACCGCAGGACTACGCCAGACTGGCCCAGCGGGCTTACCAGCTGCAGCCACAGATAGGCGCGCCGGCCAGCGCTGCGCGCGCGATCGTGGAGGGCGACGCGGTTGCCTTCCCGGGATCCGACAATCTCGCGTGTTGGCTTGCTGATCTGGATGCTGACGCCGTGCACGTCGACGGCTTAGGGGCGCTCCATCGCGGGTTCTGGAAGGCGTTCAGTTCGATCAGCACCAAGCTGCTGGCGCTGCCGGCGCCGGCCGTGACCGTGGGGCACAGCGAGGGTGCAGCGTTGGCCATTTTGTTCGCTGCCCAACTCTGCATCGCTGGCCGGCCGCCGCGCGCGGTGTACGGATTCGAGCCCCCGCGCGTGAGCGCCGATGGCACGCTTGGCAATTTGCTGAAGGCTTGCGGCGTGCAGGTCAACCTGTACCGCAATGGTCAGGATGTGGTGCCGCTGGTGCCGCGCCTGCTGCGCGCGTGGCAGCATCCTGCGCCGCTGATCGAAATCGGCCGGGCGGCATGGCCGCTGCCGAACGTCGAGGATCACAAGCTTGCGCGGGTGATCCAGGCGCTCGCATAAAGCAGGCTTTGATGCTGTATATTTGTACAGTATGAAAGTTCCATCATGCCCAGGGCTGGACGGCGGTCTCCATTGGAGCGACATCGTCCACAAAGAGCGCACGTGCACAACCTGCTCGCATGCGATCCACAGGCTGGAGTGCGATCCATATGGAACGTTCCACGCATTCCCGGCGTGGTGCGACAAGGGGCTGCGTACGAGCAGCTATCCGTGCGACTCGTACGAGCGGGAGCCGGGGGTAGATTGAGCCGAAAATCGTGGGAATACCCTCCAGCAAAGCCTTGTAGAATGGACTCCAAAGAATGCGGAGTATTCCCACTGGTTACCCGCAAAGGCTTGTGCGGATTGGATTGATGTATCAGATTGTGATTCTGGTTGTCGTGGGTTCGAATCCCATCGGTCACCCCAAAGATTTGTAGAAAAGCCCGCTTCTTGCGGGCTTTTTTGCGTCTATACATCGGCGACCACCGTCCCCTGATGGAACGCCACCTTCCAGCCATCGGCCGTCCGCCGCCACAACGATGCCCGGCGCGTGATGCGAGTCGATTGCGCCAGCGTGTAAGTCAGCAGGAAATTATCTGGCGCGATTTCCTGGCAGCGAAAGTCACGGGTTTGCCAGAACTCTTCGCCGATGTGGCCACGCCGCGCTTCCAGCACGCCGAGCACGTAGTTGCGGCTGTAACGCTGACCAGAGGCGCCGACCTCCCAGAAGTCTTCCGTCATCATCTGCTCGAAATCCTCGCGGCGGGTAGCGCGTTCGGGGCGATGGAAGATCGGTTCGAGCCGCTTCAGTTCCTCGAGCACCCCGAGCAGGGCAGGGTCGGTATCCAGACGCGGTTCCATGTGGCGGGCCTCCCGGGAAAGCTCCAAGCATAACGTGCGATGGCACGGCTGCGCGCTTTTTGCACCGCACAATGCGCGCAGCCGGCATCGCCCCTATGATGGCGCCTTCCCTTTTCTGGAACCGCATCGATGCAACGTTCTGCCCGTATTGGCTTGTCCACCCTGACGCTTGCGCTCTCGCTCACCCTGAATGGGGGCGCTTTTGCTGCCACGCTTCAGAAGCCGCAGTTGGATGCATTGATTGCCGCCGAGCAAACCAAAGCGTCGGACAACCTGAACAGTTTTTTGTCGGCTGCCGCCAAGGCCGACCCGCAGGTTGCGCGCAGCGTTGCCGCGTATCGCAAGAAGGCGCCGCTGATGGGGGATGACCTCGTCAACATTGGCCGCTTGCTCGGCGTGTACAACCGGCTGCACAACCAACAGGCGGTGATCGAATCCATCGAGAAAATGGTCGCGCTGCCGACGGTGCGCGATGACAAGATTCCGCAGCACGAGAACCCCGCCATCGTGGCCTTCGGCAAGTTGGTCGAGCGGATGGCGCACGACTTCGGCTTGAAGTTCCGCAACGTCGACAACCGCGTGTTCGAAGTCACGCTGCCCGGCACCGGCTCGGATGAGTTCGGCATCCTCACCCACGCCGACGTCGTGCCCGCAAAGGCGGAAGAGTGGGTGCTCGGCGATGGCACCAAGCTCGACCCGTTCAAGGTCACGCGTGTAGGCAGCCTGCTGTACGGACGCGGCACGATCGATGACAAGGGCTCGATTGCCGCCGCGATGTACGCCATGAAGACCGTCAAGGACAGCGGTGTGCCGCTCGCCCGCACGATCCGCTTGATGATCGAGACCACCGAGGAAACCGGCGGCGACGGCATGAAGTACTACCGCGAGCGCACGCAATTGCCCCCGTACAACATCGTGCTCGACAGCAAATACCCAGCTGTCGTGGCAGAGAAGGGCTCGGGCGCATTGAAGGTGTTCTTCCCTGCGCAGGCCGGAGATGCTGCCCGCACGGCCATCGTGTCGATGAGCGGCGCGGCATCCGCCAACGCCGTTCCGCAAACGGCGACGGCCACGCTCAAGGGCGGGGATCTGGGTGTTGCGGCTGCTGCGCTCGAAGCCAAGCGGGACGCCTTCGTGCAAAGCCTGGCCGCACAGGGCAAGTTTTCGATCGACATCACACGCAATGCTGACAGCATCGTTGTGAAGGTCACTGGCACGTCGGCTCACGGCTCGCGTCCGGAAGAGGGTGTCAACCCGCTGCCTCGCCTGGCGCTGTTCTTGCGCGCAGCCGATCTTGGCTTGGCCGACAACGCCTACGCCCACGCCGTGCGCTACATCACCGACCTGTATGGCACCGACTATCTCGGCAATACCATGGGCCTTGCCTACAAGGACGATTTCATGGGGCCGCTTACCATGTCGCCCAACGTGATCGGCGACAAGAACGGCCGCGTCGAGGTGACCGCCAACGTGCGCATGCCGCGCGGCAAGACGCCGGATGCGTTGCGCGGCGAGGTTGCCGACAAGATCAACGCGTGGGCAAACACCAATCACGTCGCACTGGAGATCAGCTACGACCAGGGCAACTGGATGGCGCGTGACCCGAAGGGCGCGTGGCTGTCGACGCTGCTCAACATCTACGGCGATACGACCGGCCTGGACGCCAAGCCCGTGCCGACCGCCGGCAGCACCACCGCCAAGCTGATGCCGAACGCCATCAATTTTGGTCCGGCCATGCCTGGCAAGAAGTACACCGCGCACAACGCCAACGAGTACAAGGAAGTGCCGGACCTCGACCTGGATATGCAGATGTTCACCGAGATGCTGGTGCGTATCGGCAACCTGCAGTCGATGCAGTAATCGCAATGCCTTTGCCATGAAGATCATCCGCGCCAAGTCATTCACTGCTGAGCGTGCCTGGGGTGCGCTCGATATTGCCAACATGGGCGGCATTACCACGCGCCTGCATTGGACCGATCAGCCCTACCGCTGGCACGTGAACGACGGCGAGGAGGTCTTCGTGGTGCTCGATGGCACGGTCGACATGCACTACCGCGAAGCCGGAGACGAGAAAGTCGCGATGCTACAGGCGGGCGACATCTTCTTTGCGGGTGTTGGTTGCGAGCATGTGGCCCACCCGCGCGGAGAGGCGCGGATTCTCGTTGTGGAGAAGGCGGGAAGCGTTTAGCGCCGGCCGGCTGCAGAAAAAAAGAGCCCGCGACGTGCGGGCTTCGAATTCAGCGATCTCATTGCCCCTAAGGGCATTGGCAATAGTACTGTCACGCGCGGCAAACAACATCCGGGTAAACGTCTGTGTTGCTGGCGAGCATTCGCCAATGTGCTGCGGCATCGACACGTGACTGAAAAAACAGCCCGCTCAAATGGCGGGCCGAAAATCAGTTGAAGAAAGCCCTGTCCTCAGGGCTCGGCCAGTGTATGAAATCAGTTGCGGCGACAGCATTGGGGTATGCCCTGATCGGCGTCGTAGCGCGCTTCAAGCAGTTCAAAAACCCTCAACGCCTGCTGCGCGCGAGGCTGCGGGAATGGCATCCAGCATGCGACAGATGGCGGCCATGCTACCGACCATCGTACGGCGCTGCTCCCCTTGATAAATGCGCACGCCCTGGGTTTGGCGGAAGGGCACCGGATGCACCGGGCGGCGGCGGGAAGACATCGATCCGAGTCGCATAGCAGACCTCGTAGGTTCGGATGGAAAGACGAGCGGCAAAAATCGACAGCAAGCAGCCGCCCTGGCGAGCCGGTGGCTCACCTCCAAGTTGGGCAAAACAACGAAAGAGTTGGCGCGATATGCGCCGCAGACTTACGGAGCAGCAGGCCGGATTAGACCGACGGCCAAGCCCTCCAGGTGAAACTCATCGCGATCCAGATTCACGTGGATCGGCTCGAAATCGGGGTTCTCCGCAATCAGTTCGACATGACGGCCCTTGCGCTGGAAGCGTTTGACTGTCACGTCATCGCCCAGGCGCGCGACGACGATCTTGCCGTTGGCAGCCTCCGTGGCGCGTTGCACCGCCAGCAGGTCACCATCCAGGATGCCGGCATCGCGCATGCTCATGCCTCGCACTTTCAGCAGAAAATCTGGCTGGGCTGAAAAGAGGGACGGATCCACCTGGTATTGGCGGTCGATATGTTCTGCCGCCAGGATGGGGCTGCCAGCAGCGACGCGGCCCACCAGGGGTAGCGTCAGCTGCATCAGCCCCATGGATGGCAACGAAAACTGGTGCTGTGCCGCATCCCCCAGCGCGCGCAGCCGAATGCCGCGCGAGGCGCCTGGCGTCAGCTCGATCACACCTTTGCGCGCCAGCGCACGCAAATGCTCCTCGGCGGCATTGGGCGAGGAGAACCCAAACTCCGCGGCGATCTCTGCGCGCGTGGGCGGGAAGCCGGTGCGTTGGATCGTCTGATGGATCAGGTCGAAAATTTGCTGCTGGCGGGGTGTGAGGGTGGCCATCGGCGTACTGTATATCTGAACAGGTGCTGTGATTTTATACAGTGATGCGGGAAGCGCAAGTGATTTTGTTGTGACTTGTTGCTGGATGCGCGAATCGGTGGTGCGCGTGCGGCTGATCCACGTCAAAACCCATGCGGCTGGTTAGAAGCTTATGCGCAATCCATGCAGGCGCGACCGTGGGGAATCGCATAAAATCAAGGCCTTGACCGCATTCCGCACTGCCACATAGGCTTACTGGCTGGCCCGAACATCACCATGTCCGCTTTCAATCAAGAGACCGTTCTGAGCGTCCACCACTGGAACGACTCCCTTTTCAGCTTCAAGACGACGCGCGACCAAGCGCTGCGCTTCCACAACGGCCATTTCGTCATGATCGGTCTGGAAGTCGAAGGCAAGCCGCTGATGCGCGCCTACAGCATCGCCAGCCCCAATTATGAAGAACACCTGGAGTTCTTCAGCATCAAGGTGCAGAACGGCCCGCTGACGTCGCGCCTGCAGCATCTGAAGGTGGGCGACAAGCTGCTGGTGAGCAAGAAACCGGTCGGCACGCTGGTGCTCGATGATCTGCTGCCCGGCAAGAACCTTTACCTGTTCGGCACGGGCACCGGCCTGGCGCCGTTCATGAGCATCATTCAAGACCCCGAAACCTACGAGCGTTTCGAAAAGGTCGTGCTGCTGCACGGCGTGCGCCAGGTGAGTGAGTTGGCCTACGCCGATTTCATCACCAGCGAGCTGCCGAACAACGAGTTCTTCGGCGACCAAGTCCGCGAAAAGCTGATCTACTACCCGACCGTCACGCGTGAGCCGTTCCGCAACATGGGCCGCCTGACTGATCTGGCGGATAACGGCAAGCTTTCCGCCGACATCGGCCTGCCGCCGCTGGATCCGGCTGTAGACCGCGCCATGATCTGCGGCAGCCCCGCCATGCTGGAAGACACCTGCAAGCTGCTCGACGCGCGTGGTTTCAAAATTTCGCCGCGCATGGGCGAGGCGGGTGATTACGTGATCGAACGCGCCTTCGTCGAGAAATAAGCGACGCCGCATCCGCTGCAAACGCCGGCCCATGTGTCACCTGGGCCGGCGTTTTGTTTTTGTGGTGGGGGCGAGGGCAAATCCGCGTCGGCAAAGGCGTGACACGCGGATACAATGCGCGGCTTCCTCATCACGGATCCCTGCAACGATGTCCTTGCCTACCATCGCCATCCTCGCCACCGGCGGCACGATCGCCGGTTCCGCTGACGACGCTGGCTCCGCCGCACGCTACCGCGCCGGCGCCGTTCCCATCGATCAACTGCTCGCGGCGAGCAAGCTCGGTCTGGAGCGTATTGCCAATGTGCGCGCCGAGCAGGTCGCTCAGATCGACAGCAAGGACCTGACCTTCGAAGTCTGGGAAAAGCTGGTCGAGCGCGTTCGCCACTGGATCGATGTGGAACGCGTGGATGGCGTGGTCATCACGCACGGCACGGACACGCTCGAAGAAACCGCCATGCTGCTGCACCTGACGCAGCAAGGGGATACGCCCATCGTCATTACTGCGGCGATGCGGCCGTCGACCTCGTTGTCAGCCGATGGCCCGCTGAACCTGCTGAACGCGGTGCGGCTGGCGGCGAACCCGGCGTCGCGCGGGCGCGGTGTGCTGGTGGCGCTGAATCAGCGGGTGCATGCCGCGCGCGATGTGCAGAAGGGTCATACCTATGCCGTGGAGGCGTTTGTGTCGCCAGACGTCGGCCCGGTTGGCTTCGTGCTCGATACCCAAGTGCAATTTCAGCGCGCTACCGAGCGCCCCGATGCGGCGGACCTATTGCCGATGCCTTCGGCCGGCCAATGGCCGTGGGTGGAAGTGTTGGCCAGCTATGCGCAGCCGGATGCCAGGCTGGTCGATGCGCTGGTCACGGCTGGGGTGAAGGGGTTGGTGATCGCTGCGACGGGCGCCGGTTCTATCCATGTGAATCTGGAGGCGGCGCTTAATCGCGCCAGCCAGCAGGGTGTTTTTGTGCTGCGCTCGACACGTACCGGTGCAGGCATCGTGCCGCCGCAACCTGACGCGCAGGGCTGGGCGTCGACCGGCACGCTAAACCCGTACAAGGCGCGCGTGCTGTTGATGTTGCTCATCGCTGCCGGGCGCGCCCAGGCAGAAACTGCCTCGCTGCAGCAAGTCATTGATCGGTATTGAAAAAATCTGCTGAGCCTGCGTATAATGGCAGACTAACCAACCTTGCTGCACCGGAGTGTGACGCCCGGGCGGCTTAATCCACAAGGAGCGTCAATGCGTCATTACGAAATCGTATTCATCGTCCATCCGGACCAGAGCGAGCAAGTGCCCGCGATGATCGAGCGCTACAAGAGCACGGTCACCACGCAAGGCGGCCAAGTGCATCGCGTTGAGGACTGGGGCCGTCGTCAACTGGCCTACATGATCCAGAAGCTGGCGAAGGCTCACTACGTGTGCCTGAACATCGAGTGCGGCAAGGAAACCCTGGCTGAGCTCGAGCACGCGTTCAAGTTCAACGACGCCGTGCTGCGTCACCTCATCGTTCAGACCAAGAAGGCTGAAACGGCACCGTCGCCGATGATGAAGGAAGTCGCACGCGAAGAGGCCAAGAAGGCCGCCGCTCAAACCGAACAGGCCGCCTGATGCCGCGCGGTGCGGCGCAAGTTTAATCGCGCACCGCGAGCATGAACGGATCCCAAGGGGGCAGCGCCATCAACCGACTGCAGCTCGTCGCCACATTGGTCGAGCGTGAGGTGATGCGATACACCCCGGCCGGTGTGCCCATCGTCAATTGCCTGCTGGCCTACAGCGGGCAGGCGGTGGAAGCACAGACAGTGCGGCAAATCGAGTTTTCGATGGAAGCACTGGCAGCCGGCAAGATGGCTTCTGTTCTGGACCGCATCGCTCCGGGTACCGTCCTGGATTGCGTCGGGTTCCTCGCTCGTAAGCACCGCAGCAGCAAGGCACTGGTCTTTCACATCTCCGGATGTAACGTATTCGTAAAGGATTGAATCATGGCATTCATGAACAAGAAGCAGCGCGACGCGAAGAACAAGAAGCGCTTCCAGCAGCAAAACCCGCTGTTCAAGCGCAAGAAGTTCTGCCGCTTCACCGTCGCTGGCGTTGAGCAGATCGACTACAAGGATCTGGACACGCTCAAGGACTTCATCGGCGAGAACGGCAAGATCACGCCGGCCCGCCTGACCGGCACGCGCGCGATCTATCAGCGCCAGCTGGATACGGCCATCAAGCGCGCACGTTTCCTCGCGCTGATGCCCTACACCGATCAGCACAAGCACTAATCAAGCGGGATAAGGAGAACTCACAATGCAAATTATTCTGCTCGAGAAGGTCGTCAACCTGGGTAACCTGGGCGACGTGGTGCGCGTGAAGGACGGTTACGCTCGTAACTTCCTGATCCCGAACAAGCAAGCCCGCCGCGCTACCGATTCCGCCATCAAGGAATTCGAAGCCCGCCGCGCTGAGCTGGAAAAGCTGGCCGCTGAAAAGCTGGCAGCCGCACAAGCCGAAGGCGAAAAGCTGAATGGCCTGACGCTGCAGCTGTCGCAAAAGGCTGGTGTGGATGGCCGTCTGTTCGGCTCTGTCACCAACCACGACATCGCCGACGCGCTGAACGCACAAGGCTTCAAGGTCGAGAAGGCGCAAGTGCGTCTGCCGAACGGCCCGCTGAAGACCGTGGGCGACCACGCGGTCGTTGTGTCGCTGCACACGGATGTGGCAGTCGACGTGACCGTGTCGGTGCAGGGCGAGACCGTCTAAGCACGTACGCTTTAACTCGCGGCGCCCGGAAAACCGGTCAACGCGAGTCAAGAAGGCAGGGACGAAAGTCTCTGCCTTTTTTGTTGTCCTTTGTGTCAGGGGTGCAGATTGAAGACCGAGCAGCGCCGTTATAATCCCGCCATGAACGCGCCCTCCGATCCCCAGCTCGATTCCCTCAAGGTGCCTCCGCATTCCATCGAGGCCGAACAATCGGTGCTCGGCGGGTTGCTGCTGGATAACGCCGCCTGGGATCGCATTGCCGATTTCATCAACGAGCACGATTTCTATCGCTACGACCATCGGCTGATCTTCCACAACATCGGCAAGCTGATCTCGCAGGCCAAGCCGGCCGACGTGATCACGGTGTATGAGCAATTGCAGGCAGCGGGCAAGGCGGAAGAGGTCGGTGGTCTGGCCTACCTGAACGCGCTGGCGCAGAACACGCCGAGCGCGGCGAACATCCGCCGCTATGCGGAAATCGTTCGGGATCGCGGCGTATTGCGCCAGTTGGTGACGATTGCCGACGAAATCTCTGCCGGTGCCTTCAACCCGCAGGGGCGCGACGTGCGCCAGCTGCTGGACGAGGCCGAGTCCAAGGTGTTCGCGATTGCTGAAGAGGGTGCGCGCGGGCAGAAGGGCTTCCTGGAAATTCAGCCGCTGCTGACGCAGGTCGTCGAGCGCATCGACGAGCTGTACCACCGCGACAACCAGAGCGATATCACCGGCGTACCAACGGGCTTCGTTGACCTCGACCGGATGACCAGCGGTATGCAGGGCGGCGATCTGATCATCGTGGCTGGCCGTCCGTCGATGGGTAAGACCGCGTTCTCGCTGAACATCGGCGAACACGTGGCGGTGGAGCAGGGGCTGCCAGTGGCCGTGTTCTCGATGGAAATGGCGGGCACGCAGCTTGCCATGCGTATGCTCGGTTCTGTTGGTCGGCTGGATCAGCACCGCTTGCGTACTGGTCGCCTGCTCGACGAAGACTGGCCGCGCCTGACGCACGCCATTCAGAAGATGAACGATGCGCAGCTCTTCATCGATGAAACGCCTGCCTTGAACCCGATGGAATTGCGCGCACGCTCACGGCGCTTGGCGCGCCAGTGCGGGCAGCTTGGCTTGATCGTCATCGATTACCTCCAGCTGATGTCAGGCTCGGGTGGCGGTGAAAACCGCGCGACCGAAATCTCGGAAATCTCGCGTTCGCTTAAAGGCTTGGCCAAGGAACTCAACTGCCCGGTGATCGCGCTGTCGCAGCTGAATCGAAGCCTGGAGCAGCGCCCGAACAAGCGCCCGGTGATGTCGGACTTGCGTGAATCCGGCGCTATCGAACAGGATGCCGACGTGATCCTGTTCATCTATCGCGACCAGGTCTACAACCCGGATTCGCCGGACAAGGGCACCGCCGAAATCATTATCGGTAAGCAGCGTAACGGCCCCATCGGTACCGTGCGCCTGACGTTCCTGGGCGAATACACGAAGTTCGATAACTTCACCGGCGGCAACGCTTTCTTCGACAACGACACATAATCGTCTTTTCATGTCGGACCGCCACAACGTGCCACGCATGGCAGGGGGCCGGTTCCGGTAAAATATTGCGTTTTAATGACAGCGCCGACGGTGATCCCGTTCGGCGCTGTTTTTACGACTCCTGCTTTTCCCGTTCCCAAGGATCATCATGTTCGGTCGCTTCATGCCCACCGAAGGCAAGTTCTTCGAGTATTTCAACCAGCACGCCGAGTGCGCCGTCAAAGCGGCCCATGCGCTCAAAGAGTTGGTCAATGACTTGCCCAATGCTGAAATGCATGCGCGCAACGTGCAGAACTTCGAGAAGAAAGCCGATCGCATCACGCATGACACGGTTGAGCTGCTGCACAAGACCTTCATCACGCCGCTGGATCGCGATGAGATCCACAAGCTGATCACGACGATGGACGACATCCTCGATCTGATGGAAGACGTGTCGCTCACCATCTCGCTGTACGACGTCACCAACGTGACCGACGAGGCCCGTCAGCTTGCCACCATCTGCGTGGCGTGCTGCGAGGAAGTCCGCAAGGCCGTGGCGCTGCTCGACGACATGAACAACGGCCGCCAGATTCTGACGATCGCGCAGGAAATCGACCGCCTAGAGTCCGAAGCTGATCGCGTCATGCGCGCCGCCATGGCCAAGCTGTTCCGCACGGAAAACGACATCAAGCTGCTGATCAAGCTCAAGGCGATCTACGAGCAACTGGAGAGCGTCACCGACTGTTGCGAGGATGTCGCCAACATCATCGAAGGCATCGTGCTCGAAAACGCCTGACGAGACGACACCTCATGCATACGCTTCAGATCAGTCTCTGGGTGATCGTCCTGCTAGTGGCGCTGGCCATCGTGTTCGACTTCATGAACGGCTTCCACGACGCGGCCAACTCCATCGCCACGGTAGTGTCGACCGGCGTGCTCAAGCCGCAGCAGGCGGTGGCGATGGCCGCGGCCTGCAATGTGATCGCCATTTTCATCTTCCATCTCAAGGTGGCCACGACGGTGGGGCGGGATACGATCGACCCGTCCATCGTTGATCACTACGTCATCTTCGGCGCCTTGGTGGGTGCCATCGCCTGGAACATCATCACGTGGTACTACGGCATTCCGTCCAGCTCGTCGCACGCGCTGATCGGCGGACTGGTCGGCTCGGCGGTGGCCAAGTCGGGCACAGGCTCCCTGGTGGCGAGCGGTTTGCTGAAGACGGTGGCGTTCATCCTGATTTCGCCGCTGCTGGGCTTCATCTTGGGCTCGCTGTTGATGGTGGCTGTGTCGTGGTTGTTCTTCCGCACACCGCCTTCGAAGGTGGACCGGTGGTTCCGGCGCTTGCAGTTGCTCTCGGCCTCGCTGTACAGCCTTGGCCATGGCGGTAACGACGCCCAAAAGACCATCGGCATCATCTGGATGCTGCTGATTGCTGGCGGTTATGCGTCCGCAACGGCCGAAACGCCGCCGGTGTGGGTCATCGTGTGCTGCTACGTGGCCATTGGCCTGGGCACGCTCCTGGGGGGCTGGCGGATTGTGCGCACGATGGGCCAGAAGATCACCAAGCTCAAACCGGTGGGCGGTTTCTGCGCTGAAACCGGTGGCGCATTGACACTGTTCTTCGCTTCGGCGCTGGGCGTGCCGGTGTCGACGACGCATACCATTACCGGTGCCATCGTCGGCGTGGGCGCGGCGCAGAAGGCGTCTGCGGTGCGTTGGGGTGTTGCAGGCAACATCGTCTGGGCGTGGATCCTGACGATCCCCGCGTCGGCCTTCATGGCGGCGATTGCCTGGTGGATCGGCAAGCACGTGCTGTAAGTCGGCTCGCATCATCCAAAACGAAACGCCCACCATTCCGGTGGGCGTTTTGCGTTGGTGGGTGCGAAGAAGCGTTACTGCGCGTTACTGCGTGGCGAAGCGGGCGATGGGGTCATCGTCAGCCGGCGCGGCGAGGACAGCCGTTGCGCTACGGGCGCGCGCCAATGTGCCAAGCGGATCATCGTCGATCGGGCGGCCAGGGCTAGCTGGCGCGGGGATTGGCGTACTTGATGGGCCGGGTGCATCTGGCAAGTTGCTGACCGCCACCACGCGGCGCGCGCCCATGTAGCGGCTCGCCCAATACGACTTGGTCATGTCTTCCAGTCGGACGGTGCCCCCCGTGGCGGGCGCGTGTACGAAGCGATTTTGGCCGACATAAATGCCCACATGCGAGTTCGGCTGGCCGGTCGTGTTGAAGAACACCAAGTCGCCTGAGGCAACGTCACGGCGTTCGAGTGCCGTGCCGCGTCGGCCCATTTCGGCGGCGGTGCGCGGTAGGTTCACTGATGCAGCTCTCTGCACGACGTAGCGTACGAGCCCGCTGCAATCGAAGCCGCTATCCGGCGTGTTGCCGCCGTAGCGGTACGGCGTGCCCACCAATGCCATGGCCTCGATGGAGATTTCTTCGAGGCCGGCGCTCGGGTCGTTGACGGGGGCGCCTCGTGTGCGAAGCGCACCAGGGTCACGCGAAGCAGTCGAGCGCGTTGGCGTGGACGAGCAGGCGGACAGCAGGCACACCAGCGCCAACAGGGCTGCGCCTGCGAGTCGGGTGTCGCTGTGAGGAAAGCCGTGCTGCTTCGGCATGCGCCATCAGAAAAGTCCGGATAGGACGCATGCTATGCGCGCGGCGCGAGAATGCCAAACCGGGCCGCGCGGCGTGTTGGCGAGGCGCAACGCCAAGCGGGGCGCGGGTCTGCGGACTTCGGCCCGATGGCGTCGCGCTTTGCGGGCAGTGTTACCAGCGAAGCTGGACGTCGCGCGTGCTGCCGGTCTGCACGGTAGCGCGTTTGGTGGCGCCCTCGTAGGTGGCGATCACGTTATAGCTTGCAGGCGGTGCTTTGATGAGGCAGCGCGGACCATCGGCGTGGAAATTGGCGACCTCCTTGCCATGTCGCGTGATCTGAACGTTCACATCGGAGAGGTATTCACCGCGCGGCCCCTGCGTGAACAGGAGCGACAGGTTGTAGTTGCGCGCCTGCGCGTTCAGCGCCTGCTGCTCGTCCTGTGCAATGCCGCCGCAGACGTAGCTGATTTGACCGGAAGTCTGCGGAGTGAGGTTGTCGGCAAACGCTACGGAGGCACCGGCGGACAGCATCATCGCCAGCGCCGTCGACATCAAGGTCATGCGCGATCGAGTCTGCAGGGTTCGTTGCGTGGGCATCATTGGGCCTCCATCATTAAAAAGGGAGAGGTGCCCAATGCGCAGCAAGAAAAAGGCCGCGCAAACGCGCGGCCCCGATGGCACAACGGTTGGCGGCGGGCGGATTTGCCGCCGCGTGGTACTTACAGCACGTCCGACGCGTGATCCGCCAGCCGCGAGCGCTCGCCGCGCGCCAGCGTGATGTGACCGCTGTGGCTCCAGCCCTTGAATCGGTCCACCACGTACGTCAGGCCTGACGAGCCCTCTGTCAGATACGGCGTGTCGATCTGCGCGATGTTCCCCAGGCAGACGATCTTGGTGCCCGGGCCCGCACGCGTGACCAACGTTTTCATCTGCTTGGGCGTCAGGTTCTGCGCCTCGTCGATGATCAGGAACTTGTTGACGAAGGTGCGGCCGCGCATGAAGTTCATGCTCTTGACCTTGATGCGCGAGCGGATCAGCTCCTGCGTGGCGGCACGGCCCCATTCGCCTGCGTTGTCATCGGACTTTTGCAGCACCTCGAGGTTGTCGTCGAAGGCGCCCATCCATGGCTGCATCTTTTCTTCTTCCGTGCCGGGCAGGAAGCCGATGTCTTCACCCACGGGTACAGTGGCGCGCGTGATGATGATCTCGTTGTAGAGCTTCTGGTCCAACACCTGTTCCAGACCCGCAGCCAGGGCCAGCAGCGTCTTACCCGTGCCAGCTTGGCCGAGCAGCGAGACGAAATCGACCTCCGGGTGCATCAGCAGGTTCAGCGCAAAATTCTGCTCGCGGTTGCGTGCCGTCACGCCCCAGACATTGTTCTTCTGGTGCGTGAAGTCCTTGAGCGTCTGAAGCACCGCAGTCTTGCCGTTAAGCTCCCTGACCTGCGCGTACAGCGGTAGGCTGCCGTCGTTCGGCTCAAGGAAGACAAACTGGTTGACCAGGAACGACGGCACCAGCGGCCCCGACAGGCGATAGAACGTCGTGCCCGTCTTCGGATCCTGCCAGCTCTCGATGTTCTTGCCGTGTTTCTGCCAGAAATCCGTCGGCAGGGCCATCACACCGCTGTAGAGCAGGTCAGTGTCTTCCAGCACGCGGTCGTTGAAGTAGTCCTCCGCCGGCAGGCCGAGGGCGCGCGCCTTGATCCGCATGTTGATGTCTTTCGACACCAGCACGACATGGCGATCTGGCCGCTGCTGCTGCAGCGCCGACACCACGCCCAGGATCTGGTTGTCCGCCTTGCCTTGCGGCAGGCCGTCGGGAAGTTTGATGTCGTTCAGGCGCGTCTGGAAGAACAGGTGCCCTTGCGCATCGCGGTTGCCGAGCTTGGCTAGCGGCAGGCCATCGTCCATCGTGCCTTCGGTGCCGGCCACCAGCTGATCCAGCGTGCGGCTCACCGTGCGGGCATTACGCGCGACTTCGCTCATGCCCTTCTTGTGATTGTCCAACTCCTCCAACGTCATCATCGGCAGATAGACGTCGTGCTCCTCAAAGCGGAACAACGATGACGGATCGTGCATCAGCACGTTGGTGTCAAGCACGAACAGCTTGGTCGGGCCTTCGTCACGGCGGGCGCGGCGGCGCGTTGCGGTTTCGGTCGATTTGCCGGCGGCCGGCACTTTGTCGACGGCCTTGAGAATGCTGGCGGGGCGCTGGCGAGCCTCTTCCTTGGCCACCGGCGAGGATTCGCCCGCGCGTGCTTGGGTCGCGCCGCCTGCATTACGTTTGGGTTGCGCTCGGCCGGTTTCGGACAGTGCCTCACGTTCAAGTGCGGGCACTGGTTTTCGAGGTTCCTGACCCGCCTTAGGCTTTCCGGCTTTGCCGAAAGGCTTGAATTCAGCCGGGTCGAGCAATTGGGCTGGCTGGGTGGGCATGGTCGGCAGCGGCATGCTTCGATTACCTCTCTGGAGGGAACAACGACGAAACACCGCGCTCGTTGGTCGCGAGGCGATGCTGGTGGAAAACGCTGAGGGAACGGGCGGTGCGCCGCACGAGCGACGGCCACAAAAAAGCCGCCATGACCTGCGAGAGGTGGGGCGGCCTAGATGAACGCCACAACAAGCTGCACGATTCAGGCGTTCTGCCCAGCCAGTTTGCGGGGGAAAACGCAGAAGCGGTATCAGGCCAACTTGGCCGCCGGTACCGTCGTGGGCAATCGGAATGGCATCCGGATTTCGTACTCATCGGTTCCGACTGTATCGGAAGCTTTTGTTATTTGCAATCTGTGACATGTGACGTCTAGTGTCGCGTTGCAGTCACGCGAAACTGGCTTGAGGCAGGCGCCGGCGTGCCCTATGCGGCGCTTTCGTGCCCTATCGGCAACACGTCGCGGGTTACAACGCGCGTACTGCCGCCAGCACGTCGTCCACATGGTTGGGGACCTTCACGCCGCGCCATTCCTGGCGCAGCACGCCTTTGGCGTCGATCAGGAAGGTGCTGCGCTCGATGCCACGCACGTCCTTGCCGTACATCTTCTTCATCTTGATGGTGTCGAAGAGGTTGCAGACGGCTTCGTCCGCGTCGGAGATCAGCTCGAACGGCATCTCCAGCTTGGCTTTGAAGTTCTCGTGCGATTTCAGGCTGTCGCGCGAGATGCCGAACACCACGGCGCCGGCGGCTTCAAAGGCGTCGTACTGGTCGCGGAAGTTCATCGCCTCGGTAGTGCAGCCGGGCGTGTTGTCCTTCGGATAGAAATACAGCACGACGATCTTGCCACGCACCGATGCCGGCGAGAACGTGATGCCGCTGGTGGCCGGTGCGGAGAAATCGGGAAGAGGCTTGTCGAGGGTGACGGGCATGGTGTGTTCCGGAAAACCGCGGGGAGGGACTGCAGGCGCGTGGACAGCGAAACGTGAAACCCGCCAGCTGTTGGTGACAGCAAATCAGGCCGGCTGAACGATCAAGCTGCCGCTGCGGCCTGCAACTTCGCCCCACGTGACGGGCTGAACGGGGAGGGTGCTGCGATCGAGCGTTGCGTAGTAATCGCCCATCGAGGCCAGCCGATGGCCCTGCGCGCGCCAGCCTTGCAGCAACTCGCGGAAGATCGGGGCAAGTTTCTGCCCTTCAAGTTCTGCGTGCAAGGTAAAGACCTGGTCGCGGTCAGACTCGGTCATCTTGAGGATGTGCCGGGCGACGTTGTCGAGGGTGATGTCACCCACGCCGATGAGCTCGTCCAGCGTGGGCAGCGTGGTCGGCAACTGTACGTGCTTCAGCGCCTTGCCGTCGACGCTCGGGATATACGGATGCGTGCCGCGGCCGTCGGAAGCGTAGGTCATGCCCCAGGCGTCGATCTGGCGGAAAGCGTGGTCGTTCATCTGCCAGCCGGCGGCGCCGTGCGTGACGGGGGGCTTGCCGAAGACCTGCACGAAGCGCGCATGGGCGGCACCCATCTGGCGGGCGGTCCAACTGGCGTCGCGCTGGCGGACGTTGTCTTGCCAGCGGACGTGGTCCCACGTGTGGATGCCGGTCTCAAAGCCTGCCTCGGCAATGGCGCGCATTTCCGTGGCGGCTTTGCGGCCGATGTCGGGGCCAGGCAGCAGCACGCCGTACATCAGCGTGCGCAGGCCGTAGTGCTCGACGACGGAGGTGCGGGAAACTTTCTTCAGGAAACCCGGGCGGAACGCTCGGCGCAGCGCCCAGCCGGTGTGATCCGGCCCGAGGCTGAAGAGGAAGGTCGCGCCCGCCTCGTGCTCACGCAACATGCGCGAGAGATTGGGCACCCCTTCGCGGGTGCCGCGCAGGGTGTCGACGTCGATCTTGAGGACGATGAGGGCCATGAACCTGCGCGGAAGGTGCGACTGAGATGCGGCTTTACTTGTTACCGTTGCCTTCTTCGACCAGGCTGCGGGCGTCGGCCACGTGCGTGCGATACGCTTCGAAGATGTTCGCCAGCGCGTCCTGCATCGTGGTGGTCGGCTTCCAGCCGAGTTCGTCCATGGTGTTGGCGATCTTCGGCACGCGGTTCTGCACGTCCTGGTAGCCGTTGCCGTAGTAGGCGCCGGAGGTGGTTTCCACCAGTTGGACTTGCTTGGCGGTGTCCTTGTACTCGTCGATCTTGGCGGCCTGCTCCAGCATCATGTTGGCCAGCTCGCGCACCGAGTAGTTGTTCGACGGGTTACCGATGTTGTAGATCTTGCCCGTGGCCACGCCATCCTTGTTGGCGATGATGCGCACCAGCGCGTCAATGCCGTCATCGATATACGTGAAGGCGCGCTTTTGGCTGCCGCCGTCGACGAGCTTGATGTTCTCGCCGCGCACGATGTGGCCGAGGAACTGCGTCACGACGCGCGACGAACCTTCCTTCGGGGTGTAGATCGAGTCCAGGCCCGGGCCGATCCAGTTGAACGGGCGGAACAGCGTGAAGTTCAGGCCTTCCATGCCGTAGCCCCAGATCACGCGGTCCATCAGCTGCTTCGAGCAGGCATAGATCCAACGCGGCTTGTTGATCGGGCCGTAGATCAGCGGCGAGGCTTCCGGATCGAACTCCGAATCGCTGCACATGCCGTAGACCTCGGAGGTCGACGGGAACACCAGGTGCTTCTTGTACTTGGCAGCCGAGCGAACGATCGGCAGGTTGGCTTCGAAGTCCAGCTCGAACACGCGCAGCGGGTCCTTGACGTACGTCGACGGCGTGGCAATAGCCACCAGCGGCAGGATCACGTCGCACTTCTTCACGTGATACTCAACCCACTCCTTGTTGATGGTGATGTCACCCTCGAAGAAGTGCATGCGCGGGTGGTTGACCAGGTCGCCCAGGCGCTCGGTCTGCATGTCCATGCCGTAGACCTCCCAATCGGTGGTCTCCAGGATGCGCTTGGACAGGTGGTGGCCGATGAAGCCGTTGACGCCGAGGATCAGTACTTTTTTCATGAGGGCAAACCGAAAATCAGAAGAGGGCGAGCTGGCTGGCGAGCTGCTGCGCGGTCACGACGGACGTACCGCTGGCAGCCTGGGGCTCGACGCGCCAGAGCTCGTGAATGGCGATGGCTCCCCCATCGCCGCACACGCCGAACATCGCATTATCCACGACGTGCAAGCCCGGGGGCAAATTCGTGAAGGTTTGTCGCGCCAGACGTGCGCGCGCGACGATGTAGCGCGAGTTGTCGTCACCTTTGCCGGCATCCGTAAATGCACCAGGATAGGGCGGCGCCACGGCGCGGATCAGGTTGTAGACCTGCTGGGCGGGTTTGGACCAGTCGATGCGGCCATCTTCGGGCTTGCGGCCACCGAAATAGCTGCCGTTGGCCAGCACATTGGGGTGCTGCGGGATTTGCCCGGCAATCATCGCGGGCAGCGCGCGCCACAGCGTTTGTTCGGCGGCCACGGTGGCTTTTTCGAACACGTCATGTGCGGTGTCGTCCGGCAAGATCGGTACGATGGTCTGATCGACGATATAGCCGGCATCCGGCTTTTCGACCATTTCGTGCAGCGTGGCGCCGGTTTCGGTTTCGCCATGCAGCACGGCCCAGTTGATGGGCACGCGGCCGCGATACTTGGGTAGCAACGAGCCGTGCATGTTGAACGCGCCGAATTTGGCGAGGCTCAACAGCGACATCGGGATCATGTGCCGGTAGTAGAACGAGAAGATGAAGTCCGGCGCGATGGCGGCAATGCGCGCATGCAGGTCTTCCCCGTTGGCGTTGTCCGGCGTGACAAACGGGATGCCCAGTTCCTGTGCCGTGGCGCGCACGCTGCCAAACCAGATGTTCTCGGCAGCGTTGTCTTCATGCGTGACGACGAGTTCGACCTGGATGCCGCGCGCCGCGAGCACGCGCAGGCAGCGCACGCCAACGTTGTGGTACGCAAAGACCACCGCGCGGCGCTTGATGTCACCGCTCATGCGACGCCTCGTTGCGAGCCCGGCTTCAGATCCGCCGTACCGGCCTCGTGCAGGTGGGGCGTGTCTTCCAGCACGCCTTGCACCAGATAGCGCGGACGTTCGCGCACTTGCTGATAGATGCGGCCGATGTATTCGCCCAACAGGCCGATGCCGAACAGCAACACGCCCATCAGGAAGAACGTGATGGCGAACAGCGTGAACACACCCTGGACTTCCGCGCCGAGAATGAAGCGGCGAACCACCAGCAGAATGAACAGAATGGCCGAAGCGAACGACAGCAGCATCCCGATCGCCGAGAACCATTGCAGCGGGATCACCGAGAACCCCGTCACCAGGTCGAAGTTCAGGCGCACGAGCTTGTACAGCGAATACTTCGATTCGCCCGCAAAGCGCTCTTCGTGATCGACCTCGATTTCGGTCGGGTTCTTGCAGAACGAGTAAGCCAGCGCCGGGATGAAGGTGTTGACTTCGCGGCAGCGGTTGATGGTGTCGACGATGGTCCGGCTGTAGCCGCGCAGCATGCAGCCCTGGTCGGTCATCTTGATGTGCGTGATGCGCTCGCGCAGCGAGTTCATGGCGCGCGACGCGGTGCGGCGGAACCAGCTGTCCTGGCGGTTGCGGCGGATGGTGCCGACGTAGTCGTAGCCCTCGTCGAGCTTTTCGACCAAGCGGCCGATTTCTTCCGGCGGGTTCTGCAGGTCGGCATCCAGCGTGATGACGCGTTCGCCGCGCGCATGTTCGAAGCCGGCCAGGATGGCCATGTGCTGGCCATAGTTGCCGTTGAACAGCACGACGCGCGTGCTGTCCGGGCGCGCGCGGAATTGCTCGGCCAGCATGGCGGCGGAGCGGTCGCGGCTACCGTCGTTGACGAACACGACTTCATACGAAATGCCGAGCGCGTCGAGCGCGGGATACAGGCGCGCAAACAGCGCGGCGAGCCCGTCTTCTTCGTTGTAGACAGGAATGACGACCGAGAGAGCAGGTGTCTTCATTATTGGCTTATTGGTACTGGGCGCAAAGTTGGCGGACTGCGTTGACTACGCGATCCACGTCGGAATCCTGCATGGCAGCAAACATCGGCAGGGTGACGATGGCACGGCCGATGCGTTCGGCCACCGGGAACATGCCCGGTTTCCAGCCGAGTTCGCGGTAGAGCTTGAACAGGTGGATGGGCGGATAGTGCACGCCTGCGCCAATGCCCTGCGCTTTCAGCCCGGCCATGAAGCCGGAGCGATCGACTTTCAGACGATCCAGCGGCAGCACGATCTGGAACATATGCCAGTTCGTGTGCGTGAAGTTTTCCACCGGCAGCTCGACGCCGAACGATTCGATGTCGGCGGCGCGCATGGCGGCAAAGTAGCGGCGGGCGAGGGCAGCGCGGCGAGCGGTGATGGTTTCCAGTTGCGCAAACTGGCCCAGGCCGATGGCGGCATTCACGTCCGTCAGGTTGAACTTGCCGCCCACCAGATCGACTTCCATGCCGTCGAAGCCGGTGCGCGTGACGCCTTGCAGGCGGTACTTTTCCGCCAGCACGGCTTCCTCGGGCGTGTTCAACACGAGCGCGCCACCTTCGATGGTGGTGATGTTCTTGTTGGCCTGGAAGCTGAAGCTGACCAGATCACCAATCTCGCCGATGCGCTTGTCGCCCCAGCGCGAGCCGATGGCCTGAGCGGCGTCTTCCACTACGCGCAGCTTGTGGCGGCGGGCGATGTCGTACAGGCGGTCCATGTCGACGGGCAGGCCGGACAGGTAGACCGGGATGATGGCCTTCGTGCGCGGCGTGATGGCCGCCTCGACCTTGTCCAGGTCGATGTTGCGCGTGACCGGATCGACATCAACGAAGACCGGCTTGGCACCGACGGTTAGCACCACATTCGACGTGGCGACCCACGAGATCGGCGTGGTGATGACTTCATCGCCGGGGCCAATGCCTGCGATGCGCAGCGCGACTTCCATCGTCGCTGTGCCGTTAGCGAAGGTCCGCACGATGCGGCCGCCAAAGTACTCCGACAGCGCGGCCTCAAACGCGGCGACCTTGGGGCCCGAGGTGATCCAGCCCGAGCGCAGCACGTCGGCCACGGCGGCGATGGTCGCCTCGTCAATGGTCGGGCGCACGAACGGCAGGAACGGTTGTTCAGCGGTGGCGTTGGTTTGCGTCATGGCTAGGAAGAGGGTTGGGCGCGGTTCAGGAGCGAGCGAGCACGAACACGCCGATGAGAATGATGCCGATGCCGATCAAACGCTGCACCGACAGCACTTCGCCAAACAGATACCACGCCAGGAAGGCGTTGACCACGTAGCCCAGCGAGAGCATCGGGTACGCAATAGTCACGTCCACCCGAGACAGCCCGAGGATCCACACGACCACGGAAATCACGTAGCACGACAGCCCGCCGATGATGGGCCACTGCGTTGCAAGCTTGATGCCGATCGGAATGATGTTGTCGGCCGAAAACGCGAAGCGGCCGATGTTGTTGACGCCCGCCTTGAGCAGCAATTGTGCGCAGGCATTGAGCATGACGCCCGTCAGGATCAGCCCGAAAGTGACCAGATTCATGTGTTGTTTTGGTGTTTTACGACTGCAGCGGCTGCCCCGCGGCTGCGCTGCAGGGGCGCATGTTACGACAAATCCGCTTGCGCGCTTCTTTCAATGCCGTCGCGAGTGAAACCTAGTTGCGCCTGACGACCACGCGGCGGGCGTCTCGAGCGATGACGACCATCGGTACGCCTTGGGCGGCCAGCCGGTCATACGTGCCCGGCCCCATCATGGCGACCGCCTGACCACCTTCCTTCCAGCGGGCCACGAAAGCGTCGGTGGTTGGAATCCACTTGGCGGGCTCCTGCTGCACGCCAAATGCCAGTTCATCCGGCTCCTGCACCATAGTGGTGGGCGTGCCGAGGTAAAACGGCATTGTATGGTCCAAGCGCTCCACCGCATAGAACGGTACGCCCGGCTTCAACCAAGGCTTGACGGCAGAAACGAGATCGATACCCGACATCGAGCGCCCGAACGCCTCGTGCCCCAGCATGGCCGCCGTGAACGTGAGGAACCACGCACAGGCAAAAGCGACCAGGCTTTCGAAACGTTGGCTTGCCATGCGCAGCGCGAGCCACGTGAGCACCGCGCCGGCCGCGAACGCCACAGCCAGAAATACTGCAAAGCGCGAAAACACGGCATTCGGGTACATGTCCGAAGACATCGTTGCCACGTAGCCACTGGCCGCCAAGCCAATCACGGCGAGCGCCAGGAACGCCTTGAGCTGCCAGCGCCATGCGTGCTCGCTTGTGCGTTCCAGCACCCGTGCGGCGAGCATCGCCAGCGCCGGGATGATCGGGAAGATGTAGCCCGGCAGCTTCGAATCCGAGATGCTGAAGAACACGAAGATCAGGGTGGCCCACAGCCCAAGCATCAGCGTGGGGCGGAAGCCATTGGTGGCGGTCTCACTGCGCGCGAAGGTCAGGTGCGCGGCGCCAGGCAACTGTGCCAGCCAAGGCAGGAACCCTGACAGCAGCAGCGGCACGAAATACCAGAGCGGCGCGTTGCGGTTGTGCACCGTCGACGTAAAACGCTGGAAGTGCTCATGCACAAAGAAGAACCAGGCGAATTCTGGGTTGCGGGCCGAAATCAGCACGAACCAGGGCGCGCTCACGGCGAAGAACACGATCAACCCCGTCACCAGGTGAAGGCGCTTCCAGAGCGCCCAGTCGCGCGCCACCAGCGTGTAGACCACGAGTACGAATCCCGGCAACACCACGCCGATCAGCCCTTTGCTCAACACGGCAAGCGCCATTGACGCCCAGCACGCCCACATCCACCAGCGTTGCTGCGTGCGCGTCGCGCTGGGGTGTTGCGCCAGCAGCAGGGCGCCCAATGCCATTGTCATGCAGCCGGCCACGCCCATGTCGAGCGAGTTGAAATGCGCGCCCACGTTCCACATCGGCGCGCTCACCAGCACGAGCCCGCTGACGATAGCCGTTCGCTTACCCCACCAGCGCGACGCCGCCAGCATCGTGAAGACGATGCCGACGAGGCCAGATAGCGCCGTGAACAGCCGCGCCTGCCAATCGCCGATGCCGAACAGCGTGTAGGCGAGGGCGGTGCCCCACATCTGCAGCGGGGGTTTCTCGAAGTACTTGAGCGCGTTATAGCGGATGGTCACCCAGTCGCCGGAGGTGAACATCTCGCGGGCGATTTCGGCGTAGCGGCCTTCGTCGGTAGGAATCAGGTGACGGTAGCCCAGCGTGCCGAGCCAGATGGCCAGAAATGCCGCGGCGAGCAGCCACAGGGAAGCATTGCGCCAGGGCAGGGCAGGCGCGTTGGCAGAGCGGTCGATCGGCATGCGGTGTCAGGCGCGCTCGATCAGCAACGCGGCGGCCACCTTGCGGCCTTCCAGCATCAGGATGTTGTAGGTCCGACCGGCCGCCTGGATGTCCATGGCCTCCACGCCGATACGCTTTCCGGTGAGCGGCACAGTCAGGCGCGGGTGCGGGAAGCGCAGCTTGTTGCCGGTCCCGAAGATCACCACTTCGGCACCCATCTCCAGCAGGTGAGCGAAATGCTCGGGCGTGAGGTCGTCAAAGCGGGCTACGTCCCAAGGTACGACAGCACCTTCTGGCATGACGAGCACTGAGTGCTCGTAGCGCACTTTGTTGATTTCGATGTAGCCGTCGCCGTAGCCGGTGACAGTATTGAGGACGGTGGACGAATCGGATGAATGGAGCTTCAAGGCGGGAATCCCATCGGGCGCGATGGCTGCGGCCATACGGGCATATATGGCGGCAGGGGCGCTAGGTTTCAGACTTCCAGGGGCATCTCGCTGCGTTGCAAAAATGCCCGCCGAAGTCTGTCATAATGGGCTAAATTATATCTTTTTCTCTCCTTTGCCCGCCGCGCCGAACGCCACGAACGATAGGCGACGCCCGGCAAGGAAGAGCGCAGCGCTTGTCGTGCCAAGCAGTGTTACCCCGCTGCCTTGCTGCAATACCAAATCCTCCGTAATCCCAAGCCCGCTCGACGTCGTTTATCGTCCCCTTGCCCGTGAAAACGATCCAGAAATCCGCCAAGCTCAACAACGTCTGCTATGACATTCGCGGCCCCGTGCTCGAGAAGGCCAAGCAGATGGAAGAAGACGGCCACAAGATCATCAAGCTGAACATCGGCAACCTGGCCCCGTTCGGTTTCGATGCCCCGGAAGAGATTCAGTTGGATATGATCCGCAACCTGCCGAATTCGGCCGGGTATTCGGACTCTAAGGGCATCTTCGCGGCGCGTAAGGCGGTGATGCACTACACGCAAGAGCAGGGCATCAAGAACGTCACGCTGGATGACATCTATCTGGGCAACGGTGCGTCCGAGCTGATTTCGCTGGCCACCAACGCGCTGCTCGACCAAGGCGACGAGTTGCTGCTGCCCGCGCCGGACTACCCGCTGTGGACTGCCGTGACCAGCCTCTCAGGCGGCACGCCGGTGCATTACTACTGCGATGAGTCCAACGGCTGGATGCCGGACCTGGACGACATCCGCGCCAAGATCACGCCCAACACCAAGGGCATCGTCGTCATCAACCCGAACAACCCGACCGGCGCGTTGTATTCCGACGAGTTGCTGCGCGGCATCATTGCCATTGCGCGCGAGCACGGCCTGGTGATCTTCGCCGATGAGGTGTACGACAAGGTCCTGTTTGACGACAACAAGCACACGGCACTGGGCTCGCTGTCGGAAGACGTGCTGACGATCACGTTCAATAGCCTGTCGAAGAGCTATCGCTCCTGCGGCTACCGCGCTGGCTGGATGGTGGTCTCGGGCGACAAGCGCCCGGCCAAGGACTACATCGAAGGCCTGAACATGCTGTCATCGATGCGCCTGTGCGCCAACGTGCCGGGCCAGTGGGCGATTCAGACTGCGCTGGGCGGTTATCAAAGCATCAAAGACCTGGTGGCGCCGGGCGGCCGCATGCGTCGTCAGCGTGACCTGGCGCACGAACTGATCACCGCTATTCCGGGTGTGACCTGCGTGAAGCCGAAGGCGGCGCTGTACATGTTCCCGCGTCTGGATCCGGCCGTGTACCCGATCGAGGATGATCAGACCTTCATTCGCCAACTGCTGGAGGAAGAGCGCGTGCTCCTGGTGCAGGGCACCGGCTTCAACTGGCACTCGCCGGACCACTTCCGCATCGTCTTCCTGCCGCACGAAGACGACCTTCGCGAAGCGATTGGCCGAATTTCGCGCTTCCTGGAGCGGTACCGTCAGCGTCACGGTACTGGCATCCGGGCCGCATAACATCGGTCATCCGCCAGATCAGTTGTTGCGGGGCAGACCGAAGTGTCTGCCCTGTCCGTTTTTTGCCTCTCAGTTTCAACGATACGTCCCATGAATCCCATCAAGATCGGCCTGCTCGGGCTAGGTACCGTCGGTGGCGGTACCCTCAAGGTTCTGCAACGGAACCAGGAAGAAATCCGTCGTCGCGCGGGTCGCGGTATTGAAGTCGCCATGATTGCCGTGCGCAACGTCGAAAAGGCGCGCGCCATCGTGCAGGAAGCTGGTGCAAACGTGCCGGTAGTCAACGACCCGTTTGCGGTTGTGGATTCGCCTGAGATCGATATCGTGGTGGAACTGATCGGCGGCTACGACCTGACGCGCGAGCTGGTGCTGCGCGCCATCGCCAACGGCAAGCACGTCGTCACGGCCAACAAGGCGCTGCTGGCCGTGCACGGCAACGAGATCTTCAAGGCCGCGCAGGACAAGGGCGTGATGGTGGCGTTCGAGGCTGCGGTGGCCGGTGGTATCCCCATCATCAAGGCGCTGCGCGAGGGCCTGACGGCCAACCGCATCGAGTGGATCGCCGGCATCATCAATGGCACCACCAACTTCATCCTGTCCGAGATGCGCGACAAGGGTCTGGACTTCGACACCGTGCTCAAGGAAGCCCAGCGCCTGGGCTATGCCGAAGCCGATCCGACGTTCGACATCGAAGGCTTTGACGCCGCGCACAAGCTCACGCTCATGAGCGCCATCGCCTTTGGCGTGCCGGTGCAGTTTGAGCGCGCGTACGTGGAAGGCATCACGAAGCTGGAAGCCGTCGACATCCGCTATGCGGAGGAACTCGGCTACCGCATCAAGCTGCTGGGCATCACGCGCCGCGCTGAAGCCGGGATCGAGCTGCGCGTGCACCCGACGCTGGTGCCCGCCAAGCGCCTGATCGCCAACGTGGAAGGCGCGATGAACGCCGTGGTCGTCAACGGTGACGCCGTGGGCCCGACGCTGTACTACGGCAAGGGCGCTGGCGCTGAGCCGACCGCTTCGGCCGTCGTCGCCGACTTGGTGGACGTGACGCGCCTGCACACGGCTGACCCGGAACACCGCGTGCCGCACCTGGCGTTCCAGCCCGACGCGCTGTCTGACACGCCGGTGCTGCCGATCGACGAAGTGCGTTCGAGCTACTACCTGCGCATCCGCGTGGCCGATCAAACGGGCGTGCTGGCCGATATCACGCAGATCCTGGCCAAGACCGGCATCTCGATCGACGCGATGCTGCAGAAGGAATCGCGCGAGGGCGAGCCGCAGCCGCAGACCGACATCATCATGCTGACGCACACGGCCGTCGAGAAACACGTGAACGGTGCCATTGCCGCCATCGAAGCGCTGCCGACCGTGCTGTCGAAGGTCAAGCGTATTCGCATGGAAGAACTGAACTGAGCGCAGGACATGAGCATGCAATACCGATCGACCCGCGGCCACGCAGAGCCGCAGAGCTTCTCCCGCATCCTGCTGGGGGGCCTGGCGCCGGACGGCGGCCTGTACCTGCCGGAGCAGTACCCGCAAGTCAGCGTTGAAGAACTGACTCGCTGGCGCGACCTGCCGTATGCGGATCTCGCGTTCGAGATCCTGCGCAAGTTCGCCACCGACATCCCCGAGGATGATTTGCGCGCGCTGGTCCGCCGCACGTACACGCCTGAGGTTTACTGCAACACGCGCCAAGGCGATAACGCGGCCGATATCACGCCGCTGCACAAGCTGGGTGAGGAGGGCGGCACGCAACTGTCGCTGCTATGCCTGTCCAACGGCCCGACGCTGGCCTTCAAGGACATGGCGATGCAGCTGCTGGGCAACCTGTTCGAATACGCACTCGACCGCGAGCACGCCGAGCTGAACATCCTGGGTGCCACCTCTGGCGACACCGGCAGCGCGGCCGAGTACGCCATGCGCGGCAAGCGCGGCGTGCGCGTGTTCATGCTGAGCCCGCACCGCAAGATGAGCGCATTCCAGACCGCGCAGATGTTCAGCCTGCAAGACGCGAACATCTTCAACATCGCCATCGAAGGCGTGTTCGACGATGCGCAGGACATCGTCAAGGCCGTGTCCAACGATCACGAGTACAAGGCCCGCCAGAAGATTGGCACGGTCAACTCGATCAACTGGGCGCGTGTCGTCGCCCAGGTCGTTTACTACTTCAAAGGCTACCTGCTGGCCGCCCCGAAGATTGGCGATAAGGTGTCGTTCTGCGTGCCGTCGGGCAACTTCGGCAACGTCTGCGCCGGCCATATCGCGCGCATGATGGGCCTGCCGATCGACAAGCTGGTGGTGGCCACCAACGAGAACGACGTGCTCGACGAGTTCTTCCGCACCGGCACGTACCGCGTGCGCTCCGCCGCGCAGACGTACCATACGTCCAGCCCGAGCATGGACATCAGCAAGGCCTCGAACTTCGAACGCTTTGTGTTCGACCTGCTCGACCGCGATCCTGCGCGCCTCGCACAGCTCTTCCGCGACGTGGATGAGAAGGGCGGCTTCTCGATGACCGGCAAGCCGGAGTTTGACCGCATCGCCGAGTTCGGCTTTGTCTCAGGCCGTAGCTCACACGAAGACCGCGTCAACACCATCCGCGACGTGTTTGCCCGTTACGGCACGATGATCGACACCCACACCGCCGACGGCGTGAAGGTGGCGCGCGAAAACCTCACGCCGGGCGTGCCGATGGTGGTGCTGGAAACCGCACTGCCGGCCAAGTTTGGCGACACCATCCGCGAAGCGCTGGACCGCGAGCCGGAGCGCCCGGCCGGCTACGCGGATATCGAATCGCTGCCGCAGCGCTTCGAGGTCATGCCGGCCAGTGCCGATCGCGTGAAGGCGTACATCGCTGAGCACACCGGTCTGTAAGACGATGGAAGCCGTGCCGGATGGCGTGGCCGGAGCAGCGCTCGAGCGCTGCCTCCACGACATCCGCGCCTGCCGCGCGTGCAAGGGCACGCTGCCGCACGAGCCTCGCCCCGTCGTCGTCGCACATCGCCGGGCTCGTCTGCTGATCATCGGTCAAGCGCCCGGACGCATCGTCCACGAAACCGGCATCCCCTGGAACGACCGTTCGGGGGATCGCCTGCGTCAGTGGCTGCAGATTTCGTACGACGATTTTTACGCCGACAAGCGCATCGCTGTCGTGCCCATGGGGTTCTGCTTTCCCGGCACCGGTGCGAATGGCGATCTGCCGCCGCGTCCGGAATGCGCGCCTACGTGGCATCGCCCGCTGCTGACGGCGATGCCCGAGGTGAAGCTCACGCTGCTCGTGGGCACGTACGCGCAGCGTTACTACCTCGACGTACCGCGCGACTGGTCACTCACAGACATGGTCCGCAATGGGCCCGTGCAGGACGGCGACGGCCGTGTGCTGTTTCCGCTACCGCACCCCAGCCCGCGCAACCTTGCCTGGTTCAAGCACAACCCGTGGTTCAACGCGCATACCGTGCCGGCGCTGCGCGCAGCACTGACGGACGCATTCGCTTGATACGCCTGGGCTGATGCATGGCGTCGGCCCGGAACCGATACAATCGAAATCTCTTTCCCGATTTCGTTTTCCAGCTCCCGCATGTCTGCCAACGATGCTCCCGCCGTCAAACCGTCCTTGCTGACGCTCGATGCGGCGCTGTCGCAACTGCTCGCCGCCGCGCGTGTTCTGCATGACACCGAAACCGTGCCGACGCTGCACGCCAATGGGCGGATCCTCGCGCAAGCCGTGCACAGCAGCCTGAACGTGCCGCCAGCCGACAATACGTCGATGGACGGCTACGCGGTGCGCGCGGCTGACATCACGGCGCCGGGCACGCGCCTGAAGGTCGCGCAGCGCATTCCTGCAGGCCACGTCGGCCAGCCGCTCAACGCAGGCGAGGCGGCGCGCATCTTTACCGGCGCGATGATCCCGCCGGGCGCCGATGCGGTGGTCATGCAGGAGCAATGCAAGGCCGATCCGGACACCGGTACCGTCACCATCGACCACGTTCCGCAATCCGGCGAATGGATTCGCCGCGCCGGCGAGGACATCGCCACCGGCGCCGAAATCCTGCCGCGCGGCACGCGCCTGGGCGCGCAGCAGCTTGGCTTGGCCGCTTCCGTTGGCTGCGCCAACCTGCATGTCGTGCGTCGTCCACGCGTGGCCGTCTTCTTTACCGGCGACGAACTTGCCATGCCCGGCGAGCCGCTCAAGCCCGGCGCCATTTACAACTCCAACCGCTTCACGCTGCGCGCGCTGCTCGAAAACCTCGGCTGCGACATCACCGATTTCGGCATCGTGCCCGATACGCTGCAAGCCACGCGTGAAACGCTGCGCGAAGCCGCCGAAGAGCACGACCTGATCATCACCTCTGGTGGTGTGTCGGTGGGCGAAGAAGACCACATCAAGCCCGCCGTGGAAGCCGAAGGGCGTCTGAACCTATGGCAGATCGCCATCAAGCCAGGCAAGCCGCTGGCCTTTGGCGAGGTGCGCCGCCCCGAAGGCATGGTGGGCGGCCCGACTGCGTTTTTCCTGGGCCTGCCGGGCAATCCGGTATCGAGCTTCGTCACGTTCCTGCTGTTCGTGCGCCCGTTCATCCTGCGCCTGCAAGGCGTCACGGATGTGGCGCCGAAGCGCATCCCGATGCGCGCCGACTTTGCGCTACCGAAGGGCGACCGCCGCAACGAGTTTTTGCGTGCGCGCATCAATGCCAACGGCGGGCTGGACCTGTTCCCGAATCAAAGCTCGGGCGTGCTGACCTCCACCGTGTGGGGCGACGGCCTGATCGACAACCCGCCCAACCAGCCGATCGCGCCGGGCGATGTTGTCAGCTTCCTGCCGTTCGCGGGTCTGGTGTAAGGAGCGATGGCCATGCAGATCGAACTCCGTTTCTTTGCCAGCGTGCGCGAGCAATTGGGTGTCTCGCAGGAGACGACAGTCGTGCCCGACACCGTCCGTACCCTGGGCGACGTGCGCGCCTGGCTGGCCCAGCGCGGTTCGGTGTGGAGCGAAACGCTCGCCCAAGGTCGTGCGCTGCGTATGGCGCTGGACCACCAGATCCTGCCTGCCGACACCGCCTTGCATGACGGCTGCGAGGTCGCGTTTTTCCCGCCCGTCACTGGCGGCTGAGCGGAGGAAAGCGACCATGCCTGTCCGCGTGCAAGAAGCCGACTTTGACCTAGGCGCCGAGATTGCCTCGCTGCGTGCCGGCCGCCCGAACATCGGCGCGGTGGCCAGCTTCATCGGCACCGTGCGCGACATTAACGAGGGCAGCGGGCGCGGTGATGTTCTGGAGATGGAGCTGGAGCACTATCCCGGCATGACCGAGAAGGCGCTCGCCAACATCGTGAGCGCGGCAATGGAGCGCTGGGACTTGATCGACGCGCTGGTCATCCACCGTGTTGGCAAGCTCAAGCCCGAAGACCAGATCGTGCTTGTGGCAGTGGCCTCCAAGCATCGCGGCGAATCTTTTGCCGCGTGCGAATTCATCATGGATTACCTCAAGAGCGAGGCGCCGTTCTGGAAGAAGGAGCAGACGCCCGAGGGCGCGCGCTGGGTCGATGCGCGTGTAACGGACGATCAGGCGCTCGCCCGCTGGGGCATCGTCACCACCAACGCCGCCGCCAATCCTGGTGCGCCGGCACAGCCGAACGACTACGAATAACAAGGAGCAACCGCATGAGCGGGATGGGGTTTGTGGCAGTGGGCGTGGGCGCTGCACTGGGAGCATGGCTGCGCTGGCTGTTTGCCGTTCTGTTGAATGCGATCAACCCAGCGCTGCCGTATGGCACGTTGCTGGCCAATTTGCTGGGCGGTTATCTGATTGGCGTGGCTGTCGGCTTTTTCGATACCCACACCGGTCTGCCGCCGGAGTGGCGTTTGCTTGCGGTGACAGGCTTCCTTGGCGGGCTGACGACGTTCTCGACCTTCTCCAGCGAGGTGGTCGGCAACATTCTTGCCGGCGACTACATGGTCGGCGTGCTGCACATCGTGGCACATCTGGGCGGCTCGCTGTTCCTCACGCTGCTGGGGCTCTGGACGGTGCGCACGTTCAGTTGAGGGCGTGCCTCCTGCGCACGCGATGCTCCCGCCGCATCGATGCGGTGATTGGATCACATTGAGGCGATAGGTACGGCGGCACGGCCATTTGGCGTGCCGCCGTTTGTTCTGGCGCAAATCGGCATCAAAACCCGCGTTCTCGCGCTTGAAATGCCACTGAAGCTCCCTATCTTTCGGAGCAGTGAAACATTTTCCGCAAGGGGTTTTTAATGCGTTTGGACAAATTGACCACCCGCTTCCAGGAAGCGCTGGCCGACGCGCAGAGCCTGGCGCTGGGCAACGACAATCCGTACATCGAACCGATCCACCTACTGCTGGCGATGCTCCGCCAGCCGGACGGGGCCACCAAGAACCTGCTGGCCCGTGCGGGCGTGAATACGGGTGCCCTCGACACCGCGCTGGACCGCGCCATCAAGCACTTGCCGCAAGTGCAGGGCGGCGAACAGGTCCAGGTCGGCCGAGACCTCGGCAGCCTGCTGCAGCAGACCGAAAAAGAAGGTATCAAGCGCGGTGACCAGTTCATCGCCAGCGAGCTGTTCCTGCTGGCCGCCGCCGACGACAAGGGCGAGGCCGGCCGCATAGCGCGCGAGCATGGCTTGGCTCGCAAAGCGCTGGAATCGGCCATCGATGCCGTACGCGGCGGCCAGACCGTCGGCAGCGCCGAGGCCGAAAGCCAGCGCGAGGCGCTCAAGAAGTACACCATCGACCTCACTGAGATGGCACGGATTGGCAAGCTCGACCCGGTCATCGGCCGCGACGACGAAATCCGCCGCGCCATCCAGATCCTGCAGCGCCGCACCAAGAACAACCCGGTGCTGATCGGCGAGCCGGGCGTGGGCAAGACGGCCATCGTTGAAGGCCTGGCGCAGCGCATCGTCAACGGCGAGGTGCCCGAGAGCCTGAAGAACAAGCGTGTGCTCGTGCTCGACATGGCAGGCCTGCTGGCCGGCGCCAAGTACCGCGGCGAGTTCGAAGAGCGCCTGAAGGCTGTGTTGAGCGACATCGCCAAGGAAGAGGGCCAGACCATCCTCTTCATCGACGAGATCCACACCATGGTGGGTGCGGGCAAGGCCGAAGGTGCGATGGACGCGGGCAACATGCTCAAGCCTGCCTTGGCGCGCGGCGAGCTGCATTGCATCGGCGCGACCACGCTGGATGAGTACCGCAAGTACATCGAGAAGGATGCCGCGCTGGAGCGTCGCTTCCAGAAGGTGCTCGTGGACGAGCCGAGCGTGGAGGCGACCATCGCCATTCTGCGTGGCCTGCAAGAGAAGTACGAACTGCACCACGGCGTGGAGATTACCGACCCGGCGATCGTGGCGGCGGCCGAACTCAGCCACCGCTACATCACCGACCGCTTCCTGCCGGACAAGGCCATCGATCTGATCGACGAGGCTGCGGCGCGCATCAAGATGGAAATCGACTCGAAGCCCGAGGCGATGGACAAGCTCGATCGTCGCCTGATCCAGCTCAAGATCGAGCGCGAGGCGGTGAAGAAGGAAACCGACGAAGCCTCGCAGAAGCGTCTGGAGCTGATCGAGCAGGAGATCGAACGCCTGCAGAAGGAATACGCCGATCTGGACGAAATCTGGAAGGCCGAGAAGGGCGCTGCACAGGGCGCTGCTGCGCTGAAGGAAGAGATCGAGAAGATCAAGCTGGAGATCGCCAAGCTGCAGCGCGAAGGCAAGCTCGACAAGGTGGCTGAGCTGCAATACGGCAAGTTGCCCGAACTGGAAGGCAAACTCAAGGCCGCCACGGCTGCCGAGTCTGCCGGCCAGAAGCAGCCCAACAAGCTGCTGCGCACGCAGGTGGGTGCCGAAGAGATTGCCGAAGTCGTCAGCCGCGCCACGGGTATCCCCGTGTCGAAGATGATGACCGGCGAACGCGAGAAGCTGCTGAAGATGGAAGACCGCCTGCACGAGCGCGTGGTCGGCCAGGACGAGGCCGTGCGTTTGGTGTCGGACGCGATCCGCCGCTCGCGTGCCGGCATTGCGGACGAGAACAAGCCCTACGGCTCGTTCCTGTTCCTCGGCCCCACGGGTGTCGGCAAGACCGAGCTGTGCAAGGCGCTGGCCAACTTCCTGTTCGATTCGGAAGAGCACCTCATCCGCATCGACATGAGCGAGTTCATGGAGAAACATTCCGTGAGCCGCCTGATCGGCGCGCCGCCGGGCTACGTCGGCTATGAGGAAGGCGGTTATCTGACCGAAGCCGTGCGTCGCAAGCCGTACAGCGTGGTGCTGCTCGATGAAGTGGAGAAGGCGCACCCGGATGTCTTCAACGTGCTGCTGCAGGTGCTGGACGATGGCCGACTCACGGATGGACAGGGTCGCACGGTGGACTTCAAGAACACGGTGATTGTGATGACGTCCAACCTCGGTTCGCAGTTGATTCAGCAGATGGCGACCGAACCGGCGGATGTGATCAAGGGCGCGGTGTGGCAGGAAGTGAAGACGCATTTCCGGCCCGAGTTCCTGAATCGGATCGACGAGGTAGTGGTGTTCCACGCGCTGGACCAACGCAACATCGAATCGATCGCGCGGATTCAGCTCAAGCGCCTGGCGGCTCGTCTGGCGCATATGGATTTGACGCTGGAGATTACCGATGAGGCGGTGGCCAAGCTGGCGTCTGCTGGCTATGACCCGGTGTTTGGGGCGCGGCCGTTGAAGCGCGCGATCCAGCAGCAGCTTGAGAATCCGGTGGCACGGATGATTCTGGAGGGCAAGTTCGCGCCCAAGGATGTGGTGCCGGTGGATTATCGGGATGGGCAGTTCACGTTTGAGCGCGTGGTGCACTGAGGGCTGCGCTAAAAGCTGAAGTGCCGCTCTGGAGGGATCCAGAGCGGCATTTTTTTTGCGTTTATCGCTGGTGTCTCCTGGCCTTATCCGTCGCTCAAGGGCCGGATAAGCGCTCCAGCGGCGCGAGCTTGTCCGCGGCCAGCGTTTGAATTCACGCGTCGCCGAGGGCGTGGTCCGCTTTCATGCTGGCACGGCTAGCTTCCCTCAAGACCTGATTCACCTGCCGGATGAATCGCCAGTGAATGATCCAGAGTGGCAAGGCCAGAACCCCCGATATCGCCCCCACGTCGTTTGGGAGCAAAGAGATGATCTGTGCGGTGCACCAGCCCATGCCGGACACCATGCCGAAACGCTGGAACGGATCAAGCGCACGATTGTGTTGCGCCTCTCTCCTCAAGGAATTTGCCACGTTAGCGATGATGAAAAAGTCCTCAACGAAGTTGTAGGGCAGCAGAAACATGAGCCAAACACTTCGCGGGGATGCCGTTCGCGCACTTGGGCGTACCAAGGAAAGGGATCGAAAAAGATCGCGGCAATACAGAAAGATCAATGTGAAAAAAGCGATCACAAGGACGGCGCCCCAGAACACGCCAAGCAACTCAACTTCCTTGAAAACGCCGCCAGCTGCGGACCCGTTCAAGAACGGGTAAGCCAACGCGTATGCCACCGGAACGGTGAGTGCGATCTTGATAAGGACGAGGAGGGCGTTTCGGCTCATAGGCTCCAGGGTCGATGCGGGTGAAAGTGCAATGCTATCAACTTGACGGTGCCTATATGAGGGGCCTGCAGATCTGCGTGGAGAAATCGAGGATGTGGCGCCAGCGGAGGTGGCGCAGATCGGCGACATGACGGGTATGCCTCCATATGCAAAAACCGATGAACATTCCCTGAATTCATTCGTTCCCCGTACAAGGCCCGCTCGGTAGTCTTGCTCGTATTCCAAATCCATCAAAGATAAGAAACGGAGCCAGCAAGATGATTCGCAAGTTTGTGTTCAACACCATCGCGGCTGCCATTGTGGCGGGGGGAACCGTCGGTGCGCACGCGGCAACGACGCTGCTGAATGTGTCGTATGACCCGACGCGCGAGCTGTACAAAGAGATCAATACCGAATTCGCCAAGCAGTGGAAGGCGCAGACGGGTGAAGACATCACCCTGCGCGCGTCACACGGCGGTTCGGGCAAGCAGGCCCGCTCCGTGATCGACGGGCTGGACGCCGATGTGGTGACGCTGGCACTCGGCTACGACATCGATGCCATTGCCGAGAAGGGCCTGACGGGCAAGGACTGGCAGAAGCGCCTGCCGCACAACGCGTCGCCGTACACGTCGACGATTGTGTTTCTGGTGCGCAAGGGCAACCCGAAGGGCATCAAGGATTGGAACGACCTGGTCAAGCCGGGCATTGCCGTCATCACGCCTAACCCGAAGACGTCGGGCGGCGCGCGCTGGAACTACCTGGCTGCGTGGGCCTATGCGTTGAAGCAACCGGGCGGTTCGGACGCAACGGCCAAGGACTTCGTGCAGAAGCTCTACAAGAACGTGCCGGTGCTCGATTCGGGCGCACGCGGTGCGACCACCACGTTCACGGAACGCGGTATCGGCGACGTGCTGATCGCGTGGGAAGACGAGGCGTTGCTGGCTGCGCGCGTGGAAGGCAAGGACAAGTTCGACGTGGTGGTGCCGTCGATCTCCATCCTGGCCGAGCCGCCGGTGGCGGTGGTGGACAAGGTGGCCGACAAGAAGGGCACACGCAAGGCGGCCGAGGCATACCTGAAGTTCCTCTACACGCCGCAAGGGCAGGAGATTGGCGCGAAGAACTTCTATCGCCCGACCGACCCGGCGGTGGCCAAGAAGCACGAGAGCGAATTCCCGAAAGTGAAGCTGGTGACCATCGACGACACGTTCGGCGGCTGGCAGAAGGCGCAGAAGACGCACTTCGCCGACGGCGGTCAGTTTGACCAGCTTTATCAACCGGGCAAGTAAGCCCAAGCAACCGACAGGTGTGTCCGCATCATGAGCATCCTCACCATCTCCGGCAGCCCCTCGGCGCAATCGCGGTCTGCGCGCTTGCTGGGCCATGTGCGTGCTCAGCTCGAGCGCGCCGGCGAGCGGGCGGACCACCTGGACCTACGCAGTCTGCCGGCTGATGCGCTGCTGGGCGCGCAGGTGTCCGACCCCGCCATCGCCGATGCGGTGGCGCGGGTGGAAGCGGCTGGCGTGGTGATCCTTGCCACGCCGGTCTACAAGGCGGCCTATAGCGGCCTGCTCAAAACGTTTCTCGATCTGCTGCCGCAAAGCGGGCTGCGTGACAAGGTCGTGCTGCCGATCGCAACCGGCGGCAGCCTCGCCCATACGCTGGCGATTGACTACGCGCTGCGTCCGGTGCTGACGGCGCTGGCGGCCAGGTCGATCCTGCCGGGCATCTTTGCGGTCGATTCGCAGATCGTAGTGGAAGACGGCGGCCTGACGGTAGACCCATCGCTGCAACAGCGTCTCGATGACGGTGTGGAGCGCGTACACCAGGCGCTTGCGCTGGCACGGCATCCTGCTGTTGCGCAGGTGATCGTCTCCAGCCGCAGCGCGGTGCGCGCCACGTTCCAGACCGCCGGCGCGGAACGAATGCGATGTCTGGCCTGATGCGTTGAACGCGCATCGCTCGTTCTCGACGTTTCCCGTTGTTGTCATGCCGCGTAGCGCCTGCGCGCGGATCGTGCCGCCCCTACATCCCGTATCGACCAAGCCATGAAAAACCATTCGCCCCTGCGCAGGACCCTGACCATCGCCGCCACGCTGCTCGCCACGTTGGGCGCCCCCGTCGCATTTGCCAACAGCGATGCACCGCCACCGACCGCCGCAAAGCAACTCCGCATCGGCTATCAGAAATACGGCACGCTGACGGTGCTCAAGGCGCGTGGCACGCTGGAAAAGCGCCTCGCCGCGCAAGGCATCGAGGTGAAGTGGACGGAGTTTCCCGCCGGCCCGCAGTTGCTGGAGGGCCTGAACGTGGGCGCCATCGACTTCGGCACCACCGGTGAAGCGCCGACCATCTTCGCGCTGGCAGCGGGAGCGCATCTGGTCTACGTCGGCAACCAGCCGCCCGCACCGGCAGGCGAGGCCATCATCGTGCCGAAGGGTTCGCCACTCAAGAGCGTGGCCGATCTGAAGGGCAAGCGCGTCGCCTTCAACAAGGGCTCGAACGTGCATTACCTGCTGGTCAAGCTGCTGGAAAAGGCCAACGTGCCCTATGGCGACATCCAGCCCGTCTATCTGACACCCGCTGATGCACGTGCCGCCTTCGAGCGTGGCGCCGTCGATGCGTGGGTGATCTGGGACCCGTTCTTCGCTGCTGCCGAGCATCAACTTGGCGCACGCGTGCTGGCCGACGGCACGGGCGTGGTCAACAACTCGCAGTATTTCCTGGCGTCGAAGGGCTACGCGACTGCGCGGCCCGATGTGCTGAACCTCGTGCTCGATGAGTTGAAGAAGACCGACACGTGGGCAGCGGCCAACCCGAAGGACGTGACGACCATCCTCGGCCCGCAACTCGGCCTGGAGCCTGCCGTGGTGGCCCGTTCGGTGTCGCGCATCGCTTACGGCATTCAGCCCGTGAGCGCCGAAGCCCTGGCGGATCAGCAGCGCATTGCCGACACGTTCCACGCGCTCAAGCTGATCCCGCGTCCGGTGAAGGTGGCAGATTCGGCTTGGCAACCCGGCGCGCAATCCACAACGCAACAAGCGGCTCGCTGATCGCCATGACCATTGATATTCAACGCCGCCGTTTGCTGACGATTTCGGCTGCCGGGGCATCGCTGGCGGCACTTGGTTCTGTTGCCCATGCTGCGAACGCTGCTGGCACCCCAGCCAACTTGCCGAAGATCACGCCGCCCGCGCAGTTACGTATTGGCTTTCAGAAGAGCGCGGTCAACCTCGTTATCGTCAAAGAGAACCGAGCGCTGGAGCAGCGCTTTCCGGGCACCAAGATCAGTTGGCTGGAATTTCCAGCGGGGCCGCAGCAGTTGGAAGCGCTGTCCGCCGGCAGCCTGGACCTGGCGATTACCGGCGACACGCCACCTGTGTTCGCGCAGGCCGCCGGCAAGGACTTGCGCTACGTAGGCGTGGAGCCGCCCAAGCCGGACAGCTCGGCCATCCTCGTGCAACAGGATTCGTCGCTCAAGACGCTGGCGGACCTGAAAGGCAAGCGCGTGGCGCTGCAGAAGGGTTCGAGCGCGCATTTCCTGATCGTGCGCGGGTTGCAGAAGGGCGGGCTGACCTTTGCCGACATCCAACCGGTGTACCTGACCCCCGCCGACGCGCGTGCCGCCTTCGAGCGCGGCGCCGTGGACGCCTGGGGCATCTGGGATCCGTACTACGCGGCCACGGAACTTGCCATCAAGCCGCGCGTGCTGGCGACGGGCCGCACGCTGTCGTCGAACAACTCGTTCTACTTCGCGCCGACGGCCTTTACCGAGAAGCACGGCGATACCATCGCCGCGATCTTTGCCGAGCTGTCGCGCGCGGATCGGCTCGTGCAGGAGAACCGCAAGGAGGCTGCGCAGCGCATTGCGGAGTTCTCCGGGCTGTCGCTGGCGACGGTGCATCTGTTCCTGTCGCGGCGGCCGCCGTCGCCGGTGCGGCCGGTCACGCCCGAGGCCATTGTCGAGCAGCAGCGCGTGGCGGATGCCTTCCACGGCCTGGGGCTGATTCCGCGCGCGGTCAAGCCGCTGGACATCGTGTGGCATCCGACGCCGACGCAATTGGCCATCGCCCTCGCTTGAGTCGATTGAGAAAAACACAATCCAAGGAAACCATCATGCAAGTCTTCTGGTTCATCCCTACCCACGGCGACAGTCGCTACCTCGGTACTGCCGAAGGCGCGCGCCAGGTCGATCATGCCTATCTGCAGCAGGTGGCCGTGGCCGCCGATACGCTCGGCTACGAGGGCGTGCTCATCCCCACCGGCCGCTCGTGCGAAGACCCGTGGATCGTGGCCGCCAGCCTGATCCCCGCGACCAAGCGCCTGCGCTTTCTGGTGGCGGTGCGCCCTGGGCTGATGGCGCCAACGCTGGCTGCGCGCATGGCCGCCACGTACGACCGCCTGTCGAATGGGCGTCTGCTGGTGAACCTCGTCACCGGTGGCGACCCAGGCGAGCTGGCGGGCGATGGCCTGTTCCTTGATCACGCGCAGCGCTACGAGCAATCGGAAGAATTCATTCGCATCTGGCGCGAAACGCTGGCTGCGAGCCACGAGGGTGCCGCGCTGGATTACACCGGCAAGCACCTCAGCGTGAAGGGCGCAAAGGTGTTGTACCCGCCGGTGCAGAAACCGTATCCGCCGGTGTATTTCGGTGGGTCGTCGGAAGCGGCGCATGAGCTGGCTGCCGAGCAGGTCGATACGTATCTCACCTGGGGCGAGCCGCCTGCCGCCGTGGCCGAAAAGATCGCCGACGTGCGCAAGCGCGCCACCAAGCATGGCCGCAAGGTGAACTTCGGCATCCGCCTGCACGTGATCGTGCGCGAAACGGAAGACGAAGCCTGGGCCGCCGCAGACAAGCTCATCAGCAAGCTGGATGACGACACCGTTGCCCGCGCGCAAGAGGCCTTCCGCAAGATGGATTCGGCTGGCCAGCAGCGCATGGCCGCGTTGCATGCGGGTGGTGCCAAGCGCAGCCGTGCCGATCTGGAGATCAGCCCGAACCTGTGGGCCGGCGTGGGCCTGGTGCGCGGCGGTGCCGGCACGGCGCTGGTGGGCGACCCCGAAACCGTGGCTGCACGCATGAAGGAATACGCCGATCTGGGCATCGACACGTTCATCCTCTCCGGCTATCCGCATCTGGAAGAGGCGTACCGCTTTGCCGAACTGGTGTTCCCGCTGCTGCCGCGCTCGGTGAGGGACAAGCTGCCGGGCAACGTGCTGAACGGGCCGTTTGGCGAGGTGATTGCCACGGGCATTGTGCCCAAGGTCGCAGCAAGCTGAAGGAGGGCGCGATGGCATCCGAATCCAAACGCACAGCCAACACCTTCCTGCGCAGCACACGTCAGCGTTTGGCACCGTGGATCGTGCCGCTGGTGTTGCTGGTGCTCTGGCAGGCATCGGCCCAATGGGGCTGGCTGTCGAATCGCATCTTGCCGGCGCCGCTGGACGTGGCGACGTCCGCCATCGCCCTGGCGCGCTCGGGCGAGCTGTGGACGCACGTGGCCGTGAGCACATGGCGCGCACTGGTGGGCTTTGCGATTGGCGGCTCGCTCGGGCTCGCGCTGGGGCTGCTGACCGGCACCTTCCGCGCCGCCGAAACGCTGCTTGACACGACCTTGCAGATGGTCCGCAACATCCCCGTGCTGGCGCTGATTCCGCTCGTCATCCTGTGGTTCGGAATCGATGAATCGGCCAAGCTGTTTCTGGTGTCGCTGGGCGTGTTCTTCCCGATCTACCTGAACACGTATCACGGCATCCGCTCGGTCGATCCGGCGTTGGTGGAGATGGCGCGCAGCTACGGCCTGTCGCGTGCGCAGCTGTATCGCGAAGTGATTCTGCCCGGCGCGCTGCCGCAGATTCTCGTAGGCGTGCGCTTTTCGCTAGGGCTGATGTGGGTGACGTTGATCGTCGCCGAAACGGTGTCCGCGCAAGCTGGCATCGGCTACATGACGATGAACGCGCGCGAGTTCCTGCAGACCGATGTGGTGCTGCTCGGCATCCTGCTGTACGCGCTGCTGGGCAAGCTGGCTGATTTGTTGTCACGGGCGCTGGAGCGCTTCTGGCTGCGCTGGCACCCCGGCTACCAAGCCGCTGCCTGAGGAGAACATGATGCAAAGCAACGCTACCGAACACGCCGCGCTGGCCGGCACCGCCTTGCACATCGAACGGGTCGTCAAACGCTATGGCGATCGTGAGGTGCTGCACGGCATCGACCTCGACATCACGCCGGGCGAGTTTGTCGTCATCGTCGGGCGCAGCGGCTGCGGCAAGAGCACGCTGCTGCGGCTGATTGCGGGGCTGGAAGGCGTCGATGGTGGTCACCTGCGCCGTGATGGTGACGCCGAAGATGGCCTGCATGATGACGCGCGCGTGATGTTCCAGGACGCACGCCTGCTGCCATGGAAGAAGGTGCTCGCCAACGTGGCACTGGGCCTGCCGAAAACGCAACATGCACAGGCCGCCGAGGTGCTCGCGCAGGTGGGCTTGGCCGAGCGTGCGGGCGAGTGGCCGGCGCGACTGTCGGGTGGGCAACGCCAGCGTGTGGCCCTGGCCCGCGCACTGGTGCATCGCCCACGCCTGCTGCTGCTCGACGAGCCGCTGGGTGCGCTCGATGCGCTCACCCGCATCGACATGCAGAACCTGATCGAGGGCCTGTGGCAGCGCCTGGGCTTTACCGCCGTGCTCGTCACACACGACGTGGGTGAGGCTGTGGCCCTGGCTGACCGAGTGGTGCTGATCGAAGACGGCCGCATCGCGCTGGACGAACGCATCGATCTGCCGCGCCCGCGCCACCGGGGTTCGCCCGCGTTTGCGCGGCTGGAAGAGGCCATCCTCAACCGGGTGATGCAGCGCAAGATCGATCCGAATGAAGTGACCGATGTGCGCTCGCACACGGCGTGGGCATCACCCTTCGATGTGTCGGCCACGGCGGTGCGCTGGGCCGTGTAAGCACACGAAACCTGTTCTCCTGAAAACATTCACTGGCACGTAGTGCCGTTGTCATCTAAGAAGGAACATCATGAGCATCCAAGCGATTAACGTACGCAACCAATTTCGTGGGCAGATCAAAGAGATCATCCGGGGCGATGTGCTCTCGGAGATCGACGTGGAGACCCCGGCCGGCATCGTCACCTCGGTCATCACCACGCGCTCGGTCGATAGCCTCGGCCTGAAGATCGGCAGCGAAGTGGTGGCGCTGGTGAAGGCGACAGAAGTGTCGATCGCCAAACTGTGAGGACGGGGAGGAGACGGCGACCTAGTAGGAACACCCAGGAGCCTCACCCATGAGCCTGATGCATACCACCGCACTCGCACAATTTCTCGGTACGCTGCCGAGCACGCCCACACCCGATCGCCAACTGTGGCGTGACGCCCGTGGCCGCGTGCAGGGCCAGTTCTTCCATAGCTCGCTCACCAGCCTGTTTGAGCCGGTGTGGCAGCTTGCCGTCGACGGCACGTTCTCCTCTGCCGGCCACGAGGCGCTGATGCGCACTTGGACGCGCGACGGCGATCTCGGCCTGAACCCGTGGAAGGTGTTCTCGCTGGCGTCGGACGACAGCACGCTGGTGGAACTCGATCGCCTGTGCCGGTTGATGCATACGCTCAACTATTTTGTCCGCACGGATGCCAAGCGGCTGGTCTTGAATGTGCATGGCCGTTTGTTGGCGGCGGTGGCGGCTGACCACGGCAAGGCGTTCCAGCGCGCGGTCACGGCGCTGGGATTGTCGCCTGAGCAGTTCGTTATCCAGGTGCCGTCCACGGCCAATGACGACCTGGGTCTGCTGCTGTTCGTGGTGGACAACTATCGGCGCAACGGGTTTGCCGTGGCGGTGCAGGCATCCGACCCGGCCGAAGCGGGGGCATTGCTCGTGCATGCCAAACCGGCGTATCTGAAGCTCGACGCGCGGCGTGATTGGGTGACGCGGCACGTGGTGTCGCTGGCCGAATCTGCACGCGAGCTGGGCGTGACGCTCGCGCTGCGCCGCTGCGAGCGGCCGAGCGATCTCGAGCTGGCCCGTGCAGCGGGGATTGCCTACGTGCAAGGCAGCATCTTGCCGGGTGCCGAACCCGAGGCCGATGTGGAGCCCGCGCCCACGCCGCTGGTGGTACCGACGGCCCAGGCACCGCTGGTGCAACAGCAGCAGTGCGCCGGCCTTTTTCTGACGGAATGAGCACGACGCCATGGCACGCAGCGCACTCGCAACTTCATCGGCGCCGACCGACTGGCACTGGCCAACCGACCTAGCCATTGTGACCGTCCCCGGCTTGTACGGAAGCGGTCCCGAGCACTGGCAGACACGCTGGGAAGCGCGTTTCCCCGACTGGCGCCGCGTCGAACAGAGTGACTGGTCCACGCCCGACCTGCCGCGCTGGTCTGCCGGGGTGGGGGAGACCGTGCGCGATGCGCTGGCCGCGCGCCCTCAGGGGCGTCCAAAGCGCCGTGTGATCCTCGTTGCGCATAGCTTTGGCTGCTTGGCGTCGTTGCACTGGGCGGGCCACGCGCGGGAAGCTGTGGCCGGCGTCTTGCTGATTGCCCCGGCGGACCCGGACAAGTTTGGCGTGCGCGATGCGCTGCCACAGCGTGCGTTGCCATTCCCCGCCGTGCTTGCCGCCAGTCGCAACGACCCGTGGATGCCCCAGCCCAACGCGATCGACTGGGCCGCCCGTTGGGGTGTGGAATTCGTCGACGTGGGCGAGGCGGGCCACATCAACGCCGACTCCAATCTGGGCGACTGGGATGCTGGCTTGGCGCTGCTCGACCGCGTGGTGACCCGCGCAAGTGCACAGGACACCACGCGTGACGGCGCCGACTGGCAAGCCCAGTGGGATGTCTTACCGAGCACGCCTTATATCTAAAACGATGATGCACATGCGCAAATATTCGTTTTCGTCATAAGAACGGTTCGCCACAATGGGTTCATCTGCATATCGGCCGCAGTGTTTTGAGCGCTGCGGCCATTTTTATCGGTGCGCTGATGAGCCTGTCTTCTGCGTTGTTTCCCTCCAAGCGGCAACGGCCCGCCAACGTGCTCCCGGGTTTCGGGCTGGCGCTGGGCTTCTCGCTGCTGTACCTCGCGCTGATCGTCCTGATCCCGCTGTCGGCGACCGTGCTCAAGACGTTCACCATGACGTGGGACGCGTTCTGGACCACCGTCACCGCGCCGCGCGTGGTCGCGTCGTACAAGCTGACCTTTGGCGCGTCGTTGATTGCGGCGGTGATCAACCTCGTCTTCGGCTTGATCGTGGCGTGGGTGTTGGTGCGCTATCGCTTTCCGGGCAAGCGCTTGATTGATGCGCTGGTGGATCTGCCGTTTGCGCTGCCGACCGCGGTGGCTGGCATCGCGCTCACTGCGCTGTATGCGCCGAACGGCTGGATCGGTTCGCGCCTGGAGCCGCTGGGGTTGAAGGTGGCATTCACGCCGCTGGGCATCGTGGTGGCGCTCACGTTCATCGGGCTGCCGTTTGTGGTGCGCACGGTGCAGCCGGTGCTCGAAGACTTGGAGACCGAGCTGGAAGAGGCGGCCGCGAGCCTGGGCGCTACGCGCTGGCAGACGTTCATCCGTGTGATCCTGCCGACCTTGCTGCCCGCGCTGCTGACCGGTTTTGCGCTGGCCTTCGCACGCGCCACGGGCGAATACGGCTCGGTCATCTTCATCGCCGGCAACATGCCGATGGTCTCCGAGATCACGCCGCTGATGATCTATTCCAAGCTCGAGCAGTTCGACTACGCAGGTGCCACGGCCATCGCTGTCGTCATGCTGGGGATCTCGTTCTCGCTGCTGCTGGTGATCAACCTGCTGCAGGCCTGGACGCGCCGCCGCGGCAACCGCAGTGACGCTATCGAGCGTGCCCCCGAAACCCTCGCTGTAGGAGCCTGAGATGGCCGGTACTGTTTCCCGTCAACTTGGCCAGGCGCCGGCTGCTGCACGAAAGGGCGCCACCGCCGAGTCCGCCTGGGTGCGTGCAACGCTGATCCTTGTGTCGTTTGTCTTCCTGGCGCTGTTCCTGTTCGTGCCACTGGCCAGCGTGTTCTACGAGGCGTTCAAGAAGGGTGTGGATGTCTACCTGGAAGCGCTGATCGAGCCCGATGCGCTCTCCGCCATCTATCTGACGCTGACCGTCGCGGCGATTGCCGTGCCGCTGAACGTGGTGTTTGGTGTGGCGGCGGCATGGGCCATCGCCAAATTCGAGTTTCGCGGCAAGAACCTGTTGCTCACGCTGATCGATTTGCCGTTCTCGGTATCGCCCGTGATTGCGGGTTTGATCTACGTGTTGCTGTTCGGCGCGCAAGGGTGGTTCGGCCCGTATCTGTCGGACCACGACTTCAAGGTCATCTTTGCGGTGCCGGGCATTGTGCTGGCGACGGTGTTTGTCACCTTCCCGTTCGTCGCGCGCGAGCTGATTCCGCTCATGCAGGCGCAGGGCAGCGAAGAGGAAGAGGCCGCCATCGTGCTGGGCGCGTCGGGCTGGCAGACGTTCTTCCGCGTGACGCTGCCCAACATCAAGTGGGGCCTGCTGTATGGCGTGATCCTCTGCAATGCGCGCGCGATGGGCGAGTTTGGCGCGGTGTCGGTGGTGTCGGGCCACATTCGCGGGCTGACCAATACGATGCCGCTGCACGTTGAGATCCTCTACAACGAATACAACTTCGCAGCGGCGTTTGCCGTGGCCTCGCTGCTGACGCTGCTGGCGCTGGTGACGCTTGCGCTCAAAACGTTAGTCGAATGGCGCAGCCGCCGTGAGCTTGCCGATGCAGACGCCGGCGTGGGCGAAGGCCCGGGCCAGCGCGTTGCACAACACACATCCGTTTCGAATTCGCACATCTCCGTGCAATCTCCGCTCGAAGGGAGCGCAGCATGAGCATTCAGGTTCAACACATCACCAAGCGCTTTGGCAATTTCATCGCCCTCAACGATGTCTCGCTCGATTTCAAGCAGGGCGAACTGACCGCGCTGCTGGGCCCGTCTGGCTGCGGCAAGACCACACTGCTGCGCATCATCGCGGGGCTGGAGCATGCGGATTCGGGCAGCATTCATCTGAATGGTGAGGATGCGTCGGACCAGCATGTGCGCGAGCGCCAAGTGGGCTTCGTCTTCCAGCACTACGCGCTGTTCAAGCACATGACCGTGTTCGAGAACGTGGCGTTCGGCCTGCGCGTGAAACCGCGCGCGCAGCGGCCGAGCGATGCGCAGATCCGCGCCAAGGTGAAGGAACTGCTGGAACTCGTACAACTTGATTGGCTGGCCGATCGTTACCCGCCGCAACTGTCGGGCGGACAGCGTCAGCGCATTGCGCTGGCACGTGCACTGGCCGTGGAGCCGCGCGTGCTGCTGCTCGACGAGCCGTTCGGCGCGCTCGATGCCAAGGTGCGCAAGGAGCTGCGCCGCTGGCTGCGTCGCCTGCACGACGATCTGCACGTTACCAGCCTGTTCGTCACGCACGATCAGGAAGAGGCGCTGGAAGTGGCCGACAACGTGGTGCTCATGAATCGCGGGCAAGTGGAGCAGGTCGGCAGCCCCGATGCGGTCTACAACACGCCGGCCACACCGTTCGTCTACGGCTTCCTCGGCAACGTGAATCTGTTCCATGGCCGCCTGGAGGAAGGCGAGGGCGGCAGCGTGCTGCATGTGGGCGATTCGTCCATCACCGTGCCGTCAGGCGGTTTGGATTCGTCGCGTGCAGATCAAGCGGTCGCCTTCGTGCGCCCGCACGAGATTGATCTGGAACGCTATGCACCTGGTGCCGAAGGCATTCCCGTGACGCTGCGTCGTGCGCTCACCCTCGGGGCTATCGCACAGCTCGAACTGGAGCGTGAAGACACCGACGACATCATCGAAGTCTCCCTGCCCATCGAGCGATTCCGCGCCGAGGGCTTCCGCGAAGGCGAAACGCTGGTGGTGCGCCCGCGCGCCATTCGCGTGTTTGCCCAGAATGCGCGGCCCGCCGCTGTGCAGGCCGCCGCTTAATCTCACCCATCCCGCTGCTCGGACGACAACCATACGAGAGGACACGAGCCATGAACTTCCAACAACTGCGTTCCATCCGCGAGGCGGTGCGCCGCCAGTTCAACCTGACCGAAGTCGCCAACGCGCTGTACACGTCGCAGCCCGGTGTGTCGCGGCAGATTCGCGAGCTGGAGGATGAGTTGGGTGTGGAGATTTTCGAGCGCTACGGCAAGCGCCTGACCGGTCTGACCGAGCCGGGCCGCGAGATCGTCCGCATTGTCGAGCGCTTGCTGCTCGAAGCCGAGAACCTGCGTCAGGCGGGCGAGGAATTCTCCGGCCGCCAGTCCGGCCGCCTGACGGTGGCGACCACGCACACGCAGGCGCGTTATGCGCTGCCGAAGGTGGTGCAGTCGTTCCGCAAGGAATACCCGCACGTCACGCTGGCGCTGCAGGAGGCCTCGCCGTCGCACATCGTCGAATTGCTGCTGACGGGGCAGGCCGATATCGGCATCGCCACCGAAGCCGTGGCCAATGAGCCGGGGCTCACGTCGTTCGAGGCCTACCGCTGGCGCCACGTGCTGGTGGTCAGCCCCGATCATCCGCTGACCAAGAACCCGCTGCCCACGTTGGAAGACGTGGCGCAGTATCCGCTTATCACCTACGACGCCGGCTTCACGGGCCGCCGCAACATCGACGCCGCATTTGCTGCCTCGGGGCTGCACCCCGAGATCGTGCTGACCGCCATGGACGCCGACGTGATCAAGACCTACGTGGCGCTGGATGTGGGCGTAGGCATCATCGCGTCGATGGCGTATGACGGGCGCAAGGACGACAACCTTGTGTGCATCGGGGCGGATCACCTGTTCGAGCCGAACACCACACGTGTTGCGGTGCGTCGTGGTGCTTATCTGCGCGGCTATGCGCACGACTTCATCGGGATGTTTGCGCCGCATCTGTCACGCGAGACGGTGGCGGAGGCGGTGGCGTCTACGGTGGTGACGCAGTCGGTGCGGGAGGCGCTGGCGGCGTAAGCGCTACGCCTACGGGGCGGAATGACGGCCGTTCATCCTGCCAATCCCACCATTCGTCGCACTCCCATGGCGCCCGCCCGGGCGCCATTCCTATACTGCGGACATCCTCGGCTCCACCTGAGCGCGCCATGTCCGCCATCCCCTACGCCCATGCCCATCCCGTTGACTCCGACGATGCGCTCCTGCGCCGCGCACGCCACCGCGCCGGCGCACGCATGGGGTTCCGCATCCATCTGCTGTCATTCCTGGCCGTGAACGCCGTATTGACGGTGATTGCGTTGTCGCGCGGGCAATTCTGGTTCGTCTGGCCGCTGCTCGGCTGGGGGATGGGGTTGGCCGCGCACGGCCTGAGCCTGGCGTGGAGCATGGGCAATGGCTATCAACGCATGGTCGAGCAGGAACTTGCCCGTTTGAGGCAGCAGGCCGGTCGCCAGTAATGCGGGAAACCCCAAGCTTCAACGCCGCAGAGCCCTCCGGTAAGATCGCCCGCATGTTCGCCAATGTGTCGTTTCCTTCGCTTGCTGACTGCCTGCGCGTTGTACGGCGCTGGCTGATCCGCTACGCCGTCATTATCGGTATCAACACAACGATCGCGGCGGTGCTGGCGTTCGGCATCCGCCCAGAAGAGACGTTCTGGAAGGACTTCGTGTTCAGCCAGGCCATCGGCTTGCTGATGTTCACGTTGATCGCGATTCCGCGCCATGCGCTCTGGGGCGATGGGCCGCCCAGCAAGAGACTCTTTCCGTGGATCGTGGTGGCGGCTGTGCTGATTGGCGTGCCGCTGGGGCAGTGGGTCGCCCGTACCATCCTCTGCCTGAACAGCGCCAACGCGGAGCCCTGGCGTGCGGACAGCCTGCGCATGAGCTTCATCATCGCCATGTTGGCGGCGCTGGGGGCGACGTATTACTACTGGTCGCGCGGCAAGCTTGCAGCGCTGCAGCGCCAGGCCGCGCTCGACGCGCTCGACCGTGAAGAGGCCGAGAAGCAGGTGGTGCGTGCGCAGCTCATGGCGCTGCAGGCGCAGATCGAGCCGCACTTTCTGTTCAACGTGTTGGCCCACGTCGACGTGCTCATTGCGAAAGACCCGAACGGCGCCCGGCGTTTGCTGCAGCATCTGATCGGTTTTCTGCGCACGTCGCTTTCGCACGCCCGGGCAGAGCAATGCACGCTGGCGCAGGAGTTTGCGCTGCTGCACGCGTATCTCGACATCCAGGCGCTGCGCTTCGGTAGCCGGCTGCGGTTTTCGCTGGCGCTGGATGACGCCATCGCCAATCTCGTTATCCCGCCGATGCTGATCCAGCCGCTGGTGGAAAACGCCGTCGTGCACGGCATCGAGCCTGCGCGCGAGGGCGGTGAGATCGCACTCTCGGCCCGCTTGAGTTCCCACAATGAAGGCGAGCGCCTCGTGCTGGAGGTGCGCGATACGGGCGTCGGCTTCGGTAACGACGGTGGCAAGGGCTCCGGGCTGGGTCTAACGCACGTGCGTGAACGGCTCTCGCGCCTGTTTGACGGTGATGCGCGCCTGACCATTGGCGAAACCGTGCCACACGGCGTGACGGTCACCGTGGAGCTGCCACTTGCGCACGAGGCCGCCGACCGCACCCACGCTGCCGCCGATGCACCCGAATGGCGCTGCCGCTTTTCCCGCCCCGTTGCCAACCCCGCGCTATCGTCTCGCGCGCCTGCCGGAACCTGATCGATGCCGTCATCCCCCCGCCTGCTGATTGCCGACGACGAGCCGGCGCTGGCCGAGAACCTTGTCGCGGAACTGTCCGCGCTGTGGCCCGAAGCCACGCTGCTGCCGGCGGTACATGACGGGCAATCCGCGCTCGATCTGATCGACGATGCAGCGGCCGGGCAGGGGCCGGATGTGGTGTTTCTCGACATTCGTATGCCGGGGCTATCGGGTATCGATGTGGCGCGCGAACTGACGGATCGGGAAGACCGTCCGCTCGTGGTGTTTGTGACCGCCTATGATCAGTTTGCGCTCGATGCCTTCGAGCAGGCCGCGGTGGATTACGTGCTCAAGCCCGTGCAGACGGAGCGCCTGGCTGAAACCGTCAAGCGCCTGAAGGACCGGCTCGGCACCCGCCTGAACGGTAACGGCGCCGCTGACCCCGCCCAGACACTGGCCGAACTCGTCGAGCGTCTTGCGGGTTTGCAGGGCGCGGCGCAAACGCGTGTGACGCCGCAGGGCGGTTATCTGCGCTTCATCAAGGCGCTGGTCGGGCAAGAAGTGCGCTTCATCCCCGTGGAGGACGTGCTGTATCTGGAAGCGACCGACAAGTACGTCAACGTGGTGGCCAGCGGCGGCGAGTCGCTCATCCGCACCAGCCTGCGCGATCTGTTGACCCAGCTCGACCCTGCGCATTTCTGGCAGGTGCATCGCGGTACGGTCGTCAACGTGGCGCACGTGTCGAGCGCCGTGCATCTGTCGCTGGGCCGCCTGGGCCTGAAGATTCGCGGGCGTACGGAGACGCTGCCCGTGGCGCGGCAGTATGCGCATCTGTTTCGGCAGATGTAGTTCCAACGGGGGCGTGTGCGCCCGGCGCGCCTTCCGCTATGATCCGTTGTATCGTCAACGAATCAAGAGCGAGACCCAGCCGCCATGGAGACCGTAGTCGCACGTAACGCACCCGTTGATCCTGTCCCCCCGACTCCCCGACATGGCGGGCAGATTCTCGTCGATGCACTGGTCGCCCATGGCGCTGAGATCGCCTTTGGTGTGCCGGGCGAGAGCTACCTGTCGGTGCTCGAAGGCTTCTACCAGCGCCGTGACCGCGCGCGCTTCATCATCTGTCGGCAAGAGGGCGGCGCCGCCACAATGGCCGATGCCTACGGCAAGCTGACCGGCCGCCCCGGCATCGTCTTCTGCACGCGCGGGCCGGGTGCCACCAACGCCAGCATTGGCGTGCACACCGCCTTTCAGGATTCCACGCCGATGATCCTGTTCATCGGCCAAGTCGGCCGCGATTTTGTGGACCGCGAGGCGTTCCAGGAAATCGACTACCGCCGCATGTTCGGCCAGATGGCCAAGTGGGTCGCGCAGATCGACAGCGTGGAGCGCATTCCCGAATACATCGCCCGGGCATTCCAAACCGCCACCGCAGGCCGGCCCGGCCCGGTGGTGTTGGCGTTGCCCGAAGACATGCTGACCGAAGTGGCCACCGTGGCCGACGTGCCGCCCATGCCGCGCGCGATGGCGTGGCCCGGCCCGCACGACCTGGCGCAACTGAAGACACTGCTGCAGAACGCCGAGCGGCCGATGCTGCTGCTGGGCGGCTCCGGCTGGACGCCGCAAGCCGCTGCCCGCATGCAGGCGTTTGTCGAACGCTGGAACCTGCCTGCTGGCTGCGTGTTCCGCCGGCAAGATCTGTTCGACAACCGCCACCCGAATTACGCCGGTGATGTCGGCATCGCCATCAATCCCAAGCTTGCCGCACGCGTGAAAGATGCCGACGTGGTGCTCGCCATCGGCCCGCGCCTGGGTGAGATGACGACCTCCGGCTACACGCTCTTCGACGTGCCACGCCCCAAGCAGACGCTCATCCACGTGCATGCCGGTGCTGAAGAACTGGGCCGCGTCTATCAGGCCGATCTGATGATTCACGCGTCGATGCCCGCGATTGCCGAGGCACTGGAAAGCGTGACGCCCCAAGCGTCCGATATGCCGCCGCGTTGGACCGCCTGGACCGAAGCCGCACACGCTGACTACCTCGCCAACATCGCGCCGCCGCCGTTCAACGGCCAGGGCATCGATATGGCCCGCGCGATGCAGTGGCTGCGCGAGCGCCTGCCGCACAACAGCATCCTGACCAACGGCGCGGGCAACTACGCCACGTGGCTGCATCGCTTTTATCAATACGGGGCGCTGGCATCGGGCTCGCGCACGCAACTGGCGCCGACCAGCGGGGCGATGGGTTACGGCGCGCCGGCTGCGGTGGCCGCCAAGATTGTCTGTCCGGACACGCCCGTCATCTGCATGGCCGGCGACGGCTGCTTTCTGATGAACGGCCAGGAGTTGGCCACCGCCATGCAGTACAACGCGCCGGTGATCTTCATCGTGGTCAACAACGGCATGTACGGCACCATTCGCATGCATCAGGAACGAGAATACCCGGCGCACGTGAGTGGCACCGAGCTGCGCAACCCGGACTTTGCCGCGCTTGCGCGTGCGTACGGTGCCGAGGGGCATACGGTGCGTTCGCTCGACGGTTTCCAATCCGCCGTGGAGGCGGCGCTGGCGGCGCCGGTGGCCAGCCTCATCGAAGTGCAGACGGATCCCAATATCATCAGCCCACGTGCCACGATCGATTCGTTGCGCGCACAGTCGCGCGGCTGACCCCACTTTTGCCAACGCCAATCCACCATTGCCATGACGATGATCCCGGTAACCGATTTGTGCGACATGCACGAAGACAAGCTCGTCTATGGAACCCTGCGTGTGCTCGCGCCGGTGTTCCGCAGTTTTGGCAAGCGGGCCGCGTTTGCCGGCCCGGCGGCGACGCTCAAGGTGTTTGAAGACAACGGCCTGGTGCGCGCCGTGCTGGAAGAGCAGGGCGCAGGCCGTGTGCTGGTGATCGATGGTGGTGGTTCACTGCGTTGCGCGCTGGTGGGCGGCAATCTCGGCAAGCTCGCAGAAGAGAACGGCTGGGAGGGCATTCTGCTCAATGGCTGCGTGCGTGACACGCGCGAGCTGGCGGAATGCAACGTCGGCATCCACGCGCTGGCGGTGCACCCGCGCAAGAGCATAAAAAAGAACGTCGGCCAACGCGATGTGGGGGTGCAGATGCCCGGTGCCTATATCCAGTCGGGCGAGTGGATCTATGCCGATGAGGACGGCGTGCTTGTCTCGCAGGATGCACTCGAATGAACCACACCAACGCCATCCATGTATTCGTCTACGGCACCCTGCGCGCCGGAGAGGCGAACGACTTGCGCGTCGCGGCGGCCAAGCGCGGCATTCCTGAGCCGGAACTGGTCGGCACCGCGATGCTGCACGGACGCCTGTACGACTTTGGCGCCTACCCCGGCCTCGTGCTGGACCCGACCGGCACCGCCGTACGCGGGGACGTGTACCGCATTGATGCCGCGCTCGTTCCCGTGCTGGACGAGATTGAAGAGGTCTACCCCGGTGGCGATGCGCTGTTTCTGCGCGAGAACCACGCGGTGATGCTCGGCAGCGAGCCATTGGATTGCATCGTCTATCCGGTCAGCCCGCAGCACATCGCGGGGCGGAGTGTGATCACTGGTGGGGATTGGGTGGCGCACCGGTTGGCGCGCGGTTGAGGCTCCACGCTTCTCGCCAGGGTTGTCAGAACGCCGCGCTCGCGGCGTTTTTCTTTTGTTCACACAAATCGTTCGGGTCGAGCGGCATACGCCAAACAAGTCTTGTGCCCGGCAGGCAAACGCCATCTGTATTTAAGACAGCTCTGATATGTCGTCCTGAAGCGCTCTCCTAAGATCGCTCCGCAGATTAGGAATTCCCTCATGGGAAGCGTATCGATCTGTCGCATTCGCGGGCTGCGCGTGCGCGACGGGTTCACGCTTTGATCACCTCACGGTGATGTCTGCGGGACGGCCAATACCGGCCTTCTTCATGAGCACTGCGGCGTCAGCGGTATTACGCGCAGCCAGCGCTCTGCGCCTGCTTGCGCTGCGTTTGCGTGCGATGTGGCGCGCATCGGTTGCACCGACAAGAAAGAACACCAACGCAGGCTGCAGTTGACCTGCATGGGTATTGCCCACGTGCGTGGGTTTTTTGGGGATGTGAATGATTGGATTGACACCTTCGCCGAGGACAAGCGCGGCCGTGGCCGCACTTCGTGTCTTGGTAGATGGATTGGGCATGGTGTTGGGTGCCGTTGTCGCGCATGAAGTGCAGTTGGGTGGCCCGATCGACTGGTCGCGTACGGAAATCCTTGCGAGCGGTTTGGGCGGCTGTCTTGTGCTGGCGGGCCTTGCGATCAGCGGCGTGTATGGCAAGCGCTTCCAGAGCCGGCCGCTGCGCAGCATTCCGAGATTCCTGATCGTCTGGCTGCTGACGCATGGCCTGATCGTCCACCTGTTTCTCGCGGCGCATATGCCGGTGCTCGTGCTCACGCCTTGGGTGGCAGTGTGGACCTTGGCTTCGATCGCCTCGATGCTGGCGTCGCGCGTGTTCAGCGAAATATTCTGGAGAATCAAGGGGCGCGTGCATGTGGCGGTCCGTCGTGTGGTGATCGTTGGCGGTGCAGAACAAACACGACGCCTGATGGAGCGCGTGCAGAACGACGCGTACGTCGTCGTTGGGCAGCTTGATCCGAACAATGCAGCGGAGCAGGCGGATGCCGCTGTGCACAGGCTCGTGTCGATGCAGGACGTCGTCGAATGGGCAGCCGACCAGCAGTTTGATGAGCTGTGGCTCGCGCTGCCGCCTTCACAGGAGGAGGAAATCCAGCGCTACCTGCGCGCGATGCAGCATCACTTTGTCGACGTGCGCCTCTTCCCTGTCACGGGCGACTTGCCACTGTTCAATCCGGACGCATCCATGCTGGGTGGGATGCCCGTCATCAACCTGGTGGCATCGTCACGTGACGTGAGTCTGGCGTGGGCCAAGCCCGTGTTTGATCGCCTTTTTGCGCTGGTGGCGCTCGTTGGGTTGCTGCCGCTGCTGGTAGTGATTGCGCTGCTGGTCAAGGGTACGTCAGCGGGGCCGGTGTTCTTCCGTCAGCGGCGCATGGGTGCAGACGGGCGCGAGTTCACGATCCTCAAGTTCCGTTCGATGCGCGTGCATGTGGAAGAGGCCGGCACGCTGACGCAGGCAAGACAGGGCGATCCCCGTATCACGCCGATCGGTCGGCTGCTGCGCAAATCGAGCCTGGACGAGCTGCCGCAGTTCATCAACGTATTGCTGGGCCAGATGTCGGTGGTGGGGCCACGTCCGCACGCGTTGGAGCACGACGACTACTACATGCGCCTGGTGGACGGCTACATGTACCGGTATCGCATCAAGCCGGGCATTACCGGCCTGGCCCAGGTCAACGGTTGCCGGGGCGAGACGGCACGCATCGAATTGATGGCCAAGCGCGTGTCACTGGATCTCTTCTACATCCAAAACTGGTCGTTCTGGCTGGACCTCAAGATCGTCTGGATGACGGTCTTCAAGGGGTTCAGCGGGCGGAACGCTTACTGATCGGCAGACGCTCATGCGAACTTATTCCTCATTGCTCTTTGCACGCGTGCGTGGCGCGCGCGCCTGCACAGCCGCGCTCGTGCTCGCCGCGCTTGCTGGTTGCAGCATCGTGCCCGGCATGCATTTCCAGGCGAACGAGAACATGCCGCCGGTGACCGACATCACGCCGGCGCTGCTTGCCGCGCAAGGCGCGGGTGACGACTTGACCGGCGTGAATGCAGCCGTCGCGCTGCTGGGCACGCCCGAGCGCGCGTACCGCATTGGCGCTGCGGATGTGCTGTCCATCCAGGTATGGAATCACCCCGAACTCGGCATGCAGGGCACGGCGGCTGCGCGCGCGGGCAATGGCGATGCTCCGGTATTCACGGTGGGCGAGGACGGCGACATCGTCTATCCCTACCTTGGTGCGGTGCGGGTGGCTGGCCTCACGATCAGCGATGCACAGCGCCGTCTCACCGCCGCCATCGCACGCTATGTGCGCGATCCGAAGCTGGCCGTTTCAGTGGCGGCGTATCGGAGCCAGCAGGTCTTTGTAGATGGCGCAGTCAAGAATCCGGGCGCCAAGCCGGTGACGAATGTGCCGATGACGCTGGCGCATGCGTTGGCTGAAGCCGGCGGCGTGCTGCCCGACGGCGATGCCAGCCGCGTGCTGGTGTCGCGCGAAGGGCGGACCGTGCGCGTCGACCTGCCGACTCTGGCCGCCGTCGGCAAACGTGCCGAGGCGCTCTATCTGCGTGCCAACGATACGGTGCGTGTTGTTGCGCGCGCGGACAACCCCGTCTTCGTGGCTGGGGAGGTCGGGCGGGCGCAGGCGGTGCCCATGCAGGACGGCCGCCTCTCTCTTGCACAGGCCATTGCTGCTGCAGGTTCCGTCAATGCCAACACCAGTCAGCCCAGCGGCGTGTATGTGGTCCGGCCACAGGCCGATGGAACCCCCCAAGTGTTCAAGCTCGATGCGAAATCGCCCACCGGCCTGGCCATGGCCGCGCGCTTTGCGTTGCAGCCCAATGACCTCGTCTATGTAGAAGCGGCGGGCCTGATGAAGTGGAACCGCGTGGTCAGCCTCCTGCTGCCGACTTCGCAATCGCTTTACAACACCCAACGCGCTGCGAGCGGCAACTGATGCACAGCGTACTTGTGGTCTGTGTTGGCAACCTGTGCCGTAGCCCGATGGCCGAGGGGTTGTTGCGGCGTGCGTTGGTGGCTGCGCCGGCCTTGTCCGTCACGGTGGAATCTGCAGGCACGCACGCGCCAGGCGGGCTGCCGGCCGATGAGCATGCCGTCGAGGTGATGCATCGCCACGGCATGGACATCGACGCGCACCGATCGCGCTTGCTGACGGCGTCGCTGTGCGCACAGTTCGACCTGATCTTGACGATGGACCGCCCGCAGCGGTCCGAGATCATCCGGCGCTTTCCTAACGCCGGTGGAAAAGTCTTCACCCTTGACGATCAGCCAGTGCCCGACCCGTTCGGTCGGCCTGAGCACGTGTTCGTCGAGTGTTTTCATCAGATGGCCCAGGCCGTCGATCGCTGGCAATCCCGCATCCGGATGCTGGCCAAACCGAATCGGGGCATCCAACGATGAGCGCCATCCTGTCGCAACAACGGCGCCGTATCGCCGAGCGAACGCTGCATTTTCTTGATCTCCTGGACCTCCTGCGGCGCGAGGCGCGCTGGATCATCGGCACGCTTGCTGCCGTGACGCTTGCCGGCGCGCTGTATGCGTGGGTGGCCACGCCCATCTATCGGTCCGACCTGCTGATTGAAGTGGAAGAGGGCGGGGGCGGCGCGGCGCAAGGCCTGATGGGGGCGTTGTCTTCCGCGCTGGAGGTGAAATCGTCCGGCGATACCGAAATGGAGGTGCTGCGCTCGCGCATGGTGATTGGCGCAGCGGTCGACCGTGTCCACTACGACATCGATGCCGAGCCGCAGCGCTTGCCGTTGCTGGGCAGCATGCTCGCGCGCGGCAGCGACACGCTGTCTACGCCGGGCCTGCTGGGCTTCGGCGGCTATACATGGGGCAATGAATCCATCGCGGTGGATCGGTTGAGCGTGCCGCCGGCGATGGTCGGCAAGCCGTTTGTTGTCACCTTGCTTGGGGGGGAGCGCGTGCGCGTCGACGGCCCCGCTGATGCTGGAAGCCGCGAGGGCCGGATCGGCGATCCGATCTCGATGACGTCATCAGAAGGCGGTATCACGCTGGTGGTCCGGGCTGTGCATGCGCGGCCGGGTGCGAAGTTCGTGGTGCGCAGCTTTTCGCGCCAGGACACGATTGCCGAGCTGCAGCGTCAACTTGTGATCTTCCAGAAGGGCAAACAGAGCAGCGTCATCTCAGTCACGCTGGACGGGGCGCGTGCGCATCGCATCGCGGCGTTTCTGCAAGCGATGGGGCAGGTGTATCTGCAGCAGAACAGCGAGCGGCGCGCGGTCGAGGCGGAAAGCTCGCTGGCCTTCCTGGAGCGCCAATTGCCGGAGCTGAAGCGGCAGTTGGAAAGCTCGGAAGATGCACTGCTGCAGTTTCGCCGCAAGTCCGACGCGACGGATTTGAGTGAGCAGGGCAAGCTGATGCTGGCGGAATCCGTGACCTTGCAGGCGCGCATCAGTCAGCTCGCGCAGGAACGGCAGGCGCAGCTGGTGCACAACACCGCCGCGCACCCGAACGTGGTGGCGCTGGATGCACAGGCCGCGCAGTTGCAGGGTGAAATGAAGCAGTTGCGCAAAAAGCTCGACACGCTGCCAGCCAACGAGCAGGCAGTGATCCGCCTGACCCGCGACGTGCGCGTCAACAGCGAGCTCTATACCGCCATGCTCAACAGCATCCAGCAACTGCGTATCACGAAGGCCGGCAAGGTGGCCAACGTTCGCCTGCTGGACAACGCCGAACCTGCTGAGACGCCTGTCAAGCCGCGTCGCGTGCTGGTGCTGCTGGGCGCGGCGCTGCTGGGCGCCGTGTTGGGCCTGTGCGTGGCGCTGCTGCGCGGCCTGGGGCGCCAACCCGTGACGCAGCCTGGGCACGTGGAAGAACTGCTGGGTACGGTGGTGTATGCGGTCATCCCACAGAGCAAGGCGCAGAAGCGCCGGGATCGGTTCACCCGGCGCGCCCAGGTTTCTGAAGGCGATGTGCGTCCGCCGTTGGCGATCAGCGATGCACAGGATGCCGTCGTCGAAAGCCTGCAGAACTTGCGCATGGGGTTGCAGATACGCCTGCTGGAGGCACGCAACCGCGTCGTATTGATCACCGGCGCGACGCCGGGCGTGGGCAAGTCGTTTGTGTCGACCAACCTGGCCGTCGTTCTGGCCACGTCTGGCCTGCGCGTCTTGCTGATCGACGCCGATCTGCGCAAGGGGACATTGCACAACAGCTTTGCATACCCGGTGTGGCCTGATCTCATCTCGCTGCTGCAAGGCAATTCATCGGTGGACGAGGTTATCCACGCCAGTGGTACGCCGGGTCTCGACTTGCTGCTGTCAACACGTAAGCAGGCAGCGACCGTGGATCTGAAGCAAACGTCGTCCTTCGTGCAGTGCATCGAAGAGGTGGCCGACCGCTATGACGTCGTACTGATCGACAGTGCGCCGGTCTTGCCGGTTGCCGACACCCTGGCGTTGGCCCGCTGCGCAGGAACGATCCTGGCCGTGGCCCGCTATGGCGACACCAGCGAAGGCGAACTGATCGAACTGCAAGCCCGTCTTGCCCGCGTGGGGGCATCGCTCGATGGCGTGCTGATCAACGACATGCAGTACGACCTGCAAGGTACCCGCTATGGGCGCTACGGTATGGACGGCTATGGCAAGACCGCCGCTGCCAACGCAACCCCGTCGGTTTGAGCCTGAGCCGCAAGGGCGTACCGACACCGAACACGAGAATCGCAGATGCATTTGAAGCAAGAGCGGCAAGCGCGCGGGCACCGTCCCGCCAAGCGCGTGATTACCTTTGGCACGTTCGACGTGCTGCATGTCGGCCACCTGCGACTGCTGGAGCGTGCCAGCCAGTTGGGCGATGAACTGATCGTGGGCGTGTCCAGCGATGCGCTGAACTATGCCAAGAAGCGCCGCTACCCGGTCTATAACCAGAACGACCGGCTGTCGCTCATCCGCAGCATGCGGTATGTGACCGACGTCTTTGTCGAAGAATCACTTGAGCTCAAGCGCGACTACATCGTTCAGCATGCGGCTGACGTGCTGGTGATGGGCGACGACTGGGCTGGCAAGTTCGATTTCTGCAATGACCTGTGCGAAGTCGTCTACCTCGAGCGGACGCCGTCGATTTCCACCACGGAGATCATTGAAGTGATCCGCCGGGGCTGAGTCGATGGGAACGACGGCCGGCGCCACCAGGCGCAAATGGGGCCACCACGCGCTGCTTGGTGCGATGGATCAGGTGCTGCTCGCCGCCATCCACTTTGTGCTGGGCGTGATCGTGGCACGGCAGGGCGGCGTGGCAGCGCTCGGGGCCTTCGCTTTTGCGTATGCCGTGATTGTGTTGGCCAACATGGTGCATGCCGCCGTGATTGCCGAGTCTTATGCGGTGGCGCCGCTTGAGTCGGGCGCGACTGCGTTTGGCGGGGCAACGCCCATCGTTGTTATGACGCTGGGCTTGTGTTTGGTATGTGCCGGGGCGGCTTGGGCCATGGGCGGGTTTACGCACGAGGCGCAAGCTTGGCTGCGGCAGCCGTCGTTCTTCCTGGCGTTGCTGTTCAGTGGCCTGTATTGGTCGACCAAGCCGTATTACTACCGCGCGGCACGGCCCCTCATGGTGTTGGCGATGACGCTCGCCTATGGGGTGGTGACACTGGCGCTGGCGTATCTGGGCTACCGGGTGTTGGGGCCATCGATGCAACCTTTGTGGGCGATTGCGGCGGGCGCGGCAGTCGCCTCCGTGCCACTGCTGCTGTGTTGTGCGAGGCCCCGGGCGGGCGGGTTGGCTCCACTGAAAACCTTTGCGCGCGCCAGCTTGCGCTATGCCGCGTGGAGCTTGCCAGCCGCGCTGCTGATCTGGGTTAACAGCAACGGCTATGTGTTCGTCTTGCCGTTGCTGGGCACACCAGAGCAGGCGGGCGAGCTGCGTGCCGTGCTCAATCTGGTGGCGCCAGTCAACACGCTGCTGGTGGGTGCCTGTACCGCATTGCTGCCGCTGCTGGCGGAGTTGGCACGCAGCCAGGGCGCAACGGCTTACGTCCGGCGGGTTCACTGGCTGGCTGGGCTGATGTTCATCGCGCTGCTGGTGCTCGGGCTGCTGATTGCGTCCTTCAGTGCAACGGCACTTGAGGTGCTGTACGGCGAGCGCTATGCGGCGTTTGGCAGCGTGTTGAGGCTTGCCGCGTTTCTGCCGCCGCTGTGGGTGGCCGCATCCATCTATCGCGCTGCCATGCGCGCACGCATGGATACGCGAGGTCTGTTTCTGGTGTATGCCGGCGCGCTGATTCCGGTGGGTCTGACGCTGATGTGGCTGTTGGGCCGACACGGGGCCGCCGCCGCAGTCATGGGCATGCTCGCCACGCAGTGCCTGGTGGTGTTGGGCTTCTGCTACCGCTTCTGGCGGGATACAAAACAAGGGAAAGCGTGAAGGCGTTCACTTTTGCACGTGCCAACGGCGCGAAGCTATTGCGGTTGCCGGTGTATGTGGTGATGGGGTTGATTGCCGTGGTGTTTCCGCGCGATCGATGGTTGTGGGTGTTCGGGCGCCAGACCGGCGTTGGGGAAGGCCCGCTCCGGCTGCTGCGCACCGCCCAGCAGCGATACCCGCGCATGCGGGCCGTGTGGATCGCGCAGAACGCCGACCAATACGCCGAAGCCATACAGCTGGGCCTGGAAGTGGTTCGGCAAACGTCGTGGCGTGCCCGTTGGCTGACGCTGCGGGCGGGCGTGGGTGTGGTCACGCACGGCTACGGGGATTTGTGCCGCGCATGTGTTCCCGGCATGTATGTCGTGCAGCTTTGGCATGGTGCGCCCCTGAAATGCATCCAACTGGATGCACGCAACGGGTTGGAGCTTGGCAAGCCTTCTGCCATGAATACAGTGCTGGCCCAGGTATTGAGCATGATGTTTCGCTTGTCGGCACGCTGGATCCGCTGCATGGCGTCTCCTAGCCTGCTCGTCAGCGAACGCTTTCGCTCGGCGTGGCGATGGCGTGATCTCAGCCGTATCCGGCTCACGGGCGACCCCCGCAGCGATGTGCTGTTGGACGGCGACACGGAAACCCGACGCACGCAAGCGCGCACGCTGTTCGGCAAGCTGTGGGGGGATGTCGATCTGCCGTCGCGCCTGGTCTTGTTTGCGCCCACCTGGCGTGACGGCAACACCGATCCGAGTCTGCCGGACGCGCATGAGATGTCGCGTCTGAACACGCGACTGGCCGCAGCAGATGCGTGGCTCGTCGTCCGTTCGCACCCGTGGGGCATTCCGCAAGACGCCGAGCAGGCCGGGTGGAATCGTATTCGGTTCCTGCCGTCGACGATGCTGCATGACATTAACCGTGCGATGAATGCATTTGACGTGCTGGTCACGGATTACTCGGCCATTGCGATCGACTACAGCCTGCTGGCGCGCCCCATCGTTTTTCTGGCGCCGGATTTGGAGAGCTACGAACGTAGTCGCGGTCTATATGAAAGCTACACCACGTTCACCGGCGGCGAGTGGAGTACCAACTGGACCGAAGCAACCGACCGTATCGACGCGATCTTCAATGACGCCGCCACCGAACAAACCGCCTGCGAAAACGTGCGCAGGTTGCGAGATCGCTATCACCATTACAGAGATGCCGGCGCTGCAACCCGTGTGCTGGACCAGATCGCGAGCGATTTGCGCTTGCCCGAGCCTGTCACGTCCGGGCAGCCTGAAACGCCCATCAAGGTGATGCACGTGGCAGGCTGCCTTGGCGGGGTCGAGACCTATTTGCGCTTGCTCGCCAGCTATCACGACGCCACCCGTTTTCACTTTGCATTTGTGTTGCCTCAGCCGTGTGCATTGAGCGAGCAAGCCACGGCAGGCGGGATGCCCGTCACCATCGTACCGATGCAGCGTGCGCTATCGCCCATGCACGACTTGCGCGCGGCACTGGCGTTGCGGCGTGCTGTCAAGGCAGCGGCGCCGGACATCGTGCATCTACATAGCTCCAAGGCGGGGCTGCTCGGTCGTATGGCTTGTGTTGGGCTCAAGACGCGGATGGTCTACACGCCGCACGCCTACTTCTATCTTGGCAAACGCGGGTTGGCGCGACAGGTGTTTCTGACGGCAGAGAAACTGCTGGATCGTTTTACCAGAAGTGCCACGCTGGGCACGTCGCCGTCGGAGCATGTGCGGGCCATTACCGATGTCGGTTGCCCGCCCCAGCGCGTGTCACACGTGCTCAACGCGGTTGAGGTGGATGCGCTGCAATCGCACCGCATCGATGCTGCCCAAGTGCGCAAGGACGTGCTGATGGTGGCGCGCGTGAGTGACCAGAAGAATCTGCCCATGTTTCTGCAGATGGTGCGTCAGCTCCACGGTACAACCGATGCGGTGTTCCACCTGATCGGTGTCGGGCACTATCCAGACGACATGCGGCGTCTGGAAGACATGATGGTGGAGGCGGGCGTCACACATGACATGCTGCGGATTGCAGACTGGATGTCGCGCGAAGACTTGCTACGCCTGATGGCGAAGGCCGCCGTCGTGGTACTCACCTCGGCGTACGAGAGCTTCGGCTACGTGCTGGCGGAAGCGAATTGCCTGGGTGTGCCCGTGGTGGGGGCCGACGTCGACGGCATTCGGGACGTCATCGAGCATGGCCGGAATGGCTACTTGGTGCCGCTCGATGACGCGGGCCTGATGGCCAATCATGTTGCGCACCTCCTAAGCCATCGCGACACGTGGCAGCGCATGTCGGATGCCGCCATCGACGTGGCACGCGAACGGTTCGACATGCGCGAGGCCATGGCGCGTATGCAGACGTTCTACGGACGATGGGTCCATGGTCGACGCTAGCGCAAGGGCACTGGCCGGCCGCGTGCTCGTGCTGCTGATGTGCTTTGTCGCATCGACGGCGTTTGCTGCGGTGATCCCGCTGCTGTGGCACGACAAGCTCTACGTCGATGGCCTCACGATCCTCCGTACCCAAGGCGCACTGGAGCCGTTCGGCAGCTCGTTCGCGTCGACGGCCTACCTGCTGTCACCGGTGCTGGACGGCATGCGTTCGCTCGGCATTGATCTCGATGGCTACGGTGTCGCCTATACCGACGACTTACTGCTGGCCAACGGCATCTTCGGCGGTTTGTTTTATGTCGGCATGGCGGTGCTGGTATTGCAGTGGCGCTTGCGTGTCGACTATCGCAATGTGCTGGTGTTTGCGGCGTGCGTTGTCTTGCTGGCGCCGTTTTACTTCAACATCACCAAAGAGCTGGTTCTGTTTGTCCCGACCCTCTTTGCGCTGGCGCTGTTTCGGGCAGGCGTGCTTTCGTTTCGGGGCTTGTTGGTGCTGTGCGTGATCATTCTGGTGGTCTGTGGCATCTATTTCCGCATCTATTACTTGGCCTTCGCCGTGCTGTTGCCGGTGCAATGGCTGCTGCTGAAACGCGGGAAAGCGCTGCTCGCGCTCTACCTTGTTGCGGCGCTGATGGTCGTGCTGTTTCACGATCACCTGCCGCTCGATCTGATCCGCAAAGGGCGGGCGCTCTATCTGGAGGGCGTGTCCGCCAGCCGGATCGTGTATCCCTTTGACGATGCGGGCGGCATTGGCTTCTTGCTCAATCGGGCGATTACGTTCGGTTGGATGCTGGCACCGTTGAACCTGCTGCTGATTTCACCGACCTATGCGCCGTTCGTGCTGTTCCAGATGTATTTGATGTGGCGAATGATTGCGGCGTTTCGGCAGCCCGAAAAGAACGTTCAGTCGTTCGCCGCCTGTGCGGTACTGGCGTTCACGATGGTCTCCGCGTTGTTCGAGCCGGACTACGGTTCGTACTTTCGGCACAAGATCAGCATATTGCCGTTCATCTTGCTGTTGATTGCCGATTTCCAATGGGATCGGACCGAGAAGGAGCCCGCTTCATGCGCTGTCTGACGCAGTGGTTGTTGGCCATGGCGCTGATGTGGCGGGCGTCCGTGGTACCCGCGGAGGTGGTGGCGGGCGCGTGCATTCATGCCAGTTTTCCGGATGCCGATCTGCCCGCGATTAAGGCAGCGCTGACCCAAGGCCGGCTGATGTCCTGGCGAACGGGTTTGCCCTGGGCGGAGCTGGAGAAGCGCAAGGGCGTGTATGAGATCAATGCACCTGTTGCCCGCGTGCTCGACATGGTCGATTGGGCGGCGGCCAGGAGCATGCAGCCGCTGATACTGCTGACCTACGGCAACAAGCTCTATGAGCCGGGTGGACTGGTGACCACCGACGCCGCGCGCCAGGGGTTCGCCAATTACGCAAGCTGGATTGCCCACCGTATGAAGGGCAAGGTGCGCTACTACGAAATCTGGAACGAGTGGAACATCGGCTTGGGCTCAACCACCAAGCCGCGCACCATCGGCAGCGTTGAAGACTATGCCAAGCTGGTACGCGTAACGGCTCAGGCCATCCGCGCAGCCGACCCGCAAGCCATCATTCTGGCTGGTGGCGCGACGAACTCGGATACCCGTTGGTTTGAAGCCTTTGCACGTACCGGTGCCGCAACGGCCGTCGATGGCATCAGCATCCACCCCTACAACTATGGCAAACCACTGTGGGGGCACTCGCCGGAAGCCGCCATCGCCTGGGTTGACGAGATACACCGTCTCATGCGCGATGCGCACGGCAAGCCGATGGAAATGTACGTGACGGAAATGGGCTGGCCAACCCACCGAGGCGGCTACACCGAAGCCGACGCGGCGGACTACCTGCAGCGCTTTATGACGCTGGCGAAGGCCCGCCCCTATATGAAAGGCGTCTGGTGGTACGACCTGATCGACGACGGTGATGACCCAACCAACCGCGAGCACCGGTTTGGCCTCTTTGGCCGAGACGGGCACCCCAAGCCGACGGCCGGGCGCTACGAAGAATGTTGTGGTCGGGCGATCGGTCGATTCGCGTTGACACGGTGCTGTCAGCGTATTCCCAATTTTTCATAATGCGGAAAGCATTTTTGGCCCGCAAAAATTGCGCACCGCAGGGCACCATCTGCATCTTTCATGATGGAAAAGACTTTCCCGTATCATGAAAAATTGTTGATAAGCATTTGAAAAATAAAGAATAAAAACTTCAGTGCGAGTTTGAGGTTCTCCTTGTTGCGCTGCACCCGTCATTTCTACACTCTTATATAAGACATATGACTCACGCTGCCATGGCAGGCTCTGGGCGGCGAATGAGTCCCCCGGTTTCTATTTGAGTGATGCGATCAAGCAGGAGATTGAGATGACACGCGAACAGCAAGTGGCAGCACTGCAGAAGGAATGGGACACCAACCCGCGCTGGAAGGGCATCAAGCGTGGCTACACCGCGGAAGACGTGGTGCGCTTGCGCGGCTCGCTGCAGATCGAGCACACGCTGGCCAAGCGTGGCGCCGAAAAGCTGTGGAGCCTGATCAACAGCGAGCCGTTCGTCAACGCGCTCGGCGCACTGACGGGCAACCAGGCCATGCAGCAGGTTAAGGCTGGCCTGAAGGCCATCTACCTGTCGGGCTGGCAAGTGGCGGGCGATGCCAACAGCAACGGTGAGATGTACCCGGACCAGTCGCTGTACTCGGTGGATTCGGTGCCCAAAGTGGTCAAGAAGATCAACAACACGTTCGCCCGCGCTGACCAGATCCAATGGTCGGAAGGCAAGGACGACATCGATTTCTTCGCCCCGATCGTGGCGGATGCTGAGGCTGGTTTCGGCGGCGTGCTCAACGCGTTCGAGCTGATGAAGGCCATGATCGAGGCGGGCGCTGCGGGCGTGCACTTCGAAGATCAATTGGCTGCGGTGAAGAAGTGCGGCCACATGGGCGGCAAGGTCCTGGTGCCCACGCGTGAGGCCGTGAGCAAGCTCGTTGCGGCTCGCCTGGCTGCCGACGTGATGGGCGTGCCGACAGTGCTGATCGCCCGTACCGACGCGGAAGCCGCCGACCTGCTGACCACCGACGTGGACGATAACGACCGACCATTCTGTACCGGCGAGCGCACCGTGGAGGGTTTCTACCGCACGAAGCCGGGCCTGGAGCAAGCGATTTCGCGTGGCCTGGCCTACGCCGAGTACGCGGACCTCGTGTGGTGCGAAACCGGCAAGCCGGATCTCGAATACGCCAAGAAGTTTGCCCAGGCTATCCACGCCAAGTTCCCGGGCAAGATGCTGGCGTACAACTGCTCGCCTTCGTTCAACTGGAAGAAGAATCTGGATGACGTGACGATCGCTCGGTTCCAGAAGGAACTCGGTGCGATGGGCTACAAGTTCCAGTTCATCACGCTGGCTGGCTTCCACGCCCTGAACTACTCGATGTTCAATTTGGCTTACGGCTATGCCCGCAACCAGATGAGCGCGTTCGTCGAGTTGCAGGAAGCTGAATTCAAGGCAGCCGAGCGTGGTTTCACGGCGGTGAAGCACCAGCGCGAAGTCGGCACGGGGTACTTCGATGCCGTCACGCAAACCATCGAGCGCGAGGCGTCCACCACCGCGCTCAAGGGCTCAACGGAAGACGAACAGTTCTTCGAAGAAAAGGCGCAAGCCAAAAAGGTGGCTTGAGGTTACCGACGCATCCGGTATCCAAGACCACCTGAGCCGGCGTACTGACCACACGCCGGCCCCTCGAACCGCGTCCCGTGAGTGGCGCGGTTTTTTTATGGGCGCGTTATTCCCGCGCGTCCTGCAAGACCAGCTTGGCGGTGCGGAAGTCGTTGGTCAGCGCGCGATCCTGGTCGATGAACGGGGCGCGGGCGCGCAACGCGTCGTACAGCGCTTGTGTCGCGGGCGACAGCGTGAAGCCCAGCGTTTTGCGACGGCGCAAGTCGATGGCTTGCGCAGCCTGCACGGCTTCAATGGCGAGCAGCGCGTAGGTGTTGTCGATCTGCTTGCGCACGCGTTGCACGGCGGCCGGCGCGTTGGTGGCCACGTCTTCGATGTTGCCGGCCATGGGTAGATAGTCGAGCGACACGGGCTGCCCCAGCGCCTTGATTTCCATGGCGAGCGCCGTGGCGGGTTTCTCGATTTCGGCAAGGGCTTGCACCGCGGTTTCGGTGCCGAGGAAACGTGGCAGGCCAGTGAACTTCGTATCGTTCAACTTGACCACGCGCTGCGCAACGGTCAGCCCGTGCTGCGCCAGCGCGATGCCCATCCCTTCAAACGCCAGTACCCAAGGCAGGGGTTCAAAGTTGGCCGACGGCAAGACCGCACCGGCATCCAGATACCCCTGTCGTTCCTGCGCGCGGTTGGACTTCGCGCGCGCACCCAGGGCGACGCCGGGGTTGTCGTCCGAGCTGTTGAGCTGCACGTCAATCAACGCGCGCGACGTGGCCGCGGCGCGGTCGAGCTCGCCCAGCGAGTAGACGGTGGTGCGATAGCTGAGCGGATCTTGCAGCGGCCGCGCGGCATCATGCGCCCACAGGCTGGAACCGTCGAGCAGGCGGCGCAAGTCCGCGCCAGCACGCACGGTCTGCGGGAAAGGGCGCAGCGCCAGTGTATCTTCCAGGAACGGCGACACATTGCCGTTGAGCGCCTGCAGGCTCAGCGCGTAGACCTGCTTGGCCACGCGATTGAGGTGGTCCATCTCGTGCAGTGCCAACGCAGCCATGCCGGCGCTGTAGGCGTTCGAACTCAGGATCGACAGGCCGTCCTTGCCGAAGGGTTGGATGGGCTGGATGCCGGCGGCTTTGAGCGCCTGTGCAGCCGGCTGCTTGCGGCCGCCATAGTAGGCATCGCCTTCGCCCATCAGGCCGATGCCGATGTGGGCCAGCAGGGTGATGTCGGCCTCGCCGACCGAGCCCGCCGCCGGCATGGCGGGGGTAACGCCCGCGTTGAGCGCGGCAGCGTAGGCCTCAATCACGCTGGGCTGCACGCCCGAGCCGCCTGCGAGCATGCCGTTCAGGCGAGCCACCATGGCTGCTCGCGTGTCTTCTATCGAGGCATCCGGCCCGGTGCCCATGCCGTGTGAGCGCAACAGGCCAATGTTGAAGCGCCGCGAGGCGTCGATCACGGCGGGGGTCAATTGCCCGCTGGCGTCGACCATCTCGCGGTCTTTGTTCTCGCCCACACCGACGGTCAGGCCATAAATCTGTTGGCCTTGGCGGGCGGCGTCCAACAGCAGGTTGTGCGACTGAGCAACGCGTTCACGTGCAGCCGAGGCGATGCGGACCGGCTCGCCGTGCGCAATGCGTGCGATGGCTTCCGGTGTAACGTTGCGGCCGTCGAGTTCAACATCGGCGTTGGCGCTCAGCGGGCAGGATGCGGCAATCGACAGCGCCAGGGCTGTGATCGTGCGGGCTTGCATGGTGTCTCCTCCAGGGTGTGTGGGGGGCACATTGTTGGCAAAGCCGCTTAGTAAAAGGGTGCCGTTTTGTGGCGCCGGCGGGTGCGCGATTCAGGCGCGCTTGAAGATCGACTCGAGATCCAGGGCCGAGGGTGGCGTTGTACTCAGGTCGAGCGAGTGCTCGATGTGCTCCAGGTGCTCGCGCATGAGGCTGTGCGCGCGTGTGGCATCGCCCGTGGCGATGGCCTCGGTGAGCGTGTCATGCTCGTGTTCCGGGCAGGCCGGCAAACCGGGGCGGTCATAGAGCGTGATGATCAGGCACGTGCGCGAGACGGCCTCGCGCGTGAGCCGCTCCAGTACGTGGTTGCCGGCCATCTCGGCAATCAGCACGTGGTATTCGCCGGAGAGTCGGATGGTGGCAGCGCGATCACCGTGCTCGCGCGCGGCATGTTCGGCAGCGATGTGCTCGCGCAGGCGTTTGGCCTGGGCGGGCGTACACGCGCGCGCCAGCATGGCGGCCAATTCGGGCTCGATGATGCGGCGGGTCTGGAAGACGTCGCGCGCCTCTTTCACGGAGGGCTGCGCGACGAAAGCGCCTTTGTTCGGCACGAGCGTCACAAGCTGCTCATGCGCTAGTCGCGCCAGTACCTGGCGGATCCGCGGCCTGCCCGCGCCGGTGGCTTCGCACAAACGCTCTTCGACCAGCTTGGTGCCGGCGGGCAAGCGGTGTTCCATGATGGCCGTCAGCAGGCCTTGGTAAATCGGCTCGGCAGCGGGTTGGCTGTCGGCGGGTTCCCGTACGGATGCGGGCATGGTGGATGACAGTGCAGAAGAAAAAGCGGGATGGAGCATGGTAGCAAATGCCCATCCCTGGCTGCACTACGCCAGCGCAAACGGTGCCAGCATCCCCGTGTAGGGTTTGGGCAGCGGCTTGGCCCAATCGCCGCGCTTGCTGGTGGAAAGGCGCATGCCGACCAGCGCCTCGACCAGTTTCACAGCCGCGACCACGCCGTCGATGACGGGCACGCCCAACTCGGCGCTCAGGTCTTCGCACAGGTTGGCCATGCCGGCGCAGCCGAGCACGATGCAGTCGCTGCGGTCTTGTGCGAGCGCATCGCGGCAGGCTTGCAGGATGATGTTGCGGGCGTCCGAGCCGGGTTTCTCCAGATCGAGCACGGGCAAGTCGCTGGCGTGCACGTTGCGGCAGGCATGGCGCATGCCGTAGCGCTCGGCCAGGTGCCACGCCATGCCGCAGGTGCGCTCCAGCGTGGTGACGACGCTGAAGCTGTTGCCGATCAGGCTCGCCATATGCATGGCGGCTTCCGCTATGCCGATCACGGGGCCGTGCGCCAGTTCACGTGCGGCGTAGAGCCCCGGATCGCCAAAACACGCGATGACGTAGGCGTCGGCGCCGTCGCGTTCGCCGTGGCGGATTTCTTCAAGGATGCCGGGCACGGAGAGCGCCTCGTCATAGTGACTCTCGATGGAGGCGGGGCCCATGCTTGGGCTGACCGCGCGGATGCGCGTGCCGGGTGCAGCCGCAGCTTGGGCGCAGCGGCCGATGAGCGTCGTCATGCTGGCCGTCGTGTTCGGGTTGATGATGCGAATGTCCATGGGTGGATGCGTGGCGTTGGTGCGTGAATCAACGGGAGAAGTCGCCTTGCTTGCGGCTCAGTATGGTGTAGAGCACCAGCGCGATGCCCACGCCGATGAACCAGCTGTAGTTGGCCAGCACGTGCAGCCGTTCGAAGACCACGCACGCCATCGGGATGAGCGCGGCCGGGATCATCGTCCAGACGGCGGCCGGGTTGTAGCCGTTGCGGAACCAGTAGCGGCCCGTGGGGCGCATCGAATAGAGGTCGTCCACATCCACGTGTTTGCGGCGCACGAAGTAGTAGTCCGCAATCAGGATGCCGAACAGCGGGCCGATGAAGGCGCCCAGCACGTCGATCGTGTAATGGATCACCTCCGGGTTGTTGTAGAGGTTCCAGGGCGTGATGAAGATCGACGCCACCGCAGCGATCATGCCGCCCGTGCGCCAGCTGATGTGCTGCGGCGCCACGTTGGAAAAGTCGAACGCCGGCGAGACGAAGTTGGCGACGATGTTGATGCCGATGGTCGCGATCATGAACGTCAGCGCGCCGATCACCACCGCAGTAACGTGGTCGATGCGTGCCACGATGGCCACCGGGTCTGAGATTAATTCGCCAAATACCGGTAGCGTGGCCGACGTGGTGATGACGGTCAGCAGTGCAAAGCCCAGGAAGTTGACTGGCAAGCCCCAGAAGTTGCCGCGCTTGACCGAGGTGAAGTCCTTGCCGTAGCGGGAGAAATCGCCAAAGTTGAGCATCGGGCCCGAGAAGTACGACACCACCAGCGCGATCCCGCCGAGTATCACCGGCACCGCATCCCAGCCTTGGTATTTGAGGAAGGAGAGGGTCAGGTTGATGTTCTGCCAGCCCGCCTTGTGAACTAGCCATGCAGCCAGGACGATCATCACCACATACACCGCCGGGCCGGCCCAGTCGATGAACTTGCGGATCGATTCCATGCCGTGCCAGAACACAAACGCCTGCAGCACCCACAGCAGCATGAACGCCCCCCACCCGAGCGTGGACAGACCGACAAAACCGTGCCGCGTGACATCCGCATAGGGCGCGAGCTGCGGCATGAACTTCAGCGCCAGCACCAGAAAGGCGCTCGACGCCAGATACGTCTGGATGCCGTACCACGCCACCGCAATCAGCCCGCGGATGATGGCCGGAATGTTGGCGCCCAGCACCCCGAACGACGCCCGGCAGATCACCGGATACGGTGTACCGGTGGCCTGACTCGGCCGGGCGACCAGGTTGCAGAAAAACTGCACGATCACGATGCCGACCAGCAGCGCAAACAACACCTGCAGGCTCGAGAGCCCCAGCGAAAACAGGCTCGCGGCGGTCAGATAGCCCCCCACGCTGTGCACGTCGGACATCCAGAACGCGAAGATGTTGTAGCTGCCCCAGGTTTGCTTGCGTAGCGGGGCGAGGTCTTCATTGGTGAGCCGCGGGTCGTACTGCGGCTTGATGATGACGTTGGGGTGCGAATCAGGCGGATGTACCGCCGATGCCGGCGTCGCGGTGGTCGTGGTCATGCTGTCTCCTTTGGTCTTGTGCCGGTTTCAAACCGTGCGGTCATTGTGCGCAAACATGTACACATGAATATTTAATTTTGTGTACAAAGTTGTATGCATTGGTAAGCCAAGAGTCAAGGACAAAAAGAAAGCCGCCTCGAAAGGGCGGCTGCGGGGGGTGACGCGGGCGTGGCCAGATGCGGCCAGATGTGGAGCTAGCGATACACGATCACCGGAATTTCGGTGTGGGTCAGCACCTTCTGCGTTTCGCTGCCCAGCAGCAACCCGGCCAGCCCCCGTCGGCCATGCGATGCCATGAAGATCACGTCGCAGCCATGGCGTTCGGCCGCGTCGATGATGCCCATGTACGGCACGGCAAAGCAGCTCATGTCGGTGTCGCAGTCGATGCCGGCGCTGCGGGCGGCGTCTTCAACGTCCTTGAGCACTACGCGCGCCTGGGCTTCCACGCGTTCCTTGAAGGCCTGCGGCGTCTCCACCACGATCTCGGAGAAGGGCGTGTACGGATATTCCTCCAGACACGTATAGGCCGTCAGGCGCGCGCCGAGCGTCTTGGCAAAGTCGAGCGCGCCTGCCACCGCCTTGCGCGACAGTTCAGAACCATCGGTCGGGATGAGGATGTGCTGGAACATGTGGCCTCCAATGGATGAGAAATGCGCGGTAGGTGCGTTGGCAGGTGTGTTGTCTTGATTGTAGGCCGCACGCTATGCCCCACCCACTCGGGGTGATGGCTAATCCATTCCGATGAGAGCATCTGCACGGCGCCAGTACGCCGGGTTGCCGTACGTGTTCTTCAGGAAATCAATGAACAGCCGCACGCGCAACGGCAAGTGCTTGCGCTGCGGAAACACGGCGTGGATACCGATCGGGGGTGCCTCAAAAGCATCGAGCACTGTCACCAGCTTGCCGGTAGCAATGTCGTGCCCGACCTCCCACCACGAGCGCCACGCCAGGCCATGGCCCTGCAGGCACCACTCGCGCAGCACCGCGCCGTCCGTGCATTCCATCGTGCCCGATACCTTCACGGTGATGGCTTTGCCGCCTTGCTGGAACGCCCAGCCGCGCTGCACGTTGGCGCTGGCGCCGAAGGCCAGGCAGTTGTGGCTGGCGAGATGCTCCACCTGCGTGGGCACGCCGTGGCGCTCGAGATAGGCGGGCGCCGCCACCACCACACGGCGGTTCTCCCACAGGCGGATCGACACCAGGCTTGAGTCGGGCAGATCCCCCAGGCGGATCGCGCAGTCGAACCCTTCATTGACGAGGTCGACCACGCGGTCACCCAGGTCCAGCGTCATCGACACATCCGGATGCGCCTCGATGAAGTCCGGCACCATCGGCGCGACATGGCGGCGGCCGAATCCCGCCGGCGCCGTCACGCGAAGGTGCCCGCTGGCCTTAACGCCGCCGGCAGAAACGCTGGCCTCGGCGTTGTGGAGGTCGTTGAGAATGCGCTGGCAGTCTTCCAGAAACGCCGAACCCTCGAACGTGAGGGTGATGCGCCGCGTGGTGCGCACCAGGAGCTTCACGCCCAGGCGTTCTTCCAACGCATCAATGCGACGCCCGATGATGGCTGGCGCCACACCCTCGGCCGCAGCCGCGGCAGACAGGCTGCCGCGCGTAGCCACGGAGACAAACGTTTCGAGCTGCTTGAATTGAGCCATGCTGGTGTCAGTGCTGCTGGGCGGGAAGCTCCCGCGATATTGATGTCTTGCGCCAGCGCCACCGCGCGAGGCTGATCTCCACCGCAGCCAGGGCAAGCCAGAAGAGGCAATGCAACCCGACACCACGATAGAGCGAGACAAAAAACACGTGCATCCGCTGGGCTAGCACGCGCACGACAAATTCACCGTCTGCGAGCGTTGCGAGCGACTGGCTTAGCGCGATACGCGTGGTCTGCGCATCGATGTGGGCCAGCTTTTGCAACTGATGCGCGAGCACGTCCTTGATGGTTTCGCGCAAAGCGTGCGCACCCAGCACGACAGCGCCAGCGGCAGCCAGTTTGCGCAGCGCTCCGTCGGTTAGCGCGCCCGGCGTCTGCGCTGCTCCGTCGATGGCGGCGTCCACTACGCGTTCGATGGAAACGGTCGACAACTGCGGATTCTGATCAAGCAGTGCCTGCAGTTGAGGCCGTGCGGTGCCCAGTGCCTGCTGCGTAAAAGACCGGATAGCCGGGCGCGCCGCTTGCAGATGGTCCGTTAGCGTGTTTTCCACGCACAGCACCAGCGCGGCCTGCATCGCAAACAGCGCGAGCACCGCCGGCAAGTAAAGGAAATACAGCCGCGCCGCCCAATGTCCGACGCGCGTCTGACGACGCAGCAGCCCAGCGCGGTGCAACAACCATGCTGCCAAGACGCCAAACGCCAGCCCGGCGACCAAGGCGAGTACGCCATACAGCGCAAGGCCTGCAACCGGGATGAACTGCACGATTGACCAAAATTGTGTCCACAACGACATGGGAGGGAATGTATCGGAAAGCGCGGATAGTGACGAATATAAAGGTTATCACTCGTCATTCATTGGATAAAAGTTAAAGATCAAGTGACCATTGCCGTCTTTGTGCAGCGCGTCAGCTTTTCTAGAATGAGCCTCGTTGCGAAGGTCGGAGAGGCGTTCTGCTGAGTGGAACACGCTAGAACAAGCAGGGCGCACGATCTTCGGGTCCGTGGAGCTGGCTCAATGTCTTCGATTCGCGCGGTGGTCTTCGATGCCTATGGCACGTTATTCGACGTGTATTCCGTGGCCGCGCGCGCTGAGCAACTGTTTGCCGGCAAGGGCGAGGCGCTGTCGGTGCTCTGGCGCGACAAGCAGATCGACTACACGCGCATCCGCTCGCTGGCCGGCCCCTCGGGCGAGCACTACAAGCCGTTCTGGGACATCACCGTCGATGCGTTGCGCTATGCGGCGGCCCGCCTGGGTGTCGAGCTTTCCACGCACGACGAGGCCACGCTGATGCGCGAATATGCGTGCCTGTCGGCGTTTCCGGAGAATGTGCCCGCACTGCGCCGCCTGCGCGAGATGGGGTTGCCGCTGGGCATCCTCTCCAACGGCAACCCGCAGATGCTCGACATTGCCGTGAAGAGCGCGGGCATGTCGGGCCTGTTCGATCACGTGCTCTCCGTCGATGCGGTCAAGCTGTACAAGACCGCGCCGCAAGCCTACGCGCTGGCGCCACACGCCTTTGGCGTGCCGGCGGAGCAGATTTTGTTTGTGTCGTCCAACGGCTGGGATGCCTGCGGCGCGACGTGGTACGGCTTCACAACGTTCTGGATCAACCGTCTGGGGCATCCGCCCGAGGCGCTCGACGTGGCGCCCACGGCGGTGGGCCACGACATGCGCGATCTGCTGCAGTTCGTGCAGGCAACACAAGCAACGTAAGCAAGGCACCCAATCGGCCCAGTCATAGGACCGAACCCGTTCAACCCTCACATCATCCTCTGGAGAAAACCATGGCGCTCACGCTGCCCCAAGGCATGGAGATCAAGGCCGAGATCTTGCCGGCCTACGAAGACATTCTGACCCCGGAAGCACTGGCGCTGGTCGCCAAGCTGCACCGTGCCTTCCAGCCGCGCCGCAAAGAGCTGCTGGCCGCCCGCGTTGAGCGCGCCAAGCGCCTGGACGCCGGCGAGCGCCCGGACTTCCTGGCTGAAACCAAGGCCATTCGTGAAGGCGATTGGAAGGTCGCGCCGATCCCGCAGGCGCTGCACTGCCGCCGTGTGGAAATCACCGGCCCGGTGGATGCCAAGATGGTCATCAACGCGTTCAACTCGGGCGCGGACAGCTACATGACCGACTTCGAAGATTCGAATTCGCCGAGCTGGCACAACCAGATCCAGGGTCAGGTCAACCTGAAGGCCGCCATCCGCCGCACGCTCACGCTGGAGCAAAACGGCAAGACGTACAAGCTCAACGACAAGATCGCCACGCTGCAAGTGCGTCCGCGCGGCTGGCACTTGGACGAGAAGCATGTGCTGATCGACGGTGAACGCGTCTCGGGCGGCATCTTCGACTTCGCGCTGTTCCTGTTCCACAACGCCAAGGAACAGATCGCTCGCGGCGCCGGCCCGTTCTTCTACCTGCCGAAGATGGAAAGCCATCTGGAAGCGCGCCTGTGGAACGACATCTTCGTGATGGCCCAGAACGAGATCGGCCTGCCGCAAGGCACGATCAAGGCCACCGTGCTGATCGAAACCATCCTCGCCGCGTTCGAGATGGAAGAAATCCTGTACGAACTGCGCGAGCACAGCGCGGGCCTGAACGCCGGCCGTTGGGACTACATCTTCTCGTGCATCAAGAAGTTCAAGGTCGACAAGAACTTCTGCCTGGCCGACCGCGCCAAGGTGACGATGACTTCGCCGTTCATGCGCGCCTACGCGCTGCTGCTGCTCAAGACCTGCCACAAGCGCGGTGCGCCCGCTATCGGCGGCATGAGCGCGCTGATCCCGATCAAGAACGATCCGGAGAAGAATGCCATCGCCATGGCCGGCATCATCGGCGACAAGAAGCGCGACGCGACCGACGGTTACGACGGCGGCTGGGTGGCCCACCCGGGTCTGGTCGAGCCGGCCATGAAGGAATTTGTGGCAGTGCTGGGCGACAAGCCGAACCAGTTCGACAAGCAACGCCCGGACGTGGAAGTGACGGCTGCTCAACTGCTGGATTTCCAGCCGGAAACGCCGATCACCGAAGCTGGCCTGCGTATGAACATCAACGTCGGCATCCACTACCTGGGTGCCTGGCTGGCCGGCAACGGTTGCGTGCCGATCCACAACCTGATGGAAGATGCCGCCACGGCCGAGATCTCCCGCTCGCAAGTGTGGCAGTGGATTCGCTCGCCCAAGGGCAAGCTGGAAGACGGCACCAAGGTCACGGCTGAACTCGTGCGCAAGCTGATCCCGGAAGAATTGGCCAAGGTGAAGGAGACGGGCGCGGTAGGCCACTTTGACCGCGCTGCAGTGATCTTCGAGCAGATGTCGACGTCGGAAGACTTTGCGGAATTCCTCACGCTGCCGCTGTACGAAGAAATCTAAGCGACCCTCGGGTCGCCGCGAAAACGCCGGTTGGGGCAACCCGCCGGCGTTTTTTCATTTTTCCGCTGCCGCGCGATAATGGCGGGAAATCTTTGGAGGCCGCTTTGCGCTTTGAACACCTGGTGGAAGTCAACGATCCACTGAACCCCCTGATCGACACGCTGACCCTCAACCAGATCTGGCAAGGCCTGGTGCTGCGCGTGCGCGAACAAACCGAATTTGTCGAAAGCCTGGACGAATGCATCATCACCGCTGAAGGCGACGGCTGGGTCGAGCGCGAACTCGTCTTCGGCAAGGCGCGCATTCAAGACCGCGTGACGCTGGAGCCGCACAAGCGCGTCACCTACACCACGGCCGCGACGGGCGAACACGCTGGCGGTTCGCTCACCATGACGATCGAGACGAACGAGGCCAACAGCACGTTCATTCGCTTCGTCTACGACACGACGCTGCCCAATGCGGATGAAACCGGCGACACGCGCTACGCCGAGATCGTCAAATCCGCCTACCGCGAATCCGACATCGATACAGTGCGACGCATCCGCGAGATTGCCGCCACCGGGCGCCTGGGCTGACGTGTTCCGCCTGGCCGGCGCTGGAGGAGGCGCCAGCCGGGTTTGCTTCCCCTTGGTCGTCTCACACATCACGATAACGAGACCATGACGACATTCACGCCCACCCTGGAGGCGCTGCGCGCGCGTTACGGCGAGCGCTTCAAATGGCTCGTGCTGTTCACGCTGATGGTGGGCGCGGTGTCGTCTGTCATTTCGGCCACGATCGTCAACGTGGCGATTCCCGATCTGAGCCGGCATTTCGTGCTGGGGCAGGAGCGTGCGCAATGGGTGTCGGCCAGCTTCATGGTGGCGATGACGCTGTCGATGCTGCTGACGCCCTGGCTGCTGTTGCGCTTCGGCTTGCGCCGCACCTTTATCGGCGCGTTGCTGCTGCTGGGTGTGGGTGGGCTGGCGGGGGGGCTGTCACCCAACTACGAAGTGATGATCGCCATGCGGGTGGTGGAGGGCATCGCCGCCGGCATCATGCAGCCGCTGCCCAATATCTTGATCCTGCGCGTCTTCCCCGAAAAAGAGCAGGGCAAGGCGTTCGGTCTGTTCGGTTTTGGCGTGGTGTTGGCGCCGGCCGTGGGCCCGAGCGTGGGCGGCTTCCTGGTGGAGCTGTTCGGCTGGCGCTCGATCTTCTTCGTGGTGATGCCCTTTACGTTGATTGGCTGGGCGATGGCGAGGCGCTTTATGGCGATCAATTCGTCGATGGCCGGCGAGCCTAAACCGCTGGACTGGCGCGGCTTGCTGCTGATCGGTGCGGCGACGGTCACGCTCCTCAACGGGTTGGTCGCGCTGCATGGTGATGTCGCGCATGGTGTGGTGCTGATGCTCGTCTCGGCGGTGTGCGTGGCGGGCTTCGTGTTCTGGCAGCGGCGCGTGGAATCGCCCTTGCTGGATCTGCGCCTGTTCAGCTACCGGCAGTTTGCGATGGGGGCGGTGGTCGCGTTCATTTACGGGGCAGGGCTGTACGGCTCGACGTATCTGGTGCCGGTGTATATGCAGGTGGCGCTGGCCTATGCGCCGTCGCGCGCCGGGCTGGTGCTGCTGCCAGCCGGGCTGGTGCTGGCCGTGACGATCATGCTGGCTGGGCGGCTAACCAATCGCATTGAGCCATTCCGGCTGGTGTCCTTCGGGCTGGCGGCGCTGGCGCTGTCGTTCTTTTTGATGGCAACCAACACACGTGCGACGAGCTATCTGCTGTTGATCGCCATTGCCATCATGGGGCGTGTCGGCTTGGGTTTCGTGCTGCCGTCGCTGAGTCTGGGTGCCATGCGCGGGGTTGATTTCACGTTGATTCCGCAAGGCTCCAGTGCCGTCAACTTCCTGCGTCAACTGGGTGGCGCGATCGGCGTGTCGGCCACCGGGATTTTCCTGCAATGGCGGCTCGCCACGCGCGGCATTGAGACGGTGCACGGCGCGGCGGTCGACCCTGAGGCGCGCATCCTCGCATTCGACGAGACGTTTGTTTTCCTCGGCACGCTCTGTGCGCTGGCGGTGGTGGCCGCGTGGCGCATGCGCCGGCGCGAGGTGCCGTCCGCCATTCCGGCCGCGCAATAAAAAACCGGGCGCGGGGCCCGGTTCTTGGTTTGGCGATTCCACGATCAGGTCGTCGCGCCGCTCTTCAGTTCTTCGACAAGGTCGACGTACTTTTGCTTGGCCTCGTCTTGCGAGGTGCCTTTCAGGCCTTCCCACGCTTCAAACTTGTAGCGGCCGACGATGTCGGTAAAGCCCGGCTTGTCACCGTGCGCATCGCCTTCGGCGCCTTGCTTGTATAGCGCGTACAGGCGCAGCAGCGTCATGTTGGCAGGGCGCTCTGAGAGGCCCTTGACGTCGATTTGGGCTTGGTCGAAACGGGCTTGCAAGTCGCTCATGATGGTTCCCGGCTGAAAACAATGGTCTGGCGATGATAGCGCCGGGGTCGCGCGGCCGTGCCGTTTGAATTCGAGGATGGCTTCGGTTTTCCGCTTGTTTTCGGGGTAGGTAGCCGCCGGTTTGAGCGTTCAGCTGCCACACCAGCCGGTACAATGCCGCCATGCCTTGGATTCTCGCTTTCGATACCTCCACCGAGTTCTGTTCCGTCGCCCTTGGTGACGGCACGCGCACGCTGTTCCGCCATGAACACACTGGTCCGCGCTCAAGCAGCCGCGTGCTTCCAGCCGCCGCCGAGTTGCTCGCCGAGGCGGGCATCGCCCTGGCCGATTGCGCCGCGATTGCCTTTGGTGCAGGCCCGGGCTCGTTCACCGGCCTGCGCACTGCGTGCGGTGTGGCGCAGGGTTTGGCGTTTGGCGCCGATCTGCCGATCGTGCAAGTCAATTCCCTGCTCGCCTGTGCCGAGCAGACGCGTGCAACGCTCCCCATCGGTACAGCGGTGACCGTCGCGCTCGATGCACGCATGGACGAGTGCTATTGGGCCAGCTTTATCCCTGTCGATGCCGCCCAGGATGCTTCTGGCTGGCACGCGTTGTCCGCCATTCAGGTGAGTGGGCCGCAGAGCGTGGTAGCCCCCCCGCAGCCGTATTGGCTAGCCGGCAACGCCGCCGCGGTGTTCGGCGATCAGCTGAGCATTGTGGCTGGCGCGGCCGCCGTGCTGCCCGAAGTCGCGCCGCACGCCCGCGAGATCGTGACCATCGGCCTGCGTCTGCTGGCTGGCGGACATACGGTGCGCCCGGAAGACGCGGCGCCGCTGTATGTGCGCGACAAAGTGGCGCTCACCATTGAAGAGCGCCAGGCCGTGCAGCAAGCCAAGGTCGCAGCAGGTGCGCAGCCATGAGCCTGATCGACAGCGCGCTCGCCAGTGTCATCGCGCAGACACCGCTGCCGGCGGGCTGGCGCGCGGAGCGTATGACCGCACTGGACGTGGCTGGTGTCGCCGCTGTGGAGCAAGCGGCCTTTACGTTTCCGTGGTCGCGCGGCAACTTTGAGGATTCGCTCAAATCGGGCCATCTCGGCATCGTGCTGCGCGATGGCGGTAACGAGGTCGCGGGTTACCTGATCCTGATGCCGGTGGTCGATGAGATGCACCTGCTTAACGTGACCGTCGCGCCCGTGTGGCAGCGGCAAGGTCTGGGCCGCTGGCTCCTGCGTCTGGCCGTGGCGCTCACGCTGGTGCATGGCTTTGGGAGCCTGCTGCTGGAAGTGCGGCCGTCCAATACCGGCGCGATTGCGCTGTATCGCCGTGTCGGGTTTGCCGAGATTGGCCGACGCAAACGCTATTACCCGGCCGAGAACAACACGCGGGAGGATGCTGTCGTCATGCGCATCGCCTGCGAAGCCAGTGGGGTGGAAGCCGCATGAATCGTCGATCCCGCATGCTGGAGGCGCTGGGCGTTTCCACCGAATGGACATTGCGTGGCGTCGAGCCGGCTGCGCTGGAGACCCTCGAGCTTGCTGTGGCCGAACCGGTTGCGGTGGAGGTTGACGCGGCGACTGCCGTTATTGCGGCCGAGCCTGTCATTGCGCAGGTCGAAGCGCCTGTGGCAGAGGCACCGTCTGATACTGCTGCCCCCCGTGCCCAGCGTATCGCCGCGTTCGACTGGGCGCAGCTCGAGGCAGCCGTTTCCAACTGCACATCTTGCAAGCTGTGCGAGCGCCGCACGAACACCGTTTTTGGCGTGGGCGATCGGCAGGCGGAGTGGATGCTGATTGGCGAGGCCCCCGGCGAGAACGAGGACAAGCAGGGCGAACCCTTCGTCGGTCAGGCTGGCAAGCTGCTCGACAGCATGCTGCGTGCCGTCGGCCTGTCGCGCGAGAAAGGCGTGTTCATCGCCAACGTGCTCAAGTGCCGGCCACCGGGTAACCGTGACCCAGAGCCAGACGAGGCCGCGATGTGCGACCCGTATCTCAAGCGTCAGATTGCACTGGTCAAGCCGCGCATCATCGTCGTGCTTGGGCGTATTGCGGCGCAAAACCTGCTGCAGACGCAGACACCCGTGAGCAAATTGCGCGGCAAGGTGCACGAGGTGGAAGGCCTGCCGGTGGTGGTGACGTATCACCCGGCGTATCTGCTGCGCACGCTCACCGACAAGGCCCGCGCGTGGGAAGACCTCTGCTTGGCGCGCAAGGTGTACGCGGAGCGCGGCGGCCAGTAAGCCGCATGAGCCCCCGAAGGGGCGGCTGCTCCAGCTGATCAGTGATGCTTGTCTTCGCCGATGAGAGCGGCGGTGTGGAACACGCGTTCGTTCCGGCGATGGCGTTGCATGACCAGCGCCATCGTCACGCACACGAAGATGCCGAATGAGACGATCACCACGCCCACCGACACATTCAGCTTGATGAGCAGTGCGTACAGGCACAGCATCAGCAGCACCGAAACGTTCTCATTGAAGTTCTGCACGGCGATGGAGTGACCGGCCGAGAGCAGCACGTGCCCGCGGTGCTGCAGCAGCGCATTCATCGGCACCACGAAGAAGCCCGACATGGCGCCCACCACCATCAGGAACAGGTAGGCTATCAGCATGTACAGCGGCAGTTTCATCTCGCCGATGTGGAAGGTGACTTCGGGAATCGTGTGCTTGGTGTAGAACGCCATCAGCATGACCACCACGCCCATCGCCACGCCCACGGGCAGCACGTCGAGCGAGCGGCGCAGCGGAATCTTCACGGCGGCGGCCATGGCGCCGGCAGCCACGCCCACGGCAACCACGGCCTGCAGGATGGCGCCTTGTGACAGGTTCAGCTCCAGCGATTGCTCGGCCCACTTCAGCACGATGAATTGCAGCGTGGCGCCTGCCCCCCAGAACAGCGTCGTCACCGCCAGCGAAATCTGGCCCAGCTTGTCGTGCCACAGGGCGTTGAAGCAGTCGGCAAATTCTGCAATGAGACGTACCGGGTTTTTTTCCTGCTGCGGATAGCGCGCACCGGTATCGGGAATGCGCATGTTGAACAGCGACGCGATCAGGTAGATCGCCATGATCACCAGCATGGCTGCTTCGGCCGGCGTGTCGATGCGTTCCAGCCCCGGAATGTCGAAAGACAGCAGCCACGTCGACACATGCTTGGAGATCAGCGCTCCGCCCAGCACAGTGCCGAGGATGATGGAGCCGACTGTCAGCCCTTCGATCCAGCCATTGGCGGCAACGAGTTTTTCCGGCGGGAGGAGTTCAGTCAGGATGCCGTACTTGGCCGGCGAATACGCCGCGGCGCCAAAGCCGACCACGCCATACGCCAGCAGCGGGTGCACGCCGGTCAGCATGACGCCGCAGCCCAGCAGCTTGATGGCATTGGTGATGAGCATCACCTTGCCCTTGGGGCGGGAATCGGCAAACGCACCCACGAAGGCGGCAAGCAGAACATAAGACAGCACGAAGAACAGCTTGAGCAGCGGCGTCATCCACTGCGGGGCGTGCATCTCTGTGAGAAGGGCGATGGCGGCGATCAGCAGCGCATTGTCGGCGAGCGACGAGAAAAACTGCGCCGCCATGATGGTGTAAAAGCCCTTCTTCATACCTTCGAATTCGTCCCCGTAGACCGCGGTGCCATTCCTGTCTTCGCGACGTGTCGGCAGCGAGCCGGCATTCGGAAGCTTCCCCCAGGGGTAGCCGGCCATGCGGTGCATCGGCTGACCGGCCGAGCAGCGCACACGTGCGCGGTTGCGGCATCCGTGCCGGCGCCCGCGCGGGCTCCCCTTGCTATGGTTCCCTGACGCGGGGTCCGTTTAATGCTGCAAGGCAGGCATCGCCGGACAACCGCGGGAATCTTCACTGACAGGCGTCCGGGACATGCGTTCCGCCCGGTGCAGGTTTTGTTTTCGCCTGGTTGCATGTTCAGACTGGATGTGACGCCGCTTGTGACGTTGTCGCGCAAAGAGAAGTGGTTATTGCCCAACTTTCCTTATGCAGCCAGCGCATCACGTCGGTGTTCCCATGCCTAAATTGAACGGCTTTATATCATGAAACTTGTGCCCTCCCGGTGACGCCGAAACACTTTCTTTTGGGCGACCCCGCCGGGAAAGCGCGAACCACTGGGCGCGCTGTGGTCAAATAGAACGTTCATCGCGAGGGGGCCGGGCGCATCGGTTTGGCCCAATCGCATGCTTATTGCATCGCAACATCGACCTCGCGCCACAAGCGCACTTGTCGCACCCACGTTCTGCAGGTTTGTCGTCATGCCAAGACCTATCCAAGCCGTCATCCACGGCGCCGCACTTGCCAATAATCTCCAGGTTGCCCGTCGTTATGCGCCCAATTCACGTGTGTGGGCGGTCGTCAAAGCCAATGCCTATGGGCACGGTATCGAACGCGCGTATGAAGGGCTGCGCCAGACCGATGGCTTTGGTCTGCTCGACCTGGACGAGGCCGTTCGCCTGCGTCAACTCGGCTGGCAGGGGCCGGTTCTACTGCTCGAAGGTTTCTTCAAGCCGGAAGATCTGGCGATTGTCGAGCAGTACCGCCTGACGACGACCGTCCACAACGAAGAGCAACTGCGCATGCTGGAACTGGCGCGCCTGAAAGGGCCCATCAGCGTGCAGCTCAAGATCAACACGGGCATGAGCCGCCTCGGTTTTGCGCCTGCTGCCTACCGCGCCGCTTGGGAGCGCGCGCGCGCCATTTCGGGCATCGGCACCATCGTCCATATGACGCACTTTTCGGATGCGGATGGCCCGCGCGGGATCGACCACCAGATCGCCGCGTTTGAGCAGGCCACGCAAGGGCTGCCCGGCGAAGCGTCACTTTCCAACTCCGCCGCCACGCTGTGGCACCCTAAGGCGCATCGGGATTGGGTGCGCCCGGGCGTGATCATGTATGGCGCCTCGCCAACGGGCGTGGCCGCCGATATTGAAGGCACCGGCCTGATGCCGGCCATGTCGCTCAAGAGCGAATTGATCGCCATCCAGGACCTGCAGCCGGGGGCAACGGTTGGCTATGGGTCGCGCTTCAAGGTGGAACAGCCGATGCGCATCGGCATCGTGGCGTGCGGCTATGCCGACGGCTATCCGCGCCATGCACCCGGCTGGGAGGGCAACCACACGCCGGTGCTGGTCGATGGCGTGCGTACGCACATCGTGGGCCGCGTGTCGATGGACATGATTACCGTGGACCTGACCAGCGTGCCCGAAGCGCGCGTGGGTACGGCTGTCACGCTGTGGGGTGAAGGCCTGCCCATCGACGACGTGGCTCACGCCGCCGGTACCGTGGGTTATGAGCTGATGTGCGCCTTGGCGCCGCGCGTGCCGGTGGTGGTTGAGCCTGTTAACGCGGCAGACGCGGGCGAACTGGGCAAGGCCGCTTAAGCGGCAGCACCGTCAATAGAAAATCAAACGGCTGCCGCTCCTCGCGGCGCTGCAAGCAGGGGGTTGTTTGGCCAAGAGCAAGACGGTCTATACGTGCACCGAGTGCGGTGGCACGGCACCGAAATGGGCAGGACAGTGCCCGCATTGCCAGCAATGGAACACGCTGGTGGAAACCGTGGCGCAGCCGACATCCGGCGCGGGCGCGCGCTTCCAGTCGCTGGCATCGAGCGCTACCGTGCGCAAGCTGTCGGACATCGACGCGGTGGATGTGCCGCGCTTCTCCAGCGGCATCGACGAATTTGACCGCGTGCTGGGCGGCGGCCTAGTGGGCGGTGGCGTGGTGCTGATCGGCGGCGATCCGGGCATCGGCAAATCGACGCTACTGCTGCAGGCGTTGGCCAACCTGTCGGCCACGCGCCGCGTGCTGTATGTGAGCGGCGAAGAGTCCGGCGCACAGATTGCGCTGCGTGCGCATCGCCTGGGCATCGAAAGCGACAGCCTGGCGCTGTTGGCGGAGATTCAGCTCGAGCGCATCCAGGCGACCATCGAGACGGAAAAGCCCGAAGTTGTCGTCATCGATTCCATTCAGACGCTGTACTCGGAGGCGCTGACCTCGGCGCCGGGCTCCGTGGCGCAGGTGCGCGAATGCGCGGCGCAGCTCACGCGCATTGCCAAGCGGCTCGACGTGACGACCATCCTCGTCGGCCACGTGACCAAGGAAGGCGCACTGGCGGGCCCGCGTGTGCTGGAGCACATCGTCGATACGGTGCTGTATTTCGAGGGCGATACGCATTCCGCCTACCGGCTGGTGCGCGCGTTCAAGAACCGCTTTGGTGCAGTGAACGAGCTGGGCGTGTTTGCGATGACGGAGCGCGGGCTGCGCGGTGTGGCCAATCCCTCGGCGCTGTTCCTGTCGCAGCACGAGCAGGTGGTGCCGGGCTCATGCGTGCTCGTCACGCAGGAGGGCACGCGGCCGCTGCTGGTGGAAATCCAGGCCCTGGTGGATACGGCCAACGTGCCAAATCCGCGCCGCCTCGCTGTGGGCCTGGAGCAGAACCGGCTGGCGATGTTGCTGGCGGTGCTGCATCGCCACGCCGGCATCGCGTGCTTTGACCAGGACGTGTTCCTCAATGCCGTGGGCGGGGTGAAGATCACCGAGCCGGCGGCCGACTTGGCGGTGTTGCTGGCGATTCATTCGTCGATGCGCAACAAGCCGCTGCCGCGCGGGCTGGTGGTGTTTGGCGAGATCGGCTTGGCCGGAGAGATTCGCCCGACGCCGCGCGGTCAGGAGCGCTTGAAGGAAGCCGCCAAGCTGGGTTTCTCGATTGCCGTCATCCCGAAAGCCAATGCGCCCAAACAGACGATTGATGGACTGGAGGTGATTGCGGTTGAGCGCATCGAGCAGGCGATTGACCGCGTGCGGTCGTTGGAAGCCTGATCGTTCAATCTTTTGCAACGGGTTCGCAAGTGCCATTTGAAAATGCGTCCGCCGTTGCAATGCGATAATCCGCCAACTTTTCTCCATGACTCATCGGACCTGACGCCGCCATGCAAGCCAATTCGCGCGCCTTTTTCCTGCTGATTGCCGTGATCGCCTTTGGGGTGGTCGGCTATGCGCTGTATCTGCAGCACGTGGAGGGGCTGCAGCCGTGCCCGCTGTGCGTCCTGCAGCGGTTTGCTTTCCTCGGGATTGGCGTGTTCTCGCTGCTGGCGGCGTTGTCGTCGGCCACGCGGCTGCTGTGGCATGGGCTGGGAATGCTGTCCGCGCTGGCTGGCATTTGCGTGGCGGGGTATCACGTGTCGCTGTTGCTGAACCCCAAGGCGACGTGCGGCATCGACCCGATCGAAAACTGGGTCAACGCGCTGCCCACGGCGAAATGGCTGCCGCAGGTGTTTGAGTCCGACGGCCTGTGCACTGCGCCCACGCCGCCGATTTTCGGTTTGTCGATTCCGGCATGGTCGCTGGTGTGGATGGTGATTCTGGCACTGACACTGGTGGTGGCGATGATCCGCCGCGAGCGTCGCTAAGCCGGAGCCGTCGATCGTGCAACGCGTACTGGTGAGCGCCTGCCTGCTGGGCCAGCCGGTACGTTATGACGGCGGTACGGTCGTCACCGAAGGCGGCATTCTGGCGCGCTGGCAGATGGAAGGGCGCATTGTGCCGATGTGCCCTGAGATGGCCGGTGGCTTGCCCGTGCCGCGCCTGCCCGCAGAAATCCATGGCGCAGGTGGTGGTGCGGCCGTATTGCAAGGGACGGCTCGCGTGGTCGAGCAGCACGGTCATGATGTGACCGAAGCCTTTGTAAGGGGTGCGCAATGTGCCCTGAAAGCTGCGCAAGAGGCCGGCGTGCAAGTCGCCGTACTCACTGAGCGCAGCCCGTCGTGTGGTTCCGCATTGCTCTACGACGGAACGTTTTCCAGCCAACTGCAACCGGGCGAGGGTGTTACTGCCGCGTTACTGCGTCAGTACGGCATTCGCGTGTTCAGCCAGCATCAATTGGACGAAGCCGCACGCCTGCTGGACGCATTGGATCGCGCCAGCTCAGTCGCTAAACCGTAGCGGCAGGGCGAGCTGCACCGGCTCGCCGTTCTCCTGAATCACGCTGTTGCGCCCGGTAAAGAGCGGGTGTTGCATTGCCTCTTCCATGCGCAGGACGGGCGTGACGCAGCAGTCAGCATCGGCAAAGCGTGCCGTCCAATGGGCCTGCGTGGCGGTGCGGAATAGCGCGGCGAGCTCGTCGCGAATGGCGCGTGCTTCATCGCCGCCGATGCGCTGGCCGAGCGACCAATGCTTGTCTTTCCACTCCGGCCTGCCGATGACGTTGCACATCGCCTGCCAGAACTTCAATTCCAGCGCGCCGACGGCCATGAAGCGATCATCCGCCGTGCGATAGACGCCGTAGCACGGCACGCCGCCGTTGAGCAGATCGGTGCCGGCCGGGCTGGCCTTGCCACGCGAGCCGACCGCAAAAAACGCCATCAGGTTGTGCGCGAAGACCGAATCCGTCATCGACACGTCGATGTAGCGGCCACGTCCTGTGGTGCGCGCGTCGACCAGCGCGGCGAGGATGCCGACCACCGCCGTCAACGCGCCGCCCAGCAGGTCTCCGATCTGTACGTTGGGGACGATGGGCGTGCCGTCTGCGCCGGCGAGCTGGTCCAGCATGCCTGCGTAGCCGACGTAGTTGATGTCGTGGCCGGCAGCCTGCGCGAGCGGGCCGTTCTGACCGTAGCCGCTGATGGAGCACATCACCAGCGCCGGGTTGGCGGCGCGCAGCGTGTCCCAGCCGACACCGAGGCGCGCCATGACGCCGGGACGGAAGCTTTCGATCAGCACATCCGCCTGGCGTACGCGTTCAATCAGGGCTTCGCGGTCTTCAGCGACTTTCAGGTCGAGCCGCATTTCGGTTTTGCCGCGATTGAGCGAGCGGAAGAACAGGCTAGGGCGTTCGGCAGCGCGGTCGGCGGCCGAGCGCAGCATGTCGCGGGCGTAATCGCCGGGGCTGGGGTCTTCGATCTTGATGATTTCCGCGCCGAGGTCGGCCAGGTGGCGGGTGGCGGCGGGGCCGGGCAGCAAGCGCGTGAGGTCGAGCACGCGCACGCCGGCCAGCGGTTGGTGCGTGGCGGTGTCCGGCGCGGGGGATGTCATCAGCGAGTCTCCTTCTTGGCCGGACGCGCCAGCCTCAGTTGATCTGTTCGAGTTGCTCGTGCAGTTCGAGCCAGCGTTCTTCCAGCACGTCGAGTTCGGTGTTGATCTCGGCCTGGCGGCGCAGGCTGTCCATCATGCGCGTCTTGTTGGCTTCCTCGTACGCAGCGCCATCGGCCAGGAACGCTTCAAGCTCAGCCTTTTCCTTCTGCAGCGGGGCCATGCGTTTTTCGATGGCGTCGACGTCCTTTTGCAGCGGCTTGCGCAGCGCATTCAGGCGCTGGCGTTCGGCGGCTTCTTCGCGTTTCTGGTCGCGGCGATTGACGGCCGGTGTGCCATCCGCATCGGCTGCGGTGGTGGGCGCGCTGGCGGCCGCACGCTTGGCGGCGGCCTGCTTGAGCAGCCAGTCGCGATAGTCGTCCAGATCGCCGTCGAACGGGGCGACGGTGCCTTGGCCCACCAGCAGAAACTGGTCGGTCGTAGCGCGAAGCAGGTGCCGGTCGTGCGAGACGAGGATCAGCGTGCCGTCGAACTGGGCGAGCGCCATGGTCAGCGCTTCACGCGTGTCGAGATCCAGGTGGTTGGTCGGCTCATCGAGCAGCAGCAGGTTGGGGCGCTGCCAGACGATGAGGGCGAGCGCCAGGCGTGCCTTTTCGCCGCCGGAGAACGGCTCAATGGGCGCGGTGGCCATGTCGCCGCGGAAGTTGAAGCTGCCGAGGAAGTCACGCAACTCCTGCTCGCGCACGTCCGGCGCCAGTCGCGCCAGATGCAGCAGCGGTGAGGCGTGGTCGTCGAGCGTCTCCAACTGGTGCTGCGCGAAGTAGCCGATCTGCAGGCCTTTGCCGCGCCGGATTGTGCCGGACAGCGGCGCGAGCGTCTCGGCCAGCGTTTTCACCAGGGTCGACTTGCCCTGGCCGTTGGCGCCCAGCAGGCCAATGCGCTGGCCGGTCTGGATCGAGAACGTCAGGTGCTTGAGGATGGTGATGGGCGCATCTTCGCTTGGGCCGGGGTAGCCGCAATCGACGCCCTCAAACGTAAGCATCGGGTTGGGTGCCGCATCAGGCTCGCGGAATTCAAACGAGAAGCCCGCCGCCGCGTGCACGGGCGCGAGGCGTTCCATGCGCTCGAGCGCCTTGACGCGGCTCTGCGCCTGCTTGGCCTTGCTGGCCTTGGCCTTGAAGCGCGTGATGAACGATTCCAGATGCGCGATCTGCTTCTGCTGGCGCGCGTACGACGCTTCCTGCAGTGCCATCTGCTGCAGTCGCTGCGTTTCGAACTGCGTGTAGTTGCCGCCGTAGCGCTTGAGTTTCTGATGCTCGATGTGCAGCGTGACGTTGCACACGCCGTCGAGAAATTCGCGGTCGTGCGAAATCATCACCAGCGTGCCGGCATAGCGCGAGAGCCAGTCTTCCAGCCAGACCACGGCGTCCAAGTCCAGGTGGTTGGTCGGTTCGTCAAGCAACAGCAGGTCGGACGGACACATCAGTGCCTGGGCCAGATTCAGGCGCATGCGCCAGCCGCCGGAGAAGCTCGCCACCGGCTGCGTGGTCTGCGCCATCGTGAAGCCGAGGCCGAGCAGCAAAGCCTGCGCGCGCGCCGGGGCGGTGTAGCCATCAGCGTCAGCAAAGGCGGTGTGGGCTTCGGCTTGAGCGTGACCGTCGTGGGCGGCTTCCGCGGCGGCGAGGCGGCGTTCGATGTCGCGCAGGCGGGTGTCGCCGTCGAGCGTGTAGTCCAGCGCGCTGCGATCCACTGCTGGCGTTTCCTGGGCCACGTGGGCGACCTGCCAGGTGGGCGGGATGGCGACTTCGCCGCCGTCGGCGTGCAGCTCACCGCGCAGCATGGAGAACAGCGTGGATTTGCCGCTGCCGTTCACGCCGACAAGGCCGACGCGTTCACCGGGGTTGAGGGTGGCGGTGGCGTGGTCGAACAGCACCTTGGTGCCGCGCTGGAGGACGAGGTCGTCGAATCGGATCACGAAAAACTGCGCTTAGGGCAAATCGGAGAAGACCGCGATTGTAGCCTGCTGCACCGCACGGTTCTGGCGCGGCGGCTCGGGTTGGATTGGTGCATGGCACCACTACGATGCTGCTGGTGCTCGCTGCCTGTGCATAGACCTCTGACCTAGGGAAAACCATAGGTCGTCGTGAAAGTTTTCTTCTTTACATGGATGGTTCGTGAAAATACATTTACATAAAATTTTTATGGTTCGGAAACATGGCGAAGCCCACCAGCAAGCGTACGGATGTGTCGAAGGGCGCGTTTGCCGCCGATGCGACCGTCTCGGAGCGCATTGGGGCGGCAGTGGCCACGCTCACGCCCGCGCACCAGCGCATGGCCGAATACGTGCTGGCGAACCCGTTTCGCGCTGCCACCATGCGCATCGACGAATTCGCCAGCGCGGTGGAAGCGTCCATTGCCACGGCCAACCGGTTTGCGCTGGCGTTGGGTTTCGATGGCTACCCGCAGTTTCGGGCCGAGCTGCTGCGCGGTTTTGAGGCAACCCTCGCGCCTGTCGAAAAATTGCGTCACGAGCTGGCCCGCCCGGCCACGAGCGCGGAAATCTTTGCCGCCTCGCTCAACGAAGACATCGCCAACCTTGACGCCACGCGCCGCATGCTCGACGCGGCAGCCTGTGAGCGCGCCGTCGACGCCATCCTGGGCGCGCAGCGCATCTACGTGATGGGCTTTGGCGCCAGCGGTTACTTGGCGGGGCTGCTGCGCCATGGGCTGGATCTGTATTGCGACACGGTGATTTCCGTCTCGCAGGCGGGCGGGGCGTCGGACGCGGCGCGCCAGTTACGCAAGATCGGCGCGAAGGACTTGCTGATCGCCATCGCCTTTCCGCGCTATGCCTCGGACACGATCACCCTGGCCAAGCAAGCCGGCGATCAAGGCTGCCAGGTGCTCGCGCTGACGGATAGCCCGACCTCGCCACTCGCGCCGCTGGCCGACATTGCGTTGTATGCACGCCCGGAGCGGCAGTTCTCGGCCACATCCGACACGGCTGCCGTGGCGCTGTTCGAGGCGCTGTGCGGCGCGGTGGCGCATCGATCGGCGCATTCGCTGGAATCGGCCGAGCGCCTGACGGCTTTCGTCCTGCCATGGCTGCATACCGGGCAGGCATCGCGCGCGGAGGCCGGTGGCGCATCCACCCCACCCAAACGCGGCCGCAAGCGCGCCGCTGAAAACTGATTTTCATTGAGCCACGCATGACCACGCCCATTCTTGCCATCCACGGCGGCGCCGGCACCATTACCCGATCGGCCATGAGCGCCGACGCGGAAGTCGCTTATCAGCAAGCGCTGAACGACATTCTTGCAGCGGGCCAACGCATCCTCGTCGATGGGGGCAGCGCGCTCGACGCAGTGACGGAAGCCGTGCGCCTGCTCGAAGAATGCCCGCTGTTCAACGCCGGCAAGGGCGCGGTGCTGACCAGCGCGGGCACGTATGAACTCGATGCGTCGATCATGGATGGCACCACGCTGGCCGCCGGCGCTGTCACCTGCGTCAAGCGCCTGCGCAATCCCATCCTCGCCGCCCGAGCCGTGATGGAACGCAGCGAACACGTGCTGTTCACCTCCGACGGGGCCGAGGCCTTCGCGCAAGCACAGGGCCTGGAATGCGTCGAACCCGATTACTACTACACCGAAGCGCGCTACGCCCAATGGCAGCGTGCCCGCCAGCAAGGCGGCATGGCGGCGTTCCTTGATCACGACGCTGCGTCGCTGATGGCCAAGGAAGCCGCGCCGATCGACCCGGACAACAAGTTCGGCACCGTGGGTGCCGTGGCGTGCGATGCGCAAGGCCGGCTGGCGGCGGCCACCTCCACGGGCGGTGTCACCAACAAGAAGGTTGGCCGCGTGGGCGATACGCCGATCGTTGGCGCGGGATGCTTTGCCAACAATGTCGCAGCCGTGTCGTGCACCGGCACGGGCGAGATGTTCATCCGTGCCGTAGCCGCCTACGACGTGGCCGCGCAGATGGAATACGCCGGCAAGTCGCTGGCCGACGCTGCCGACGAGGTGGTCATGCGCAAGCTTGTCGCCATGGAGGGCCGCGGCGGGATGATCGCCGTGGATGCGCAGGGCAACGTCGCCTTGCCGTTCAACACCGAAGGGATGTACCGCGGGTTCGCACGTGGGGCGGAAGCGCCCGTCGTGTCGATCTACCGCTAAGCAGGAGATTTGCCGTGACAGCAGCCAAACAGCACAGCGCCATTGCGATGCCTGATCAGCGCATCGTGCAGGTGCAGGACCTGAGCGTGCGCTTTGCCACGTCCGAGCGCGTGGTCGACGCGGTGCGCAACCTATCGTTCCATGTGGATCGCGGCGAGACACTCGCCGTGGTGGGGGAATCGGGTTCGGGCAAGTCGGTCACATCGCTGGCGCTGATGCGGCTGGTGGAACACGGTGGCGGCAAGATCGTCGGCGGGCAGATGCGCTTGCGCCGCCGCAATGGCGAGGTGCTGGACCTGGCGAACGCCAGCCAGGCGGCCATGCGCGGCGTGCGCGGTGCCGATATCGCGATGATCTTCCAGGAGCCGATGACCTCGCTCAACCCGGTCTTTACCGTGGGCGAGCAGATTGCCGAGTCGATCCGCCTGCACCAGGGCAAGTCGCCCAGCGAGGCCAAGGCCGAGGCGCTGCGCATGCTGGAGCTGGTGCGCATCCCCGAAGCGCGCAATGTGCTGGGGCGCTATCCGCATCAACTGTCCGGCGGCATGCGCCAGCGCGTGATGATTGCGATGGCGCTGTCGTGCAAGCCATCGCTACTGATTGCGGACGAACCGACCACCGCGCTGGACGTGACCATCCAGGCAGAAATCCTGCAACTGATCCGCGCGCTGCAGCAGGAACTACAGATGGCCGTGGTGTTCATCACGCACGACATGGGTGTAGTGGCCGAGGTGGCCGACCGCGTGCTCGTCATGTACAAGGGCGACCGCGTGGAAGAGGGCCCGTCGGCCACGGTGTTTGCGCAGCCAGCGCATCCGTACACGCGGGCGCTGCTCTCCGCCGTGCCGCGCCTGGGCGCGATGGAAGGCACCGATGGCCCGGCGCGTTTTCCGCTGTTGCGTGTGGACGGCACGGCTGCTGACGTTGATACGACACCGCAACCGGCGGCTTCGCATGACGTGCAACCCATCCTGCGCGTGCGTGATCTCGTCACTCGCTTTGACGTGCCCACGGGCATCTTCGGCCGCGTTACGCGCCGGGTGCATGCGGTGGAGCAGGTCAGTTTTGATCTCTACCCTGGTGAGACGCTGGCGCTGGTCGGCGAATCGGGCTGCGGCAAGTCGACGACGGGACGGTCGCTCTTGCGTCTGGTGGATAGCCAGAGCGGCAGCATCGAATTTGCCGGCCAGAATATCGGCGAGCTGAAAGGGCCTGCGCTCCAGACGCTGCGTCGAAACATCCAGTTCATCTTCCAGGACCCGTTCGCCTCGCTGGACCCGCGCGTGCCGGTCGGCTACTCCATCATGGAGCCGCTGCTGGTGCACAAGGTGGCCTCCGGCAAAGAGGCGCAGCAACGTGTGGAATGGCTGCTCGACAAGGTGGGCCTGCTGGCCGCGCACGCGTCGCGCTATCCGCACGAGTTCTCGGGTGGACAGCGTCAGCGCATCTGCATTGCACGTGCATTGGCGCTGAATCCGAAGGTGGTGATTGCCGATGAGTCGGTCTCCGCGCTGGACGTGTCCATCCAGGCGCAGATCGTCAACCTGATGCTCGATCTGCAAAAGGAATTCGGCGTCGCGTTCCTGTTCATCTCGCACGACATGGCGGTGGTGGAGCGCATCAGCCACCGCGTGGCGGTGATGTACCTGGGCCAGATCGTCGAGATCGGCCCGCGCCGCGCGATCTTCGAGAACCCGCAGCACCCATACACGAAGAAGCTGATGTCGGCAGTGCCGATTGCCGACCCTGCGCGCCGGCACCTGAAGCGTGAGCTGTCCACGCACGAAATTCCAAGCCCGATCCGCGCCATTGGCGACTTGCCGGTGGTGCAACCCTTGGTGCAAGTGGCGCCAGACCACTTTGTTGCCCGCCATTCGATTGGCGGCGCGTATTAGTCGCAATACAGAACGCAGTGAGACGTCATCTTTGTTGAGGAGGTAGGAAATGTTCAATCGCTTTGCTTTCAGCCCGCGTGCAGCCATGGTTGCCAGCGGCCTGGCCCTGGCGGCATTCACCATGCCGGCCTTTGCCGCCAAGGACGCCGTGATGGCGGTCTACTCGACCTTCACCACGATGGACCCGTACGACGCGCAAGACACGCTGTCGTTCAGCGCCACCAAATCGTTCTACCAAGGGCTGTTCGGCCTGGATAAAGACCTGAAGCTCGTCAACGTGCTGTGCGAAAGCTATGACGTGAGCAAAGACGGCCTGGTCTACACGTTCAAGCTGCGCAAGGGTGTGAAGTTCCATGACGGCACCACGTTCGATGCCAACGCCGTCAAAGCCAACCTGGATCGTGTGACCAACCCGGCCAATAAGCTCAAGCGCTACACGCTGTTCAACCGCGTGGCCAAGACCGAAGTGGTGGACGCCAACACGGCGCGCGTCACGCTCAAGGAGCCGTTCTCGCCGTTCATCAACGTGCTGGCACACCCGTCCGCGGCCATGATCTCGCCCGCCGCGTTGCAGAAGTACGGCAAGGACATCGCCTTCCACCCGGTCGGCACCGGCCCGTTCGAGTTTGTCGAGTGGAAGCAGACCGACTACCTGAAGGGCAAGAAGTTTGACGGCTACTGGAAGCGTGGCCTGCCGAAGATCGACACCATCACCTGGAAGCCGGTGGTGGACAACAACACGCGCGCCACCGTCATGCAGACGGGTGAGGCGGACTTCGCGTTCAGCATTCCCTTCGAGCAGGCTGCGGTGCTCAAGGGCAGCGCGAAGGTGGACCTGATCGCGTCGCCGTCGATCATCCAGCGCTACATCACGTTCAACACGCGTGTGAAGCCGTTCGACAACCCCAAGGTGCGCCAGGCCATCAACTACGCGATTAACAAGGACGCGCTGACCAAGGTGGCGTTCTCGGGCTATGCCGTGCCGGCCGAAGGCGTGGTGCCACCGGGCGTGGACTACGCCGTCAAGCTGGGCCCGTGGCCGTATGACCCGGCCAAGGCGAAAGAGCTGCTGAAGGAAGCCGGTTACCCGAACGGTTTCGAGACGCAACTCTGGTCGGCCTACAACCACACGACGGCACAGAAGATCATCCAGTTCGTGCAGCAGCAGTTGGCGCAGGTGGGCATCAAGGCGCAGGTGCAGGCGCTTGAAGCCGGCCAGCGCGTCGAGCGCGTCGAGAGCGTGCAGAAACCGGAAGATGCAGGCGTGCGCATGTACTACACGGGCTGGTCGTCGTCCACGGCGGAATCCGATTGGGCGCTGCGTCCGCTGCTGGCTTCCGAATCGTTCCCGCCGCGCTCGTTCAATACGGCGTACTACAAGAACGACCAGGTTGACGCCGACATCGCCGGTGCGCTGCATACGACGGATCGCGGCATCAAGACCAAGATGTACACCGACGCGCAAAAGCACATCTGGGAAGACGCTCCGTGGGCGTTCCTGGTGACGGAAAAGATCGTCTATGCGCGCTCCAAGCGTCTGTCGGGTGCCTACGTGGCGCCGGACGGCTCGTTCAGCTTCGACGACATCGACATCAAGCAGTAAGCCTATCCGTCGTTCCCGCGAAGGCGGGAACCCAGCGTCGTTTTACGGCATACATAAAGCCACTGGGTCCCCCGCTTGCGCGGGGACGACACAGCGTTGTTCCTGGATTTGCCATGCTGAACTACTTCATTAAACGTGTGCTGGGCGTGATCCCGACACTGCTGATCGTGGCAGTGCTGGTGTTCCTGTTCGTGCACCTGTTGCCGGGCGACCCGGCGCGGCTCGCTGCCGGCCCTGAAGCCGACCCCGCCACCGTCGAGCTGGTCCGTGCCGACCTGGGCCTGGACAAGCCGATGCACGAGCAGTTCGTGCGCTTCTTCACCAATGCCGTGCGCGGCGAGTTCGGCAACTCGATCCGTACCAAGCGTCCGGTGAGCGAAGAGATTGGCGAGCGCTTCTGGCCCACGCTCAACCTGACGATTGCCAGCATGGTGTGGGCGGTGGTGTTCGGCATGGTGATCGGCATCACATCCGCCGTGTGGCGCAACAAGTGGCCGGACCGCCTGGGCATGACGCTGGCTGTGTCGGGCATTTCGTTTCCGGCATTCGCGCTGGGCATGCTGCTGATGGAAGTGTTCTCGGTGCAGCTCGGCTGGCTGCCGTCCATCGGGGCGGATAGCTGGAAGCACTACATCCTGCCCTCGCTCACGCTGGGCGCTGCGGTGGCCGCCGTGATGGCGCGCTTTACGCGGGCGTCGTTCGTTGAAGTGCTGCAAGAAGATTTCGTGCGCACCGCCCGTGCCAAGGGCGTGCGCGAGACGGTGGTGGTCATCAAGCATTGCCTGCGCAACGCGATGATCCCTGTGGTCACGATGATGGGCCTGCAGTTCGGCTTTCTGCTGGGCGGCTCGATCGTGGTGGAGAAGGTGTTCAACTGGCCGGGCCTCGGGCGCCTGCTGGTGGATGCGGTGGAGATGCGCGACTACCCGGTCATTCAGGCCGAGGTGCTGCTGTTCTCGCTGGAGTTCATCCTGATCAACCTGGTGGTGGACATGCTGTACACCGTGATCAACCCGACCATCCGCTACAAGAAGTAAGGAGACGGCCATGACGCAAGCAACCAGTCCGGCCGTTGCGCCGCAAGCCACAACCGAACCCGTCCGCACCCCGTGGACGGAGTTCTGGCGCAAGTTCCGCAAGCAGCATCTGGCGATGGGCGCCGGGGTGTTCGTGATCGCGCTGGTGTTGATCGCCATCCTCGCGCCGCATATCGTGCCGTTCGATCCGGAAAACTATTTCGACTACGACGCGCTCAACGCTGGCCCGTCGGCGCAGCACTGGTTCGGCGTCGATTCGCTGGGCCGCGACATCTTCAGCCGCATCCTGATGGGCACGCGCATCTCGCTGGAAGCGGGTTTCGTGTCGGTCATCATCGGCGCCATCATTGGCACCGTGCTCGGCCTGCTGGCCGGCTACTACGAAGGCTGGTGGGACCGCATCGTCATGCGCATCTCCGACGTGCTGTTCGCCTTCCCCGGCATTCTGTTGGCGATCGGCATCGTGGCCATCCTGGGCAACGGCATGATCAACGTGGTTTTTGCCGTGGCGGTGTTCAGCATCCCCGCCTTTGCGCGGCTGGTGCGCGGCAATACGCTGATGCTCAAGCACCTGACCTATGTGGAAGCCGCCCGCAGCATTGGCGCATCCGATTGGACGATCATCATGCGGCACATCCTGCCGGGCACGATCTCGTCCATCGTGGTGTATTTCTCGATGCGGATCGGCACGTCGATCATCACCGCCGCCAGCCTCTCGTTCCTGGGCCTGGGCGCACAGCCGCCCACGCCGGAGTGGGGCGCGATGCTCAACGAAGCACGCGCCGACATGGTGACGGCGCCGCATGTGGCGATCTTCCCGAGCCTGGCCATCTTCCTGACCGTGCTGGCGTTCAACCTGCTGGGCGACGGCCTGCGCGACGCGCTGGACCCGAAGATCGACCGCCGTTGATATGGCCATCAGTCTTCCGTCCATCGGCGTCTTGCCCGCCGGGCCACGCAACAGCATCACCGATGTGGCCGGCGTCACCGTTGGCCACGCCACGCTTGCCGGCGGCGCCATCCAGACCGGCGTGACCGTGGTGCGCCCGCACGCCGGCGACCCGTTCCTCGACAAGGTGCCCGCTGCCAGTGCGGTGCTCAACGGCTTCGGCAAGAGCATCGGCTTGGTGCAGGTGGAAGAGCTGGGTGTACTGGAAACGCCGATTGCGCTGACCAACACGTTTGCCGTGGGTGCCGTGGCGCAGGCGCAGATTCGTCAGGCAGTCGCGGCCAACCCGCAGATCGGTCGTGCGTGGTCCACCGTCAACCCGCTCGTCTTCGAATGCAATGACGGCTTCCTGAACGATCTGCAAGCGTTTGCTGTGCAGGATGTGCACTACGACGCGGCTTATGCGGCGGCAGCCAAGACGTTCGAGCAGGGTGCCATCGGTGCAGGGCGGGGGATGTCGTCGTTCGGCGTGAAGGGGGGCATCGGGTCCGCCTCGCGCGTGGTGACGCTTGCTGATGGCACGCAACGCACCGTGGGCGCGCTGGTGCTGTCCAACTTTGGCGTGACGGAAAACCTGACACTGGCGGGGCGTCACGTCGGCCATGAGTTGGCGAAGGCGTTGGCCGCTGCCGAGTCCGGCCCCGAGAAGGGCTCGATCATCATGCTGCTGGCCACCGACGCACCGCTCGACGCCCGCCAGTTGCGGCGCCTCGCTTTGCGCGCGGGCGCAGGGCTGGCGCGCACCGGCTCCGTCTTCGGCCACGGTAGTGGCGACATTGCGCTGGCGTTCTCCACGGCCTACACCGTGCCGCACCAAGGTACGCGCGCCATGCCCGCCATCGCCATGACACACGAATCGCACCTTGACCCGCTGTTCCAGGCCGCTGCCGACAGCGTCGAACAAGCCATCGTGCACGCGCTGTTTTATGCCGAAGCCTTGACCGGCCGCGACGGCAACATGCGTCACGCTCTGATTGATCTGATCTGACCTCATGCGAATCCTGATTTCCGCCGACATCGAAGGCGTAGCCAACGTCTTCCACCCCGAGCAGACGCGCGCCGGCAACGCTGAATACGAACGCGCCCGCCGCTGGATGACCGCCGAAGCCGACGCCGCCGTGCGCGGCGCCTTCGACGGCGGCGCCACGGAAGTGCTCGTCAACGATTCGCATGGCGGCTTCCGTAACCTCATCCCCGATTCGATCGACCGCCGCGCGCGCTTCGTCCTCGGCAAACCGCGCTACCTGAGCATGATGGCCGGCGTCGACGGCTGTGCGGCCGTCTGCATGATCGGCTATCACGCGCGCGCCGGCAGCCGCGGTGTGCTGGCGCACACCATCAATAGCTTCGCGTTCACGCGTGTCTGGTTCAACGAGCAGGAATTGGGCGAAGCCGGCCTCTACGGTGCCCTCGCGGGCGAACGTGGTGTGCCTGTTGCCGTAGCCAGCGGCGACGACGTCTTCATCAAAGAGACCAAGCCGCTGCTGCCGCATACCACCTTTGTCGAGACCAAGCAGGCCGAAGGGCAGAACGCAGGCACATCGCTGTCGCCCGAGCAGTCATGCGAAGCGATTTATGAGGCCGTCAAGGCTACCGTCCAGCGCGGCCACTTCAGCGTGCCGCTGCGCATCCAAGCGCCCATCGTGTGCCGCCTGCAAACGCAAACGCCCGCACTGGCCGACCTGTTCTGCCAATGGCCGGCGCTGGAGCGCGTCGACGGGACGATGCTGCGTTTCGCGGCAGATTCGGTCGAACACGCCGTGCGCATGCTCAATAGCCTCTCCGCCATGTCGGCCATGCTGCGCTGAACACCTGCCCGCGAGAGCACGCAGCAGCGTCAGCACACGCACCCAGACGGTTTGGCCGTACCTGCCCTTGATGGCGCCTTGAATTTTTGTGAGCGGGCGGAAAGAGGAAGGAGGCCTGTCTGAGCGAAGCGAGTTTCCCAGCCTCCGCCCGGTTACATAAATTCAAGGGGAAGTCGCCATCTCGGGCGCGCCTTTCTTTGCCTACCTTTCTTTGGCAAGACAAAGAAAGTAGGTCGGCCCCGGCAGGGGACGAAACAAGGGATGAACCACAAACGCACACCCCAGCGTAAACTTCAGGATATCCAACCCCGAAGGAGCCCCCCATGACCCGCGCACTCACACTCACCACACTGCTGTGTGCGCTAGCAGTAACGGTAACGGCCTGCGACCGCCGCCCATCCCCGTCCAGCCCGCCCACGCCGCAGACCACCAAAGCCGAAAAAGCCGCCGCCGCCTTGGCCAAGGCCGCTGCCGAATTCAAGTGCCCCGCGCCATCCGCTCGCTTCATGATCGACGACGGCACCAACCGCGGCCCCAAGCAGCCCGTGCGCACCAACTGCACCACGGCGTACGCCACGTGCGACGCCCAGCTGCAAGCCGTTTTCGACCATTGCCCGAGCGGCCAGGTGTTCGATAAGCGGTTTTCCATCTGCGTCGTGAAAGACGCATGCGACGAAGTCCGATCCTGACGCCAGCGTGGCAGCACCGGCTTCCTCTGCGTGTTGCACTCGACGCGCCACGTTCCGAACCTCAAACGCCGAGTTTCGAACGTCGAGCGTGGGGTTCTGAACAGCAATTACGGAGCCCTGAACGGGGCATGCGAGGTTCCAAACGCAACCCCCCCGAGGTTCAAAACCCCACGCACCGAGTCCGGAACCTCAACCACGGCGTCTGGAGCGCAAAACGCCGAGCTTAGAGCCCGGCGTCTGGTGTTCCTGAACCTCGAACAGCGGGTTCCGAACCTGAAATGTCGGGTCCGGAACGCCGTGCGCTTACAGCGCCTCGCGGGTGACCAGGAACACCTGGTCTTCCCCCGCGCTGGTCGGCAGCCAGACCAGGTCCAGATCGGGGAAGGCGCGCTCGACGTTCTCGCGCTCATTGCCAATCTCCACCACCAGCACGCCGTGCGGCTTGAGATGGCGCGGTGCGTCGGCCAGGATGCGGCGCACGATGTCCATGCCATCGTTGCCGCCGGCCAGTGCCATGCGGGGCTCGGCGAGGTACTCCGGCGGCAGCGCTTGCATTGAGGTTTCGTTCACATACGGCGGGTTGGTCAGGATCACGTCGTAGTGCACGCCCGGGGGCAGCGGTGCATACAGGTCGCCCTCATGCAGGCGGATGCGGTCATTCAGCCGGTAGTCATCGACGTTGCGGTTGGCCACCACCAGCGCATCCGGCGACAGGTCCACCGCGTCGATCGTCGCATTCGGCCATTGCAGCGCCGCCAGGATCGACAGGCAGCCGGAACCGGTGCACAGCTCCAGCACATCGGTCGGACCATCTTCCTGGTCGAGCCACGGTTCCAGGCCGTCTTCCAGCAACTCGCCGATGAAGCTGCGCGGCACGATCACGCGTTCGTCCACGTAGAAGCGCATGCCGTGCATGAACGCCTCGTGCGTGATGTAGGCGGCGGGCACGCGGTCGACGGCGCGGCGCTCGATCACCTTCAGCACGGCGGCCACTTCCTCGGGCAGCAGGCGCGCGTCCAAGAACGGCTCCAGCGTGTCGATCGGCAGGTGCAGTGTGTGCAGGATCAGGTAGGCGGCTTCGTCATAGGCGTTCTCGCTGCCGTGGCCGAAGACGAGGCCGGCAGCCGTGAAGCGCGACACGGCGTAGCGCAGTAGGTCGCGCACCGTGGTGAACGGGTGGGAAGCGGGCAGGGTGTGCGTGGTCATGTTCGGCTCAATGTTGTTTGGCGGCGAGCAGGTCGACGTAAGCAACGTCGAGCAAGTCGGTCTCGGCAATGCCGAGCGATTCCATCAGTTGGTGTGCAATCTTTACGCCGTCGTCTTCGGATTGGTCATCGCGCAGCACGACTTCGAGTTCGACGAAATCCCCGAGGTCTTTGACGGCATCCACATGAATGCGCGTCTGCCCGGCGAGATAGAGCTGACGCACTTTGATGACGCGGCCAGCCGTGCCGATGGCCGCGGCCAGCGTGTCGCGCAAGGCATCGGGCGCGGCGGTTGGCACGATGTTGTAGCTGGACACGCGCGGCCCGGCGCTGTTGGCGCGGAAGTAGTGGATCAACTCGCCGCGCTCGGGCGAAAACTGCCGCAGCTTCAGGCGCCCATGCGCGCAGGCGAAGAACGTGTCGTCCTGGTCGATGCGCTCGGGACCGGAATCGGCGATGGCGGCGGCGCGTTCCAGCAGCGCCGCCACGTCGCGCACGCGGGCCTTGATCTCGACGTTGCGGGCCACGGTTGGCGACTCAGGCGACCAGCGTTTCCAGCACGCGGCGATACACGTTCTTCAGCGGCTCGATGAAGGTCACCTCCACGTGTTCGTCGATCTTGTGGATGCTCGCGTTCGGCGGGCCGAATTCGATCACCTGCGGGCAGATCTTGGCGATGAAGCGGCCGTCGGAGGTGCCGCCAGTGGTCGACAGTTCGGTCGTCACGCCGCACTCGGCCTGGATGGCGGAGGCGAGGGCTTCGGACAGGTCGCCGCGCTCGGTCAGGAAGGGCTCGCCGCCCAACGTCCAGTCGAGTTTGTAGTCGAGGCCATGCGCATCGAGGATGCTGTGCACGCGCGCCTTCAGGCCGTCCGGCGTGCTGGCGGTCGAGAAGCGGAAGTTGAAGTCGATGGTGACGTGGCCCGGGATGATGTTCGTCGCCCCCGTGCCGCCGTGGATGTTCGACATCTGCCACGTGGTCGGCGGGAAGTACGCGTTGCCGTCGTCCCACTTGGCGGCGGCCAGTTCGGCGAGCGCCGGGGCGGCCAGGTGGATCGGGTTCTTGGCCAGATGCGGATACGCGATGTGGCCCTGCACGCCATTCACCGTGAGCTTGCCCGACAGCGAACCGCGTCGCCCGTTCTTGACCATGTCGCCCAGCGTCGATACTGAAGTCGGCTCACCGACCACGCAGTAGTCGAGGCGCTCGCCGCGTGCGCGCAGCAGGTCGCACACTTTGACCGTGCCGTCGTGCGCCGGGCCTTCTTCGTCGCTGGTGATGAGGAAGCCGATCGAGCCGGCGTGGTCGGGGTACTTGGCAACGAATTCTTCCGATGCGACCACGAAACCGGCGATGGACGTCTTCATGTCTGCCGCGCCGCGGCCGTAGAGCTTGCCGTCGCGGTGCGTGGGCTCGAACGGGTCGGAGTGCCATTGTTCGACGGGGCCGGTGGGTACCACGTCTGTGTGGCCTGCGAAGACGAGCAGCTTGCCCTCGGTGCCTGCGCGGCCGCGCTTGACGGCCCACAGGTTGGTCACGCGAAAGTGGTCCGGGCCGCTGACCACGGTTTCGCATGTAAAACCGGCGGCGGTCAGGCGTTCGATCAGCACGTCCTGGCAGCCCTTGTCTTCGGGCGTGACGGAGCGGCGGCGGATCAGGTCTTCAGTGAGGGCAAGCGTGGGCGACATGGCAGTCACGGTGTGTCGTTGTTTTGGTTAGAACAGGTTGGCGTACTGGTCCGCCGAGAAGCCTACGTTGACGCTCTTGCCGTGCACCAGCACCGGCCGCTTGATCAGCGACGGGTTGGTCTGCATGAGCGCAATCGCGCCGGCTTCGTCTTCGGCGCGGGCCTTGTCGGCATCCGACAGCGCGCGCCATGTGGTGCCCTTACGGTTGAGCAGCGTCGTGAGCGGCACGTGCTTGAGCCAGCCGGCCAGCATGTCGGCGCTCACGCCTTGCTTCTTGAAATCGTGGAAGGTGTACGCAACGCCGTTCGATTCGAGCCACGTGCGGGCTTTCTTCACGGTGTCGCAGTTGGGAATGCCGTGCAGGGTCGTCATGGTGGGATGCGAAATCAGTGTCGGGAGGCTTGCTGTGCGATGACGAGTGCGGCGATTGCCAGCGCAAAGCCGATGGACGCCAGCCACGTCATGCGCTTAAGACGACGTTCGAGCCGCGCGGCCTCATCGCGCAGGGCATCGATGGTGATGGCGTGTTGCTCGGCCAGCAGTTTGACGGACTCGGCCTGCTGGAGGATCGCGGCTTCCAGCTCGGCAATCCGGGTATTGGGGTCGGGCGCGGCACCATCCGCACGTGCGGGTTCGGTGCCGGCTTTCTTGCGGTTCTTGAACTTGTCGATGGTCTTGTTCGCCTGCTCCAGGATGGTGGGCAGCAGTGACAAGACGGTACCGATGGTGTTCGTATCAAGACCCATGATGCGTTGGCGCAGTTTGCCGAAACGGGGGCCAGTGGAGGTCGGTTCGGACATGCTGCGCGCCGGGAGTGGTTTCGGTTGTCGTCCCCGCGAACGCGGGGACCCAGTGACGTTCACAATGCAGGCAGACCAACGGCGCTGGGTTCCCGCCTGCGCGGGAACGACAGGGCGGTATTAGTCGCCGCGCAGCAGCTCGTTCAGGCCAACCTTGGCGCGCGTCTTGGCGTCGACCTTCTTGACGATCACGGCGCAGTACAGGCTGTGCGTGCCGTCCTTGCTCGGCAGGTTGCCCGCCACCACCACCGAGCCCGCCGGGATGCGGCCGTAGCTGACTTCACCGGTTTCGCGGTCGTAGATCTTGGTCGACTGGCCCAGGTACACGCCCATCGAGATCACCGAGTTCTCTTCAACGATCACGCCTTCGACCACTTCCGAACGCGCGCCGATAAAGCAGTTGTCTTCAATGATGACCGGGTTGGCCTGCAGCGGCTCCAGCACGCCGCCAATGCCCACGCCGCCCGACAGGTGAACATTCTTGCCGATCTGTGCGCACGAACCGACGGTCGCCCAGGTGTCGACCATCGTGCCTTCATCCACATAGGCGCCGATGTTCACGTACGACGGCATCAGCACGGCGTTCTTGGCGATGAACGAGCCACGGCGCGCCACGGCCGGCGGCACCACGCGGAAGCCACCCGCGGCGAAGTCTTCGGCCGTGTAGTTGGCGAACTTGCTCGGCACCTTGTCGTAGAACTGCGTGAAGCCGCCTGCAGCCATCGGCGCGTTGTCTTCCAGGCGGAACGACAGCAGCACGGCCTTCTTGATCCACTGGTTGACGACCCACTCGCCATCCTTCTTCTCGGCCACGCGCAGCGCGCCCTTGTCGAGCTGGTTGATCACGTTGGCCACAGCTTCACGGATATCGGCCGGAGCGGCCTTGGGCGACAGGTTGGCGCGGTCTTCCCACGCTTGATCGATCAGGGATTGCAGTTGTTGCGTCATGGCTGTGTTGGCTCTCGGAGAGGAAGCAGAAAAATAAGATTGTCGTTCCCGCGAAGGCGGGAATCCAGCGACGTTAAAGCCACTGGGTCCCCGCCTTCGCGGGGACGACACCTGTTAGCGTTGCTGGCAGAACTCGACAATGCGGCGCGCACCTTCCAGGCATTCGTCTACACCGGCCACCAGCGCGATGCGCACGTAGTCCTGGCCCGGGTTCGTGCCGTGCGCCTCGCGGGCGAGGTAGCTGCCCGGCAGCACGGCCACGTTCTTGGCAGCCAGCAGCTGGCGTGCGAACTCGGTGTCCGACAGGCCCGTGCGCTTGACGTTGGCCCACAGGTAGAAGGCCGCATCGGGCAGGGCCACGTCCAGCACTTCGGCCAGCATCGGCGTGACCTGCTGGAACTTCTTGACGTACTGCGCGCGGTTGTCGCGCACATGGGTCTCGTCGTTCCACGCCGCGATGCTAGCGGATTGCACCGACGGGCTCATCGCGCTGCCGTGATACGTGCGATACAGCAGGTAGGCCTTGAGCAGCTTGGCGTCCCCCGCCACGAAACCGGAGCGCATGCCCGGCACGTTGGAGCGCTTGGACAGACTGGAGAACATCACCAGACGTTCGAAACCGCGGCCCAGTTGATGCGCGGCCTGCAATGCGCCCAGCGGCGGGTTGGCCTCGTCGAAATAGATTTCGGAATAGCACTCGTCCGACGCGATGATGAAGCCGTATTCGTCCGACAGCGCGAAGAGTTGCTTCCAGTCTTCCAGCGTGAGCACGGCGCCGGTCGGGTTGCCGGGGCTGCACACGAAGACGAGCTGCACGTTGCGCCATTCTTCCGGCGTGATCGAGTCGAAATCGGGGGCGAAGTTGCGCGCCGGGTTGCTGTTGGCAAACAGCGGCGTCGCCCCAGCTAGCAGCGCCGAGCCTTCGTAGATCTGATAGAACGGGTTCGGGCACAGCACACGTGCACCGGGCTTGCTGCCGTCGATGACGGTCTGCGCGAACGAGAACAGCGCCTCGCGCGAGCCATTGACGGGGATGACCTCGGTGGCCGGGTCGACCTTCGGCAGGCCATAGCGGCGTTCCAGCCACGCGGCGATGCACTGTCGCAGTGCATCGGAGCCGATCGTCGTGGGATAATTCGCCAGCCCGCCGAGCGCCGCCACGAGCGCATCTTTGATGAGCGCAGGCGTCGGGTGCTTGGGTTCGCCGATGCCGAAGCTGATCGGCGTATGCGCGGGGCTGGGCGTCACGTCCTTGACGAGCGCTTTCAGTTTTTCGAACGGATATGGCTGCAGGGCGGACAGGCGCGGATTCACGGTGCGGGGCGGGTTGGGTGAGCCAGCGTGGCGCTTGGCGGGAAGCCCGAAATTATACGGCCAACGTGTGTTGACCGCCCCAAGAAAACCCGCACCCCCCCGGACATTGCAGGAAGCGGCGGTTTTCCGCCGTTTTTTATTGAATTCATGACAATGATGACGTCTTCGGCGCCTGTATCGGGCACCCCGGCAAACGCCGCCACCCACCACGAGCCGCAATGGACCGCCGCGCTGTTCATCCTGCTGGGCGCGTCGGTGTGGGGCATTTCCTGGTATCCATATCGCCTGCTGGCCAGTTGGGGCTTGGGCAGCATGCTGGCCTCGTCGACGACGGGTGCCGTGGCGGCGGTGCTGGCCGCCGTGTTGCTGCGGCGCCATTTCCGCACATTCCAGTGGTCGTGGGTGATTCTGGCATTGGCGCTGGCAGCGGGCGTGACCAACGCCGGCTTTGTGTGGGGCACGGTGCATGGCACGGTGATGCGTGTGCTGCTCCTGTTCTATCTGACCCCGGTGTGGACAGCGCTGCTGGCGCGCTTTTGGCTGCACGAGCGGCTGGGCTGGCGCGGTGGCGCACTGCTCGCGCTGGCGCTGTCGGGCGCGGTGATGATGCTGTGGTCGGGCGAGGCCGGCACGCCGTGGCCGGGCTCGGCGGCGGAGTGGGCCGGGCTGGTTGCGGGGCTCGGGTTTGCATGCAACAACGTGCTGTCGCGCCTGGCGGGGCAGCGTCACCCGACCATGCGGCCGGAGATGCGCACCATCGTTGTCTTTACGGGTTGTGCGCTGGTCGGTATGCCGGCGGCGATTGTCTTGGATGGCGTGCAGGCGGTGCCCACCGTGGCCCTTGCACAAGCGAATACCTGGGCCCTGCTGCTGGGCATGGCGTGCGTGCTGGTCGGCGGCAATGCACTGGTGCAGCGCGGCCTGCAACGCCTGCCCGCCAACCGCGCCGCGCTGCTGATGCTGTTTGAGATTGTCGTCGCGGCGGTGTCGTCGGCGTTGCTGACGTCGGAGCGCTTGTCTACCCAGGAAATGGTGGGCGGCGCGCTGATTATCCTGGCCGGGGCGTTGTCGGGACTGTCGCGGCGCAAGTAATGCTGTGCAAAACAAGGCCGTGCAAACCAAGCGAGGTGTGCTGATGTTGCTGCGTGCGATTTCCGCTGCGCTGGCGATTGCCGTGGCGATGGCCGCTGTTTCGGCGCATGCCGCACCGGCAGATGACGGCCCCGCGTATGGCCCGCGCCTGGAGGGCTTCACATACCCCGCGCCGGTCAAGCTGTTCAAGTTCGAGTCGCAAGGCAATGCCTTAGAAATGGCGTACCTCGATGTCGCCCCGAAGCAGCCGAACGGTCAGGTGGCCGTGTTGCTGCATGGCAAGAACTTCTGCGCGGCGACCTGGGAGGGCACGATTGCCGCGCTGACGGGCGCCGGCTACCGCGTGATCGCACCAGACCAGATCGGCTTCTGCAAGTCGAGCAAGCCGCGGGCGTACCAATACTCGTTCCAGCAGTTGGCCAACAACACGCACGCGTTGCTTGCCTCGCTTGGCATTGAGCAGGCCATCGTGATCGGCCATTCGACCGGCGGCATGCTGGCGACCCGCTACGCGCTCATGTATCCGAAAGCGGTATCGCGATTGGTGATGATCAACCCGATCGGCCTGGAAGACTGGAAGGCCAAGGGCGTGCCGCCGATGACCGTAGACCAGTGGTTTGCGCGGGAAAAACAGACCACTGCCGAGCGCATCCGCGCCTATGAGCAATCCACGTATTACGCCGGCCAATGGCGCGCGGAATACGAACCCTGGGTGCAGATGCTGGCCGGCATGTATCGCGGGGCGGGACGCGACCTGGTGGCATGGAACTCCGCGCTGCTGTACGACATGATCTACACCCAGCCCGTGGTGTACGAGTTCGGCCAAGTGCACGCGGAAACACTCCTGCTGATCGGCCAGAAGGACACGACGGCCATTGCCAAGGACACGGCGCCGCCCGAGGTCCGTGCCCGCCTCGGCAACTACCCGGAGCTGGGCCGCGCGACCGCCAAAGCCATCCCGCGTGCAACGCTGGTGGAGTTTCCGGATGCGGGTCATGCGCCACAGATCCAGGACCCAGATGCGTTACACAAAGCGCTGCTCGATTGGCTAGCTAGTCCGGCGCGTTCGCGCACACGCCGTCCGGACTGACGGTATTTGTCATGAAGGTGAAACTGCTGAAAAAACCGCAGTAATTCACCCTTCAGTGTGGCAAATTTCGTCCATTTTTGTAGCGATTTGATTGGCGGGAGCCCAGGGTGCGAATGGTATGATGGCGCCATCCGCGCCCCTGGGGCGTGCCTTCCCAGTTCGCGCCGCCCGGCGTGAATGTGGCGACCAAGGCGCGTTCCTCGGGCGCCCGCTTTATCCCCTTTGCTGAACCCTTCGAGACGAACTCAACGTGCGCCTCTCTTCGATCAAGCTCGCAGGCTTCAAGTCTTTCGTCGATCCGACCAATTTCCACGTTCCGGGCCAGCTCGTCGGCATCGTCGGCCCGAACGGTTGCGGTAAATCCAACATCATCGACGCCGTGCGCTGGGTGCTCGGCGAATCACGCGCCGCGGAACTGCGCGGCGAATCGATGCAGGACGTCATCTTCAACGGCTCCACGCAGCGCAAGCCGGCCGGCCGGGCCAGCGTCGAACTCGTGTTCGACAACGCCGAAGGCCGCGCCGCTGGCCAGTGGAGCCAGTACGCCGAAGTGGCGGTCAAGCGCGTCCTGAGCCGTGACGGTACGTCGTCGTACTTCATCAACAACCAGGCGGTGCGCCGCCGCGACATCCAGGACATCTTTCTCGGCACGGGTCTGGGCCCGCGCGCCTACGCCATCATCGGGCAGGGGATGATCTCGCGCATCATCGAGGCCAAGCCTGATGACATGCGCATCTTCCTGGAAGAAGCCGCGGGCGTGTCCAAGTACAAGGAACGCCGCCGCGAAACCGAAAACCGCCTGTCCGACACGCGCGAAAACCTCACGCGTGTAGAAGACATCCTGCGCGAACTTGGCACCAACCTGGAGAAGCTCGAAGGCCAGGCCGAGGTCGCGCAGCGCTTCCAGGCCCTGCAGGCCGACGGCGAAGAGAAACAGCACCTGCTGTGGCTGCTGCGTAAGCGCGAGGCGCAAGGCGAGCAGGAACGCCATCAGCGCGCGATCTCGCAAGCGCAGATCGACCTCGAAGCGCAGACGGCGCAGCTTCGCCACATTGAGGCCGAGCTGGAAACGATGCGCGCAGCACACTACGCGTCGTCTGACGCGATGCACGCCGCGCAGGGCGCACTGTACGAGGCCAACTCCGAAGTCAGCCGCCTGGAAGCCGAGATCCGCTACGTGGTGGAGTCTCGCAACCGCATCCAGCAGCAGATCGCCACACTGACAGCGCAGCAAGACCAATGGCACACGCAAGGTGAGCAGGCGCAGGAGGATCTCGCCGCGGCAGAGGAAGAGCTCGCCATGGCCGAGGAGCGCGCTGCCCAGGCCGCAGAAGACGTCGCCCGCAAGTCCGACGAACTGCCCGGCATGGAAGCGCAATGGCGCGATGCGCAGACCGCGTTGAATGACCAACGGGCCGCCATCCTGCAATCGGAACAGGCGCTCAAGCTTGAAGCCGCGCACCAGCGCAATGCCGATCAGGCGCTGCTGCAACTGGATCAGCGCCGTGAACGTCTGTCGCAGGAATCCAGCGGTCTCGACAAGCCAGACGAGGTGCAACTCGAAACGCTGCGCGCCGAACTGGCCGAGCAGGAAGAGGTCCTGGCCGAAGCGCAGGCCGCGCTGGAAGACGCCGAGACCCAGGTGCCGCAACTCGACGAAGCCCGCCGCGCCGCGCAGGGCCGCGTGCAATCGGAAGCGGCTGCCATCGCCAGCCTGGAAGCCCGTCTTGCCGCGCTCAAGCAGTTGCAGGAGAACGTACAGACCGATGGCAAAGTCCAGCCGTGGCTCGCCAAGCACGAACTGAGCGAGCTGCCGCGTTTCTGGAAGAAGCTGCAGATCGAGCAGGGTTGGGAGCCGGCGCTGGAATCCGTGCTGCGTGAGAAGCTCGGCGCGCTGGAAGTCTCCAACCTCGATTGGATCAAGGCGTTTGCCGCCGATGCGCCGCCCGCCAAGCTGGCGTTTTACGCACCGCCGCCGGCCGCGCGTCCGGTCGATGCACCCGCCGGGTTGCGCCCGCTGATGTCGCTGCTGCAAGTGACCGAGCCGGGCATTCGTACCGTGCTGCAAGACTGGCTGGCCGACGTTTACATCGCCGATGACATGCAGGCTGCGCTTAATGCGCGCCAGACGCTGCCCGAAGGCGGCACGTTTGTCGTCAAGGCTGGCCACCTGATCGGCCGGTCTTCGGTGCAGCTGTACGCGCCCGACTCGGAGCAGGCCGGCATGCTGGCCCGCGCGCAGGAAATCGAGAACCTGCAGAAGCAGGTGCGCGCACAGATGCTGCTGTCTGACGAAGCCAAGAGCGACGCCGTGCGTGCCGAAGCGGCCTACACACAGGCCAGCCAGACGCTCACCATGGTACGCGCCCGCGCCGAGCAAGCCACACGCCGTGTACACGTGCTGCAGATGGACGTGCTCAAGCTGTCGCAGGCGATGGAGCGCTACAAGGCGCGTAGCGGCCAGATCGACAGCGAGTTGGAAGAAATTCGCGCGCAGATCGAAGAGCAGCGCGCCATCCGTGCGGAATCGGAGGCCTCCTTCGAGCAGCACGACGCGGCACTCGCCGACATGCAGGCGCGCTTTGAAGACAGCCAGCAGGCGTTCGAAGCGCTGGAAGCGCGCCTGGGTGACGCCCGCAACGGACTGCGCGATCTGGAGCGCGGTGCGCAGGAAGCGCACTTTGCCGAGCGTAATCTGCAGAATCGCATCGCTGAGTTGAAGCGCAACATCCAAGTGGCAACCGACCAGGCACAGCAGATCGTGCTGACGCTGGAAAACGCCCGCGCAGAACTCGAAACCATCAACGAGCAAACCGCCCACACCGGCCTGCAGGAAGCGCTGGAACGCCGCGCAGAGAAGGAAGAAAAGCTCGGCGCAGCGCGCATTGAACTGGATGCGCTGACTGCCCAGTTGCGTGCCTTCGACGAGCAGCGCCTGACCGCCGAACGCGCTCAGCAACCGCTGCGTGATCGCATCACCGAACTGCAGTTGAAGGAACAGGCCGCGCGCCTGAACCAAGAACAGTTCTCTGAACAACTGGCGGCCGCCAACGTCGATGAAGCCGCGCTGGCCGAACGCCTGACCGGCGATCTCAAGCCTTCGTATCTCCAAGGCGAAGTCACGCGCATCAACAACGCCATCAACGCGCTGGGCCCCGTCAACATGGCCGCGCTTGAAGAGCTGGCGGCAGCGCGCGAGCGCAAGGGCTTCCTCGATGCGCAATCGGCCGATTTGAACGACGCCATCACCACGCTGGAAGACGCGATCCACAAGATCGACCAAGAAACGCGCTCACTGCTGCAAGGCACGTTCGATCAGGTCAACCATCACTTTGGCGAACTGTTCCCGACATTGTTCGGTGGCGGCCAGGCCAAGCTGATCATGACGGGCGAAGAGATTCTCGACGCGGGCGTGCAGGTGATGGCGCAGCCGCCGGGCAAGAAGAACTCGACGATTCACCTGCTGTCGGGCGGCGAGAAAGCACTGACCGCGATTGCGCTGGTGTTTGCGATGTTCCAGTTGAACCCGGCCCCGTTCTGCTTGCTGGACGAGGTGGACGCGCCGCTGGACGACGCCAACACCGAGCGCTACGCCAACATGGTCAAGCGCATGTCGGACAAGACCCAATTCGTTTTTATTTCTCACAACAAGATTGCGATGGAAATGGCGCAACAGCTCATCGGTGTGACCATGCAGGAGCAGGGCGTGTCCCGGATCGTGGCGGTGGATATGGATGCCGCGCTGACCATGGCGGAGGCAGCCTAAATGCAGCTCGGACAGGACAACAACCTGGTGATGGCGCTGCTTGGCGCCGGCGTGGTCTTCGTACTGGTGATCGTGGTCTATAACCAGTGGCAGATCCGCAAGGCGCGTCGCCCCGAAGCGTACAACCCGCACATCGACGAGGCCCCGCGCCGCGATCACGCTGAAGGTGGCTGGACCGAACGCGCTGAGCCCGCACTGGGTGGCGAGCCCGATGATGTGCGCCGCGTCGAACCGCGCTTTGAGCCCGGTTTCTCGCCGAAGCCGAATGCCTCCGCTGCGGGCAGCGCCGAAACCGAAGCCGGCGTGATCGGCGCGGAACTGGCGCCGTCCGGTGAGGAGGCCATGCTCGAAGCTGCCGAGGCCGACGTGGCGGAAACCGCTGCTGAGCCTGCACCGGGCTCGCTGGAGCCGGCCATCGGCGTGATCGATCCGCTGATCGACTGCATCGTCCCCCTGCACCCGGAGCGCGAAGTGTCGGGTGACCGGCTGCTGCCGGCGATGACGAAGCTGCGTCGCGCGGGCACCAAGCAGATTCACGTGGAAGGCCTGAACCCTGCTGCCAATGCATGGGAATCGATCCGTGCCGGTCAGCGCTACCTGGACGTGCAGGTGGCCGTGCAACTGGCCAACCGCTCCGGCCCGCTCAATGCGCTGGAGTTCTCGGAGTTCATCAACGCGATCGATCCGCTGTCGGAGGCCGCCGATGCCGTGCCCGAACTGCCGGACATGAACGAGACGATTGCCAACGCGCGTGAACTTGATGCCTTTGCCGCCGAGTGCGACGTGCAACTGGGTGTGAGCGTGATCTCCGATGGCGCGCCGTGGTCGGCTGCTTATGTTCAGACGGTGGCCACGCAGGACGGCCTCGTGCTGTCGCGCGATGGCACGCGCTTCACACGCTTCCACGCCGGTGCGGATGGCGTGCAGCGCGCGCTGTTCACGCTGCAGTTTGGCGATACCAATTTCCTGCGCGACGACCTGACCGTCAAGGCGGGCCGCCAGATCACACTGCTGCTCGATGTACCGCTGGCCGAAGAGGCGACCAAGCCGTTCAAGCTCGTCTGCGAATACGCCTACACGCTGTCGCAGCGCATGGGCGCGCAGGTGGTGGACGACAACCTGCGCCCGCTGACGGAGCAATCGTTCGTCGCCATCCAGAAGCATCTGCGGGTGCTGTACGACAAGCTCGAATCGCGCGGCATTCCGGCCGGTTCCAGCACGGCGGTGCGTCTGTTCAGCCACTGACGAAATCACCATGAGCAAGACTGCTGAACCCGCGTCCGGTGCCACGCCCGAGACGCGGGCAGCGTGGTTGCGCACCACGCTGAACCGTTACGCCCACGAGTACTACGTGCTCGACCAGCCCAGCGTGCCCGATGCTGAATACGACCGGCTCTACCGCGAGCTGGAAGCGCTGGAAGCCGAACACCCCCAACTCAAGACGCCCGATTCGCCCACACATCGCGTGGGTGGGGCGATCCTGCCGGAGTTCGCACCCGTCCGGCACGTGGTGCCGATGCTGTCGATCCGCACCGAGACCGACACCACGCCCAACGGCGCACGCGCGTTCGATGCAAGCGTACGTCGTGAATTGGGTCTTGATGATTCCGACCCGCCCGTCGAGTACGCTGCCGAGCTGAAGTTCGATGGTCTGGCCATCAACCTGCGTTACGAGAGTGGCTATCTTGTGCAGGCCGCCACGCGCGGCGACGGCACCACAGGCGAAGACGTCACGCAGAACATCCGTACGATCCGCCAGATTCCGCTGGGGCTTTCGCCCGTCAACGGTGAGGTGCCCAACGTGCTGGAAGTGCGCGGCGAGGTCTACATGCGCCGCGACGATTTCGAAAAGCTCAATGCGCGCCAGCGTGAGCGCGGCGACAAGACGTTCGTCAACCCGCGCAATACGGCCGCCGGTGCCGTTCGCCAGCTCGATCCGAAAATGGCCGCAGAACGTCCGCTGTCGTTTTTCGCCTATGGCCTTGGCGAGGTGCTTGGCTGGAAGCGGATGCCCGACACGCATTCCGGCATGCTGGATGCCCTCCAGGATTTCGGCTTTCCAGTCAGCAAGGAGCGCGCGGCGGTGAAGGGTGGCGACGGCCTGGTCGAGTTTCACGCCGCTATCGGCGGCAAGCGCGATAGCCTGCCGTTCGATATCGACGGCGTCGTCTACAAAGTCAATTCGCTGGCGTTGCAGCGTGAACTCGGCTTTCGGACGCGCGAGCCGCGCTGGGCTGTTGCGCACAAGTATCCGGCGCAGGAAGCGTTGACCACCGTCGAAGCCATCGACGTGCAGGTGGGCCGTACGGGCGCCATCACGCCAGTGGCGCGGCTGGTGCCGGTGTTTGTTGGCGGCGTGACGGTCACCAACGCGACGCTGCATAACGAAGACGAAGTCCGCCGCAAAGACGTGCGCGTGGGCGATACCGTGATCGTGCGCCGTGCCGGCGACGTGATCCCCGAGGTGGTGAGCGTGGTGCTGGAGCGTCGCCCGATGGTGGAGCAGCCCGGTCGCGATCTTTTTCACGCAGAACGCGTTCCCGCGCACGGTCCGTATCTGTTGCCGAAGACGTGTCCGGTGTGCGGTTCGCACGTGGTGCGCGAAGAGGGCGAGGCGGTGGCGCGGTGCTCGGGCGGCCTGTTCTGCTCGGCGCAGCGCAAGGAGGCGATCCGCCACTTTGCCGGCCGCCGCATGATGGACATCGAAGGCCTTGGCGAGCGCTATATCGACAACCTGGTCGAGCTGGATTACGTGCACGGCATTGCCGACCTGTACAAGCTCACGCTCGAGGATTTCCTGGAAATGAAGCGCCGCGCCGACGAGCGCGACGGCGTCACGCCGGAGACGGTCGCCGCCGGCAAGATTGCCACCAAGTGGGCCGAGAACCTGCTCGACGGTATCCACGCGAGCAAGACGCCGCCGCTGGCGCGCTTCCTGTTTGCGCTGGGCATCCGGCACGTGGGTGAATCGACGGCCAAGACGTTGGCCGACTGGCTGGGCAGCCTGGCGGTCATCCGTCGTGCGCCGGCGCCGCTGTTGCTGGCGCTGCCGGATGTCGGGGCCATCGTCGCCGAGGCCATCGCCGATTTCTTTGCCGAGCCGAAGAACCAGCAGGCGCTGGATGCGCTGCTCGAAGCCGGCGTTGTGCCGCAGGGCGAGCATGCACCGAATGCCAAGCTGCGCGAAAAGCTGGAGCCCGCCGAGTTGTACGCCACGCTGGGCGTGCCCAAACTGACGGCCACACGCGCCAAGCAACTGGCCGTGGTGGCGCCCACGCTGAACCAACTGGCGAGCGTGCAGAACGAACAACTGACGGGTCTGCCTGCAGACGTGTCGGCATCGCTGCTGGAATGGTTGGATGCGCACGACCACCGCGCGCAGCTCGCCAAACTCGATGCCCTGTGCGAGGAGCTGCTCGCCACCATGCCCGCTGAAGCGGCGGAAGACGGGGTGCTGTCCGGCAAGACCGTCGTGCTGACCGGCACGCTGCCCACGCTGACACGCGACGAGGCCAAAGCGATGCTGGAGGCGGCGGGCGCGAAGGTGTCGGGCTCGGTTTCGAAGAAAACCGACTACGTCGTCGCTGGCGAAGAGGCCGGCAGCAAGCTCGCCAAGGCCGAAGAGCTGGGCGTGAAGGTTCTTGACGAAGCGGGTATGCTCGCGCTGTTACAAAAATAGCCAGGAGACGGGCGTGATCCGAAACATCCTCAAGATGGGCGACAGCCGACTGTTACGCGTGGCCAAACGCGTGGAACGCTTCAACACGCCCGAGCTGACGGCACTGATCGAAGACCTGTTCGACACCATGGATGCCGCGCGCGGCGCCGGCTTGGCCGCTCCGCAGATCGGCGTGGACCTGCAGGTGGTGATCTTCGGGTTCGACCGCAACGAGCGCTATCCGGACGCGCCCGCCGTGCCCAAGACGGTGCTCATCAATCCCACCATCGAGCCGCTTTCCGACGACATGGAAGAGGGCTGGGAAGGCTGCCTCTCGGTGCCTGGCCTGCGGGGTGTGGTGCCGCGCCATACGCGTCTGCGCTACACCGGTTTCGATCAGCACGGCCACGCGATCGACCGCATTGCCGAGGGGTTCCACGCCCGCGTCGTGCAGCATGAATGCGACCACTTGCAAGGCGTGCTGTATCCCATGCGTGTGAAGGACTTCACCCGTTTCGGCTTTACCGAAGTGCTGTTCCCGGAATTGCCCGCCAACTACGACGACTGATCGTCGAAGCCACAACAACAAGCGGGAGCGCTGCACTCGCGGGGGCGGGTGGGCGCGTTTCACCTTCCACGGAGATGATATGAAGCGCGATGGTTTGACGGGCTGGCGCCGGCTGGCCTTGGGTGTGGCGATGACAACGATGCTCGGGTTGGCGGCGTGCGCCGGCTCGCAAACGTCGGACACAGCAACGAGCAGCACGGTCGCTGAGAGGCCCCAGGGCCCCGCCTGGCAACGCGTGCATCTGGGCAGCGATGCCACCGCCTATGATTTCCCCGTCTACGCTAACCATCCGCTGGATGGCGACCTGACGCACATCCGCGAGGTCGTGTTCGTGCAGCATGGCCTGCAGCGCAACGGTAACGACTACTACGCTGCCGGCGCCGATCTGCTCAAGGCCAGCGGACGCAATCCGGATGAGGTCCTGCTCATCGCCCCGAATTTCCCCGGCACGCCCGATGAAGGCAAGGGCTTTGACGGCATGCCGGTGTGGTCGGTCGATGGCTGGATTGGCGGTTTCAACGCGACCAACCCGCCCTATACCGGGCTGAGTTCGCTCAAGGTGCTCGACGATCTGCTGGCCTACGTGACGGACCCGGCACGCGTGCCCAACGTCAAGCATGTCACCGTGGCTGGTCACTCGGGCGGCGGGCAGATCGTGCAGCGCTACGCGGTGCTCAACAACGTGGACGAAGCCATCCGCAAGCGCGGCATTGATCTGAACTACGTTGTTGCCAATCCGTCGTCGTATCTGTACTTCACGCCGGAGCGCCCGAGTGGGCCGCAAGGCAAGGGCTTTGCGCGCTACAGCACGCAGGTCTGCCCGGACTACGATCACTACAAGTACGGCATGGTCGATATGGTTCCGTATGCCGCGGGCAAGAGCGGCAAGCAACTGTTCAGCCGCTACGCGCAACGCCACGTGACCTATCTGGTGGGCACGGACGACAACGACCCGAACCACCGCGTGCTCGACAAACTCTGCGGTGCTGAAGCCGAAGGCCCGACGCGCCTGGATCGCGCGCGCAACTACTGGCGCTATGAGCGCCATCTGGCGGGTCGCAAGCGCGTCAACCACCATGCGCACGAGGTGGTGGGCGTGGGGCACGATCAGGCGAAGATGTTCGGCTCACGATGCGGCGCGCAGGCGGTGTTTGGCATGCCTGCGTCATCCAACACGGGGGCTGCCTGCCAGGCGCCGCGCCTTTGAAGCCATGTTGCGGACGTAAAAAAACCGGTCAGCGCGCAATACGCTGACCGGTTTTTCTTTGGTGGCGGCCGAACTCAGAACTTCTCGAACGGCCCCAGGAAACGCCACTGCCCAACCGGCAGGTCACCCAGCACGATACTGCCCATGCGGATGCGCTTGAGGCCTACCACTTCGAGCCCCACCTGCTCACACATGCGGCGGATCTGACGCTTCTTGCCTTCGCGCAGCACGAAGCGCAGTTGCTCCTCGTTCTGCCAGCTCACCTTCGCCGGCTTCAGTTCCTCGCCGTCGAGCGACAGGCCAAAGCGCAGCTTCTCGATCAGCTCTTCCGGGAAGACCTTGGAGATGTCGTGCTCGACCCGGCCGTTTGGCGAGTCCCACACCACGCGCACCAGGTATTCCTTCTCAACCGTCGAATCCTCGCCGATCAGGTGGCGCGCCACGCGGCCGTCTTGCGTCAGTACCAGCAGGCCGGTGGAATCGATGTCCAGGCGGCCAGCCGGCGCCAGCGCCTTGCGCTGCCACGGCGCAAAGCGCTTGCGCGTCGGGTCGCCTTCCCATTGGTTTTCCGGCACGAACAGCGCGGCAGCCGGCTGATAGCCGTCTTCCGCCTGCCCAGACACATAGCCGACCGGCTTGTGCAGCAGCACGGTCACGCGCTCGCCTTGCTCTGAGCGCGCGGCCTGGTGAATCTCGATGATGGCATCCGGGCGCACGCGCGAACCCAGCTCGGTGACGGGCTCACCGTCCACGATCACCCACCCGCGCGGAATCCACTCATCGGCCTCGCGGCGCGAGCACAGACCCAACTCCGACATGCGCTTGGACAAGCGAACCAGTCCGGCCGATTCCGCTTGCGGCGCCGGGCGCGGAGCGCGCTCTTCAGCCTGACGCGGTGCACGTTCATCGCGCTCCGGGCGCGGCGGACGGGGCGGACGATCCTCAAAGCGGCGCGGCGGGCGATCGTTGTCGAAGCGACGCGGTGCCCGGTCGTCGCCATAGCGACGGGGGCGTTGCTCGTCGTCGAATCGGCGCGGAGGGCGCTGCTCGTCGCTGTAACGGCGTGGGCGCTGCTCGTCATCAAAGCGACGGGGCGGACGCTGGTCATCGCCGTACCGACGCGGGGGACGGTCCTCATCGAAACGGCGGGGGGGCCGTTGGTCGCCATCACGACGTGGGCCGCGTGGGTCGTCGCCATCACGGCGCGGTGGACGATCTTCGAAGCGACGCGGCGGGCGCTCGTCATCGAAACGGCGAGGCGGGCGCTGCTCGTCATTGAACCTGCGCGGCGGACGCGCATCGTCAGAGCGACGTGGTGGGCGATCCTCAAATCGACGCGGCGGTCGTTCGTCACCGAAACGGCGAGGCGGGCGCTGCTCGTCATTGAACCTGCGCGGCGGACGCTCATCGTCAGAGCGACGTGGCGGGCGATCCTCAAATCGACGCGGCGGTCGTTCGTCATCGAAACGGCGAGGCGGGCGCTGCTCGTCATTGAACCTGCGCGGCGGACGCGCATCGTCAGAGCGACGTGGCGGGCGATCCTCAAATCGACGCGGCGGTCGTTCGTCATCGAAACGCCGGGGCGGTCGCTGCTCGTCGTTGAACCTGCGCGGCGGACGCGCATCGTCAGAGCGACGCGGTGGGCGATCCTCGAAGCGACGTGGCGGGCGTTCGTCATCGAAACGCCGGGGCGGTCGTTGCTCGTCGTTGAACCTGCGCGGCGGACGCTCATCGTCAGAGCGACGTGGTGGGCGGTCGCCCTGCGCGCGGCGCGGCTTGGCATCGCGCGGCGGTTGACCGTTGTCGTCGCGGCGTGGCGGCTTCCCGATGCCTTCTTCCGGCTTGGGGCGGCGCTGCGAGGGACGCAACGGCAGGCGGTCGCGGTTCAGGTCGGACGCGCGCAGGGGCTTGCCGGTGGAACGCACGGTGTTGCCCTCGTCGTCGCGGCGCACGCCGAGTGTGGCGCGCTTGCCCGGGCGGGTGGCGCGTTGGTTCGGGTCAGCGCGGCGCTTGTCGCTGTCGTCCGGATTGCCCGGAAAATCGTCGGAATCGGTAGTCATGAATCAAGACCGGTAAGGCTGGCGCTCAAATGGCGAGCGCATCAAGCAACTCGCTTTCCAGCGCGAGCTGCAGTTTGTTGTCCTGGGTCAGGCGTGTGCCGTCGACCAGGAAGATGTCTTCCACACGCTCGCCGAGCGTGTTGATGCGGGCGGTGTGCACCGATACACGATGGTGCGCCAGCACACGGGCAATGGCGTACAGCAGGCCGGTGCGGTCCGTGGCCGAGATTGATAGCAGGTAGTACTGGCCGCGCTCGTCGGGGCGCAGGTCCACGCGCGGCTTGATCGGGAAGCTGCGCGACTGGCGCGAGATGCGTCCACGCGGCGGTTCGGGCAGGGCGGTCTCGCGCGAAATCTGCTCGGCGAGTTCGTGCTCGACCAGCGTGATGATGTCGCGATAGCGGCCGGGCTCCACCAATCCGGTACCCGGGTCGGCCACCTGGAAGGTGTCGAGCGCGTAGCCGTGCTTGGTGGTGTGGATCTTGGCGTCGAGAATGGTCAGACTCTTGCGCTCGAAGTATCCGCAAATGCGTGCGAAGAGGTCCGGCCGGTCCGGTGAATACACCGCCACCTGCAGCCCTTCGCCCACCGGCGAAATGCGTGCACGAACGATCGGCACGTCGGTGTTGACGCGGTTGTAGAAATGCCGCGTAAACCAGGCAATGTCGCTCGCGCCATGGCGAATGAACACGCCCACGTCGAGTTGCTTCCACAGGGCTTCATACGAGGCATCGTCCAGCGTGGCCAGGCGCAGCAGCGCACGCGCCTTCTCCTTGCGGCCCTCCAGCACGGCGTGCGGGTCGGTGGTGGCACCGCCTAGGGCGCGCAACGTCATGCGGTACAGGTCTTCGAGCAGCTTGCCCTTCCAGGCGTTCCACACCTTGGGGCTGGTGCCGCGAATGTCGGCCACGGTCAGCAGATACAGGGCGGTCAGGCGCCGTTCACTTCCGACCAACTCTGCAAAATTGCGGATGACATCGGGGTCGCCCACGTCCTGCTTCTGCGCGACCTGGCTCATCGTCAGGTGCTGTTCGACCAGCCAGACGATCAAGTCGGCGTCTTCCTTGGCAACGCCGTGTTCCTTGCAGAAACGGCGCGCATCGGACATGCCCAGCACGGAGTGATCCCCGCCGCGACCCTTGGCGATGTCATGGAACAGCGCAGCCACGGTCAGCACCCACGGCTTGTCGAAGTTCGCCATCAACTGGCTGCAGAACGGGAACTCGTGCGTGTGTTCGACGATGGCGAAGCGGCGGATATTGCGCACCACCATCAGGATGTGCTGGTCGACCGTGTAGACGTGAAACAGGTCGTGCTGCATCTGGCCAACGATGCGCCGGAAGTTGACCAAATAGCGGCCTAGCACGCTGGTCTGGTTCATCAGCCGCAGCGCATGCGTGATGCCCTGCGGCTGCTGCAGGATCGACAGGAACAGCGCCCGATTGGCGGGGTCCTGGCGCCATTTGGCGTCCATCAGCGTGCGGGCGTTGTAGAGCGCGCGCAGCGTGCTGGCCGACAGCCCCTTGATGCCGCGCGTCTGCTCATACAACAGGAACGTCTCGAGAATGGCCGACGGCTCGCGCTGGTACAGGTCGGGGTCGGCAATCTCGAGCATGCCTTGCCGCTCGACAAAGCGCTCGTTGATCTTGCGCGTAATGCCCAACTCGGTTGGAAACAGCCGCGCCTCAATGTTCTGCAGCACCACGGTGTTGAGCTGCGTCACCGCCTTGGCCGCCCAGTAGTAGCGTCGCATGATCTGCTCGCTCGCCCGCTTGGCGGTGGTGGGGCGGTAGCCGAAGGCCTCGGCCAGCTGCGTCTGCAGGTCGAAGACGAGCACGTCCTGACGACGCCCCGCCAACAGATGCAGGCGCGCGCGAATGGTCTTGAGCAGGCGCTCGTTGCTGGCCAGTTCCTGCGCTTCGCGACGTGTCAGGAGCCCGCTGACGAGCAATTCGCTCCAGCTTGAGCCGAAGCCCGCCGCCTGCGTCATCCACAGAATTACCTGCAGATCGCGCAGGCCGCCGGGGCTTTCCTTGCAATTTGGCTCGAGCGAGTAGGGCGTGTCCTGATACTTCGCGTGCCGTTGACGCATTTCCAGTAGCTTGGACTGGAAGAAATCCGCCGCATCGAGATGGCCTTGATAGTGCGTCTCGAACGTGCGGTAGAGGCCTTCATCACCGGTGAGCAGGCGCGCTTCCAGCAGCGATGTGCGGACCGTGACGTCCTGCTCGGCCTCGTTGATGCACTCGTCGACCGTGCGCACCGACGAGCCGATATCCAGGCCCATGTCCCAGCAGCGGCCGATGAAGGCTTCCAGGCGTGCCTGAAGGGCATCGGGCGCCTCGTCGGCGGTTTGCGGCAGAAGCAGCAGGATATCGACGTCTGAATAGGGGAACAGCTCACCACGCCCATAGCCGCCCACGGCGATCAGCGCGCAGTCTGCCGGCATCTGCTCGTCCTGCCAGAGCTGGACAAGCGCGCGATCCACTGCCCGCGCCAGCTTGGTCACCAACTGATGCGCATTGGCATGCTGGTCAAACTGCGCGAACAGGTGGGCACGCTCGGCCTTCAAGGCATCGCGGGGGGAGATTTCGGCAGGGACGGCGGCAGCGGTGTGCATGAATGGAGCGTGAATGAAACAGCGACCGGCGCGGAAGTCCGGTCGCTGCAAGATTGGCCGGGCGCGGCCGCTGCGGCGTGCCCGCGGCGTTCGGTCAGGCCGTGGCGGGGGTGCCTTCGCGCACGAACTCCGGCGGCGGCGGCGTCAGCGCCGACACGGTCAGCACTTCATAGCCGGTTTCCGTCACCAAGATCGTGTGTTCCCATTGCGCCGAGAGGCTGCGGTCGCGCGTCTTGACTGTCCAATGGTCGGGCATCGTGCGGATGTCGCGCTTGCCGGCGTTGATCATCGGCTCGATCGTGAAGATCATGCCCGCCTTGAGTTCCATGCCGGTGCCCGGGCGACCGTAGTGCAGGATCTGCGGATCTTCGTGGAAGACCTTGCCGATGCCGTGGCCGCAATATTCGCGCACCACGCTATAGCCGGCGCCTTCTGCATGCTGCTGGATCACGTGGCCGATGTCGCCCAAACGTGCGCCCGGACGCACCGCGGCAATGCCCTTCCACATGCATTCGAACGTCACCTGCGTCAGGCGCTTGGCCAGAATGGAGCCCTCGCCGACGATGAAGGTGCGGCTGGTGTCGCCGTAATAGCCTTCCTTGGTGATGACGGTGATGTCCAGGTTGACGATATCGCCGTTCTTGAGTGCCTTGTCGCCCGGAATGCCATGGCAGATCACTTCATTGACCGATGTGCAGATCGAGGCGGGAAAGGGCGGGTAGCCCGGCGGTGCGTAATTGAGCGGCGCAGGTACGGTGCCTTGCACGTCACGCATATAGGCGTGGCACAGCTGGTCGAGCTTGCCGGTGGTCACGCCCGGCTTCACAAAGGGCGTGATGTAATCCAGAACTTCGGACGCAAGCCTGCAGGCCACGCGCATCTGCGCAATGTCTTCGGCGGTGTGAATGGTAACGGCCATGCTGTGACTTTCTCTGCACGCAAGCGCGCAAGGCGTTGCGTTGTGGCTAAAGCATGAATTATCGCACCAAAGCGGCCCGGCCGGGGTTCTTGGGCGCCGGGTGCGGGTCTCGCCCGTGCGGCAGGTAATCTATGGAAGGTCTTGAGTTGATTGGGTTTTTGTCGCTATAATCGCTGGCTAAGCACTTGCCGGCCGTGTGGCTGGCAGCGCTTGAAATAGCGAGCCGCTTCACCGCGGGTGCTTCTCGTATCGCATGCGAGGGGTGTCTGAGGCGGCTTCAGACCTAACCCGACTGGAGAATTTCATGTCCGTGACCATGCGCGAAATGCTGGAAGCCGGTGTCCACTTTGGCCACCAAACCCGCTTCTGGAACCCCAAGATGGCCCCCTTCATTTTCGGCCATCGCAACAAGATTCACATCATCAACCTGGAAAAGACGCTGCCGATGTACCAGGACGCACTGAAGTATGTGCGCCAACTGGCAGCCAACCGGGGCACCATCCTGTTTGTCGGCACGAAGCGCCAATCGCGTGAGATCCTGGCTGAGGAAGCCGCTCGCGCAGGCATGCCGTTCGTCGACAGCCGCTGGCTCGGCGGCATGCTGACCAACTTCAAGACGGTCAAGACCTCGATCAAGCGCCTCAAGGACATGGAAGCCGCCAAGGAAGCTGGCGCGACCGAGACCATGAGCAAGAAGGAAGCGCTGATGTTCGAGCGCGAGATGGACAAGCTGACGAAGTCCATCGGCGGTATCAAGGACATGGGCGGCATTCCGGACGCCATCTTCGTGGTGGACGTTGGCTACCACAAGATCGCCGTGACCGAAGCTGCCAAGCTGGGCATTCCGGTGATCGGCGTGGTTGATACGAACCACTCGCCGGAAGGCATCGACTACGTCATCCCGGGTAACGACGACTCGAGCAAGGCTGTTGCACTGTACGTGCGCGGCGTGGCCGACGCGATCCTGGAAGGCCGTGCAAACGCGGTTCAGGAAGTGGTGGAAGCCGCTCGCGGTGGCGACGACTTCGTCGAAGTCCAGGAAGGCTAAATCACAAGAAGGCGCGCGCCCGCCGCATTGTCGAGCGGGAAGCGCGTCAGGCCATATTGATGACGCACTGCAGGCGCGCTGCGTCAAAGATGAGGGCCAGACAGGGGCGCGTAACAAACGCCCCTTTTTTTAATGTGTCATGCGGATGTCCCACGCGCGTCGTATCTCGTGGGGTGGCCGGATGGAAACCGGACGACAGGCCGGCGTAACGCGAAGACGCAAAGACCGTTTCAACGCGCGACCGGACGACGATCTGAAACAAGGAGCATGAAATGGCGGCAATTACCGCAAGCATGGTGGCAGAACTGCGCGCGAAGACCGACGCGCCGATGATGGAATGCAAGAAGGCCCTGACGGAAGCCGAAGGCAACCTGGAAAAGGCCGAAGAAATTCTGCGTGTGAAGCTGGGCAACAAGGCTGGCAAGGCTGCCTCGCGCATCACCGCTGAAGGCGTGGTGGCGGCTGCCGTGGACGGCACCACCGGTGCGCTGGTCGAGATCAACTGCGAAACCGACTTCGTTTCCAAGAACGATTCGTTCCTGGCCTTCGCAAACTCAGTGGCTGCACTGATCGCCAAGAACAACCCGGCTGACGTTGCCGCTATTGGCGCGCTGCCGCTGTCGCAAGACGGTTTCGGCCCCACGGTTGAAGACGTGCGCGTGGGCCTGATCGGCAAGATCGGCGAGAACATGACGATCCGCCGCTTCCAACGTTTCGACGGCAGCAAGCTGACCTCGTACCTGCACGGCACCCGCATCGGCGTGATGGTGGCGTACGAAGGCGACGAAGTGGCCGCTAAGGACGCTGCAATGCAAGCTGCGGCCATGAAGCCGGTGTCGCTGTCGGCAGACGACGTGCCGGCCGAACTGGTTGCCAAGGAGCGCAGCGTTGCCGAGCAGAAGGCTGCCGAATCGGGCAAGCCGGCTGACATCGTTGCCAAGATGGTGGAAGGCAGCGTGCAGAAGTACCTGAAGGAAGTCTCGCTGCTGAACCAGCCGTTCGTGAAGAACGACAAGCAGACCGTCGAGCAGATGCTCAAGGCTGCAAACACGACCGTGAAGGCTTTCACGCTGTACGTGGTGGGCGAGGGCATTGAGAAGAAGCAGGACGACTTCGCTGCTGAAGTGGCTGCCCAGGTGGCTGCTGCTAAGCAACAGGCGTAATGCTGCACCGATTGCTTCCGATGGTGAGTCGATCTGCCCTCCGGAGCTGGCGAACGAGGCCGGCAGGGCAACTTTTCTCCATCGGCGCGATCGTATAATGCCGAACAAACAGGGCACCGCAAGGTGCCCTGTTTGCAGGTGCAGCCTGCTTGCGCGGGCGCCGGTCGGTGATTGTGACCGGACGGCTTCCGCGCAAGAAGGTTGCGGGATGGGCGAATTCCGTTTCGCCCGCCGCGGCTGTCATTTCCCCTTCCTGTTTCCCGTACCAGGAATCGTCACGAGGATCTCCATGCCTGCCTATAAGCGCGTTCTACTCAAACTTTCCGGCGAAGCCCTGATGGGCGACGATGCTTTCGGCATCAACCGCAGCACCATCGAAGGGATGGTCAACGACATCGCTGAAATCGTGAAGCTGGGCGTGCAGGTGGCAGTGGTGATCGGCGGCGGCAACATCTTCCGCGGTGTCGCGGGCGGTGCGGCCGGCATGGACCGCGCCACGGCCGACTACATGGGCATGCTGGCCACCATGATGAACGCGCTGGCCTTGCAGGACGCCATGCGCCACGCCAATCTCGAAGGCCGCGTGCAATCGGCGCTGCGCCTGGACCAAGTGGTCGAGCCGTACATCCGCCCCCGTGCGATCCGCCAACTAGAAGAGGGCAAGATCGTGATCTTCGCGGCCGGCACGGGCAACCCGTTCTTCACCACCGACACCGCCGCTGCGCTGCGCGGCTCGGAAATCGGTGCGGAGATCGTCCTCAAGGCTACCAAGGTCGACGGTGTCTACACGGCGGATCCGAAGAAAGACCCGAGTGCCACCCGCTACACGACCATCACGTTCGACGAAGCCATCTCGCGCAACCTGCAGGTGATGGACGCGACCGCCTTCGCGCTGTGCCGCGACCAGAAGCTGCCGATCAAGGTGTTCTCGATCCAGAAACCGGGTGCGCTCAAGCGCGTGATCCTGGGTGAAGACGAGGGCACGCTGGTGCACGTCTGAGGCGGTCCGAGCGCCTGTTCCAACGGAGGCCGGTAAGTCAACGCAAATGGCGTTGTCGTGCGGCTTCCATGTAAAATCGCCTATTGTCTTTTTGGTCTTGCCGGTGCCCTGTGTCCAATTCCGGGGCGCATGTCTGGCAGGCCGCCGTTATCCGTTCGGAGGAAGTATGAGCGTCGCCGATGTTAAGAAGAATGCCGAGCAGAAGATGCAGAAGTCGATCGAAGCTCTCAAGACGGATCTCGCCAAGATCCGTACTGGCCGTGCTCACACCGGCTTGCTCGATCATGTGCAAGTCGACTACTACGGCTCGATGGTGCCCATTAGCCAAGTCGCCAACGTGACCCTGGTGGATGCGCGCACGATCGGCGTGCAGCCTTGGGAAAAGAAGATGGTGCAAGCCGTTGAGAAGGCCATTCGTGAAGCCGATCTCGGCTTGAACCCCGCCACCATGGGCGACATCATCCGCGTGCCGACGCCCGCGCTGACCGAAGAGCGCCGTAAGGAACTGACCAAGGTCGTGAAGGGCGAAGGGGAGGATGCCAAGGTTGCCGTGCGCAACCTGCGCCGCGATGCCAACGAGCAGCTCAAGAAGCTGGTCAAGGACAAGACCATCTCGGAAGACGATGAGCGCCGTGGCGGTGACGACGTCCAGAAGCTGACCGACAAGTTTGTCGCCGAGATCGACAAGCTCGTCGCCGAGAAAGACAAGGAAATCATGACGGTGTAAGGCCGTCTCCCGCCACGCGTGCTGTGCGCGCGCGGTGGGAAGCTCGATTCATGCATATCAGCTCCACACTGGCGGTGCCAGACACCGCCGACACGCCGCGCCACGTCGCTATCATCATGGACGGCAATGGCCGCTGGGCAACCGAGCGCCATCTGCCGCGCGTTGCAGGGCACAGTCGTGGCCTCGATGCCGTGCGCGCAACGGTTGAGGCTGCAGCGCGCCGCGGCGTCGGCTATCTGACGCTGTTTGCGTTCAGCTCCGAGAACTGGCGTCGCCCCGCCGAAGAAGTCACCTTCCTGATGAAGCTGTTCATGACGGCGCTGCGCCGCGAGGTGAGCAAGCTGCATGAGAATGGCATTCGCGTGCGCGTGGTGGGCGATCTGTCGGCATTTAGCCCGCGCATCCAGTTGCTGATCCGCGAGGCCGAGGCCAAAACCGCCAACAATCCAGGGCTAACGGTCACCATCCTCGCGAACTACGGCGGCCGGTGGGACATCCTCCAGGCCATGCGCGCGCTGGTGGCAGCGCAGCCGGGTATCGCACCTGAGGCGATCACCGAGGAGATGCTTGCGCCGTATATGGCGCTGGCCTATGCGCCGGAGCCAGACCTGTTCATCCGTACCGGCGGCGAGCAGCGCATCAGCAACTTCCTGCTCTGGCAACTCGCCTATTCCGAGTTGTACTTCACCGATCGCTACTGGCCGGATTTTGATGCCGCCGAACTCGACCGTGCCTTCGCCTGGTATCGCAACCGCGAGCGCCGTTTCGGCCGCACCAGTGCGCAGCTCGATCCGGGTATTCCCCCCGTGCTGTCCGCTGGAGCCTGACACATGCTGCTGACTCGCGTCATTACCGCTGTCTGCCTGCTGATTGTCATCCTGCCCATTCTGTTTTTCGCGCCGCCCGCCGGCCTGGTTGGGCTGGTGATGGTGTTTGCTGCGCTCGCTGCCTGGGAGTGGGGCCGGCTTGTGCGCTTGCCCGGCTGGTGGGGCCCGGTTGTCTATGCTGTCGTCGCCGTGTTGTTGACGATTGCCTGGCACGACATGCCGGCGCGTGGCGATGTCCGCCCGTTGTTCTATTTGGCTGTGATCGCGTGGGTCGTGGCCTGGGGGCTGCTGGCTGGTGGGGTGCGCGAGCTTACCCCTGCGCGACGGGCGATCTTCGCGCTGCTGGGCTGGATCATGCTGCCCGCGTTCGTGCACGCGGTGAGCGTGCTGCGCGCACAGGGCATCGCCTTTCTGCTGTCGGTGGCGGTGCTGGTGTGGGCGGCTGATGTGGGTGCGTATTTCGTTGGCAAGGCGATTGGTCGTCGCAAGCTGGCGCCGACCATCAGCCCGGGCAAGTCTTGGGAAGGTGCGATCGGCGGAGCTGTGCTGGTGGCGGTGATCGCAACGGTGGCGGGCGTGACGCACTGGTTTGCGCCGACGTGGTTTTCGCACGAGTTCGATCAGCGCGGGATGGGCGTCGCCTTGGTGCTGACCATCCTGTTGGTGGCCGCGAGCGTTGGCGGCGATTTGTTTGAATCCCTGCTCAAGCGCCAGGTCGGCATGAAAGACAGCAGTCGCCTGCTGCCCGGCCACGGCGGCGTGCTGGACCGCATTGATGCGCTGCTGCCAGTCTTTCCGTTGGCAGCGCTGCTGATTTCCTGAGGCACCCGGACATGATGCGTTTGACTGTTCTTGGCGCCACTGGCTCCATCGGCGACAGCACGCTCGACGTGGTGCGCCGCCATCCCGACAAGTACCGCGTGTTCGCGCTCACTGCCAACGCGCAGGCCGACAAGCTGGCCAAGCTATGCCGTGAGTTTCGTCCACAGATGGCCGTGCTCGGGTCGGAGACCGCAGCCGACGTGTTGCGGGAGCAACTGGGTTCCGATGCGGCCGGTATTGAGATCCGCTTCGGCGCCGAGGCCTTGGAAGCGGCGGCAGCCCACCCAGATTGCGACGCGGTGATGGCCGCCATCGTCGGGGCGGCGGGCTTGCGTCCGACGCTCGCCGCGGTGCGCGCCGGTAAGCGCGTATTGCTGGCCAACAAAGAAGCGCTGGTGATGTCCGGCGCGCTCTTCATGGAAGCGGTCCGCCGCCACGGCGCGACCGTGCTGCCGATCGATAGCGAGCACAACGCCATCTTCCAGAGCCTGCCGCAGCAATCCCCGCAGTTCGGGCGCGGCGTGTCGCGCATCGTCCTGACGGCATCTGGTGGCCCGTTCCGCACGCGCGATGTCGAAACGTTGATCGACGTCACGCCCGACCAAGCCTGCGCGCATCCGAACTGGGTCATGGGGCGCAAGATCTCGGTCGACTCCGCCACCATGATGAACAAGGGGCTGGAGGTGATTGAGGCGTTCTGGTTGTTCGGCGTGCCTGTCGAGCACCTCGAGGTGCTGATTCACCCGCAGAGTGTGATTCATTCGATGGTCGGCTACGACGACGGCTCGGTGCTGGCGCAACTCGGCAATCCCGACATGCGCACGCCGATTGCGTACGGGCTGGCTTACCCCGAGCGCATCGATGCAGGGGTGCCCCTACTGGATCTGGCGGCAACGGGCACCCTGACGTTTGAGGCGCCCGATCTGCGCCGCTTCCCGTGCTTGGCGCTGGCGTTCGACGCCTTGCGTGCAGGCGGTACGGCGCCTGCTGTATTGAACGCCGCCAACGAAGTTGCGGTCGAAGCGTTTTTGCGGCGCCGCATCCGCTTTACGGACATTGCCGCCGTGGTTGGCGACACGCTGGCGCGCACATCCATTGTGCCGGCCGATTCGCTTGATACGGTTTTCGCGGCAGATGCTGCAGCGCGCAACCAGGCCGAGCGCTATATCGCCACGGCGTGCTTGCCGTTGTCCGCTGCGTAAAAAAGCGGCTAATCAGAGCAAGCGGGTAACATAGCGTGTTCTCGCGGCAGTGTCCGCGCGTACCCTTCAGTGCATCCGGAGAAGGTTCTTGCAGACCGTTTTAGCGTTTGTCTTTGCGATCGCCGTATTGATCGTCATTCACGAACTTGGGCATTACAGCGTCGCCCGCTTGTGCGGCGTGAAAGTGCTGCGGTTCTCCGTCGGCTTCGGCAAGGTGCTGTTCCGCCGGGTCGGCCGTGGCCCCGACCATACCGAGTGGACCATTTGCGCCATCCCGCTGGGTGGTTACGTGAAGATGCTGGGCGAGGGCACGCGCGACCCCGAAAAAGATCCGCCGATTCTCCCCGAAGACCTGCCACGCACGTTTGATCACCAGCCGGTCTACAAGCGATTCGCCATCGTGGCCGCTGGGCCGATCGCCAACTTCCTGCTGGCCATCGTACTGTACGCCGTGCTGGCGTGGGTGGGGGCGGTGGAGCCATTGCCCATCCTCGGTGCACCGCCGCCGGGCAGCATTGCCGCGCAGGCCGATCTACGGGCCCACGATCGCGTGGTCGCCATTGGCACCGAAAGCGAAGCGCCTGTGCCGGTGCGAGGCTGGAACGAGGTGCGCATGCGCCTGTACTCGGCGGGCATTGGTGGTCACGATGCGCTTGTGCAGGTACGAGGCACTGATGGGGCTGAGCGTACCGTCCGTCTGCAAGGCTTGCCGAGCGCCGCGCGTACGCCGCAAGCCGACGTGATCGACCAGATCGGTCTGCGCCTGTTGGGTGGCCCGGTGACCATTGTCGACGTCCTGCCCAATAGCGCCGCGGCGCGCGCGGGCCTGCATGCCGGCGATCAGATCGTGCGCTTTGCGGGCCAGCCAGCTGACCAGGCGATGGACCTCATCCGGCAGATTCGCGCGATGCCGGAGCAGAACGCCTCGATCGACCTCCTACGCAACGGTGAGCCGCTGACGCTGCCCGTCCGCCCGGATGCCGACACCGACGCCAAGAACCCGAATGGGCCCAAGGTCGGCAAGCTCGGTGCGCAACTCAATCAGAAGGTCGAAACGGCACTGATTCGTGATGAACCAGGCGCCGCGCTGGTGCATGCCATGCACGAAGTCTGGCAGACGTCGATGCTGTCGCTGCAGGTGCTAGGCAAGATGATCGTGGGGCAGGCGTCGCTGCAGAATCTGAGTGGCCCGATTACGGTGGCCGACTTTGCTGGCAAAGCGGCGAGCCTTGGCTGGCAGCCGTTTGTGGGCTTTCTCGCGTTGATCAGCGTCAGCCTTGGCGTCCTGAACTTGTTGCCCGTTCCGGTATTGGATGGGGGGCATTTGCTGTATTATTGCGTGGAATTTTTGACAGGCCGACCCGTGCCGGAATCCTGGCAAGCAGTACTCCAAAAGATCGGCGTCGCCTGCATTCTGCTTCTCACTTCGCTCGCCTTGTACAACGATTTGAGTCGGTTGTTTCTGACTCGAGGCTAGGCCGTATTTAAGCTGCATCGGCAAGCCGCATCGTCGCCTACAGCGTGAGCGGGCAACCCAGGGTTTTGAAAACACTCGGAAGTGGATTCCAACCGGATCCAATTAGGGGATTAGATTGATCAGACAACATCGCTTCCCGCTCAGCGTGCTGGCGGCCTCCGTGCTGACCGTGACTGCCGGTCAGGCTCATGCAGTGGAGCCGTTCGTCGTGAAGGACATTCGCGTGGAGGGGGTGCAGCGCGTCGAACCGGGTACCGTGTTCGGCTATCTGCCCGTGAAGGTGGGTGAGACCTTCACCGACGACAAGGGCGCCGAGTCCATCCGCGCGCTCTACAACACCGGCTTCTTCAAGGACGTGCAGATCCGCTCCGAGGGCAATGTGCTGGTGGTGCGCGTGGAAGAGCGTCCGGCCATCTCGCAGCTCGAGTTCATCGGCTTCAAGGAATTCGACAAGGAAGCACTGCGCCGCACGCTGCGCGGTGTGGGTGTGGCCGAAGCCCGCTACTACGACAAGTCGCTGATCGACCGCGCCGAGCAGGAAATCAAGCGCCAGTACGTTTCGCGCGGTTACTACGCCGCCGAGGTGTCGACAACGGTCACGCCGGTCGATGCCAACCGGGTGTCGATCACCTTCACGGTGGACGAAGGCCCGACCGCTAAGATCCGCCAGATCAACATCGTCGGCAACAAGGCCTTCAAGGAAGGCGACCTCCGCGACGAGATGCAACTGTCCACGCCGAACTGGCTGTCCTGGTACACCAAGAACGATCTGTATTCCAAGCAGAAGCTGACGGCTGACCTGGAAGCGCTGCGCTCGTTCTATCTGGACCGTGGATATCTCGAATTCGCTATCGAGTCGACCCAGGTTTCCATTACGCCGGACAAGAAGGACATCTACCTGACGCTGAACATCCACGAGGGTGAGCAGTACAAAGTGTCCGACATCAAGCTGACCGGCGAGCTGCTCGGCAAGCAGGCCGAGATGGAAAAGCTCATCAAGCTCAAGCAGGGCGATGTGTTCTCGTCGGCCAAGCTGTCGTCGACGACCAAGTCGATCACCGATCTGCTTGGCACGTACGGTTACGCGTTTGCGACCATCAACCCGCAGCCGCAGATCGACCAGAAGAACCGCACCGTGGCACTCACGTTGGTGGTCGATCCGGGGCGCCGCGTCTACGTGCGTCGCGTCAACGTGGTCGGCAACAGCAAGACCCGCGACGAAGTCGTGCGCCGCGAAATGCGCCAGATGGAAGCCTCGTGGTTCGATGGCGAAAAGCTGCAGCTTTCGCAGAACCGCATCAACCGCACGGGCTACTTCACCGACGCGAACATCACTACCGAAGACGTGCCGGGCACGTCTGACCAAGTCGATGTGAACGTCAACGTGACGGAAAAGCCGACGGGCCAGATCAACCTGGGCCTGGGCTTCTCGTCGACCGACAAGCTGGTGCTGTCGGCAGGTATCCGTCAGGACAACGTGTTCGGTTCGGGTACCAGCCTGGGCCTGGACGTGAACACGTCCAAGTCGAACCGAACGATTGCCGTCACGCAATACGACCCGTATTTCACAACCGACGGTATCAGCCGCTCGACCGAGCTGTACTACCGCACGTATCGCCCGCTGTACTACACGGGTGACCAGGACTACCGCGTTGTGCAGGAAGGCGGCAACCTGAAGTTCGGGGTGCCGTTCTCGGAAACCGACACGGTGTTCTTCGGCCTCGGTTACGAGCGTACGTCGATCGACGTGACCAGCAATACGCCGTTGGCCTATCAAAATTGGGTCGCCAAGAACGGCCGCGTCACCAATAACTTCCCGTTCACGATCGGCTGGTCGAAAGACCAGCGTGACAGCGCACTGGTCCCGACACGCGGGCGCTATCAGCAGGCCAACCTGGAAGTCGGCATGCCGGGCGGCGTGACGTACTACCGCGCGTACTACCAGCATCAGTGGTTCTACCCGCTGTCGAAGTCGTTCACGATGGCCTTCAACAACGAAATCGGTTACGGCCACGGCTACGGCAGCAAGGACTTCCCGATCTTCAAGAACTACTACGCTGGCGGTATCGGCTCGGTGCGCGGTTACGAAACCAGCACGCTGGGCCCGCGTGACGCCAACGGCGTGGCTATTGGTGGTGCCAGCAAGTTCATCGGCAACGTGGAATTCATCTTCCCGCTGCCGGGTTCGGGCGTTGACCGCACCGTCCGCCTGTTCACGTTCTTCGACTACGGCAACGTGTTCGCCGAAGGCCAGCCGTACAAGCTGGGCGACATGCGTTACTCGACCGGTTTCGGCCTGTCGTGGCTGTCGCCGATCGGTCCGCTGAAGATCAGTATGGGCTTCCCGATCAAGCGCAAGGCCGAAGACCAAACTCAACGCTTCCAGTTCCAGATCGGAACGGCATTCTAATGACTGCATTCATCATGAAAACCACGCGCATCACGTTGTCCCGCATGGGCGTGTCCGCTGCTTTTGCTGCAATCGCCATGGCTGCTGCAGTGCCGGCCGTTGCCCAGGAAGCCCGCATTGCGGCGGTCAATTCCGAGCGCATTCTGCGCGACTCGCAGCCGGCCAAAGCCGCCCAGGCCAAGCTGGAAACCGAATTCGCCAAACGCGACCGCGAGCTGCAGGACATGGCCGCCAAGCTCAAGTCCATGTCCGATAAGCTCGACAAGGATTCCGCCGTGCTGGCCGATTCGGACCGCACCCGCCGCCAGCGCGAACTGTCCGACCTGGACCGCGATTTCCAGCGTAAGCAGCGTGAGTTCCGTGAAGACCTGAACCAGCGCCGCAACGAAGAACTTGCGCAAGTGCTGGAGCGTGCCAACCGCGTGATCCGCTCGATTGCCGAACAGCGCAAGTACGACCTGATCGTGCAAGAAGCCGTCTACGTGAACCCGCGCATTGATATCACCGACGAGGTGCTCAAGTCGCTAAATTCGCAATCGGCGAAATGAGGTTGTCCGCATGTCGTTTTCGCTTGGTGAACTTGCCGCGTCGCTCGGCGCGACCGTCCAGGGTGACGCTGGCCTGATCGTCAAGTCGATCGCGCCGCTCGACCAGGCCGGCGCAGATCAGCTCGCTTTTCTCTCGAATCCGCTGTACCTCAATCAGGCTGTGAGCTCCGGCGCGGGTGCGATCATCGTATCGCCCCGTGATCTGGAAACGCTCCAAGGCCAAGGCCACGCTGCCGGTCGTAACTGGTTGGTGGCAGCCAATCCGTATGCTGCGTTTGCGCGTGTTGCCCAGCGCTTTGTTGCGCTGGCCGCGCGACCCGTGGTGCCCGGCGTCCACCCAAGTGCCAGCGTAGGCGAGGGGGCTGTGGTGCCGGCGTCCTGCTCGATCGGCCCGAATGTCACGATCGAGTCGGGTGCCGTGCTCGGTGAGCGCGTGCGTATTGCCGGCAATAGCTTTGTCGGCGCGGATGCCCGTATCGGCGACGACACGCTGCTCAATGCCAATGTGTCGATCTACCACGGCTGCATCGTCGGCGCGCGCTGTATTTTGCACAGCGGCGTGGTGATTGGTGCGGACGGCTTCGGCTTTGCACCCGATTTCGGCCCGCAGGGCGGCGAGTGGGTGAAAATTCCGCAGACCGGCCGCGCTGTGATCGGTGACGACGTGGAGATTGGCGCGAATACCGCCATCGACCGCGGTGCGATGGCCGACACAGTGGTCGAGCAGGGCTGCAAGATCGACAATCAGGTCCAGATCGCACACAACGTGCATGTCGGCGCTTATACCGTCATCGCGGGCTGTGCAGCCATCTCAGGCAGCACGAAAATCGGCCGCTACTGCATCATTGGCGGTGCGGCCAACTTTGCCGGCCATCTGACGATTGCCGATCGCGTGACGGTGTCCGGCGGCACGTCCATCACCAAATCCATCACCAAGCCCGGTGGCCACTTCACCAGCGTGTTTCCGTTCATGCCGCATGGCGATTGGGAACGCAACGCGGCCATCGTCCGAGGCCTGACGCGCATGCGCGAACGGTTGCAACAACTGGAACAGCAGGTCAAAGACCTGCGAAAAGAATCATGACCGAAGCATCGAACGTGACAACTGAGGCGACGAGCGCGACGCCCAGCCTCGTCAGCGATTTCAACATCAAGAAGATCCTCGACCTGCTGCCGCATCGCTATCCGATGCTGCTGGTGGACCGCGTGGTGGAGCTGGAGGCCGGCAAGCGCATCAAGGCCATCAAGAACGTGACGTTCAACGAGCCGTTCTTCAATGGCCATTTCCCGGGGCATCCGGTGATGCCGGGCGTGCTGATCCTTGAGGCACTGGCGCAGACCGCCGCGTTGCTGACGTTTGGGGACCCGGATCACAAGCGCCAGGAAAACGATCTCTATCTGTTCACGGCCATCGACGGCGCGCGCTTCAAGCGCCAGGTCGTGCCGGGAGACCAGCTCTGCCTGCATGCCGAATTGCTGCGTGGCAAGCGCGGTTTCTGGAAATTCAAGGTGTTCGCCATGGTGGACGGTGAGCTGGCTGCCGAAGCGGAAATCATGTGCGCCATCATCAAGGACGAACCGAAGGGCGAGGCATGACGCAAGCACAGAAGATCCACCCGACCGCGCAGATCGATCCGAAGGCTGAACTGGATTCGAGCGTCGAGATCGGTGCGTTTACCGTCGTCGGTCCGAATGTGCGCATGGGTGCGGGCACCCGTGTTGGCCACCATACGGTGGTCGAGGGCTACACGACGCTGGGCCGCGACAACAGCATCGGCCACTTCGCGTCGGTGGGCGGTCGCCCGCAGGACATGAAGTATCGCGACGAGCCGACGCAGCTCATCGTTGGCGATCGCAATACCATTCGCGAATTCACCACGATCCATACCGGCACCACGCAGGATGCAGGCATCACCTCCATCGGCGACGACAACTGGATCATGGCCTACGTGCACATCGCGCACGATTGCCGCGTTGGCAACCACACGGTGTTCTCAAGCAACGCGCAGATTGCAGGCCACGTGGAAGTGGGCGACTGGGCCATCCTGGGCGGTATGTCGGGCGTGCACCAGTTCGTACGCATTGGCGCGCATGCCATGCTGGGCGGTGCTTCGGCGCTGGTGCAGGATGTGCCGCCGTTCGTGATCGCTGCGAGCGACAAGGGCGGCAACAAGGCAGCGCCGCACGGTATCAACGTGGAAGGCCTGCGCCGTCGCGGCTTCACGGCTGAGCAGATCACCGGTTTGCGCCAGGCATACAAGCTGCTCTACAAGAGCGACCTGAGCTTCGACCAGGCCAAGGCAGAAATCGCTGCGCAGGTCGCGCAGGCTGACGATGTTCCGACGCGCGAGGTGCTCACCGCGTTTGCTGACTTCATCGCCGCCACCAAGCGCGGCATCGTGCGTTGAGCGAGCAGCCTCAGAACGCTACGCCGGTGCGCCGCATCGGCATGGTGGCCGGCGAGGCGTCTGGCGACCTGCTGGCGTCGCTGATGCTGAAAGGGCTGCACGCACAGCTGCCGGCCGACATTGCCTACAACGGCATCGGCGGTGCGCGCATGGCGGAGCAGGGCTTCCAGTCGAACTGGCCGATGCACAAGCTCTCGGTCAACGGCTACGTGGAAGTGCTCGGCCAGTTGCGCGAGATCCTCACCATCCGCAAGGAGCTCAAGCAGGATCTTCTGGCCAATCCGCCGCTGGCCTTCATCGGCGTTGACGCGCCGGACTTCAATTTCAACGTCGAGATCGCCATGCGCCAGGCGGGTGTGCCGGTGGTGCACTTCGTCAGCCCGTCGATCTGGGCGTGGCGTGCGGGGCGTATCAAGACAATCGCCAAGGCAGTTGATCACATCCTCTGCCTGTTCCCCTTCGAGCCGGAGATTTACGCCAAGGCCGGCATTCCGGCCACGTATGTGGGCCATCCGCTGGCGGATGAGATTCCGCTGGTGCCGGACGTGGAAGGCGCGCGCACGCGCCTCGGGCTGCCGCTCGGCCGCAAGGTCGTGGCGGTGCTGCCGGGCAGCCGTAATTCCGAAGTGAAGCATCTCGGGCCGACCCTGTTTGCCGCCATGGCGCGTATGCAGTTGGTGGAGCCTGATCTTGCGTTTGTACTGCCCGCGGCCAACGCCACGCTGCGCGAGCGCATCGATGCCATGCGTGCTGAGCATCCTGGTCTGCACCTGTGGGTCGTCGACGGCCAATCGCATGCGGCCATGGAAGCGGCCGACGTTATCCTGCTAGCCAGCGGCACGGCTACGCTGGAGGCCGCGTTGTACAAGAAGCCCATGGTCATCACCTACAAGGTGCCCTGGCTGACGGCGCAGATCATGAAGCGCAAGGGGTATCTGCCGTACGTGGGGTTGCCTAACATCCTATCGGGCCGCTTTGTCGTGCCCGAGCTGCTGCAGGACGATGCGACGCCCGAGGCGCTCGCGCGCGAAACACTGCTGCAATTGAGCGACCACGGCAACGCCGCGTTCCTGCGCGAGCACTTCACGCAGATGCACCTGACGCTTAAGCAGAACATGGCCGAGATCGGCGCGAAAGTCGTGGCTGACCTCCTGCGCAGCCGCAGTCTGCTTTGAGTCGGCTCTGAGGCTATGGCTTCCCGCAAACCCGATCCGGATCAACTTGGTCTGCCGCTTTCGCAAGCGCCGGCGGCCAAGCGCGCGCGCCGCATTCTCTGCGGCGTGGATGAGGCTGGGCGTGGGCCGTTGGCTGGACCCGTGACAGCCGCCGCCGTGATTCTGAATCCGCGCAAGCCGATCAAGGGGCTGGCCGACTCCAAAATCCTCACCGCGAAGAAGCGCGAAGCGCTGTACGACGAAATCGTCGAGAAGGCGCTCGCTTGGCACGTGGCCGAAGCGACGGTCGAGGAAATCGATCGCATCAACATCCTGCACGCGACCATGCTGGCCATGCAGCGCGCAGTGCAGGGCGTAGCAGCATTGGGCACGCTGCCCGACCTCGTGCAGGTGGACGGCAACCGCTGCCCGCAGGTGGCGTTTGCGGTGGAAGCGATCGTCAAGGGCGATGCGCTGGTGCCGGCCATTTCCGCGGCGTCGATCCTGGCCAAGGTCACGCGTGACCGCCAACTGGCCGCGCTGCATATTGCGTTTCCGCACTATGGTTTCGATGTCCATGCCGGATATGGCACGCCGCAGCATCTGGCCGCCATAGACCTGCATGGCGTGACGCCGCATCACCGCCGTTCGTTCGCACCCGTGCGCCGCGCGCTGGAGGGCCAGACGGCGATCAGCGCCGAAACCGCCACCACAGCCGGCGCCTGGGACGATTGACCTTCCTCCGCTGGACCGTTTCGTGAAGCACATCACCTCCCGCGACAACGCGGTGTTCAAGCATCTCAAGGCGCTGTCAGGTTCGACGCAGCATCGGCGGCGCGCGGGCCAATCCGTGCTCGACGGCGTCCATCTGGTGGCAGCGTATTTGGATGCGGGGCACGCGCCTGTCCAATGCCTGGTGTCGGAGCGCCATCTTTCGCATCCGGAGGTGGCAACGCTGCTGGATCGCATCGACCCGCAAACCATCCTCCTGCTCGCGGACAACCTGTTTGCGCAACTCACGACAGTCGTGAACGGCGTGGACTTGATGGCTTTGGTCGATACGCCTGAAGGCCATCTTCCGCATGTCATCGATGCGGACTGCGTGATCCTCGACGGCATTCAGGATGCGGGCAATGTCGGCTCCATCCTGCGCTGCGCGGCGGCGGCGGGTGTGCGCGATGTGTTCATGACCGCGGGTTGCGCATTCGCATGGTCCGCCAAGACGCTGCGTGCGGCGATGGGGGCGCATTTCCATCTCAATATCGTTGAGCACTGCACCTTCGAGAGCGTGCAGCCGCGCCTGCAGGTGCCGCTGTTGGCGACGTCGTCGCACGCGAAGCAGGCGGTGTTTGATGTGCCGCTTAAGACGCCTGTCGGCTGGGTCTTCGGCAACGAAGGCGCTGGCGTGTCGGACGCGTGGCTTTCTGCCGTGACCACCCCCGTCGTCATTCCGCAGCCGGGCGGTATGGAATCGCTCAATGTGGCTGCCGCGGCCGCCATCTGCCTGTTCGAGGCCGTGCGCCAGCGTCGCGCAGGCTGATTTCTCTCTTTTTTCGTCGACTAGGCATCACATGGCGTTTTCAAACGCCAGAAACATCCCGCATTGACTTTGACATTGAGTAATGGAACATTGATGTGGGTGCCATTGAGCGCCCCTCGATAACCAAACTCAAGGAGACCGCCATGCCGAACCCCACGCTGGCGTACGTCAACGTCGACGAACTCGCGCAGTTTCGCGAAATCCAGCAGCTCGCCTACCAGTGCGTCGAGGCGGTCGGTGCAATGTTGCGACCCGGCATGACGGAGAAAGACGCGGCCAAGCTGCTCACGGAATGGCTGGGCGACCGCGGCGTGCATGACTGGCTGCACAAGCCGTTCGCCTGGTTTGGCGATCGCACGGCGTTCCAGGGCTTTTCCGGGCTGACGCACATGGCGGGCTTCAACCTGGCGTTCTTCCCGTCGTCGCGGCGGCTGGAGGAGAACATGCCGGTCATCCTCGATGTGGCGCCGGTGCGCCATGGCGTGATCGCCGATGTGGGCTATGCCATGTGCCTGGGCGAGAACGCCATCCTTGAACAGCTGCTTGACGATCTGATGGCGCACCGCGAGCTGATCGTGCGGCTGATCCGCGAGCGCCGCCCGATGGCCGAGGTGGCGCGTGCCGTGGATCAACTCTGCATGAAGCAGGGCGTGGAGCCGCGTCACAAGGCGTATCCGTTCAAGGTGCTGGCGCATCGCGTCGCCAAGCTGGAGAGCCCGTCCAAGCCGCGCTTTGTGGCGCGCTTCGGGTTGAACGCCACCTGCAACCTAGTCCTTGACCAAGTGCGCAGCGGCAAGCAGGAAGGCTGGTCACCGCTGTGGTCGATTGACCGCCGCTCCGAGCACGCACCGGTGCCGGGCCTGTGGGCCGTCGAGCCGCACCTGGGCTTTCATGGCGTGGGCGCCAAGTTTGAAGAGCTGCTCGTCATCACCGAAGACGACGCCTACTGGCTCGACGACGACCTGCCGCACGTGCGCCGCTGGCGGCAACGCCAGCTCGCGCAGCAACGTGCTGCCTGACGCGCGAGGAGGCTCAGATGAAGACGCTTCTCGAAGAGGCTCCGCTGGCGCTGTTTGAGCCGGCCGCTACCTCCGCGGGCGCGGAGCGCACCGTGCAGTCCGGCAACGTCACGCTTGCCGTCAAGACCTGGGGTGACCCTGCGCGTCCGACCGTCGTGCTTGTGCACGGCTATCCGGACAACAGCGAGGTGTGGCACGACATGGCGCCGCTGCTGGCGCGCGACTACTACGTCATCGCCTACGACGTGCGCGGTGCGGGGCAGTCGAGCGCACCGAAGGGGTTTCGCCATTACACCTTCGCGCGGCTGACCGATGACTTCATCGCTGTCATCGACGCGCTGAGCCCGAGCAAGCCCGTCCACCTGATCGCGCATGACTGGGGTTCGATCCAGTCGTGGGAGTTCGTGACGGAGGCGCGTCTGCGCGGGCGCATTGCGTCGTACACGTCGTGCTCGGGGCCGTGTCTGGATCACGTGGGGCATTGGATGCGCGCCCGGCTGCTGAGGCCGTCGCCCTCGTCGCTGGGCAAGATGCTGGGGCAGCTCGCGCGCTCGTGGTACGTGCTGCTGTTTCACCTGCCGATCGTGCCGGAGCTGAGCTGGCGCCTATGGCTGGGCCGCGCCTGGCCGCGCGTGCTGCGCCGCGTGGAGAAGACCACGATCGCGCCGCGCGCTACGCAGACGGATGACGGCGTGCGCGGTGTCTCGCTGTATCGCGCCAACTTCATTCGCAGCCTGTTCACGCCGCGCAGGCGATACGCACACGCGCCCGTGCAGGTGATCGTGCCGACGCTGGACAAGTACGTCAGCCCCGCGTTGTCGGAAGACCTGTCGCGCTGGGTACCGCAGTATTGGCGTCGCGAAGTCGTGGCGCGGCACTGGCTGCCGGTCACGCATGCCGCACGCATGGCCGAGATGGCGCGCGAGCTGATCGAGCACGCCGAGGGCAAGCCGGAATCCGAAGCACTGCAACGCGCGCGTCAACATGGCGAGCGCAAACCGCTGTCCAGCAAGCTGGCCGTCATCACGGGTGCGGGCAGCGGCATTGGTCGTTGCACGGCGTTGGAATTTGCGGAGCAGGGCGCAGCCATTGTCGCGGTCGACATTCGCACCGAAGACGCAGAGCGCACCGCCACGCTTATTCGCCTCACGGGCGGGAAGGCGTGGGCGCGTACCGCTGACGTCGGCAACGCCGAGCAGATGGAGGCGTTGGTCGACTGGGTCGGCAAGGACCTTGGGGGTGCCGACATCGTCGTCAACAACGCGGGCATCGGCATGGCGGGCGGCATTGTCGACACGGCCGAGCGCGATTGGCAACGCATCCTGCACGTGAACGTGTGGGGCGTGATTCATGGCGCACGGCTGTTCGCCAAGCAGATGGTGGTGCGCGGGCAAGGCGGGCACATCCTGAATACCGCCTCGGCGGCGGCGTTTGCACCGTCGCGCGATCTCGCGGCCTATGCGACGACGAAGGCTGCGGTGCTGATGCTGTCCGAATGCATGCGCGGCGAACTGGCCGGGCAGGGTATCGGCGTGTCGGCCATCTGCCCCGGCTTTGCCGAAACGGGAATCATGGCGTCCACCGTGTACGCAGGTACGACGGAGGCGCAGCAGGCCGCGCTGCGTCAGCGCGCCACGAAGCTGTATCAGCTGCGCGGTCTCAAGCCCGAGACGGTCGCCAAAGCCATGTTGCGGGCGGTGCTGCGCAACAAGCCGGTCGTCACGATCGGTGTCGAGGCGCATTCGTCGCGCTTTATCTGGCGTTATGCGCAATGGCTTAGCCGGCTGATTGCGCGCGTGAGCATGGCCGGGCATTGACCCGCGCCCACAAGAGCAACAGGAGACCACCATGACCGCGCCTGACTACTTCATCAAGGCCCGCCACGTCCGCTTCGACTGGAGGGACACGCCCATCCAGTGGATTCCCGGCGACCCCGCCAGTACGCACATCATCAACATCCTGAACCTGTTGTTTCCAGCAGGCGAGCTGTGGTTCTGCCGCGTCTACAACAAGGCGCTGCCGCTGATTACCGACGCGAAGCTGCGCGCTGACGCCGAGGGTTTTCTGCGCCAGGAGGCCGTGCATTCGCGCTCGCATGGTGGCGTACTCACGCACTACTACAAGGACCACGGTATTGACACTGCACCCTTTACGAAGCGGCTGGACTGGCTGTTCTCCAAGGTGCTCGGCGAGCAGCCGATGGGCCTGAAGATTGGCCACACGCGCTTCTGGCTGCGGCAGCAACTCGGCATCATCGCTGCGCTGGAGCACTTCTTTGGCTATCTCGGCAACTGGGTGCTCAATGCCAAGGGCCTGGATGCTGCCAATGCCGATCCCGTCATGCTGGACTTGCTGCGCTGGCACGGCGCCGAAGAGGTAGAGCATCGCACCGTGGCCTTCGACATCTTCCGCCACATGGGCGGCACCTATGCCGAGCGGTGTTTCCACATGCTGACCACGATCCTGTTGCTGTTGTACTTCCTGATCACGGGTTTCCGCTTCATGTACAAGCGGGACCCGGGCGGAGGCAGGTTTCCGGGCTTTATCCGTGGTTGGTGGCATGGCTCGCGGCGCAAGTGCCTGCCGTCGTTCTGGAAGATGCTGGGCGCTGCGCTGCGCTACTTCCGGCCAAGCTATACGCCGCATCATGAAGGCTCGACCGAGCAGGCGCTGGCCTATCTGGAGACCTCCCCGGCAGCGCAGGCCGCAGCACACGGCGGCAACTGGGTGCGCGATCGCGCCTGACCGGGCGCCAGAAAAGCAAAACGGCCGGTGCAAAGCCGGCCGTCTTCTTTGGGAACCTGAAAAGGATCAGATTCAGTAGTTGTTGTGCTCCATCTTGACGTCCTGCAGGATCGTCGTAGCAATTTCTTCGATCGACTTGTGCGTGGAAGACAGCCACTTGATACCCTCGCGCCGCATCATCGATTCGGCTTCGTTCACCTCGTAGCGGCAATTTTCCAGTGCGGCGTATTTGCTCCCGGGGCGACGTTCGTTGCGGATCTCCGACAGGCGCTGCGGGTCGATCGACAGGCCGAAAATCTTGCTCCGGTAGTCGTACAGCACCGACGGCAACTTACCGCGCTCGAAGTCGTCTGGAATCAGCGGGTAATTGGCGCATTTCATGCCGTACTGCATCGCCAGGTAGAGGCTGGTTGGCGTTTTGCCGCTGCGCGACACGCCCACCAGGATCACATCCGCCTCGGCCAGGTTCTTGTGCGACTGACCGTCATCGTGCGCAAGTGAAAAGTTGATCGCTTCGATGCGGTTCTTGTACGCCTCGGTATCCGCGTTCTGGTGGAAGCGGCCGATGGCGTGGGTGGACTTGAGGTTCAGCTCCTTCTCGAGCGGCTCGATGAAGGTCTGGAACATGTCCAGGATGGTGGCCTTCGCCCGATGGACGATCTCGTTTGCCTGGGCATCCACCAGCGTGGTGAAGACAATCGGCTTCACCCCTTCGGCGTGGAACGCCTCGTTGATCTTGGCCACCGCCACATGTGCCTTGTCGATCGTGTCGACAAAAGGAATCCGCACTTGGCGGAACTTCATCTCAAACTGGGCGAGGATCGAGTGGCTAAAGGTTTCTGCGGTGATCCCGGTGCCATCCGACACGATGAAAACGGTGCGGACGCCCGTGCGGTTGGCAGATGAGGCGGCGAGGTCGGTCATTGAAAACGAGGGGTTTTTCCAGCACGCCGGCAGGAAATCGTGCTGCGGCACGGTAGAATAGCGGCGATCGTTTAGCTAAGCAATTCGGGCCAGCCACCCGCCAGATATTGTCACAGAGGCAGTCTGGAGCGGGTTCCGGATGGTTTAGCCAAGCGATTCGTGCGGCAAGGCCAGAATAAGGACAAGAACAATGCCCCGCGCGCATCCGACCGGTTTTTTTACTTAGTTCAGAGGCTTGTATGACTAACCTGTCGCAAGACGGCGCCTATGTGCTGCCGTTCGAGCAATTGCGGATGACCGACGTTGAGGTCGTTGGCGGTAAAAACGCTTCGCTGGGCGAGATGATCTCCCAGCTGGATAGCGCCGGCGTGCGCGTTCCGGGCGGTTTTGCCACTACGGCATTGGCATTCCGCGACTTCCTTGCCCACAACAACCTGACCGAGCGCATCTCGCAGCGCCTGGCCGCACTGGATGTTGACGACGTCAAGGCATTGGCTGCCGCTGGCAAGGAGATCCGCGAGTGGGTTGCCACCGCGCCGTTCCAGCCGCGTCTGGAGCAGGAAATTCGCGAGTCGTATGCGCGCGTGGCTGCCCGCGAAGGCGCCGAGGCATCGTTCGCGGTGCGCTCGTCGGCTACGGCCGAAGATTTGCCGGACGCCTCGTTCGCTGGCCAGCAAGAGAGCTACCTCAACGTGCTGGGCATCGACGACGTGCTCGACAAGATCAAGCACGTGTTCGCCTCGCTGTACAACGACCGTGCGATTTCGTACCGCGTACACAAGGGCTTCGCTCACGACGTGGTCGCACTGTCGGCCGGTATCCAGCGCATGGTGCGCTCGGACTGCGGCGCCTCGGGCGTGATGTTCACGATCGATACCGAGTCCGGCTTCCAGGATGTCGTCTTCATCACCTCCAGCTACGGCCTGGGCGAAACGGTGGTGCAGGGCGCTGTGAACCCGGATGAGTTCTACGTCTTCAAGCCGACGCTGGCTGCCGGCAAATACCCGATCATCCGCCGATCGATTGGCTCCAAGCTGATCAAGATGGAATTCACCGCGCCGGGCGAAGCTGGCCGCGTGAAGACCGTCGACGTGCCGGGTGAGCTGCGCAACCGCTACTCCATCAGCGATGCTGACGTGACGGAACTGGCCAAGTACGCCGTCATCATCGAGAAGCACTACGGCCGCCCGATGGACATCGAGTGGGGCCGCGACGGCAAGGACGGCAAGATCTACATCCTGCAGGCTCGCCCCGAAACGGTGAAGAGCCAGGCACACGGCAAGGTTGAGCAGCGCTTCCGCCTGAAGGGCTCGGCGCCGGTGCTGACCACCGGCCGCGCCATCGGCCAGAAGATCGGCACGGGCCCGGTGCGCGTGATCAACGATCCGGCCGAAATGGAACGCGTGCAGCCCGGCGATGTGCTGGTTGCCGATATGACCGACCCGAACTGGGAGCCGGTGATGAAGCGCGCTTCGGCCATCGTCACCAACCGTGGCGGCCGTACCTGCCACGCGGCCATCATCGCGCGTGAGCTGGGCGTGCCGGCCGTGGTCGGCTGCGGCGATGCCACCGACCTGCTGAAGGACGGCACGCTGGTGACGGTCTCGTGCGCCGAGGGCGACGAAGGCAAGATCTACGACGGCCTGCTGGAAACCGAAATCACGGAAGTCCAGCGTGGCGAAATGCCGACGATCAGCACCAAGATCATGATGAACGTCGGCAACCCGCAACTGGCCTTCGATTTCTGCCAGATTCCGAACGGCGGCGTTGGCTTGGCCCGTCTGGAATTCATCATCAACAACAACATCGGCGTGCACCCGAAGGCGATCCTCGACTACCCGCAAGTCGACAGCGACCTGAAGAAGGCCGTGGAAAGTGTGGCCCGCGGCCATGCCAGCCCGCGCGCGTTCTATGTCGACAAGCTGGCCGAGGGCATTGCCACTATCGCGGCGGCGTTCTATCCGAAGCCCGTGATCGTGCGTCTGTCGGACTTCAAGTCCAACGAGTACAAGAAGCTGATCGGTGGTTCGCGCTACGAGCCGGATGAGGAAAACCCGATGCTGGGCTTCCGTGGCGCCTCGCGCTACATCGCTGAAGACTTTGCTGAAGCCTTCGAGATGGAATGCCGCGCCATGAAGCGCGTGCGCGACGAGATGGGCCTGACCAACGTTGAGGTGATGGTGCCGTTCGTGCGCACGCTCGGCCAGGCTGAGAAGGTCGTTGAGCTGCTGGCCAAGTACGGCCTGAAGCGTGGCGAGAACGGCCTGCGCCTGATCATGATGTGCGAAGTACCGTCCAACGCGATCCTGGCTGAGCAATTCCTGCAGCATTTCGACGGCTTCTCGATCGGTTCGAACGATCTGACGCAGCTCACGCTGGGTCTGGACCGCGACTCAGGCATGGAGCTGCTGGCCAAGGACTTCGACGAGCGCGATCCGGCCGTCAAGTTCATGCTGCAGCGTGCCATTTCCACTGCGCTGTCGATGGACAAGTACGTCGGCATCTGCGGTCAGGGCCCATCCGACCATCCGGACTTCGCTCAGTGGCTGGCCAAGGAAGGTATCTCGTCGATTTCGCTGAATCCGGATTCGGTCATCGCAACGTGGCAGAAGCTGGGTTCGGCCTGAGCTAGAGTGTTGTAAGACAAGGCGCGTATCCTGACGGGTACGCGCCAAGAAGAAAGAACGCGAAGTGCCCGACGGCGTCTAAGGCTGGCGGGGGCCGAGCGACATGCCCCCGCAGACGTGCAGCGTCGCGGGGGTTTTTTCTTGGATTCAGGGAGAGGGAGTATGTCGGCTCAGACCGTCTGGTTTTCGCTGGCCGTGCTGCTCGTTATCGGCGAGCTGATGACGGGGACGTTCTATCTGCTGATGGTGGCGATCGGCCTGCTTGCCGGTGGCGTTGCAGCACTGGTTGGCCTTGCGTTTCCGGCGCAGGCCATCGTGGCTGCCATCGTCGCGATATTTGGCATCGTGGGTTTGCGCCGCACGCGCTACGGCCGGATTACGCGTGAAGATGCTGCCCGCAATCGCAACGTCAATCTCGATATCGGTGAAGCGCTGCGCGTTGACGCGTGGTCGCCTGAGCGTCGTGCGCGCGTGCAATACCGCGGCGCTGCTTGGGATGTCGAACTGGCACCGGATGCGCCCGCTACCGGCGGAGAATTCCGCATCGTTGAAGTACGCGGCAGTGTGCTTGTCGTCGCGCCCAAATAACAATCAACAACAACCAACACACCCAACCACGGAGGTTCTATGTTCGAGCTGGGGACTCTCGCGATCATCGTCCTGTTTGCCGCCATTGTGCTCATCGCGCAAGGCATCAAGATCGTGCCGCAACAGCACGCCTGGATTCTGGAGCGGCTGGGCAAGTACCACGCCACGCTCTCGCCGGGGCTCAATATCGTGCTGCCCTTTGTTGATCGCGTGGCCTACAAGCACGTGCTCAAGGAAATCCCGCTCGACGTGCCGAGCCAGATCTGTATCACCAAGGACAACACGCAGCTGCAGGTGGACGGCATCCTGTATTTCCAGGTGACTGACCCGATGCGCGCGTCGTACGGTTCAAGCAACTTTGTGGTCGCCATCACGCAACTGGCGCAGACGACGCTGCGTTCGGTGGTCGGCAAGCTGGAGCTCGACAAGACGTTCGAAGAGCGCGACTTCATCAACCACAGCGTGGTGAATGCACTCGATGAGGCAGCCTCCAACTGGGGCGTGAAGGTGCTGCGCTACGAGATCAAGGATCTGACGCCGCCCAAGGAGATCCTGCACGCCATGCAGGCGCAGATCACGGCCGAGCGTGAAAAGCGCGCGCTGATTGCCGCATCGGAAGGGCGCAAGCAGGAGCAGATCAACATTGCCACCGGCGAGCGTGAAGCGCTGATCCAGCGTTCGGAAGGGGATCGCCAGTCGCAGATCAATAAGGCGCAGGGCGAGGCGGCGGCGATTCTGGCAGTGGCTGAGGCGAATGCGCAGGCCATCCAGAAGATCGGTCATGCCATCCGCACCGAAGGCGGTATCGACGCAGTCAACCTGAAAGTGGCGGAAGAGTATGTGAGCGCGTTCAGCAACCTGGCCAAGCAGGGCAACACGCTCATCGTGCCCGGCAACATGGGCGACCTGAGCACGATGATTGCGTCAGCGTTAACGATCGTGAAGCAACAGCGGCCGAACGCGTAACAGTAGCGAGCGAGAGGGCTTAGGCTTTCTCGCGCATGAGGCGCGCTTTTTCGCGCTGCCAGTCGCGGTTCTTTTCGGTTTCGCGCTTATCGAACTGTTTCTTGCCCTTGGCGAGGCCGATTTCGCACTTCACGCGGCCGCGCGTGTAGTGCAGGTTGAGCGGCACGAGCGTGTAGCCGCGCTGCTCGACTTTGCCGATCAGCTTTTTGATCTCTTCAGCATGCAGCAGCAGTTTGCGGGTGCGTACGGGGTCGGGGTTGACGTGCGTGGAGGCCGATTGCAGCGGGCTGATGTGGGCCCCGATCAGGAATAGCTCGGCGTTACGAATGACGACGTAGCCTTCCTTGATCTGCGCACGGTTGGCCCGGATGGCCTTCACCTCCCAGCCCTCGAGAGCCATGCCCGCCTCGTAGCGCTCTTCGATGAAGTAATCGAAAAAGGCTTTCTTGTTGTCGGCGATGGTCATACGTTGGAATGTGCGGTGAGCGCCCCGGGGTGATGAGTCCGGCATGCGCTGCGATAAAATGGCGAGTTTAACAAATCCGCCGTGGGCCTTACGGGCAAACGGCGCGCAAAGCTTTCGGATGGCGCATGGCAGACGTTGAAAAAACCGTGTTGATTGGGCATTCGGCCGAACAGATGTTCGACCTCGTCACCAACGTCAAGGACTATCCGAACTTCTTGCCCTGGTGCGGCGGCGTGGAAATCTACGAGCAAACGGAAACGTCACTCGACGCGCGGGTAGACATCGCCTTCAAGGGCATCCACCAGTTCTTCCGCACGCGCAACGTGCAAACGCGGCCCACCCGCATCGATATGACGTTTGCCGACGGGCCTTTCAAGAGCTTCACCGGTTTCTGGGTTTTCACGCCGCTGCGCGCGGACGCCTGCAAGATCAACTTCCACCTGCATTACGAATTTTCCAGCGTGATTCTGGAAAAGCTGATCGGCCCGGTGTTCAGCATGATCGCCAATACCTTCGTCGATTCCTTCGTCAAACGTGCCGAGGCCGTCTATGGCGAATCCTGAACGGATTGACGTGATGGTGTGCCTGGCGACGGTCACGCCGCCGCGCTTGGTGAGCGTGCAACTGTCGGCCGATGCCACAGTGGCAGACGCAGTGCGCGCTTCTGGGGTATTGGAAGGAACGGATCTGACGATCGAGACATGCCGACTGGGTGTCTACGGCAAGCGCAAGACGGCGGATGCACTGCTGCACGCGCGGGACCGAGTGGAGATTCTCGGCCCGCTGATTGCCGACCCGAAAACGGCACGCCGGCGGCGCGTGCAGAAGGTGCGGGCAACCGGTACGCGTGAAGGCCAGAGGTGGCTGCGTAACGCGGCGCCGCCCAAAGACGACGTCCTCGAGTAACGCGCGCTTAGCTGCAGTTGGTACTGAGCGCCGCCTGGTTGCGTTGGACGGCGGCGGCGCGCTGGTTGTCGTCCATGTAGGAGAGCGAGCCATCGGGTTGCGGGGTGCCCACGCGACGGCCGTTCTGCAGGTAAGCGGTTTCATTGCGAATGCGCTGGCACTCCGCTTGTTTGCGCGCCGCTTGCTCGGCCTGTTTGGCCTCTTCCTGCTCCTTCTTGGCGCGATCCGCCAGGCGCTTGCGCAACTCGTCGTCGGGGTTCGACGCGGCCACGCCGGAGGCCGGTTGGGCGGGCTTGGCGGCAGGGTCTGCGGCCTTGACGCCCGAGGCCGGCGCAGGAAGCGCTTCATAGGGCGTCGCAGTGCGGGTGTTCGGATTGCGGATGATCCGGTTGGTTGGCACCGACGGCGGCGGGGCGGCGTCGCTGTAGACCATGTGGCCCTTGTCGTCGCGCCATTGCCAGGCCCACTGCGCAAGCGCCGGCGGACAGGCGAGGGCGATCAGAGTGGCGGTGGCGGGCAACAGGACGTGCAGTCGTTTCATGGAGTTCTCATTCGATGGACTGCCGGTGGCGCGCTGGCCGACCCGACGACGGCCCCTCGACGCGCACGGAGGCCCGGTGACGTGATCGCCACGCGTTGTTCTAGGCGATGGCCTGGCTCGGCCCTCGATTCGCCCCCCCCGGCAAGGCGCCCAGTTTATGCAGACTTGTCTTCGGCGTGCAAGCGCACTGACCAGCCGACGCCCACGATCAACAAGGCAATCGCGGCGATTTCCAGCGTGCGCGGCCAGCGGCCGTTGTACACAAAGCCGTATGCCAGCGCGAACAGCGTCTCGAACACGATCATCTGGCCCGACAGGGTGAGCGGCAGGCGTCGGGAGGCGATATTCCACAAGTTGTTGCCGATCAGCGACGCGCCCAGTGCCAAGGCAGCATTCACGGCCCAGAAGGTGGTCCAAATGCGGCCGCCGCCATGTGCCCATTCGGTTCCCGCCGCCAGTAGCCCGATCGCGGTCAGCATGGTCGACAGAATGCCCGTCGAGATGCCGTACAGCGCGGACCATTCGTTGCCGGAAAAGTGCGGATTGCGTTGCAGGTAGCGGGCGTTGTCCACGGCGTACCACGTCCAGCTACATAGCGCACCTGCCGCGCAGGCGATGCCGGCAATGCGTTGCCAGACGGGGCGGGCGTTGGCCGTCGTGGCCGCGGCCGCGTGGCCAAACAGATCAACGTTGATGCAGACGATGCCGGCAGCCACGACCAGCAGCGGCCAGATCAGCCGGGAGAGTGGCGCTGCGCCATGGTCGCGCCGGCCCAGCACGGTCACGGTAATCGGCAAGATGCCAATGATCAGCGACGCGGGCGCGACGCCGGCCAATTGCACGGCAAAGGCCAGCAGGACGTAGTAAACAAGGTTGCCGGCGCAGGATTGGCGTACCAGCGCAAAACAATCGGCGCGGGTGATCTTGCGGGCAATGCGGGGGAGGATGGGGGCTGCGGCAAGGGCTGCGATGGCGCCGTAGGCAAGGTAGCGGCCGAGGGCCAGTTCCCATGGCGAAAACGCCGGCAGCGCACGGGGCGCAATAAAAACCATGCCCCACATGGCCCCGGCCAGCAGGGCGCACAATACGCCGATTCCCATTCGAGCACTCTAGAGGCTGGCTCCGCGCGGCCACTGGCGGCGCAGGGCGTTTTTGCTGCGTGCGCGAAGAAAAATTTATCGAGCATAGCACGGCCTTCTACAACCGTGGGGCGAATTCCCGTATAATCCGATTTTGCGCCTAGAGGAAATTGCTATGCGTCTTGTCCAGAAAGCACTCACATTCGATGACGTGCTGCTCGTCCCGGCCTATTCGGCCGTCCTGCCCCGCGATACGTCCCTTCGCACCAAGCTCACCCGTTCGATCGAACTCGCCATTCCGCTCGTGTCCGCCGCCATGGATACGGTTACGGAAGCGCGGCTCGCCATCGCCATGGCGCAGCAAGGTGGCATCGGTATCGTCCACAAGAACCTGAAGCCGGAAGAACAAGCGCGCGAAGTCGCCAAGGTTAAACGCTTCGAATCGGGCGTGCTGCGCGATCCGATCACCATCGGCCCGGATATGAAGGTCCGCGATGTGATGGCGCTGTCGGCACAGCACGGCATCTCGGGTTTCCCGGTGCTGGAAGGCAAGAAGGTGGTGGGCATCATCACCAACCGCGACCTTCGCTTTGAAGAAGAGCTGGACGCCCCGGTGCGCGCCAAGATGACGCCGAGCGAAAAGCTCGTCACCGTCAAGGAAGGCGCCTCGCTGGAAGAGGCCAAGCGCCTGATGAACAAGCACCGCCTGGAGCGCGTGCTGGTGGTGGGCGACAACTTCGAGTTGCGCGGCCTGATCACCGTGAAGGATATCCAGAAAGCCACGGAATACCCGCTGGCCTCGAAGGACGAGCGCGGCTCGCTGCGCGTTGGTGCGGCGGTGGGCGTCGGCCCCGACAATGACCTGCGTATTGACCTGTTGGTCAAGGCCGGCGTGGACGTGATCGTGGTCGATACCGCCCACGGCCACAGCCAGGGCGTGCTCAGCCGCGTGCGCTGGATCAAGGACAACTACCCGCAGGTGCAGGTGATCGGCGGCAATATCGCCACCGGTGACGCCGCCAAGGCGCTGGTTGACCATGGCGCGGATGGCGTCAAGGTGGGTATCGGCCCGGGCTCGATCTGCACGACGCGGATCGTCGCCGGCGTGGGCGTGCCGCAAATCTTTGCCGTGTCGAATGTGGCCGAAGCGCTCAAGGGCACGGGCGTGCCGCTCATCGCCGACGGCGGTATCCGCTACTCGGGTGACGTGGCCAAGGCGCTGGCCGCCGGCGCACACACCGTGATGATGGGCGGTATGTTTGCTGGTACGGACGAAGCCCCGGGTGAGGTGTTCCTGTTCCAGGGCCGTTCGTACAAGAGCTACCGCGGCATGGGTTCGGTGGGTGCCATGAAGGATGGCGCGGCCGACCGTTACTTCCAGGAAGACAACACCGCCAACGTCGACAAGCTCGTGCCGGAAGGCATTGAAGGGCGTGTTCCGTACAAGGGCTCGGCATTGCCGATCGTGCATCAGCTCACGGGTGGCGTTCGCTCGTCGATGGGCTACTGCGGTTGCGCTTCGATTGCCGAGTGGCATGAGAAGAGCCAGTTTGTCGAGATCACCGCCGCCGGCATGAACGAATCGCACGTGCACGACGTGCAGATCACGAAGGAAGCGCCGAACTATCACCGCGACTGATCGCTAGTCGATCACCGCAGAAAAGATAGAAGGCAAGCAGTACTGCCGCCGGAGTGCGCGGGCGCTCCGGCCGATTCAATCCGGTGGCCGGCGCACGGGCGGCCACCCGCAACTGGGGACACTGATGAAAGCGCTTTTGCGTCTCGTTCTGTTTCTGGATGCGGCTGTCGCTCTGTGCGTCGGTCTCGTCCTGCTGGCTTCGCCGTTGACGTCGATTTTCGGTGCGCTGCAATTGCCGCAACCGGAGCCCGCCATGTATGGCCAACTGCTCGGCGTCATGCTGATCGGCGTGGCTTGGCTGCTCTGGTATGCCACCGTCAATGGGCAACTGACCAGCGCGGTGGCACAGGTCATTGGCCATGTGAACCTGGCCGTGGCCGTGCTGGTGATTGTGTGGCTGCTGTTCTTCCACTTGCCGGTGGACGGCGCCGGCCGCATTTGGTTGCCGACGTTTGCAGCGGTGCTGGCGGCGTTCTCCGCCGTGCAGATTCCCGCCTCGCGCCGCGTGCGCACCCATGAGCGCGAGCGCGCGCAAAAGGCCAAGGAAGACGCCGTGGCCGCCCGCGAACGCGAACGCGCCGAAAAAGCCCAGCGCAAAGAACCCGGTTATATGCCGCCGCCCGGCTACGGCCCCGGCACTGAAGTCGACACGATTGCCGATTCCATCCCTCCACAACATGCACGACAAAGTCCTCATCCTTGATTTCGGCTCGCAGGTTACGCAGCTGATCGCGCGCCGTGTGCGCGAAGCCCACGTCTACTGCGAAATCCACCCGAACGATGTGTCCGACGCCTTCGTGCGCGAGTTCGCGCCCAAGGCCATCATCCTGTCCGGCAGCCACGCCAGCACCTACGAAGACCACCAACTGCGTGCCCCGCAGGCCGTGTGGGACTTGGGCGTGCCGGTGCTCGGCATCTGCTACGGCATGCAGACCATGGCCGTGCAACTGGGCGGCAAGGTGGAGTGGAGTGACCACCGCGAATTCGGCTACGCCGAGGTGCGTGCCCACGGCCATACCCGCCTGCTCAACGGCATTGAGGACTTCGCCACGCCGGAAGGCTACGGCATGCTCAAGGTGTGGATGAGCCACGGCGACAAGGTGGCCGAGCTGCCGCCGGGCTTCAAGCTGCTGGCGTCCACGCCGAGCTGCCCGATCGCCGGCATGGCCGACGAGGCGCGCGGCTACTACGCCGTGCAGTTCCACCCGGAAGTCACGCACACGGTGCAGGGCCGCGCGATGCTGGAGCGCTTCGTGCTGGAGATTGCCGGTGCCAAGCCGGACTGGATCATGCGCGACCACATCGAGGAAGCCGTCAAGCGCATCCGCGAACAGGTGGGCGATGAAGAGGTGATCCTGGGGCTGTCAGGTGGTGTCGATTCGTCCGTGGCTGCGGCGCTGATCCACCGCGCCATCGGTGACCAGCTGACCTGCGTGTTTGTCGACCACGGCCTGCTGCGCCTGGACGAAGGCAAGATGGTGATGGACATGTTCGCGGGTCGCCTGCACGCCAAGGTCGTGCACGTGGATGCGTCCGAACAGTTCCTCGGCCACCTGGCCGGCGTGACCGACCCGGAAGCCAAACGCAAGATCATCGGCCGCGAGTTCGTCGAGGTGTTCCAGGCCGAAGCCAAGAAGCTGAGCAATGCCAAGTGGCTGGCGCAGGGCACGATCTACCCGGACGTGGTGGAGTCGGGCGGCACCAAGACCAAGAAGGCCACGACCATCAAGAGCCACCACAACGTGGGCGGCCTGCCGGAAACCCTGGGCCTGAAGCTGCTCGAACCGCTGCGCGACCTGTTCAAGGACGAAGTGCGCGAGCTGGGCGTGGCGCTGGGTCTGCCGCACGAGATGGTGTATCGCCATCCGTTCCCGGGTCCGGGCCTGGGCGTGCGGATTCTGGGCGAGGTCAAGCGTGAATACGCAGACCTGCTGCGTCGTGCCGATGCCATCTTCATCGAAGAACTACGCGGCACCAAAGCGACGGCGCAAGACGCGGCCGCCGGCCTGTGCGCGGAAGCGGATGTCGGCAAGAGCTGGTACGACCTGACCAGCCAGGCGTTTGCGGTGTTCCTGCCGGTCAAGTCGGTCGGCGTGATGGGCGATGGCCGTACGTACGACTACGTGACGGCACTGCGTGCCGTGCAGACGACGGACTTCATGACGGCACACTGGGCGCATCTGCCGTATTCGCTGCTGGGCCGCGTGTCGAACCGGGTCATCAACGAGGTGCGTGGTTTGAACCGTGTGGTGTACGACGTGTCGGGCAAGCCGCCTGCAACGATTGAGTGGGAGTAAGGGGCCGGTGCCCTCCGGATCAACGACTTGGAAAATCGCAGGCAGCGGAGCAATTGCCTGCGATTCTTCTAAGTCGCTGATTCAGCGTCACGTTTCTTTCCCCCGGTTGATGGCGGGGCGGCAAAGCGGACCCAGCTACGCCGTCTTCCAGGTGTTTTCGGACAGCAGGTCCGTCAGCAGTTCCCGCTCAGCCCAGCCTTCCTGTTCGAGCATCGGCTTTTCATAAAAGTCGTCAACATGGCCTAGACACAGAACGGCCACCGGCCGCGCACCGGCCGGCAACTGCAGCAATGCCCCAAGCTGCTCCGGATCGAACAGCGACACCCAGCCCATGCCGATCCCCTCGGCGCGTGAGGCCAGCCACAGGTTCTGGATCGCGCAGGCGACCGAGGCGAGGTCCATCTCGGGCATGGTGCGGCGACCGAAGATGTGGCGCTCGCGCCTATCCGTCAGCGCGGCGACCAGCACTTCGCCGCAATCCAGAATGCCTTCCACTTTCAGGCGCATGAACGCGTCTTCGCGCTCGCCGAGCGCGCTGGCCGTGCGCCTGCGCTCGGCGTCGACCTGGGTGTGTATCTGCGCGCGCAGTGACTTGTCGGTGATGCGGATAAAGCGCCAGGGCTGCATGAAGCCGACGCTAGGCGCGAGATGTGCGGCATGCAGCAAGCGTTGCAGCACGTCGGGGGCAATCGGGTCGGGCCGGAAATGCCGCACATCGCGACGCTCACGGATGACGCGATAGACGGCATCGATTTCAACTTCGCTGTAACGATGTCGGCTCATGGCGTGAACAGCGCTGCGGTGGCTCTCGGGTTGGACGGAAAATAGCTGTGGAGGTAGCTGGCCACGATGCTGCCATGCCGATAGACGGCTTCACCCGTGGCCGTTCCGCTGGCGCGTCGGGCGTGGGTGGTGGGAGAAAGCGCTGTCTGCAGGCTCGAATAGTGGAACGCGTGACCCCGCAATGTTTCGCCACCCAGCTCGACAGCTTGCAGGCCAAGCCCGGCCAGCCGACTGTGCAGCATCCCGTGGCCAGGCAAGAGGCCGAGCATGGTGCCCGTGGTACCGGAGCGATCCGTGAACGCGTCCAACAGATAAAGCATGCCGCCGCACTCGGCATACAGCGGCTTGCCGGCCGCGACGTGCGCGTGCAGCGAGGCCCGCGTGGCGCCGTTGGTGCTGAGCGTTTCGAGATGCAGCTCGGGGTATCCGCCCGGCAGGTAAACCGCATCGGCTGCGGGCAGTGGTTCATCGGCCAGCGGCGAGAAATACACGACTTCTGCCCCCAGCGCGGCCAGCAACTCCAGATTGGCCGGATAGAGAAACGAAAACGCCATGTCGCGCGCCACGGCGATGCGCACGCCCGCTAACAGCGGCGGCACGGGCGCGGTTGCTGCTGGTGCAAACACCACTGGCGGAGGGAGTTCGACCAGCTGGGTTTCGGCAATGCGCGCAGCCGCTACTGCAATGCGCGATTCGAGGTCGTCGATCTCTTGCGCTTGCACCAGGCCGAGATGGCGCTCGGGCAGCGTCATGGCGTCGTCGCGCATCACCGCGCCGACGCAACGTAGCGATGGCGACAGCATCTCAAGCAGCATCTCGGCGTGGCGGGCGCTGGCGACGCCATTGGCTACGACGCCGTAAAACGGCAAGTCGGGCCGGAACGTTGCCAGGCCATGCGCGACCGCTGCGAAGGTCTGAGCCATGCCGCTCACGTCAATAACCGGGACGACCGGCACGCCGAACGTCATGGCGAGGTCTGCGCTCGATGGTGTGCCATCGAACAGCCCCATGCTGCCTTCGATCAGGATCAGGTCTGCGCTGGCGGCGGCATCGTAGAGCCGCTGGCGGCAATCAGCCTCGCCGGTCATCCATAGGTCGAGCGAATACACCGGGTTGCCGGAGGCGCGTTCGAGGATGAAGGGGTCGAGAAAATCCGGCCCCGTTTTGAACACGCGAACGTCGCGCCCCAGATTGCGATGGTGGCGCGCGAGGCCGGCTGTGAGCGTGGTCTTGCCCTGATGCGATGCCGGCGCGGTCAGGAACAGCGCGGGGCAGGCGCGCGGGGTGTTCTGCGTGGACATGGCTTAGTACTCAACCCCTTGCTGTGCCTTGACGCCTTGCTCGCGATAGGGATGCTTGACCAAGCGCATCTCCGTGACGAGGTCGGCGGCCTCGATCAGCGCCTCCGGTGCGTGCCGGCCGGTCACCACCACGTGCATGGCAGGCGGTCGTTGCGCGAAGACGGCCAGCACTTCCTCCAGTGGCAGGTAGTCGTACTTCAGCACGATGTTCAGTTCATCCAGGATCACCATGTCGTATTCGCCGCTCTGGATCATGCGGCACGCCTCGCTCCAGCCTTTGCGGGCGGTGGCGATGTCGGCATCGCGGTCTTGCGTGTTCCACGTGTAACCATCGCCGGTGGTCAGGAAGTCGCAGTTCGGAAAACTGCCTAGCAGGTCGCGCTCGGCGGTATGCAGCGCGCCCTTGATGAACTGCACCACACCAAGGCGCATGCCGTGGCCAACCACGCGCAGGCCCATGCCGAAGGCGGCGCTGCTCTTGCCCTTGCCGGTGCCGGTGTTGACGATCAGCAATCCTTTTTCAAGCGTGGCTGCAGCCTTCTTCTTTTCGAAGCCGGCTTTGCGGCGCTCGGTCATGCGCTGGTGCGCGGTCGGGTCGGTCTGCATGGTGTGTTCTTCCGTGAGTTCATCTGCTGTCTGTCCACTTAGCGCCATGTGGTGCCTGTCAACGCGTTCAGCTTTTCCAGAACACGCGTGCGGCTTGGGTGATAGCCAATGAAGACGAGTTGTGCGTGCCGCGCCGGTGAGGCATCGGCTTCATGCCGCAGCTCGATCCGGCTGCGTACGCCTTGCACAAGCAAGCGGCCGTCGCCGCTGACCGGCGGTGCGAAGCCTTTGATGCGTAGAAGCGGTTCGCTGCGCGCGATGGTGGTGATGGCCTCGCGCAGCGTGTCGGCGTCTTGCGCCTGCGCACTGCGCAGCATGAATGACAGCCAACCCGGATCCTGCTCATGAAAATGCTTGTGCGTGGCGAGGCCATGGCTGTGCGCGCCAAGGTTGCCGTGGCTATGGCCATCGAACAGGCGTTGGTTGGCCGGCGGGCGCATTTTCAGGCCAGGCATGGTTGCCACGGGCCCATAGTGTTGGTGCCTAGCGCCAGCATCCGCCGGCTCGTGCAGACGCAGGCCCAGCGTCAAACGCGTATCCAGCTTGGCCTTGTACGCCAACTCGATAAAGCGGATGGACGGCGCAAGCTCGCGCACGCGGGCCTCGGCGTCGAGCATGGCGGGCTCATCGAGCGCATCGATCTTGTTCAAGACCACGATGTCGGCGTTGGCCAGTTGCTGTTCGAACAGATGGGCCACCGGTTGACCCAGTTCCGGCTGGCGCGCGGCACTGGCCAGACTGAATTCGCCCGCCAACAGCAACGGCGTGTCGACCACCGCCAGCGTGGCGTCGAGCACAAAGTAGGGCGCCAGCGCTTCGCCTTGCAGTTGCTCCATCACGGCAGTGGGCAGTGCCAGGCCAGAGGTTTCGATCAACACATGGTCGATCACGCTGCGGCGTTGCCAGAGCGCCTGCATGGTTGGCAGGAAATCCGCGTCGTCGTCGTAGGCCACCAGTCCGTTGGACAGATCGTGGATTTCCACCTCGCCACCTTCGCCGCGCAGGATCGCGCCGTCGATGGACACTTCGCCGAATTCGTTGACCAGGATGGCGAGGCGACGCTGCTTGCAGTCGTGCAGCAGATTCGACAGCAACGTGGTCTTGCCGGCACCGAGAAAGCCGGTGATGACGGTGACGGGAATGCGCGGCTGGCTCATGCGTGCAGCCCCCGCAGGGTGTTGAGTACCGATGCGAAATCGGATGCCACGGCTGGATAGTCGAGGCTGGGCCGGTCGATGACGATGAGCGGAATGCCGAGCGTCTCAGTTGCCGCTGCTTTGGTTTGATAGCCGCCAGCGTCGCCGGAATCCTTGGTGACCACGCAGTCGATCGCCCAGTCGCGCCACAGCGTTTCGTTCGCAGCTTGGGAGAACGGGCCCTGCATGGCCACGATGTGCGCGCGTGGGATGCCAGCGTCGATGGCGCGCTGCAGGTGCTGCGGGTCCGGCGCCACGCGCACGAACCATTGATGTTCCGCCGCGCCAGGCGCCTGCACGAAGTGCGCAAGATCTTTAGAGCCCGTGGCCAGGAAGATGCGCTTTCCGTGCTGCATGGCCAGCTGCGTTGCATCGTCGATGGAGGCTGCGTGACGCGTGCGCTGTGTGCCGTGCGGGTCATCAGCGCTGGCGGCACGCGGACGCTCATAGCGCAGGTAGGGCAGATCGAGTTCACGGGAGAGTGCGATCAACTGCCGCGACATCTCTGCGGCGTAAGGGTGTGTTGCATCGACAATCGCGCGGGCGCGGCTGTCCCGCAGCAGTTCGCGCCGCCGCTCAATGCCGAGACGGCCTGCGAGGGGCGTGGCGCCAGGGCAGGTTTGTGCCGCGAGTTCAGCGCCGTATTCGCTGACAGTGGACACAACAGCTTGATGACCCGCCGCCACGATCTCCCGTGCCAGTGCATTGCCATCGCTGGTGCCCGAGAACACCCAGGTCGCGCCGTGAGGCAGGTGGTCGGCGGTGATGGCGTCTGGTGTGTCGTCCCAGTTGCCATAACCGCGTGGCGTGTAAATCCAGCTGCGTTTGCGCTTGGTGAAGCGGTTGCCGATCACGAGCGTGGTGAGCATGTCGAAGCGCCGCGTGCGCAACTCGGCCAGCGTGACGATCTCCATGGTCTGGTCTTCTCGATACGCGTTGCGCACGATGCCGCACAGGGTCTCGGCACGCTTGTGCGCGAGCATGATGTCGAGGATGCGGTAGACGCCTTCCTGACGCTGCTTGCTCTGCACGTTGTAGAACACGGCAGCGAGGTCAGCCTGGGCGATATGGCGCGCGCGCGTTTCGATCCATGCCCACGGGCAGAGCAGGTCGGACAGGCTCAGCGTGGCGAAGTCGTGCGACAGCGGCGAGCCAAGCAGTGATGCACACGCGTTGGCCGAGGTGATACCGGGGATCAACTGCACGTCGTAGCGGTCGTCTTCGGCCATCTCTTCAAATGCGAGCGCCGCCATGGCGTAGATGCCGATATCGCCGCTGGAGATCAGCGCCACGGTCTTGCCCGCGCGTGCCTGTGCGATGGCCAGTTGGGCGCGGTCGCGCTCCTGCGTCAGCGGCAGCGTGTGGATGGTCTTGCCCGCGATCCAGGGCTGAATCCAGGTGAGGTACAGCTCGTAGGCGACGATCACATCGCTGGCCTGCAGGGCAGCTTCGACCATCGGTGGAATCAACTCGCGTGTTCCTGGGCCGACGGAGACCAAATAGAGTTTCCCGGTCATGGTTGGGTCAATCTTGTTCAATGGGTTGCGCGTGGTCCGAGTGGTCCGGATGGTCCGGGCGGTCTTCAACGATGGCGACGGTCACGCCATCCAGTGCGGTCTTCGGCACGATTAACTGGCCCCGCGGGCTGGCGATGAGTGCGCACGGCTCGCACACGCCGTCCACGCCGATTTGCTGCTGCACCCAGTCGGACGGCTGGCCTACCCAGGCGCGCGTGGCGACATCGGCATGCGCAATCACGCGCAGCGGCAACTGGTGGTGCGTGCAGAACGCCAGCAGCCCGACCTCGTCGGCCTTCAGGTCGATCGTGGCGACTTCTCGTACTTCGGTCAGGCTGCGTCCCCCCAATGCATGCACGACCGCCTGTTCGATGGCTTCGGCGGATTTACCGCGTCGGCAGCCGATGCCGAGCGTGAGGGGCTTGAGCGCTTCGGTGGCCGTGGTCACGGCGGGGGTTGCGCCTGTGAGCCTAGCGACCGCGTACGCCAGTGCATTGGCGCCGCCTTCGTGCCCGCTCAACAGGGGGATGGCGAAGCGCGCGGCTTCGTCGAGCACGACCACGGCGGGGTCTTCGTATTTGCTTTGCGGCAGGCCGTCGAGGTAGCGCACGGCGATGCCGCTCGCGCTCACCATGACCCACTGCCGGTGCAGGCGGAAGTGCAGGCGGAAGGTTTCGCGTGGGCTTTCATCGGCGTGCAGCCACGGCTGATACAGGTCGGCATCCAACGCGGAAGCGAGCCGGCGGCCAAGCGGGAGGGCATCGCTGCGCGTCAGCCAGATGGCGACCGGTCTCATGCCACTTCTCCTGCCGACTCGCCTGCCGACTCGCCTGCCGTGCGCGGCTTGCGTGGGCGCCGCGCTTTGCGATCCGTTCCATCGCGGAAGATATGCGTGAAGCCGGCGGCGTAGAGGCTGGATTCAACGCCGTCCTCATGCGCCAGTGCGCGGCCGACCAGCAGCAGCGTGGTGAGCAACCAATCCTTGTTCTGCACCTCGCTCATCAGCGTGCCCAGCGTGCTGCGATGGATGGCCTGATCGGGCCAGCTCGCACGGCGCACCAGTGCTGCTGGGGTGTCTGCCGGGTAGTGCACCAGCAAGTCCGCCACGGTCTGCTTGAGGCGTTGGCCGGAGAGGAAGATGCACATCGTCGCCTGATGCTCGGCAAAGCGGAGGACGGATTCCAACTCTGGCACGGCAGAAGCGCGGCCCGACACCCGCGTCAGGATGACGGACTGAGAGACCATCGGCCGTGTCAGTTCGCTGCCAAGCGCGGCTGCCGCTGCGGTAAACGACGACACACCGGGGACGATCTCGTATTCGATGCCGAGCTTCTCCAGCCGGCGCATCTGCTCTGCGGTGGCACCGTAGATGGACGGGTCGCCGGAATGCAGCCGCGCTACGTCCTTGTCTTCAAGCTGCGCGCGGCGGTAGAGCGCTTCCTGCGCATCGAGCGACAGCTCGGCGGTATCGAACTTCTCGGCATCTGGCCGGCAGTACTGCAGCATCTCGGTCGGCACCAGCGAGCCGGCATACAGCACCATGGGCACGCTGCCGAGGATACGGCTGCCACGCAGCGTGATGAGGTCGGCGGCGCCGGGGCCGGCACCGATGAAATAGACTTTCATGCGTGACGTTTCTCCCTGGCAGTGCGGCGGATCAGCATGGTGGCTAGGTAGCCGCTGGCGTCCGCACCCCACTGGCCCAATTGGGATACGTCGTCGCACAGCACTTCGCCGGGCAGGCCGATGCGGCGTGCGAACGCACAGTGCTCGGCAATGGCCAGCGCGTTCAGCAACTGCAATACGGCCGGCAGGCGTGCGCCGATCTTCATCAGCACCACGATGTCATGGCTTTCGATATCGGCGCGCAGCTCGGCCATGTCGTCGGGGCAGGGCAGGATCAGGATGCGCTCTTTGCCTTCGCCGAGCGGCCATGACAACGCCGCTGCGGTGGCGGCAAAGCTGGTGACGCCCGGGTACGTGGTGTGGCGCAAGCCGGGCACCTTGTCGCGCAGGGCAGCCAACAGGTAGCCGTAGGTCGAATACGTCATCGAATCGCCGATGGTCAGGTAGGCGACGTTGTGCCCCTGGCGCAGTTCGGCCGCAATGGTTTCCGCCAATGCGCCGTAGTGCTCGGACAGTACAGTGCGGTCCGGGTCCATCTGGAATTCGACTTCGCGGAATTTCGCTTCAGCAATCGGCAGACCGGCCAGGCACTGGCGCGCGACCGAGGTCTCGCTGCCACGCGCACGCGGCAGGTAGATGTGGTCAGCCTCCTGCAAGGCAGCCACCGCCGCAACCGGAATCAGCCCGGCTGGCCCCGGCCCGACACCTACGCCAACGAAATGACCAAGTGCGCTCATGCGGCCGCTCCCAGCGGGGTGCCATCCATGGCGAACAAACGCACTTCCACGTGATCGATGCTGGGCACTTTGGGCCGCATCAACGTGGCCAGCCGTTGCTCGATGTGGGTCCAGAACGCTTGCGCGCCAGGTTCATTGCGCATGATCTCCACGATGTTTTCCACGGTATTGGCTTGTTCTATCCATTGGGTGAGTTCACTGGCAAAGCCGAGGTCGACCGCCACGGCCGCCACGGAATGCATGGCCATGCGGCTCTTGCTGGAGTGCGTGTCCCACACGCCGTCCAGTAGCTTTGCGAGCTTGCCCGGGTGCCCGAGCACCCAGAGCGTTTTCAGGCGCGTTTGCGACTCGTCCAGCGCGTGCTGGGCATAGTCGAGCGACGCACCCACGAAGTTGGCGATCTGCACCACCTCTTTCTTCTGCAACGCCAGCGTGTCGGCGGCAAAGCTGCGGCCGATCTTGCCGGGGGTGAAGGCAATGGCCTCTGGCTGATCACCTAACGCGACGCGGATATACACCTCGATCGACGCCATCCATGCCGCCAGCGACATCGGCTCAACAATGCCGCTGGTGCCAAGAATGGAGATGCCGCCGACAATGCCGAGCATCGGGTTGAATGTGCGCTTGGCAATCTTCTCGCCGTCGACGCAGCCGATGGCGAGGTCGAAGCCCGGGCTGGGCGCGCCGTCGAGCACCTCGTCCACCGCCATCTGCATCATCTGCCGTGGTACGGGGTTGATGGCCGCCTCGCCCGGCGGCACGCGCAGACCGGGCTGGGTGACCATGCCGACGCCTTCCGCAGCAAGAAAGCGCACCGCACCTTGATGGTTGACCGCAACCTTGGCGAAGATCGTCGCGCCATCGGTGTTGTCGGGGTCGTCCCCAGCATATTTCTTCACGTCGGCACGTACCGAGCCGTCTGCCAGGCGTTCCACGTGCGCTACAGGTATGACCAGGTAGTAGTCGGGGTCGGGCAGGCTGACTTCGACTTCGTCCACCACCTCGCCGCGCAACAGCAGGAGCAATGCCGCCTTGACAGCGGCGGTGGCGCAACTGCCGGTTGTGCGACCACGGCGCAGGCCATTCGGGGCCAGCGCTGCGAGATCGTAGGGGCGGCGTTGCCGGTCGCTTATATGGCTCATCACAACGCCTTACGGCATTGGGTTCGGGTTCTGATTCTGGCGGTAGACCTGGTCGATCGCCGCGATCATCAGCGCGTTGATGGCCGATGCGGCCCATGGTGAGCCGCCGCGCGTGCCACGGTTGGTGATGCGGGGCACCTGCAGCAGTCGGCGCAATGCGTCCTTGCATTCACGCGTGCCGACAAAACCCACCGGCAGCCCGACCACGAGCTGCGGACGCCAACCATGCTCACGCACCAGCCGCACCAGTTCCATGATCGCGGTGGGTGCATCGCCGATGGCCACGACGACGTCGTTGCCGAATTTTTGCCACGCACGCCGGATGCCCGCTGCCGAACGTGTGATGCCATGCGTTTCGGCCAGCAGGCGTGTTTCCTCATCGTGCACGCCGCACCACGTCTGCATGCCGAGTTGATCGAGCACCGCGCGTTTGAGCCCCGTCTGCACCATCGTCACATCCGCGACGATGCGGCGGCAGCGCAGCAGCGCACGGATGCCCGTGGTGACAGCACCGGGGGAAAAGTACAGGTCATCGACGATGTCGAAATCCCCACTGGTGTGCACCAGGCGCTTGAGCACGATCTGGTGATCGTCGGGCACGCTGGACCAGTCGCGCCCCTCGTCGATGATGCGCATGCTCTCGGCTTCGATCGGGTGCGGTACGTACGGCGGCCATGCTGCGGCAGGTGGGGGAGCGTCCGCCGCTGGGTCTCGCCCGAGCAGTCCGCGCACCAGGCCGTGGTGCGCCTGCTGTGGCGTGCCAACCTGTTCTTCAAAGCCGACGATCTGCACGCGGTATTTGCACAGCGCGCAGTTCATCGCGGCGCGGCCTTCGATGCCCTCTGCGGCGCGCTCCAGAAAGACATCGGCCACGTGCGGGTGCGCGCCGAGATAGCCGGCTTTGATCACCTCCAGCTCCGGATGGCGCGCAGCAAGATCATCGGCTGCGGCGTAGATGCGTTTGACCAGCACACCATCAAACAGAAAGTAGGGCAGCACTACGATGCGCTTGTGCCCGAGCAGGGCTGCTGCCCTGAGGCCATCGGCCACCAGCGGCCGAGCTGTGCCGGAATAGCAGACGAACGACGTACCAAAGCCGAGCCCTTCCTCCAGCATGCGCGCAACCTTGGAGATCTCCGAATTGGCGTCGGGGTCCGAAGTGCCGCGCCCGACGACCACCAGGCAGGTGTCGGCGCGCGCCACGGTATTCGCCGACAGCGCTTCCGCCTGGAGGATGCGTTCTCGGCAGAGCTGCAACAGCTTCGGGTGCAAGTCCATCGCCGCCCCGAAATGAAAGTCGACGCCTGGATGCGCCTGCTGCAGCGCGAGCAGCTCGCTGGGCATGTCGTTTTTCGCATGCGTGGCGGCTAGCAGCACGCCGGGCACCATCACCACGCGTTGTGCGCCGTCGGCAATGACAGCGTTGACGGCTTCGTCGATGGTCGGGGTGGCGAATTCCAGAAAGCCATGCGTGACGGTTCGGCCGCCAGCGCGCTCGCGCAGCAGTGAAACCAGCGCATCGAATTCGGCAATGCCATCCGGGTCTCGGCTGCCGTGTCCGGCCAGAACGATGGCGTAGTCAGCGGCCGTGCTCACGATCGCTCCGGTGGCGGCTCAATTTGGCTCGCCATAGGGTTCAGGGTACGGATCAGCATGATGCTCATGTCGGAGAAACGCTGGTGCGCACACTCCGCCAAGGTGCCGCGCCATTGCGCTTCGCTTTGCGTGAGGTGCTCCCACACCTCCACCGGCTGTTGCGCGGGGATGCCGTTTTCCAGCAGATACGCGGCAATGTGCCAGGGCATGAACGAACGTGCCTCGTCCCACGGGCAGGGGATGACGATAGCGTTGCGCTGATCTTCGAGCACATGCACGAGGTGGCGCTTGAACGGTGTCAGATCACCCCGGCGGTGAAAGGTGATGAAGGTGGTTTCGTCAAAACACACCTTGGCACGCGACGCCAGGATTTGCGCCGACGAGATCCCCGGAATGGTGTCGACCGGATGACCACACGCCCGCTCGACGCGCTCCAGATACTGAAAGCCGCTGAAGTGGATGTCGCCCATGAACACGACCACGCACTGCTTTCCGGCGTGGTGCAGCTGCGCCACCTTGTCGAGCTGGGCGACCTGGTCGCGATAGCCCATCAGCACGACCTCGGCGCTTTGGGGAATCAGCGGCTGCACAACGTTGACGACGGCATTGAATCCGGCGACGACGTCGGCGTTGCGGATCAGCTCGGCGGAGCGTTGCGGCAGATAGCCGATATCGCCGGGGCCGGCACCGATGCAGACAATCATGTTCGTTCCTTGTGTGTGCGAGGCGTGTGGCTGATTGGGGCAGACTACTGCGGTAGCCTTTCGCGGATGGTCAGGCGCAGCTGTTCGCCGCTCAGTTGGTCCAGGGGCAGGTAGTCCGCATGCAGCACCTGCGCGAGTTCGTGGGCGCGGCCCAGGCGCACGAAATCCTGTTCCGTGTCGAGCACGAGTGCTGGCGTGCCGCGTGCGGCCAGCGCCTGTGCGGCATCCAACGACTCCTGCCACGGATCGGCCCCTTCGTTGAGCGTGATATTGGCGCGTCCATCGCTTAGCACGACCAGCAGCGGCGTAGCGCCATCGCGTTGTGCCAGCGTGGAGGCGGCCAACTGCAGCGCGTGCGCGAGCGGTGTTCGTCCACCGGTCGGCAGTTCGCGCAGGGCCAGTTCGGCCTGTTCGACCTGGCGCGTGGGCGGCAGCACCAGCTCGGCACGCTCGCCCCGAAAACAGATCACGGCCACGTGGTCGCGGCGTTGGTAGGCGTCTTGCAACAGGCCGAGCACGCAAGACTTGACCACCTCCATGCGCCGGCGCGCCGCCATCGAGCCGGAGGCATCCACCACCAGCAGGATCAGGTTGGATTGCTGGCCCACGCGCACCTTGTCGTGCAGGTCTGCGCGGGTCACCGCAAAGTCGTTCGGATTGCGCATCAGCGCGTGGCGCAGCGTGGCATCCACCGCAAGCTGGCTGGGCGCCTCGCTTGGCACGGCGCGGATGGCCTGGCCGCGGCTGACACCCGTGATGCTGCTGCGACGGCCGCTGGCCTCGTGTGCGTGCAATGCCACCACGTTGATGCTGCCGACTTCAGCGGTTGCGGTTGCCGTGAATCGCTGCTCGGCTGCGCCATCGGCGTGGTCGTCTGCAGGCTCTGGCATGGCGGTTTCGTTGTCATGCCCGGTACCCGTGTCATCAGTGGGAGGGGGCGGTTGGGTACGCTGTTGCTGTTGTTGTGTCAGCGCATCCAGGCGGTCATGATCGAGACCGCTTTGCTCAAACGGTTTGCGTCGGCGGCGATGCGGCAGCGCCAGCGCGGCGGCGTCGCGCACATCTTCGGCGCTGACGACGTCGCGGCCATCCAATGCGGCAAGCGCACGCGCCGCCTTGTGCATCACGATATCTGCGCGCAGGCTGGCTACCTCGAATTCGCAGCACAGTTGGCTGATGAAGTCGAACAGCGAGTCGGGAAACTGCACGCAAGCAATCTGCTGCTGCGCAGTGCGGATCGTGGCCCGCAAAGCGTCGGTGTCCGACTGCCAGGTGGAGATGAACGCGGCGGGGTCAGCCTCGAACGCCAGGCGGCGGCGCACCACCTCTGCGCGCACAGCAGGGTCGCGCGGCGCGCTTACCTCAACCATCAGGCCAAAGCGATCCAGCAGTTGCGGGCGCAGATCGCCTTCCTCCAGGTTCATCGTGCCGAGCAATGTGATGCGCGCGGGGTGGCTGATGGCCAGGCCTTCGCGTTCCACCGTGTTGCGGCCCATGGCCGACACGTCGAGCAGCATGTCGACCAGGTGGTCGGCCAGCAGGTTGACCTCGTCCACATACAGCAGCCCCCGGTGTGCGGCGGCCAGCAAGCCGGGCTGGAAGGCCTTCCTGCCGTCTTTCAGGGCGCGTTCAAAGTCGAGACTGCCGAGCACGCGGTCTTCCGTTGCGCCCAGCGGCAGGTTGACGAAGGGCACCGGCGCGCTGGCGATCTCGCGTGCGCCGTTTTGGCAGGCGCTGCACTCGGAAAGCGGCGCATCCGGCTCGCAATTGAACGTGCAGCCAGCCACGCGGGTAATCGGCGGCAGGACATCGGCCAAGCCGCGCGCGGCGGTGCTTTTGGCGGTGCCCTTGTCGCCCCGGATCAGCACGCCGCCCAGCGTCGGATCGATTGCGCACAGCAGGAGCGCGCGCTTGAGCTGCGCCTGCCCGACGATGGCGGTGAACGGGTAGTGGTGTCTCATGGGTGGTGGGCCTTTGCGTGGCCCTCGCCGCGCGCTTCCAGCATGGCTTCACTGCGCAGATGCAGCGCCTGCAGCGAAGCGAGGGTTTCCGGTTTGGGTTCTGCCCACAACTGACGCTGCGCAGCCTCCAGAAGCCGGTCGGTAATGGCGTTGAGCGCCCACGGGTTGCTCTGCGCGAAGAACGCCTGCATCTGCGGTGCAAAGGCGTAAGTCTCGGCCACCTGTTCGTAGACCCAGTCGTCCACCACGTGCGCGGTGGCGTCGTAGCCGAACAGGTAGTCGACCGTGGCCGCCAGCTCCAGGCCGCCTTTGTAGCCGTGCTTCGTGATGCCGGCGATCCACTTGGGGTTGGCCACCCGTGAGCGGAAAACACGCAGCACTTCTTCTTTCAGCCCGCGCACGGCGGGGTTGTCCGGTTGGTGGCTGTCACCGAAATAGTGGTGCGGCTGACGGCCCGTCAGGCTGCGGATGGTGGCGATCATGCCGCCGTGGTATTGCAGATAGTCGTCGCTGTCGAAGATGTCGTGCTCGCGGTTGTCCTGGTTGTGCAGGGCCACCTCAACGCCAGACAGACGATGCCGGAAGTCGGCACGTGCATCGGTGCCGTCGTCAGCGCGGCCGTAGGCGTAGCCGCCCCAGTTGATGTAGGCCGTGGCGAAGTCGGCGTCGTCCCGCCAGTTCTGTTCCTGGATCAAGGGCAGGATGCCCGCACCGTATGTGCCCGGCTTCGAGCCGAAGATGCGATAGAGCGCGCGCTGCTCGATAGCCTCGCCCTGCAATTGGCAGAACATCTCGTGCTTGAGGTCGGCCAGGTAGTGCTTGCGCAGGAAGTTCTGCTCTGGGGGCTCATCCAGCCGGGCGACCATGTGCACCGCTTCGTCCACGAGGTGGATCAGATGCGGGAATGCATCGCGGAAGAAGCCGCTGATGCGCACCGTCACGTCAATGCGTGGCCGACCCAGTTCGGACAACGGAATCGGCTCGACACCGACGACGCGCCGGCTTTCCGCCTGCCAGCGGGGGCGCACACCCAACAGGGCAAGGATCTGCGCGATGTCGTCGCCGTGGGTGCGCATGGCGCTCGTACCCCACACGCTGATGCTGACCGACTCGGGCAGCCGGCCCGTCTCGTTGCGATGACGGGCCAGCACCTCATTGGCCAGCTCTGTGCCGATTTGCCATGCGGCCTGCGACGGCAGGCTGCGCGGGTCGACGGAATAGAAGTTGCGGCCGGTGGGCAGCACGTGGGCCATGCCGCGTGTGGGCGCGCCGCTGGGGCCCGCAGGCACGTAGCCTCCGGCGAGGCCCTTGAGCAGGTTGTCGATCTCTTCCGAGGTACGCGCGAGATTGGGTGCAAGCTCGTCGCAAACGTAGGCGAGGGTCTGTTGGATCGCTTCGGTGCTTGCCACCCCCGGTAGCACGTCGGCCAGCGCTGCGTGGATCGCATTGGCATCGAAGCCGCTGGTGGCCAGCGTGCCGACCAGTTGCCGCCCAATGGCCGTGATGGCATCGAATGCGTCAGCGCGGGTGACGAGTGTTCGCCCGGAGATTCGGGCAAGCGCGGGCGAGAGGGTATCCAGCCGCCGGCCTTTGTCGTCCTGCAATGCCGTCCAATCGGTATCGAGCGCCGCAGCCACGCTGGCGGGCAGCCCCGGCACCGAAAGATTTGGCAGGCGCACCAGCGCGCAGACCATGTCCACCAGCGCCTCGCCGGCGGGAACCTTGCCGAGCACGTGCAGGCCGTCACGGATCTGCGCTGCGCCAAGTTCACACAAGTAGCCGTCGATATCTTCGATCAGGTGGGCGACGTCCACACCTTCCATCTTGGCCAGCGTTTGCGGCACGCCATCTTGGTTGAGCGTGGCGTCCCAGTCGTGGCTGTGGCCGTGGTGGTGGCCGTCATCGTGCTCATGATCATGGCTGTGGTGATGGCCGTCATGGTCATGATGATGGTGGTGATGACCATGGCTGCCATGGGCGTGATGCTTCTTGCCGGCGGGTGCCGGTCGATACTTCGCTGCGCCAGTCTTTTTCCCGGCAGGCGCGATTGCTGCCTTGGCCGGCAGGGGGCGATATTTGCCGGCCTGTGCGGGATGCTCGTGGTGGCCATGCGCGTGCTCATGTTCGTGCGGATGGTCGTGCTCATGTGCGTGCGCATGTGGGTGATTACGCATCGCCGCCAGATCGGTATCGAGCCGGGCTTCCTTGATCAGGTTCCAGATCTGCTGCTGCAACAGTGGCAGCTTGGCCGGGTCGAGCATTTCGACCTGGTAGTACTCATCGACCAGTTGCGTGAGTTGCGCCAGCGGACCATACATGTCTGCGGTGGTCATCGGCGGGGTGAGGTGGTCGATGATCACCGAATGCGCGCGGCGCTTGGCCTGTGATCCCTCGCCCGGGTCGTTCAGGATGAACGGATAGAGCATGGGCATGTCGCCCAGAAGCGCATCTGGAAAGCAGTCTTGCGACATGCCGACGCCCTTGCCGGGCAGCCACTCCAGCGTGCCGTGCTTGCCAACGTGGACGATGGCGTCTGCCTGCCATTCGTCGCGCAGCCAGCAATACAAGGCGTAGTAGTGATGCGTGGGCGGCAGATCCGGCGTGTGATAGATCGCATCCGGATCCATGCCATAGCCGCGTGGCGGTTGCAGCGCCACGAAGGCGTTGCCGTATTCCATGCCCGCAAACACGAGCTTGCCTTCGTGGACGTAGGCGCTGCCTGGGGGCTCGCCCCAGCGCTCGCGCATCCGCTGTTGCAGCGTAGGTGGCAACTGGTCGAACCACGCTGCGTAGCGCGCTGCCGGTACCGTCGCAACCGCATGCCGCAGCTGATCCGCACTCAGGTAGGCCTCGTCATAGGCGCCGCGGTCGATGAGGTCGTGGATGAGCGCATCGCTGGATTCGGGGAGGCCGTCGATCCGGTAGCCGTGCGCGCGCATGGCGTGCAGCAGCGCAAACAGTGAGGCCGGCGCATCAAGCCCCACCGCATTGCCGATCTGCGATGCTTTGCTGCTGCTGTTGGTGAAGATGAAGGCGACGCGCTTGTTTTCCGGCGGCGTGCGGCGCAGGGCAACCTGGCGTGCCGCAATGCCCGCCAACCGGCGCATCCGGTCGGCCAAGGGTACGTAGTGGGTCTCGCCGCGTGCGTCGCTCTGCGTGTCTTTGAACGAGACCGGCACGCCGACGATGCGTCCATCGAACTCCGGCAGCGCAATGTTCATCGCCGTATCGAGCGGATTGAGGCCGCGCTCGGACGCTTGCCACTGGGCCTGCGTCATGCTGCTGGTGATGGCCTGAATGACCGGCACATCAACGTGCTCAAGCGCCGTGACCGACCAGCCAGGGAGCGTTGGGCCGTCCGCGCTGACGTCACCCATGGCGAACGACGTGGTGTTGATCAGCGCATCAATCAGCACACCAATGCGGCAGTCTGCTTCGGTCGTGAACAGCCCCAGTGCGGCGGGCAAGCCGGATGTGTTCAGCTCGCGCAGCGATGCGGTGTAGACGGGCAGCGCGTTGATGCGACGTTCGGCCAGCATGTCGACCAGCATGTCGATAAAGCGCGTGTTGCCGCTGAGCCAGTGGGCCCGGTAGAACGTAATGCCGACCGTGGGCCACTGTGGGTTCCGGATCGCAGTCCAGTCCGCCAGCGTGGCTTGGAGGGGCAGCTCGGGGTGATAGATGCCGTGCTCGGGCAGTGCAGCCGGGGGCAGGTAGCCGAAGCCGGTCATCAACAGGCGGTCGGACAGGCAGCGCAGCAGCTGTGCCATGTTGCCGACGCCGCCCGCCTGCAGGTAGGCCATTCCCTCATGCTGCAATGCCGGCGGAACACTGCACAGCGCGGCCAGCTCGGGGTCGGGCTCGCCCGTGCCGCTGACAACAATCAAGGCTTGGCGGCGTGTCGATGCCGCCTTGCGCAGCGCGTCGAAGCCAGGCACATCACTCGCGCGGCCGAGCAATCGCACCACAATGACGCGGGCTTCGCGCAGGGTGGTGGCGAGCAGGGCGTCCATGCGCTCGGCGCTGTCGACGGACTGCAGGTTCACGGCATCGACGTCCACGAAATCGCCGGGCAGCAGGGTGCGGGCACGCGCCAGCGCGGTCAGGTCGGTGCCGGCATGACTGAGCAAGACGATGCGGGGTGAGGTGCGCGCCGTCATACACCCGCCTCCGGTTCAACGTCGCCAACACCCAGGCGATGAAAGATCAGCGGCTCGATCGGGCAGTCGCCGACAAGATGCTCGCTGACAATGCACTGGATGGCGGCCGCGTCGACATTGCGATACCAGATGCCATCCGGATACACCGCCAGGATGGGCCCCTGCTTGCAGACGGCGAAGCAATGGGTGCGGGTGCGCTTGACGCGCAGGCCGTCGCACGCATCGATGGCCTGGCCCAGCACCTTGAACATGGCTTCCGCGCTGCTTTCGTTGTCAGCCACGTTGTCCGTGCAACGCGGGCCGGTACACATCAAGACATGCCGATCGTGCGTTCTCATGGTGCGTCGCCCTTCATCAGCGCGGGCGAGGGCAGGCGATCGTAGCCCTTCCATTTGTAGATGCCGGCCGAGAGCGCCCAACTGAGGATGAATAGGCCGATGGCGAAATAGCCGAACTCCGCCAGCCGCTCGTTGAGCAGGGCAACCCAAGCCCATGGCCCCTCGCTCAGGCCCAAGCGGTTGGCCAGCAGGCCGAGCGCCTCGATGGAACCGATCACGAAGGCCATCAGCACCGACGTCAGCGTGATCGTGATGTTGTACCAGAGCTTGCGCACCGGGTTGACGAACGCCCAGCCGTACGCGCCCACCATCAGGATGCTGTCCAGCGTATCGATCAGTGCCATGCCGGCGGTGAACAATACGGGGAACACCATGACCGACAGGAACGGCACTCCCTTGGGCGTTTGCGCTGCCGAGATGGAGAACAGGCCGATCTCGGTGGCGGTGTCGAATCCGAGGCCGAACAGAAACCCCAGCGGAAACATATGCCAGCTCTTGGTGACCAGCTTGAACATCGGGCGGAACAGCCGCGCCAGAAAGCCATTGCCGGACGTCAGCATGTCGATGTCTTCATTGCGGATCGGTTCGCCTCTTCTGAAGCGAACAAATTGCTTCCACACCGCACGGAGGATGACGAGGTTAGTGAGCGCGATGATCAGCAGAAAGATCGCGGAGATGGCCGTCGAGATGCCGCCGCCGGTTTCTTTGAATTCGCCAAGGCGGGCGCCCATGGCGGAACTCGCCGTCACGACAACGAGCACCGCCAGCACGATCAACGTCGAGTGGCCGGTGGAGAAGAAGAACCCGACCGCAAACGGGCGCTGGCCTTGCTGTACCAGCTTGCGGACGACGTTATCGATGGCGGCGATGTGATCGGCATCGACGGCATGCCGCAATCCGAATACGTAGGCCAGCAGCGCGGTGCCAAGCAGCGCGGGTTGTCCGGCAAACGCGGTCAGCGCCCATGCCCACGCAAGCAGATTGAAGGCAATCAGTATTGCCAGCAGACTGGCTGGCGTACGAGAGGGTGATGCGAAACGGCGCAGGAGCGGCGATGCCATGAAAGGCCTCTTTGCAAGGTCATCGCCGCGAGATCGGACCACAAGGACAAAACAGCCAAGCCATTCTGCGTATCCCCCGGTACACCCCGCCCAGGTTCATCCCACGTCGACAAGAGATGATGGCCGGTCTCCTGGCTTGTGCGTCATCGCCTCACATCGCCTTCCCGGACGCATCCAGTGGCCTGTGTGATGTGGGCTCGTCACATACAGTTGCGGGGGCAGCCGCGGCGTTGCACCGCGTTCCCGTTTCACCCTGAAAGGGCACCATCATTCGTCGCCGGATCATACGCGATGAGGGTGGGCCTGTGAACCTGGGCCCCCATGGGCCTCTGTGCCTGCGCTTTCAGCCGGCGGCCCCGGCGCCGGGGGCGTTAGCGAGCGAGAAAGCGGGCGAGCCGATCGACGCCGTCAAGCAGCTTGGCATCCGAGCTGACGGCGTGGCACCAGCGCAGCCAGCCGTTGCCCTCGTCGCCAAACGCCGAACCGGGCGCGAGGCCAAGACCCACGTCGCTCACCAATTGCTTTGCCAGGGCCAGCGAGTCGTGATAGCCCGCCACGCGGAAGAAGACGTACATTGCGCCACCGGCATCCGGCACCTCAATGCCCGGTAGCGTGCCCAGCGCGTTTGTAAGCAGCGACCGCGTATGCGCCAGCATGGCCCTGAGGCGTGCGACTTCGGGCTCGCCGCGCTGGAGTGCCACCGAAGCGGCGCGCTGCACGGGCTCGAACATGCACGAGAAGTTGTACTCAATCACCTTGGCCAGATCTGCCGTGAGCGTTTCGGGTACCACCATCCAGCCCGCGCGCCAGCCCGTCATGGACCACGCCTTGGAAAAGCTGTTCACCGAGATGATGCGGTCGCCGTCTTCATAGCGCTTCAGGAACGAAGGGGCTGAACGCAGGCGGGTGTCGTAGACCAGCCGCTCATACACGTCGTCGCAGAGGATCCAGATGCCGTGTTTGCGGCAGTGCTCCAGGATGGCCGTGATGCTCGGCTCGTCGATGGTCCAGCCGGTCGGGTTGTTGGGCGAGTTGACGATCAGCGCCTTGGTGTCGGGCGTCAACGCGTGGAGGAGCCGATCCAGATCGAGTGTCCAACGGCCATCACGAACACGCAGCGGAACGCGCTCGACCTGCGCGCTCAGAATCTTGGGAATCTCACACACGTTGGGCCACAACGGCGTGATGGCGACCACACGGTCCTGCGCGGACAGCAGCAGTTCCGACGCGATCATGAGCCCCGTGACCCCCGAGCTGATTGCCGCAATGCGGTCCACCCCGATGGGCAGGCCGTGCAGCTCGGAAAGGTAGGCGGCGATGCGCTCCCGGAGGTAGGGGCGACCCAGATTCTGGGAGTAGAACGTTTCGCCCTCGCTCAGCGAGCGCGCCGCCTCATCGCGGATAAAGCTGGGGGTCGTCTGGTCGGATTCGCCAAACCAGAATGGCAGGACATCGGTGCGACCCATGCCGCTGTCGGCGACTTCTCGGATGAGCGAGCCTGCAAGGCCGCGAATGGAGGCGCGGGCTTGAACTGCGTGCGGGGTGCTGTCGGTCATGGTGCCCTTGAAGTGTCCGGTGTCCGATTCCGCCGGCGGTTGCGTTGACAGGGCTTCGATTTTCCCGAGAAAGCGTGAACTCGTCCAGACGCGGTCGCAGAGGTACAGACCACGAAGCGGCACGAGTGATTCGCAGTTGCCAGTACAGGAAAGCCCGCATCGTCGCGGGCGTCTCCATGACCGTGTGAAACGCGCTCGTCATCAGGGCGTCAGAACCAGCCGGTTGGCAGTGGACTGACTGTTGAACGCGATGGCAGGGGGATCGCCTTGAATGGTGCGGCGGGCGTACTCCAGCGCGGCGAGGGCGGTGCCCGCTGCCTGCGTGAGCCCGCGCTGCCGGATCAGGTCGCGGGCATAGTCGTCGCGATCGAGTACGTTGAGCATGGCGTCGATGTACCGGAGCGCCTCGGCGTCGTTCGCTGCGTTGTTGTAAAGGTTGACCCGGCCAGCCAGACCAAAGGCGTGGTCTAGGCTGATGAAGGCTTGGTTGTTTGCAACTTGCGAAATATCGATGATCGGTCTCATGGGCTCTCCAGGTGAGGGTGCTGCCTGGAAAGCGTAGGATGATGACGATCCCATCCGAATAGGGAAGACGTCATGGCCGAAGGCATGGGCCAGGTTGCATAAAAAAGCCCGCGTTGTTGCGGGCTTTGATGCATTCAGTCCATGGCAGAAGCGGGGTTACTGAAAATCCTGCGTATCCTCAACCTTCGTAATCTTCCACCCATCCCCCAGCTTGCGCAGGAAGACCAGCACGCTGATCTTGTCCTTCGAACCGAAGGTGACCGGCACCACGGCCACATCTTCCAGCAGGATGGGCGCGCGGGCCACGGTGTGCTCGGACCAGTCCTTCTCGTCGTAGTCCTGCACCTTGGTGAAGTAGTCGACGTCGCCCGGCAGTTCGTTGCGGCGGTAGGCTTCGCGCAGGCGGTCTACGGTGTCTTTTGATACGTAGGTGGTGATACCGCTATCCGTGAGCGGGTAGACCGACTTGGCCTGCAGCTTGATGTACCACGCGTAGAAGGCCTTGGTATTGGCTTCCGGCGTGGCGGCCTTGCCTTGGGCCATGGCGGTGTGCGCACCCAGCATGCCGATCGCGAAGACCAGCCATGCCAGCATTCTGAAAAATCGGTTCTTCATGGCGGGCCTCAATCGTCGTGGCGATAGATTCGATAGGCGGGCTGGGCCGTGCGATAAGCCGGGCCCGGATAGAAGCCTTGCGGCCCTGCGTTCTGCGTGAAATCCGACACCCATACCGTGCCGTTATAGATGGCCATGTGTCCGGACGGATGGCCGGGCGCGGGTTGAATCACCACCACGTCGCCTTTACGGGCGGGGGTCTGGATGGCGTGAAAGCCCGCCTCTTCGAGGACAGGGCCGTAGTCTTTGGCGTAGTGCGTGCGGCCGAGTTCTGCGCCGCCCCATTCCAGGGCTTTGCGGACGTACTTGGCGCAGTTGCCGGTGCTGTTCGGCTGTGCATGGCTGTCGGCGTAGTTGGCCGCGCGGTTTCCATCGTAGGGCATCGTGTCTCTCCTGAAAGACGATTGCGAGCGCGGCCATCGTACAAGGAGAGCTTCGGCGAAATGTTATGGGGTTTTCAAACAAGCCCGCCCGCTGCAAAGAAAAAGCCCGCGTGGTGGCGGGCTGGGTCTGGATGCGCTGTTTTGGGGCTTCGGTTGGGTCATTCAGCGCCGGTATTTGCGGGTGTTTTTGCGGCCTTTCCGGGCCGACGCACCGCGCGGATCTTGCCGGTAGTGCCGCCACCGCAGAAGAACTGACCCGCCCCGTCGGATTCCAGCCCGGACACCCCCACGCCTGGCGGCATGTCGATCAACTCCAGCACCTGCCCGGTTTGCGGATCGATGTGGCGTAGTTCGCCCGTATCGCCTTCCCACGTGCCATGCCAGAGCTCACCGTCGACCCAGGTGACGCCGGTGACAAAGCGGTTCGATTCAATGGTGCGCAGGATGGCGCCAGTGTCTGGGTCGATCTGGTGGATTTTGCGCTCGCGATACTGCCCGACCCACAGCGTGCCCTCGGCCCAGGCAAGACCGGAGTCGCCCCCGGCGCCCGGCGCGGGAATCGAGCCCAGCACCTTGCCCGTTTGCGGGTCGATCTTGTGGATGCGGTCTTCGGCAATCTGGAACAAGTGCTGCCCATCGAACGCGGTGCCGGCGTGGGCCGGTACGTTGATGGAGCGCAATGCTTTGCCGCTGGCAGGGTCGAGTTCCACCAGCGAGCCACCGCCGGCAAACCAGACATGCTGGCCGTCGTAGGTGACCCCACCCACGTTGTTGGCATCGGGGAAGGGGCCATATTCGCGCACGATGTCTGCGGCAGATCGCTTCATGAGGTGTCCTGCGGATTCGGTTATGGAGCTTCCATGCTAGTCGCTGGGCAGGGGGGCGGGGAGTAACAAGGTGGTCGCGAATCCGGGAACGGGCGGCGTCAACCAGCGGCGGGCGCGCCCTCGGCCGAACGACTGCACCTTCCCCGATGCGGCCAGCGCATCCAGCGCGCGCTGCACGGTGCGTTGGCTGGCGCCCAGCGCAAGCGCCAGGGCCGAGCTGGACCACGACTCCCCATCGGCCAGGCAGGCGAGCACAGCGGCGTATGGTTCGTCCACCGGTTGCGCCAGTACAGCAACTTCGCGCGCGTCATGCGGCGCAAGCGCAAAGCCTTGCCGCGTGGCCTGGATGCCAGCGAGCCCCGTCAGCGCAGTGCGCAATCGGCCGATCTCGACGCGCAGGCGCACGCGATGCGTATCGTCGGCATGCCGGGTGCGAAATGCCTGGGCGATCAGGGTGTCCCTCGAGACATCCGCCGGCCAGGCCTGCGCCAGTAGCCTCGCCAGCGTGAACAACACCGGGCGCGTCGCAAGCGACACAACCGTATCTGCACGACGCACGGCCAGGCGGCACGCATCGACCACCAGCGTATCGGACGCGAATAGCGCCTCCACGTCAGCAAGCCGCAAGACACGTTCTTCGCCGTGCGCGATCAACCGTGCCGCCGGTGCATGCAAGGCGAGAGCGGCGCGCTCGACTTCCGCGGTCAAGGTCGGGATACCGGCTTCGCGCGCGGCATGGGCTGCGTTGGTCAGCGCCTGCCGGGCAGCGGCCGTTTGCAGCCGGCGCATGGCAATGCCTGCGATGACCAGTGCATGCGCCGCGCGCAGAGGTGCCGGCAAGCGCGCCGGTGTCAGCGCCGCCAACGCACGTTCGGCATCGTCCAGTCGGCCGATGAGCAGCTGTTTGCGGATATCCAGATACCGCGCATGGGCGGCGTTGACGTGATCGCCGTGTGCTTCGAGCGTGGCGCGTGCGGTGTCCAGTGTCTTGGCTGGCCAGCTCAGATCACGCGAGGCGAGGGCGATTTCGGCTTCCGCGACGACGCAGCGCGCGCGTGCCAGCGCCTCTTTTGCGCCGAATGCACGGGCGGCGCGGCGCAGCAGAAACTTGGCGCGGGCGAGGTCGCCAAGCTGTGCCATGGCGATGCCGCGTAGCGCGAGCGCCGGTGCATCGTCGCGCAGGGCAACGCGGTTCAACGCGCCAAATGGGTCACCGGCCGCGAGTGCGCGCGCGGCCGCCGTGATCAGTGAATCCATCGGAATCCCGCCACACTTGTCACTCCCGCCGTTTGAGGTCGGCGCCTAATCTAGCACGACCCATCAACCGAATTTCCCTCGACATGGAGGCAAACATGAGTGCAGTGCACCCCATCGGAACCCGCGACGCCTGGCTGGCGGAACGGCTGGAATTGCTCAAGGCAGAAAAGGAACTCACCCGCCGCAGCGACGAGCTGGCACGCCGCCGCCAAGCGCTGCCGTGGGTCCGTGTTGACAAGCACTATCGCTTCGACACAGAGGCCGGCAGTGCGTCGCTGGCCGATCTGTTTGGCGGGCGCTCGCAGTTGCTGGTGTATCACTTCATGTTCGGCCCCGACTACAAGGCGGGCTGCCCATCGTGCTCGATGATTGCCGACGGTTTTGACGGCTTCGTCACGCATCTGGCCAACCACGATGTCACGCTGATGGCGGTGTCGCGTGGGCCGCTGGCGAAGCTGCTGGCGTATCGCAAGCGCATGGGATGGACCTTCCCATGGGCGTCGTCAGTGGGGAGCGATTTCAACTACGACTTCAATGTCTCCATCACGGAAGATCAGCAGCGCGCGGGCAGCGCCGACTACAACTACGTGCGCGGCAGCCACGTGATGGACGCATCGGATCTACCCGAACCCGTGCAGCAGTTCGCGAGCATGTGTGGCACGGATGCGCCCACCTACGTGCGCGACCGGCCCGGCATGAGCGCGTTTGTGCTGGAGGATGGCGTCGTGTACCACACGTATTCCACCTATGCGCGTGGGCTGGATGGTTTGTGGGGCGCGTATCAATGGCTCGATCGCGCGCCGCTCGGTCGCAATGAAGCGGGTGTCTGGTGGCGCCGCCATGATGAGTACGCCCAGCAGCGGTGAGTTGCCGCGCGCGCATGCCGCGTCCGAGGGCGGCTTTCTGACCGCCTGGGCGCTGCTGTTCATCGCCAGCGCGGTGGCCACGGTTGCGTGGAGCCGCGCCATGCCCACCATGACGCCAATGCCAATGGGCTGGATGCCGATGTGCGGTCAGACGTGGTGGTCGTTCGCCATGTCATTCATCGGCATGTGGACGGTGATGATGGTGGCGATGATGTTGCCGTCCCTGCTGCCGATGCTGCTGCGTTACCGCGCGGAGCTGCGTGCCACGGGCTCAGCCAACCTGGGCACGCTGACGGCGTTGGCCGCGACCGGGTACTTCGTGATTTGGACGGCGATCGGTGTCGCGGTCTTTGCGCTGAGTGTTGGGCTGGCGGCCGTGGAAACCACATGGCCAGTGCTGTTGCGTGCTGCGTCTGTGACAGCAGGCGTCATTGTTCTTGCCGCGGGTGTCCTGCAGTGCAGTGTGTGGAAGGTGCGTCAGCTTGCACGTTGCCGGGAGGTGCCACGGTTGAGCAGCACATCTCGCATCAAGATGGGCACGGCGTGGCAATACGGCTTGCGCATGGGGTTGCGCTGTGTGCGTTCCTGCCTGGGCCTGACGGCAATTCTCCTGATGGCGGGCGCGATGGACCTGCGCGCCATGGCTGTCGTGTCTGCGGCGATGACGCTTGAGCGCCTCGCCCCGCATGGCGAGGTTGTGGCGCGCGGCATTGGTGCGATTGCCATCGCGGGCGGGTTGCTCCTGATGCTCCGTAGCGCTGTTCTTACATGACGGCGCCAAGCTGCCACGGTACAAACTCGTTGTCGCCCAGACCGTTGAGTTCGCTTTTGGTGCGGGTGCCCGATGCCGTGTCGAGCATCAGCTGGAACAGCGCTTCACTGGCTTGCGCAATGCTGAGGCGGCCATCGACGATGCCGCCGCAGTCGTAGTCCATGTCGAGTTCCATGTGCCGGAAGAGCGTGCTGTTGGTGGCGAGCTTTAATGACGGCACCGGCTTGCAGCCGTAAGTAGACCCACGGCCGGTGGTGAAGCAGATCAGGTTGGCGCCGCCCGCCACTTGGCCGGTGGCGGAGACGGGGTCGTAGCCGGGCGTATCCATGAAGACAAGGCCGTGCGCTTGCACCGGCTGGGCGTATTCGTAGACGGCCATCAGCCCGCTGCTGCCGCCCTTGGCGACCGCGCCGAGGGATTTTTCGAGGATGGTCGTCACGCCGCCAGCCTTGTTGCCGGGCGATGGGTTGTTGTTCATGTCGGCGCCCAGCGTGCGGGTGTAGTGCTCCCACCAGGCCAATCGGGCCATCAACGCATCGGCAACGGCGGGTGTGGCGGCGCGTGCGGTCAACAAGTGCTCGGCGCCGTAGATCTCGGGCGTTTCAGAGAGCACCGCCGTGCCTCCGTGGCGCACCAGTAAATCCACCGCCGCGCCCAGCGCTGGGTTGGCACTGATGCCGGAGTAGCCGTCCGATCCGCCGCATTGCAGCCCCACCGTCAGGTGGCTTGCCGGGACGGTGCTGCGTTTCGCCTGGTTGGCGATCGGCAGCATGTCGCGCAGCATGGCCAGGCCTGCCGCAATCGCCTCGCGTGTGCCGCCTTCTTCTTGGATCGTCAGCGAAGCGAACAAGCCCGGCGCGCGTGCCCCCAGCATCTGCACGAGCGGCGCCACTTGGTTGACTTCGCAACCCAGGCCAACAATCAGCACACCGGCAAAGTTGGGATGGTCGGCATAGCCGCGCAGCGTGCGTTGCAGCAGCGCAAGCCCCTCGCCGTTACCTGCCATGCCGCAGCCGCTGCCGTGCGTGATGGCGACCACGCCATCCACGTTCGGAAACACGGCCGCCTCCGCCTGCGCCGCTTGCACGATATGCCGGCACACGGTGGCCGAGCAGTTCACGCTGGCAATGACGCCGATGAAATTGCGTGTGCCGACGCGGCCGTCCGCGCGTACGTACCCTTCGAACGTGGCCGGTGCATCCACGGGCACGGTGGCGCGGTAGGCGTGGCCCACGGTGTGCTCGGCGGCGGAATCGATCATGCCGACGTTGTGCACGTGAACGTGCTCGCCCGCGCGGATGGGGGCTGTCGCCACCCCGATGATCTGCCCGTACTTGTGGACGGGCTGCCCCACTGCGATGTCGCGTAGCGCGATCTTGTGGCCGGCGGGAATGGGTGCAAGGGTGGTCAGCGCGGTGCCAAGCACTGTGCCGGGCTCCAGCGCGACACGCGCGACGGCCACGTCGTCATCGGGAGCCAGGAGGATGAGTGAAGCGTGGGACATGGTGCTCTGTGGGTTCAATTGGGATGGGCCAACGCGGCGTCCAGGCGTGGCTGGGCGATGTTCAGGCCCAGTTGCCGCGTCAACGCGACGATGGGCGCCAGGCGCCGCTGCTTCTTCTGCGCATGGTTTTGCGCGATGTCTGCCAGGCGGTGGGCGAGGTAAGGGTTCTGCAACCGTTCTCGCAGTGAGACGAGATAGGCCTCTGCGGCGTCGTGCTTGCCCAGGGCGGTGAACACGGGGACGATCTCTTCGTGCCACAGGCCTTCCAGTTCTGGTCGCAGGTGCGCATGTTCCATGGCTTGGGCGACAGTCAGATCGGCGGGCAGAGCGTCTTCGCGCCAACGCTCGGCCAGGAATGTGTGGCCTGCATTGAGCAGAAAGAGCTTGAGTCGCTCGTGGTGCTCGAGCTCATCTGTCAGCACGATGGCCGGATGCGTGCAGGGCAGCACCAGCCTGGGTCGGCGCTCGATGGCCCACAGCGCGTACGGTTCGGCCACGGCGCCCACAGGGTGCAGCGCCTCAGAGACGATGCGGTCCACCAGGGAGTTGGCCCACACGCAATGCGTGCGCAGCCAGTCGACGAAGGCGGCAGGCAGCGCCCATTGCTCGGCCAGTGCGCAGACGGTGGCGCATAGGGTGTCGCCGTTACGCTCGATCAGTTCGCACGGAAATAGCGACAAGGGCGCCTGAGGGTTGCGCAGCCAGCGGCCATGCAGCAGCACCACCAGCTTGGCGGGGAAGCTGCGCGGCACCTGCGATGGCGCTTGCAGCAAGCGGGCATCATCGCGCGGGTCGAGTTGGTAGCCCTGATCCGCCGTGTTGGACACCACGACCTGCACGTGTGTCGCCATCAGTTCGCGCAGCTGTTGCCAATCTGCATCGGCTTGCAACGCACGCTGCACGGCGCGGCAGGTCATGGTGTGGTCGACGGGGGCGCCATTTTGCAGGCCGCGAATGCGCACCGGATACCCGTCACCGCTGGCAAGCGCGGTGACCCGCGCAGCGCTTGCGGGGTTGGCGGTGGTCTGCACCACGGTGATGCCGCCCAGCGCGTGCCCTGCGTCAAGTGCCTCCGACACGAACAAGTCGATGTGAGCCTGCAGAAAGCGGCTGGTGCCGAACTGGAGGATCGGCTCGCGGATCGGTTCAAGCATGCGCTCAGCACTCCACGATGGCTTTCACCACGCCCGCGGCCGGGTCGAGCAGTGTCTTGAAGCGCTCGGGCACATCGGCCAGCGGCATGCGGTGGGTGTTGAGCGCGGCAGGAATCTGGCCCGCACGCATGGCGTCCAGCACGGTCTCGAAATCTTCCGTGGTGGCGTTGCGGCTGGCGAGCAGGGTGGTCTCGCGTTTGTGGAATTCAGGGTCGGAAAACGAGAGATTGGCCGCCACCACCGAGATCAGCACATACGTGCCGGCATGCGCCACGAAGCGTAAGCCGCGCTCCATCGCCTTCGGGTTGCCGGTGGCATCGAACACGACGTCGAAGAACTCATTGCCCGTGAGTGCGGCGAGTTGGGCTTCGTCGGTCTCACCCAGCGCGACGCAGGCATCCACACCGAGTTGTTCGGCCGCGAAGGCGAGGCGGTCCGCGCGCGAATCCAGCGCAGTCACAGTCGCGCCGCGCAGCTTGGCAAAGATCATGGCCGCCATGCCGATGGGGCCTGCGCCGACCACCAGCACCCGCTGCCCACCTTTCACCTGTGCACGACGCACCGCATGCGCACCAATGGCGAGGAACTCCACCATCGCAGCCTGATCCAGGCTCACGCCCTCCGCTTTATGCACGAAGGCTTGCGGCACGCTCAGGTATTCGGTGAAAGCCCCATCGCGATGCACCCCCAGCACCTGGATGTTGACGCAACAATTGGTGCGCCCCTGCCGACAGGCTACGCAGTGCCCGCATGACAGATACGGCATCACGTAAACAACGTCGCCCTTGGCGAGCGCGCTGCCGACCGGTGCCTGTTCGACGATGCCCGATAGCTCATGCCCCATCACGCGCGGATAGCTCAGGTAAGGCTGGTTGCCCGTGAAGATGTGCAGGTCGGTGCCACACACGCCCACGCGTTTGACGCGCAGCAGCACCTCGCCATCGGCAGGGGTGGGAACGGGCCGGTCCAGCGCGCGCAAGGTGCCCGGGGTTTCGCAGACGACCGTCAGCATGAGGTGGCCCCGACAAGAGAGATACCGCCGGTGTTTGCGTGATCGGGCTGCTGAGAGGGACGGGCATGCGCACGCGGCAAATGCAAATGGTGCAAACGGTGAGTCACCTTGCGGGTCTCCTTGAGTGAGGGGGACAGGGTGATCTGCACGCATGCCAGCGTAAGCGGCCGCGTTAAATTGGCCTGTCCATTTGGTCAGGCCAATTTAACATCTTGAGGGAAAATTCTTGATGGGGGAAACCCTGATGCTGAAAATCGCTTGTTTTCAGGGGTGAAAAAGTAAGGTGGCGTCGGATTTGGTCAGGCCGATTGTGGCGGGGTGCAGGTGTCAGGGCGTGTTGTCTTGCTGAATGGCGCCGGCAATCCAGCGCTCTTCCGATGCGCGTAGGTGGGCGCGCATGGCGGTTTGCGCGGCAATCGGGTCGCCTGCCTGCAGTGCCCGCAGGATCTCTTCATGTTCGCGCACCGCCGCATGCCAGCTCGATTCGCCCTCCGCATGGTCGCGGATGGCCGCAGCAATCGGGTCGTGACGGCTATCGAACAACTCGGCGACAAAGCGACTCAGCACCGAATTGCCCGCAGTTTCTGCGATGAGCATGTGGAACTGGCGATCGGCATCGGTGGGGGATTTGCCTGCCTGGGCGAGCCGGCGCATGCGGTCGACGGTGCGCTGCAGCTTGTCGAGCGTGGCCGCCGTCAGCCGGCCGGTGGCCAGCGTGACGACATCGCCCTCAAGGATGGCGCGGGCCTGCATCAGCTCCGTGGGGCTTTCGCCCAGCGACGGAATGGCGGCGCTTTCGCTTGCAGCGCTTGCGTCTTGCACGTACACGCCAGAACCCATGCGGATCTCGACCTGGCCGCCAATCTCCAGTGCGATCAGCGCCTCGCGCAGCGAGGGGCGAGACACGCCAAGCGTTTGTGCCAGTTCGCGCTCCGGTGGCAGGCGCGTGCCTGGAGCAAGCTTCTCCTGCTGGATCAGCGCGAGGATCTGTGCGGCCACAGATTGGTAAAGCCGCTTGGGCTCAGTCTGCTTCATTTGGGTGCGGTTTGAGTGCGGGCATGGCCCCGCATGGGTGCGCGTCGAGTCTAGCATGAGCCCCACAAGCCATTGTGTAGTCTGGCGTCAGCAACATTTCAGGGTTTGCACTAGTGGTCAGGCAAGTTGGTTATAAGTGATATTGGCTTGACCAAAAAATGCTTGGCCGAATCCGAATGCGCTGAACTGGACTTACCAGTGCGTCGAGCGGAAGATCGGAGCCTCGCAAGATAACGGAGACCACGGATGCCCCCTGCCGATGCCGTGCCTGCGCACGCAAGCAGCGCCAGACTGTCGATGCCGCAAGAGATCCTGCGATTGCAGCGCATCGGCAAACGCTTTCCCGGCGTGGTTGCGCTGGATGGCGTGGATCTGGATCTGCGTGCGGGCGAAGTCCATGCCATCTGTGGCGAGAACGGTGCCGGCAAATCCACGCTGATGAAGATCATCAGCGGCCAGTACACGGCAGATGATGGCGTCATCTCCTATCGGGGTGAGGCGGTGCGGTTCACCTCCACCTCCGAAGCGCAGGCGGCCGGCATCGCGATCATCCACCAGGAGCTGAACCTCGTGCCGCACCTGTCGGTGGCGGAGAACATCTTCCTGGCGCGTGAACCCAAGCGCGGCCCGTTCATCGACTACCGCAAGCTCAACACCAACGCGCACAGCTATTTGCAGCGGATCGGACTAGCGGTGGAGCCCACTACGCTGGTCAGCACGCTCTCCATTGCGCAGCAACAGATGGTGGAGATCGCCAAGGCGCTGTCGCTCAACGCGCGCGTGCTGATCATGGACGAGCCCACGTCTTCGCTCACGGAATCCGAAACCGTTCAGCTGTTTCGCATCATCAAGGAGCTGCGCGCGGATGGCGTGGCGATTCTGTATATCTCGCATCGGCTGGACGAGATGGCGGAGATCGTCGATCGCGTGACGGTGCTGCGCGACGGCCGCCATATCGCCACGAGCGATTTTGCTTCCACCAGCATCAACGAGATCGTCGCGCGAATGGTGGGCCGTTCGCTCGACGACGTGTTTCCCGCGCGCCAATCGGTGCCGACCGACGAAGTCTTGCTGCGCGTGAATGCGCTGAGCCGGGCAGGCGTCTTCGGCCCCGTGTCGTTCGAGCTGCGCAAGGGCGAGATTCTTGGCTTTGCCGGTTTGATGGGCGCAGGCCGCACGGAGGTGGCGCGCGCCATTTTCGGTGCCGAACGGCTCGATTCCGGATCGATCATGCTGGGCGACACGCCGGTGACGATCCGCTCGCCGCGCGAGGCGATCCGGCAGGGCATCGCCTATTTGTCGGAAGACCGAAAGAAGGACGGGCTGGCGCTGTCGATGCCCGTGGCCGTGAATATCACACTGGCCAATGTGCGGGCGATTTCGTCGCACGGCTTCCTGCGCTTTTCCGAAGAGACTGCCGTGGCCCAGCGCTACGTGCGCGAGCTCAACATCCGCACGCCCACGGTGGGGCAGACCGTGCGCAATCTCTCGGGCGGTAATCAACAAAAGATCGTGATCGGCAAGTGGCTGTATCGCGGTTCACGCATCCTGTTTTTTGATGAGCCGACGCGCGGCATCGACGTGGGGGCGAAGTACGCCATCTACGGGTTGATGGATCAACTGGCGGCGGACGGCGTGGGTGTTGTGCTGATCAGCTCGGAGTTGCCAGAGCTGCTGGGCATGACTGATCGCATCGCCGTTTTTCATGAAGGCCGGATCACCGCCGTCCTGGAAACGCGGAACACGAACCAGGAAGAGATTCTGCATTACGCATCAGGACGAACCCATGCTTGAAATGACATCAGATCAGCCGCAGGCCGTGAAATCGCAGCGCAAGCAACACCATCGTGACTTGATCCAAAAGTTTGCCGCGCTGGGCAGCCTGGTGGCGCTTGTGATTGCGTTTTCTGCAACCAGTGCGGCGTTCCTCTCCGTCGGCAACTTCATGACCGTCGCGTTGCAGGTCACGTCGATTGCCTACCTTGGCGTGGCGGCCACGTGCGTGATCATCACCGGTGGCATCGACTTGTCGGTGGGCTCGGTGCTGGCACTCTCAGGCGTGGCGGCCGCGTTGCTTGTGAAGATGGGCGTGCCGGTTCCCATTGCGATGCTGGCTGGCGTGCTGGTCGGTGCCATGTGTGGATGGGTCAACGGCATCTGCATCACGAAGATGGGCCTGCCGCCGTTTATCGCCACGCTGGGCATGATGCTGGTGGCGCGCGGCCTGGCGCTGCAGATTACGGGCGCGCGCCCGGTGTCCGGCCTGGGCGATGCCTTTGGCGAACTCGGCAACGGCGCGCTGTTCCGCATCTCGCACATCGGGGCAGACGGCTTTCCGGATACGGTCTTCCCCGGCATTCCTTACCCGGTGGTGATCATGCTGGCGTTGTTCATCGCTGTCTCAGTACTGCTTGCACGTACCTCGCTTGGTCGGCACATCTATGCCGTTGGCTCGAACGCCGAGGCGGCTCGCTTGTCCGGCGTGAACGTGCAGGGCGTGAAGCTGTTCACGTACGTGCTGTCGGGCCTGCTGGCAGGGATGACTGGCTGCGTGCTGATGTCTCGCCTGGTGACGGCGCAACCGAACGAGGGCGTGATGTACGAGCTTGATGCGATTGCCAGTGCCGTCATCGGCGGGACGTCGTTGATGGGCGGTGTCGGAACGGTCTCGGGCACGGCCATCGGCGCGTTCGTGATCGGAGTGTTGCGCAACGGGCTCAACATGAACGGCGTATCCAGTTTCATCCAGCAGATCATCATCGGCGTGGTCATCCTTGGCACCGTCTGGATCGATCAGCTCAGAAACCGCAAGTTGTAAGAGCCGCTAACAAAATTGTCCTGGCTAGGCGTGCCGACGCAGACAGTACATGTAGTACTGAATGTTCGTCACTGCGGGAGGCGCAACGACGCCAGGGCGGTTTTGTTGGCGGCTCTAAGTCGAGCAATTCAAACCAAAACCAAGGAGTGAGACATGAAGAAGTGTTCTGTGCTGGCGGTGGTGGCAGCAACCTGCGCATTGTTCTCTGCCTATGCGCAAGCGGCGGGCGGTGAAATTGCCGTGGTCGTCAAATCGGCCAACTCCAACTTCTGGCAGAACGTCCAGAAAGGCGCCACGGCTGCCATGGCCAATGCGAAGGGCTACACGATGACCTTTCAGGGGCCGGCAGCTGAATCCGCCATTGCCGACGAAGTGAACATGGTCGAGAACGCGGTCAACCGGAAGGTGGCGGGCATTGTGCTTGCGCCGTCCGACCCCGACGCGCTGGTGCCGGCGATGAAGAAAGCGTGGGAGGCACACATTCCCGTGGTGCTGATCGACTCGCTGGTAGCCGATTCGGGCAAGCAGTATTACCAGTCGTTCCTGTCGACCGACAACACCAAGGCCGGCGAACTGTGCGCGAAGGCGATGATCGATGCCGTTGGCCAGACCGGCAAGATCGCCATCATGTCTTACGTGCCGGGTGCGGGGTCGGAGATCGGCCGCGTGGGCGGCTTCAAGAAATACATCGAGGCGCATTCGAAGCTGCAGATCGTTGGGCCGTTCTATTCGCAATCGCAAATGGCAACGGCGCTGAACCAGACGACCGACGTGCTGGCCGCCAATCCTGATTTGAAGGGCATCTTCGGGGCCAACGAGCCGACGGCCGTCGGCATGGGCCGTGCGCTGCAGCAGTCGGGCAAGAGCGGCAAGGTGGCGGCCATCGGCTTTGACGGCAACCAGGACCTGCAGGGCTTTGTGCGGGACGGCACGATCCGTGCAATCGCCGTCCAAAGCTCGTACCAGATGGGCTACAAGGGCATCGAGACCGTCGTCAGCGTGATCGAGAAGAAGCCCGTGCAGAAGCAGGTCGATACCGGCGTGATGATGGTCAACAAGCAGAACCTGGATTCGCCGGAAGCCAAGAACGTTCTGTACTGACGCAGCATCGCAATGAGGGGCATGGCGGAGGTTGTCTACCGCCATGCTGGTGCAGTGTTCTAACCCAATGGCGGATGCGGGCCGGCGCTGACTGGCCCACGTCGGCACGCACACGCAATGAGACTCCAAGGAAAACGCATTCTCGTAACAGCTGCAGGGCAAGGCATTGGCCGGGCCAGCGCGATGATGTTTGCAAAGGAAGGCGCGCAGGTGCTCGCCACCGACGTCAACACAGAAGCGCTGGCCACACTGGCGGATACCGCCGGCATCCGCACCCTGCGCCTGGATGTGACGGACGCCAGCGCCATCGCCGTGCTGGCGCGCGAAGAAGCCGCTTTCGATGCGCTGTTCAACTGCGCGGGCTTCGTGCACCACGGCAGCATCCTCGAATGTTCGGAAGACGATTGGGCGTTCTCGTGGCAGCTCAACGTGACGTCGATGTACCGACTCACACGCGCGCTACTGCCCAAGATGCTGGACAACGGCGGCGCTTCGATCATCAACATGGCCTCCGCCGCATCCAGCGTGAAGGGCGTGCCCAACCGCTTTGTGTATGGCGCCACCAAGGCCGCCGTGATCGGCATGACCAAGGCGATCGCCGCCGATTTTGTGGCGCGCGGCATCCGCTGCAATGCCATCTGCCCCGGTACGGTGGAATCACCTTCGCTGGAGCAGCGCATCGCCACGCAGGCGCAGCAGCAGAACCTGTCCATCGACACCGTTCGTGCGGCGTTCGTTGCGCGCCAGCCGATGGGCCGCGTCGGTACCGCGGACGAGATTGCCGCGCTGGCCACCTATCTGGCTTCGGACGAGTCCCGCTTCACGACCGGCACTTGCTGCGTGATCGACGGCGGCTGGTCCAACTGATTTTTGCTTGATTGCAGTCCACCACGATAACGCCATGAAACTCCTCCGCTACGGCCCCAAGGGCCACGAAAAACCCGGTTTGCTCGATGCGCAAGGGCAAGTGCGCGACCTGTCCGCCGTGATTGACGATGTGGCCGGCGCGGCGCTGCTGCCCGAAAGCCTGGATCGTCTTCGCGCGCTGGACATCAATCGTTTGCCGGTCGTGGATGGCACGCCGCAAGCGGGTCTCCGGCTGGGCGCATGCGTGGGCAACGTCGGCAAGTTCATCTGCATCGGCCTGAACTACTCCGACCACGCCGCCGAAACTGGTGCCGAGGTGCCCGCCGAGCCGGTGGTCTTCAACAAGTGGACGAGTGCCATCAGCGGCCCGGACGACGACGTGGAAATTCCGCGTGATTCGGTCAAGACGGATTGGGAAGTGGAACTCGGCGTTGTGATCGGCAAAGGCGGCCGCTATATCAGCGAGGCCGACGCGCTCTCACACGTGGCGGGCTACTGCGTCATCAACGATGTGTCCGAGCGTGAATACCAGCTCGAACGTGGCGGTACGTGGGACAAGGGCAAGGGCTGCGACACCTTCGGCCCGCTCGGCCCTTGGCTCGTCACCGCCGACGAGGTGCCCGACCCGCAAGCGCTGCATCTGTGGCTGGAGGTGGATGGACACCGTTACCAGAACGGCTCGACGTCGACCATGGTGTTTGGCGTGGCGCATCTCGTGAGCTACCTGAGCCGTTTCATGAGCCTGCAGCCGGGCGACGTGGTTTCCACCGGCACGCCGCCGGGCGTGGGGCTGGGGCAGAAGCCGCCGGTCTATCTGCGCGCCGGCCAGACCATGCGCCTGGGCATCCAGGGCCTGGGCGAGCAGCGCCAGCGCACGGTGAACGCGCAAGGCTGACGGGCAAGCATTCCGCATTCCAGAACACAACACACATGACCATCATCCGATCTCTGCGCGTGCTGGACGTGCGCTTTCCGACTTCGCAGCATCTCGACGGCTCCGACGCAATGAACCCGGACCCGGATTACTCCGCGGCGTACGTGATTCTGGAAACGGATCAGCCGGGCCTGGAGGGGCACGGCCTGACCTTCACCATCGGCCGCGGCAACGAGGTGTGCTGCGCCGCCATTGAGGCGATGCGTCATCTGGTGGAGGGGCTGGACCTCGACTGGATTCGCGAAGACATGGGCCGTTTCTGGCGGCATGTCACATCGGATAGCCAGTTGCGCTGGATCGGCCCGGACAAGGGCGCCATTCACCTGGCAACCGGGGCTGTCGTCAATGCCGCGTGGGACTTGTGGGCCAAGGCGGAGGGCAAGCCCCTGTGGCGTCTGGTGGCCGATTTCACGCCCGAAGAATTCGTGCGCTGCATCGACTTCCGCTACATCACCGATGGCATCACGCCCGACGAAGCATTGGAACTGCTGCGCAAGCAGGCGCCCGGCAAGGCAGCGCGCATCCGCACGCTCGAGGCAGAAGGCTACCCGTGCTACACCACCTCCGCCGGCTGGCTCGGCTATGACGATGACAAGCTGCGCCGCCTTTGCCGCGAGGCTGTAGACAGTGGCTTCCGCCACATCAAGCTCAAGGTGGGGCGCGATCTGAAAGACGACATCCGCCGTGTTTCCATCGCCCGCGAGGTGCTCGGGCCGGACCGCGAACTGATGATCGATGCCAATCAGGTCTGGGAAGTGAGCGAGGCCATCGACTGGGTGCGCGAACTGGGTTTCGCCAAGCCGTGGTTCATTGAAGAGCCTACCAGTCCGGACGATGTGGAGGGCCATCGCGCCGTGCGCAAGGCCATTGCGCCTGTGAAAGTGGCGACGGGCGAGATGTGCCAGAACCGCATCCTCTTCAAGCAGTTCATCATGCGCGGCGCGATTGATGTCGTGCAGATCGATGCGTGCCGCCTGGGTGGCGTGAACGAGATTCTGGCCGTGCTGCTGCTGGCGGCCAAGTACGGCTTGCCGGTGTGTCCGCATGCGGGCGGCGTGGGCCTGTGCGAGTACGTGCAGCATCTGTCGATGATCGATTACATCTGCGTATCCGGCACGCGCGAGGGCCGCGTCGTGGAGTACGTGGACCACCTGCACGAACACTTTGTCGACCCCTGTGTGGTACGCAACGCGGCCTATCTGCCGCCGCAGGCGCCGGGTTTCTCGATCACGATGAAGCCTGCGTCGCTCGAGCAGTACCGCTTCCGGGGCTGAGTCGATGACGACGCTTCGCATCGACGCACATCAGCACTTCTGGCGCTATCGGCCCGAGGCTTACCGATGGATCGGCCCAGGCATGGAAGCGCTGGCGACCGATCGCTTGCCCGCCGATCTGCTGCCCGAATTGCGCGCGCAGCGGCTGGATGCCGCCATTGCCGTACAGGCACGCTGCGAGCGCGAGGAGACAGACTTTCTGCTCGGTCTCGCCAATGCGCACGACTGGATGGTGGGCGTGGTCGGCTGGGAAGACCTGCACGCCACCGATCTGGAGGCGCGCCTGGAAGCACGGAGCGGCGAACACAAACTGGTGGGCTTTCGGCACACGGTGCAGGACGAGCCGGATGTCGAGGCATTTCTGTCGGACCCGGCGTTCGAGCACGGCGTCTCGCTACTGCAGCTTTGGGGCTACACCTACGACGTGCTGGTGTACGGCCATCAACTGAAAGCCGCCGTGGACTTTTGTGGCCGGCAGGACTATCACTGGCTGGTGCTCGACCATCTCGGCAAACCGCCGCTTGAAGCGTTCGAGCGCGAGCCGCAGGCCCTGGCGCGCTGGAGAGCCGCACTGGCGCCGCTCAAGGAGATGCCGCACGTTGTCTGCAAGCTGTCCGGCCTGCTGACCGAAGCCGATTGGCGAAAAGGTGTGACCGTGCGCGATGTGCACCACGCACGGCAATGTCTGGACGTGGCGCTCGATGTATTCGGCCCGCAGCGCGTGATGTTCGGTTCGGATTGGCCTGTCTGTCTGCTGGCCGCGTCGTACGGCACCGTGTACGACGTGCTGCACGTCTGGGCCGAAGAGCGCCTGAGCGCCGCCGAACGCGCCGACCTCTGGGGCGGCACCGCCATCCGCTGCTACAACCTGCAACTCAAGGCTTAAGCCATGGATCTCCATCTGCAAGACAAAGTCGTGATCGTGACGGGTGGGGCGGCCGGTATTGGCGCGGCCATCTCGCTGCAACTGGCCGCTGAGGGCGCCATTCCCGTCATCTGCGGGAAGAGCCCGATGGCCCCGGCGTTCGAGGCCGAATTGATGCGCCGCCAGCCCAAGGCACGCTTCTTCCAGTTCGATCTGGAAGACGAGGTCGACTGTCGCGGCATGGTGGACGAAACGGCGCGCGCGTTCGGCCGCATCGACGGTCTCGTGAACAACGCGGGCGTCAACGACAGCGTGGGTCTGGATGCTGGCCGAGACGCTTTCGTGCGTTCCCTGGAAAAGAACCTGATCCACTACTACGTCATGGCACATCTGTGCCTGCCGCACCTGAAAGCGAGCCGAGGGGCCATCGTCAACATCTCGTCGAAAACGGCGGTGACGGGGCAGGGCAATACGAGCGGGTACACCGCCGCGAAGGGTGCACAACTATCGCTCACACGGGAATGGGCGGCATCGCTGGCCCCGGATGGCGTGCGTGTCAACGCGGTTATTCCCGCCGAGGTGCTGACGCCGCTGTACGAGCGCTGGATCGCCACGTTTGACGATCCGGATGCCAAGCTCGCGGCGATCACGTCCAAGATCCCGCTCGGCCAGCGCATGACCACTGCTGATGAGATTGCCAGCACCACGGTGTTTCTGCTCTCTGCGCAGGCCTCGCACACGACCGGGCAATGGGTGTTCGTCGACGGTGGCTATACGCACCTCGACCGCGCGCTGACGTGAGGCTGCCATGCGTTATTGCCTCGCGCTCGACCTGAAAGACGACGCTGCCCTCATTGCCGAATACGAAGCGCATCACCAGCGCATTTGGCCGGAGGTCGCTCAGCACCTGCGCACGCACGGGGTGACTGGCATGGAGATCTACCGGCTCGGTACACGCATGGTGATGCTCATGGAGACCGACGACGCCATTTACGACGCCGAGCGTATGGCCCACGCCACCGAAACGGACCCAAAGATCCGCGAATGGGAAGCCTTGATGTGGCGGTTTCAAGCCCCCACGCCGTGGACGCCCGCGGGGCAGAAGTGGACGCCAATGACGCGCGTTTTTGATTTGCAGCAGCAGTGAGAGCCCCGGCCGCGGCCGGTATGACACGAGAGAGAGAGGAGACGATAGTGAAGCATCGAGCAACCTGGCCGCTTGCAGCGGCCGTGCTGTGCGCCGCCGCTACTACGGCGCATGCACAGACCAACGTCACGCTGTACGGCCGCGTCGTCAGCGGCATCGACTACCAGAACAACGTTGCCGCCACCGCGACGTCGCCGGGCGGTAGCCTCTGGCGCGCCGCTGACAACCAGTGGGGGACCAGCATGTTCGGGTTCATGGGCAAGGAGGATCTGGGTGGTGGTTTGCAGGCCGTCTTCCGCCTGGAATCCGGCTTTGGCGCTGCCCAGGGCAAAACCAACGGCGATGCGCTCTTCAACCGCCGTTCTTACGTTGGTCTCTCCAGCCCCACCTGGGGCACGCTGACCGCTGGCAAGAACCTCTTCATCAGCAACGACGTCTGGTTCCTCGACCCGACCGGCCAGCAGTTCATTGGCTCGGCCACGCTGGTGCGCGGGCGTAACTGGCCGGGCGCCAACAACATCGTCGAATACCAGAGCCCGACCTGGGGCGGCTTTCAGTTCGGCGTGCAGACCGGCCTGGGCGAACAGCCGGGCTCCTTCACCAACAGCCGCCGCGATGGCGTATCCGCCGTCTACACCGCCGGCCCCGTGGAAGTGCGCGCGATCTATGACGTGATCCGAGACGCCAACGGCAAGTACACCGACATCTTCAATTTCTCCAAGGAAGCCACGGTGGGCGGCACGTTCACCATCGGCAAGGCCAAGCTGTTTGCGGTGTACGAAAACCTCTCCGCGCCCGATGCCCCGGTTGGCGCCCCCACCAAAGCCAACCACTACTGGCTGGGCGTGAACTATGAGTTGACGCCGGCGCTGACGCTGATCGGCGCGGCCTACCGCGTCAACGTGAACCACGGAGGCGGCAACGCCAACCTGTTCATGGCCGGTGCCAACTACAACCTGTCCAAGCGCACGCTGCTGTACGCGAGCGTGGGCACGGTGCAGAACAGCGCCAACGCCAACTTCTCGGTGGAGGCGACCAACAACAATCCGGCGCCGGGCAAGAACCAGTTGGGTGCGTACACCGGCATCGTTCATTCGTTCTGAGCAGCGTGACCTCCTAATCGCAGGGCTCCTGATTTCCTTGTCTCGCCCGCACTTGTGCGGGCTTTTTTTTCGTCAAGACCGCGCAGCGCCGTCGGCTTTGGCGCACGTATTGCTACAACGCGTTGTGCACGTCTGTCGTAAGATGCCGCGATCCAAGCAAGGCCCTCAGAAACATGAACTTCCCGCTGATCCTCAACATCGCCGCCTTTGTCGTCATATTGATGGCGCTGCGCTATTGCGCACATTTGAAGCCGAACTGGAGTCTGGCGAAACGCGTACTGCTGGGCATGGCGCTCGGCATCGTGTTTGGTTTGGCACTGCACCTCATTTACGCTGACGACAGCGCGACGTTCAAGCAGTCGATCGCGTGGTTCAGCATCGTCGGGGGCGGCTACATCCAACTGCTGCAGATGATCGTCATGCCGCTTGTGCTGGTGTCGGTGCTGAACTCAGTGGCCAAGCTGAACAATGCCTCATCGCTGGGCAGGATCAGCCTGCTGACGATCGGCACGCTGTTGCTGACGACGCTGATCTCCGCCCTGGTCGGCGTGTTCGTTACCAATCTGTTTGGCCTGACGGCGCAAGGGCTGGTGCAAGGCGCGCAGGAAACCGCGCGGTTGACCGCCATTCAGGACAACTATGTGGGCAAGGTGGCGGAACTGACGGTGCCGCAGTTGTTGCAGTCCTTCCTGCCGAAGAATCCGTTTGCCGAGCTGACCGGCGCCAAGCCCACCTCCATCATCAGTGTGGTGATCTTTGCGGCGTTTCTGGGCGTGGCGGCGCTGCATCTGCTCAAAGATGACGCGGCAAAGGGCGAGCGTGTGCTCGTCGCCATCGATACCGCGCAGGCTTGGGTGATGAAGCTGGTGCGCCTTGTCATCCGCCTGACGCCCTATGGTGTGCTGGCGCTGATGACCAACGTGGTAGCCACATCGAACGCGCAGGACATCATTAAGCTCGGCAGCTTCGTTGTGGCCTCGTATCTGGGGCTGGCGATCATGTTTGGCGTGCATGCCGCGCTGCTGACGTTCAATGGCATCAACCCGATTCGCTTCTTCCGCAAGGTCTGGCCGGCGCTGTCCTTTGCGTTTACGAGCCGGTCGAGCGCCGCGACCATTCCGCTGAGCATCGAGGCACAGACACGCCGCATCGGCGTGCCGGAGTCGATCGCCAGCTTTGCTGCATCGTTTGGCACCACGATTGGCCAGAACGGTTGCGCGGGCTTGTATCCCGCCATGCTGGCCGTGATGGTGGCGCCGACGGTCGGCATCAATCCGCTGGACACCACATGGATCGCCACGCTGGTCGCCATCGTTACCCTCAGCTCGGTCGGCGTGGCCGGCGTGGGCGGTGGTGCCACCTTTGCCGCGTTGATCGTGCTGCCGGCGATGGGGCTGCCGGTGACGCTCGTGGCGCTGCTAATCTCCATCGAACCGTTGATCGACATGGGTCGCACTGCGCTCAACGTCAATGGCTCGATGACCGCCGGGACAATTACCAGCCAGCTGCTGCGACAAACCGATCGGCGTGTCTTCGACGCCGAGGAGGAATCGGAACTGGCGCATCGCTGATTGGCGATACGCAAAGAAAATTGCCGGCCTTATGGTCGGCATTCCTCTTTGAACGCTTCAAATGAAAAAGCGCCAACCAACTCGGCCGGCGCTTTCGGTCCCGCAGGGATGCGTCAGCCGACGTTCGGCCCGGTCGGGATGAAGTCGACGACGACGTCGGGAACCGTGACTACTTTGCCGGCATTGAAGCCGAACTTCTTGAAGGTTTCGGGGTTGGGAATCCAAAGCTTCTGGCCGTTGGTCACGAGGTAGGTCTGTGGGTGGCTGCCTTTGGCCAAGACGGCTCCATTGGTCAGGGCCGGGCCTTGCGGCACGTTGTCGACCAGATAGTCGCTCACGAGGATGCCGTCCCAGGAGGCGAACAGGTTCGTATACGTTGCCTGGTTGGGAATCCAGCGTAGGTGGCCATGGAGGATCAGATAGACCGGACCGGAATTACTGGCCTTGACCCGTTCTCCGTCGTACTTCGTCCAGTCGTTGGCAGCCAATGCCTGCTGTGCTTGGCTTTCAGTTGCATGCACGCGTTCAGCAAGAGATTGTTCCGTCATTGTCGCGCCTCGCTTAATAGGGTTGTCCTGGAATGTGGGTGCCAAGGAATCAATGTACTTGGCCGGGTCATTATATTTTTGAGAGGATTTCTCGCCTCACTATCTTGAACTAATCATTATTCGATTAGTGTGGCTGTTTCCGGTTAATCGGCACCTTTGGCGGGGAGGGCGGGCAATGTGGGGGCGGGAGGGCAGCCGTGCTTTTGACCAACCTGTTGATTTTTCAATGTATACACTGATGAGTGCTGGCAGCCTGGAAGGGATGATGATCAATGTTGCATAAGCCTTTCAGGTGATTTGTGACATTTTTTTTGGTCTGCTTTCAATAAAATTAATTGGCACTTGGTCAGTGTCCATGGGCGGCGCAAAATCAAGTTATTTGCATTGGATATTTTTGATGATCAGTGAGGTCCTTATTTAATTATTATGATTTTGCAGGCGGCTGCATATCTGTCGGCTGATGCAATAGGTTCAGCGTGTTTTTTCCGAGGCCGCATGCGCAAGCGTGCGGAGGATCTCCATAAAGGTATCGGCTAATTCAGTGGGTGCGACGGCGCTGCGGCGCAGCAAGCCAACGGGCTCCCCAGTGCCGGGAGTCGGCAGGTTGAGGCGGATGAGCCTGCCTTGTAACAAATCGTCTTGGGCGGCACGCTCTGGCGTGATCCATATCGCATCCGAACGGCGAGTCAGCAGCCGCGCGACCGACACTGATAGTGTTTCCGTCACACCCGCCGGCAGCCGCAGGCCGTGGGTCTGGAACAGGGTATCGGTGTGATGGCGTGGTACGGTGCCGGCCGTAGCAATGACAAGCGGATAGTCGAGCACCGCCTGCAGAGATGTCACATCGTTTGCAGACGAGGCCAGTGGATGCTGCGGCCGTACGACCAGCGCAAGCGCTTCCGCATACAGCAGCTCAAACGACAATCCCTGCATCATCGTCGGCTCGGCCATGCGCCCAATGATGAAATCAAGCTCGCCTGCGTTGAGCGCGGAAAGCAATTCGATATTGGTGCCGGTGCGCAGCCGCACGCCGGCATGCGGGCGCTGCGCATGCAATTGGGCAATCGCCTGAGGCAGCAGGCTGCTGGCCACGGTGGGCAGGGCGCCGACGTGCACGACAGGCGCAGACGCATCCCCTGAGCCCATTAGCGCGGCCGTGGCGGACTCCAATGCCTGCGTCACCCCCACGGCGTGCCGCAGGAATTGTTCGCCGGCTGCCGTCAAGCGTGCGCCGTGGCGGCCACGCTCCACGAGTTGCACGCCGGCCAGTGCTTCCAGTTCACCCAGGGTTTTGGAGACCGCCGGCTGGCTCAGATGCAGACGCTCGGCGGCGCGCCGCAGGTTGCGCTCCTGCGCGATCGCTACAAAACAGCTCAGGTGGCGGAAGCGGATGCGCGAGGGGAGTTCGCCGGAAAAAGCACTTTCCATAACTTATGGTTATTGAATCGTCGATCAGAAGTCAATTTACTTCACTTTTTGGCGGAGATACAGTCCAACCCACGAGTTCAATAGGAGACGCCCCATGACCTTGCCCCTTTCCGGCACTGGCGAATTCGCTCAGCGCGACACCGCGCAGCATCCGCCCGCATTGACCCCCGGCTACAAGACCAGCGTGCTGCGCTCCCCGCGCAAGGCGCTCATCTCCACGCTCAACACGCTGTCGGAAACCACCGCACCGGTGTTCACCGCCGATGATCTCGGCCCGCTCGACAACGACCTCATCCTTAACTACGCCAAAGACGGCCTGCCGATCGGCGAGCGCATCATCGTGCATGGCTATGTGCGCGACGAGTTCGGCCGCCCGGTGCCGAACGCGCTGGTCGAGGTGTGGCAGGCCAACGCCGGCGGACGCTACCGCCACAAGAACGACCGTTACCTCGCGCCCATTGATCCGAACTTCGGCGGCTGCGGCCGCATGCTGACGGACGCCAACGGCTACTACGTCTATCGCACCGTCAGGCCGGGCGCGTACCCCTGGCGTAATAGCGTCAACGACTGGCGCCCGGCGCATATCCATTACTCGCTGTCGGGCGACGGCTGGGCGCAGCGCCTGATCACGCAGATGTACTTTGAAGGCGACCCGATGATCGCGCAGTGTCCGATCATCAAGACCATCCCCAGCGAAGAGCAGGTGCGCGGCTTGATTGCGCTGCTCGATACGGCCAACCACGTGCCGCTCGATTCGCGCTGCTACCGCTTTGACATCACGCTGCGCGGCCGCCGCGCCACGCATTTCGAGAACGCTGTCCCAGCCCAAGGAGCCAAGTGATGACGACGACCACGCTTCAAGCATCGCTGGAACGCGCCCAGGCAGGGACTGCCACCACAACGCCGCCGTTTGCACACTTCAACGAAACAGCCTCGCAGACCGGCGGCCCGTACGTGCACATTGGCCTTGCGCCGCGCCAGGCCGGCTTCGACATCTATGAAAAAGAGTTCGGCAATGTGCTGACTACGCCGGCCACGCGCGGCGAGCGTATCGCGCTGGAAGGGCGTGTCTACGATGGCTCCGGCTCGCTGCTGCGCGATGTGCTGATCGAGATCTGGCAAGCCAATGCAGATGGCAAGTATGCGCATCCGGCCGATCGGCAAGACAAGCCGGTCGACCCCGCCTTCCGTGGCTGGGGCCGCGCTGGTGCCGATTTCGACACGGGTGTCTACCGCTTCGAGACCATCAAGCCGGGCGCTGTGGCGGGGCGCGGAAACGCCGTGCAGGCACCGCATATCTGCATGGTGCTGTTTGCGCGCGGCATCAACCTGGGGCTGCACACACGTGTGTATTTCAGCGATGAGGAGGCCGCCAATGGCAACGACCCCGTGCTCAACGGCATCGAGTGGGAAGTGCGCCGCAAGACGCTGATCGCCCAACGCAGCGAGCGCAATGGCGAGGTGGTCTACACCTTCGATGTGCGCCTGCAAGACACGCCCGATGGCGGCGCGGAGACGGTGTTCTTCGACATCTGATCGCAACGTCACACCGGAAAAATGCAACGCCCGGCGGAGTCATCTGCCGGGCGTTGTTTTTTTTTGCGCGTGCAGCAAGACCGCAGCGAAACGTCATGTGGGCGTCGATAATGGCCGGATTCCCCACCCGCCGCCTGCCACCTTCCCGTGACCCAACTCACGCTTCCCGGATTCGAAGCCACCCCGCAGTTGCCTGCGCATCGCCTGTTTCTGGCCGTGAAGCCCGATGCGGATACCGCGCAACGTATCGCTCGCCTGATCGAGCAATTGCGGCCCGTGGTGGGTTTCAAGGGCAAGGCGCTGCGTGCCGAACGTTTGCATGTCACGCTCCACCATGTGGGGGATTTCGTTCAACCGCCGCCGGATGACCTTGTTGCGAGAGTACGTGCCGCGGCAGGAGGGCTCGTGCTGCCCGCGTTCGATGCCTCGTTCAACCAGGTCGTGAGCTTTCATGGCCGGCGCGATCACCGGCCATTCGTGCTGCTGGGCGATGAGGGCGTGACCGGCCTGATGGCGTTTCAGGCGGCCCTGGGCGACGTGTTATTGCGGGCCGGCGTGCCGGTGCCGCGCGGTCATTTCAAGCCGCACATCACACTGCTGTATGACCGTGGTGGTTTTGCGCCCAAGCCGGTTGAGCCTATCACCTGGACGGTGCGGGAGTTCGTCTTGATCCATAGCTGGCTGGGCAAGACGCGGTATGACGAACTCGGCCGCTGGGCGCTCAGGGGCTGAGGCGCGTTCTTTCTATGCGCAGCCGTCCGGCCCGCAGATGGGGCCATTGGCTTCACCCACCGCATCCACTGGAGCGGGCGCGCCAACATGTTGTGCGAGCGCCTGTGCCCATTGATCGGGGCGACCCAACCACGGGCCGATATCGATCATGCCGATGCGGCCATCCGCATCTTCCAGCGCAAACGTCGGGAAACCTTGGCCACCCACGCGGTCGAGCCATTGCCGGCTCGCCGCAATGTGCTGCTGCGTGAGCGCACCGGTTTGCCGCGCGTATTCCGCATCGAAGGCTTCGGGTGACAGGCCGATCTCGGCCGCCAATTCACGCAGCACGGCCACGTCGGCAATGCGTCGGCCTTCTTCATAGTGCGCACGCTGGATGCGGTGGGTCATGTCCAGCCCGCGCCCACCGAGTGCCTCGGCGGCCAACGCAGCGGTGATGGGCGGCTCTGAGTCCATCACGGCCGTCGTATCGCGCAGCAGGCCATCGAAGTACGGCTCGCCGAAGGGTTGGCCGGTCAGGCTCGCAATGCGGTGGTCGTGCGGCATGACGTAGTCGCGCCATTGCGGTGTCACCGCACGGCGGTTCGCGCCGGCCAGCATGCCGCCGCCGTGGAAGGCGATTTGCAGGCTCGGCACCTTGCGGGCGGCCTCCACCAGCGGCGCGGCACCGTAGCACCAGCCGCACAGCGGGTCGAAGATGTAATGCAGCGTTGTCATGCGCTTGTCCTTGTGTCTGTCCGAATTATTGCGGCCACTTCATTTCGCCCTTGATGACTTTGGCGCTCAATTCCAGCGATGCATCGCCGCCCAGCGTCGGGTAGGCGGTCTTCATGGCCTTGGCCAGTTCCGCCGAGTTGTTGGCTTTGGCAGCTTGCAGCTCAAACGTCTTCAGGTAATCGGCCGTAAAGCGTACTGCGTCCAGCCCCTTGGGACTGTCGCCGGAGAAGTGCCCGGGCACCACCGTTGTGGGCTTGAGCGTGGTGATGCTGTCCAGCGTCTGCAGCCAGCCGAGGCGTGACTCGCGCGTTTGCGTGTCCGCTACCCAGACATGATCGCCGTTAAAGACCACCACGCCGCCGGCTACGGTCTTCAGCGACGGGATCCACAGATACGTGCGCGCTGGGTTCGGGCCGTTCAACCCCTTGATCTCGATCGTGCGGCCGTCGAGCGTCAGATGATCGGCGTGCAGCACCTCCGGCAGCACGAGCGACTGGGGCGCATTGTCCTTCAGGATCGGGCCCCAGTAGGCCAGCTTGCCTTGCATTGACGCCTGGATGGCGGCCACCGTCTGCGGCGTCGCCACGATTTTCGCGTTGGGGAAGGCGGCGCGGATGACGTCGAGCCCGAAGTAGTAATCCGGGTCACTGTGGCTGATGTAGACCGTGGTCAGGCGCTTGCCGCTGGCCTTGAGCTTCTGCACCAGCGCTTGCGCGTCGCTGCGCTGGAATTGCGCGTCGATCAGGATCGCCTCGTGCGCGCCGGTGATGATTTCAGACGAAACCGGGAAGATGCCCTTGTCGCCAGGGTTGTAGACCTCGAGATGCAGCGGCGCGGGCGCGGCGGCGTGTGCAACAACGCCGGCGCTGACAAGGCTGGCGGCGAGCAGGGTGCGGATCAGGGGCATTCGGGTTCTCCGGTCAGGTGAAGGGATTGGAATGCCATCACTGTAGGTTGCTTGATTCGACCGAAAAACCCCATAAGATGCGCATATTTGTTTCACTAATCGATCAAATATGGATCGCGTCAAGGCTGCTGAAGTGTTTGTGGCGATTGTCGAGCGCGGCAGCCTGAGCGCTGCCGCAGAAGGACTCGACATGTCGCGCGCGATGGTCACGCGCTACCTCGCGGAGATGGAGGATTGGTCCGGTGCGCGCCTGCTCCACCGGACCACACGCCGCATCGGGCTGACACCCGCCGGGGAGGCCACGCTGGCACGCTGCCGCCAGATGCTGGAAATCGCCACGCAGATGGCGGTGCCAGAAGGGCCCGAGGCTGAGACTCCACGCGGTCTGCTGCGCATTGCGTGTGCGCAGTCGCTGGCGCAGCAGGTGCTGGGCGCGGCGGTGACGGCGTATCTGCGGCGCTATCCGCAAACCGCGGTCGACCTCGTCGTTGACAACCGCGCCGTCAACCTGGTGGAAGAACGCATCGACCTGGCTGTGCGCATTACCAATGATCTCGATCCGAATCTGATTGCGCGGCCGCTGGGCACGTGCGAGTCCGTCGTGGTGGGGGCGCCGTCGTACCTCGCCGCACATGGCACGCCGCGCCGCCTGGAAGACCTGGCGGTGCACAACTGCCTGACGTATTCGTACTTCGGCAAGAGCCTGTGGAAATTCACGGATGCAAAGTCGGGCGCGCCATCCGATGTGCCGGTGGGCGGCAACCTGAGCGCGAACGAATCGATGGCGCTGTTGGCCGCCGCCAAGGAAGGCGCCGGCATTGCGCTGCAGCCGGTGTTTGCCGCCGCGCCGCTAATCGCGAGCGGGCAGCTTGTGCGCCTGCTGCCGGACTACGCACCGCAGGTGCTGGGTATCCACGGCATCTACAGCTCGCGCAGGCAGATGCCGGCGGCGTTACGGGCGATGCTGGATTTCCTCGTGGAGTGGTTTCGCGCACATCAGGGCGTTGTCTGATATGGCAATCCGCGCACGCTGACTAGAGTGGCGGGCTTTCAAACAGAACGCTCCCCATGAACTACGACGGTATGACCCCCGAGATTGCGCGCGGCCTGCTCGTGCTGCGCGAACGCATTGCGCAGGCAAAAATCCCATCCTCCAAGCTGGATGAAACGCTGAATATCGCCACCTGGAACCTGCGCGAATTCGGCAAGACGCCACGGACCAAGACTGCGCTGTATTACATCGCCGAGATCCTGCGGCAGTTCGACCTGATCGGCGTGCAGGAGGTGCGCGACAACCTGGGCGATCTCAAGCGTGTGCTCGGCATTCTCGGGCCGGATTGGCAAGCGGTGTATTCCGATGCGATCCCCGATGCCGGCGGTAATCGGGAGCGCATGGCCTTTGTCTATGACCGCCGTGCGGTGCGTTTCAGCGGCTTGGCCGCCGAGGCACAGCCGCCGCGCATCAAACGCGGGGTGGAATACCTGTCGGAGATTTCCTGGTGGCGCAGCCCCTATCTGGCGTCGTTCCACGCGGGCAATTTCGATTTTGTCTGCATTGCCGCGCATATCCGCTGGGGCAGCAGCGAGCGTGAGCGTTTGCCAGAGATTGAAGCGCTGGCGCAGTGGGTATCCGACAAAGCAGAGGAGAAGGACGCCGATGGCAAGGACCTCATCGTGATGGGCGATTTCAACATCCCCAGCGAGAAGAGCCCGCTCTTCAAGGCGCTGACCGGCAAGGGTCTGCGCGTGCCCGACAAGCTGCTGCGCAGCACCTTCGGCAGCAATCTGGAGAAGAACAAGCGCTACGACCAGATCCTGCACTTGCCGGAGTACCCCGAAAGCTTCATCAACGCTGGCGGCGTGCTCGATTTCTACCAGGGGGATCACGCGCCGCTGTTTCCGCGCCTGACCAAGCAGGCGATGACGTATCAACTGTCCGACCATCTGCCACTGTGGGTGCAGATCAACACCAACACGGAGGCGCACCTGTTGCGTGAAATGGCGGGCGAGTAGGGTGGGTGAGTCGGGTGGGTGAGTCGGGTGGGGCGTCAGTGCTGGCGCGCAAGGGCTTGATGCACGGCCAGCAGACCCAGCGCCAGTCCGCAAAACACCGCACCTGTGTGAAAGGTGGCAGCCGCGCCCAGCTTGTCCCATAGCAGCCCGGCCAGGGCGCTGGCAACCAGCATGGCAAGCCCGCTCACCAGGTTGAACATGCCGTAGGCCGTGCCGCGGAGATCGGCGGGGGCGGTGTCGGCGACCATGGTGGCCAGCAACCCTTGCGTGATACCCATGTGCACGCCCCCAAGTGCCACGCCCGCAATGACGACGCCCCAGTGGCCGGAAAGGCCGAGCACCACATCGGCTGCAATCAACACCACCAGACTGAGCGCCAACAGCGGGTGGTGGCTCGTACGATCCGACAGTGTGCCGAATGGCGCAGAACGCCCGGGCGTGTGGCGGTGGTCATCGCTGGGCGGTGGTCAAGCGAACGGTGCGAACAGCGCGTTGAGCTTGGCGCCGCTGGCGGCATCCCGCGCAAAGTTGAAGGTGCCCGTGGTCCGCAGTTCTTCCGCAGCGCGCTGGAACGCCCCCATGGCGGCGCGCGCCAGGGCGGCGCCCAGGCTGATGCGCTTGACGCCCAGCTTCGTGAGCTCGGCCACGCTCAGGTTGCCGTCGGCAAAGCCCATCAGCACGTTGAGCGGGCGATCGATTTCGCGTAGCACGGTGGCGATCTCTTCGCGTGTTTTCAGGCCGGGTGCGTAGAGCACGTCTGCGCCAGCGTCCTGGAAGGCCTGCAGGCGGCGGATGGTGTCGGCCAGGTCGTTGCGGCCATGCAGATAGTTTTCAGCGCGGGCCGTGAGCGTGAACGGGAACGGCAGCGAACGCGCAGCTTGCACGGCAGCGCGTATGCGTTCGACGGAAGCTTCCAGCGAATAGATGGGCGCATCGGGGTTGCCTGTCGCGTCTTCGATGGAGCCGCCGACGATGCCCGTGGCACCTGCGAGTCGGATGGTCTCGGCAACGGTTTCCGGGGCGTCGCCAAAGCCGTTTTCCAGGTCGGCCGCCATGGGCAGATCGGTGGAGGCGGCAAGATCGGCCACGTGCGCGAGGATGAGATCGCGGCCGACGCCGTAATCAGGTCGCCCGCGCGAAAAGGCGAAGCCGGCGCTCGTGCTCGTCAGCGCTTCAAAGCCGAGCGCCGCCAGCAGCCGGGCCGAGCCCGGGTCCCACGGGTTGGGGATGACAAAGGTGCCGCTGCGTTCGTGCAGGCTGCGGAAGGTGTGCGCTTTTTCGATCTGAGTCGGCATGGGCGATCCGGGGTGAGGTGGATGAGAGGGGGCTGCAAGGCTGCGACGAAAAAAAGGGGAGCGCCAAAGTCGGCCGCATTACACAGGGAATGCCGCGCACGCTCAAACGTCTTTCATGCAAGCTCGGATGCGCAGGGCGCATGCGACGCCTGGGTTGCCGCTTCCGAACGGATCCACGCAGCCACATCACGAACGTCGCGACGTGGGGCGGTCTCGGATTGGATGAGCCAGTACGCATGCGTGTTCTGCACGCCCGGAGCCGTTGTCGGGACGGTCACCAGGCGACCGTCGGCCAGTAGCGGCGCAATCAACTCCAACCGGCCGAGCGCGATGCCCTGGCCCGCCACCGCTGCGTGGATGATCTGGTCGTGCTGATTGAAGCGCAGCACGGTGCGGGGTTTGGCGTGGCTCCAGCCGGCGGCGGCCAGCCAGTCCGTCCACTGGAGCCAGGGGCGACGCAGGTCGCGGTCGTCAAAATCAAGCAGTGTGAGACCGTTCAGGGCGTCGGCCGAGTCCAGCGAGCGCACGCCCAGCGACGGATGCGCGACCGGCGCCACCGTCTCGCCAAATAGCCGGATCGCGCCCGGGGGAGCATCCCCTGGCGGGCAGTAACGGATGGCGAGCTCGATGCCTTCGTTCTTCAGGTCAACGAGGCGGTTATTGGTGGCGACGCGCACATCGATGTCCGGATACTGCTGCTGGAACCTTGCCAGGCGCGGCAGCAGCCACAGGCCCGTCACGCCGATGCTCGCGGTAATCGTCACCGGCCGGCGCTCAGCGGCCACGCGGATGGCGCCAATCGCGTCCTGCAACTGCTGCACGGCACTGTCGGCGCTGCGGAACAAGCGTTCGCCCTCGGGCGTGAAGGCAATCGAACGATGCCCCCGGACCAGGAGCTTCACGCCCAGCGCTTCCTCCAGCGCAGACACCTGTCGGCTGACCGCCGATTGCGTCAGGCACAGGTCGTCGGCGGCCAGCGTGATGCTCATGCGCCGGCCCACGGCCACGAAACCGCGCAGCAGATCCAGCGAGGCTAACCGAACGAGGGGAGTCGACATGCGTTTTCCTCATGCAAAAGGTTCTCAAAGATCAATTGAGCGCCTGAATGTGGCGAAGTTTAATAAGCCATCTGACGACATTCCAGTCAAACGCACGCTTGCAAAGTGGGAATGTCAGTCGCAACGGAGAACCCATCCATGCACGCGAAACCCCACACGCAATCTGCCTGGCTGCCCGTATTGGCGGGCGGGGCGGTGATCGGTCTGGCGCTCGGCATCCGCCACGTACAGGGCCTGTTCCTGGTGCCGATCACCATGGGTCACGGCTGGACGCGCGAAACCTTTGGCTTCGCCGTCGCGCTGCAGAACCTGATCTGGGGTGCCATGCAGCCGTTTGCCGGCATGCTGGCGGATCGTTTCGGGGCGGCGAAGGTGGTGGTCGCCGGCATCGCGGTCTATGCGCTGGGCTTGCTGCTGATGGCGCATGCCGGTACGCCACTGAGCTTTACGTTGTCGGCGGGATTACTGGTTGGCATGGGATTGTCGGGCACGTCATTTGGCGTGGTGTATGGCGCCATCAGCCGGCTTACGCCGCCCGAGCGCCGCAGTTGGGCGCTGGGTGTGGCGGGTGCGGTGGGCGGCGTCGGCCAGTTCGTGATGGTGCCGACGGCGCAAGGGTTGCTGAGTACCGTGGGCTGGGTGACGGCACTTGTGGTCATGGCGGTGGTGATGGCGGTGTTTCTGCCACTGGCGGTGCCGCTGCGCGAGCGCGCGTCGGCAACCGTGGCCCAGGAGGCACATCAGAGCATGGGTGCAGCTATCCGCGAAGCCTTTGCGCATCGGGGCTTCTGGCTGCTGAACCTCGGTTTTCTGACGTGTGGGTTCCAGCTCGCTTTCATTGGCGCGCATATGCCGGCGTACTTGCTCGACAAGGGACTCACCGGCAGGCACGGCATGGTGGCGCTGGCGTTGATTGCTGCCGCCAACATCGTCGGCACGTACTTCTGCGGCGCGCTGGGCGGGCTGTTCCGGCGCAAGTACCTGCTGTCGTTGCTGTACCTGATCCGCACGGCGGCGATTGCGTTGTTCATCCTGCTCCCGCTGTCGCCCGTCACGCTCTATGGCTTTGCCATCGTGATGGGGCTGCTGTGGCTGGGCACGGTGCCGCTCACGAACGGGCTGCTGTCGCAGGTGTTCGGGGTGCGCTATATCGGCACGTTGTTTGGGTTCGTGTTCCTTGGTCACCAGATCGGCGCGTTCCTGGGTGTGTGGCTCGGCGGCGTGGTGTACGACCACCTGCACTCGTACGACGCGATCTGGTTCGGGGCGATGGCGCTCGGCGTGGTGGCGGCGCTGCTGCACTGGCCGATCGACGATCGCCAATTAGCGCGCGCGCCGATGGCCCAGCCAGCATGAGCACGCGACTTGGCCGCTGGACGGCGTGGGCGCTAGTCGCAGTAAGCGCCGCGCTGATCTTCACAGCGTGGCTGACCCCGGACGGCGCATTCTCGTTTGTGACGCTGGCGTCCTTCTGCGGGTAGGGCGGCGCGAAAGCCCGATCTGTGAAACAATATTGGGTTATTCACTAGTGGGTACTGGTACGGTTTGCGCGGGATTTTCGTCGCTTCTGCGTCGTTCTCCTGTGAATGCCACCGTTCAGACATGACTTACGCCGTCAAGGAAATCTTCTACACGCTGCAAGGCGAGGGTGCCAACACTGGCCGCGCAGCCGTCTTCTGCCGCTTTGCCGGCTGCAATCTCTGGAGCGGGCGCGAAGCCGATCGCGCCACCGCCGTCTGCCAGTTCTGTGACACCGACTTCGTCGGCACGGACGGCACGCAAGGCGGTAAATACACCACCGCAGATGCTTTAGCCGACACCGTCGCCGCCGAATGGCCGGCTGATGCCACGGGCGGCAAACCCCTCGTCATCTGCACCGGCGGCGAGCCGCTGCTGCAACTGGACACCCCCCTGATCGACGCGCTGCACGCACGCGGCTTCGAGATCGCCATCGAGACCAACGGCACCATCGCCGTGCCCGAGGGCATCGACTGGGTGTGCGTGAGCCCGAAGATGGGCTCGGAGCTGGTCGTCACGCGTGGGGATGAGCTGAAGGTCGTGATTCCGCAAGACGGGCAGGACCTGGACGCATACGAACGGCTGGATTTTCAGCATTTCTTCCTGCAGGCCATGGATGGCCCGCTGGCGCGGCAGAATACGGCGGCAGCCGTTGAACTGTGCCAACGCCGGCCGCGCTGGCGCCTGTCGCTGCAAACCCATAAGATGCTGGGCATCCGCTAAGGCGGGCCGCAGCTTTTGTCCCAGTCGTTCCAGCCGTTTTGCGGCGTTCGCTGCCGCCCAGTCCTTTGCGCTCCATGACCAAGACCGTTTCCATCACGCGCCGGCTCGAATTCGATGCCGGCCACCGCATCCCGGGCCACGCTGGCCAGTGCCGCAACCTGCACGGCCATCGCTATCAGCTCGAACTCACGCTCACCGGCGAAGTTCTGCACAACGACAAGGCCGCCGACGACGGCATGATCCTCGACTTCGGCGACGTCAAACAGCTCGCCAACAAGCACCTCGTCGACCTGTGGGACCACGCGTTCCTCGTCTATCGCGGTGACACGAAGCTGGTCGAGTTCCTGAACGGCATGGAAGGCGGTCACAAGACCGTCGTGCTGAATGACGTGCCTACCGTCGAAAACCTTGCGCAGGTCGCATTCGATATTCTTGAGCCGGTGTTCCGCAATACGTTCGGGCACCATTTGCGCCTGTCCAAGCTGGTGCTGTACGAAACCCCGAACTGCTGGGCCGACGTGAAGCTCGCGCGCCCGCACGAGCAGGATTGAGCGGATTGTTTCAATACGTATGACCACGCCCCACGTCCTCACACCGCCTGCCGACATGTCCGCCCACGAGCGCGACGGCTACTGGATGCAGCAGGCGCTGGTACAGGCCAAGGTCGCGTGGGGGCAGGGCGAGGTGCCGGTGGGCGCGGTGGTGGTGCGCGGCAACGAGATCGTCGGGGTCGGCTACAACGCGCCGATCGGCACGCATGATCCTTCTGCCCATGCCGAGATGCGCGCGCTGCGCCAGGCCGCTGAAAAGCTCGGCAATTACCGCCTGCCCGACTGCGAAGTCTTTGTGACGCTGGAGCCGTGCGTGATGTGCGCTGGCGCCATGTTGCATGCCCGTGTGGCGCGCGTCGTCTATGGCGCGCCGGACCCGAAAACCGGCGCCGCCGGCAGCATTCTCGACCTGTTTGCCGAGACCCGCCTGAACCACCAGACCACCATCACCGGCAGCGTGCTTGCGCAGGAATGCGGCGACATGCTGCGCGCCTTCTTTGCCGAGCGCCGCGCCAGCCAGAAGGCCGCGCGTCTTGCGACGACCGAAATCGACAAACCTACCGCATGACCACCGTCCGCCTGATTGCGCCCTCCGGTTATCCGAATGACCCCGCCATCGCCGAGCGCGGTGTGGCGTTCCTGGAGGCGCAGGGCTGCACGATCGTCAACCGGGATTGTCTGAGCCGCCAGCACCAGCGCTTTGCCGGTGGCGAGCTTGCGCGGCTGGCCGACCTGCACCAGATCGGCACAGGCAACGGTCAAGAGATCGCCATGGCCATCCGCGGCGGCTACGGGCTCACACGCTTGCTGGACCACATCGATTTCATTGAGATTGGCCGCCGCGCGCAGGCGACCGACGCGATCATCGTCGGGCATAGCGATTTCACGGTGTTCTCGCTAGCGTATCTAGCGGCCACGGGCGGCGTGACGTTCGCGGGGCCGCACGTATGCTCGGATTTCGGGCTGGAGACGGTGGCCCCGTTCATGGTCGAGCACTTCTGGGGCATCCTGCGCAGCCCGACGTACGCCTTGCGCGTGGATGTGCCACAGCCCAAGGGCTGCGCGCGTCCGGGCCGCTATGCGGGCACGCTGTGGGGCGGCAACCTGGCCATGCTGTGTAGCCTGGTCGGCACGCCGTATCTGCCAGAGATTCGAGACGGCATCCTGTTTGTCGAGGACATCAACGAGCACCCGTACCGCGTCGAACGCATGCTGCTGCAGTTGCAGCAGGCCGGTGTGCTGGAAGCCCAACAGGCGCTGGTGTTGGGTGACTTCTCGGGCTACCGCACCACACCGTACGACGCCGGCTACGACTTCGATGCCATGCGCGACTATCTGGCCGAACGTCTGTCGATTCCGGTCCTCACCGGCCTGCCGTTCGGCCATTGCCCGACCAAGGCGACGCTGCCGATTGGCGCGCAAGCCGAGCTCGAGGTCGATGCCACGGGCTTTACGCTGCACTTGTCGGGGTATCCGACGCTGAAGGCATAAGCCTCCAAGCCATCCGGGTCACGCTCGGATGGTAAAATCCCAGGTTCTCCAAATGGCGTCCATTGCAAGCGTTCACCAAGTGCTTGCCGCGCCAGATCACCGCTTTCAAATCAAGGTTTCCACGTGCTTTCCACCGCCAACATCACCATGCAGTTCGGGCCCAAGCCCTTGTTCGAGAACATCTCGGTCAAGTTTGGCGAGGGCAATCGCTATGGCCTGATCGGCGCCAACGGCTGCGGCAAGTCGACCTTCATGAAGATCCTGGGCGGCGATCTGGAGCCGAGCGCTGGCAACGTGATGCTGGAACCGGGCGTGCGCCTGGGCAAGCTGCGCCAGGACCAGTTCGCCTACGAAGACATGCGCGTGCTGGACGTGGTGATGATGGGCCACACCGAAATGTGGGCCGCCGCGCAAGAGCGTGACGCCATCTACGCCAACCCGGAAGCCACCGACGACGACTACATGAAGGCCGCCGATCTGGAGGCCAAGTACGCCGAATACGACGGCTACACGGCCGAGGCGCGCGCTGGGGAACTGCTGCTGGGCGTCGGCATCCCGACCGACCAGCACAACGGCACGATGAGCAACGTCGCCCCCGGCTGGAAGCTGCGTGTGCTGCTGGCACAGGCGCTGTTCTCCAACCCCGATGTGCTGCTGCTGGACGAACCGACCAACAACCTCGACATCAACACGATCCGCTGGCTGGAATCGGTGCTCAACGAGCGCAATTCCACCATGGTCATCATCTCCCACGATCGCCACTTCCTGAACCAGGTCTGCACGCACATGGCGGACATGGACTACGGCACGCTCAAGGTCTACCCGGGCAACTACGACGACTACATGGAAGCCTCCATGCAGGCGCGCGAACGCCTGCAGGCCGCCAATGCACGCGCCAAGGAGCGCATCTCTGATCTGCAAGACTTCGTGCGCCGCTTCTCGGCTAACAAGTCCAAGGCACGTCAGGCCACGTCGCGTTTGAAGATGATCGACAAGATCAAGGTAGAAGACATCAAGCCGTCGTCGCGCCAGAATCCGTTCATCCGCTTCGAGTTCGAGAAGAAGCTGCACAACCTGGCCGTGGAAACCGAAAACGCGCGCAAGACGTACGACCGCAAGATTTTCGACAACCTGACGATGGCCGTGCGCGCCGGCGAGAAGATCGCCATCATCGGCGAGAACGGCGCCGGTAAGACCACGCTGCTACGATGCCTGCTCAACGGTGCCGTCAAGACCGGCGTGCAGCGCGGCATCGAGATCGATGGCGGTACCGTCAAGTGGGCCGAGCACGCCAACGTCGGCTACATGCCGCAGGACACCTACGAAGAATTCCCCGAAGACCGCGACCTGATGGACTGGATGAGCCAGTGGACGCAGGCCGGCGACGACGACCAATCGCTGCGCGGCACGATGGGCCGCCTGCTGTTCTCGGCCGACGACATCAAGAAGAACGTGAAGGTGCTCTCCGGTGGCGAGAAGGGCCGCATGATCTGGGGCAAGCTGATGCTGGGCCGCCACAACGTGCTGGCGCTGGACGAGCCGACCAACCACATGGACATGGAGTCGATCGAGTCGCTGCAGATCGCGCTGGACAAGTTCGAAGGCACGCTGATCTTCGTGTCGCATGACCGCGAGTTCGTGAGCGGCCTGGCTACGCGCATCATCGAAGTGCGCCCGGACGGGACGCTCACCGACTACCTCGGCACGTACGACGAATACCTGCAGAGCCAGGGCGTGGAAGTTTGATCGTCGATCATTCTCCGTTCGACAAAAAGAAAGGCGGCCGGTGTGTCGCCTTTTTTGTTGCTACCGCCCACTTGGCCGCTAACTCGTCGCCTCGTCAATCAATAGATCGAGCTGGGCGATCACGTTGCTGGTATCGGGTTCGCCGCGCGTCTTGGTCAGGGCAGCTTTGAGCGTCTCGCGCAGGGCAACGAGTTCTTCAACGTTGCCGGCTTTTTCAACCTTCATCTCGAGCAGGTAGCCGCGCAGGCCGAGGTAGCGGCTGATGGTCTCGGTGTAGAACCGATACAGCCGCTGATAACCATCTATACCTTGCTCGCTCGTGGCCGAGGCTGTGGCGGAAGGCGCCGGGGCGGCCGCAACAGCAGTGTGTGGCGTGGAACTGGGCGGCGGCGGACTGGCCGGAGCACTGGTGCTGGGAGCAGCCGAGCCCGCGACATGCGCGCGGATGTATCCGCCTTGCTCCAGCTCATCGAACACCGCCCGCGTCATGCCCAGCGGCTGAAGCTGGAGCAGGATCTCGTCGCAGGTTTTTTCACCGTTGACCATCAGAAGCACGGCACGGTGACGTTGGTCGAGGTGGTTCGCGCGTGTGCGGATCTCGTCCTGCCCCTTGTCGGTCTTCTGGTAGATGGTGGTGGTCATGCGATGTCTCCCTCGGCCGGCATGTCAGCGGCGCGCGCGCTGCTGGCTCTACAATAGGCTGATCATAACCGCCCGGGCGAGGCGTGAATCTTAGTCGCAACCCGGATAGCACAACGCGCAGACCGCGCATCCACCAGAGCGAGACGACCAACGATGCAGCAACGCGACAAGCTTTTCATCAACGGCAAGTGGGTGGCGCCGCAGGGCAAGGGCGTCATTGAAGTGATCCATTCGGCCACCGAAGCGGTGATGGGTACGATTCCCGAAGGCAGCGTAGCCGATGCCGAAGCAGCCGTGGCAGCGGCCCGCGCCGCATTCGACAGCTGGGCCGCCACGCCCGTTGCCAAGCGGGCGGAATACATCCAGAAGATCGCCGATGGCCTCAAGGCCCGCAGCGAAGAGCTGGCGCAAATGATTGCCGGTGAAGTCGGCATGCCGATCAAGCTGGCGCGTGCCATCCAGGTGGGCGGCCCCGTCTACAACTGGGGCAATTTCGCCAAGCTGCTCGACACGTTTGCATTTGAGGAACACGTCGGCAACTCACTGGTGGTGCGTGAGCCCGTGGGCGTGGTGGGTGCCATCACGCCGTGGAACTACCCGCTCAACCAGATCACGCTGAAGGTCGCGCCCGCGCTGGCGGCAGGCTGCACGGTGGTGCTCAAGCCATCGGAAGTGGCACCGCTCAACGCGTTCGTGCTGGCAGAAGTCATTGAAGAAGCTGGACTGCCGCCGGGCGTATTCAACCTCGTCACCGGCTACGGCCCGGTGGTGGGCGAAGTGCTGGCGAGCCACCCGGAAGTCGACATGGTGTCGTTCACGGGGTCGACCCGCGCGGGCAAACGTGTGGCCGAACTCGCATCGCAGTCCGTCAAGCGGGTGGCGCTGGAGCTGGGCGGTAAATCGGCCTCGGTGATTCTGGAGGACGCGGATTTGGCGGCGGCGGTGAAGGGTACGCTGTCTGCGTGCTTCCTGAACTCAGGCCAGACCTGCTCGGCGCATACCCGCATGCTGGTGCCGCGCGCCCAGTACGAAGAGGTGAAGGCCTTGGCCGCGCAGTTCGCCGAAAGCTATGTGCCGGGTGATCCCGCGCAAGAAAGCACGCGCCTGGGCCCGCTGATCTCGGCCGTGCAGCGCGACCGTGTGCTCGGCTACATCCGCAAGGGGCTGGAAGAGGGCGCTGAACTCATCACCGGTGGTGCGGAGGCGCCGGAGGGCCTGCCCACCGGCTTCTTCGTTAAGCCGACGGTGCTCGGCAACGTTAAGACCACCGACACCGTGGCGCGTGAAGAAATCTTCGGCCCCGTGCTGACCGTGATCTGCTACGACAACGAGGAAGACGCCATCCGCATCGCCAACGACAGCATCTACGGCCTGGGCGGCGGCGTGTGGTCGGGCGACGAAGCGCGAGCGATTCGTGTTGCGCGTCGCATTCGTACCGGGCAGGTCAATATCAACGGTGGGCCGTTCAACATGCAGGCGCCGTTTGGCGGCTACAAGCAATCGGGCAACGGGCGCGAGAACGGCAAGTACGGGCTGGAAGAGTTCCTGGAGTACAAGGCGCTGCAACTCAACCCCGCGCAGAACGGTTGATTAACGCGCGGCGCCCAAGAAAAAACCCGGCTTCGGCCGGGTTTTTTGCGTTCGGTGCCCCGCTTACTTGCGGCTGCCGTCGGGGTTGTAGCCCTGGGCGGTGCCTTCGGCCAGGATGCGTGTCCAGACCACGTTGCGTTCGTCATCGCTCATGAACACCCAGTTGCTGACTTCCAGTTGGGTGCGCCCGCAGCCTTGGCAGACCTCGTCGAAGAGGGTTGAGCAGATGCCGATGCAGGGGCTATCGGGGCGGCCCAGCAGCGTGCTGCCGGACGCACTGGTCTCGTCGTCGGTCATGGGCGGGAAAGCGGTCGATTCGGTCATGGGGCGCTATTTTACCGGCTTCGCTTCGGCTTCGACCCTGGGCCCGGCTGCCCCGTCCGTTGGCCCACGTGATCCGCCGCCGCACACAGCGTAAGCGCGGAATTGACGAGCGCAATGTGCGAAAACGCTTGCGGGAAATTGCCGACCAGCCGCCCCACGCGCGGGTCGTATTCCTCCGCAAGCAGCCCCACGTCATTGCGCAGCGCCAGCAGCTTGATGAAGAGCGCGCGGGCTTCGTCGTCGCGGCCTTGCATGACGAGGTTGTCGACATACCAGAAGCTGCAGGCAAGGAAGACACCCTCGCCCTCGGGCAGGCCATCGGTCACGGCCTCGGTGCGGTAGCGGCGTACGAGGCCATCGACCAGCAGGTCTTCTTCGATGGCTTTGACGGTGCCTCGGATGCGCGGGTCGGACGCCGGCAGGAAGCCGACCAGCGGCAGCATCAGCAGGGCGGCGTCCACTTCTTCGCTGCCATAGCTCTGCACGAAGCAGTTGCGTCCGGCGTTGACGCCATGGGTGCAAACCTCGGCGTGGATGCGGTCGCGTATGGCGCGCCAGTGCTCTACGGGGCCTTCCAGGTTGAAGTCTTCGATGGTCTTGACCGCGCGGTCGAATGCGACCCAAGCCATCACCTTGGAATGCGTGAAATGCCGCGACGGGCCACGCACCTCCCAGATGCCTTCATCAGGCGTCTGCCAGATGCTCTCCAGATGCGTCATCAACGCAACCTGCAGGCGCCAGGACGCTTCATCGCCATTGAGGCCGCCCTTGCGCGCGATGTAGAGCGCGTCCATCAGTTCGCCATACACGTCGAGCTGCAACTGCAGGGCGGCCGCGTTGCCGATGCGCACGGGTTGCGCACCTTCGTAGCCCGGGAGCCACGGTACAGTCCATTCGCCCAGGCGGCGTTCACCGGCTATGCCATACATGATCTGTACTTGCGACGGACTACCCGCGATGGCGCGCTCCAGCCATTCACGCCAGGCGCGGGCTTCGTTGTAGTAGCCGGCGTTCATCAGCGCGAGCAGGGTGAGGGTGGCGTCGCGCAGCCAGCAGTAGCGGTAGTCCCAGTTGCGTACGCCGCCAAGCTGTTCGGGCAGCGATGTGGTTGGCGCGGCCACCACGCCGCCGGTGCGGTGGTACGTGAGTGCCTTGAGCGTGATGAGAGAACGCAAGACGGCCTCGGTCCATTCGCCCGCGCCCTGGCAGCGGCCAGACCACGCTCGCCAGCGGGCCTCGATGTCGACCTGCGCTTCAAGCGCATCGATGGAACCCGGCAACGGCAGATGCGATGGCGAATGGGTCAACACGAAGGGCATTGCCTCGCCTTCGCTCACAGAAAAGTCCGCCACGGTGGACAGGTTCTCGCCCCGGATAGGCGCGGGCGTGCGCAAGGTCACCATATCGGGCCCGGCGATGGCGCGCAGCACGCAGTCGGGCATGTCACAGGGGGGCTCGGTGGGTGCACCGGTGGTTTCCGAGACGCGGCTGACCCACGGCACCGACGCGCCGTAGTCAAAGCGCAGGGTCAGATCCATGCGCATCTCGACGGTGCCCGACAGCCCGCGCACGATGCGGATGAGATCGGATGTGTCATCGCGCGTGGCGGTGCCGGGCAGGCGCGCGGTCATCAAATCCGTCAGGCTGACCGTGCCGGTGTCGGTCTCAAACACCGTCTCCAGTACGAGCGTGCCAGGCAGATAGCGCCGATGCACTGTGTGTACGTTGCCCTGCGGGGCGATACGCCACCGGCCGTGGTCGGGCGTGCCGAGCAGCGCGGCAAAGCACGCACCCGAGTCAAATCGGGGCCAGCACAGCCAATCGATCGAGCCATCGCGCGAGACCAGCGCCGCGGTTTCGCAATCGCCAATCAACGCGTAATCTTCGATTTTCGAGGGCATTGCACTCCACTCCAGATGATCGACGAGGCCGCGACCATGCACGACAGCACCCGCACCATTCTCGAATACAACGCCGGGCGCGATCCTGAACGCCTTACCCGCAAGCTCGCTGCCATCGCGGCCGACCCGTTCTCGTTCTTTCGCGGCACCAACAACTTGTACGCTGCCTCTCTGGCCGAGGCCCCATTGCTCCATGATGCGCCGCGCACGCTGGTCTGCGGCGATCTCCACCTGGAGAACTTCGGCAGCTTCAAGGGCGACAACGGCCTCGTCTATTTCGACATGAACGACTTTGACGAGGCCCTGGTGGCGCCTTTCACGGTCGACCTCGTGCGCGTGTTGTCGAGCCTGCAGGTGGCTGCACGCGGCTGGAAGCTGGCTGACGAAGACGCGCACAACCTGTGCCGCCGCTTTCTCGATACGTATGCTGCGTCGCTGGTCGATGGCAAGGCGCGTTGGGTGGAGCGCGCCACGGCCACTGGCATCGTGTACGACCTGTTGCGCGGTCTGCGCAAACGCAATCGCGCCGCCTATCTCGCCAGCCGGACCGAGCGCGACGGCAACCGCGTCAGCCTGCGCATCGATGGGCGCCGCACGTTGCGTGCCAGCAAGGAAGAGGCCCGCCGCGCCCGGCGCATCCTTGAGGCATATGGGGAACAGGGCAATGGCCACGGTCAGCGCTTCATCGCGATTGACGTGGCCCGACGCATTGCCGGCACCGGCAGCCTGGGGCTGGAGCGCTATGCCGTGCTCGCACGCCCCGAGAAAGACCCCGCCACACTACGGATGATCGATATCAAGCTCTCCGTGCCCAGCGTCTGGGCGGATACGCTGGGCAGCGCGTGCAGTGTGGCGCCGTGGCGTAGCGAGGCCGGGCGCGTGGTGGACATCCAGCGCGTGTCGCAGGCGATTTCACCCGCGTTGCTGCGGGGGGTGGTCTATGGTGCCAAGGGCGAAAAACCGAAGTCGTACGTGGTCAAGAGCCTGCAGCCGACCGCCGACCGCGTGTCGCTGGGCACGGGCAAGCACGTTATCGCCAACCTGGACGACGCCCTGCAAACCATGGCGCGCGTGGCCGCGTGGTGCCACCTGCGCGGCTGCGGCCGGCACGGCACCGACCTGGTGGAGCGCGTGCAGGACTACGCCGCCGGCACAGCATGGCGCAAGTCAGCACTCAAGCTGGCGGCCCACGGGCGGCAGGTGTCCCTCAAGCAGTGGGCCGAATTTGCCGAGGACTATCGGCAGGCTCGCAGGGGCAAGCCCGGCTGACCCTGCACCAAAATGCGGGCGATGGGTGCACTGATGCGCACATCACCCTCAAGTTCTGCGCCAGGGGAACCGATAGTGCGGAGGTAGCCGGCCGCCCGGCGCGATCGTCGCGCCTGCGTGAGAAGCCGTGCACGCCACTTTCGCCGCCCATGTCCGCCCGTCTGACCATCCGCACCCGTCTGGTGCTCTCGGTTTCACTACTGTTCTTGCTCGCTTTGCTGATTGGCGCCGCTGGCTTGCTTGGGCTGCGCGATGCCAACCGCGCGCACGAAGAAACCTTCACCAACCAGTTTCCGTCCGCACTCGCGCTGGGCGAGTCCGACCTCAGCCTCACGCGTGCCCGTACGGCGCTCGACAAGGCAATGCTGTATCCGGAAGACAAGGGCGCGATGAAGCTGCTGGACCGCACCGAAGATCTGATTGCCGAGTCGGATGTCGCCTGGAAAAAATACCTGTCCCTGCCGCGCGATGCGGAAGAGGAGCGCTTGGCCAAGGACGTGGCCACCAAGCGTGAAGCTGCGTCCGGCAGCCTGCGCGACATCATCAAGGCGCTGCGCGCTGGGGACCGCGCAACGGCAGACAAGATCATGGAAAAGGGCGTCTCGGCGGCCTTCCGTGATTCCAATGATTCGAGCCAGGCACTGAGCAAGAAGCAGCTCGCGTTCTCGAAAGCCAACTACGACGCATCGCGCGAGGCGTATGCGCGCTTCCGCATGATCGTGGTCGCCGCCATTGCCTTTGCGCTGGTGGTGGCGCTGTGGTGTGCGTGGTCTTTGCTGCGCGCGATTGTGGGGCCGCTCAATGCCACGCTAGCGCAGTTCGAGCGCATTGCCGCCGGCGACCTCACGCAACCGGTGCACATTGACCGCCAGGACGAAATGGGCCGCCTGCTCGAAGGTCTGGCCCGCATGCAAAACGCGTTGACCGATACCGTGCGCCGCGTGCGTAACGGCTCGGAATCGATCGGCGCCGCCACCAAGCAGATTGCCGCCGGCAACGCAGATTTGTCGCAACGCACGGAAGAACAGGCCAGCTCGCTGGAAGAAACGGCCTCGAGCATGGAAGAGATGACCTCCATCGTGCGCCAGAACGCCGACAACGCCCGCCAGGCCAGCCAGCTGGCCGACAGCGCCTCGGACGTTGCTGCCCAGGGCGGTGCCGTGGTGACCGACGTGGTCGCGACCATGCGCGAGATCAGCGCGTCCTCGCGCACGGTGTCGGAAATCATTGGCGTGATTGACGGCATTGCGTTCCAGACCAACATCCTCGCGCTCAACGCCGCCGTGGAAGCGGCCCGTGCAGGCGAGCAGGGCCGTGGTTTTGCCGTGGTGGCTGGCGAAGTGCGCAACCTCGCGCAACGCAGTGCCGCTGCCGCCAAGGAAATCAAGGAGATGATCGAGGCGTCGCTGTCCAAGGTTGAAACCGGCAGCGCGCTGGCCGAACGCGCTGGCAGCACGATGGAAGACATCGTGTCCTCCATCCGCCGTGTGACCGACATCATGGGTGAGATTGCTGCCGCCTCCAACGAGCAAAGCTCAGGCATCGAGCAGGTCAACAAAGCCGTCACGCTGATGGACGAAGCCACGCAGCAAAACGCTGCGCTGGTGGAACAGGCAGCGGCCGCAGCCGAATCGCTGGAAGAGCAGGCCGAGGCGCTGAATGCTGCAATTGCGGCATTCCGCCTGGTCTGAGTGTATCGATACGATTTGCCGTATGCATCGGCATGTGTTGCGATCACTTGCCTTGAGCACGGTTTCGGTTGATATAACCGGCTGGCTTAATCAAGGAATCACACCATGCCGTTCATCATTGTCGGGTTTGCGCTGATTGGTCTGCTCGTCTACGGCGCAGTCCGGTTGTATGCAATCGTCGCTGCGGCTTACGGCGCCGTGGCAGGCAGCGCGGCGGTGCTGGTTGCCGTGACGCTGCTAGCCTGTGCGGTCATCGCCCTCATCCGGCGTTACCGCGCCGTTCATGGCGTCAACGTGAAAGGGCAGCGGATTGTGTCGCTCACCGGGAGTTGGGGCCGGGTCGCGGTGGATGCCGAAAGCAAGCGCGGGACGCTGCAACTCCATGGCCAGGACGCCCGCTTTCTCTTTGCTGATATTGCCGGCGCCGATGCGGTCGAGCGCGAAGGCGCCTGGACGCTGGCGCTGCGTCTGAAGCATCAGGCGCAGGCGGAGTGGCTGATCCCGATGCGCAATCATCAGGAAGCCAAGCGCTGGGCGAAGATTTTTGCCCTGGCTGCCACGCAAGAGCTTTGATCGCAGACGGCGCGCTTACTCCGTCGTGCTCGGATTCCAGAACGCCTGGGCCACATGCGGCTGCGATTGCAGCGCATTGACGATGCGGTCCAGTTCGGCCGCATTCACGGCGGTGGACATCAGCATCGCTTCGATTTCCACATGGTCTTCGCCGAACGGCTCGACCGAGAGATCGCTGATCGGGTAGCTGGCGTCTTCCAGCAGGCGCTCCAGATCGGCCAGCGCTTCCTTCTGGCGCTCGCTCGTGGAGATCACGCACATCGTGTACGTGACTTCGCTGGCCTGGTTGTCCAGCGGCGTGCGGTTGATGCGGTCCACCACGGGCCGCAGCAGGATGTTCGACGCAAGCACGAATAGCGTCACCAGAATGGCCTGACCGATCAGATCCGACCCCGCCGCCGCGCCCACCGCGGCTGAGCCCCACAGCGTGGCCGCGGTGTTCAGCCCACGCACGTTCAGCCCTTCCTTCATGATCGTGCCGGCACCCAAAAAGCCGACACCCGATACCACGTAGGCGATCACGCGGGTGGTGTCCGATGCGGTGCCGATCTGCGCGGCCATATCGACAAAGGCAGCGGCTGCCACAGCCACCAGTGCGTTGGTGCGCAAGCCAGCCGTGCGCTGCCTGACCTGCCGCTCAAAGCCGATCAATGACCCCAGCGCAAACGCCGAAGCAAGGCTGATGAACGAATCCACCAGCGTGGCGACATTGAGATGGACGAGGGCTTGCAGCGTCATCGGCAGCTCCTTATGGATGGTGACCGGAGTCTCAGTTCGGGCGCCGAGGGTTATAGCACGGCGCCATGACACGCCGTGCAGGCAGGGTAGGCCTGACGGCTACTTATAGTCCCACTGCATTTGCTCGGGGATCGGCACGGCGTCCGAGGTTTCGAGGCAGCGGTCAAGGTAAGCGAGCAAGGAACGCGGCTGGAAGCCGGTCTCCTGCAGCAGCCGCGTGTTGTCGAACACGTAGCTCATGCTGGCGAACTTGGCGTACAGGTGGATGCAGCGCGCGACCAATCGCACGTTGCCGTCGCCTGTCATGCTCAGGAATTTGCGGGCCAATGCTTTTTCGGCGATTTTTTCCTGGTACACGTAGCCGGCCAGCGCACGGGCGTCTTCTTCCGGCGTCTGGCAGCGCTTGAAGCGCGGGTACAGTGTTTCAATGCGCTCCGAGTTCGCATCGCCGGCGCTGATGTGGTACAGGTCGTGCGCCAGCGTGGGCTTGGTCGATAGCCGCACGATGGCTTCAGCGCAATCGTCCACGGGCAGGATGTCGACGCGGTCGCTCAGGCGGCAGCTGAAGGTTTCGAGCATGGCCACCATGCGCAGCATCCAGAAGATGCTGCCCGAGGGCTCGCAGCCCAGCGTGCTGTGTCCCACCACGATGGACGGCCGCACCACCACCAGCGGCAGCTCAGGCACGTCTTCGCGCAGCTTCAGTTCAGCCATCCCCTTGGAATACGTATACGGCACGGCGTGCTGCTCGATGGCCGGCACGTCCCAGCTTTCGCTGACATGACGGTTGGCCAATTGACCACACGACATGGCGGTGCCGATCTGCAGGAAGCGCTTGAGCCGCTTGCCCTGCGCGGCCAGCTTGCCGAGCGCCAGCACGCCACCAACGTTGGTTTCCCACAGCGACGGGTGATTCGAGAACGTTGCCAGCGCCGCGCAATTGATGATGACTTCCGGATCGCCCAATTTGGCGGCCCCGGCATCGCGCAGGTCGAACAGCACGATTTGCGATTCGGTGATGGCGTCGAGCGCGGCCGCCTCGAACGCAAACCGGCGCAGATTGCTGCGCAGCCGCGCCAGCCCTTCGGCAGGCGTGTCACCGCGTACGGCAAAGCGCGTGTCAGCCAGCAAACCTTTGGCTGCCAGATTCGCGGCAATGGCGCCGCCTACGAAGCCGGTCGCGCCGGTCAGCAGAATACTCATGCGAAAAAACTCGAAATCCCAAGGGTGCGAAGCGGATGACCTTTCCGCTTGCAAACAGTGTTCCGCTACGACACGAGCAGCGCGCTATGCGACATGCTCTGGCCGGGAACAGGCGTCGCCGCCCGCTCTGGGCAGCGCACGGTGCGAGGGCGTGCCGGCGCGGCATCGCTGGCGCAATGCGGTGCGGCCGGAAACCCGTGCAAAACCGATCATTTATATGAATGTAACCTTTCAGGCACCTTTCGGTTAGGCCTTTTTGAGCGGTTCCTCGGGAGGGTTGACATCAGAGATGTGGTACAGCGCAGCCTGATGTCGCATTCGCGGCAATTTCGCGCGCGGCCTTGGCGCCTTCCACCTGCAGGATGGTTGGCAGCGACACCCCGTTCTTGGCGGCCGTCACCTCGGCCAGGATGGAAATGGCGATCTCTGGCGGCGTGCGGCTGCCGATGTAGATGCCGACCGGCCCGTGCAGGCGTGCCAGTTCGGCATCGCTCAGGTCGAATTCCTTGAGACGCTCGCGGCGGTTGGCGTTGTTGCGGCGGCTGCCCAGCGCACCTACGTAGAACGCAGGCGTTTTGAGCGCCTCCATGAGCGCGAGGTCATCGAGCTTGGGGTCATGCGTGAGGGCGATAACGGCGCTGCGTTCATCCAGCTTCATAGCCATCACCGTGTCGTCGGGCATGGTGCGGACCATGGTGACGCCCGGGATTGACCAGTCTTCGCAGTATTCCTCGCGTGGGTCGCACACCGTGACCTGGTAATCCAGGCCCACGGCGATCTGGCACAGGTAGCGCGAGAGCTGCCCCGCACCAATCACGAGCATTCGATAGCGTGGGCCATGGATGGTGATCAGGCGCTGCTCGTCAAACTGCAGGCCGTCGGTGGCGCTAGCGTGTTGCAGCAGCGTCGCGCCGGTGGCCATGTCCAACGTGCGGGCGACGAGCTGGCCGGCTTCCACGGCGTGCAGCAGGGCATCGATGCCGCTGGACGCGGTGAGCGGCTCCAGCACCAGTTGCAGCGTGCCGCCGCAGGGCAGGCCAAAGCGGTGGGCTTCTTCTGCGCTGATGCCGTATTTCACGGCTTCGGGCTTGGTGTGGTGCAGGCCTTCGCGGTGCACGCGGTCGATGAGGTCATCTTCAATGCACCCGCCCGACACCGAACCCACGACGACGCCGTCATCGCGCAGCGCGAGCATCGCGCCTTCCGGCCGGGGTGATGAACCCCACGTTTTGACCACCGTGACGAGCAGCACGCGCCGCCCCTGTTCCAACCAGCGCACGCTGGTTTTCAAGACTTCAAGATCGACGCTGTCCATGATGCGGCTCCTGCGCGTTGGCGCCAGTGCAAGGTGCGAGGGCGATACCCGGGGAGGACCGATTATGCCCCGTGGTGCAAAAACAGGTAGGCCGCCACCACGGCCACCAGCGCCACGATGATCCACGGCCACGGGTTGCGCGGCTGCACCGCCGGGCTGATGGCGGATGTGCCTTGCCGTGCACCGTGGGCCTGTAGTTCGCCGCCTGCCAGATCGGGAATGGCGTGTTCGGCGGACACGCCGTCCACGGCGGGTGCAGCGCCGAGCTCCGCTGCAAAACGCTGGAAAAACTCATCTGCCAGCTTGCGCGCGGCGCCATCGACGAGCCGCGAACCGATCTGGGCGAGCTTGCCGCCCACCTGTGCCGTGGCGGTGTAGGCCAAGCGGGTGACAGTCGGTCCCTCGGGTGTTAGCTGGACCAGCGCCGTGCCCTTGCCGAAACCAGCGGCGCCGCCCTGGCCATCGAAATGCAGCGTGTAGCTGCGCGGCGGGGTGATCTCCGACAGTTGCATGCGCCCCTTGAAGCGCGCCTTCACGGGCCCGACGGCCGCTTGCATGGCGATGTCGTAGGCAGGCGCATCGCCGTCGGCGGCAGCAGTGAGACTTTCGCAACCGGGGATGCAACGCTGCAGCACGGCGGGGTCGTTCAACGCATTCCAGGCGGTCTGCAGGGGCACGGGCAGGAGGTGGGTCTGGGTCAGTTCCATGGGGCGGTCGATCGTGCTGGGGTGGTGTGAGACGGCGTGCACGGGGTGCGTGTGCGGCGAGCATGCGCCAATTCCTGTTCCAGCGCAGTCAGGCTGTCGAAATGGTGAGCAGGCACCATCGCGTCGACGTGCGGCAGGATGGCTCGCACGCCACGTGCCCGGGGTTCAAAGCCCGCAAAGCGCAGCAGCGGGTTCAGCCAGACGATGCGGTGGGCGAAGCGTGCCAGACGCGCCATTTCCGCATCCAACAGGTCGATGTGTTCATGGTCGAGCCCATCGGTCACCAGCAGCACCGTCGCGCGGCCGAAGAGTGTGCGGCGCGCCCAGTGGCGGTTGAATTCCGCCAGCGCGGCGCCGATGCGCGTGCCACCAGACCAATCCGGCACAAGCTGCGCGATGGCTTGCACGGCGATGTCCGGATCGCGCTCACGCAGTTGCCGGGATACGTTGGTCAGCCGCGTGCCGAACAGAAACGCCTGGATACGCTCGCGCGATTGCACCAGCGCGTGGCAGTAGTACAGCACCGCGCGCGAATAGCGGCTCATCGATCCGGAAATGTCGAGCAGCAGCACGAGCGGCGGTGTGCGGTCGATAGGCTGGCGGTATTTCCAGCCAGTCCATTCGCCGCCGGCACGCACAGCTTGGGCGGCGGTGGCGCGCAGATCCGGGTGCCGGCCGCGCGAGGCGGCCTTCAGCCGGCGCGTGCGTTCCTGCGCCAGACGCACACGCCTGCGCCGGATCATGTGTTGCAGCGCGCGCCATTCCGCAGCGTTGAGCGTGTCGAAGTCGCGCGTACGCAGGGCTTCGTTCGCAGAAAACGCCAGCGGCGCAACGACGTCATGGCGCTCGCCGTCGGGTGTGGAGGTACGCGGCAGGCTGGTCGATGACTGCGCGCGCAGCGCATCGGCCAGGCGGTTGCTGCGTGCGGCGGGTGGAACGCCGCCGCGCACCTTGGGCAGCAGCAGGGCGCGCAACTTGCCTTCCCAGTCCGGGTCACGCCAGAACACGTTGAAGGCGGCATCGAACAGCGTGCGTTCATCGGGGTGCGAGACGAGCAGGGCCGACAGCGCGGCCTTCACGTCGCCTCGGTGGCCGATATCGATATGGCTCAGCGCTTCGATGGCATCGACCGCACGTGACGGCGCCAGCGGCATGCCGGCATTGCGCAGCAGGCGTACGAAATGCGTCACGTTGCGAGAGAGCATCGGCAATGCGGTAGTGGCGTGCATGGCCTACTCCGGCAATGCGGGCGCGGCCAGCAATTGCTCGACGGTTGGCGTATCCACGCGGGCCAGGTCATCCTGATATTTGAGCAGCACACCCAGCGTGTCCTGCACCGATTGCGGGTCGAGCTCGGTCACATTCAGCGCGGCCAGTGCGCGACACCAATCGATCGCTTCGGCAATACCCGGTGCCTTGAATAGATCAATGCCGCGTAGGCGGTGCACGAAATCCACCGCGCGTTGCTGCAGGCGGGCAGCGGTTTCGGGCGCGCGTTGCGCCACGATCTGCAGCTCGCGCGCCTTGTCCGGGTAGCCGATCCATTGATACAGGCAGCGCCGCTTGAGCGCGTCGTGCACCTCGCGCGTGCGGTTGGAGGTCATGATGACCAGCGGAATCACCTGCGCGCGCACCGTGCCGAATTCCGGAATCGACACCTGGAAATCCGAGAGCAGCTCCAGCAGAAAGGCCTCGAACGGTTCGTCAGCGCGGTCGATTTCATCGATCAGCAAGACGCGAGGCGTATCAGGGTGGTTGGGGTCCGGCAGCAGCGCCTGCAGCAGCGGGCGCTTGAGCAGGAATTCGTCACGGTACAGCGTATCGGCGCGCGGTCTGTCGCCTGCCGCTTCGGCCAGGCGCAGGGCCATGATCTGGCGCGGGTAGTCCCATTCGTAGAGCGCGCTGGCGGTATCCAAGCCTTCGTAGCACTGCAGCCGCAGCAGCGATGTACCTAGCAGCCCGGCCGCCGCCTTCGCCAGCTCGGTCTTGCCGACACCGGGTTCGCCTTCCAGGAACAGCGGCCGCTGCATGCGCAGTGCGAGAAACAGGGCCGTGGCCAGCTCGCGGCTGGCGAAGTAGCCCTGGCCTTGCAGTTGCGCGATGCAGTCGTCAATGGAGTCGACCGGCATGCCGTTCCTTGGCCAATGCGCTCAGTGGTGTTTCACCAGAGCGTGCTCGACCGCGCGTGCCGCCAGCACCGGGATCAGGTGCGCCCGATATTCCGGCGAGGCATGCAGATCGCCCACCAGATCATCGGCCGGCACCACCACGTGGCGCGCGGCTTCCGACGTGAAATTGGCCGACAGCGCCTGCTCCAGCGGCGTACAGCGAAACACGCAAGGCGCCGCGCCCGTCACGGCCACTCGCACGTTGTTGCCCTTGCGGCTGACGAACACGCCCACCAGCGCAAAGCGCGACGCCGGGTTGCGGAACTTCACATAGGCGGCCTGGTCCGGCACGGGAAACTGCACCTCGGTGATGAGTTCGTCTGATGCCAACGCCGTCTCGTACATGCCGAGGAAGAAATCATCCGCCGCGATGTTGCGCCGCTCGGTGACGACGGTGGCGTTCAGGCTTAGCACAGCCGCTGGGTAGCACGCCGCCGGGTCGTTGTTGGCGAGCGATCCGCCCAGCGTGCCCATGGCGCGCACCTGCTGGTCGCCGATACCGCCGGCCAGCTCTGCCAGGGCGGGCAGCATGCGGACGATATCGGCGTTCTCGGCTACGTCGGCATGGCGTGTGGCCGCACCCACGGTGATGACGCCCGGCTGCGAGCGGATGCCCCGCATGCCCGGAATGCTCGTGACGTCCACCAGCGTGGACGGTTGCGCCAGCCGTAGCTTCATCGCCGCCAGCAGGCTCTGGCCGCCGCCGAGGTACTTGGCATCGGCATGCGTCTTCATCGCGGTGACGGCGGTCTGGGCGTCGGTGGCTTTCTGGTACTCGAAGTCGTACATGGTGGGCTCCTCTACCTAGGCCTTGGCCGCTTGGATAGCTTGCCAGACACGGTGGGGCGTGGCGGGCATCTGGATGTCTTTCACACCCAACGGCGCCAGCGCGTCGACGATGGCGTTGATAAGCGCCGGCGGCGAGCCGATCGCCCCGGCCTCGCCGCAGCCTTTGACGCCCAGCGGGTTATGCGTGCAGGGCGTACCCTTGGCGGTTTCTACCGTGAAGCTCGGCAGGTTGTCGGCGCGCGGCATGGCGTAGTCCATGTACGAGCCGGTCAGCAGCTGGCCGTTTTCGTCGTACACGCAGGCTTCCATCAGCGCCTGGCCGATGCCCTGGCCAAGCCCGCCGTGCACCTGCCCCTCGACGATCATCGGGTTGATGATGTTGCCGAAGTCGTCCACCGCAACGAACCTGTCGATGTGGACTTCGCCGGTATCGGGATCAACTTCCACTTCGCAGATGTACGCGCCGGCCGGATAGGTGAAGTTGGTCGGGTCGTAGAAGGCGTTTTCGTCCAGCCCGGGTTCGAGCTTGTCGAGCGGGTAGTTGTGCGGCACGTACGCCGTGAGCGCAACTTCACCAAAGGTCTTGGTGCGATCGGTGCCGGCCACGCGGAAGACGCCGTCCTTGAACTCGATGTCTTCGGCCGACGCCTCCAGCAGATGCGCGGCGATCTTCTTGGCCTTGGCCTCGATCTTGTCGAGCGCCTTCATGATGGCCGAGCCGCCCACGGCAATCGAGCGTGAACCATACGTGCCCATGCCAAAGGGGATGCGACCCGTGTCGCCGTGCACGATCTCAATGTTCTCAATCGGCACGCCCAGGCGATCGGCCACCACTTGCGCGAACGTGGTCTCGTGCCCCTGCCCATGGCTGTGTGAGCCGGTGAACACCGTGACGGAGCCCGTTGGGTGCACGCGGATTTCGCCGGCTTCAAACAACCCCGCACGCGCCCCCAGCGCCCCCGCAATGTTCGACGGCGCCAGCCCGCAGGCCTCGATGTAGCAGGAGTAGCCGATGCCGCGCAGCCGCCCCTTGGCGCGCGAGGCATCGCGGCGGGCGGCAAAGCCCTTGACGTCGGCCAGTTCGATGGAGCGATCGAGCAGGGGCTCGTAGTCGCCGGTGTCATACGTCAGGCCCACCGGCGTGGCATACGGGAACGTGCGGATGAAGTTGCGGCGGCGCAGCTCCGCCGGGTCCATCTGCAGTTCGCGCGCAGCGGTTTCCACCAGCCGCTCCACCACGTAGGTCGCTTCCGGCCGTCCGGCGCCGCGGTATGCATCCACCGGCGCCGTGTTGGTGAACACCGCTTTCACTTCAGCGTAAATGGCCGGCGTCTTGTACTGGCCCGCGAGCAGCGTCGCATACAGGATGGTCGGCACGCTGCTGGCAAAGGTCGACAGATACGCCCCCATGTTGGCCGTGGTGTGCACGCGCATGGCGAGAAAGTTGCCTTGCGCATCGAGCGCCAGTTCGGCATGCGTGACATGGTCGCGGCCGTGCGCATCGGTGAGGAAGGATTCGGAGCGCTCCGCTGTCCACTTGATCGGCCGGCCGACCTTCTTCGATGCCCACGTGAGCGCCACATCTTCCGGGTACAGGAAGATCTTCGAGCCGAACCCGCCGCCCACATCGGGCGCAATCACGCGCACCTTGGCCTCCGTCAGGCCCAGCACGAACGCCGACATCAGCAGGCGTTCCACATGCGGGTTCTGGTTGGCGACGTAGAGCGTGTAGCTGTCGTCCTGGCGCGAATAGCTGGCGTTGACGGCGCGCGGCTCGATGGCGTTCGGGATCAGCCGGTTGTTGACGATATGGAGTTGCGTCACATGCGCGGCCTTGGCGAAGGCAGCATCGGTGGCGGCCTTGTCGCCGTGGCCCCAGGTGTAGCAGGTGTTGTTCGGCACGTCGTCGTGCACGGCAGACCTGGCGGTGTCCGCGGTGGCGGTGTCGATCACGGCGGGCAACTCGTCGTATTCCACGTCGATCATCTCGGCGGCATCCTTGGCGATCTTCACGGATTCGGCCACCACCAGTGCCACCTGATCACCCACGTGGCGTACCTTGCCTTGCGCGAGCACGGGGTGGGGCGGCTCCTTCATCGGTGTGCCGTCGATGCTGTGGATCAGCCAGCCGCAGGGCAAGCCGTTGACTTTGTCGTTGGCCAGGTCGTCGCCCGTGAGCACGGCCAGCACGCCCGGATGCTTGCGCGCCGCATCGGCGTTGATGTGCTTGATGCGCGCATGCGCATACGGCGAGCGCAGGAACACCGCGTACGACTGGTGCGCCTGGACGACGTCGTCTGTGTACTGTCCGGCGCCGGTCAGGAAGCGGAAGTCTTCCTTGCGCTTGACGGCTGCGCCGATCAGGTGGTGGTTGGGTTCTGCGGGAGCGTTCATGGTGGTGTCCTCGCGTCGTGGGTCGCCTGATCAGGCAGCGTGGGCGCGGGCGGCGGCCAGGCTTTGCAGGGAGGCATCGTTGCCTTCGGCCTCGGCCATCGCTTCGGCGCCCTGGAGTACGGCGCGCACGATGTTGTGATAGCCCGTGCAGCGGCAGAGATTGCCGTCGAGCTGTTCGCGCACTTGCTGTTCGCTTGGATGCGGGTTTTGCGCAACCAGCGCGGTGGCGGCCATGACCATGCCGGGCGTGCAGAAGCCGCATTGCAGGCCGTGGCATTCGCGGAAGGCCGCTTGCATCGGATGCAGCGCACCATCTTTGGACAAGCCTTCGATGGTGGTCACGTCCGCCCCGTCGGCTTGCACGGCGAGGATGTTGCACGACTTCACCGCGCGCCCGTTCATATGCACCGTGCAGGCGCCACATTGCGCCGTATCGCAACCGACGTGCGTGCCGGTCAGGTGCAGCTGCTCGCGCAACAGTTGGACCAACAGGGTATGGGGTTCGACACTGACGGTGACAGGCGCACCGTTGACCGACAGCTTGAGGCTGATCGCCATGGGAGTCTCCTTGGGGATTGGGTCGCCGTGTGCCTGCGTCGCAGCGTCAATGCGCGCGTGGTCTGGGTATCGGTGGGCGCGGCTCTACTCAGTAAAGCACAGGCGATGGAGAAGACAACCGGGAAGCGGTCCAGGCAAAGCGGAGGGGAAGGCGATGCCGCAGCGCGCAAGAACAGGCACATGTGCGCGCCGCAGACATGACAAAGGGCCGGAAACCGGCCCTCGATTGGCACCAGGCGGTCATGACCTGGCGGGTGTGGCGGCAGGTGTCAAGACACATGGCCGGCGCACGGTGCTACGGGTGTTGCGAGTACAGCGATACAGCTAGCTCGGGCACACGCCCATCGACAACAACGGCGGCTGATGATGACAGATCAGGCCTTGGCGGTGCGGTGCGTGCTGAACAGGCTCGCGATTGCCGAGAAGAACTGGGCAAACGAGAACGAGGTGCCGTTCGGACGGCGATAGTAGTAGATACCTTCGGACATTTCGCGCTCGATCAGTTCGCGTTCGAGTTGATCGGTCAGCTTCAGGTCGTTCGTGTTTTGCATGATTGGCCTCTTAGGGATTTCCCGGTTAGGGAATACCCTGACTATACACTAGATGATGCAATGCACCATACGTAGGCTTACGTATGCACCACTTCGCGTTGTTTGGCCGCCACGCTTGCGTCGAAGCGCACCACCATGGTGCGCACGCCGCTTTCGAGCCTTATTTGACCGGGATAGGCTGGCTGGCGGGCACCGGCACGGCCGTCACACTGTTCTTGGGGCTGCCCGAGATGACCTTGTCGGAATACGTGAGGTAGACCAGCACGTTGCGCTTGCGGTCCACCACCCGTACCACGTGCAGCGTCTTGAAAACGAGCGACAGGCGCTGCGTGAACATGTCGTCCTGCTGTGGCAGCGGCTTGACGAAGGTGATGTCGCCCACCTGGCGGCAGGCTACGGCGGCTTCGCTCACGTCTTCAGCCACGCCGAGCGTGCCCTTGATGCCGCCCGTGCGGGCGCGCGACACGTAGCAGGTGACGCCTTGCACGAGCGGGTCGTCATAGGCTTCCACGACGATCTTGTCAGAGCCGGTGATGCGGAAATTGGTGCTGACGCTGCCGATATCTTCGGCGCGGGAGCAGGCAGTGGCGCTCAAGGTGAGCAGGGCGACCAAAACAGGAAACCGGGTAAACGGGCGCATGGCTTTGCGTGATGAACGAGAAAAGGGCGGCTTGCAGGATCAGAGCAGCGATTCGGGCGGCCACGGCGCGGTTTCGTCCGCAAACGTGGGGCGCACGTCGCTGTGCTGGCGAGACTGTTCAATGCGGCGGTGCAGCGCATCCATGAAGACTTTCACCTTGGCGGGCATGAGACGGCGTCCGGGGAAGATGGCGTACACGCGCATTGGTGGAGACTGGAAATCGGTCAGCACCTCTTGCAGCGCGCCGGAGGCGATCAGATCCGTCGCAAACACCGAGGTGATTCGCGCGACGCCCAAGCCAGCGATGGCCGCCTGCATGCGCAATTCGCTATTGGAAGTCCGCATGCGGAAATCCAACGGCAGATTGAGGGTTTCGCCCCCGGGCGTGCGGAATTGCCATTCGGCTTCGTTCGAGACGCCGAGGCAAGGCCAATCGGCGAGTTGGTCCGGGTGGGACAGCGGCCCCAGTCTTTGCAGCAACTGCGGGGCGACCACCACCGCACGGCGCAGATCAAAGACGCGCTGCGCGACGAGGCCTGAATCCGGTAGCGGCCCGCGCGGGACCGTCAGCATGATGTCGTAACCCTGGGCGAGCGGGTCGATCTGGCGCGGTGCGACATCCACTTCGATGCGCAGGCCGGTGTGCTCCCGCATGACTTCCAGCACCACCTCGGCAAACTGCCGTGCGGCAAATTCATATGGCATGGCAATGCGCAAGGTGCCCGCGGGCGACTGGAATGTGGCGGCCGCATCTTCCGACACTTCGCGCAGGCGCTGGAATAGGGGGCCGGCATCACGCAGCAGCGCTTCGCCGGCGTCGGTCAGGCGCAGGCGGCGCGTACTACGCTCGAACAGGCGCGCGCCGAGTTTGCCTTCCAGCCGCGACACCGCCGTGCTGACTGACGATTTGGGCAACCCCAGCCGATCTGCCGCCCGGGTGAAGCTGCCGAGGGTGGCCACGGTGCAGAAGGTGTCCCAGTCGTTCCAGTCCGTCGTTCGCATAATTGAACAATGAATTTGTTGACAGGCGATTTCCGCCGGTTTGCGGGCAAATTACCATCCCTGCATGAACACGCCAAGCACAGACCACACCATTTCACCCGCCCCTACGCCGCGCCGCGCACCGGGGGAATCGACCGTCGGCAGCCGGATGGAACTGCGCATGGTGGGCATGGTGATCGGCCTGGCGACGGGCGTGGACTACATGGCCAACCTGATGTTTTCGATTGCGGGGCCGCATATCGAAGGCGGGGTGCTCGCGTCACAAGATGTGTATCTGTGGGCCGTGACGGCGTATGCGGCGGCCGCCAGCCTGGCCATTCTGGTGATGGGCCGGCTGGCGGATCACATGACGTACCGCCGGCATACGTTGTTGTCGCTAGTAGTGTTCATTGCAGGCACGCTGATGTGCGCAGCGGCTGAGGGCGGCACGATGCTGATCGTGGGCCGGGCGGTGCAGGGGTTTGGCGCGGGGCCGATGCTTTCCACGTCGCGCATCTTTGTGCAGCATAGCCCTGCGCATGAGCGCCGCACGATGATGAAGGGGATGATCTACGGCATCTTCGGGCTGAGCTGCGTGTCGCCGATGCTGTCCGCGGCGCTGACCGAGCAGTTTGGCTGGCGCGCCATCTTCATTGCGCAGTTGCTGGTGGCGGTGGTGGTAGCGGGGCTGGTGGCGGCGTTCTATCCGCACCCCAAGATGCACGAGCGCAAGGGCGATTTTGCGTCGCTCGATTGGTCGTCGGCTATTGCCTTCGGGCTGGCGGCGCTGATTGCATTGCATGGCTTTCAGCAAGCGCGGTTCGTGCACCCGGATGGTTCGCCGGCGCAAGTGCTGCCGATCATTGCTGTGGCGGCGCTGATTGCCTGGATCGGCATCCGCCAGACCGGCCACCCACTGCCGTGGGTGGACTTGCGGGCCACGCTGCAGCGGCGCTTTCTGATGGGGATGGTGTTCTACGCCATCTACTACGTGTTTGCGAGCGCGTGGGGGTTTTTGTCGTCGAGCCTGCTGCAGAACGGGCTGGGGTTCCGCTATGAGACCACCGCGCAGTTGATGAGTCTGGGCGGGCTGGTGACGGTCGTGCTGGGCATCCTGAATTTCCAGTTAACAAATGTGCTGCCGCCCAAGCGGGTGCTGATCTCCGTCGGCTTTGTGCTGATGGCGGTGGCATTTCTGTGGATGTCGCATGCGGCGATGCCGGGAGCTTCGGTGATGGCGGTGGCGCCGGGGTTTTTGATCGAAGGCATGGTGGGGATGTTTGTCGTCATCCAGGTGGCGGGGCTGACGTATGTCGATATGCCGGCCAAGGATTTCGGTCATGCGTATCAGTTCAAGGGGATCATGCGCGCCTGGGCACAGGCGTTTGGGACGATGGGCGCGACGTTGTTGTTGCAGCGCGGGCAGGCGCAGCATCGGACGGACCTGGTGGGGCACGTGAGTGCGTTTACACCGGACTGGCAGTGGCCGCATGCATTGCAGGGTGCGGAGTTGATTCGGATTTCTGCGGAGATTGATCGGCAGGCGGCGTTGTTGGCCGTGAGGGATTTGTTTGCCTGGGGGGCGTTGATTGCGGTGGTTTGTGCTGGTGCTATTTGGTTGCAGCGTCATCTGCGTTGATGGTGCATCCCTTGTTTCATCCTCTGCCGGGGCTGACTCACTTTCTTTGTCTTGCCAAAGAAAGTAAGCAAAGAAAGGCGCGCCCGATGCGGCGACCCCCTCCTTGGATTTCTGTCGCGGGGAGGGAAGGGAGGCAAACTCGCTTCGCTCAGACAGGCCTCCCTTCTTTATCCTCCCCGCAACAAAAATCCAAGGCGCCGCATAGGGCAGGGCACGGCCACACCATCTGGACGCGGGCGCAACGCCAGGGGCTTGCCCGTCGCGTCAATCCAGCTTTTGTTCGGGGGCGGTGGCTTGCGGGAGCTTGCAGTTGAACGCTGGGGCTTCGCCTTTCAGGTCCAGGTGGTCCATCAGGGTGGGGGCCAGGACTTTGAGGACCTGCACGGTTAGTGCGCTGGTGAACTTGTATTTGGCGGCGTCTGCGCCGGCTACGTAGGCGACGACGGTGCCGAAGTAGCGGTCGCCCAGGTAGAAGACGAAGGCGCCGGAGCGGCTGACGACGCGTTCGGAGATGAGGCCGCCGCCGCGGCTGAACGTTTTAAAGCGGTTGTCGCCCGTGCCAGTTTTGCCCCCGATGGGGATGGGCTTGCCGTCTTTCTGGACGAAGGTGCCGGAGATGCGCTTGGCGGTGCCGCCTTCCACCACGCCCGCAAGCGCGGATTTGACCAGTGGCGGAATTTCGGGCGGCAGCACGCGTTCACCGGCGTTGGGGTCGCGGCAGAGCATGACTTCGTAGGGGGTGTTGGCGGCAAAGCGCAGGCGGTCGATGCGTACGGTGGGCAGGCGGATGCCGTCGTTTTCGATGATGCCCATCAGCTCAGCCAGTGATGCAGGACGATCTGCCGATGCACCGATGGCCGTGCCATACGAGGGCACCAGCGATTCGAACGGATAGCCCAGCCGCTTCCACATCGCGTGAATCTGCTGGAACGCTTCGATCTCCAGCATTTGCTTGATGCGCTTGTCCTGCGCGCCCTTGCGACGCGACTGCAACAGCCACTTGTACACGGCCAGCCGTTCATCGGCGCTTGCCTCGTTCACCTGCGTGAGCGTGGCCTGCGGGTGGGTCCGCAGATACGCCACCAGCCACAGTTCCAGCGGATGCAGTCGCGCGATGTAGCCGCGGTCGGCCAGATCAAAACGCTGGACGGAGTACTTCTCGTACAGCTTGGCGAGCGTTGCTTCGTCAAGCTTTGCGCCAGGTAAATAGCTGCGGATGAACGCGGCGAGTTTGCCCGGGCCGGCCTCGGGGTCGATGCTGCGGAAGATGGTCGCCAGCCGCACCGGTGTGGCATGCGTGCTCTGCACAAGGATGGCTTCGCGTTCTGCGTCGGTTTTGCCTTTGTACTTTGCGTAGAAGCGGCCCATGAAGAGCTTGCCTTCGCGGTCGGCAAAGCGTTGCAGGTAGACCTGTCGCTGGGGTGATTCGGGATCGGTCAGCGCTTCGGCGCCGGCGCTGGGCAACTGGTGCTGAAAGTAGCGCGAGATGTCGCGCATGATCCGCACGAAGACGAGGTTGACGGAGTGCTTGAGCCCCTCGCGCACCGTGAAGAATTGCGTGCCTTCCCATTTCTCGAAGTTTTCGAAACTCTGCATGCCACCGCCGGTGGCAAACCACTCGCCGGCGTTGCCGGAATATTTGCGCTCCATCGATGCATCGAGCATGGCCGCGAGCGAGCGGTCTTGCGGGTTGTCGGGCGTGTGGGCGAGGTAGTCGACGGCCCAGCGCTCGATTGGGTTCTGCACCGGGATGTTGAGCTTGCGCAGCGCCGCGGCAGGCTGGTCGGCATAGCGCTGGTGCAGCTCGGCCACGATTTGCAGATACGTCACCAGCGTGCGCAGCTTGGCCGTAGAGCCCAAGTCCAGCTTCACGCCTTCGTTGATGTCGAATGGCTTGTCGAAGGTGTCGGCCTGCACCAGCACGCGGTTGCCGCCGGGCGCGCGCTCATACAGCGTGAAGCTGTAGGTCACGCCGCTCGGGTCGCCGTGTTCAAGCATCTTGTCGCCGACGAGGCCCGCGGCTTTTGCGCGTGCGGGGTCGCGCAGCTTGCGCAGTTCGGTGGTGATCTCGCGCTGAAAGGGCGCGTCGAGCGTGCTGCTGGCCGTCAGGTCCAGCCGGTCGAGTGAATACATGCGCGAGATGCCCAGCATGCTCGCCAGGTTCACGCGCACGGCGTTGGTGCCTTTGTGCTCGACCGTCGGAGGTGGCACGCGGGTGTTCAGGGCCTGCTGCTTGAGCGATTGCGCAATCGCTGCGTCGCGTAGCGCGGGCGGAATCACGCCTGTGGCGGCGAGCACGCGCAGGTAAGCGTTCGTCAGCGCTTCAAGCTCATCGAGGTTTTCCAGGTAATACGATGGGCGCCGCTGCGATACCAACAGGCTCAACGCCTCCTTGTAGGCCAGTGCACGCTCATCCAGCGACGCCTCCGAGGTGGTTGATAGCAACGCATTCACCTGCGCAAAGTCCCGGCCGTACCAGACCCAGAGCGCATCCCCAATGCCTTGAATTTCACCAAACCCGGCACGCGCGCCCAGCGGCACGGTGTTCAGATAGTCGACCACAAGTTGGTGGCGCGTGGCGGTGGTGTCTTCGCCGTTGAGGTAGGCGCGTGCGGATGCGGACGCCATCTGGCGCAGCTTTTCGCTGGGGGATTCGGTGCGGCCTTCGGGTGAGTGTCGATACTTTTCGATTTGCGTGGCGAGCGTGCTGCCACCGGGCGACTCGTGCGCGGTGTTGACGGTATGCAGGGCACGGTCCCACACCGCGCGCGCCAGGCGCGTCCATTCCACAGCTGGATTGCGCTTGGGATATTCGGTCTGCAGCAGCGTGCGGTTTTCGATCGCGAGCAGCGAGCTGACCAGCAACGGCGGCACCGATTTAAAACCGTCATACACGCGTTCGGGGTGGCGTACGCGGTAAATGGGGCGGCCGTCGTCGTCGAGCAGTTCCAGCCCGGCTTGGTCTTTCTCGCGGTACAGGGCGTTCAGGCCGCGGTCCATCAGCGAGAGCATGTCTTGCGACGGCACGGCTTGCTGGGCGACGAGGTAGCCGCGCGAACGCAGGCGATCAAGAAAGGTCGGGAGCTGGTGATAACCGAGGCGTTCGTCGTAGGGGCCGGAGTTCGGAAACCGCGCGGAGGCGTTCGGCCCCGGCTGGACGGGAAAGGTTTGCGACTCGCCCAGGTGCGCCAGATAGCGTGCCTGCAGGTCGGAAGTCTTCAACTCACCGGCGACGAGCCAAGCAGCGACCGCAAGCAGCACGAGCGGCACCGCGATGAGGGTCAACTTGACGAGGCGGCGTCTTCTTGTCACTCGCTACGCTCCAATCGCAGGCGGACGGGCGCCTCGTTTCAATCTAGCCCATGCGGGCCTCGTGTCCAGCGGCTTGTAACTTTGGGGCCGCCATTGCAAGCCTTACGACGGCGTGTAGTACGGAATGTTCTGCTCGTCGTACAACCGGTACGTCAGGGCCAGCATGGCCTGGATGTCTTCAGATTCATCCAGCAGCCGCGTACTGAAGATAATGGGCGAGACCAGTTGCGGATCGTCGAGTTCCATATAGCAAACGTCTTCCCGCTTCAGGCCCGCCACGCTGCGCGGCACCACCGACACCCCTTCGCCAGCCGCCACCAACCCGAGGGCGATTTGCAATTCCCGTGCCTCGTAAATCTTGCTCGGTTCCAGCGCGCGATCGTGGAACAGGGCGAGCACCTGATCGGCATAGCTCGGGCGTGGCGCGCGCGGATAAATGATGAGCGTGTCGCCGACCAGATCGCGCAACGACACCTCAGGCTTTGTCCCCAGCAACGGATGACCCGAGGGCAGGGCAACCATCAGCCGTTCGTCGCGCAGCAGGATGCGCCGCACGTTCGGGTCTTCATAGCGGATGCGGCCGAAGCCCACGTCGATGCGGCCGTCCTTGAGCGCTTGGATCTGGTCCATGGTGGTCATCTCGTGCATGGTGAGATCGACCATCGGGTATTCCGCCCGGAAACGCCGGATGACCTTCGGCAGCATCCCGTACAGCGTCGAGGCGACAAAGCCGATCGACATGCGGCGCTCGATCTGCCCGACGCGCTGCGTCATGGAGGCCAATTCGGCCGTCTGCGCCAGCAACTGGCGCGCGTGCGCGTGGAAGAAGCGGCCGGCTTCCGTCAGCTTGAGCGGGCGGCTGCCGCGCTCGAACAGCAGCACGCCGATTTCCTCTTCGAGTTGCTGAATCTGCCGCGAGAGCGGCGGCTGGGCGATATGCAGGCGCTCGGCCGCGCGCGTGAAGTTCAACTCTTCAGCAACGGCCACGAAGTAGCGCAGGTGGCGCAGTTCCATATCCAACCTTATAGGTATGAAGCTGATACTAAATCGGTGTTGGACGCAATAAATCGCGCTGCGTAATCTGGTTTCCAAGTTGATCATCATCACTCTGATACCTGGAAAACATGATTCGCTCGATCGAGGCCATTCTAGTGGATGTGCCCACCATCCGTCCGCACAAGCTCTCTGTCGCCACCATGCATACGCAGACGCTCGTCCTCGTGCATGTGTGTTGCGAAGACGGCATCGAAGGCTGGGGCGAAGCCACCACCATCGGTGGCCTGAACTACGGCGAAGAGAGCCCCGAAAGCATCAAGGTCAACATCGACACGCACATCGCGCCGCTGCTGATCGGCATGGATGCGCGCAATGTGGCCGCTGCCCTGGCAAAGGTGCGCAAGACCATCCAGGGCAACCGCTTTGCCAAGTGCGCGTTGGAAACGGCGCTGCTCGATGCGCAGGCGCGCCGGCTGAACGTGCCGCTGTCGGAACTGCTCGGCGGCCGGCTGCGTGATGCGTTGCCGGTGGCCTGGACGCTCGCCAGCGGCGACACGAATAAGGACATTGCCGAGGCAGAAGCGATGCTGGCCGAGCGCCGTCACCGCATCTTCAAGCTGAAGATCGGCCTGCGCCCGGTGGCCGACGATGTGGCCCACGTGCTGGCGATCAAGCGCGCACTGGGCGACGCCGTGAGCGTGCGCGTGGACGTCAACCAGGCCTGGAGCGAACTCGACGCCGCCAACGGCATCGCGGCACTGCAAGCCGGCGGCATCGACCTGATCGAGCAACCCGTGCGCGCCGAAAACCGCGCCGCGCTGGAACGCCTGGCCCGCCAATTCGCCGTGCCGATGATGGCCGACGAAGCGCTGCATGGTCCGCTGGATGCGTTTGAGCTGGCCTGTAGCGCCAGCGCCGATGTCTTCGCTGTGAAGATCGCCCAATCCGGTGGCCTCGTCCCTGCCATGCAGGTGGCGGCCATCGCGCAGCTTGCCGGCATCGGCCTGTATGGCGGAACGATGCTCGAAGGCGCGGTCGGCACGGCAGCTTCGGCCCACGTGTTTTCCACCTTTGGCGACCTGCAATTCGGCACCGAGTTGTTCGGCCCCTTGCTGCTCACGCAAGAACTGCTGACCGAGCCGCTGCAGTACCGCGATTTCATGCTGCGGGTGCCCACCGGCCCTGGCCTCGGCATCCAGATCGACCGCGACAAGCTCGCGCGCCTGCGCCGCCAATAACAACGCCAAAACCCAGACAACACCAAGGAGACCGCAATGCTGTTCCACGTCCGCATGGATGTTCACCTGCCGGCCGATATGCCCGCCGATGTCGCCGACGAGATCAAGACGCGCGAGAAGGCTTACTCGCAGGAGCTGCAGCGCAGCGGCAAGTGGCGCCACATCTGGCGCCTGGTTGGCGAGTACGCGAACGTCAGCGTCTTCGACGTGCAGAGCAATGCCGAGCTGCACGACATCCTGACGGCGTTGCCGCTGTTTCCGTACATGCAGATTGCCGTGACACCGCTGTGCCGTCACCCGTCGTCGATTCACAGCGACGACGCCTGAAGCTGAAAGATCGCCCGGACATTTCCCCAAAAGAACCCAGTGGAGACACCCATCATGAACGCACGCGTATTCCAAACGAAAGAAGTGCAGGACCTGCTGAAGGCCGCCACCAACCTGGACGGCAACGAGGGCAATGCCCGCCTGAAGCAGATCACTCACCGTCTGTTGGCCGATCTGTTCAAGGCCATCGATGATCTCGACATCACGCCGGATGAAGTCTGGGCGGGCATCAACTACCTGAACAAGCTCGGCCAGGACGGCGAGGCGGCACTGCTCGCTGCCGGCTTGGGCCTGGAGAAGTACCTCGACATCCGCATGGACGCTGCGGACGAGGCGCTTGGCATCAACGGTGGGACGCCGCGCACGATCGAAGGCCCTCTGTACGTTGCAGGTGCGACAGTGCGCGATGGTGTATCCCGCATCGACATCGATCCGGATCCGGCTGCAGGCCCGCTGATCATTCACGGCACGGTGACCGGCCCGGATAACAAGCCGGTGGCCGGTGCGCTGGTCGAGTGCTGGCACGCGAACTCGAACGGCTTCTACTCGCACTTTGATCCGACCGGTCAGCAGAGCGCGTTCAACCTGCGTGGCGCAGTCCGAACCGGCGCCGACGGCAAGTACGAATTCCGCACGCTCATGCCCGTGGGCTACGGTTGCCCGCCGCAGGGTGCGACCCAGCAACTGCTGAACGGGCTTGCTCGCCATGGCAATCGTCCGGCGCACGTGCACTTCTTCGTCTCTAGCGACGGCCACCGCAAGCTGACCACGCAATTCAACATCGAAGGCGATCCGCTGATCTGGGACGACTTCGCCTATGCCACCCGCGAAGAGCTGATTCCGCCCGTGGTTGAAAAAACCGGCGGTGCCGCGTTCGATCTGAAGACCGATGCGTACAAGGACATCGAGTTCAACGTCGTCCTGACGCCGCTGGTACAGGGCAAGGACAACCAGCGCGTGAACCGCCTGCGCGCCTCGGCCGAGGCCTGAGACCCGACGCCTCAACGTGGAGACGACCATGTCCGCCTTGATCGATAAAGCCAACGAACTGGATCACCTGCTGTCAACCGCGGTGGTGGATGACGAAGCGGCGGGTATTTTCCGCTGCCGCCGAGACATCTTTACCAACCCGGATTTGTTCGAACTGGAGATGAAGCACATCTTCGAGAACAACTGGGTGTATCTGGCGCACGAGAGCCAGATACCGAACAACAACGATTACTACACCACGTGGATCGGCCGTCAGCCGATCGTCATCACCCGCGACAAGACCGGGGAGCTGAACGCGGTCATCAACGCCTGCGCGCACAAGGGCGCCATGCTGTGCCGTCGCAAGCACGGCAACAAGGGCAGCTTCACGTGCCCGTTTCACGGCTGGACGTTCTCTAACACCGGCAAGCTGCTCAAGGTGAAGGACGAAAAGACCACCGAGTACCCGGTGCAGTTCAACACGCATGGCTCGCATGATCTGAAGAAGGTCGCACGGTTCCAGAACTACCGCGGCTTCCTGTTCGGCAGCCTCAACGCCGACGTGCTGCCACTCGAGGATTACCTCGGCGAAGCGCGCGTGATCATCGACCAGATTGTCGATCAGGCTCCGAACGGGCTCGAAGTGCTGCGCGGCAACTCCTCCTACATCTACGAAGGCAACTGGAAGATGCAGATGGAGAACGGCTGCGACGGCTACCACGTCAGCACCGTGCACTGGAACTACGCCGCAACGATGGGCCGGCGCAAGGAGGGTGGCACCCAGGCTGTGGATGCGAACAGCTGGAGCAAGTCGGTGGCCGGCGTCTATGGGTTCGAGCACGGCCATATCCTGCTGTGGACCAAGACGATGAACCCGGAAGTGCGGCCGGTCTATGCGCACCGTGACGAAATCAAGGCACGCGTGGGCGAAACCCAGACGGACTTCATCGTCAATCAGACCCGCAACCTATGCCTGTATCCGAACGTGTTTCTGATGGACCAGTTCAGCACGCAGATTCGCGTGGTACGGCCGATCAGCGTCGACAAGACCGAAGTCTCCATCTTCTGCTTTGCGCCGAAGGGCGAAAGCGCCACTGACCGCGCCACGCGCATCCGCCAGTACGAAGATTTCTTCAACGTGACCGGCATGGGCACGGCTGACGACCTGGAGGAATTCCGCGCCTGTCAGAACGGGTATGCCGGCACCACGGCGCTGTGGAACGACCTGTCGCGCGGCGCGCCGCTGTGGGTACGTGGCCCCGACGAGAACGCCACAAAGATGGGCTTGAAGCCGCTCATCTCGGGCGAGCGCAGTGAAGACGAAGGCTTGTTCGTCTGCCAGCACGAATACTGGGTGCAAGTCATGCGCGATGCATTGACGAAGGAATGCGAAGGGGTGCCAGCATGAGCGCCGATTACCAGACCATCTGCGCCGCCCTGTACCGCGAGGCGCGGCTGCTTGACGACCGCCAGTGGGACGCATGGCTGGCGTGCTACGCGGAAGACGTCACGTACTGGATGCCCGCCTGGGATGACGACGACCAGTTGACCGATGACCCGCAGAGCCAGATCTCGTTGATGTACTACCCCGATCGCTGTGGGCTGGAGGACCGCGTCTTCCGCATCAAGACCGAGCGCAGCGGTGCATCGACGCCGGAGCCGAGAACCAGCCACAACATCAGCAATGTGGAAGTCATGGCCGAGCGCGACGGTGAGGTCGACGTGCGCTACAACTTCCACACGCTCAGCCATCGGTACAAGACCACCGACCAGTTCTTCGGCACGATGTTCGTCACCCTGCGCAAGTCCGGTGACGGCTTCCTGATTGCATCCAAAAAGATCGTCCTGAAGAACGACTACATCCGGCAGGTGCTCGACGTCTATCACGTCTGAGGTTGTACCCACGTATAGGACACGCACAAGAGGCAGTGGAGGTATCCCATGTCCAGTTTCACAGTTGCATTGAATTTCGAGGACGGTGTCACCCGTTTCATCGACTGCAAAGCGGGCGAGAAGGTGCTCGATGCCGCCTTCCGCGCCAAGATCAACCTGCCGATGGACTGCTCCGATGGCGTCTGCGGAACCTGCAAGTGCCGCGCCGAGAGCGGCAGCTACGACCTCGGTGACGACTACATCGAGGACGCCCTGACCGAAGACGAGAAGAACACCGGCCTCGTGCTGACGTGCCAGATGGTGCCGCAAAGCGATTGCGTGATCGCAGTGCCGACCACCTCGACCACATGCAAGACCGGGCAGAGCAGCTTCGGCGCAACCCTGTCGAAAGTCGAGTTGCACAACGATGCGGCCGTCGTGCTCGAACTAGATGTGGATGCCACGGCGCCGGTGTTCCTGCCGGGACAGTACGTCAACATCGGCGTGCCTGGGAGCGGCCAGCACCGCTCGTATTCATTCTCGTCGGCGCCAGGAGAGGCCAAGGTCAGCTTCCTGATCAAGAAGATTCCTGGTGGCGTGATGAGCCACTGGCTCGAAGCCGCGCAGCCGGGCGACAAGCTCGATCTGCAAGGCCCGCTGGGCAGCTTCTATCTGCGCGACGTGCAGCGGCCGCTGTTGTTCTTGGCTGGCGGCACGGGCCTCGCGCCGTTCCTGTCGATGCTCGAAGTGCTGGCGCGCAGCCATTCGCAGCAAAAGGTGCATCTGATCTACGGCGTGACGCGTGATCTCGACCTGGTGCAGGTCGATGCGATCGAAGCCTATGCGGCGCGGTTGACGAATTTCAGCTACGCCACCGTCGTGGCCGACGCCGCGTCGAACCATCCGCGCAAGGGTTGGGTGACGCAGCACATCCCGGCCAACGCGCTGAACGATGGCGACGTGGACGTCTACCTGTGCGGGCCGCCGCCGATGGTCGACGCCGTGCGCACCTACTTGGACGACGCAGGCGTGAAGCCCAACAGCTTCCACTACGAGAAGTTCACGCCCAACGCCACACCGAACGCGAAGGCGGCATGAGCATGCAACGATTCTCAGGCAAGGCCGTCGTCGTGACCGGCGCGGCGCAAGGCATCGGGCGCGGCGTTGCGATGGCCGCAGCGGAAGAGGGCGCCCAGGTGCTGCTGGTGGACCGCGCGGAGCTGGTCTACGAAGTGCAGGCTGAGATTGCCGCAGCGGGCGGCCAGGCCCACGTCGTCACCGCCGATCTGGAAACCTACGCAGGCGCCCAGCATGCCGTGCAGACCGCACTTGGCGCGTTCGGCCGCATCGATGTGCTCATCAACAACGTCGGCGGCACGATCTGGGCCATGCCGTACCAGCACTATGAAGAGACGCAGATCGAAGCGGAGATCCGCCGCTCGCTGTTTCCAACGCTGTGGTGCTGCCGTGCGGTGTTGCCGCATATGGTGGAGCGCAGGCAGGGCGTGATCGTCAACGTGTCATCCATCGCCACGCGCGGCATCTACAGGATTCCGTATTCGGCGGCCAAGGGCGGTGTCAACGCGCTCACGGCCAGCCTGGCGCTCGAGCATGCGGACGACAACATCCGCGTCAACGCTGTCGCCACGGGCGGCACGGAGGCGCCGCCGCGCAAGATCCCGCGCAACGCGGCGCCGCTGTCGGAGCAGGAAACCGTCTGGTACCAGGGCATCGTCGACCAGACCATTGCCAGCAGCCTGATGCACCGCTACGGCACGATCGACGAGCAGGTAAGGGCGATCCTGTTCCTGGCTTCGGATGAAGCCTCGTACATCACGGGGACGGTGTTGCCGGTTGGGGGCGGGGATCTGGGCTGACCACGCTGGTCGTACGCCCCAAAACAAAAACGGCGCCGATGCGCCGTTTTTCCTTATGTACTGCTGGAGCGGGGATTAGCCGATATACGAGCCGGACTTGCCAACCACTTCGGCGTTTTCCAGGTTGTCATCCCAACCGTTGCGGAAGTAGTTGAACACGGCGCGCATCAGCGCCAGCGGCTTGCTGTCGGCGGCTTGTGCCTGCGCTTCGGCGGCGAACTTCGGGGTGTAATAGGCTTGCTGGATCATGATGTTGTTCTCTCTAGGGTTTTCCCGAGTATAGGGTTATCCCTAGGGGGCAGCAATGTCCGGCGCCATACTTTCAGTACATTCTGAATATCACCTGCTTCTGATGTGCGGCCGCCTCGGCGGGTGCCGAAAAAGGCGCTTCGCCGTGTTTTCCAAAAAATTTTTTTGCGCAAAGATCACCGCAAGACGGCCGACGTTTTGCCGAAAAACATGGCTTCATCCGTCTTTATCGGTCTTTTTTGTTGCAAAAAGCGCTGATCTGTCCGCTTGTTGATTGACCGACAAGCCGCCTACCATACGCCGCCATGTGCCGGCCCCGTTCTGCTGCATCGCGGGGCCGGCGTTGCTACTTGGAGGTTCGTATGGCGTATCCCCCCATCCCCGTGTCGGCCGCGTCGGTTGATGGCACGCAAGGTGCCCGCTCGGCCAACGCGGCGTGGCAGGCGCGCAGCCGTGCGGCGGTCTGGCATCCGTGCACGCAAAACGCGCGGCTTGATGCCATGCCGCCGTTGCCCATTGCGCGCGGCCAGGGCCCATGGTTGATCGACTTTGATGGCAAGCGCTATCTGGACGGCACCAGCTCATGGTGGGTGAACCTGTTCGGCCACGCGAATCCGCATATCAATGCGGCGCTCAAAACGCAGCTCGATTCGCTTGAACACGTGATGCTGGCCGGCGCCACGCATCGCCCGGCGGTTGAACTGGCCGAGCGCCTGGTCGACCTGACGGGGGGCGTGCTCGGTCACAGCTTCTTCGGCTCGGATGGCGCCTCCGCCGTGGAAATCGCGCTCAAGATGAGCTTCCACGCGCATCGGAATGCCGGGCAGGGTGCCCGCAGCCGCTTCGTCTGCCTGGAACACGGCTACCACGGTGAAACGCTCGGCGCGCTGGGCGTGACCGACGTGGCGATCTTCCGCGATGCGTATGACCCGCTGATCCTGCAATCGCACCGCGTGCCTTCACCCGACGCTCGCCTGGCCGGCCCGGGCGAGACCGCCGCCGACGTTGCCGAACGCGCCCTGGCGGCTTTGCGCGATTGCCTTGCCAGCAACTCCGGCACCATCGCCGCCGTCATCATCGAGCCGCTGGTGCAGTGCGCCGCCGGCATGGCCATGCACGACGGGAGCTACCTGCGCGGTGTGCGTGCGCTGTGCGACGAGTTTGGCGTGCACTGGATTGCCGACGAGATTGCCGTGGGCTGTGGTCGCACCGGCACCTTCTTCGCATGCGAGCAGGCCGGCGTGTGGCCCGACTTGCTGTGTTTGTCCAAGGGCATCAGCGGGGGGTATCTGCCGCTGTCGATCGTGCTGTCGCGCGATGCCATCTACAACGCCTTCAACGACGATGCGCCCGTGCGCAGCTTCCTGCATTCGCATTCGTATACAGGCAACCCGCTGGCATGCCGTGCGGCGCTGGCCACGCTGGATTTGTTTGCGGAGGAAGACGTGTTCGCGCGCAACCGCGTGACTGCCGCACGCATCGCCCAGGGGCTGGCACCGTTGTCGCACGACGCGCGCTTCGCGCATCTGCGGCAGACGGGAATGATCACTGCGTTCGACGTCCACCCCGAGGTGGCCGGTGCGCGCTTTGCCGAGCGCTTTGCACTGACGGCGCGCACGCATGGGCTGCTGCTGCGCCCGATCGGCAACACCGTCTATCTGCTGCCCCCCTATGTGCTGAGCGACGAAGAGACCGACACGTTGGTCGAACGCACGCTGCAGACGCTGGAAGATACGCTTGCCCAGGCCACTGGCGAAACGGAAGGACACACCTATGCGATTGCTTGACGACCTGCGGGCCGGCCTTGATGCCATTGACGCCGCACACTTGCGCCGCGTGCGCCGTACCGCCTACAGCCCCACCGACCGCAGCCAGCGCACCAGCATGCCGGGCGGTGAGCCGCGCGACATCCTCGGCTTTTGCGGCAATGACTACCTTGGCCTCGCTGCGCATCCGGCATTGGCTGAGGCCGCGACGGCGGGCGTGCGGCAGTACGGCTTCGGTAGCGGCGGGTCGCACTTGGTGAGCGGCCATTCGATTGCCCACACGCAATTGGAAACGCGCATGGCTGCGCTGCAGGCGCCGCACATCCCTGAGGCAGATGCACTGTTCTTCTGCACCGGCTACATGGCCAACCTGGCCGTGGTGAGTGCCGTGGCACAGGCCGGCGGCATCCAGCCCTCGCAGGACTGCACGGTGTTTTCCGATGCACTGAACCACGCTTCGCTCATTGATGGCGCGCGGTTGTCGCGGGCACCGGTCAAGGTTTATCCGCACGCTGACGTGGCTGCGTTGGACGCGCTGCTGGCCGCCAGCACGAGCCGCAACAAGCTGATCGTCACCGATGGCGTGTTCAGCATGGACGGTGACATCGCGCCGCTGCCCGAACTGCTCGCGCTGGCCGAGCGTTACGACGCCTGGCTGATCGTGGACGACGCCCACGGCCTGGGTGTGGTGGGAAAGAACGGCGCAGGTGTGTTGTCGCACTTTGGGTTGCGTTCTGAGCGCTTGGTTTATGTCGGTACCTTTGGCAAGGCGGCGGGCGGTTCGGGCGCGGCCATCGTGGCGCACCGCATGGTGATCGACTGGCTCATCCAGCGTGCGCGCACCTATATCTTTACGACGGCCACGCCGCCGGCGATCGCGTGCGCCGTCGAGGCGGCACTGGATGTGATTGCGAGCGAGGATGGCGCTGAACGTCGTGCCCGCCTGACCCGCCACATCGCCGTGTGGAGTGCGCATGCGCAACGCCTGTCGGCACGCTTTGGCTGGCAATGGATGCCGTCGCCCACGGCCATCCAGCCGATCGTGATTGGCGAAAACGCCCCCGCACTGGCCCTGGCCGCCGCGCTGGAACGCGAAGGCATCCGCATCGCCGCCATCCGCCCGCCCACGGTGCCGGTGGGCACGGCGCGGCTGCGCATCACGCTGTCGGCGGCGCATACGGATGCGGACATCGAGCGGTTGGCGCATGCCTTGGAAGCGGCCGGCCAATCGCTGCAACCGGCAAAGGCCGCTTGAGATGCCAACCCGCTTTGATTGCTTCGTCACCGGCACGGATACGGAGATCGGCAAAACGCTGGTCAGCGCGGCATTGCTGACCAAGTTGGCCAATGCCGGTTATCGCACGGCCGGGCTCAAGCCAATTGCTGCCGGTACCTTGCCTGACCAAGCTGAGCGATCCAACGAAGACATTGAGCAGTTGCGTGCAGCTGCCTCTGTCGACCTGCCGGTCACAACGATCTGCCCGTGGTTGCTGGACGCTCCGATGTCGCCACACCTGGCCGCTGCGCGCGAGGGCTTGACGATCACGCTGCCGCCGATTCTCGACGCCTTCGCGCACGCCAAAACCTTGTCGGATGCCGTGGTGGTGGAGGGCGTGGGGGGCTTTCGCGTACCGCTGTCGGACGACTTTGATACGGCGGAGATGGCGGTGGCGCTCGGCTTGCCCATCGTACTGGTGATCGGCCTACGCCTGGGCTGCCTGAACCACGCCGCACTGACCGCCGAGGCCATTGCGGCGCGTGGGCTGCACCTGGCTGGCTGGGTCGGCAATGTGGTCGATGCGTCCATGGCGGGCTTGGATGACAACGTGGCCACCCTGCGCCGATGGATCAGCGCGCCGCATCTGGGCACGATCCCGCGCCTGCCACGCGCGGATGCGCACCTTGCCGCCGCGCATCTCGACATCGCCCCGTTGCTCGCTCGCTGAAGGATGACGCAGCGCTACACTGTTCCGCTTGAATGGACGCGATGGAGACAGCTGTCATGCGCGCAATGCGTTGGCTGACGGTAGTAAGTGTGATGGTGGTGGCCGTGGCAACGGCCGGATGTGCAGCATTGGAATCTCCGGTCACCAAGGGGCAGCGGCTCGTTGGCGCCGACGAATCGGCCGTGCAGGCGCAGTTCGGCCCCCCGCGCGAGACGTATCCGCTGGACGGTGGCACGCGCTGGTTGTATCCCACCAAGCCCTACGGCCAGTTCACCTACGCGGCGGACTTTGACGCGAGCGGCAAGCTCATCGACTTCAAGCAAGTACTGCGCAGCCTGGAATTTGCCCAGGCCAAGGTCGGCGTCTGGACCAAGGACGATGTACTGCGGCATTTCGGCCAACCGGTCGAGACGGCGTACTTCCCCCGTATGGATCGGCTGGTCTGGTCGTACCGCTTCAAGGCGGACGATGTCTGGCCATCATTGATGCACTTCTACTTCGACCCCGCCGGCGTGCTGCAACTCACGCAAATCACGCCCGACCCGCTGTACGACCCAGACCGCCCACGGCTCTTCCGCCGGTAGTTGATGTGGCACAAGCGGCTTGTGCGCTCAGGGTTCCTCCTGCGTTGCGCGCTTGGCCGCGCGACCTAAGCTAGAGAGCAGGGGAGGCAGACGCCGCTGGCGTTGGTCGACAGCAACCCGTCATGAGAACGGGCGCATCGTTGGGGGTGCATCATGCTGACGCATCACTGGGTCGACATCGACCCGCTTGAAGCGGAGCGCCATCCGCTCTACGGCATGGCCGGCTGGCTGCCGTGGGTAGTCGCCGTGGCCATTGCCGGGCCAACGTGGGTGTTCTGGCAGGGCTTGTCGGTCGACGCCTTGCAGACAGCGGGCGCCGATCTTTTCAATGCCGACACGCCGGGCAGCGGGGCCATCAACCTGACCATGCTCTTGTATCTCATCTCTTGCGTGACGGTGCTGGTCCTGGCCACCACGCATGACAGTGCGTTCCGACGCGCCATGATTGTGCATATGGCGCTGTTGCCGCCGATGATCGGGTTGACGCTGATGGCTGGCGGTGTGCCGGGCGCACAGTCCACGCTCATCCTGGGCATCGGTGTGGCAGTGGCGCTCCTTTGCACTTGCGGTGTTTATCTGCAGGTGTCTCGGCGCGTGCGGGTCACCTTTGAGCTACGAGATCGGATGCCCGGTGAGCATGCAGGGTTCAGGCGACGCCACGGGGCCGCAACCGGTTGATGGGCATCACCATCACGTAGTTCCGCTGCCAATTCATCGCTCGAACCGGAACGTCTGGACGCTCTGCACTGTGGCGTAATCCGTTCCGACAATTACTCAATCAATCAAGGCAAAGCGTGGCACCTGCCGGCCGTCGACCTCGACCATCTCATGAAACATGGTGGAGGGGCGCGTCCAGATCGTGCCGTTGGCGGCACGGTACACCGTCATCTTGATGGTGGGATCGGGTTCGTACGTGGCCTCGCACAGCCATTCGTATTCGCCGCCCTTGTAGTGGCGGTAGCGGCGTGCCGGGGTGTTCTGCATGGCCGCCTCAGTGCTGCGTGGGCTTGTCTTCGTCATCGACATAGGGCGTGTGCTTGCCCTCTTGCGTTTGCGCGCCGAGTTTGGCGTTCTCCATGGCGTCTTGATACGCCAGCATGGCAGCGGCCACGGCTTCGGGCTCGCCATTGAAGGAGATCACGCTTTCGCCGCAGTTCGGGCATTCGCCGCCGAAGATGGCGTGGATACCGGGCATATCGCGCGGCTCCATGCCTTCAAATTCGGTAAAGGCGGTCTGGCAGGCGCCGCAGACCAGCTTTTCTGGGCGCAATGCCTCCAGCCGGCTTTGCGCCTGAGAAATGCGTTCGGCTTGCGTGCCGCGTCGTTTGGCTTCGCCCATGGTGGTCTTCCTGTGTTCAGAGGTGGAGGAGGGGATCATACCGAACTGGCGTGGCAGCACGCGCTCAAGCGGTCTCAGCGTGACGCTCGTCAACCGGCTGGGGCGACCCGGCTGGTATAGTGCGCCCCCTTATCCGCTATCTGCTTTCCCGTACGCCATGCCGACCATTCCTGCTTGCCCGCAATGCGGCTCTGAAAACACCTACCCAGACGGCGACCTCTACATCTGCCCGGATTGCATGCATGAGTGGAACCCGGCCGCGCAAAACGAAGAGGTGGAAGCCGAGGCTGTCATCAAAGACGCTAACGGCAACCCGCTGGCCGTGGGCGACTCGGCCACCCTCGTCAAGGATCTGAAGCTCAAGGGTGGTTCGGGTACGCTCAAGGCCGGCACCAAGATCAAGAACATCCGCTTCGTCTCGGGCGACCACCCGATCGATTGCAAGATCGATGGCGTGAGCTATCTGCTCAAGCCAGAGTTTTTGAAGAAGGCGTAAGCAGCCACACCGACCGGACACCCAGGTCATCGGTGTGGCTTCCGTTCAAGGTTGTCTGACTCCTGCGGCTGCGCCAGCCAGCGCCGTCGCAAAATCACGGTACGAGCGCAGCGGGCGGCCGAGGATGCGGGTCAATCGCTCATCTCTGAACTGGGCGTGACCATCCACAAGTCTAGCTAACCGAGATGCTTGACTGCTGCGTTACGAACTCTTTCTGGTGATTGCGGCGACCATGCCAATGTGATTGTGGTCCCCCGCCGCTCGGGTAGCCTCTGTCACCTCAACGTCGAAGTTCTTCCAGTCGCCAGAAATGTAGATGCGGTCGAGCTTCCAATCTGAAAAGCCTCCTCCCGCAAAGATGCACTTTGCGTTCAACTCTTCGACCAGGTATTTATCATCGGCACGATTGAAGTCGCCAATCCATAGGGTTGGTTGTTTCTGCTGGTACTTGAACCGGGGCTCGGAAGTTAGACGCGTCGCTGCCGCGCGCAGTGCGAGGGTTGCCACGCGTTCGTTTCCTGACTTGAGATGAACGAACACGATTCGAATCCCCTCCCGCGCAAGCTGAAACGTCACCATGGGGCGGACTTGTTGCAGCGTTAGGTCGAGGTCAAACACGTCCGTGATGACGCGGAGGCGACCGTCCGAATCCTTGGCCTGTATGGACATAGTGGGTACACCGCCTTTCCAGACCTCATGAAAACGAGGCTTTACAGCGGGATTCTCCGCGATCAGAACGACGTCGTAGTCCTGATAGGGGGGCGTGCCATACTCGCCGCGGCTGCCTTGGTTCATGTAGAAAAGTTTCACGACGCTCGCTCCGATGTTTTTCATGGGCAGTGTAGGTAGCGGACGGTTGGGATTGAATAGGCCGGGCGTCACGGCGGCGACCCGTGCCGCTACGCCGGTTGCACATGAACGGTTAGGTTAGGTCGTTCCACGCAGGTCGTTGGTGGCAGCCACATGGTTTTTTATTTTACATAATACCGATTATGGGAAAAAGTGATCGAAGCGATACCCCGAAATCGGGGTACCAAACGAGCAACCTCCAGCAAGAAACTGGAGGTTTTTTTTCGCCCAATGAAAAACAAAATGAAGCGCTGGGCCAACCCAGCCGAGTTCGAAGCCTATTCCCGAGGCATCCCCGTAAAGACGCTGGCTAAGGTCCTCCAGCGCACGCCGCGAACCATCAACGACTGGCAATCCGGAGCCAGACCCATCCCCGGCTGGGCCGCCGAACTGTTGCGCCTACGCATCGTTGAGCAGCAGATGCAGCTGCGCCAGCTCGGAATCGCCCAGCTCGAAGCCAGGCAGCAGAAACGCAAAGGCAGCTAAAAGCGGGCTTGCAAGAGAGAGGGTGTTTTCACATGGCGGAAAAAGTTACTGCAGTAGCGATACCCGCTGCTCGGTCCCGCCAGCCGCACTGGCCGTGCGACAACCGCCGGAGATCCTGCCCACGCCCCACCTCTACCGCCAGGCCAAAGGCGCGGACACTCCCGACGCTAGACGCTAACCCTCAGGAAAGGCCTCGAGCTCATCAACGCGCCGAGCCTTGCCCGAACCTATCACGGTGCGTTTGCGAGGCTCCTGGGCCGCCTGCGCGGGCCTGGAAGCGTCTACCACCACCCTCACCTCCTGCGGCTGTGCGGGCGGGGCAGGAACCGGCTGTGGAGCGGGCTGAACACGCTCCTGGTTCCTGGCCATCTGACCGTTGGCCTCAAACGCCTCAAAGAAGCCACGCTTCACCACCTGGTCACAGATCTGCGGCGTCGTCTCCAGGCGCGTGCCCTGCTGGGTCCAACACTCGCAGCCCCCGCGGATCTGTACGCACGCAGCTGGCACCGGCACGCGCGACGGCTTCGTGAGCTCGTCATAGGCCGGGGCCGTGTACTGCAAGCCAGGCACGCGCGGCGTGTAGCTGGCAACGTACTCAGCTGCGGTCATCGGCGCAGCCCTCTGCGACTGGCCACCAACCGCACCTGGTGCACCAGGAACACCAGGCATCGCACCAGGTGCACCAGCTGCTGACGCAGCAGGCTTGACCTGGTCGGGATGCGAAATCTTCCAGAGCTTCCAACCACCAAAGCAAGCAGCAGCCAGCGCCAACACCGGGAGCGCGTACATCAGGTAGTACTTGAACGGAATGCTCTTCTTGTGCGTATGTGCATCGGCGGACTTGTACCAGTCGAACACCTGCTTCGGATACGGGAACGTGCTGTGCAACGCGCGCTTGAGGTTCGCGTTGGTCGGGTCCTGCACCTTCTGCATCTTGTACAGGTCCGCCTTCTGCCGGCCCCACTGGCGAATCAGGTGGATATGCTCACCGGCCAGCTTCTTTAAGTGGTTATCGACCAGGCTCGGGTCCTGCGTCATGAAGAACAGGTCAAAACCCTTGTGACGGTGCGTCTCGAGCTCCGACACATGCTGCGGCGGCTTCGAGCTCGACGGACGCGGCGGCATGATTTTCTGGACCTCATCGATCACGATGATCGACTTCTCAGGGCACTCATGCCACTTCGTCGGGTCCT